>Ga0224555_1000009_pt1 | contig 226284 bp, 175 predicted proteins | sample 714S23034metaG_FD_180687 | JGI IMG/M metagenome (GOLD analysis project Ga0224555, IMG submission 180687) | Peat soil microbial communities from Stordalen Mire, Sweden - 717 S2 30-34 | ecosystem: Environmental > Terrestrial > Soil > Wetlands > Peat | place: Sweden: Norrbotten County, Stordalen...
CAGATGCTGCTGCACCGGATCCAGTTTCCCCACGAGGCATATCCTGAGATGGTGACGTTTGAGCCGGAACTGATGGTGCGCGAATCTACCGGGGCGGCGCGTCGGCTGCCCATCTTGCGCTCACGAATGAAGGCGCGGGCCACGCGTTCCGGTGGCGCGGCCAAGAACTGAGATGATTTGAACGCCGCTGCTGGATCAATCCATCTGAAAATGAGAGATAGAGATGGTCTCGCAAATTCGGACAGGGGGATAAGTGGGAGTTCTGTTCGTCCGCAGCCTAAAATGGCTGGGATGAGGAGAGCAGATGAGCAGACGTCCACGCAGGAACCCGTGGTATTGTTTTCGCCAGAAGGGCTGAAGTCGTGTGGCCACTTTGGCGGTGAGAGCGGCGTTGGTATCCATCGGTCAGCGACGATTCTGTGTACGATACGTGTACGATAAAACCGTAATTCTGGGCATTTTGAGTCTTCTGAGATTTGCTAAATCGCATAAACCATTGATATCCTTACCGGACACGGGAAAGGAGGATGGTTCAGCCTATGAAAATTGATTGCAACAGTTGCAAAACGTTACGTGAGGTGACTGAGGCTTAGAGCGTCCTGCTCTTGGCTATCTGTAGTTCGGCGATTTCGTAATCCTACGCCGAGGGCCGTCCGGGCAAGGACGCCTCAGGTCAATCTCAACAGCTCACCGCCGCAAAGCCCGCGCCCCATTGGTGCGGGCTTTGTGTTTCTGCAACGGGCTTCCTTTCCATCTTGTCTTTCTCAACCAGCAACCAGCAACCAACACCCAACAACCTGTAAACTATCCCCATGGAATCTCTCGTCATCGCAGGTCGCGCGTTCAAGTCTCGTCTCATTGTTGGAACAGGGAAGTATAAGGATGGCCCCGAGACCAGGGCCGCCATCGAAGCCTCCGGCGCGGAGATGGTCACCGTCGCCGTGCGCCGCGTCAACCTCGACCGCACCAGCGAGTCGCTGCTCGACTTCATCGATCCCAAGCGCTTCTTCCTGCTGCCCAACACCGCCGGCTGCTTCACCGCCGACGAAGCCATCCGCGCCGCGCGCCTCGGCCGCGAGGTCGGCCTCTCCGACTGGGTCAAGGTCGAGGTCATCGGCGACAAGGCCACGCTCTACCCGGACATTCAGGCCACGCTGGAGGCCACGCGCGTCCTCGTCAAGGAGGGCTTCACCGTCCTGCCCTACACCTCCGACGACATCGTCTACGCCCGCCGCCTCATCGACGCGGGCGCCGCCGCCGTCATGCCTCTCGGCGCGCCCATCGGCAGCGGCCTCGGCCTGCAGAACACCGCCAACCTGCGCATCCTACGCGAGCTCATCACCGAGGTCCCGCTCATCGTGGACGCAGGCGTAGGCACTGCATCCGACGCCACCCTCGCCATGGAACTCGGTTTCGACGGCGTCCTGATGAACACCGCCATCGCCGCCGCGCAAGACCCCATCCTCATGGCCGAAGCCATGCAGCACGGAGTCCTCGCCGGCCGCCAGGCCTTCCTCTCCGGCCGCATGTCCCGCCGCCTCTACGCCACCGCGAGTTCGCCATTGGATGGAGTCTCGCGATGAAGCGTTGGTCATGCACTGCGTGGCTTTATTTACTGTCTTTGGCCTGCCTCGTCGCGGCTTGCCTCGCAGTGTATGGAAGTATAGGTCTGGGAATGTATGCAGGCGACGCCTCCTGGATGAAGTGGTGCGACGCTGCCTGTCAGGTCCATATGCGACAACTGTCCGTGGAGGCTCGTTGGGAGATGTATTTCGCGCCATTGCTATTGGTTGCGGCCATCGCGTTGGCTATTTGGGCAAGATTTCAGCAACTGAAAGCCAGAAAGAGCTTGCGTTAGACTTCCAACATGCGCGCCTTTGGCATCGATTGCGGGACGGAGTTCACCGGCTACGGCGTGGTGGAGATGGACCACGAGGCGCGTACGCCGCGGCTGATCCACGTCGCCTCAGGAACTATTCGCCTCAACAAGAAAGAGAAGACGCCGCTACGCCTCGCGCAGGTCTACGCCGAGCTGATCGCGCGCATCACGCAGTATGAGCCAGACTGCATCGCCATCGAAGAGGTCTTCTTCTCCGCCAACGCCAAGTCCGCGCTCAAGCTGGGCCAGGTGCGCGGAGTGGCAATGCTGGCCGCCGCAACCTGCAATCTAACCGTCGCCGAGTACGCCCCGCTCTCCATCAAATCCTCCGTCACCGGCTACGGACTCGCCGCAAAGGAGCAGGTTCAGTTCATGGTGACGCGCCTGCTCGCGCTCGACGCTCCGCCCGACTCGCCCGACGCGGCCGACGCGCTGGCCATCGCCATCTGCCACATCCACACCGCGCAGACGCTCCTCCTGCAAGGAGCCAACCGGTGAGCCGCATCCATCGCAGCGCAATCTCCGCCGCACTCGTTTTGCTTTTTCCGCTCTGCGGCGCAACCCTGCAAGCGCAGCGGTCTTCGGAATCGGAAACGGCAGCCGAGGTCAGCTTCGCCTTTGAGCGGACGGGGCTGCCGGTGCCGCGATTCACCCTCGCGGTCGACCAGAATGGCCGGGGAACCTACAAGGGCGACCAGGCTGAGCCGGTGGTTCGCAGCGTTCTGGAGCAGCCTGAGACCGTGGCCTTTGAGCAAAAGTTTGCGCTCTCCAGTCAGACCACACGCAGAATCTTCGCGCTGGCCGAGGAACTCGATCACTTCAACATTGCGTGCGCCTCGAAGGCGAAGAACGCGGCGGATACAGGCGCAAAAACTCTCACCTATGCTGCTCCCGGAACCACGCACTCCTGCACCTACAACTACACCGAGAACAAAAATGTCTCCGCGCTGACCGTCCTCTTCCAGGCCATCGCCGAGACCATGGACGAGGGACGCGCGCTGGACCACCTGCATCGCTACGACCGACTTGGCCTGGACGCGGAGTTGCAGAGCTTCAGCCGCGAGGTTGCCGAGGGGCACGCCGTGGAGCTGGGGACGATTGCCTCGACGCTGCGCTCCATTGCCGAGGACGCGGACCTGATGCAGCGGGTGCGAACGCAGGCACGCGCGCTGCTGACGATGGTTTCGGTGGAGACGCGGCAGGCCGCGCAGTAGCTGCTTATTCTGCGTTCTGGCCCAGTGGGGCAAGGGCGCGGTAGAGCGCAGCCAGCGGCTCCAGCGCAAGCGACTCGGCGCGGGCCAGCGCAGGAATCTCAGCCGGCCACGCTGCATGAAGCTCCTCTGTTGTATAGCCGCGCGCGCCCGCGTGACTGGCCGCGCGAAGATTGTTGGCCAGCGTCTTGCGCTTCTGCGCGAAGCACCGGTGCAGAAACGCGTCGAAGCCCGCGGCGTCCACGCCAAGCTCGACAAAGCGAGGCGCAAACTCCAGCCTCAGCACGGTGGAAAAAACATCCGGTGGCGGCGAGAAGGCCGCAGGCGGCAGCGTAAACAGACTCTCCGCGCGCGCATTGATCTGCGTAGTGGCAGACAGTAGCCCGTACTCGCGGCAGCCGGGCGCGGCGCTCAACCGGTCCGCGACCTCGCGCTGCATCATCACCACGGCGCGCGCCAGCAGACCGCGCGCTCCCGCGGCGAAGAGCCGCAGCAGGATCGGCGAGGTGATGTAGTACGGAAGATTGCCCACCACGTCGGCGCTCTCGCCTGCAGGAACCAGCGCGGCGAAATCCACTTCGAGAACATCGGCCTCTATCACCTCAACCTGCGGAGCAGCGCGAAAGCGGAAGCGCAGCTCCGCGGCCAGCGCAGGGTCGAGCTCAATGGCGATCAGCCGTCGGCAGCGCGCAGCCAGAATCGAAGTAATCGCGCCGTGGCCGGGGCCGATCTCGATCACAGTCCGCTCGCCGAGCGCGCCCAGCGCGTCCACAATCGCGTTGCGCGCTTCGTCGTCAATCAGAAAGTTCTGGCCGAGCTTTGGCTTGCGCATCATCTTCCGTTTCGCGCCCGTATGACGGACGTAATTGAGCGAGTTTTAACGATGCTATTTGACTGCTGCTGTAGTAGCGGTACCTAAAGCAACACTGTCACATTTAGCTCCGAAATCATTGACCAGTAATATCTTCTGTGCGTCCATTGTTGTGGATGCGATTGCCATCGCGCTGGCAAAGATCGCTGCGCGAAACTTCATGGTACGGCTATTCATTTAGCCTCCGTAACGAGGTGAATCGGCCCCAGCAGACCGGAGCTAACGGGCGCCACCAGGTTGAGGTCCTGCATCTGGAAGCGGTCGCCGTACTTGGCAATCAGCGGCTTGTAGTCGTGCGGCGGCAGCGCGGACCAGGCGTTGAGCGCGGTGTTGTAGACATCGATCTCGATGTGGTTCACGCCCGGCTTGAGCAGTTTGGAGACATCGAGGCGATAGGGCGGGTGCCACAGCGCTCCCGCCGATTTTCCGTTGATGACGACCAGAGCCGCTTCGTGGATGGGGGGATCGAAGTAAGCGTGAATCCCAGGGCCGGTTCCGGTGACGAGTGGATTCGGAAGTGGAGCGCCAGCGGGACGCTGTGTTGGATCGCGCGGGTCGGGAGCGTTGGGGCGAGGGCTGCGTGGGGTTGGCATGGCCAGCGGCTTGCCACCTTCTACCTCCAGAAAGACCGGCCCAGTGGACGCGGCGGCTAGCGTGACGTCGCGCGTGTAGATTCCTTCGCCGGAGTAGTGGATGGTGGAGGGGTCAGCAGTCCAGTCGGTTGGCGTGGCCTCATCGACGCTCTTGTTGAGGCCCGTGAAGTTGACCTTCCAGTCGTTGCTCAGGTCGGCGATCTGCTTCGATGGAGTGGGCGCGGGCTTGGCGGCGGACGGCGTGTCGCTGAAGACGAAGACGCGCGAGCCGTAGGCGGCCAGGTGGATGGGCTGGGCCGTTGCCGAGGCAGCGGAGGCAGCCGCGCTGTCGCCATCCCACTCTTCGGCGAACTTGTGCGTGGTGGCGAAGGTTGCGCTGGTGTCGATGGGCTGGTTGGATGTGTTGACCACCAGGTAGATGTCGGCATTAGCCAGCTTGCGGCGGATAAACCCGATCGCGTTGCGGCTTGCGTCGTCCGTGGCGCTGATCTGGAAGTCGGGCTTGGCGACATCATTCAGGTCTTGGACTAGCGCAGCGGCGTCGTCGGCGACGATGAAGGATCCCGTCATGCCTGGAAGCGGCTTGCTTTCTGGATCGATCGAGGGGCAGCGCTGGTAACAGATGACTTGCCCTTCGGTGCGGTACCACGGGTGCAGGCGTTTGAGGGTTTCGACGGGGATGCGGTCGGTGGGGGGGATGACGAGGATCTGGTGGGTGCCGAGGCCTACCTTATTGATGGCGTCAGCGTCGATGAAGTCGACGTTATAGCCCGCCGAGAGGATGGCGGACATCAGCGCCGGAGTGACGTAGCAGCCCATGTCACCAGTCACCGAGGTGCGGCCCGGCGCGAAGCTGGCCCATGCGTCGTCGGTGGGGAGCAGGATGGCGACCTGGTTGGCGGGCTGACCCTGACGCAGGAGATAGCTCATGCGACCGATGTATGCGGTCACGGCGGGCATCACCGGGTGCCACGGGTTGTGGTTGTTGAACGACGCCGCGGCGTATAGGCTCCAGCCGGGTTCGGGAACCTCGCCGTCGGGCGGGGAGTAGCCCCAGCCGTGGCAGATGATCTGGTTCTCGCCCATGATGAAGTCGATGTCGGCCTCGGTCTTCATGTCCAGCGGGACGGCGCGGTACACCGGCGAGTGCAGCCAGGTAAACGTCTCGCCGGAGCTGACAACGTGGTTGTAGACGTGGTTTGCGGAGGTTGCCCAGCGCAAGGTGGAGAAGGCGCGCCACTGCGGGCCTTCGCCCTCGGCCAGCGACACGAGGTTCTGGCTGGAGAAGTCCACCGCCGGTTCGCCATAAGTCTGCGAGCGGAACTTGGTGTGGTGCGCCACTGCCCAGGCGGTCATCTGCGTCAGGTAGTTCTCGTCGATCAGCTCGGTCAGCGTCTGTCCGTAGTCGTGGCGCACGTTATCGGCGGCAATGCTGCCTCCGGCGGCCAGCTCCGGCAGGTGTGGGAGCAGGTCGTAGCCGCGCCGCTTCTGGAACTCGGCGGGCAGGTTGGGGGTCCAGTCCGCGCCGTAGGCTTCTAGCGAGTCGGAGAAAATGGCGTAGGGCGGCGTCGGGCCGAAGGCGCCGATCAGGGGCTTGCCGACCTTCTGAAGGTAGTTGGCGACGGCATCGTGCGAGAAGGGATCGAGGACGTAGCCCTCCGCCCCCACGGCGGCCCGCTTCACCTGCTGCCCAGTGTGGCTTTGGATGAAGAAGAGAGCGACGCGCGGCTTGTCGGAGGGTGTGACGGCGATGGCGTTGGCAGAGACGGTGAGCGGCTTGGCGGACGCTGCGTCCCAAGCGGGCGGACGCGGGCCTGCGTTGCGCCCTCGAGGGGCGGGAGTTGTGGCTGCAGTCTCGGTCTCTGCAGTTTCGGCGGGATTGGCTGCATTCGCGGGTCTACCCGTTGCGTTGGCGATGGAGGCGTAGACGATGCTATCGCCTGCGGCAAGCACCGGGAGGCCACCGATGCGGTACTTCACTTTGGCCAGATCGTCCAGCAATTTTCCAGCCGCGAGCGTGGGGACGGGAACGCTGCTTGCGCCCGCCGGGATGGCGACCTCGTCGATGCGAATCCGGGTCACCGCCTCGGCCAGCGTCGTCGTGGGGCCGCCGTACGGCCAGCCCGAGCACAGCGTCAGGTCGATGCGCAGCCCCAGCTTGCGTCCCTCCGCCTGCGCGTAGGCCACGTCGTCCAGCATCTCCGGCGAGAGGAAGGACAGGTTCTTCAATCCCTTGGAAGGGTCGTCAAGCACCTGGGGATACTCGAAGGCCAGCTCCGCGCCCTGAATGCCGTCGGCCTTCATCTGCTGCAACTCGCGCAGGATCTCCGGCTTCACCACCGCCAGGCCGAACCACCACCAGCGGACCATCGGCCGCGCCTCATTCGGCGGATTGGCAAATCCCGCGCGCAGTGCCGCGATGGAGGGCGCACCCGTCTGCGCGACCGATGCCGAGGGCTTCTGCGCGGCCGGTTTCGCCGTGGCCTGGGCGCTGCACACGGGAGCAAGCACCAGTGCGAGTGTGGTCGAAGTGAGCAGAATGGCAAAAAGCGTGCGAAGGGCGAAGCTGCGCAGGACTTGCGGGTTCGGATGCTGGTTCACGGGGTTCTCTGGGATGGCGGTTGAGTCTGTTGCAAGCTGGATCGTCGTTTCCTGTGCGGCGGCCTTCGATGGAGAGACGCCTGCCGCGCGTCATGAGTTTCGGCGCTGCCCATTATTCACGATTGACGGTAGTCTTGTCGTGGATGGGCAGTCGGGAGGGTTCACTTCCAGGATTGGGCGCGCGGCACCGCAAGGTCGATCTTCTGCCGAATCACGGTAGTTCATTGGGATGAATCTTTCAAGGCGTATTCTGTTGCGAGGAAAACGAGATTTTCAGATTGGAGAGCGCGATGCGGGTTGGCTTGATCACACGGGAGTATCCGCCCGAAGTCTACGGCGGCGCGGGCGTGCATGTGGAGTATCTGAGCAGGGAACTGGCCCGTCGCATCGAGGTTGAGGTCCACTGCTGGGGAACGCAGCGCTCGGACGAGGGCAATCTGCATGTGCGCGGCGAGCTGCCGCCGCCGGAGGTCTCGGCGGGCAGCGATGCTAAGTTCAGCGCTGCCGTCGATGCGCTGGCCCTCAACCTGGCCCAGATGAAGGATCTGGGCAAAATCGACATCGTCCATACCCACACCTGGTACGCGGCGATGGCTGGATTTCTGGCCAAGAAGCTCTACGGCATTCCGTTTGTGCTGACGACGCACTCGCTGGAGCCGTTGCGCGCGTGGAAGGCCGAACAGCTCGGCTCAGGCTACGCGATGAGCTCCTGGATGGAGCGCACGGCGATTCTCGACGCGGACGCGATCATCGCCGTCTCGCATGGAACCAAGGCCGACATTCTGCGCGCCTACCCCGAGGTCGATGCGGCCAAGGTGCATGTCATCTACAACGGCATCGACCTGAAGCAATATCAGTACACGCCGCAGACCGGCGCGCTCACAAAGTATGGCGTGGACCCGGCGAAGCCTTACGTCCTCTTCGTGGGACGCATCACGCGGCAGAAGGGCGTCACGCACCTGGTCGATGCGGTTCGCTTCCTCGAGCCCGGAACTCAGGTCGTTCTCTGTGCGGGCGCGCCCGACACACCCGAGATCGGGGCCGAGATGCGCGCAAAGGTCGAGGCCCTGCGACGTGAGACGCCCGGCAGCAAGCCCGCCGGTCACGAGCAGATGACGCGCGATGGAGGTCGCGCCATCGCCACCGGAGACCCCACCGGAACCGGGCACAACGTCGTCTGGATCGAGCAGATGGTCACCAAGGAAGAGGCCATCCAGCTCTATTCGCACTGCGCGGTCTTCTGCTGCCCCTCGGTCTACGAGCCCTTCGGCATCATCAACCTGGAGGCAATGGCCTGCGGCGCGCCCGTCGTGGCCAGCGCGGTGGGCGGCATTCTTGAGGTTGTTGTCGATGGCGAGACCGGCCTGCTTGTTCCCTTCGACGCCGATCCAATCACCGGCTTCCCAATTCATGCCGACCGCTTCGCCCGCGATCTGGCCGCGCGCATCGCCGAGCTGATGAGCGATGCGGCCCGATGCAAACGAATGGGCGCCGCAGGCCGCAAGCGCGTCGAGCAAACCTTCGCCTGGGAGGCAATCGCCGCCCAGACCGTCGAGCTGTATCGCTCACTTGTGGGGAAGTAGTGGCAAATATTTGGTGACGACAGTGGTTGTCGAGCTGAGAGGTGGTTGCCTTCTAATGCGTAGAGCAAAGAACGCAAAGATTCCAGACACACAATAGAAAAATGCTTCCTTCAAGAGATAATGAGTCGGTCGGTAACTCTCCATTAAGGGAGCAACCCATATGGTGGCATATACAGGTCCGATTGCAACTGGTAAAGCAAGCAAATATCGTGAGAGTGCCTTGGACCATTGAAAACGCCGAGCCTGTATTTTTCGTTGAATCATTTCGGCAGTCACGGCGAGGCTTAGAGGAATCAGCAGACTTGCCTCAAATACAACGAGCAAAATCAAGACAATACCACCGCCGGGTGCGTCATCATCTTTCGGCACAAAGGGGAGAATAGTTAGAAAGGAAAGAACAATTGAGGACAAGAACGCCGCAATTGCGGTGAGCGCATAACGTGTGATCGTTTTTAGCCAAAATAACACGGTATCAGGATAACAAGTTCTCGATATTGTGTGTAGTACATGCGGAAAGCCCCACATCTAAGATGCAGATTATGGGGCACTCGTTTTAACGCGACCTATAGCTGACGATTACTTCAGGTTAGCCTGCGGGATCTGCGTTGGGTCTTCCTGCCTCTGGATCGGCGTAGCGGGCAGCGAGAACGTGGCGAACGGGTCTGGCTTCACGGGGTCACTTTCCAGCAGCGCAGGCGCAGGCGGCAAAGCTCCGCGCGGAATCGTGCTCCAGAGAGCAGGCGTACTCGGGCCACGCGAACTGGATCACGGAGGAGATGTCGCCGGGGAAGTAGTTCCGCAGGTAGGCCTGGCTGGCGGCGGTTTTCGCGGCGGGATCGCCCTCCAGTTCTGGAATCAGCTTCGCCAGCGATGCGGAGTCGAACTCCGGTTGGTGGTATGTAGTCGAGTAGGTGTACTCGGGAGCCCAGGTCGTGCCAACGCCAGTCCGGTTCGAGGCCATTACAACCGTGTAATCGACCATCGACGCCGTAACCGGATCGACCGATGCCAGCGTGAACGTCGGGCGATTGCCGTTGATCGGCGTGATCGACGCAACAATCTTCAGCGGGACTCCGAAGCTGGTCTGCGCGCCTGCCTTGGCCAAACTGGACTCGACCGTCAGCAGGCGCATCTCGTCGGCGTGCGTGTGCCCGAAGATCGCCAGGCGGACGATGTCTGCGTTCTGCGCCAGCAGCTCGGCCAGCGATTCGGAGGCGAGAAACATCTGCGGTCTGCCTCCCGCACAGACGTTGGTAAACCTGCGCGCCGTGGAGTAGAGATCCACGCCGGGAGGAATGTGTCCCATCACCCAGACCAGATCGCCCTGCTGCCGCGCTGCGGCAATCTGGCCGGCGAGCCACGCCAGTTGTGCTGCGGCGGGCAGTGTGCTCGGCTTACCGGAGCAGGTGGCGTACTTGCCGGAGAAAAAAATGTCGTCGATCACCAGCAGCCGCGTGTGCGGCACACCGGCCAGCGGAACGCTGTAGGTGCCGCCGGCGGCGAAGTCGCGCACGGCGGTAGCGCGCTCGGTCGCCGAGAGATCGGCTGGCAGCGCTTCACCGGCGATCTTTGCCACCAGCCCGAGAAACGCATCGTGCGCGGCGTCGAGCGCGTAGTCCGTGCAGCCGGAGTCGTTGTTGCCCATCGCAACGTACAGCGGTACGCCGGGCAGCGCCGCGCGCAGCGTGCCAACGATGGTGCGCACCGTCTTCTCCGTGAATGCCAGATAATCGGCGGGAGTTGCGCCGGGCACGAGCGCCTTGTACTTGCAGTCGAACGAGTGCGCCAGCAGGTCGCCGCTCAGGGTGATGAACCGCGCGTGCGCGGCATCGGCGTGGATCGCCGCCAGGCTCGACAGCCAGAGGACCCACGGCGTGTCGTTGCCGCGCGTGGGGCAGACCTCCTCTAGCGCCGCGAACTCCTGCACCCGCGTTGGCGAGTCGGGCGCGCTGAGGATCGCCGGCCACTCGCTGGTGGGCGCGGCATTCAGCCGTGCAACCTTCGCCGGATCGGCAAATGGGTCCAGGTGTACGTCCGACAGAAAGAGTGCAGGAACTCTGGCGTTGGCAGCGACCGCGGCATTGCCCAGGGCAGGGGACTGCGCGTTGAGACCAAGCTGCAGCGTGAGCGCGCAGACGGCCAGCAGGAAGATCGGGTTGCGGCGCAGGGTTTTCATGGCGATGGGCTGGCCTATTTCTTGACCGGTTGCAGCTGCGATTCGTAAGCCTCGATCTGCGAGAGCGTGAAGGCGTGCATCTCCGCGCCAGCCCGCCACGCGCGCGTCCACTCGACGATCCATTCCAGCGCGGTCTCCAGATGCATCCGCGGCGTCCAGCCAAGATCGCCTCGCGCGCGGCTGGTGTCCAGCTTCAGGTTGCCCGCCTCATGGACTCCGGGTTCAGGGTCGAGAAACCACTGCGCTCCGTTGCCCCAGAACCCCGTCATCTTCTCTGCGATCCACGCCACCGGCCGCGCGTCGTCGTCCGATGGCCCGAAGTTGTATGCCGTGGCAAACTTCGGATCGTGCGTGAGCAGTTGCTCGGCCAGCCGGATGTAGCCGTGCAGCGGTTCCAGCACATGCTGCCATGGGCGGATCGCCTTCGGTCGCCGGATGCGCACAGCCTCGCCCGAGAGGAAGCCGCGCACCAGGTCCGGGATAAGCCGGTCAGCCGACCAGTCGCCTCCGCCGATCACATTTCCAGCGCGCGCGGTGGCCAGGGCAACTTTGTGTTCAGGAAGTTTTGCAATTGGGAAAAATGACTGGCGATAGGCCGCCGCTACAATCTCCGCGCATGCCTTCGAACTGGAGTACGGGTCGTAGCCGCCCAGCGGGTCGTTCTCGCGATAGCCCCAGATCCACTCCTTGTTCTCGTAACACTTGTCCGTGGTGACGCAGACGACGGCGCGCACAGACGGCGTGCGGCGAATGGCGTCCAGCACGCGCGCCGTGCCGATCACATTCGTCTCGTATGTCCCAATCGGGTCGTCGTAGGAGAGGCGCACCAGCGGCTGCGCGGCCAGGTGGAAGACAACCTCGGGCGCGAAGTCGCGCATCGCGGACTCCAGCGTTGCTGCGTCGCGGATGTCGCCGCGCACATCGTCCACCACGGACCCGACGCGCGCCACGGTGAAGAGGTTGGGCTCGGTTGCGGGGTCGAGCGAGTAGCCGCGGACCTCCGCCCCCAGCCGCGCCAGCCACAGCGCCAGCCATCCGCCCTTGAAGCCGGTGTGCCCGGTGAGGAAGACGCGCTTGCCGTGCCAGCAGATTGCGGGCTTGTCTGTCATTCACACAGGATAAACGAAGCGGCGGGAAAATGGCCTGACATCGACGATACCGGCTTCCGTGGCACGTCTTTGCTAGAACCGGATATCTTCGCGCGCGATCTCCTGGCGGTCTTCGGCCAGAATGCTTGCCCGCTCCAGCACATGCTCCAGTTCGCGCACATTGCCGGGCCAGTTGTGCTCCATCAGCTTCGCCTCAGCGCCGGCCGAAAGCCGCTTCACCGGCATCTTATCGCTCAACTTGGCGAGCAGGTGCGTGGCCAGCGGCAGCACGTCCTCCATCCGCTCGCGCAGCGCCGGCAGCGCGACCGGAAAAACGGCCAGCCGGTGATACAGGTCGAGCCGGAACGCGTGTTCGGCGACGCGCTGCTGTAGCGGCTCGTCGGTGGCCGCAAGCACACGCGTGTCCACGCGCACGACCTCGTTGTTGCCCACGCGCTGCAGCTCGCCCGACTCCAGAAAGCGCAGTATCTTGGACTGCATCGAAAGCGGCATCTCGCCGATCTCGTCCAGAAATAGCGTGCCTCCGTGGGCCGATTCGATCATGCCGGTGCGCGACTGCATCGCCCCGGTGAATGCGCCCCGCGTGTGCCCGAAGACCTCAGCCTCCAGCAGCGACTCGGGGATTGCCGCGCAGTTCAGCACCACATAAGGCTTGCCTGCGCGCGGGCTCAACTGATGCACCGCGCGGGCAACCAACTCCTTGCCCGTGCCCGTCTCTCCCTCGATCAGCACCGTCGTCGTCCGCGGCGCAACCAGCCGGATCAGCCGAGCCAACTCCTGCATCCCCGGGCTCTCGCCCACCATCTCCGGCAGCGGCAACGTCAGATCTCGAGGCAACGTCTCCACTCTCTCCTCTCTCTCCTCGCCGGAGATGGGCGCCTGCTGCGGACTGGCTATTGCCGGCCCGTTCTCTTCCTTCCCGGTCCCATGCAGGATGCTCTCGGGCTGTGCCGCACTGCGCCCGCGCAGCATCGCCGCCACCTCCTCCGCGGCGAAGGTGCGCGTACCCCTTGGGGCCAGCCGGTCCGCCGCGGAGCTATGCGGCACCGCCACCGGCGACAGCGTCCACGCCGCGCTCTCGCCCACGCCGCGCGGGCCGTGCGAGTCCGCCTGCGCCTGGCGCAACGCTTGCAGCAGTTCGTTCCTGCGAGGACTGCGCGCCCCCGCCTCGTCCACGATTCCATCGATCCGCAGCAGTTCCATCACTGGATGCCGGGTCCGCATCTCTTCGGCGAACTCATCCACCTCCAGATCGGACAGTGCGCTGTCCAGCACCATCGCCTCCGCACCCTCCACCTCCAGCAGCTCCATCGCCTCCGCGCCGCCAGACGCCTCGCGCACCCGCCAGCGCATCGCCGTCAGCTCCTGCCTCAGACGCGTCCGGAGGTCCGCATCCGCGCTGGCCAGCAACACCGTTCTCGCCGCTGCCTTGTTCCCCACGCTCTCTCTGCCCAGTCCGTACCCCATATAAACTCCCTGCCGGTTACCGCTCTGTGTTCCGATCACTCAGGAATCTCATGTTGCCCGGCCAGAATCGCCGTACCCTCTCCATCCGCTCGCCCGCGACCCAGCCAATGGAAGCGCGCGAGCGAGCAAGAATCCGCAGTGTGTGAACTTACGCGCGCCAGCGCGGCGCCTGGGATTACGCGGCCCTGGAGATAGCGGACAACAGGTCTGGATCTCGCGCCACGGGCTTGCGACCCAGGCCGTCCAGCATGTATCCCATTCCGCGCACCGTCTCGATCAAGCCGTCGTGTGCACCGTGAAGGCCCGCGCCTTCCAGCTTCCCCCGCAGGTAATTGATGTACACATCCACCACGTTCTGGTTCGTCTGGGCCGGCATCTGCCACACCTCGGTCAGCAGTTGGCTGCGCGAGACGCACTCGCCGCGATGCAGCATCAGGAACTCCAGCAGCGCAAACTCCTTCGCCGTCAGGCCGATCGCGCGCCCCGCGCGCGCCACCGTGTGCTCGATCCGGTGCAGCTCCAGGTCGCCATGGCGCAACACCGGGTTGGAATACTGCTCGCGCCGCCGCTGCAGCGCCCTGCAGCGCGCCGTCAGCACATAGAAGCTGAACGGCTTCAGAAGGCAATCGTCCGCGCCCATATCCAGACATTTCTCCTGCACATGAGGATCGCTGCGTTCGGTCAGTACCATCACCAGGGCGTCGTCATGCCGCGCCCGCATCTCCGTCAGCACCTCCATGCCGTCCTGTTTGGGCAGCCCCAGGTCCAGCAGCACCAGCTCCGGATGCTCCGCTGCGGTTTGAACCAGCGCAGCCTCCCCATCCTCCACCCACTCCACCTGGTGGCCCTCCAGCTCCAGACCTGATTTTAGAAATGCCCCCAGAGAACGATCGTCTTCCACAATCAGCACTCTCATGATATTTCCCCCCCCCAAAAATTCGGTTTCGCTAACCAGACACAAGGCAACAGTGTGGTTCTCTACAGCCGCCCGATAACTATCGCGTTCGGTGAGTGTCTAGAATCCACCTTTTTGGATGGTTTTTCCACAGATGGATGCAACTAATACATAGGGGCAATTCAGGGGCCAGTTCCAAAAAGGGAATTCAAAATCCAGTTCCAAAAAGGGAATTCAAGAGAATGCAAAATAAATGCAGGGGAGTAAAACTGACTATAGTTCTGCCCCATGAATATGCTGGGCTCCCGGAAAAGACCTTACACCGCATCGTTCCGCAGCCGCTTTCTGCGAAGATAGGAATGACCTTCGCAGAATCCCCGCAGGCCGCACCGTCTGTGCAAGTGGAGAATCATCCGATGAAAGCCGCCCGCCTCCTCGCGCTGCTCCTGCTCGTCTCCTCCGCCTTCTGCCGCGCGCAGAGCGCTTCAGCCAACCCGCAGAGCGCGTCCGTCAAGCCGCGCAGCGCCTCCGGCCATTCGCAGCCCGTCACATCTCAGCCGCTGGCCCTTCAGCCGACCGTCGAGATCGCACCGCCCTCCAGCCCCGCCGTCCAGCGCCAGACCCTCCCCGCGGCCAGCGAACCCGCGCTCACACACGCCGCCAAGCTCCGGCTCCTGCGCGAAAAGATTAAATACGTCTTCGTCCTCTTTCAGGAGAACCGCTCCTTCGACTTCTACTTCAGCACCTACCCTGGCGCCGACGGCCTCTACTCCCACGCCGCCGGCGATCCGCCCGCCGGATTCACTCAGCCCATCGTCAACCTCGACGGCTCCGTCGCCACCATCTCTCCCTTCAAAATCCCCTTCACCGTCACCGATGCCAAAGGCCGCACCGTCCCCCTCTACCCCTCCGACATCGCCTCGGTGAACCACACCCACACCGGCATCGCCGCCAAGCTCGACCTCGATCCCAACCTCGTCGCGCGCAACGACCGCTACGCCCTCACCGAGGAGGGAGTCACGCTCGACGCCCGCGGCAAGCCCTCCAAAATCCCCTCCCTCGAGCGCAAGCAGTTTGGCGAACTCGTCCTCGCCCACATAGACTGCGACGCCGCGCCCTTCCTCTGGCAGTACGCCGACCGCTTCACCCTCTTCGACCACTTTATGGACACGGTCATCGGCCCATCCACCCCCAACGCCATCGCCATGATCTCTGGCCAGTCCGGCGAGACCCAGTGGATGCTCCATCCCTCGCTCGCCGATCCCACCGGCAAGCTCTACACCCAGCTTCCCCTGGTCAACGATCCCTTCCCCTTCTGGGGTTCGCTGCTCGACACCAAGCCCCACGGCCAGCTCAAGCAGCCGGAGCCGAAGCCCACCGGCAAGCCAGCCCCCAACCTCACCTTCGCCACCCTCCCGCTCTCCTTCATGGGCACCGCCATAGAGAAGACCACCGCCGCCGACTTCGATCCCGCCATCGACCTCGCCGACGTCCGCGAAGACATACAGAAGATCGCCGGCCACGGCACGCCCGCCACTAACTGGGCCTGGTACCAGCAGGGATACGACCACGAGCCAACCGACCCCACGGCCGCCGCCACGCACGACACCTACGTCGTCCACCACAACGCCCCGCAGTACTTCGGCTACGTCGCCAACAACCCCGACGCCAGCGCTCACATGCGCGGCCTGGGCGACTTCTTCGCCGACGTCTCCCGCCGCCGCCTGCCCGCCTCCGGCGTCTTCTACGTCCGCGGCGGCTACGGCAACATCCTCAGCCTCAAGCCCCTCGATCCCAATCCCGACCTCGCCACCGTCTTCAATGGCGACGACGACCACCCCGGCTACTCCGACTCGCAGCTCTCCGAGGCGCTCCTCGCCCGCGAGATTAACGCCATCGCCGCCAGCCCCTACTGGCCGCAATCCGTCATCCTCATCGCCTACGACGAGTCCGACGGCGAGTACGACCACGCCTGTCCCCGCGTCCGCTCGCACGATCCCGCCGGCCTGCCGCTCGACCAGGGCCCGCGCATCCCCGCCATTCTCATCTCGCCCTACGCCGTCGCCCACGGCGTCTCGCACGAGCCCGCCGAGCACAGCTCCATCATCAAGCTCGTAGATGAGCTATTTAATCTCATCCCCCTCGCCGATCTCCCCGACGAGGAGCGCGCCCGCGCCATCGGCCTCGCCCAGTACCACCAGCCGGACCTCGGTCCCGCCGACGATAAAGTCGCGGGCGTCGGCGACCTCCTTTCCGGCTTCTCCAACGCCCGCCTGCTCGGCCGCGCCGCCCCGCTCCCCGCCAGCTATGCCGTGATTCCCGAAGCCGAGATCGCCGCCTTCCCCCACTACAACGCCCAGGGCTGCCGCGTCCTCCACATCCGCCCCACAGACACCGGCCTGCCCAACCCCATCCCCGCCGACTTCAACCCACGCCCAGACACCACCCCCGGCATCCCCACCTCCGGCCACTGGACCCCATGATGACAGTTCAAAATTCAAACGCTGTCATCCTGAGCGAGCGCAGCGAGTCGAAGGACCCCGATGGACTCCGGCCCACCACAACCGCCCGCACCTTTCTCCCCAAAAAATTAGCGCCTCTGGTCTTTCTTCTGCTGCTACTCTCAGCATCCGTAGCCCCCGCCCAAACCCTCGCCCACATCCGCCAGACCAAAACCCTCCGCTGCGGCATCAACATCGAAACCCCGGAGTACTCCACCACCGACGACCACGGCCCACGCCAGGCCTTCGACGCCGGCCTCTGCCGCGCCGTCGCCGTCGCCATCCTCGGCCCCGAAGCCCGCGTCGCCGTCACCACCTACCCCGACGACGTCGCCGCCATGGCCGCCCTCCGCGCCGATGCGGTCGATCTTCTCCCCACCCTCACCCTCGACCTCACCCACGCCTCCGCGCCCGACCTCGCCTTCAGCCCGCCCATTCTCTACGACGGCGTCGGCCTCCTCGTCCCGCTCTCCGCCCGCCTCACCCGCGCGAGTCAGCTCGCCAACAAAAAAATCTGCTTCCTCGCCGAAACCGAGGTCGAAGTCGCCCTGCGCGCCTGGTTCTTGCAGCAACACATGAAGTTTCTCCCATTTCCCTTTCAGGAAGAAGGCGAGATGGAAGCCGCCTTCGTCACAGGAAACTGCTCCGCGCTGGCCGGAGACCGCACTCGCCTCGTCACCACCCGTCTCGCCTTCGGCCCGCTCGCCGCCCGCTACGCGCTTCTCCCCGACCAGCTCTCCGACGACCCGCTCGCCGCCGCCTCGCGCGCCAATGACCCCGCCTTCGCCGCCATCGTCCGCTGGACCCTCGAAGTCCTCCTCCAGGCCGAAGCCCACGGCCTCACCCAACAAAACATTTTGTCCTCATCCCGCAGCGATCCATCTTTGTCGTCCCACACCTCAGCTTTGTCCTCATCCCGTAGCGCCCCTTTGGTGTCATCCCGTAGCGCAGCGGAGGGATCTGCTTCTCTCACCACCTCCTCCGCCAATTCCGATCCCATCGTTGCAATCCTCACCGGCCAGACCCGCGAGATCGGCTCCCGCCTCGGCCTGGACAACGCATGGGCCACGCGCGTCATCTCCGCCGTCGGCAACTATGGCCAGCTCTACAACCGCACCCTCGGCCCCCAATCCCCGCTCGATCTCCCGCGCGCCCAGAACCGCCTTGCCACCCACGGCGGCCTCCTCTTTCCCATCCCCATGAAGTAGAGTCCCCGCCGTTGCCTGTTCTCCGCCCTTGCGCTTGCCTTACCGCAGGCAGCGCATGGCCGGCGAAATCGCCGACGCCTCTGCAAACCTACAGGCAGATTAACCGCAGGGAGAGGGAGAGGGAGGGAAGGGGAAAAAATCAACTGCAACACTAAATCGCAAGCCAGGCAGGCTCAGCGTCCAGGCGGCAGCACCGGGATCTGCAACTGCGCAACCACTGCCAGCGCCATCGCGGGATCGTTGTTGCTCACCGGCTCCAACCTCACCTGGCCGACGCCGGAGAGACCCAGCGTCCGGGCCGCCGCAAACGACAGGTCCACGATCCGGTCCTGCAACACAGGCCCGCGATCGTTCACCTGAACGTAGGCCGTCCGGTGGTTCTTCAGGTTGGTCACACGCAGCCATGTGCCCAGGGGAAGGCTGCGGTGAGCGCACGTCATCTTATTCATATCAAAGGGCTCGCCCCCGGCCGTCTTGCGTCCCTGGAACTTCGTCCCGTACCATGACGCCACGCCGACCTGGAACCAGTGCTTCGCCTTCGCGCCTGGCTTCGCCTTCATTGCCGGGGCAGGAGGGGCGGTGCCCGAAAGGGAACCGTCCTTGGCCGAGGCGCTGAGCGCCAGGCCCATCAGCAGGACGCCAGCCCCAAACCGACGGGCTGTCCCTGTTGATGCAGTTCTAAAAAAAGTCCTTTTCATTGGCACGCTCTATCTGTTATTGTCTTTGACGGAACAACTCAAGTCAATCATCTGTAAGCGTTTATTGGGTGTCAGGACTTGCCGAACCACTCCTTCTGTGATATAGGAGATGTGCGGTCGCAGCCCGTGAAACTGCCCCAAAGTTAGCATTTTTGGCGCAGAAACCTTAGATGCGGACTGCTTGCTGCCTGTTTGCCGGAAATTCGACATTTTTTTCAAAAATGCAGCTTTTGGCCATTTTCCCTCTCCGCCGACCATGCAAACCGTCCTCACCATCGCCGGCTTCGATCCTTCCTCCGGAGCAGGAGTCACCGCCGACCTGATGGTCTTCGCCGCCCACTCGCTCTTCGGCACCGCATGCATCACCGCGCTCACCGTGCAATCCACCCTGGGTGTCCGTTCCACCCACCCCACATCCCCCGCCGTCCTCCGTGCCACGCTCGATTGCCTGGAGCAGGACCTGCCTCCCGCTGGAATCAAAATAGGAATGCTGGCAACGGAAGATAACGCATTTATAATCTGCGATTATCTGGAAAAACATCAACTGAAACATTGGCATCGGTCCGAGGGCTGGTTCCCCGTCGTTCTCGATCCTGTCCTGCGTTCCACTTCAGGCAGGGAACTGCTCGAACCAGCCGCTGTGACGCTCGTGCGCGACCGCCTGCTTCCCCAGGTCGACTGGATCACCCCGAACCTGGCCGAGCTTGCCGTTCTCTCCGGAGTCGTGGTCGCAACCCGCGACGATCTGCCCCGCGCCTGCCGCGCCCTGCAGTCCCGCACCGCAATCAGCCCGGACGGCCATCGCCTGGGCGTCTTCGCCACCGGGGGCCATCTCGACCCGCCCGACGACTATCTGCTGCTGCCCACCGGCCAGGGACTCTGGCTGCCGGGCGAACGCGTCGTCACCCGCTCGACCCACGGCACCGGCTGCGCGCTCTCCAGCGCATTCCTCAGTCGGCTGGTTTTGGGCGACGCGCCGCGCCAGGCCGCCCAGGCCGCCAAGCTCTATGTCGCCAATGCACTCCGCTCCGCCGTTCAGATAGGAACAGGCACCGGCCCTATGAACCACTTGTGGGGATTATATAAACCATCAGGTGAATAGCATGAGTGCCGTATCGCCTCCTCATTGCTTGCCCATCCTCTTCTCCTCAAAAAAATTGACGACTGGCTCTAAAGTCCGGCAGCGTAGCTGCCGATAGAAGTCCTGTAGCGAGGTGCTTCTATGTCCACCGCTCCGTCGACTAGCCCATACGCAAAAATTCTTGTCCACACAATGCCCGAGCAGTCCGCCTCGCGGCGCGATCGGTCCTCCAGCCAGGCAATTCACCGCCGGCCTTCGATGGTCCAGGGCCACGCCCTGGAGTCGCTCGGTCACGCCATCGAGTACGTCTACGATTCGCGGGTCTACCGCAACTCCGGCGAGCTCTCGCCCAGCGACGTGGAAGCCGTGCAGGTCCTGATGCGGCTCAGCCGCGAGGTCTTCGTCGAGTGCCGCGAGGTCGCTCCGGCCCGCACTGGCCTCAAGCTCTTCTTGCACAAACTATGGCCGGAACGCACCGCCGCCTGAGCGGAACCAGAGTAGGTATACCCCGGGGGCAATCCCTCCGAGTGGCTTTTTCCTCAAGAAAAAGCCACCATTGATGCCCTTCGCTTGGGCACTGTTACTCTGGTTCTGCTCTAGCCTCTCAGGTCCCGCTCCGTCTCACCCACAGCCCTCGCCACGCTTCGATTCCTGAGTGCGGCGGGGTTCAACCTGTGCCGCGCAGACGCACCTCCTCCGCAGCTTTTGCCAGTCCGCCTCGCTCTAAGGCAATCTCGCAACCCAGCCACAACTGGAACCGCCCAGCGCGCGTCTGATACGGTGTATCTCTTGAGGTAGCTTATGGAGGCGGAGCCATGAAGGTCCTGATGGGAATCGACGACTCGAAGTTCGCGGCTGAGATTGCCCGCGCGTTTGTCGCGCAGTTTCGCGCCGAGAACACCGATGTGCTGGTTCTGCATGTCTTGCAGCCGTTGGGGCTCTCCGCGCCGCCGGAGATGGCCGCAGGCTACGCGCCCGAGCTGGCAGACCTGAAGCAGTTGGCCCACGAGCTGGTCGATCGCATCGCCGGGCAACTCCGCGCCGCGGGATTCAAGGCTGAGACCGCCGTCGAGGTTGGAGACGTCCGCGAGCGCATCCTCGACTGCGCATCCGAGTGGCGCGCCGATCTCATCGTCCTCGGCTCGCACGGCATGCGCGGCATTCAGCGCTTCCTGCTGGGAAGCGTGGCCGAGTTCGTCGCCCGCCACGCCAAATGCTCCGTCCAGATCATCCGCACCCCGGCAGGGAACTGACCCGCCCATGCGCGGGAACCGTGGCGACTCAAGCAAAGCGCCTGACTCCGATCCACACCGGTTCGATCGATCAGACAGAAAGGCCCGCTCGACGTGAGCGGGCCTTCTTCTCGCACAGAAATAACTACGCGATGCGCTCGATTATGACCGTCTCCAGCACCACGGGCGTCTTGGGCCGGTCCTGGCTGGCGGTCGGCAGCAGCGAGATCTTCTCCACGATCGCGTAGCCCTCCACCACCTCGCCGAAGATGGTGTGTTTGCCCGTCAGCCAGCTTGTGTCGGCCACGGTGATGAAGAACTGGCTGCCGTTGGTGTTCGGCCCGGAGTTGGCCATGGCCAGCTTGCCCGGCTGCTGGAAGCCGTGCGGCGATCCCTTGGTCTCGTCGCCGAACTTGTAGCCGGGGCCACCCATGCCGGTGCCCTCGGGGTCGCCCGCCTGCACCATGAAGTTGGGAATCACGCGGTGGAAGACGGTTCCGTCGTACAGCTTGGGCCCCTTCTTGGAGCGGCTCGCCCACTCCTTGGTCCCCTCGGCCAGGCCGATGAAGTTGGCCACCGTCTCCGGCGCCTCCTTCTCAAAGAGCTTGCAGACAATCGTTCCTTCGCTGGTCTTGAAGGTGGCATAGGTTCCGGGCTTGGTTGGCATTTTTTTGAACTCCAGTGGTCAGTTGTTGGATGCAGGTTGCTGGTTGCTGGTTGAAGGCGGAAGCGCGGGAAGCGGAGGCATCGCCTCGCCCTCGCGCACGATCGTGACCCGCCCGATGACGACCGGGGTGAGGGGTTTGTCGTTCGCGTCGCGCGCAACGCGTGCGATGGACGCGGCCAGCAGCGCAGTGTGCGTGTCGCACTGCCCGAAGATGGTGTATTTGCCGTTCAGCTCGGCGACGGCGTCCTCGGTAATGAAGAACTGGCTGCCGTTGGTGTTGGGGCCAGTGTTGGCCATGGCCAGCCGCCCGGGTACGGAAAAAGTCAGCTCCGGCGTGATCTCGTCGGCAAAGTAGTAGCCGGGATCGCCCGTCCCGTCGCCCACCGGGTCGCCCCCCTGGATCATGAACCCCGGAATCACGCGGTGAAAGGTCAGCCCGTCGTAGAAACGCTTGCCGTGCTGTTTGGCGTGGGTGGCGTTGATGGTCCAGTCCTTCGTGCCCCCGGCCAGCCCGATAAAGTTCGCCACCGCGTTGGGCGCCTGCCGGTCGAATGTCTTGCAGGTCAGCCGTCCCATCGTGCTGTCGATGATAATCGTCGGCCCGCTGGGAACCGGCTCAGGTTTGGCCGCCGCGGCAACGCCAGGCGCATCCGGCAGGTCGGCGGAGGAAGCTGGCGGCGCGGCTTGCGCGGACTGCCCAGCAGCAGCAGTCGAGGATTGCGCACCAGCAGAAGCGGAGGATTGCCCAGCGGCTGGCGGCATGGATTGTGCTGAAGCGGCCGGCGTCGCGGATTGTGCCGTGGTTGGCTGCGCGGATTGCGCGCGGGCAGGGAAGCCAGCCATCGCAAACGCGAGCGCAGCGATCAGTGCAAGATGCCGCGCGACCAGTGCGAGTGGCAGCGCGAAAAACAAGCTGCGTCGCGTCATCCCGTTGCGTGAGGTTCCTGTAGATGCCACAGAGCATAGGCTAACCCACAACCGCCAGCGCGGCAACATCGGCGCTGGTACTCCACCCTAAGTTTTTTGAAATCTTGATCCCTCACAAAAAGTGGGTGCCCCCATAAAAAGTGGGTGCCCCATCTTCGCCGCAGTCTCATCGCGGCTAAGGTGGGGGTGTAGGCGACGGGTGCCCCATCCTTCGCGCTTTTGTCTTATGCGATCGGGGTCCCCGCCAGCTTCGCTGGTGGGGTGAGGATGAGTGGGTCTACCGGCTGGTGGCCCGCCCTACGCTCTTGAAATCTTGCTTCCACTTAGAATTGCTGACCATTGGCTAAAATGCTCTGATTGTCGTCGGTCGGAAGTTATAATTGTCGCTCATCACAGGAGACCGCAATGAGGATTGCAAAGCGATGGGTATCGCTCGCGGTAATTGCGCTGCTCGCCATCCAGTCAGCTCAAGTTGTTTTCATCATTCATCGCGAGTCGCTCACCTGGGACGAAGACGACCATATGTTCGCCGGCTACATGATGTGGAAGACCGGCGACTACGGCCTTAATCCCGAGCATCCGCCGCTGGTCAAGCTGCTGGCCACGCTTCCTTTACTGGGAGAGAAGCTCTGGATTCCGCCGCTGCGGGGCAGGGAATTCAAAGCTGAGGCCTACCTGGACGGGCGCGATTGGCTAGCCCGCAATGACGGCGCAAGCCAGCGGCTGGTCTTCCGCATGAGGCTCGCCGCCGGGATATTGATGCTGGGCCTATCGCTGGTGGTCTTTTTTGCCGCGCGCGAGTGGTTCGGCACGCCCGCCGCGCTCATCGCACTCACTCTGGCTGTCTTTGATCCCAATCTTCTGGCTCACTCCGCGCTGGTCACCACCGACATGGGCCTCACGCTCTTCTTTCTGGCCAGCATCTACGCCTTCTATCGCTACATCACGAAGCCTTCGCTGCTTCGCCTGCTGCTGGCGGGCCTTGCAGCCGGCCTGTTGCTGGCCACCAAGCATTCGGGAATTCTGCTGGCGCCCATGCTGCTGCTGCTGATTGGCGGGGAGATTGTTTTTGCTCCCAAGGGAAGCAGAGTTCGTCTTGCTCTTCGGCTGAGCGGAGCTTTTGCAGTCATCGTCGTCATCGGCGTTACGGTACTCTGGGCCTTTTACGGCTTCCGCTATGCTGCGCGGCCAGCGGGCCTTGTACTCAGCACCTCACTGGCCGACTATACCCGGAGCTTGAGCCACTTCAATTCCATGGCGGTGATGGCCCTCGCTCATCTGCATCTGCTGCCGGAGTCGTATCTGATGGGACTGGTAGATGTGAAGATGGTGGCTCAGTGGTGCCCCACGTTTGTTCTCGGTAAGAATTATGCGCACAGCGTATGGTGGTACTTTCCTGCTGTGATCCTTATCAAAACCACGCTGGGACTGCTGTTGATGCTCGCACTGACGGCCTTTGCCATCGTCTCCCGCCGTTTGCGCAAGGGCCGCGAAGTGGCCTTCCTGATCGTGCCCGGAATGGTTTATCTAGCCGTCACCATGCTCTCAGGAATGAACATTGGCGCGCGCCACATCCTGCCGCTCTATGCAATCTCCGCGATTATGGCCGCTGCGGGCATCACCGCTCTGGCCGCGCGCAGCCGCCGCTGGGCAGCCATTGGCGCGGCGCTGATCGTGGCCCACATCGCCTCCGCGCTCACCGTCTTTCCCAACGATATGGCCTACGCCAACGAGGCCTGGGGCGGACCGAAGAATGTCTACAAGCTGCTCAGCGACTCGAATGAGGACTGGGGCCAGCAGCTCTACCAGGTCAAGGAGTGGCAGGACCGGCACCCCGGCGAGGAGTGCTGGTTTGCCTACTTCGCTTCTCCGGTCATCAATCCCACTGTCTACGGCATTCACTGCCATGTGCTGCCCAATGAGGATACTGGATGGCTGGGCGGCGCCGATCTGGTTCCGCCGGTGATCAGCGGAAATGTTGTGCTCAGCGCCGGAGACTTGATGGGCAGCGAGTTTATCAGCAGCCGCTTGAATCCCTACACCATCTTTCAACAGGACCCGCCTGACGAGATGATCGACGACAGCGTTCTGGTTTACCACGGCACATTCCGCGTCAACCAAATCGCTGCCTACGGCCGTGTGCAGCGCGCATACGAATTGATGAGCGCGCACAAACCCGACGAGGCTTTGGCGATGGCCCGCGAGGCCGCCGCGCTCAATCCGCAAGGCGTCAAAGCCCAGAGAGCGCTTGGCGATATCGCCGCGCAGCTCGGCAAGAGAGACGAGGCCCGCACGGCATTGATGGCTGCTTTGGAGGCGGCAAGGAAGTTGGAACCGGATGTCGGCGCTGGCATCATTGCCGATCTGGAAGCCAGTCTGAAGAAGCTGTCACAATGAGAGGCGGATGGCCCAGATCTGAAATGAGCGACCAAGGCGTGTGCCCCACGTCTCGATTCTGAGACGTGGGTTTCGGCGGCGGCACAATCTCTCCGCTGGAGATCCAATTCATCGCGTCCTTGTCTCGCCACGGAAAAAAATACCTCAAAAACCCCAGCAAAATCGCATGTCAAGCCCTCACCGTGCCCAACAATCCCCTAACTCTAGCCTCGCCAACAACTTCCACAGGAAAAATAGTTGGCATAATAGTTTCCCTCCACGGCGTATAATCAAATCAGTAAGCAAAACCAAACAGACCCGGCCAACCGCCGGGCCTTCGCATTTAACATAACACTCAACCGTCTCAACCAAGTCCAGACTTAGTCCAGACCCAATCCAGACCAAGTCCAGACTTAACATGCCTTTTTTGAAGACTTTCAGACTTTTTCGCACACAAGAGGAAAAACCGCATGACCGAAGCAACCTCAACTAGCCGGGTCTTAGCCTTTAATACGTCTCACGCGCTAAGCGCGTGCTTAACGAGCATGTTTTGAATACTTTACGCTATTAGCACGGGGGGGTACATGCAGTCGGTGTGTAGATACTGATTAACCATTCATGAGATGCCATGGACTCATGAGATGCCATGTGCGGGGCATCGGCAGAATTCCACTTCCTCGGCAAATGCTCTAAGCTAGGAGATCATGTCCTTCACCCTTGCCATCAACGGGCAGAACCGCAGCTTCGACAACCTGACCCCGCCAGTCACCCTCGCCCAGGTCGTCGCCGCGATGGACCTGAAGGGAGACCGCATCGCCGTCGAGCACAACGGCCAGATCGTCCAGCGCGCCCGCTGGGTCGACACCCCCATCGCCACGGGCGATCGCCTGGAGGTCGTCCACTTCGTCGGCGGCGGCTAGATTCGGAAGGGAACTCGCGCATAGATCCGAAAGGGAAGTCGCGCAGCGAAGATTGGCCGCTACAAGACGGAGTCCAGCCACAGCCTCCAGAACCCGCTCCAGGTTGACGAGAGTGTTTAGTCCAGTAGAATGACTTCAGAATCTGACCATTAGGGCTGAGAAAATCGACAAAGCTGGACCAAGTAGAGCAGTTCTGATCCGCCGGTTCTTATCGGCAGGATTGCCTGGCGCGCTTGCTGTCGCGACCGCGATTGCAGTCACTACGCCATTTCGTCATCATGTCGATTGGATGAACTTTGTACAAGACGATTTCTTCTACTACCTGAAAGTCGCTTCCAATGTCGCGTCGGGCAACGGTTCGACCTTCAACGGCATCGTGCCGACCAATGGTTACCACCCGTTATGGATGTGGGCCCTTGCGGGCATGATTCGTATTGGCCATGGCATTCGATTCGTTCCGATCTTCCTGGGAGCATCGATCTGGCTGGCGACCATGGCTAGCTATTTTTTGGCCAATAGCCTGCTGAAGAAGGTCAATGTCGAATCGGTGGTTGCTGCGTCACTGGCTGTTTACACGGCCATCTATGCGATGCACGTATTCAACTATGGCATGGAAGTAATATTCACCGTTCCAGCAATGTTGGGCCTTATCCTTTTGCTGCAACAAGAGACGTGGTCATCAGGCGGGGATAAAGACTGGATCTACGGAGTCGCTATCGGCCTGATCACAACGCTAATGGTGCTCTCCCGGCTGGACACGGTGATCTTTGCAACGCTCATCGCATTCGGAATCGTATTGCAGCCGGCTTTGCGCGCGAAGATACGTTTGAGACTGCTCATTGGAGTCGGACTCGGTGTCTCGCCGCTCGCAGCGTACTTTCTCTTCAACAGGTTCATATTTGGGATATGGTTGCCGGTTTCAGGGATGGCAAAGCAGTTGAGATTGGATCATGGATTTACTTCACCGGCATGGAGCAGCCTGTTCAGCAAGTCCCCCCTGCAGTTGCTCAACGTGGTGCCGATACTCGTCGCGATTGCTGCGCTACCTTGGCTTTGGAAGGTCCTGCGCCCGTCAGAACGTGCCGTTTATCCAGCGACGCTTTTATTTGCCTTCGTGTACCTCGCGATTCTGTCATGGCTCAGCGATTGGCAATTGTGGGGCTGGTATTTTTATATGCTTCGCCCCGCTCTGGTCGTTGCCTTGGTGCTTCTCCTCCGCGCTCCCTGGCTCAAGCGGCTCACCGAATCTCCTTGGATGCTCGGTGTGCTCGTACTAGTCGCCATCGTTGATATTCACACAGTGCAGTTGCCCCAACAGCAGCCCGAGATTGTCGCAGCAGCCCGGGAAATTCAACAGTTCTCGTTAACGCATCCGGGCACCTATGCGATGGGAGATAGAAGTGGTGCCGTTGGCTATCTTCTGGACGAGCCCGTCATCCAGACCGAAGGCCTGATGATGGATGCCCCATATCTAGAGCTGATCAGGAAACAACTCCCCCTGCGGGAGGTCCTAAAACGATACAACGTCCGCTATTATGTCGGTTCAGCGAAGAAGCCCTTCACAGGCTGTTTCAATGCAAAAGAGCCGGCTCAGGCTGGACCGCATTCTTCTCATCTAGAAGCAGACTTTTGCGAAGCCCCTGTGGCGCGTTGGTCGTTTGCGGGAGTCCAGACGATGATCTTCGACTTGCATCCTCAGCACCCCTGAAGAAGGCAGGTGAGGCGTGACCTGCCAGCAGCAAGTGAGGAATATGCAGCCCAAGCGAAACAGCATCAACTGAGGGCGATCGAGCTACCGGCAGCTTAAGCGGAGCTTCGAGGGAACCGAGGTTCTCAAACGCGACGTGGCTCAGCACCAGGGCATGGCGAGAGGGCATTATCATGGGAACATAGTACCCTCATTGGCTTGTCTGGCCTAACTATACATAATATCCGTTATCAGACATTGTCTAACACAGCCAAGCCGGAGGAACAGAGCCATATGCTGTGAACAACTAACTTGAACCTCACCCCTTGAACCTCTCACTTTGAGGCTCTCCCTTTTCAGCCTCATCCTGGACTCAGGCCTCTGTGTGGTAGATTCATAGAGGTTCGCCGACCGCGGAGAGATGGCCGAGTGGCTTAAGGCGCACGCTTGGAAAGCGTGTATACCGCAAGGTATCCAGGGTTCGAATCCCTGTCTCTCCGCCACTCCCCTATTCCAGAACACCCAAAGACATCCTGCAACACCCATTGTTTTTCTTTGATAGGGATATTTACTTGACGCCACCTTGTACAACCGGTTGTGGTTTGACCAAGGTGGCGAAGGGGACGGGGTCTGTCTGCACGGCCTGTTGAGCCAGTCGATAGAACAGTTTGCCGCGAAATTTCGAGGTGCGGCAGTTGAATCGGAACGTGAACTCGTCCAAGTAATCGTCCAGATGCTCGGGGCTCACAGCGCCTTGGTGCGTTCCCAGCAGCCATCGTTTCAGTAGAGAGATCACGCGATGCGCGCGAGGAAGCAGGTGTTCCTCCTCCGGTTGATGGCTCCGCACCTGGCGATCATGGACGTATCCGAGCAGCCCCAGATAGGCGGGCCAGCCATCGGTTCGGACCGTGCTGCCCGGTGCAACGGCCTGCCGAATAAAACCGTTTGATGGGCGACAATTAGACCTCCCGAGCGACGACAAACAAAATTCCCGACCGGCGACGACAATTTGACCAGGCGAATTCCTGATTTGAGGGGAGACGGATTGGTCACAGACAGGCAGGTACGGAGGTTGTTTGTGTTGATAAATACGGAGAAGGGTCAAGCGATAGCGGCGGCGAAGGCGGGGATGGATGCGAAGATGGCGCGGAAGTATCGTCTGTTGGGGCGGTTGCCGAGTGAGTTGCCGGCGTTGGCGCGTTGGCGGACACGGCCAGACCCGTTCGTTGAGGTATGGGGAGAGGTATTTGAGTTGCTGCGAGGGAACGCCGGACTTGAGGCCAAGACGGTGTTCGAGTACTTGCAGCGGCAGAACCCCGGCCGCTTCCAGGACGGGCAGTTGCGCACACTACAGCGGCGGGTGAAGGGTTGGCGAGCGACCGAAGATCCGGCTCGGGAGGTGTTCTTCGCGCAGCAACATCCAGCGGGGCGGTTGGGAGCGTCGGACTTCACGCACATGGAAGAGCTTGGGGTGACCATCCAGGGGCAGAGCTTTGTGCACCTGATCTATCACTTCGTGCTGACGTACTCGAACTGGGAAGCTGGAACGGTGTGTTATTCGGAGAGCTTCGAGAGCCTGAGCGAAGGGTTGCAGAACGCGTTGTGGCGACTGGGCAAAGTGCCTGAGCGGCACCGGACCGACCGGCTTTCGACGGCGGTCAACAACATGAGCGATCCGGCTGAGTTCACGGAACGCTACCAGGGCCTGATGCGTTTCTACGGGTTGGAGGGCGAGAAGACGCAGGCCAATCATGGCAACGAGAACGGTGATGTGGAGCAGCGGCATCATCGCTTCAAGCGGGCTGTGGCGCAGGAGTTGATGCTGCGCGGCAGCGTGGACTTCGCCAGCGTGGACGAGTACCGGCATTTTCTCGAAGCGATGTTCGAGCGGTTGAACGTCGGGCGCAGGCAGCGGCTGGCCGAAGAGCTGGCGGTGATGAAGGAGCTGCCGGAGCGGCGCATGGAGTCGTCCCGGCGCGAGCGGGTGAAGGTGGACTCTGGCAGCCTGATCTATGTGGACCGCAACGCGTATCTTCAAGGACCCGATGACCACGGCGGCGGCCATCGACCGGCTGGTCCACCACTCGGTCATCGTAGAGCTGAACATCCCCATCTACACGCCGGCGGTGTCGCAGCAGAAGCGAGACGCGAACGCAATGGTGGTTCAGATGATGCTGCCGGCGGGCAAGAAGAAGCTTCAGCACCTATATGACCGATTACCACACGGTTTTTAGCAGCACAAGTATTTGATTTATAATGGGTTGTTGGTGGACCTGACCGGGATCGAACCGGTGACCTCTTCCATGCCATGGAAGCGCGCTCCCAGCTGCGCCACAGGCCCACTCTCGGAAGGACATTCCCTATTCTCATGGTTGCGGCCCGTTGAGTCAAACTTCCCTCGAATCTCCGGCATCCGCGCGCACCTATTTGTGCATCGGCGGGAACTAATTGCCTGTCCTGCGGTGTCTAAATCAGTAGAGTGAGCGAGCACTCGGCCGCCGGCGGCGCACTTCCGCTTGCCGCTCCAGTTTGTTTGCGACAGGCTTCGCCGCGTTTTGCAAAGCGTCCGGCGCAGCCCGCGCAGGTTTACAGCCGTTTCACCGAAGTCGTAAGGTAGAGGTACCCGGAGATGCAGGCGGGCGCAACAATGGATGATCTGGCGATCTCGATTGCCCTCCCGAGCGAAGAAGCCGCCTTTGTGGCCGAGCTTCAGAGCGGCTCCGAGCAGGCCTTCGCCCAGTTGATCGACCGCTACCACCAGCCTCTCTACTCGCTGATCGCGCGCAGCCTGCAGGATCCCTGCGACGCCGCCGACATCACCCAGGATGTCTTCCTCAAGGTCTTCCGCAGCATCGGCGGCTTCCACGGCGAATCCACGCTGAGGACCTGGCTCTACCGCATCGCACTGCGCGAGGCCTCCAACCGGCGCCGCTGGTGGTCGCGCCACAAGCACCGCGAGATCGACCTCGACGCGCCTTGTACTTCGCGCTGCGCTACGGATGCCGCCGACGAGCACACGTTCATCTCCACGCTGGCCGACTCCGGCCCGTCGCCCTTCGACCAGGCCGCGCAGCAGGAGAACCGCGAGCGCGTCGAATCCGCTCTCCGCCAGGTGCCGACGGCATTCCGCGCCGTCGTTGTGCTGCGCGAGATCGAAGGCCTTGCCTACGAGGAGATCGCCGACCTGCTCCACGTCAACCTGGGCACCGTCAAATCCCGGCTGATGCGCGGTCGCGCCGCACTGCGCGCCGTGCTCCTCCCCGCCGCAGACGCCGCCATCTCTCACCGTGCTTCGCACCACGCACCACCGGAGAAGCGGCTGAGTTCCCTTCCCGATTCCGTTCTGGACTCCGAACTGGAGGTATCGCGATGAAGTCTCTTCCATGCAGAGCAATTCGAGCTTCCTACTCCGACTATCTCGACGGCGCCATCAGCGGCCTGCGGATGCAGCAGATCGCGCACCACATCGAGGGCTTTGAAGACGACAGCGGCGTCCGAACCACCGGTTGCGAGTCCTGCGCGCGCGAGCTTGCCGCCTGGCGCGCCACTCAGGTAGCCGTCTCCGCGCTCGGCCCGGCGCGTGCGCCCGCCGATCTCGCCCTGCGCCTGCGCGTGGCCATCTCGCACGAACTGGCGCGCCGCAGTTCCCGGCTGCGCGACCGGCTCTCGCTGGCGTGGGAGAACGCCGTCCAGCCCATGCTGCTTCAGATCACCGGCGGGCTGGTTGGCTCGGTGGCTCTGGTGGGCGGGGTCGCGCTGATGCTGGGCATGGTTGCCGCGCCGCGGCAGGTGCTGGCCAACGACGAGCCGCTGGGCGCCCTCACCACGCCGCACTTCCTCTACTCCACCGCCTCGCCTGGGGCCTTCGACACCGATAGCGACAGCACCCTCATCGTGGAGGCCTCGGTCGACAACTCCGGGCGGGTCTACGACTACAGCATCGTCAGCGGGCCACGCGACGAGGCCACGCGCGCCCAGGTCGCCAACCAACTGCTGGGCAGCGTCTTCCAGCCGGCCAGCGCCTTCGGCGTTGCGGTGCGCGGTCGCGTGGTGCTGACCTTCTCCGGAATCTCCGTCCACGGCTAGACGGCTCAGGTCAATCGTGGTCGAGTTGCCATTATTTCGCCTTCTATTCATTTTTTTTTCTCCCCCCCCCCCCCCAGCTAAAGTAGCCAGATTCCTATAGATGCAGGAATATCCCTGCAAAGTAGTCCTCTGCAAGGGGTTAAGGATCATTGATAAGAAAACAAACAGTTTACATGGCACCCATCGCGCAATTGAGAGAGGCCGCCACACCCGACGGCTTCCCGCAATTCTCCCCTATTTCAATTGTACGCGCTGGAGCATAACTACTATGCCAACTATTTTTCTTGGTAAATGATTGGTGCGGCGTGGTTTATGGGATTTTCTGGCGTCGAGGGGCTTGACAGCAGGTTGTTGGTTGCTGGTTGTTGGTTGTTGGTGAAGAACAGGCAACGGCAAGGGCAACGACGGAGATTCTGGCTGCGCCAGAATGACGACGCGGGAGTGGGCCACCGTCCGTCCGTCTCTTCCATTTTCCTTTACTGGAGTTGGGCGATGGCTTAGTCTGCGTTTATGGACTATTCGCAGATCATCACGATGGAGCCGGGCAAGCGGAGCGGCAAGCCGTGCATTCGCGGTTTGCGCATGACCGTGGGGGATGTGCTCGGATACCTGGCGTCGGGAATGTCCCACGCGGAGATACTGCGCGATTTTCCCTACCTGACGGAAGAGGACATCCGCGCGTGCCTCGCGTTCGCGGCTGACCGGGAACGCAAGTCGGAGACCCTTGCGGCGTGAAGCTCCTGTTCGATGAGGGAGGTTGAAGCGCAGTTGCGGTCCGCGCACGAGACCGTGCGGGCGTTCATCGAGGAAGATGAGGAGACATGCCTGCTGCTAGGCCGAGGTTAGCCCACCCCTCCCATCGCGAACCGGCTGCGATGGATGGGGCACCCGGCTCTATCGACTTTCATATCCCTTTCGAAATTCAGTTTCAATCTCTTCCAGCAACTCTAGGTGCAATGAGGTAGGGATGGGCGCTTCGGCAAAGAAGATATTGTCTTCGAATAGTGTATTTGCGCGATGCTGAATAGAAAATGGCGCGATTGTCGTGCTTCTCTTCTGTGGATCATGTCCCAACGAGAGATGTGCTGGCTGAAAATCAAGTTTTTCCCGCAAGTTTTCCTGAACAGCGTGGGCCACCTTCTCAGCCACAGAATTGAGTACATTGTTCTGTCCAAATAGCAAAGGAAAATCAGATTGAAAGACTATATTGCTCACGAATGCCCATCTCTGTATCGACTGTGGCGTAAAGTTGGCACCGAGTTCTTTCTGCGCCCATTCCAAGAGATCAATAAGTATCTGTTGAGAAATGTCAGTTGATTCCTCGCCCTCCACATACGTTAAGGATGGATTGAAAGATAGCTTTTTGATCGAGTGCGCCTGCGAATAGCCCGCCTCAAAGAGAAGACCTTTTTCCTTGAGGTCAGCCTTATCCGTACTGTTGTTGCTGCTGAACTGATAACGCTCGTTCAATTTCGTCACTAGGTCTGGCAGAAAAACCTTGCTTCCAAGGTTCAACTCCGCCAGTTCCATGAAAGCCAGAGTTCTTGCCGTAAGAATCGACATCACGCGCATTTGTTTCTCCATTCAGTGCGAAAACAGTTTGATTTTTTTCAAATTGACGCAAATTCGACATTCTTGTTGCGTCGAGTCCAAGGGTTCCGGTTGCAGGTGCGTCACGCATTGCTGCCAGAGCTTGGCGTTCGTTATCGGTTAATGGAACCGATTCTTGCGCCCGGTCGCTTACAGTTCCGAAGATGGGATCTTCGTCAAATGGTGCCCGTTCTAGCGATTCCTTGCCAAAATTATCAACCTCGTCGGGCAGCGTCCCAAACTCCTCAAAGCTGATTCGAAGCCGAAGTCTGAAAGCGCGCGCCAGCCGAGTCAATGTTTCCACCCTCCATGCTCTATAGTTCACATTCTCCAGCCGGGAGATGCCTGCTTGCTTCGTGCCGATCTTCTCCGCGAGTTGCGCTTGGGTCATTTCCTGTTGCTCGCGGATAATTTTGATTTGGGCTGCGATGTAAGAATTTAGAAAGGCTTCGGCGAATCCATACCGATAATCCTCATCACTAAATTGTCCCCTAAGGCTTTCCAACGACTCCCTCATGGCGTCTCCGTTTCGGGTCTGCAATCACGATCTCCCGATTATCCTGTGCTCTCTTCTTCCAGTCCTTAGGAATTAACTTCCCATCTTTTTCAACCGCACCACATAAGAACGTGAACTCTCGCTCCAGCATGATTGGTCCCTTGCAAAGCATCGGACGCAATTGCACCCAGCCTTTGTTCCCCCTAATCTTGGCTTTGTATATATCTTTCGCCACCGGGGTCCCTGTGATGAAGCCGGGGACCGCCTCTGGGCCGCCTCCCTCCAAGAGTCGAATCTTCAACTGGAAATCGCCTCGCTGGGCTGGATTGACCTTCTCTTCGTCGAGCCATTCGCGGATGACGTTATAGCCACGAGCAGAGATAAAGCAATAGACTGTCCACTTCTTCAAGGTTATCACATTCGCGTTATATTTGGGACTTGAATTTAGCATAACGCGTGCGTTATAATCCAGTATGGAGGAGATGTGAAGGGCGACTACCGGGTGATAGAGCGGGTCATAATATCCCCGGATTCCGTGGCGGAATGGAGTTCGAATCTCCCGCCCTCCGCGTTCACTCATTTCAAACCCGATATACCCTTCTGTCAAGCCCCCGCGATGAGTTCTTTCATCTGCATCGGCTTCCTTCGAGCAGACCGCCCCCATATATAGCCTCCCCCAGCTTGCTATCGCGGTGCGGCTCTCTTAAACTCGGTGGGAGCGTCGAAACCTTATTGTGTCTAGCCTGAAGCTTTTCTCCCGATACCGAACCGTCCCAATCGCCCCGCGACGGCTGCCGATGGATCAGCGCCGCATCCCGGTCGCCCCACTTGGCCTACTGCTCGTCACGCGACGCATTTTGATTGCGTCGCAACGTCTGCTGCTGACTCCGTGCCGCTTGCTGTTTGCGGCGCGACGATTCTCAATCGCCGCTGCTGCGGTTGCGTTGCTGGTTGGCGGACTTGTGGTTGCGCCAGCGCTGGTGGCGCAGGCTCCTGCCAGTTCCAGCTCCTCCAGCACGCCGGAATCGCAGGGTGTGGACACGACGCCGGTGCCGCGCATTGCGCAGCCGGAGGCGGGCGGCTCGGCCTTCACGCTGGAGACCAGCGAGCCGCTGTTTACGCTGGCCGCCGCGCTGAACGCCTGCGGCTACGACGCGGGGCTGAATGAATCCGACCCCGTACGGCTGAAGGTGCGCGAGCAGATGAACCAGGAGCTGGCCGCATCCGCAGCCGCGCGCGACGCACGCGATGCGGTGTGCGTCTTCATCCGCCAGCACGCGCTGACGGACACGGGGCGCGAGGTGGCGCAGTACATCTCGCTTGCGCTGTACCTGACGCCCGCGCCGGAGCTTGCGCCGTCGGTCGACATCCTCGATCTGCCGCCGGAGGCCGCGCCGGTGGTGGAGATTCTTCCCCTGCTGCGCGCCTTCGCCGATGCGGTTCATCTGCACGCCATCTGGATTGCGGACCGGCCGGAGTACGAGGCGCTGATCGAGGGCATCCATGACCCGCTGACCAAGGTGGTGCTGGACACCAACATCTTCCTGCGCCTGCCGGTGAGCACCTACGACGGACGCCGCTTCCTGGTGCTGCTGGAGCCGATGCTTGCGCCGGAGGAGACCAACGCGCGCTACAACGGCGCGGACTCGGTGGTGGTCGTCTCGCCGCGCGCGGGCACGCCGGACACCGTGCCGATGGACCTGATCCGCCACGCCTACCTGCACTTCCTGATCGAGCCGCTGATCTACACGCGCACCAGCTCCATCAACCGCCTGCTACCGCTGCTGAAGCCGGTGCAGAAGGCGCCGCTGGAGTTCATCTACAAGAGCGACATCGTGGCGCTGGTGACCGAGTGCCTGATCAAGGCGGTGGAGGCGCAGACCATGGACGTGGGCATTCCGTTGCCGGTGAAGCCCGGATCGCTGAGGGAGCGCGTCGACCAGGAGCGTTACGTGGCAGAGATGTCCGCCTACGACCGCCAGGCCGAGGAGGTGCGCCGCCGCAGGGTCGATCTGGACATGCGACAGGGATGGGTGCTGGTGGATTACTTCTACGGCGCGCTCGGCCAGATGCAGAAGGAAGGCACCAGCATCAAGGACGATATGGGCCAGATGGTCTACGGCATGGACGTGGAACGCGAACGCGGCCACGACCAGAAGATCGACTTCCTGCCCACAGGCTCCGGCGGAGACGTCATTCGCCACACGCCTCGCCCGCTCAGCGGCCTGGACCTGGCCGAGAGCAAGCTGATGAAGGGCGACCTGGACGGCGCAGGCGAGCTTGCCGATGCCGCGCTGAAGGCCAATCCCGCCAATCCGCAGGCACTCTACCTGCTGGGGCGCATCGACCTGATGCAGGGCGACCCGGACGGCGCGCTCGACCACCTGACGCAGACCGTCAAGCTGTCGCACGACCCGCGCACCGTCGCGTGGGCGCACATCTACCTGGGGCGGATGTACGACATTGCGCAGACGCCGCAGCGCGACAAGGCGCTGGCCGAGTATCGCGCCGCCCTGGCCAACCGCGATAGCCAGCCTGACACCAAGGCCGCCGCCGAACGAGGCATCCAGCAGCCGTTCGCGCTGCCCAAACGCGCGGCAACCTCCTCCGACCAGCAGGAGAATGCGGCACCCGCGGACGAGGCGCCGCTCGACCCCACGGGCAAGGCGGAAAAGGAAGCCTACCGGCCCTCGCCATCCAAGTAAGCCACGCCGGAACGTCGCCTATCCGACAGACAACTTCCGGTAAACTGAAGATTGGAAGGTGAGAATGCAACGTCAGGGGGGCCATTGACGACGCGCCAATCAACCGCCGAACGCTCGCGCAGATCGCAGGGGCGGCAGAGCGCAGCCGCCGCAGTCGGTGCCAACGGCCCCGCGGAAGAATCCGCGCCTGAGACTTCGGCGCCATCCATTCCCATCGTCACGCAGGACGATCGCTTCTTCGGCTACACGTTCAAGGACCGCGGCCTGCTCACGCTCGCGCTGACGCACAGCTCGCTGGCCTACGAGAGCAATCCCGAAGGCACACCCGACCCTGGAAGCGACAACGAGCGACTGGAGTTCCTGGGCGACGCGGTGCTGGGGCTGGTGGTCGCCGAGGCTTTATATCGCAGGCTTCCCGCGCTGCGCGAGGGCGATCTGACGCGGTTGCGCGCCTCGCTGGTCAGCAGCCGCCATCTGGCGCAGGTAGCGCAACGCATCCAGCTCGGGCCCATGCTTCTGCTGGGCCGCGGAGAGGCGCATAGCGGCGGCCAGCGAAAGCCCGCATTGCTGGCCAACGCGCTGGAGGCAGTCATCGCAGCGCTGTATCTCGACGGAGGCCTCGCCGCCGCGCGTGAGTTCATCCATCGCCACATCATCGAGCCGGCGGAAGACAGCCTCGTCGGCGTGCTGCACTCCAGCGAACCATTTTCGGGTGCGGTTGGCGACTACAAGTCCGCCCTGCAGGAGCGGCTGCAGGCTGCGGGCCACGACCAACCGCAGTATGTGCTGGCCGCGCAGTCCGGCCCCGACCATCAGAAGCGCTTCCGCATCGAGGTGCGCGTCGCTGGGGCCGATGGCGTGCCTCTCACCCTGGCCAGCGCCGACGGCACCACCAAGAAGCAGGCCCAGCAGGAGGCCGCGCGCCTCGCATTCGCCAGCCTCACCTCCGCCGCGCAGCCGAATGAGAGACCGAGGGCGCAATCCGGCGAGAGACCGAAGGCGAAAGCGACTCCCGCGCCCGCCGGCGAGACTGCGCAACCGAAGGCTGCGCGATGAGTCTCGCGCCCGGACACGGCGAAGCCACAACTCACCACCACAGCCTGCTCCATGCCTTCCAATCGCTGCTCTATATCCTGGTGGTCGCGCTGTTTATTATGACGTTCACCGCGCAGCCCTTTCGCATTCCCTCCGCGTCGATGGAGCCAACGCTGCTGGTTGGCGACTTTCTTCTGGTCAACAAGGAAATCTCCACCGGCCGCTTCCCTGCTCTGGCGCCGACGAATCTCATCCGCCGCGGCGATCTCATCGTCTTCCATTACCCGGTTGATCCCGCGCTGCATCTGGTCAAGCGCGTCATTGGTCTGCCGGGCGACCGGCTGCGCCTGCGCGACGGGCGCGTGCTGATCGACGGCCACCCGCTCAGCGAACCCTACGCCGTCTATCGCCCATCGGCCGCGGACAGCTACCGCGACGACTTCCCGCGCATGGATCGCGCCGATCCCGCGGTCGATTCGCGTTGGTGGATTCAGATGCACTCGCTGGTCGCAAACGGCGAACTCACCATTCCGCCCGACAGCTACTTCGTCCTGGGCGACAACCGCAACAACAGCGAGGACAGCCGCTACTGGGGGCTGGTGCCGCGCGCGGCCATCGTCGGCAAGCCATTCCTCGTCTACTTTTCGTTGAAAGAACCAGCCGTCTCGCTCACGAACCTTGCCCGCTGGGAGCGCACGCTTCGCATCGTTCGATAAGGGGAATCGTTGGAACGCAAATCGCGCGCACAAAATAGAGGCAACCGCAAGGCCGCCTCTCCTGTCTTCACTCACAACTCACAACTCACAACTACCAAGTCCTGCCAAATGAGGGCAATAATTTCTTTGACTCACCCACGCACTTGGAGGATTATGACGGTGACGGGGGTGAGCCCTTGCCGATGTAGCTACGTTCATTCTTGGACGGACTTTTAGGGAGAGCGTGTACGCCATGTTTGGGGGAATGGTCGGTTCGTATATGGACGAAAGCTTTGATCCTGTACGGCGAGCGGGCGCACTAGGTGTCTTCGCTGTTGGGGGATTGATGGGCGCTGGCGGACCCTTCTTTGAACTGGAGCGTAGGTGGGAGAAGCTCCGGAATCGTCCGGATATTAATATTCAGTATTTCAAGGCGTCCGAGTGCGAACGCGGTAAAGGAGAATTTGCAAAGTTCGTTATTGATTCGGACAACATCACCCCAGCAGAGCGAGAAAAACTCGATTCAATTAGCCGGGAGTTTATAGAGATTATCGTCAAACCTGTGCCGTTCGATTCCAATCCCTACCTTTTCATCTTCGGCGTCGGGATAGTGCAGGGAGAATTCTATGATGTTGTTAAAAGCGACCCCAAGGCTCGTTCTGTTCTTGGCGACGACCCATACCGCTTAGCGTATGACTTCGCCATGATCCAGTGTGCGTGGGCTGTAAAGCAAGTTGGTCATGGCGACTGCGTTTCTTTTGTCTGCGATAAGAATGAACAATACAGCGCCCTAGCTAACGAAGCGTACCGAAAACTCAAAAAGAAGAACCCAAATGCAGCGTCTCATATGGCTACTTTCAGCTTCGGAGATGACAAAGGATGCGAACCACTCCAGGCTGCCGATGCTGCAGTATTTGAGGTACGTCGAGCATTAAATCTCAACCTCCATCAATGGAAAGGCCATCTAAGAGATCAATTCAAACAACTGGATGCCGCCGGAGCAATGTCGCTTATAACGCTTGTCACTAAAGAGCAACTGCTGCATATTGTGGCCACGCACGAACCCGAGCAACCATTTAATTTAGATGTAGTTATGAACGAGAAACGAGATGAAAACATCACGCTCGGAATTTGAGAAGTTCGATGCCGTTGCGCCAAATACTCAGCGATCCACGCGAGGAATTGTAGATTTAGTCGGATTGAAGCCATGCCAGACCCAGCGCCCAATGCGCCGAAAGATCCATAGGAAGCAGAAGACTAATACTGGCGGAAGAAAGGCCCAACACGCGGCAAGTTCCCCGTGACCGGCAATGGCAATTGGATAATCAGCATCGAATTCTGATGAGCAGGTAGCATCATTAGCATTGGGAGCGTTAAGACAATCGCTATAGGCGGTGAGCACGCTATCGCCTTGGTGGATGCCAAGGTTGTTGCCATGAATTCCGCCATAGATCATCCAAGCCAGCGATACGACGACGCCGATCCGCTGCCAGCCACCGAGACGCATGATTATTCCTTCCCAAGTTCCTTGATAACGACCACAGTGTCCCGCTTTTGTCTTTCACTTATCCCTTACCACTGATTCCTTACCCCTGTTCTTAGGCTTCAACTGGCTCTGCCACCGGGACGCGCACTGGGGTCAGCCATCCGTAGCGGTCGGGCTTGATGCCGTTGACGATGGCGAAGAACTCGTCGTGGATGGCCGTGGTCACCGGGCCCATCGTGCCATCGCCGATCAGGATCTTGTCCACCGAGCGCAGGTGGGTCACCTCGGCGGCGGTGCCGCTGAAGAACGCCTCGTCGCAGATGTACACCATCTCGCGCGGCAGCGGCAGCTCGACGACGGGAATGCCCAGCGCCTTGGCGATGGTCAGCACGGAGGTGCGCGTAATCCCGCACAGCACGGAGTTGGCCAGCGGCGTGGTGTAGAGAATGCCATCGCGCACCAGGAAGAGGTTCTCGCCCGAGCCCTCCGAGAGATAGCCGTTCACATCCAGCGCGATGCCCTCGGAGTAGCCGTTGATCTCCGCCTCCATGCGGATCAACTGCGAGTTCATATAGTTTGCGCCCGCCTTGGCCAGCGACGGCATGGTGTTGGGCGCCATCCGGTTCCAGCTCGATATGCAGACATCCGCGCCATCGTTGCCGGAGACGTACTTGCCCCAGGGATAGTTCGCGATATACACCTCCATGGGAGAGTTCAGCGGGTTCACGCCAACCTCGCCGTAGCCGCGGAACGCGATGGGCCGGATGTAACACGGCGCGACGCCGTTGGCCTCGACAACGTCCACCGCCGCGGAACAAAGCTCCTCGTGCGTATATCCAAGCGGCATGCGGTAGATCTTGGCCGAGTCCAGCATCCGCCGCATGTGGTCCTGCAGGCGGAAGATGGCCGCGCCATTCGGCTGCGCATAACAGCGCATCCCCTCAAACACCGAAGACCCATAGTGGATCACATGCGACATCACATGGACCTGCGCCTTCTCCCAGGCAATGAGCTGCCCGTTGTGCCAGATGTTCTTCGTCGTCTCAAACGCCATCTCTTCTCCTTCGCCTCGCAAGTCCAGTATGTCAGCCGTCCATCACCGATGAATTAACCATTATACGGGCTGCATTCCTGCCTCGAATAAAATCAACGGTGCGACAATAGTTCTGTGACGTTCGATCCACATTTTGTCAGCCTCTACGGTCTACAGCACTCGGTGTATGTGCGATTCAGTGTGCTGGCGCTCAGCTCCATTTTTTTTCTGGTGGATCCGTTCGCCGCGCTGCCCACGTTTCTAGCCATCACCGAAGGCTCGGACGCAGTGCGCCGACGCCGCATCGCGCGCAAGGGCGCGCTGACAACGCTGATTGTGCTGGCGGCCTTTGCATTTGCCGGCGAGGCCATCTTCCGCGTCCTGGGCATCACACTGCCAGCTTTCGAGATTGCAGGCGGAGTCATTCTGATGTTGATCGGCCTGGACATGCTGCAGGCCCGTCGCTCGGCCACGCAGGAGGTGGTCGGCGACACCGAAGCCGCCGCGCAGAAGGAGGACGCCGGAATCGTCCCCCTCGGAGTCCCCATGCTGGCCGGCCCCGGGGCCATCACCTCCGTGATGGTGCTGGTCGGACAGGCGCAGACGCGCTGGCAGATGGCCGCCATCCTGATCTCCATCGCCATCACCGCGATGGCCTGCTATCTCATCCTGGGCCACTCGAACAAAGTCGTCCGCCTGCTGGGCGACACCGGAATCCGCATCCTGGTCCGCGTCATGGGCCTGCTTCTGGTGGCGCTGGCCGCGCAGTACTTCGTCAACGGACTGGCCGACCTCGGCCTTATCGCCCATCCCATCGAGTAGGGCCTTCCTCATCTTTCTGGACCGATCGAGAATACCGCGCTGTCGCGTCTGGTGGTAGATTGGAATCGCGGCGCGCGCAACCGGCCCCTCGCAGTTCCGGTTACGCCGCAAGACCGTCCGCTGCCTGCTATTGCGGCAACGACACGCTGCTGATGAAGTCACCAGAGGCCTCCCAGGGCAACCGCAGAGAACACCCTGGAAGTTCCTGATTTTTCTTCTGGACCGGCAGAAATCCACCCCTTCTCTGCATTGACTTACCCGGCTGACCGGCTGCATCCAGGCAGGATGCGGCCAGACCCAGGGCCCATGCCATGCACGAACGCGGTCCAGCAGAGATTTGTCGAGGGACGCAGATGCCGCGAGCTACGCGCTGGGCTGCGTGGTGCTGGCTGGGAATCTGCCTGGCAATCCTGTGGCTCCCTGCATTCGCACAGCAGACTGGTGTGGGCAACAACGAAGCAGCGGCAGGGCCGCACGTCAGTCCGGTGGCCATTGCACATTCCCAGACTTCCTTGAATGCCGCGTGGCAGGCCGTCGGTCCGGCCCAGATCGCCAGCCAGAGCTACGGCAATGTGACGGGACGCGTGACGTCGGTGGCAATCGACCCGGCGGATGCCACTGGCAACACGGTCTATCTCGGCACGACCGGCGGCGGCGTGTGGAAGTCCATCAACGCGGCCGGCGCGCCCGCCAGCGTCACCTTCTCTCCACTCACCGACACGCTTTCCGTCTTCAGCGCGAATGCGGGAACGGCGGCGATTCCGTCGTTGAGCATCGGCGCAGTGAGCATAAGCAAGGCAAGCGGGACCGACGTACTGCTGGCCGGAACGGGCGACCCCAACGATGCGTTGGACTCGTACTACGGCGAAGGGATTCTGCGCTCGGCCGACGGAGGCAACACATGGACACTGATTCAGCAGTCGATGGATTCCCCGGCTGCAAATCACTCGTTCGTCGGCCTCAGCGTGGCAGGATTCGCGTGGAGCAGCAGTACGCCGACGACGGTGGTTGCTGCGCTCTCGCAGTCCGCCGAAGGCACACTGGTGAACGCGCCAGACACAACCTACAGCGTTATGGGACTCTACTACTCAATCGACGCGGGCGTTTCCTGGCAGATGGCGATCATCGAAGACGGCACCGGCCAGTACGTGCAGCGAGCCGCGACGGCAATCTATCCCGGCAACGCCGCGACCGCCGTGGTGTGGAACCCGGTGCGCCAGATGTTCTACGCGGCGGTGCGCTATCACGGCTACTACCAGTCGCCCGACGGCATCGTCTGGACGCGCCTGACCAACCAGCCCGGCACAACTTTGACGATGACGGCCTGCCCGACAAATCCGAATGGAGTCGGCAGTACCTCTTGTCCCATCTTTCGCGGCACGCTTGCGGTGCAGCCAACCACCGGAGACACATTCTCCCTCACCGTGGACAGTAACAATCTCGGTCAGGGCCTCTATCAGGATGTGTGCGCGCTCACGGGATCGAGCTGCAAAACCACTTCAGTCGCATTCGCCAATAAGCTGATCTCGACTCCGCTGGAGGTTGGCAGCGGATCGACGGCAATCGCGCAGGCGGACTACAACCTCTCGCTCTCAGCCGTGGCAACTGGCACCGGCGCAAGCCTCGACACGCTGCTCTTCGCCGGCACGGTGGACCTCTATCGCTGCTCGATTGCAGCCGGATGCACGCTGCGCAACACAACCAACGCAACCAATGGATGCGCGGCCCCGGCGATGGTCTCCCCGGCGCAGCACGCGATCGCCACGCTGGCCGGCGCGGGAACAGGTGGCACGCTGCCACTGATTTATGTGGGCAACGACGGCGGTTTCTGGCGATCGCTCGATGGCGTCAACCAGCAGCAGACTCCCTGCTCAACGGACGACGCAACCCACTTTCAGAATCTCAACTCCGGCCTCGGCTCGCTGGCCGAAGTCGTCAGCTTCGCCGAGAATCCCACCGATCCGTCAACGCTGCTGGCGGCAGCAGGCGCAAACGGAACAGCCGGGACATCAGCCGCAACTACCACCGCAGCCTGGCCGCAGATCGCCACCGGCGAGGGTGGAACGGTCGCCATCGACCAGACCAATCCGCAGAACTGGTACGTCTCCACCGAGGCGGGCGTAAGCATTCACTACTGCGGCAATGGAAATACATGCGCGGCGGCGAACTATACCGGCTCGCCAACCATCGGCACCACGCAGGTGGCGAACGACGCGTCGCTGATCGCCCCGCCCTTCCTGCTCGATCCAGCGCAGCCCAGCGATGTTCTGATCGGCACATGCCGCGTGTGGCGCGGGCTGGCCGATAGCACCGCAGCATGGCCTGGCTCGAACAACATCAGCCCCGCGTTCGACGGATCGCATAACATCGCCTGCGGCGCGACCAACGCAATGGTGCGATCGCTTGCCGCGGGCGGCCCGGGGAGCAATGCGACGGCTGCACAGAACGCCGGCTCGACCGTGCTCTACGCCGGGATGGCGGGATCGCTCGATGGCGGTGCGAGCTTCGGCGGCCACATCTTCGCCAACTACGCCGCAGGCAGCGCGAGCAGCAGCAGCGTCTGGACGGACATCGCCAAGTCCACGGTCAGCAACGCTTCAGGCACAGCCTTCAATCCCGGCGGCTTCGACATCTCATCAGTCGTCGCCGATCCGCACGACGCCACCGGCGAGACGGTCTACGCAACCGTGATGGGCTTTGCCGGCAACGGCGTCAACGCGGCGCACGTCTACCGCTCGACAAACGGCGGCGCGAGCTGGACCAACATCAGCAACAACCTGCCCAACGCTCCCGCAAACAGCCTGCTGGTCGATCCCAACGACGCCAACACAGTCTACGTTGCCATGGACACCGGCATCTACGCCACCACGCAGGTGACGAGCTGCGCAACCGTTTCATCAAGCTGCTGGAGCGTCTACGGCACCGGCCTGCCCAACGCGCCGGTGGTCGCGCTGCAGGCCTCCGCGGGCATTGCCACCGGCGATGGCCGCTTCGGCGAGCTGCGCGCCGCAACCTACGGGCGCGGCATCTGGCAGATTCCGTTGCTCACCGCCGCGTATCCCGCCGCACCCACAATGACGCTCAACCCAACCAGCCTGACCTTCACTGCGCAGGCGATTGCGACAGCGAGCACTGCACAGAGCATCACGGTTACAAATTCGGGGAACGCGCCGCTGACCATCACGCATATCGCACCAACCGGAGACTTCAACGAGACCGACACTTGCGTCGGATCGCCGATCGCCGTTGGATCAACCTGCACCATTCAGGTCGAGTTCCTGCCCACGCTGACCGGCACGCGCACGGGCGTGCTGACCATCTACGGCAACGTCGCGGGCGGACAGGCGACCGCAGCACTCAGCGGCATCGGCACAACCGCGGCGACGATCCTTCTCGACCCGATCACGCTGAGCTTCACTTCCACCAACGTCGGCGCTACCAGCGCGCAACAGTTTATTACGGTCTCCAACACCGGCGGCATAACGGCCACGCTGGGAACTCCGACAGTCACGCCCGGCTTCATCCTTTCGGCAAACACATGCACCTCATCGCTGGCGTCCAGCGTCGGATGCACCGTCGGCATCAAGTTCCAGCCAACGGCCTCCGGCACCGTGTCCGGCAGCTTCAGCATCACCGACAGCGTGGGCACGCAGACCGCATCGCTCACGGGAGTGGGCGTTCTTCCGGCGACGGATTCGCTGACGCCGCTCGCGCTCGCCTTCGGCGCGCAGCAGATGAACACAACCAGCGCAACCCAGCGGGTGACGCTCACCAACTCCGGCGACTCCTCGCTGCTGCTGATCGCGGCGCAGATCGCCAGCGGCGACTTCACCGTCGTCAATAGCTGCGGCAACTCGCTCGCCGGCAACTCGTCGTGCTCTCTGCTGGTCGCCTATGTGCCCAAGAGCGTCGGCGCGGAAGCCGGCGTGCTGACCGTCTCCGACCAGTACCGCAGCCAGACCGTTGCGTTAAGCGGGACAGGCGTAGCGCCTCCCGGCGTCTCGCTGTCGCCGTACTCGACGATCGCCTTCGCGGCCACCGGCGTGGGCCTTACCGCAACGCCGCAGAGCGTGACGCTTACCAACAATGGCGGGCTTCCGCTCACCATCCAGAGCATCGCAGTCACCGGCGATTTTGCAATCGTTGCGGGCAGCAATACCTGCAGCTCAAGTCTTGCCGTGGGCGCGCAATGTACGCTGCAACTCGTCTTTGCGCCGACCTCGTCCGCTGCGCGCACGGGCACATTCACCGTCACCGACAACGCCGCGTCTTCGCCGCAGGGCCTGCAGTTGACGGGCACGGGAGTTGACTTCACGCTGAACGCGAACGGCAGCACCACGCAGACAATCTCCGCCGGCTCCGAGGCGGTGTACCCGCTGCTTCTCTCCTCGGCGGCAGGCGTGCCGGGAACAGTCGCGTTTACCTGTACGTCGATACCGGCCCATGCAACGTGCCTGGTGAACCCATCAACGGCAGCTTTGGGAGCGACGTCGACGGTCACCGTCACGGTTGCAACCAGCGTGGCCGGCGTGGAGCTGCACTGGCCGCTGCTGCCGGGCAAACAGCATCTTGCCTGGCTTGCAACTCTGCTTCCTCTGGGGCTGCTCGGCCTGGGACGGCGTCGCGCGCGGCGTCTGAGCGCGCTGGCAATGCTCTGCTGCGTCCTGCTGATTGCGGGATGCACAGTTTCGCGTCTGATTCCGCCGAGCAGTTCAAGCAGCGGCGGAACAACCGCGACTCCAACGCCGAGCGGAACCTATAACCTGGTGGTCTCCGGGACCAGCGTGGGCCTTACGCGCAGCATAAATCTGACCCTCATTGTGCAATAGCCGCGCACATCGGGCGCGCAACTCCAGTGCCAGGGATTTGAACATCGACTTCGGTCCCAGGTTGCATGATCGACAAAAGTGTCCGGCTGATTCCAACGCGGCCGGGCACCGCGCTTACAATCTCTCTTGCCACTCTGCGCGAGGGGAGAAAGATGCATCCATATAATGACAGGGCCAGGATGTCAGGCGCGATCCACTGCCCCAGGTCCACCGGTTCCAGAGACGGAAGGGAGAACGATGAAGATCGACAGCAATGACTACCGTGTACGCCCCGGCGAGAGGGTCAATCTCAAAAAATGGCCGACGATCGGCAAGCCAATCTGCGCCTCAAAGGAGGAATACAAACAACTCCTGGAGAAGCATGTCGAGCACTTGAGCGCGTTGCAGCAGCTTCTCTACGCCGCCAACCGCTATGCACTGGTGCTGGTCTTTCAAGGGATGGACGCGGCGGGCAAGGACGGCGCGATCCGTCATGTGCTGTCCGGAATCAATCCGGAGGGCTGCGACGTTACCAGCTTCAAGCAGCCGAGCGCGGATGAGCTGGAGCACGATTTTCTGTGGCGCTCCACGCTACGCCTGCCCGGACGCGGGCGGATCGGCATCTTCAATCGCTCGTACTACGAGGAGGTGCTGGCCGTCCGTGTGCATCCCGAGCTGCTGCGCAACGAGGGACTCGGCGAACAGTTGCGCGACGACAAGAACATCTGGAAGCAGCGCTACCGCTCCATCGTCGAGATGGAGAACCACCTCCATCGCAACGGCACGCGCATCGTCAAGATCTTTCTCCACCTCTCCGCGGAGGAGCAGAAAAGGCGGTTTCTGGAGCGCATCGACGAGCCGGAGAAGAACTGGAAGTTCAGCCTAGCCGACATTCACGAGCGCAAGTTCTGGAAGCGTTACATGGAGGTCTACGAGGACTGCCTGCGCACCACCAGCACGCGCCGCGCGCCCTGGTACGCCGTCCCCGCCGACGACAAGGACAACGCCCGCCTCATCGTCTCGCAGATCGTCCTCGACGCGCTCGGTGGCCTCAGAATGTCCTATCCCCGCACCACGACAAAGCGCCGCCTCGAACTACAGGCAATTCGCAAGCTGCTGGTGAAGTAGTCGCGCGGATTACATTGCGTGCCACACCATGTCCACGCGCACGGGAATCGCATTCTTGATGGGAATGGTAAGGAATGAGGGCGGATCGATCTTGAAGTCGTTCAACGTCGCAGGAACAACGCCGGTGATGTGGTGCGCCGCGCCATCGATCGACTGCTGGAAGATCACATGCGAGTAGTGCGCGGAGTTGCCCGCAAACTGCACTTCAAGATCGCAGTCCAGCGTCGGCGAGTTCAGGGTCGCCTGCGCCAGTCGGAACCGCACCTGGACAATGGGAAACTGCGCGCCGCGCGTCGTCTGAATCATGTGCAGGTCGCGGTTGCTGTCGCCGGAGTCGAACGACTTCACCGCCGCCGCAACCAGAAAATCGCACTGCCCCGCGTGGCATACGCCCTTGCCCAGTGCGGCGTGGCTGGTCGCATCTACCTCATGCATGGGATGCGACATGTGGTAGGTCAGGGAAGATTGATCGAGCTTCCACGTCTGGTCGGGCACAGGCGTCTGCGAGTTGAGAAGCGTGTACGCAGGCAGAGTAAGCAGCAGAATTGCGAGCAGAGAAAGTTTTTTCATGGGTCCTCAGAACTTCAGATGAATCGGCCAGGAGACAGCGATAATCGCCGCGCCATAGCTTGCCGCCGTGGCTACAGCGACTCCGCTATGCGCCGAGGCAATGCCGTGGACCTTCTGTCCGCTGTTGATCTGGTTGTAGGCCATCGCGCCCAGGATGGGCGTCAGCACCATTCCCGGAGCGTGAATGTAGATCAGGTACTTGTGCCACTTCACGCCGCCGCGCGCGGGCTCGCCAGAGACCCTCGGGGCGCGAATCGCATACGACGCCGTCGCCGCATACATTGCCACCGCGGTCGCGCCCAGCGCAATGTGCAGGTCGCGCGACGCAGTGTTGCTGTAGTCCCCCTTCTCCGGCGGCGCGCCGACTGAGCTGATGCACGCTGCCGCAACCGGGATCACCGTGATCAGCCCCAGCTTCTGATGGATCTTTAGCATGTGTGTCCGCCGGTCCATCAGCGCCTGCCGCTCGGCGCTTCCCTCGGTCTGGGCCGGTGTCAGCCCGAGGTCGCTCAGCGACGGCCCGCTGGGCGGTGGCTGGTTCAGCGAGGAAGCCTGAAATGAGCTGCTGCTCGATATCGGCTCGCTGCGGTCTAGCGCCGATCCCGCCGCGGCCGCCGGTACCGGAGCATCGGGCAACGCCAGCGCATCCGCCTTCGCCGCTGCCACCTCGGTTCCCTGCTGCCCGCTTGCCTGCTGCGCGATCGCCGGTTGCACGCCGCTCTGCGCCACAAGGCGTCCAGTCGCGCCGCAAAGAACAACAAGGCATACACCGCAAATAAGTACTCTGGCCCAGCCCGTCCAAAGGTGCCCAGGAATCTCCATGCAACCCTCCGTTCCATCTGCCGCAGATTCCTGTCACTCGATCTCTGCTCAGTTGTCTGGTATTGGATGATCGTTTGCTCTACGCGGTTGTTTTCTTATTGACGCCCGCGCCGTCCGCAGCCTTCGCATTGGTCGTATTCTTCCGGATGCGCTTCAGCACCTGCGCCAGCGTGGTCTCGTTCATCGCCTGCACGCCGTCCGCGCTGGCCCGTCTCAGCAGCCCCGCGATGGCCGGCACATCGGCTGCCAGCCACTCGCCCTCGCTGGCGGCGTAAATCTCGCCCAATCCAATTTGTTTGGCCGGCAGCTTCAGCTTCGCTCCGCCGTTCGGCCCCTTGCGCTGCTCGATCAGTCCCCTCTTGTGCAGTTGCAGAAAACAGCGGCGCACCATCACCGCGCTCTCCGCAAGCTGTTTCGCAATCTCAGCCGAGGTCTGCATCGTACCCTCTTCCGCGGCAGCCAGCACCATCAAAATGCGTAGACTGAGCCCGAAACGACCGTTCTTTGCCATGCACAGCAAACTAACACACCCAGGGTCAACCCGACTAGAGCGGTTTCACCGCAACTGTTATCGCGCGAGAATTATTAAAGTGGTTTTTCCTGAAGAAAAACCACGCAAACGTTCTTCGCTCCTGTAAAGACCTACGGTGAAACCGCTCTACCGGCGAAATCGACGCCACGCGCAATCACAAAGATTCAAGCGCAGTCGGGCCGCATCCCGCGTCTGCGCGCCCCACGCCCGCCAGCTACGAACCGTTCCCCCAACGTGCTAGCCTTCAGATGTGAATATTCTCTTTGTAGGGGACGTCTTTGGCTCGGCCGGACGCCACATTGTCCGCGAACATCTGCCGCACGTCATGGAGACCAACGAGGTCGATCTGCTCGTCATCAACGGCGAGAACGCCGCCGGTGGCTTCGGCATTACGCCCTCCATCGCCGAAGAGATCTTCGACCTCGGCGCGCACGTCATCACCACCGGCAACCACATCTGGGACAAGAAAGAGATCTTCGAGTACATGGCCGTCCCCGCCGACTCGCATGTGCGCGGACGGCGCGTGCTGCGGCCTGCGAACTACGTCGTCGGCACGCCCGGCTTCGGCGTGTATGAGGGCGAGCTGCCCACCGGACAGGAGTACGCGGTGATGAACCTGCAAGGGCGCGTCTTTATGTCCAGTTGCGACGACCCATTCCGCACGGCCGACGATTTGCTATCGAAGATCAAGGCCAAGGTGATCCTGCTCGACTTCCACGGCGAGGCCACCTCGGAAAAGGTCGCCCTGGGCTGGTATCTCGATGGCCGCGTCACCGCCGTCCTGGGCACGCACACCCACATCCCCACCGCCGATGAGCGCCTGCTGCACAACGGCACCGCCTACCAGACCGACGTTGGCATGTGCGGGTCGTTTGATTCCGTGATCGGCGTGGAGCGGGAGATGGTGCTGCATCGCTTCCTCACCGGAATGCCCGGCAAGTTCGAGGCCGCCAAGGCCAACCCCAAGATGTGCGCCACGCTCGTAGAGTGCAACGGCGGGACTGGACGCGCAACCGCAATCAGCCGCATCATGCTCGGCGAATAATTCAAAGTCGAAAGGACACGCATTCATGTGTGCCGAAGGGCTTAGAGCATTTTCGGAATTGCTCTAATCGCTCCCGGCCAACGCACCAACGCAGAAGAGGCAGCCATCAATGGCTGCCTCTTCTGTTGCTGCGTCTTCCGTCTCAGTCTACTTGTGCTTGTGGGCGGCCGGTGCGGCGTGGTGCGCCGGAGCCGCGGGCTTGGCCGGCTTGGCCAGAATCACATTGCCATCCTTCATGATGATCTGGATGGGGTTTGCGGTGAATGAGTCGTAGGTCCCGGTGAGGGTGACGGTCTTGCCGACGGCGGTGGCCGCGGCGATTGCATCCGTCTTCGTTTTGGCTGCATCCACTGCCTTGTTGTAGGCGGCCTTCTGGGCAACGGTCGCATTCGCTTTGAGCTCTGGGATATCCTCCGGCGGCGCCATATTGAAGGTGAAGTCGGCGCTCTTGGCGTGCACGGCGTCGTCGGTCACGGCAACTGTGATCACCGTCGGCGAGGAAGTGACGACCAGCGCACCGGGGATCTGCACCGATTTGCCCTTGATCGTGTCCCACACCTTCGCTGCGTCGTCCGCGGAGCCAAACTGGAAGACCATCTCCTTGTCGGAGGTGGCAAGCGTAGCCAGATCGGACGTGCCAGTGATCGAGTTATGGATCTTTTCCGCCGGGGTCAAACCAGGCTTGATCGATGCAAACAGCCCCGCGGGCGGGTTCAGATTGGCTGTGGCGGCGGCCATGATCGCGTCATAGCCATCGTCCCCGTCGTGGTACTTCTTGTAGCAATACTTGGCGAAGGGAGACCAGTCGGTCTTTACGTCTGCCGGTGCGTAGGCCACGGCGCGGCTGGCGTAAAAAGTGCAGTTGAGATAGTCGGGGGGAGTGGACTGGTAATATGCCACGCCAAGAAAGTAGGTGTCCTGAAGATAGGGGCCTTTCTGTTGCGTGGCGGCCAAGGGCACGGTGACGAGTTCCTTCTTGAAGACGTCAATGGCGGTCGCGTTGTCCTTCTTGTTGAAGGCCGCGTCGCCGATCGCGTTGTAGAAGATGGGGAACGCAATGTCCTGAAGCTTCTTGAAGTCGGCGACGGGCATGGCAGCCGGCTTAGCCGCGGCCAGCCCCCTCTGCGCGTACCCGGCTGCCGCGTCCAGCGCGGCCTGCTTGGCTGCCGGATCGGTCAGCGAGTCGGCGCTGCTCTTGCGGAAATACACCTCATAGGTGAGCGCCTGCAAGTTCGTGGGATCGAGCGACAGCACGCGGTCGGCGGCATCTTGTGTCTTGACAGCGTCGAATCCACTGTACGTCATCATCAGGATCACCAGCACGTCATGCTTGACGCTGGAGTTCGGGTACCGGGTGAGGTAATCCTCAATGGCCGCGGCCTTGACCTGCGGATTGCTCTGGCTGATAGCATTGTTGTAGACCGTATATTCGGCATCGGGCATCTGCACAGGGGCCGCTTGCGCTCCCAGTTGAACGGGCTGTGCGGCAGGTTGGGCAGCCGGTGCGGCGGCAGGTTGGGCAGCCGGTGCGGCGGGCACTACAGCCGGTGCGGCGGGCACTACAGCCGGTGCGGCGGGCACTGCAGCCGGTGCGGCGGGCACTGCAGCCGGTGCGGCGGCGGGCACTGCAGCCGGTGCGGCGGCGGGTGGGGCGGCCTGGGAACCAGGGGAGGCGTTGGTCTGCGCGAACGCCGTAGTCAAACCCAATGCAAGTACGGCACACGCCAGGAGAGAGGTTAAGACGACCTTCTTCATTCAAGACTCCTCAGTCATTTTTATAGTTGCCTGCCGCCCGGTGGTCCCGGAGGTCAAGGTGGTTCTCAGCTTCGTTCGTGGAACCAGCCTGCCCCTTTGCCGCAGAGACAGTTGCGACCCACTTCATGCTGATTATAGGAATCCCGCTCTCCCGTGGCAAGTTCCGGAGAAAAAGGGAGTGGGTCATTTTGCCGCCGCAAACCGGCCCACTCCCCCCTGTGGTAACTTTGCCATCGGAGACTCGCCATGCATCCGCGCCGCTTCAAGATCAGCCCCGCCATCCACACTCTGGTCTTTCTCCTCTGCGCCGCAGCCACAGCCACCGCCGAGAAGCCGCCACAGGTCCGTCCCGTCCAGATTGAAAACGGCAAGCTACAGGGCGTTCTCACCGCCGACTTCAAGGTCATCGCCTACAAGGGCGTTCCCTACGCCGCGCCGCCGGTGAGCGATCTGCGCTGGCGTCCGCCGCAGCCCGTGGCAAAGTGGAAACACATCCTCTTCGCCCGCGACTTCGGCCCGCACTGCATCCAGTCCGGCAGCTATCCCGACATGGTCTTCCACGACCCCGGCCCCAGCGAAGACTGCCTCACGCTCAACGTCTGGGCGCCAGTCCCCACCACCGCCAAGCCCGCGCCCAAGCACCCCGCGCCACTGCCCGTCATGGTCTGGATCTATGGCGGCGGCTTCACCACCGGAGGCACATCCGAGAACCGTCAGGACGGCGAATTCCTCGCCCATCGCGGAGTCATCGTCGTGAGCATGAACTACCGCCTGGGTGTCTTCGGCTTCTTCGCCCACCCCGAGCTCGCCGCCGAATCCTCCAACAACGCCTCCGGCAACTACGGCCTGATGGACCAGACCGCGGCCATCGCCTGGGTGCGGCGCAACATCGCGGCCTTCGGTGGCGACCCCAACAACATCACCCTCTTCGGCGAGTCCGCGGGCTCCTTCTCGGTCAGCGCGCAGATCGCATCCCCTCTCGCCAAAGGCCTCATCAGTAAAGCCATAGGCGAGAGCGGCGCGGCCTTCTACAGCGGTGGCCTCGGCTTCCAGCCGCGCGAACAGGCTGAGCGCGAAGACGCCGCATGGGCCGAGCGCGCCTTCGGCTCCAGCCGCCTCTTCTATCTGCGCACCCTCACCGCAGACGAGCTGCTGCAGAAGGCAACCGCGCGCGCCACTCAACCCCCGCGCTTCCAGCCTGTCATCGACGGCCTCTTCCTGCCCGACTCCCTCCCCCACATCTACGCCGCGGGCCAGCAGGCCCACATCCCCGTGCTCGGCGGATGGAACGCCAACGAGGGCCGCGCACCAGCCAGCACCACCGCCGCCAGTTTTACCGCTCAGGCGCAAAAAGAGTTCGGCGCAAATGCGGACGCCTTCCTCGCTGTCTATCCCGCCACCACCGACGCCGAGGCGCTGCAATCCGCCAACGACTACGCGGGCGACCGCTTCATCGCATTCTCCACCTGGGCCTGGCTCGAAGCGCAGGTCGGCACCGGCGGCGCGCCCGTCTACCGCTACTTCCTCGACCTCGGCTCGCCCGGCGACCGCAACCACTCCGTCGCCCAGGGCGCATTCCACTCCGACGACATCGAGTACATCTTCGGCGCGCTCGACTCGCGGCCCGAGATGGCCATCCGCCCCATCGACCGCGCGCTCTCCGATCAGATGATGCAGTACTGGACGAACTTTGCCCGCACCGGCGATCCCAACGGCCCCGGCCTTCCCCGCTGGCTCTCCTACAACGCCGCCGACGGCTGGCAGGTGATGCACCTCAACGCCGCGCCCGCCTCGCTGCCCGACGCGCTCCGCCCGCGCGACCTCTTCCTCGACACCCAATGGGGCCGTGCCGCCAGCAAGTAGGTCTCAGCGCAGACCTCTTTAAAATTGTCATTCTGACCCTGAGCTTGCGAAGGGGAAGAATCCCCGTATTTCGCTATTGAACACCTGCGCACGCTCTGGCGGACGAATTATGCCCGCGCCGTGGTCCACAGATCGTGCAGATGCACCACCCCCAGCGCCTCGCCACTCGGCGCAACCACAATCAGCGAAGTAATCTTGCGCGCCTCCATCAGCGCCAGCGCCTCGCCCGCAAAGGCCTCCGGGGCAATCGTCACTGGATGCGCATTCATGATCTCGCCCGCCGAATGCGCCAGCGCGTTCGGGCCGTCGCGTTCCAGCAGCCGCCGCAGGTCGCCGTCGGAGATCATCCCCAGCAGCGCGTTCCCCGCGCCCAGCACCGTCGTCATTCCCAGCTTCTTGTGCGACATCTCGTGGATGACCTGCGCCATCGGCGTATCCGCCGCCACCCGCGGCAGCGCGTCGCCGGTGTGCATCATCTCGCTCACCCGCGCCAGCCGCCGTCCCAGCCGTCCGCCCGCGTGCAGCTCGGCAAAATCCTCCGCCGCGAATCCCCTGCTCCGGCTCACCTCCAGAGCCAGCGCATCGCCCAGCGCCAGCATCACGGTGGTCGAAGCCGTCGGCGCCAGGTTCAGTTCGCCGGCCTCCGCCGAAACGCTCGCGTCGAGCCACACTTCGCTGGCCTGCGCCAGCGTCGAGCTGCCATCCCCACACAAGCTGATGAGCGAACAGCCCAGCCGAGCCAGCGCGGGCATCAACGCCAGCACCTCATCCGTCTCCCCGCTCGCCGACAGCGCCACCACCACATCGCCCGCCGCAACCACTCCCATATCGCCGTGCAGCGCCTCCGCCGGATGCAGGAAGCAAGCCGGTGTCCCTGTGGAGCAGAGCGTTGCCGCAATCTTGCGCGCGATCAGCCCGCTCTTGCCCATGCCCAGCAGGATCGCGCGGTTTCCCCGTCCCGCCGTCTCCGCCACCATCTCCACCGCGCGCGCGAACGGAGCGGCCATCGGCCCATCCAGCCGCATCGCCAGCTCCAGCAGAGCGCGCGCCTCCGTGCGCACCACCTCCGCCGAGTGTGTGCGTTGTGAAGGCTGCGTGCGTTCAGTTTGAGGTGAGATCGTCATGCGCTTGTAAGGTCTCCCCAATGTTATCCGATGCTAGCAGAGGAAGGCCCCGACATCGAGTCCGAAGAGGTGGACCGCCCCAATGCGGGTTGACACACCCAGAAACATATGTATTCCGCGGAAGAGGGTCCGCCCGACGTTTTAATCGGTGCTCGTCGGTGGCGATCGGCGTTAAGCCTTTGCATTCTCCCCGCACACGATAAACTCGAAGGATGGCGTCTACTCGCCCGGAAGGAACTCCCCGAAGTGATGCGTAGAGCGATCTTGCTGTTGCTCATGGCCGCGGGCCTCGCGCTCGTTGTGTGGTCCGGATGGCAGAACCTGCGCCAGCGCCGCAGCACCATGCAGGCGCAACAGCAGGCCCGCGTCGATCTCGTTCCCAACCAGCCCGCATCCGCCAACGGTTCCTCCGACGGCCAATCGCCGCTGCAGGGAAAGCCCGCGCCCGCCTTCACCCTGCTCGACATCAACGGCAAAAAAGTCTCGCTCAGCGACTTCAAGGGACGTCCGCTGCTGATCAATTACTGGGGCACCTACTGCGCGCCCTGCATGGTCGAGATGCCCTGGCTACAGGAGTTCAGCCAGAAGTACGCGTCTGACGGCTTTGCGGTGATCGGCGTAACCTACGACTCCGAGGTCGGACGAGACGCCATCGCCCGCACCACCGGGAAGCTCGGCGTCACCTACCCCATCCTGCTCTCCACACCCAAAGCCGAGAAAGACTACCTCAGCGGCACCGAGGCCCTGCCCATCTCCTTCTACGTCGACCGGTCGGGAAAGATCATCGAAATCTCCGCTGGCCTCGGCAGCAAAGACGAGTTGGAGTCGTTGGTCAAAGAGACCATCGCATCGGGGGTCAAATGATGATTGATCCGGCCCGTAAAAACAATGATTCGGGTGCCCCATCCATTTCGCGACCTTTGCGGAATGGGTGGGAGACAACAAGCCGATCTTCTGGCTGGAAGATTAAGCCGCGCCGCGCGTTCGCACCCATCGCAGCCCTCGCCCTGGTGGTAAGTGCAACCGCACACCTCGGACGCGCCCAGCTCGGCAACATGGACGCGCCCGCCAAGCCCCGCGCCTATGTCGTCTACGCCGCCGAGCCGCAGTCCGTTCCAGCCGCACGCAGCGCTCTGCTGCAGCTTCGCTTCCAGATCGTGCCGGGCTTCCACATCAACTCGCACACGCCCAAATCCCAGTTCCTCATTCCCACCACGCTCACCCTCCAACCCGCGACTGGCGTCAAGCCCGGCCCGTTGCAGTATCCCGCCGGCCAGCCCTATAGCTTCCCCTCCCTCCCCGGCGACAAACTCGATGTCTACGCCGGCAGCTTCACCGTTCGGTTGCCCGTCGTGGCCACGCCGGGAGACCATGCCATCGCCGCCACGCTGCGCTATCAGGCCTGCGACAACGCCTCCTGCTACCCGCCCAGATCGATTCCGGTCAACATCGTATTTACAGCGAAGTAACATTGCAGCAAAGATGAGCAGGGTTGCCCTATCATGTACTGCACACACGCATTGACTTTGCGAACTCAGGCTTGTGCTGTTCCAATGGAGTTTGTAGCTTTACAACCAGAATTGGCGGACGACGAATGGAAGAGTTCAGAAGGCTGACGCGGCTGCCCGCGTACGTATTCAACATCACCGGCGCATTGAAGGCAGATGCCCGCAAGCGCGGCGAAGACATCATCGACTTCGGCATGGGAAACCCCGACGGCGCGACGCCGAAACACATCGTCGACAAGCTGATCGAGGCCGCGCAGAAGACCACGACGCATCGCTACTCGCTCTCGCGCGGGGTGCCCCGCCTGCGCAAGGCCATCTGCGACTGGTACCAGCGCCGTTACGCGGTCACTCTCGACCCCGAGACCGAGGCCATCGTCACCATCGGCTCCAAGGAGGGCATCGCCCACCTCTGCCTCGCCATGCTCGACCACGAAGACACGGTCGCCGTGCCCAATCCCAGCTATCCCATCCACATCTACGGTCCGGTCATCGCCGGCTCGCGCATTCAGAGCATCGCGCTGGACGATACCAACGAAGCCACGCTGCTCGAGACGCTGGAGCGCGAGCTGCCGCGCATGAATCCGCGCCCCAAGCTCCTCATCCTCAACTTCCCCGCCAACCCCACCACCCAGTGCGTCGAACTCTCCTTCTTCCAGCGCCTGGTGCCGCTGTGCAAGGACCTGGGCATATACATCATTCACGACCTCGCCTACGCCGACCTGGTCTTCGACGGCTACCGCGCGCCCAGCATCCTCGAGGTCCCCGGCGCAAAAGAGATCGCCGTCGAGTTCTTCACGTTGTCGAAATCCTACAATATGCCCGGCTGGAGGGTCGGCTTCATGGTCGGCTGCCCCAAGCTGGTCGCCGCGCTGGGCCGCATCAAGAGCTACTTCGACTACGGGACCTTCACGCCTATCCAGGTCGCATCCATCGCCGCGCTCGACGGCCCGCAGCAGTGCGTTGCAGACATCGTTGCCAACTACAAGTCGCGCCGCGACGTACTTGTCTCCGGCATGAACAAGCTGGGCTGGCCGGTGGAACTGCCCAAGGCCACAATGTTCGTCTGGGCCAGAATTCCCGAGCAGTTCCGCGCCCTGGGCTCGCTCGATTTCTCCAAGAAGCTGCTGATCGACGCCAGGACCGCCGTCAGCCCCGGCATCGGCTTCGGCGATCGCGGCGACAACTTCGTCCGCTTCGCCCTCATCGAGAACGAAGAGCGCACCCGCCAGGCCCTCCGCGGCATGAAGCAGATGTTCAAGGCCGGATAGATCCATTCCTTGCGCCTCTGCGGGCTTCGAATATTGTCGTTCCCCTGCTCTTCGGACTCAGCAAAGTATTTGCGGTTGTTACAGCCTGTTTCGGCAATTGTTTGCAGGCATCGCGGCGCTTCAGCTATCGTTCGTGGCTTGATTGCATCAAAAAAGGAGGAGCCGGAGATCGTTGTACCCTAGTCTGGTGCGAATTAAGGATGGGAAATGGAAGACTTTCCACTTTCAAAGAGGCTTGAACTCCATGCGCTCTGGCTCAAGAGCGATGGAGCCCAAGGAGTGCGCCTGGATCTGGTGACACAGTCGGTTCGGGGCGTCGATATGAACGGCGCTCTCCTGGTGGGGGCAAAATTGATGGATGCCGATCTCAGGGATGCGAGTCTGATCGATGCTAATTTCACTGGATCGGACGTTGCAGGAGCCGATCTGCGCGGCGCGGAACTTATAGGAGCAAATTTTTCTGCCGCCAATCTGAAGGACGCCAAATTCCGTGGAGCAAAACTCGACAAAGCAACCCTGGAACGTGCGAACCTCGCGTTTGCCGATCTGCGCGACACAACCCTCGCACAAGCCAATCTGATCGAGGCAGACCTGATGGGAGCCGATCTTCGAGGCGCCGATCTGAGCAAAGCAATCCTTCGCGGAGCGCAACTGAGTGGTGCCGATCTGCGCGGAGCTGTCCTCGCCGGTACGGATTTCAGGTTTGCCATTCTTCTTGGTGTCAGCATGCAGGGAGCGACCTTCGATCGGGATACGAACCTCCTCGATGCAAACGTCAATCCTGACAACTTCAGACACGTGGACCTGTCCGTGATAAAGAGTGAGAATCTGCCCCCCTCGCTCGGGACAAAGTGAGTTAGAGCGGTTTCACCGTAACTGTTATCGCGCGAGAATTATTAAAGTGGTTTTTCTTGAGGAAAAACCACGCAAACGTTCTTCGCTCCTGTAAAGATCTACGGTGAAACCGCTCTAGCCCCGCTCACAGCACCGGAGAATCGTTCCCCAGCATCGCCTTGCGGATCACCTTGATCGGCGCGAAGCCCTGGCGCATGAACTCGTCGTGGAAGCTCTGTAGATTAAACGCCGCGCCCTGCTTCGCCTTCACGTCCTCGCGCAGCTTCATGATCTCCAGCTTGCCCAGCGTGTAATAGAGATAGGTCGGATCGCCGGTGCCGCGCTTGGTCTCCACCTCCGCCACCGCGCGCGACTGGTAGCCTTCCTTGACAAAGAAGTCCTCCGCCTGCTCGATCGTCCACTTGCCCGTGGGCTCGCCCTGGCCTGTGTGCAGCTTGATCGAGTTGACGAACCGAGCGTCCCTCAGCAGCGCATCCTGGATCTGCCCCAGCCTGACCAGCCGCGCCTGCCTCACCTGCTCGGCTGTCGCATCGGCGGGCGCCGCGGCATAGCCCTGGTCCAGCATCATCTGCTCGCAGTAGTGCGCCCATCCCTCGATGTTCGTGTTCGCTCCCAGCAGCTTGCGAATCTTGCTCTCCACCCTCGGCGACCACAGGAACTGCACATAGTGTCCAGGATAAGCCTCATGCACGCTGGTCGAAATGATCGTCCCCACGTTGAAGCTCGCCATGTGCTCGGCCACATGCTCGGCGGTCCAGTCCTTCTCCGGCAGTGTCACGTTGAAGTACGCCTTCGTAGAGTGCGTCTCAAACGGCCCCGGCGGGTCCATCGACGCAAAGGTCGTCGCCCGCTCAAACGGCGGAGTCTCCTCCAGCGTCGGCTGCACGTCGCTGGGAATCGTAATGATGTGATTCGCGCGAATAAACGCAATCAGCAAGTCGAAGGTCCCATGAAACGTGTTCAGTAGATCGCCCGGCGCGGGGTGGATCGTCGCCAGCTCGGCCAGCACCTCCTGCGGAGTCTTCACCGGATCGACCAGCTTGGCCACGCGCGCAAACTCCGCCTGGTTCCGATGCAGATCGTCAAACGCAATCGCCAGCAGCCGGGCGAGCGGGATGGCCACCATCTCGTCGTAGGCCAGCTTCTTCTGGAAGGTCTCCGCGCCCAGCCGGAAGTCTCCATTCGACCGCGGCAGCAGGTCGCTCTTCATCCACGCGCCATAGCTCTTGAGCGCCGCAGCCACCGCGGCATTCGTCCTTGCGAACTCCGCCTTCGTCGCCGCATCGGTGGCCGCATCCGGCCCACTCAGAAATGCGCCCGGCACATCGTTCTCAAAAAAACTCACATCGCCGTCGATCTGCTCCAGCGCAATCTCGGTCGAAATCCGCGCCGGGTTCTTCAGGTTCTTGCGCGCCTCCACGAGCGCCTGCGGCATCAGCTTCTCGCGCTCCACCAGCGCGCGCAGCCGCGTGTCCGTCGAAGCATAAGGCCGCTCCATGATGACGAACGCCGAGCTGGTAATCCCCGAAGAATAGCTGTCCGGATTCTTCTCCCATCCGCGAATCACCTCCAGCGACAGCAGCTCCGAATGAATGTTGTTGAGCAGGATCTCGCGGTCCGCCGCCACCGGAGCGTCCAGCGCACCAGGGTCGATCGCCGCCACGCGCTTCTCAAATCCGCGCAGCGCGGCAACCTCCTGCTCCACCGCCGCAGCCGAGTAGTCTTCCAACTGCGAATCGTACTGGTGCAGTCCCGCCGCCGTCCCGCTGGTCGGCGAAAACTTGAAGTAGACCTGCGAGAAGAACTGGTCCGATAGGTAGTTGAAGGTCTGCATGGCTCCATCCGCGGAAACCTTCTGCGCAGGCGCGGCGGGTGCAACCATAAGAGTTCCGAGGAGAAGTGCGGTCGCTGGAAGTTTGTTGGTCATCGCTGTAAAAAGTCTACGATAAATTTCTCCGCCGCAACGGTCCGCCAGGCTGCGAATGCCCATCTCTGGATTCTGAGAGATGGGTTTCCACAAAGGCACGGCTCTCTCCAGCCCTCCTTGCAACCCCTAACCGCCGTTTTCCCGGATCGGAATGGATACTCCTTAATGTTGTATACATTTCCACCATTTCCGCTTGACTCCAATGCAATTCCGCACTAACCTAAGTGTGTGGCCAGACTCCCTTCGGGTTGAGTCAGTCACAACGAAGTCCACCCACTTCGTTGCTTTACCGGAATACCCACGCAACAGCCCCCACCGCGCTGCGTGGGTTTCCTCTTTAAGCCTCCTGTTTTAGCGGGCCTGACTGCTTTTACAGGCGGCCAGGCTGCGCTCACAGCAGCATTCGCTGGCTACCATTTCGCCGGCAATCTTGACTCAAAACAGCAAAACCAGTAATGTCAAGCCATGGGATTGGTGTACACCTCAGCCTGCATGTGTAGCTGTTGCCTCTGTTGTATGGGCAAGAGCCGCTGCTGCGCTGGTGTATCCCCGATCTAGGCGATTTAAGAATCACCCAAGCCTTAGAAATTCAGGAGCCCACGCATCGGCGCACAGCGCGATTCGGGGGCTTTTTCCTTGTGCCCCACAATACATCAGCCAACCAGAACACAACAGCGAAGCAGAACCGCCAAGGAGTCTTATGGCAACCCCCGACAGGACCCGCTCCACGCAGAAACACTCCACGCACAAGCTGCCCATCAACGTGGACCTGCTAGCCATTGGCATCGGCCTTGCTCTGGCCGCGCTCATCCGCCTCGGCGTCATCCACCAGATCAGCTTCTAACACGCAACTCCGGGCCCCGCTTTCGCGCGCGAGCCAGCTCACCGCTCTCGCACTCCATAGATACGCAGGCGCTCGCCCCATGTCCACGCAGACCATCCCGATGCCACTTGCCGCCGAGGCCCAACTCAGGCCGACAAGCCTTGTCGCCACGCTGCCCGGCATTGCGTTGCTCTTCAGTATTGGCCTCGCGGGCAAGCTGCTGGAGCACGCCTTCACCGTTCTGCGCACCCAGCACCATCTTCCGCTCCCGCAGATCGAGTACGTTCTCTGGGCCATCATTCTCGGGCTTATCGTCTCGAACACATTCGGCGTCGCCGACCTCTTTCGCCCCGGCGTCGCCACCTACGAGTTGTGGCTCAAGCTGGGAATCGTCCTGGTCGGCGCGCGCTTCCTGCTGCAGGACGTCCTGCACATCGGCGGACTCTCGCTGGCGCTGGTCGCCGTCGAGCTGGTCCTCTCGCTCTCCGTAATGACGCTGCTGGGCCGCATCTTCCGCCTGCCGCCCAAGCTCACCAGCCTGCTCGCCATCGGCTCATCGATCTGCGGAGTCACCGCCATCATGGCCGCGCAGGGAGCCATCGATCCCGACGAGGAAGACACGTCCACCGCCATCGCCGCCATCCTCACCCTCGGGGCCATCGCGCTGCTCGCCTTCCCCGCCATCGGCCACCTGCTGCACATGGGCCAGCAGGCGTATGGCATGTGGGCCGGCCTCGCCGTGGACAATACCGCCGAGTCCATCGTCACCGGCTCGCTCTTCGGGCCGGAGGCGGGCCGCTGGGCCATCCTCGCCAAGACCGCGCGCTCCTCCTTCATAGGATTCGTCGTCCTGGGCTACGCCGTCTACTGGGCCTCGCAAGGACAGGCCGCGGTCGTCGAGCACAAGACCCTCTTCCTCTGGCAGAAGTTCCCCAAGTTCATCCTGGGGTTCCTCGCCATCTCCTTCCTCGCCACCGCGGGCTTCTTCACCCACCCCCAGCTCGACAGCCTCTCCAACCTCTCGCGCTGGGCCTTTCTGCCCGCCTTCGCCGGAGTCGGCCTGCGCACCAACCTGAAAGACCTGGTCGGCCAAGGCTGGCGTCCGCTGATCGTCGGCGTCTTGGGCGAAGTCTTCATCGCGCTCATCACCCTCGGCCTCGTCTTCTGGAGCTACAACCACGGAGTTGCCCGATGACTCCTGCCATTTTGTCATCCCGCAGCGCACTTATGTTGTCATCCCGCAGCGCAGCGGAGGGATCTGCTTCTCTGCCGCAATCCGCCGCACCCCGCTGTTGTCGCCTCTAGCGAGAACACGCCGCCGCACGCAGTCCCGACCGCACATTCCAGTCATCCACCACACGCCGAATCCGCGCGTCCACACGCATCCACAGGAGAACCGCATGATCCGACGCACCCGCCTGTCATCCATCGCAATCCTCGCCAACATTCTTCTCGCCCTGCTCATCGCCTTCCCCGCGAACTCCACCGCGCAGGTCGTCGGCGGAACCATCTCCGGCACAATCACCGACTCCACCGGCACAACCATCCCCAACGCCGCCGTCCTGGTCCACAACGACGAGACGGGCAACGAGCGCCATCTCCAGACCGGCCCCGATGGCCGCTACGCCGCGCCGTCGATCCCCGTCGGCAGCTACACCATCACCGCCGACGCCACCGGATTCAGCCAGCAGCGCCGCACCGGAATCGCGCTCTCCGTCGGCCAGTCGCAGCTTGTCAATCTCACGCTCCCGCTCACCGGCGTCGCCGAGAACGTCACCGTCAACGACGACCCTCCCGTCGTCAACCTCTCCACCCAGCAGACCGCCGGCCTCATCGACGCGCACCAGATCAAGGAACTCCCGCTCAACGGACGCAGCTACGACCAGCTCATCACGCTGAACCCCGCCACCGTAAACTACACCGCCCAGCGCTCGGGCTCCATCGGCACGTCGAACTCCTCGGTCGGCAATATGTTCGCCGTCAGTGGCCGCCGCCCGCAGGACAATCTCTATCTGCTCAACGGCGTGGAGTACACCGGCGCATCGCTCATCAACGTCACCCCCGGAGGTACCAGCGGCCAGCTCCTGGGCGTCGAGGCCGTCCGCGAGTTCAACGTCATCACCGACACCTACTCGGCCTCCTACGGCAAGCGGCAGGGCGCGCAGGTCTCCATCGTTACGGCCAGCGGGACGAACTCGGTGCATGGATCGGCGTACGAGTTCCTGCGCAACTCCTTCTTCGACGCACGCAACTACTTCGACCCCGCGCGCATTCCGGAGTTCCAGCGCAACAACTTCGGCGCATCGCTGGGCGGCCCGATCAAGACAGACAAGCTCTTCCTCTTCGCCAACTACGAGGGCTACCGCCAGAACCTCGGCATCTCCGACGTCACCTTCGTCCCCGACTCGAATGCACGCAACGGCCTGCTTCCCAACGCGACCACTGGCGCGCTCGCACCCGTTACGCTTGGCTCCGGAGTCGCTGGCCTACTCAACCTCTGGCCTGTGCAGAACGGCCCGGAACTCCTCTCTCCCACCGGCCTTCCCACCGGCATCGCAGAAGCATTCTCCTCTCCGACACAGCACATCCGTGAGGACTTCGGCACCGTGCGCTTTGACGCCAACCTCACCCCCAACGACCTGCTCTTCGCCGTCTATACCATCGACGACTCCATCGCCCACACGCCCACCCAGGACCCCTACTCGCTGGTCGCCGAGAACCTCCGCGAGCAGGTGGCAAGCGTGCAGGAGCAGCACGTCTTCTCGCCCCGCCTGCTCAACACCGTCCGCGCAGGCCTCTCCCGCGCCAGCTTCTACTTCCTCGGATCCATCCCCTCCAACATTCAAGCCGTAACCCCGACCTTCCTCCCCGGCAAGCCCACCGGCGCGGTCGTAATCGCTGGCTCGACGGCATCCAACGGCGCATCCACCATTACCACAGCAGGCGTCAACGTCGGCTCCAACAACGCCACCACGCGCAACCTATTTACTTTTGACGATCACATCTACTACTCGCGCGGACGCCAGCAAATCGAGGCCGGTGGCTGGCTGCAACTGCTCGAGTCCAACGACAACCTCGCGCAGGACCAGGACGGCCAGGCCAGCTTCGCCTCGCTCACCACTTTTCTGCAGGGAACCATCAAGACCTTCACCTACGTCCCTGCCACCACCGAACTCGGCTGGCGCAGCACCTTCGTCGATGGTTACGTTGAAGACACCATCAGGGTCCTCCCCAACCTCGAACTCCGCGCCGGCCTGCGCACAGAATCCACCGACGGATGGAATGCCTCGCACGGTCGCGCGCCCAGTTACGGCTTCACTCCCGGAGGCACTGGTCAATCAGCCGTAATCAACTCCACCCCCACCACCGGTTCCTCGTCCCTCACCACCAACCGCGCCAAGTTTCTCCCGGAGCCGCGCCTCGGCCTCTCCTACGATCCGTTCTCCACCGGCAAAACCGTCCTCCGCGCCAGCTTCGGCCTGCACCACGCTCTGCTCGACACGCTCGACTACCGGCTCGACCAGTCCGCCCCCTTCAACACCATCTACTCGACTTCAGGCAGTGTTGCAAATCCAATCTCCGGCGCGTCCTCCGTCTCACCCTCCACCGTGCAGCCCGACATCGCAACGCCATCCGTCTTCGCGTGGACGCTGCGCATAGAGCAGCAGATCGCACCCAACACTTCGCTCACCATCGGCTACGTCGGCTCGCACGGCACCCACCAGATCCTCTCCGAAGATCTCAACGAGCCAGCCTCCGTCGTCGAACCCAACGGCACCATCTACTACCCCACCACCACCAAGCCCAACCCCGCGCTCGCCAACGCCACAAGCTGGGTCTCGCAGGGGTCGAGTTCCTACAACGCGCTCGAAGTCGATCTCCACCGCTCGCTGGCCAACGGTCTCACCTTCCGCGCCAACTACACCTACGCGCGCAACCTCGACGACGGCTCGGCCTGGAACACCAGCGTCTCCGCCAACACGCCAGCCTTCGTCTCCTACCCCAACAACCCCGCGCTCGACTGGGGCCCTGCCGCCACAGACATCCGCAACCTCGCCTCCATCAACGCCAGCTACGACCTGCCCTTCGGCAAGAACCACCTCTTCCTCGCCAACGCGAAACCGCTCGCCAACGCCGCCGTCTCCGGCTGGACGCTCTCCGCCATCGCCACGCTGGAGTCCGGCTTCCCCTTCAGCCCGCAGCTTGGCTACAACCCCACCGGCTCCGGCGATTCGCGCAACCCCGTCCGCCCCAACATCAACCCCAACTTCACCGGCTCACTCTACACCAAAGGAACCACAGCCCAGCGCGTAGCCCAGTACTTCAACCCAGCCGCCTTCTCCGCGCCCGCCTACGGCACGGTCGGCAACCTCAGCCGCGACACCCTCACCGGCCCCGCCTACAACGACCTCAACCTGTCCCTCGCCAAGACCACGCAGCTCACCAAACGCGTCCGCACACAGTTCCGCGCCGAGTTCTTCAACGTCCTCAACCACACCAACCTGCTCACCCCCGCCGAGACCATCTTCTCCGCCGGTCCCACCCAGGGCACCGCCGCCAACCAGACCACCGCCGTTGCCCTCAGCCCCACCGCCGGAGTCATCACCTCCGCTGCCACCACACGACAGATCCAGCTCGGCCTCAAACTTCTCTTCTAGTCCACCACACGCAGAAAGGCCCACGTCTCGCCTCAGATGTGGGCCTTTTTGTACCTCCGCAATACTCGACCGCCGTTGACAAACTATGAGTGATGTCAGCGCATGCGCATGGCATAACGAATCTCGTCCGCTCGACCTGCGCGAAAAGCGTTGTGTTACGCGTTCTTCCCGATTCGACCAGCCCCTGCGAAATCCGACCTACTCAGGAGACTGCATCGACAGGAAGAAGGGAAACATCGCGATCACCATGAACAGCAGGGTCACCATCGCGTCATGCATTGTCGTCCTCTCAACTTTCGACCGGGATGGAAATCACCGGCCCTCTCAATATCGCGCCTCCCTCACGCGCAGCCCATCCCACTGAAGTACGCTGGCATACCACCTTAGTTGTAGGCAGCGCCTTCGCCGATAAATTCATTTTTTTTGAAAGTATAGAACTCAGCCGGCCGAGACAGGCGGCTGTCCAGGCGAATCCTTCTTCTTCGAGAACAGACTGAGTGTTTGTTTGAACAGCACATACAGCACAGGAATAAAGAAAAGGTTCAAGATGGTCGAGAACAGCATTCCGCCCACCACCGCCGTGCCCACCGAGTGGCGTCCCATCGCTCCCGCGCCCGTGGCAAAGCACAGCGGAAGCATCCCCAGGATGAATGCGAAACTGGTCATCAGGATCGGCCGCAGCCGCAGCTCCGCCGCAACAATCGCCGCGTCGACGATCGACCGCCCGTGATGAAGCTGCTGCTCGGCGAACTCCACAATCAGGATCGAGTTTTTCGCCGAGAGACCGATCAGCATCACCAGCCCGATCTGCACATACACGTCGTCGCTGATGCCGCGCGCCGCCACCAGTCCCAGCGCGCCCAGCACCGCCATCGGAACCGCCAGCAGGATGATGAACGGCAGGAAGAAGCTCTCATACTGGGCTGAAAGAGTGAGGTACACCACCAGCAGTCCCAGTGCGAAGATCAGGATCGCCTTGCCCGCCGACTCCTGCTCCTCCAGCGCCAGTCCCGTCCACGAGAACATCATGCCCGGCAGCTTGTTCTTGTTAAACAGCTTCTCCATGTTTGCCAGCCCCTGTCCGGAGCTCAACCCCTCGGCTGGCGATCCGTCGATCTCCGCCGAGCGGAACATGTTGTAGTGGCTGATCACCTGCGGCCCCGCGGTCTCCGAGAGCGCCACCAGGTTGTCCAGCGGGACCATCTGCCCCGCGTTCGAGCGCACGTAGTACTCGCGCAGATCGCCTGCATTGCGCCGGAACTGCTCGTCCGCCTGCACGTACACGCGGTACGACCGGTTGTTGAAGTTGAAGTCGTTCACATAGCTCGACCCCATGAACGTCCCCATCGCCGAGGTGATCTGCGACATGGGCACGCCCATCGCCTCCGCCTTCTGCCGGTCGATGGTCACCGCGAGCTGCGGATCGTTCGCCGTAAAAGTCGTATTGAGGTTCAGCAGTCCCGACGCCGGATCGCGCGCCGCCCCAACCAGCGTATGCGCCAAGCGGTCGATGTCACTGAACGAATTGCGCCCGCCGTCCTGCAGCATGAACTGGAAGCCGCCAACGCTGCCGATCCCCTCGATCGCCGGAGGCTCCGCGGCAAACAGAGTCCCGCCCGGAACAGCGAGCAGCTTCCGCGAGAGCCGCACCACGACATCGTGCTCCGAGTGCCCCGCCCCCAGCTTCGTCCTGTCGGTCACCGGCTTCAGCGGAACGAAGATGATGCCCGCGTTGGGTGAGCTTCCCCCGGTGAGCGAGAAGCCCATCACCGCGAACGTCCCATAGACATCGGGGTCCTGCTGCACAATTGCCGCGCCACGGTCGGCAAAGTCCGTCGTGTAGCTCAGCGAAGCGCCCGGCGGCGCCTGCACCATGACCATGAAGTAGCCCTGGTCCTCCGCCGGAACAAACGCAGTCGGCACATGGTTGTACATATACACCGTCGCGCAGAGGCCCGCGATAAACAACAGCAGAAACGCGTAGCGCCACTTCACCACCCAAGTCACTGCGATGGCGTACAGGCTGATCGTCTTGCGAATCGCAGCCTCCACCGGATCGAGAAACACCGCCATCAGTCCAGCGGGATGCGTGTCCGGGCGAAGGAAAACAGCCGCCAGCGCGGGCGAGAGCGTCAGCGCGTTGAACGCCGAAATGGCAATCGAGAACGCGATTGTCAGAGAAAATTGTTTATACAGGATCCCCGTCGTTCCCGGAAAAAGGCTCACCGGAACGAAGACCGAGATCAGCACCAGTGAGGTCGCAATCACGGCGCTGGTCACCTCGGCCATGGCAACGATGGTCGCCTTGTGCGGGTCGTGCACGCACTCGTCCGTGCCCGCGACGGTCTGCCCCTCCAGATGCCGCTGCACATTTTCGATGACGACGATCGCGTCGTCCACCACCAGCCCGGTCGCCAATGTTATTCCGAAGAGCGTCAACGAATTGATGGAAAAGTCGAAGAGCCGGATGAACGCGAACGTCCCGATCAGCGAGACCGGAATCGTAATCGCGGGAATGATCGTCGCACGCCAGTCCTGCAAGAACAGGAAGATCACGATGATCACGATAATGATGGCCTCGGCCAGCGTCTTCTCCACCTCGACGATGGAGTCGTGAACAATCGTGGTCGTATCAACCGCAACAAACCCCTTCAGCCCCGGAGGAAACGACTTCTGCAACTCGGCCAGCACTGCCTTGCAGCGTGTGTCCACGTCAATGGCGTTGGCGTTCGAAAGCTGCTGCACGCCCAGTCCGATCGCGTCGCCACCGGAGTATTTCAGCCTCGACCCGTAGCTCTCCGCGCCCAGCTCGGCACGGCCAACGTCCTTCAGCAGGATCACGCCGGAGCCGTTGCCAGTCGCTGCCCCTCCCGGCGCGCTCGCCGCGTTCGACTTCACAACAATGTTCTCGAACTGGCTCGGGTCACTCAGCCGCCCCGCCACGCGAACCGCCATCTGGTACGACTGCTTCGGGTCGGACGGAGGAACGCCGAGCTGTCCGGCGGGGACCTCCACGTTCTGCTCCGCCAGCGCGTTGGTCACGTCCAGCGGCGTCAGCCCGCGCGCGGCCAGCTTCGTCGGGTCGAGCCAGATGCGCATCGCATAGTTTGCCCCGCCGAAGCTCATCACATTGCCCACGCCGGGAACACGCTTCAGCGCATCCGAAACGTACACGTCCAGATAGTTCTGGATGAAGTCCGGCGACAGCGAGTGGTCGGGCGAGATGAACCCTGCCAGCAGCACAAAGTTCGAATTGGCCTTGGTGATTGAGATGCCCGTGCTGTTGACCGTCGCCGGCAGACGTCCCTGCGCGGTGGCCACGCGGTTCTGCACGTCAACCGCGGCGATGTCCAGGTTGTATCCCGTCTGGAACGTAATCGTAATCGTCGAGCTGCCGTCGTTCGACGAGGACGACGACATATACCGCATACCGTCGACGCCATTGATCGCCTGTTCCAGAATGATGGTGACAGCCGACTCCACATCCTGCGAGTTCGCGCCGATGTAGTTGCAGCTCACCACCACCTGCGGCGGCGCCAACTGCGGGTACAGCGAGATCGGAATGCCGGGCAGAGACACTGCCCCGGCAAGCACGATCAACAGCGCGCATACCGTGGCGAAGATGGGACGGCGAATAAAAAACTCAACCAAGACTCTCTACCTGTTCTGTCCTGCGCAAGGGCAAGACCTCAACCCTTCAATGCCCTGCGTTGGCCTGCGGCCCCGGTGCCTGCATCGGAACAACCGGCGCGCCCTCCTGAAGAAACTGGATCCCCGACAGGATCACGCGGTCGCCCAGATTCAGTCCGCCCAGCACGGGATACAGGTTCCCCACCGGCTCGCCCAGCTTCACCGTAACCTGGTGCGCCGCGAATCCGCTGCCCTGCGCCGCCGCCACATACAGGAAGCTCTGGTCTCCGATGCGCGTCACCGCAAGCACTGGGACCGTCGGTGTCTGCGCGGTGCTCCAGGTAATGCGCGCGTTCAATATCTGCCCGTTGCGCAGTTGCTGCGACGACTTTGGAACTGGCGCCTTCACCAGGACCCCTTGCAGGTTGTTGTCCACCTCGGGCGAAACAAAATCCAGGCTGGTATGCGCCAGTACCGTTCCATTCACATCCAGCAGGTCCACCGCTAGACCGTTCCGCGCCTCGGCCGAGCGCTCGGTCGGAATGTAGATGTACGCCTCGAGGTCCTTGTCCTCGTCCACCGTGGTCAGCGTCGTAGTGGACGAGACGTAGTCGCCCAGATGCACCGGAATGTCGCCCACAATGCCCGTAAACGGCGCGCGAATCTGGTAGTACGCAAGCTGTTCGCGCTGCGTCCTGGTCTGCGCCCCCGCCGAATCCAGCGCCGCCTTCGAGTTCGCAAACGACTGCATCGCCTGGTCGTACGCCTGCTTGGAAATGATGCCGGCCTTATAAAGTTGCACCTGCCGCACCAGGTCGGTCTCGTTGTACTGGTAGACGGCCTTCAGTTGCTGTTCGGTCGCCTGCTGAGCCTCCACCGTCGCCATCTGCTTCAGCGGATCGATCTGCATCAACACCGCGCCGGCCTTCACCGCGTCGCCCGACCTCACCAGGATCTTCGTCAGGTTCCCATCCACCTGCGGCTCGATCGTCGCCGAACGCCGGCTCTTGATCGTCGCCACATAGCTGTCCGTGCTGGGCACGCTCGCCAGCATTACTGGCTGCACCATCACCGGCACCGCCTGCGTCGCGGGAGCAGCCGGGGCCGCTTTCTTGTTGCATCCTGCCATCAGTGCCGCAAGAGACACACCAAGCACTCCGGCGAGAACCTTCCCCGGCAAAGTCCGTTCTTTCCAGAAGCATTCAAACAAACGCAAAGCAAGTCTCCTTCAATACATGCAGAATACAAAATGTGCAGATCCAATTTGCGGATCGACGCTCGCTGACCCGCGCAACCCTTGCGGCAATCGCTGCAATCTCTGCCGGATCGAAAACCATTCCCTAGACTGCCGGGACCTATTTTGATGATAAGGGTTTTTTCCCGAATACGAAAACGTTGCAACGTTGTCTGTTTCGCCATACGTCCCAGCAAGCAGGTATGATAGACGACAGCTTCAGGTGTGGGGCTCGCAACTGGAATGATGCAGCGGCGCAGTATGCCAGGGATTGGCCTGCCCTGGAACAGGCTCACTGAACCCACTGTATTTGCACCACGAAAGGTTGGATTCGATGAGCGTTCACCTGGTCAATCCCAGCGACAATTCTTTTGGCACGGCCGTCATCACCCCGAGATGGATGTTCGTTCTTGCCGCGGCGACTCCCAGTGCCGCGGGTGATCCCATCCTGGTCGATGAGTCACTGGAACAGGTTGTGCCGGAGAGCATTCAGCCCGGAGACATCGTCGGCATCAGCGTCCATACCGGCAATGCTCTGCGTGGATATGCGATTGGCCGCATGGCGCGCGAACGCGGCGCGTGGGTGATCTATGGCGGCATTCACGCCACGCTCTATCCCGAGGAAGCCCTGGAAGTCGGCCACGCTCACGCCGTAGTGAAGGGGGATGGCGACATTGCATGGGGGATGGCCGTCACCGATTGCCTCGCGGGCAAGATGGACCGCATCTACGACGGCGGACGGATTGAAGGCAGCCAGTTTCTTGCCGCGCGATGGGATCTTGTGCCGCGCGATAAATATATGTGGGCGTCGGTGCAGACGATTCGCGGATGCCCCAAGCACTGCTCGTTTTGCAGCGTCTGGCGGACCGACGGTCAGAAGCCCCGGCAACGCCGGTTCCAGAGCGTGGTCGACGAGATCGTTCATCTGCGCCGAATCGGTTTCCGGTTTATCGCCCTCGCCGATGACAACTTCTATCCCGTGACGTTGACCGATCTGCGGCTAGCCCGCGAACAGAACAATGTCGCCAAGCTGGAAGAGTTGACCGCGATCCGAACCGAGCGATTTCAACTGATGGCAGAGTTGGCCAAGCTGCCCAAAGACATGGTCTTCTTTACCCAGATCACCATGGAAGCGGGCGAAGACGGTGCATATCTCGACGCAATGCGCAAAGCCAATATCAAGGGCGCGCTGGTCGGAGTCGAGGCGGTAACGCCAGAGGGACTCAAGGCGGTCTTCAAGGACTGGAACTACTCGGGCGAGGCACTGGCGAAGCAGTTGCAGACCTTCAAGCAGCACGGCGTCCACGTTCTCGGCTCGTTCATCTTTGGCCTGCCGACAGACAAGCCCGCAACCTTCGACGCAACCGTGGAGATGGCGTTGAAGGCCGGTGTCACTTTTGCCCAGTTCGTGATGATGACGCCGTTTCCCGGCACCGTGGACTTTGCGCGTTGGGAGAAAGAGCAGGCGATCGATCCTACGTTGGTGGACGGCATTCCAATTACCCGCTACTGGCTCATTCCCACCGAGGTCCGTCCCAAGATGTTTACCCCGCACCCCTCGATGAGTTCGGACGAGATTCGCGAGCGCACGCAGAAAGTCTGGGACAGGTTTTATAACTGGAGCGCCATCTGGCAGAGGTCGGCCTGTACGCCAACTCTACGCGCCCGGCTCGCGTTCATCTTCCTCTCCAAGCTCTACCGGCAGATGTACGCTGGCACGGGAATCTCCACCGACAGCGCGCGCCGCAAGAAGTCGAAGAAATGGGCGCGCTGGACGGCCAGTCAATGCAGAAAGATCTTCCAGGCAAGCCCCATGCCAGAGCTGCAGTCGCCGGCGTGGGAGGTTGCATTTGCATCTCCCGGACAGCTTCGTCCGGCGTTTCTCAGAAATGACCCCCAGAATAGGCCCAAGCCTTTCGTCGTCATCCCGTGAAGTTGAAGCGCGTTGTCGATGCTCCGATTACTTGCGTGCCGGTGGTGTAAGTCCAAGTTCACGCATCACCATCTGCAGGTCCTTCCACGCCTCCGCCTTCTGCCGCGGATCGCGCAGCAGAAACGCCGGATGATACGTCACGGCCAGCTTCGCGCCGCGGCAACTGTGCCACCGCCCCCGCAGCGAACCGAGCGACTGCTTCACGCCCAGCAGATAGGTCGCCGCGGTCGCCCCCAGCGCAACGATCGCCTGCGGTCGCAGCACGTCGATCTGGCGCAGCAGAAACTGCGCGCACGTGTTCGCCTCCGCCGGATCCGGCACGCGGTTGCCCGGCGGCCGGCACTTAACGATGTTGGCGATATAGACCTCCGCCCGCTGTAGCCCCATTGCGCCAATCATATTGTTCAGCAACTGTCCCGCCTTGCCGACGAACGGAATCCCCTGCGCGTCCTCGTCCGCGCCCGGCCCTTCGCCCACAAACATCAGCCGCGCCGTCGCCGGCCCGTCGCCGAAGACGATCTTGTGCCTCCCCGCGTAGGCCAGCGGACAGCGCGTGCAGTCGCCAATCTCCTCCTGGATCGCGCGCAGCGCAGCCTCCCGCTCCTCAGCCGGAATCGCCGCCGCAGGCAAAGGTGCAAGATCGTTGAACGAGATAAGTTTGACTGGCGGCATGGGGAACGTCTCGGCAATTGGTGGCGTGGATGGTGAATCGCCCGGAAAATATCCGTCGCTCTCCACCGCTGTTGCAGATGCAATATGAGCGGCGGGCGCGATGTCTTCGGCTGAAATGGCGTTCGCGCTGGCAGCAGCGGTCGCAATCGACTCATTCAGCGTTTCAGCCTCGCACGCGGCCTGTGGCGCCGGTTCGCCGCGTCGATAGAAGTCGTGAACGCCGAGGTCGCGAAAGTACTCGACCCACGCGCGCACCTGCGTTTCCGTCTCGCCCTGCATCGCGGCGGCTACAGCTCCGGCTCGGCAGGCACGGGCGCAACGACGGCTTCCGGCTTATGGGTGACGACGAAGGTCACGCATCCCTGGTTGATCTCGTCCTGCGCCACGCGGCACGCCTTCATGCTCTTGGTGGCCATCAGCGGCACCGCGCCCGACTGCAACTGCCGTGCCCTGCGCGCCGCGCCCTTCACAAGGCTGTACTTGTTGTGGAGAGGGTTCTCATTCGCCATTGTTCGCACCTCGAGGGATGCTTTCAATCTACCCCAACCGCGCCAATTTGTCCCGTCACGTCCCCCAGTGGATAACCGGACACAACCTGGAACATCGACTGTTTTGAAAGGGCGTGACTTTAGTCCCGCTGCAACCACTTTTGAATCAACTGGAGTTTTAGCCCCGGAGGAAATTTCGCGGCAACTCACCCAACCTGGAAGCTCTCCAACACGGCACCGAGCCGCGGCGAACGCGCACCCGTCCTGCAACTCACCGCCATCGCCGTCACGCCGTCGCCTTCGCCGCGTTCGGTCAGCACAATCGCGCGCATCTCCGCCGTGGCCTGGTCCAGCACGTCGTTCACCAGCGCGTACTTGTACTGCCACACCTGCTCCAACTCGCTGCGCGCCTGCTGTAGCCGCCGCTCGATTTCTTCTTCCGATATCGTAGGTTCGGCGAGACTGCGGTTGCGCAGACGCATCTCCAGAACCTCGGGGCTGGGCGGCAGGATGAAGATCGACACCGCCCCCGGCATCCGCCGCATCACCTGCTTCGCGCCCTGCACGTCGATGTCCAGCAGCAGGTCCTTGCCCGCCGCCCGCGCGTGGTCGAGCGCTCGCCGCGCCGTCCCATAGTAGTTGCCGAAGACCTCGGCCCACTCCATAAACTCGTCCGCCGCAATCATCCGCTCGAAGCTCTCGCGGCTGGTGAAGTGGTACTCGCGCCCGTCCGTCTCCGAGCCCCTCGGCGCGCGCGTCGTGTACGAGATAGAAAACTCCAACCCCTCCACCAGCGTGCGCACCTGCGCCACCAGCGTCGATTTGCCCGAACCCGAGGGCGCCGAAATGATAAACAGTATCCCTGCCATGCTTTACAAACAGTGTAAACCGTGGAGAATCTTTTATTGCCATAACTCTCTCTGCATCGGAGTAGACGACTGCCTTGCGGGTGGACATGCGTGAAATATTTCTGTATGTAGGCAGGTACTTGTGGCACACTCGGTAATGTGAAAAACCTTAGGTACATTGAGCTCAAGAGCGGTCATAACGATAACGGCCCGGCTTGGATTGGATATGTTACTTCATCCAAGACTGGTCGGACGTTGTACTTCAACGGCCGGGGCTTGATGAAGCTCAAAGGACAGCGACGCGGGGAATCCGGCGGGAATCATGTTGATATGGAGACTGGAGAATCGTTCTGGGTTTCGGGCGTCAAGAAGAATGGTGAAGATCGTCACTGGGCCGGATCAGGAAAGGTTCTGGTTGAGGCCGCGGCAGTGTCCGAATACCTTCATACGATTGGGGTCAAGACCTTAGATACATCAAGATGTGCATTAACAAACTCCATCATCCAGACAGATATCGTAAGGCTCTCAAAACTGGCGAACCTGGATGGCAAAGGTTGGGGCAATGATCCAGATCCGTATTCGTTCGTCCGTAATGTGACTCTGTCAGCCCCAAAGTAGCATTAACTTCGCTCCGCCATTATCGTCTACTCCAGATTCTGCACCTGCTCGCGGGCGCGTTCGATCTCGGACTTCATTTCGAGGCCGAGAGTGGTGAGCCGCAGGCCCAGGCCGGGATCGCCGCCGGTCGTCTTCGACAGCATCGTGTTGGCCTCGCGGTTCAGCTCTTGCAGCAGGAAGTCCAGCCGCTTGCCCAGTTCGCCGCCCGCGTCCAGCATCTCCAGAAAGCTCTCGATATGCGCGCGCAGCCGCACCAGCTCCTCCTCGATGTCGGACCGCTCCACCAGTAGCGCAGCCTCCGCCAGCAGCCGCGAGTCGACAACCTGAACCGCAGACTCATCCACCTTCAGCAGCTCTCCAATCCTCGTCCGCAACCGTTCATAGTGTGCCTCCCGCGCGCCCGCGCGCAGCTCCGCGGCCTCCTCGGCCAGCGCGCGCAGCCGCATCATCTCCGCGCGCAGCTCCGCCGCCAGCGTCGCGCCCTCCACCGCGCGCACCTGGTTTAACTGGTCGATCAGCGTTGGCGCCAGCGCCATCACCGCAGCCTCCAGCGCCGTCGCGCGCGACTCATCCGGCGCTGCGGCCGCGCCCTCCGACGAGAGCACGCCCGGCATCAGCAGCAGTTCGTTCAGGTTCGGTTCCACGTTGAAGTGGTGCAGCTTGGCCGCCTCATGGAAGACCTGGACGTGCGCCGCCAGCAGCTCGCGGTTGAGCTGGATGGTCACTGCGGCCTCGCGCGCGCGGCGATCCAGATGCAGCGTCACATCCACATGCCCGCGCCGGACGCGCTCCTTGATCAGCCGCCGCAGCGCAACCTCCAGCGCGTCGCAGTCGCCGGGCAGGCGCAGGCTCAGGTCGAGAAAGCGATGGTTCACGCTCTTCAACGTCAGCGTGAATGCGAGCTCGTCCGCGGTCGCCGACTGCGCCGTCGCAAATCCGGTCATCGAGTGAATGGGTGCAATCTTCTTCGCCATCGCTTACTTTGTTCCTTCCATAACCTCTGCCTCTGCGTTCTGGGCCTCATTCGCCGCGCGCTGCTCCAACTCGGACGAGTCGAACTGAAGATCGTACAGCCGCCGGTAGGTCCCCAACTGCTGCATCAACTCCTCGTGCGTGCCCGTCTCCATAATTCGTCCGTCCTCAATCACCACGATGCGCGTAGCCCGGCGCACGGTCGACATGCGATGCGCAATCACAAACACCGTTCGGTCCTGCATCAAATTCGCCAGCGCGGCCTGCACAAACGCCTCGCTCTCGGTGTCCAGCGCCGAGGTCGCCTCATCCAGAATCAGGATGGGCGCGTTCTTCAGGATGGCGCGCGCAATCGCCAGCCGCTGCCGCTCGCCGCCCGAAAGCCGCACGCCCTTCTCGCCGATCATGGTGTCGTAGCCATGCTTCATGCGCAGAATAAAGTCGTGCGCCAGGGCCATGCGCGCCACCTCCTCGACGCGGCCCAGAGGCACGTCGGGCTGGCCATACGCGATGTTGTTGCGCACCGTGTCGTTGAACAGGATCGTCTCCTGCGTCACCTTGCCGATCTGCTTGCGCAGGCTGGCGATGGTCACGTCCCTCAGGTCGTGCCCGTCGATCGTGATGCGCCCGCCTGTCACATCGAAGAAGCGCGGAATCAGGTTCACCAGCGACGACTTCCCCGCCCCGCTCGGCCCCACAATCGCAATTACCTCGCCCCGCTTCACCTCAAGGTCGATCGCGTGCAGCACCTCGGTCACCTCGCTGCCGCTGGCGTATGCGAAATTGACCTGCTCGAAGCGAACGGAGTCCTTGAAGCCCCGCAGCACGAACGCGCGCTTCTTCTCAACCACATCGTCCTCGGCGTCCATGAAGCGGAATATCTCAACGCTCGCGCCCAGCGCCTGCTGAAAGCCGTTGTAGTACAGCGCAAATTTGCGCACCGGATCGTACAGGCTGAAGACCGCGAAGATGAAGACGATGAAGTCGCCCAGCGTCATCGTCCCATGCATGATTTTGTTCCGTCCCAGCAGAAGCAGCAGCGCGATCCCCACCGCGCCGATCGCATCCATCAGCGGCGAGCTGATGGCTTGCACGCTCACCGACTTGAGGTTTGCGTGGAACAGGCGCCGCGCGGCGTGACGGAACCGGTTCGTCTCCCACCGCTCCATCCCGAACGCCTTCACAATCCCGTTGCCGGTGATTGTCTCGTGCAGGATGTTCTGGATCTCCGCCAGCTTGTCCTGTCCCGTGCGTGTCGTCGTCCGCACTCCGCGTCCAACCCGCCGGGCTGGAAGCAGGACGATCACGATGAAGACCAGCAGCCCCCAGGCCATGTTTCCGCCAAAGCTGATCGCAACACAGGCCATGGCGATCAGGGTAAAGAATTGCTGCAGAAAATCGGCCATGATGGTCGACATGGCATACTGCACCCGCTCGATGTCGTTGATGATCGTCGACAGCAGCATGCCGGTCGAGTGCTTCTGGAAGAACGCAACCGAGCGCCGCAGCACCGCGTCGTACAGGTCGTTGCGCAGGTCGGTAATCATGCCGAAGCCCGCGTAGTTCACCAGGTATGTACCCGTGTAGTCGCAGATGGACTTCAGCAGCGCCGAGGCAATCAACGCGTAGGCCACCACCGACCACGCATTGTGAAAGTGGCTGGGCACCAGGAAGTGCAAATCGATCCAGCGGTTCACCACTGGAACGCGGAAGAGCAGAAAGTCGGGGCTCTGGCTCTCCGGTCGAAGCACCTTGTCGAAGATGGGCTTGATCAGATACAGGCGCAGCCCGGCCATCGCGCCCACAATCGCCATCAGCACAACCGACGCCAGCGTATAGAGCGCGTACGGACGCGCATACCGCAGCAGCCGCCAGACGCGCCTCATGCAGTCCATCCCCGGGTGTCGTCGCCATTCAAGCGCATTCAGCTATTCTATTGTTTTTTGCGGAAGGTGACGCAGGCAATGCCATGGCTCATCCATGAAGTCCTTACCGCGGCATGTCGCGGTGCGCCGTCTTCACGCGGTAGCCCTCCGCCTCCAGCCGCTTCTTCATCTCTTCCGCGATGAACACCGAGCGGTGCTGTCCGCCGGTGCATCCGAACGCCACCGTCAGATAGCTCTTCCCCTCCTCGATGTAGTGCGGCAGCAGGAATTTCAGCATCTCCGTCGCCTTCTCCAGGAACTCCAGCGTCTGGGGGAACTGCCGGATGTACTTCGCCACCTTGGCATGACGCCCGGTCAGCTTGCGGAACTCCGGCACAAAGTGCGGATTGGGCAGAAAGCGCACATCGAAGACCAGGTCCGCGTCGGCGGGCACGCCGTTCTTGAAGCCGAAGCTGGACACCGAGATGATCAGTTCGCGGTCTCCCGCCGCGCGCTCGAACTGCGCGATGACGTGCGCGCGCAGCTCATGCACGTTGAACTTCGTCGTGTCCAGCACGATGTCGGCGACGTTGCGCACCGGGTCCAGCCGCTTGCGTTCCGCGCGAATGCCATGCACCACCGTCTCGTCGCGGCCCATCGGATGCGGTCGCCGCGTCTCCGAAAACCGCCGCACCAGAGAGTCTTCGCTGGCCTCCAAATAGACCACGCGCGTGGGCAACACCTTGCGCACTTGCTTCAGGATCGCCGGAAACCGCTCCAGCCGCATCCCCTCGCGCACGTCCACCACCAGCGCCGCGCGCTCGATCTCCACCGACTGGCGAACCAGGTCGGCGAAGCGTGGGATCAGCTCCAGCGGCAGGTTGTCCACCGAGTAGTAGCCCAGGTCCTCGAACGCCTTCAGGGCCGACAGCTTGCCCGAGCCGGACATGCCGGTCAGGATCACTAGCTCTCCGTTTTCGCTATGGTTGACCTGCTCGCTCGGAGGCTTTCCCGTCTTGGCAACGCGTTTCGCGGTCATGCTGAAATCCTAGCACCCCGCCAGCTTCTAGAGCGGTTTCACCGCAACCGTTATCGCGCGAGAATTATTAAAGTGGTTTTTCTTGAGGAAAAACCACGCAACCGTTCTTCGCTCCTGTAAAGACCTGCGGTGAAACCGCTCAAACGGGCCCAAAACGTTTCACGCCGCTTCGGACACAGACCGCATGGCAGACGGCATTCCGTGCGGCGACGTTGCCGACGCCACAAAGAATTCGTGGCGGGATCTGCCCTTCTCCTTGGCGCTGTACATTGCGGCATCCGCGTCCCGCAGAATGTCCTCCACGTCGTTGTATGCCGTCGAGCCCAGCGCAATGCCCATGCTGGCGGAGACGCATACCTCGCCACCACCGATATTGACTGGCAGTTGCAACTCGTTCTGAATGCGTCGCGCCAGGCAATCGATGTCCTGCGTGCTGCCGGCCTCGTCCAGCACCAGCGCAAATTCGTCCCCGCCAAAGCGCGCCACCGTGTCCTGCGGTCGCAGACAGGCGCGCAGGCGTGCGGCTGCCGTCAGCAGAAGAGTGTCGCCGGCCGCATGGCCCCAGGTGTCGTTCACCTGCTTGAAGCGGTCGAGGTCCAGAAATATTACGGCAAAGTTGCGGTCCGGCCTGCGTCGCAGCCGCGCCATGGTCAGCGTCAATCGGTCGAGAAACAGCACCCGGTTCGCCAGGCCCGTCAATGGGTCATGCAGCGCCGAATGCTGCAACCTGGCCTGCAACTGCTTCTCCTGGCGTATGTCTCGATAGGTCACCGCGAAGCCGCTCTTGCCGGCCCCAAGCCGCACCGGCGTCATGACCAGGGACACGTCCAGAAGTTCGCCTGTGCTGGTATGCCGCACCGTCTCCATCGACGCTCGCCCCTCTGTCTCAACCGTGTGCATCAACATCTTAATCTCATGGTGGCGGCCTTCCGGAATAATCAGGTCGACGAGAGCGCTTCCCAGACAGGCCTCGATGGGGTATCCGAAGATGCGCAAAAACTCGCGATTGGCGCGCAGAATGCGGTCCTCCTGTGTAATGACCATGGCCTCGGACGCCATGTCGAAGAGTTCCTCCCAAAATGTGCCTTCGCCCTTGCAGCCATCGCCTGCAACTCTGTCTGCGGAGTCTTCCATTGGCTCTATCAGCAACACCAACCGGGCCCCGTCGCCTGCAGCCGGGAAGGCCTGAACCACGCCCGAAACCGTCACGGCGTTCCCGCCAGGTGGGACAACAAGACATTGAAAACTCTCCCGGCGCGTATCCTTTGCGTCAGGATATGCGCCCAGCAATACCCGGTCCACCTTCATGTTGTCGCACGTGCCAATAAAGCTTCGCGCCAGACCGTTGGCCGCCGCTATCTCTTCGCCGCGCTCGAGGAAGGCCATCAATGGCAGCGATTCCAGCCACTCGTGCAGAGTGTTACAGGAATTGAAGTGGCCGGAAGATATCGCAAGCAATCGCTCCGTCGCGAGCAGAGGAGACCGTGAGCGCATCAAGCGCTCGGCGTCGGCGCGCTCATTCGAATTGCTGGCGGCACTCATGCGAGCTCTCCTGTCTTACCTATCGGCAACACAGCAGAACTGCTTAGCCCGATTGCAAAAATCCCCGGTCTGCTTAGGGGCAGAGCTTCAACGGTGACGGGAACCCACTGTTTTTTCTCTTCGCTGGACGCACGATGCTTCCGTCCCACAGATTTGGGTCACAGGTCCAGCGCCCTGTAGACAAGCACTGAATAATAGATTCAGTGGCCTTTAGAACGGTTTCACCGCAACTGTTATCGCGCGAGAATTATTAAAGTGGTTTTTCTTGAGGAAAAACCACGCAAACGTTCTTCACTCCTGTAAAGACCTGCGGTGAAACCGCTCTAGCCAAGGCCCCGCTTCGCCGCAACCGATCAGCCTTCTTCTGCTGCCGCAACTGCATCCGGAAGCTTGCCATCTTCCGCGGGAATCTCCCCCGCTCGCGGATGCCGCTTGATCGTCGATGTCTTCTGCTTCTGCCGGATGGCCTTCTGCTCCAGCTTCGCCAGGGCATCGCGCAACGCCGTCGACATCTCCGCCGACTCGCAGTTGGAAACCATGCTCTGGCTCCCCTGGGTCACCGTGACCTCGGCAATCTTGCGATACTTGTCCACCGTCAGCACAACGTGCGCGGTTGCTGGCGCGCCCACGATCTTCTTGATCCGCTTCAGACCCGCTTCGGCCAGGTCCTTGTACTTCTGCGTAACAACCGTCTGTCTTCCCGTGTACTCGATGACCATCCGCTCACCTCACCCGTCTCGTTCCATCTGCTCTTACCCAACCAGCCTGCTGCGTGCAATACCGTCCGTTGTCCCACACCAGTTCAGCGTACGCGCCGCTGATGGGTACTGGGAATCTGCATGTCTTCGCGGTACTTGGCCACCGTCCTGCGAGTCACCCGGATGCCCTGTCGTTGCAACTCCGCCGCAATCCGGTCGTCGGTCAGCGGATTGCGCGGGTCCTCCTCTTCAATCAGCTTCTTGACCCTGTGTTTCAGCAGCACCAGCGGCAGACTTCCGCCCTCCGGCCCGTTGACCCCCTCGGTGAAGAAGTAGCGCAGTTCGTAAACCCCCTGCGACGTATGCACATACTTGTTGGCCACAGCCCTGCTCACCGTCGAAGGGTGTACGCCGATCTCTTCGGCCACCTCCTTGATCATCATCGGCTTCAGCCCCTGCTCGCCGAGTTCCAGAAACTCCGCCTGGCGGCGCACAATCGCCTCGCAGGTGCGCACTATCGTGTTCTTCCTCAGCTCGATGTTGCGCAACAGTTGGATTGCCGACCTGTAACGCTCCTTGACGTACTCGCGCACATCTTTTTCCGTCGTCTTCTCGCGCAACATCCTGCGATAGGCGCGGCTCAGCCGAAGCGTGGGCATCTCCTCCTCGTTCATCAGGACCACATACTCACCGTCGCGCTTGACGAACGCAACGTCCGGCTCGATCAGCCTTGTCTCGCTCAGGTTGTATCGCTGCCCCGGCCGCGGATCGAGCGTGCGGATCAGGTCCACCGCCGCCTGCACCTCCTCCACTCCCCGGCCGCAACTGCGCGTCAACTCGCGCATGTCTTTCTTCTGCAGCAGGGCCAGGTGGTTCGCTACGATGTGTGCCGCAATCTCGAAGACATCGCTGTCGCCACTCTCCTCGCGCTGGGCAACATCGCGCGCCGCGTCACTCCGCGTCTGAACTTTGCGCGGCCCAGCGCCGTTACCGGCGCTATGCTCAACCGGATGTGAAACCGGCCCTGCCTCCGCCTCATCGTCCGTAAGTTCATGCGACAGTCCGGAGGCGCGATCAAGCGTCCGCGCATCGGCGCGCTTCCTCGCCATCTCGATCTCGCGGCGATGGGCGGCGATCTGGACCAGGAGGCACTCACGCAGATCGCGCGCGCCAACCCCCACCGGATCGAGATTGTTGACAATAGCGCGAGCCTCCTGCACCGTCGACAGCACCTTTGAACGCTCGCCGATGTGGCCGGCCCCATTGAAAGCCGGCCCCGGACCGGAGGCAGCGGCCTTAAGCCCTGCGTCCTTCGCCGAGCGGTGCGCCTCCCATTCGGGCCGTCCTTTCACCCCGCGCTCGAACGGTATCGGTTCCGTCCGTGCCGGGCCGAGCATCTCATGCAACGACTCCACCAGCTCCTCGTCCGTCGCCGTCAGGTACCCATCCTCGTTCAGATTGCCAACCACCAGGTCCGCGGCCATCCGCACTTCTGCGGCCAGGACCATCGAGCCCAACTGCCACTCCAGATGGTCGGTCAGAGTACTCGGCTGCGACAGAAAGTTCTCGAACGAGGGCCGGTCGTACTCCTCGAAGCTGGACGCTGTGCGGAACCCAGGATCCAGATAGTCCTGAAAGTAGCTGCCAAAGTCGATCTCGTCGAAGGGGTCTTTCTCCGCCCGCTCGTGCTCGCTCGCAATCTCCTCCACAGACCGTTCGCGTTCGGCCTCTCGTCCCGCCATCTCCTCGATTGTGACGGCGGACTCCTCAACCTCCTCCAGCACCGGGTTCTCCACCATCTCGGCGTTGATCATCTCCTTCAGCTCCAGCTTGTTCAGCGCCAGCACGCTGACCATCTGCACCAGTCCAGGCGTCAACACCTGGCGCTGCGCAATTCTCAGATTTAGCCTCGGCTGCAGCAATTCTTCAACCTCATCGTGCTTAATTACTCCGCGGTTTGCGCGCGAAGTGTACCAATCGCCGCACACCTTCCGCGTGTTCGCCTATTGGGTAACTTGGCCACAGTCTACACGGCGCGCGGCATTCGTGCAGCGTGTAAAATCCATGCGTCGATCGACGCGCAACGGTTGCCGCTCCCCGCCTGTGGGACATATAGACGAAGCCAATGCCACATTGGATGCAATCGCTCCGCACACCGCAACGCGCGCTCCCGCCCACTCGCGGACCGCGCCTTAATCCAGGGAAAACTTTTCACCCAGATAGATCCGTCTCACCTCGGGATCGCGGCCCAGTTCGCCCGGCGTTCCCGCGCGGAATATCTTTCCCTCATTGATGATGTACGCGCGGTCGGTCACAGATAGAGTCTCGCGCACATTATGGTCGGTGACCAGCACCCCAATCCCATTCTTCTTCAGCGCGAAGATGATCTCCTGCAGCTCCAGCACCGCAATCGGGTCGATCCCGGAGAACGGCTCGTCCAGCAGGATAAACGCCGGCTCGATGGCCAGGCAGCGCGCAATCTCCACCCTCCGCCGCTCGCCCCCGCTCAACGCATATCCCATCGTCTTGCGCACGTGATTCAGGCTGAACTGCTCAATCAGTTTTTCCGTCCGTGTGCGCCGCTGCTCCCGGCTCAACGGCTGCGCCTCCAGCACCGCCAGAATGTTGTCCTCCACTGTCAGCTTGCGGAAGATCGAGGGCTCCTGCGGCAGATAGCTGATGCCGTACTCCCTGGCGCGCAGGTACATCGGCAGACGTGTGATGTCGACGCCGTCGGCCACGATGCGCCCAGCGTCCGGCCGCACCAGCCCCACGATCATATAGAAGCTGGTCGTCTTGCCCGCGCCGTTCGGCCCCAGCAGCCCCACCACCTCGCCCTGCCCGATCTGCATGCTTACGCCGCGCACCACCTGCCGTCCGGCGTAGGCCTTCCCGATCTCATCCGTCTCAAGCGTCCGCATCGTGCTCCCTACTTCCCCTTCCCCATCGTCGCATCTTTGCCCGCGCGTGTCTCGGTCCGCACCCGTTGGCCCGCCGCCGTGTCCGTCGCACCCGTCGCCGCCCCATTGGAGACCACGACGCGATCATCGCCCGCGTGAAACAGCAACGCAGCGCCTGTGATCGTCCCGCGCGCCGCATCCACCAGCTTCGGCTGCGCCTTATCGTCTCCGGTCAGCACAAAAAGCCCATCGCTCGCCGTATACACCAGCCGCTCGCCCGTGGCGCGGCGCCCTGGCTGCTCAATCTCGACCTGCCCGCCCGCGACCATGCGCTCCACATTCCCCGCAAGCGAAGGAACTGCATCCGCCGCCGCTGGCGCAGCCACAGCGTTCGTCCCGGCAGCCTGAGCCGTCCCCGCCGGTTGCAAATAGACCGTAGCCTCGCGCGCGCGAATCGTTCCATCCACCGTCTCCGCCCGGACCCCGCCCGTGAACACCGCCTGCCGCAGGTCCCCCGAGTAGACCAACTCGCCGCTGGCAATGCGCACCACTCCCGGCAATCGCTCCCCTGCTCCCGCCTTGCTCGTTCCAGCCTTCGCCCCGCCAGCCTTCTGCTTGCCTGAAGTTGCCGGGCCGACCTGATCGCCTCCCGCGCTCACCAACACCGTATGCACCTGCGCAACAGCAGAACCTCCCGCCGTCGCTTCGCCCCGCGCCGTCATCCGCTGCTCGGCGCGCTCCAGCTTGATCTCCGGTGCCTGCACCTGCGATCCGCCCTGCCACATCCTCACCGGCCTGCCGTAGAACGTCGCAACGCTCGTCGCATGGACCAGCTCAGCCCGCTCGGCGAGAACATGTGTCGGCTCTGCCTGCGCTGCTTGCTGCGAAGCGCTCCCCGGCGCCGTTCCACGCAACCCGCCCGCCTGCGCTGAATTGTCCTGTAGATAATTCACCTTCACCGCGCCCAGCGCCTGCACGTCGCCCGTCTTGCGGTCCAGCGCCACCTGGCCAGCCCACAGCGCGCTCGCCCGATCGCTCACCTCGACGCCGCCGGTCAGCGTCACGCGGTCCAGATCGCCGTCGTACGCCGCCCGGTCAGCGGTCGCCTGTTCGAAGTCCTCCTGAGCAATCCCCGTCCCGCCCAACCCACTCCTCGCCTTCGTCCCGCTCTTCGACGGAGCGCGCCGGATCATCGTGATATGTCCTTGCTGCACCGCGCTCAGTAGATCGTCCACGCCCTCTGCGCTCTTCGCGCCGACTGCCCCTGCGCGTGACGGGACTCCAACCGCAACCCCCGCAGGCCGTGCCTTCGCAGCGTTCAACCGCGCGCTTGAAGAAGTGTTGACAGAACTCCCCGGTCGAAACTTCGCGTCCAGCAAATCTCCGGAACTCGTCTCGTCGATCCCATCCGCCGTCACCTGATGCAGCAGCGTATGGCCCCGTCCCGCAACCGTATCCAGCCGCGGCGGCTGCCTCGCATCCTTCGCGTCGATCAGATGCGCCTTCAGCTCGTCGGCCGCAAGCTCCGTCCGGCCTTCCCCGCGAGTGCTCGCCACGCTTCCGCTGCCGACCACAACCAGACGCGCGCTTCCTGTCGCATCCACGTCCCGCAGTTGCGGCGTGTCCGCGCCCGTCCGCGCCAGCCTGGCCACAACCTTCGCGGCCGTCAGATCGCGTGTACTCCACGGCTCGTTCGCCGCCTGCGTAGCTCTTGTCCGCTCGGTCATGTGGGCCGCGCCGTTGAACACCGCATCTTCCGGCTGCGGCTTTGCCTGCGTGTCGAAGGCAATCGTCGCCTCCTGTGCCTCGCCCCGCATCTGGCGCAGAGGCTGCTCGTTCGAGTACCTCACTCCGCCCGTCAGCAGCGCCGATTGCGGCTGGCTCTTTGCGTTCAGCGCCACGTCGGCCCGCTCGGAAACCACCGTCGCGCCGTTCGCCTGCATCGTCACATCGCCCTCGGCCTCCACCCGCGCCAGCGTTCCATCGGGCCGCGTATGCAACGTCGCCCTCTGGGCCTCCACCGTCTGCTCCTGCGAGTCGCACCTCGCATTTGTCAGATAAATCTCCTGATTGGGGTTGTCGAGACTGGCCGTCGCCGCCGTCACCGTCACCGCCCGCTTGCCCATCATCCCGCTCATGCTCACCGCCGAGTGCAGCATCAACAGGCCTGAGTCTCTGCTGTAGCTGGCCCCTGTCGCGTGCCCCTTCATCGCGCCTGACTGAAACTCGACATACTCGCTGGTCGCTGCCACGCCCAGGTCCTCCAGATACACCAGCCCGCTGGTCGTCACATGCAGCACCTTCGCCCCGGACGCGCCGTTCGCAGCCTTCCCTCTGCCCGCCGCCTCCGCCGCCTGCAGATCGATGTGCACCAGCCCGGTTGCGCGAACCACCCCCGCCTTCTGGTCGTACTCAAACTCATCGCCGTAGATGCGGTCGTTGCGCTCCTGCTTCGCTCCGTAGAGCGTAATCGACACATCGTGCAGCGCGATCTTGCTGTCGCTGTGCTCCACGGCCTTGGCCGCGTGGATGGTAAACACGGTATGGCCCTGCACGGTCTGGGAGTAGGTATACCCGTTGGTCTCGCGCACGATGTTCACGCCCAGCCGCGCAGGCAGCGTCAACCGGTGCCGCGACAGGTAATGCGCGACCCCCAGGAACGCAGCGATCACCAGCAGCAGGAAGCCCGCGCTCCCAAGCAGCCAAACCCTCAGTCTCTCTACCCGGTTGCGCATCCGTCCGCCCACTCCATCTTCTCATCCGCGCCGCCCGTCCCAAAAAAAATCCGCTGGCACAAATCTCTTTCCCGGCATAAGTCCGGAATAAATGCTCTAGAATGATCCTCCATGGCAGACCGCCTCTATCTCAGTCTCTGGTATCCCAACTTCCGCCTGGAGGCCCTCCCTGCCGCGCTCGCCGGAGTTCTGCGCCAGTTCGCCCAGGTCGGCGCCAAGCGTGTCTCCGCCGCCTCCGCCTATCCCATCAACTTCACCGAGCCGCCCACCTACCAGCGCATCTACGTCGAGCCTCCTCCCACGAACTTCGACCCCACCGTCCCCATCGATCCCTCCGCCGACTCCTCCGACGAACTCATCGACGCCGCCGTCGCCGAAGCCACCGAGCAGCTCCACGACGACATGGCCTACGAGTTCGAGATGCGCTGGCAGCTCTGGATCCCCGAGGGCCAGGATCCCACATTCAGTCCCCTTGGCCTCGCCTCCAGCCGCGACGAGGACGACGCTGACCCCGATCTCGACGCCCCCGATTCAGCCTGGCGGCTGCGCGCCCACACCGTCCGCATCCTCGGCTTCGGCCCCAGCTTCGACGTCGCCGGATACGAGCAGAACGGACACCTTCTGGTTGACTTCGGCATCGACTCCCCCTGGGTCCCCAATCCCCCGCTCGCCACGCCCGCGCTGCAAACTCCCGAAGACGAAGCCCTCGACGAGACCGCCCAGATCCACATCCAGCAGAACGTCGAAAAGCTCCTCGCCTTCACCCTGCTGGTGGAGAAGAACTGCGGCATCTCCAGCCGCCTCCTCTGGACCGAGTCCGGCAAGCCCCTCGCCGAGAAACTTATCGCCCGCCTCCAGCGCGTCCACTAATTTCTTCGCGGAAAGCCGCTCCCCTCGTGTACCGTACGACGTATGACCCCCGGCACTGCCAGTCTCTGTAAATCCATCTTCCGCGGCGTCTCCTACTTCGTTGCCGCATGGGGCGCGCTCTTCATCCGCCGATGGATCAAACGCCACCGCGAGCGCGTCGCGCAGAGCTGGCCCCTGGTCGAAGGTGTCATCCTAAGCGGCAGCGTAATGCATATCCGCAAGACATCCTACTTCCGCGCCACCCTGCAATACGCATACTTCGTCCGCGAGTACCGCACCGGAGAGTACTTCCACGAGTTCTCCACCGAGGCCGACGCAGACGCATTCGTCCGCCTGATGAAAGACAAGCGGGTACAGGTCCGCTACAAGCGCTCCAACACCGGCAAAACGGTCCTTGAACAGAGCGTCGTCGAACACCTCATGCTCGCCCCCGCATCGACTGAACCGCCGTCTCCTCCGATCGCCGCCCTAAGCGGGATACGATAGAGGGATGGAACCCAAGCTGATCTTTTCCGATGCATGTGGCTTTTCGACGCCGATGCTGGCGCTCTTTGCGGTTGACCTGGCGACAGGCAGGAATGAGGAGCCGCGTACCCTGCTGCTCACGCAGTCGAGCGATCTCGCCGGCGCCGCGGCGCGCGCTCTTGGGCCGGGTGAGTTCAAGGCCGCGTTGGGCGAGACTGCGCTCATCCACGCGACCGATGGCATGAACTCCACCGGCATCAAGGCGGAGCGCCTGCTGCTGGTCGGGCTGGGCAAGGCCAGGGACCTCTCCCTCGACAAGCTCCGCAAGGGCGCCGGAATCGCCGTGCGCGCGGCCAAGGCACGCTCCGTGCGCACTCTGGCGATTGCCTTCCCGGATTCACCCGCAGGAACAAATCTGCCGCTGGCGCAGCTTTCCCCCAGTCTGACGGCGCGCGCGCTGGTCGAGGGCGCCAAGCTCGCCGAGTTGGACTGGGACACCTATCGCAGTGACCGCAAAGACAGCAATATAAATGAATTGGCGTTGATTTCTAAAGTAGCGGACGAGAATACAGTGCAGCAAATGCAGGCTGGCTTCCGTGATGGACTGATCGTTGCCGCCGCGCAGAACTTTACCCGCTCGCTGGTCAACGAGCCCGGCAATGTCCTCACCCCCACCGAGCTGGGCGCGCGCGCCAAGTCGATGTGCGTCGAGACCGGGCTGGGCTGCGAGGTCTACTCAACCGAGAAAATCCGCGCTCTCAAGATGGAGGCCTTCTGGTCCGTGGCCAAAGGCTCGGCAGAGCCTCCCGCGCTGATCGTAATGACGTACGAGCCTGCGGGAGGCGCACCTGCTGACGCGCCCGTTCTGGGCCTCGTCGGCAAGGGCATCACCTTCGACTCCGGCGGCATCTCGCTGAAGCCGGGCGACGGCATGGAGAAGATGAAGTACGACATGGCCGGCGCCGCCGCCATGATCGGCGCAATGCACGCCATCGCGCGCCTCAAGCCCGCGGTCAAGGTCGTCGCGGTGGTCTGCGCGACGGAGAACATGCCCGATGGGCGCGCGTCGAAGCCCGGCGATGTGGTCACGGCAATGTCCGGCACAACCATCGAAATCGTCAACACCGACGCGGAAGGCCGCCTGGTGCTGGCCGACGGCCTGCACTACGCCAAAACCCTGGGCGCGACCCACCTGATCGACGCCGCCACCCTCACCGGTGCCTGCGTCGTCGCGCTTGGCATGCTCAACGCCGGCCTCTTCTCCAACGACGAGGCTGCCTGCGCCAAGTTCGTCAACGCCCTCGCCATCTCGGGCGAGAACTTCTGGCGCCTTCCCTGCACCGACGACTATCGCGAGAACATCAGCAGCGAAATCGCCGACATCAAGAACACAGGCAAAAACCGCTGGGGCGGCGCAACCTCCGCCGCAATCTTCCTCAAGGAGTTCGCTGGCGATACGCCCTGGGTCCATCTGGACATCGCCGGCTGCGCCTGGAATGAGGAGAAGAAGCCCTGGCTCCCCTACGGTCCCTCCGGCGTGGCTGTGCGTTCGATTGTGGAGTGGGTGCGCAGTTACTCGGCTTAATCAATCACACATCCAAGGAGAATGACTTTGTTCAGGCTGCTTGCGATCACCGCTCTGCTTTGTGGGTTGTTGTCCCTTCCGCGGAGTTCTTACGCCCAGGAGCCATCGAAAGACGGAGCGGCAGTGCTGGACTCGGACCAGGACGGTTTGAGCGATGCGCTGGAGCAGGCTCTTCTTGTCCAGTTCTCGCCGACGTTTTTTGTGGGGAAGCATGATTGCTCGAACATTCCAGCGGAGTTTGCCGCCAACGTGGTGAAGCCCACGGTGGTGCGGGAAGATGGCACGATCTACGGCCAGGTATTCCTTTCCAATTACTCGAAAAAAGATGCGCCGGTAGCGGAGTTGCATTTTTACCACCTGTGGAGGCGCGACTGCGGAGAACATGGGCATCCGCTCGATGCGGAGCATGTGGCCGTACTTGTAAAAGGATCAAGCGGCGACCTCGCAAACGCACGCTGGGAGGCTCTTTATTGGTATGCGGCGGCGCATGAGAATACGGTCTGCGATGTAAGCCAGATTACACGCGCGTCGACGCTCGGCGCGGTGGACCACGGGGCGAAGGTGTGGATTTCGCCGGGGAAGCATGCCTCCTACCTGAACGAAACGCTATGCCAGAGAGGGTGCGGGGCGGATCATTGCAATGCTATGGTTCCGCTTGCTGCCGGCAATATCATCAACCTTGGTGAACCTGGGAAGCCGATGAACGGATCGGCGTTCATCGCCTCGACCGAATGGCCACTCGCAAGCAAGATGGGGTTGACAAACTTTCCGCCGGAACCGGTTGCGCGATTGAATGAAATGCCTGAAACGGACATCGCGTGGTTCAACGCGGGACGACATCCGGCGCAGGGCATCATTGCGGTCAGTGCCTCGACGGGAGGCGCGATCGCCACCAGCGGCGGCAATACGACGGCGGCGATCAGCGTGGCCGGAGGTTCGACCGGCAATGCGCTACAGAAGAGCTATCGGATGACCAGGCATGCGCTCGGTACGTCGATACGTCACGTTGGTCAGGCTCTGCATGGGACACAGAAGCCGGATCAGAAGAAGGACGAGTAATACCCCATCTTCAACATGTCCGGCTTCTTTGCGCATCGGTGATCTAGACTATGGACTCCGGCTGGGCCGGATCAACGTGCCTGGTAGAGATTGAGAGGCGGCTTGACGATGTTAGGACAGTTGGGACTGCCTCAAGGCTTCGGCGTTTTGCCTGGGACGGGACTTCTGCGGCTGCACCTCGTCTCGGAGGCGCTGATTGCCCTGGCCTGCTTTCCCATCTCCATCGCGCTGCTACGGATTGTGCGCTCGCGCCGCGGCTTTCGCTACAACATCGCTCTGTTCTGCCTTGCTGCATCCATCCTGGCCTGCGGGTTGACCTATGGCATGGAGGTGCTGACCCAGTGGCGTCCGATCTTCTGGGTGAGCGTCGCCATCGAGGCCTCCGCGGCAATGGCCCTGGTCGTCGTCCTGGTGGTGCTGCTGCGGATCACCCCGAACATCCTCGCGGTCCCCCGCACGCTTGCCGACAGCCGCTTCCGCGAGCTGATCGACAATGCGCCGGACGCCATCCTTCAGGTCGACGAAAGAGGTACGGTCCTCATCGCAAACCGCACCGCCGAGCGCATGTTTGGATATACCCGCGAGGAGCTGCTCGGCAATAATGTCGACCAGCTCGTCCCGCAGGCCAGTCGTGCCGCGCACGCGCAACAGCGGGACCAGTTTCTGCGCTCCGGCGCGCCCCGTCTCATGGGAGAGCGCATTGAAAACCTGCATGCACGGCGCAAGGACGGATCGGTCTTCCCGGCGGAGATCGGCCTCAGCCCCGTAAAAACCGACGCCGGCCTGTTTGTTACAGCGGTGGTCCGCGACGTCACCGACCGCAAGCGCCTGGAACAGGAGCTGGAGCGGGAACGCGACCTGCGCGGACAACGCGTCGAGGTGCTGGCCCGGCTGGCCGCCGATCTGGCCCACGAGATCAAGAACCCGCTGGCCATTATTCACGCCCGCGCCAGCGACCTCTCCGAGTTGGCCGCCCAGGCTATTACGCTCCCCTCCCAGGTCGTGGCGCAGTCCTGCAGCAGCATTGTCCGCACCACAGAGCGCGCCATCCGCGTTATTCGCGGAGTGCAGGCGCTGGCCCACGAGGGCTCCCACGACCCCATGCAGAAGACCGACACCCGCGGGCTCATCGATCAGGCGGTGGAACTGTTGCAGACGCGCTTCGCAACCCATGGAATCGCGCTGGAAACCGTGGTTCCGGACGGACTCCCCATGGTAGAGTGCCGCGAGGTGCAGATCGAGCAGGTCCTGGTCAACCTGCTGAACAATGCCTTCGACGCCATCGACGGCGACCCGCTTAGCCGGCCCTGGGTGCAGGTGCGCGTCTCTATGTCCGATGCAGACGGCGGCGTGGATGCCGCGCGCGGCGCTGCTGCTGTGCGTATCGATGTGCTCGACGGAGGCCCCGGTGTATCGCCGGAGAACCGCGCCCGCCTGATGGAGACCTTCTTCACCACCAAGCCCAGGGGAGCCGGGATCGGCATCGGCCTCAGCGTCTCGCAAACCATCGCCCAGGACCACGGCGGGACTCTCGAGCTGCTGGATGCCGAAGGCCCTACCTGCTTCCGCCTGACCCTGCCCGTGCTCACTCCTCATCCAACGGAAGGAGCCTCCGCATGAGACCCGATCAGGCCAGCATTCTCGTGGTGGACGAGGAACTGGAGTTGCTGGAGATATTCTCGGCCTGGCTGGGGCGCAGTGGGTTCCGCGTCTTCACGGCGCCCAACGGAGCGGAAGCCTTGAAGGTCCTCCGCGCGCAACAGGTGGACGTGATCCTCTCAGACATTCGCATGCCCATCATGGACGGCGTGGCCCTGGTTCAGAACCTCAACCAAATGGATACGCCGCCGCCCAGGATCATCTTCGTCACCGGTTATGGAAACATCTCGCGCCGCGAGATCTTTGCCATGGGAGTTGACGCGCTGCTGGATAAACCCCTGAGCAGGCCTGCCCTGATCGAGGCGCTGGACCGCTGCCTCTTGGATTCCGCGGAAAAATGGTTGATTCCCTCGCCGCTGCCGATTGCGCAGCGCATTCTGCTGCAGTTGGAGGGACTGAAGGAGGCAGCCGCAGCCTGCGCCTTCACGCTGGGACGCGGCGGCTGTTGCGTGGCCTGCGATCTTCCCCTCAAGGAAGGTCTGCCGGTCGAGCTCTCCATCCGCTTCGCCAGGGAGGGCCTGGCCCTCGAGGCGCAGGGCACGGTGGTCTGGGTCGACGCCGAACAGAAAAAGGCCGGGGTCGCCTTCGACTTTCTCCAGCCCGAGTGCCGCCCGTGGGTCCTAGCCCGGATCAACTCCGAAAATCCCCGCTGTTTCATCCCCCAGTGCTGATTACATCACCGGCGGAGCTTCGATTCCCAGCAAGCCAAGCGCGCGCACCATCTCGCGTCGCGCCACAGCGGCTGTAGCCATCAGCAGCGCGCGGCGCGTGGCGTCCGTCTCGGTCAGGATGTGGTAGCGGTGATAGAAGTTGTTGAACTGCTGCGCCAACTGGAACGCGTAGCGCGCCAGATGCGCAGGCTCCGCCGTCGCAATCGCCTGTTCGATCGCTGCCGTCAGCCGCGCGGCCAGCAGCCACGTCTCCCACAGGCTGGTTCCCTCTTCGCCGACGAGAGTAGATAGATCCAGCCCCGCGACCGCACGCAGCGCATCCTCCTCCGTCGTCTCTGCCTTGCGAAAGATATTCGCCGCGCGCACGATCGCGTACTGGATGTACGGCCCGGTCTCGCCCTCGAAGCTGAGCGCGTCCTTGAAGTCGAACGCGATCACCGTATTGCGCGTGAACCGCAGCATGAAGTAGCGCAGCGCGCCCACCGCGATCTGTGTTGCGATCCGCGTCCGCTCTTCCGCGCCGATCTCTGGATGCCGCGCATCCACCTCGGCCTGCGCCGCGGCGATCAGCTTGTCCAGCAGGTCGTCGGCCTTCACGCCGTAGCCCTTGCGCCCGCTTACCTCGATGAAGGGCCGCGCCTTGTCTGCGTCCGACAGCGTGTAGCCAAGCTCCTCGGCGCAGCGAGGAGTCATCGCCACCATCTCGTAGCTGAAGTGCGTGTAGTGGTCCGCCGCCTCGGTAAATCCCATCCCCCTCAGCGCCGCGACGACGTTGTTCTGCGGATCGTTCTGCCGCGAGTCGATCACGTTGTAGATCGCGTCCGCCCGCCCAAACGTCGGCGCAGCCGCATCGCTCGCCTCCGCCGTCGAGATCCAGCAGGTATGCGTGGGGTACTCATGAAACCGCGTGTAGCCAAAATCCTTCCCAGGCAGCAGCCCAAACTTCCACAGGTGGTACGCAATGTCCTTGCCCACGTAAGTCACCGTGCCATTCGACCGCACAATCACCTTGGCGTCTTCATCCGGCAAGCTCGAATCCTCGACCGCGATCCCCTGCGCCGGTCCCGCCCGCCGCATCACCAGGCAGCCCTTGTTCTTGCCCGCTGTCTCCTCGTAGAGCACGCCGCGCTCCAGCATCAGCGTCCGCGCCGCGTCCCAGAAGTGCAGGCTGAGGATCTCGCTCTCGCGCGGCAGAAAGTCGTACTCGATGCCCAGCCGCTGCATCGTCTCCAGGTGCCGCCGCAGTACGGCGGTCGAGATCAGCTCCGCAATCGCAGCCGTCTCATTACCGCCGGTCTCCAGCGCGTGCAGCGTGTCCAGCCGAATCTGCTTGCGTTCAGCCCTCAACTTCTCATCTATCTCGAAGGCATTGTCACCGATCCCGGCATACCAATCAGAGACACGCGCATATAAATTCCAGCAATAGTAATCAATCAAATTGTGACGGTCCGCTGGATTTGTTTTGGCCCTCACAGCCAACTCATCAATCATCTTTTTGACGCCTTGCGCTGTCTTCAACTCCTGCTCGGTCACAGTTGAGAAAGTATCTTGCGGTAAATAGGCGAGCCCCACCACCACGTCCGCAACCTGCACGCCCGTGTTGTCGATGTAGTTCTGCACCCCCACCGGGTAGCCGCGCTTGTAGCCATCCGGCCGCAGCAACCGCTGAAACGTATCGCCCAGAATTGCATTGCGCAGATGCCCGATGTGCGCCGCCTTATTGGGATTAATGCTGGTGTGCTCCACCAGCCGGAATCCATCGCCGCCAATCTCCGCGTGCTCGTCGCGCGCAACCGCTCGCACCGCCGCCACGCGGTCCAGCCGGATGTTCAGATACCCCGCGCCCGCAACCTCGACCGATGCAACGCCCGCCAGCGCCGTGGGATCGCTCGCAATCAGCGCATTCAGCTCCGCGGCCAGTTCCGTCGCAATCAGTCGCGGGGCCTTGCGCAGCCGCTTGGCCAGCTCGAACGCCACCGGCAGCGCCAGCTCGCCCAGAGCAATAATCGGCGGCTGCTCCACAGTGAGTTGCACCGCGCCCAGTTGCGCAGACGTGATTCCGTACTTGGCAAGCAGGATGGCCTGAATGCGCCCCTGCAACGCGATCTGAATTGTGCGAATCATGCGTGTGTTTTACCCGGTCGTCGAGATTTACGCGTAACTTTCAGTTTATTCGCCTCGCAACCTGTCAGCGGCGCAGCCGTTATCGCCTGAAGGAAAACTTCTTGTGCGCAAAGTAGCTGTACACGGCGATGAGGAGGGAGTTCACCACGCCCGCCAAAAACGGCGCCAAAGCCCGCAGCGGCGCAATGTGCAGGAAGATGCTGGTCGCAATCGGCAGAATAATCAGCTCCGCCGGAGTGCTCACGCCATAGACGGCGAAGCAGCGCAGCCACTCCTTCAGAAAATTCCCGTGGGTGCGAAAGACGAAGTGCTTGTAGCAGAGGAAGGCCACGGTGATGCACACCGGCTTCGACGTGATCGATGCAATGTCCGCAATCAGCGGCTTGCCGTAGTGCGGCAGCAGGTGGCTGTACACAATGACGCAGAGCGAATAAAAGCCAAGCGAAAACAGTGTGTTCGACACGCCGACCATCAGGAAGCGGATCACCTCGCCCGCGGGCAGCGCGCGACGGATCGCAGCGAATGGCCCGTGCGCCCTGGGATCGGGCGGCGCGCCGTCCGAGAGCAGCGTGTCGGTTGGTTGAGGAGTTGGAGACATGCACCTCTGATTGTATCGTCGCCCACCCTCCGACAGGCGTTTTCCTTCAGCCGCCGGGTTGCCAGGGCATCACCAACCATCTCCCGGCTGCGTTTAGCATGGAGGGAGAACGCAGAGGCCATGCAGCATTGGCCACGGCGAAGGGAGCGGCAGGCATTGGCGACATCGCTAGCAGAACTTGAATCGCACTCCGCCTTGCACCCAATCGAGCGCTACGCACCGCCGCGCGTGCGCGCCTTCCCCCTGCTTCTGGTCAGCGCGCTCACTCTCTTCGCCGTCTCCGTCAACGGCTACCATCCCTTCGCCGAGGACGGTGGCCTCTACCTGGCCGGAGTCAATCGCCTGCTCGACCCTGCGCTCTACCCGCACGCCACGGCCTTCGTGCTGGAACCGATGCGCCACTCGCTCTTCGCGCCCACCGTCGCCGCCGCAGTGCGACTGACCCGCCTGCCCCTGCCCATCGTTCTTCTCGCGCTGCATCTGGTCAGCATCTGGATGACGCTCTTCGCCGCGTGGCTGCTGGCAACGCGCTGTTGGCCCAGCCGCCCCGCGCGCGCCGGAGCCGTAGTTCTTCTGGCCTGCTGGCTTTCGCTCCCCATTGCCGGAACCGCTCTCCTCTTCATGGACCCCTACACCACTGCGCGCAGCCTCTCCACGCCGTGCATGATTCTTGCATTAGTCGGCGCGCTCCAGAGCACCGCGTGCGACACTCCGTTCAACCCGCAAAATAAACGCCGCGGCCTTCTCCTCTGCATGGCAAGCCTCGCCGTCGCCGCCGCGATGCATCCCTTGATGGCCGCCTACGCCTTCGGCGCCACGCTGATGCTGCTCGCCGCGCGCTCGCCGAATCGCACCCTGCGGCTCTGCGCAACTACAGCCCTCGCCGCATTCGCACTTGCATTCGCCGCCTGCCTGCAAGCCGTCGCAAAGCCCGAGTCCGCAGCGACCATCCGCATAGCGCTGACGCGCTCCTACTGGTTCCCCGCCCAGTGGCGCTGGTTCGAGCTGCTCGGTCTCGCCGCGCCCCTGGCCATCCTGTCCTTCTTCGCGTACCGCAAGCAGAGCCAACCCGAGCCGGGTGCCCCATCCATCGCTCACTTTGCAATGGGTGGGATGACGGGTGCTCCATCCATTCCGCGCTCTTTGTGGAATGGGCGGGAGTTAACGTCTCAACTTTTGGGCCGAACCGGTGATGGGACGAATGCAGCATGCCGCGCGCTGGCGCGGATGGCTCTCGCCGTTGGCGCAACCTCCTCGCTCATCGCACTCACCTTCGCCCGCGCCGCCCCCGCCACGCATCTGATTGCCCGCCTGCAACCGTTGCGCGCCTTCCAGATCGTCTACCTCGTTCTCACCCTCACGCTCGGCGCAACTCTCGGCGAGCGCCTCCTAAAGCGCAACGCCTGGCGTTGGGCCGCTACAGTCCTGCTCCTCGGCAGCATTGGCTTCGCCGCCGAGCGCTCCGCCTTCCCCAACTCAAATCATCTGGAGCTTCCCGGCCTCGCGCCGCGCAACCCCTGGACTCAGGCCTTCCTCTGGGTCCGCGACCACACCCCCAAGGACGCGCTCTTCGCCCTCGACGCCGACTACATCAACGCGCCCGGCGAAGACGCGCAGTGCTTCCGCGCCATCGCCCGCCGCAGCGCGCTGGCCGACTACTCCAAGGACGGTGGCGAAGCCTCCATCGCGCCCGCCCTCACCGCCGAGTGGGTGCGCGATCAGGCGGCACAGCAAGCCCTCAGCGCCCCGTCAACCACCGACGCCCAGCGCCTAGCCTCGCTGGGTCCGCTGGGCGTCACCTGGCTGGTGCTCGAATCCGCCGCCGCAACCCGCCTCGACTGCCCCTACGCCAACTCCGCCGTGAAGGTCTGCCGCCTACCCTGAGCCGTGCCCGTCTTCTCTGAAGGTCCGAGATCCCACTTTTCCAGAGTCTAGTTGACGTATTCTTGTCGCACTTACTACAAAACTGCCTCATCCCGTTCTCTTTCCGACAGAATTAAGCCAAATTGTCGTGTTTAGCACATCCCCAACCTCACGCTTCACCCTCTATCTGCGCCAATTGCAAAACCTTCAACCACTTACGGACTTCTTACAGGTTTGGCATGATGATTGCATAAGGACGAGTATCTGTAGCAATCGCAGTTCTTTGAGTTTGTTTCCCACTCAGGGTTCAGACCCAGACTCAAGCTCGATCCTTCGTCGAGTCTGACTGGCCCCTGACCGACCCCTGCATCGAGAATTTCGATCGCGGATGAAAGAGAGCCTGCCATTATTATTCCGACAAACTCCACTCGCTTACTTCGCCACGTTGCCGCCCTGGCCATCCTCGCAACCTGTACAGCCGCGTCCTATGCCTCCGGCAGTCTCGCCAGCTCCAGTACGTCGGCGGACCCGCAGGATGCACAGACAGCCACGCCCGCTCCGCCACCGGCTGCAGCTCCTGCTCCGGCGCCAGCGGCCGCGCCTGCCCCGCTTTCCACATTCGTCCTCACGGGCCCGCTGCAATGGCTGCCGCCGGCGATCTTCGATGCTGGACCGTTGGGCAAGCTCTCCGTCAACGGCATCATTACTGGTTTTGCGCAGTTCCAGAACAATTCCGTCTTCCCAGACCACGAGTCGCAAGCCACTCTGAGCAACGGCCAGATCTTCATTCAGAAGCCGGACGGAAAGCTCCAGTACTACATCCAGGCGGGTGCTTATGCCTTGCCGACGTTGGGTGTGACGTTTACTAACGCCCAAAATACCGTGAACAACCTGTACGGGCCTGTCCCCGTTGCTTTTGCGAAGATACTGGCAGGAAAGACCACGTCGTTTGAAATCGGCTCTCTGCCCACGCTGATGGGTGCCGAGTCCACGTTTACCTATCAGAACTTCAACATCGAGCGCGGCATCGTTTGGAACCAGGAAAACGCCATCAATCGCGGACTCCAGGTAAATCAAACACTGGGAAAATACCTCTCCGCATCGGTCAGTTGGAACGACGGTTACTACTCCAACCGCTACTCGTGGCTCTCGGGCTCGGTGACCCTTACGAAGGGGCCGCATAGCCTGGTATACGACGGGATGGGGAATCTGGGACAGACCGCCTATCAAACGACGGCTACGCCGATGCAAAACAATGGATATATGCACGCGGTGATCTATACCTACACCAAGGGCCCATGGATTGTTTCGCCGTACTTCCAGTACGGCAAACTGCCGACCAACTTGAAGGTAGGCGTTCCCAAGGCCACATCCGCAACTGGCGGCGCAATCAATGTCAGCTACGCATTCAAGAGCGGCTTCTCGCTTCCGGTGCGCTGGGAATATCTCACGAGTTCCGGGAGTGCAACCGATGGATCGGCCAACATGCTCGGCTTTGGATCGGGCAGCGCAGGCACTACTTTCACCGCGACGCCAACCTATCAAAAAGGAGGTATGTACCTTCGCAACGATCTCGCGTATGTGCATGCAAGCAACTCCACGAGCGGAGATGTCTTTGGTCCAACGGGAACGGATCAGAGCCAATTCCGGGTTGCACTTGAATTCGGCTTCATCTTCGGCAGCAATATCACAAAATAGCTGAGTCGAGGCACTGGCTCCATCGGCCTCATCGCCTTCTTCGGTTCCAAACGCTGACCGTAAATCGAATGGCCATCAATTTGCTGAGTAATTCAGAGAGAAGTATTTGAAGTTTCCGCAATCTCAGCGCGGTATTTAGACGACAAACCGGAAGGGGCTTCAAGTCAAGTTAGTTTGAAGCCTCTACTTTCTAGGTCGAAGAGAGAGAACTCTTCCATCTAATTGCCCCACTGTTTCTCTGTGAACCTATTTCACTAGCCCCATTTCCAGACTTGCCGCACGGAATTAAGTTGCGGCAGGAATTGATTCCTCAACCCGGCGGTTTCCGCTGGAGACGCTGACCAACTAGGAGAGCACATGGCAAATGTATCCACAGGCGAGATGAAAAAAACGCTGGGACTTACCGGGCTTACCAGCAACGCGATGGCTTTAATCGCTCCGGGCGCATTTCTTTGGCTGACCTTTGCCATCCAGGCCGCAACCGGGACCACCGGCCCGGCCATGTGGGCTGGGATCGTCGGCGCCCTGGTGCTTTGCCTTGCCACTGCGGTCTGTTACGCCGAGATGGCTAAGCTCTACCCAGGCACGGGCAGTTCCTACTACTTTGCCGAGCAGTCCTTCCTCAACCACGACAAGGCCTGGAAGTATGCGCGCATCTCCAAGTTCATCGTCGGATGGGCCTCCCATCTCTACTACTGGATCTATCCCGGCGTCATGGTTGGGGTCATGGGCATCTTCACCGGCTTCATCGTCGGTACCCTCTATCCCAACTTCATGAGCGCCTCCAACCCCGGAATCTTCTTCATGATGGCGGGCGCCATCTTCTACGCCTTCGCCATCGCTTACATTGCTCATCGCGGTGTCAACAGTTCCACCACCGTCAACCTTGCCATCAATGGCATTCAGGTCTTCGCGCTTCTGGTCTTTGCCGTTCTCGCGTTGCAGTACCGCGCCAGCCACCCCGCCGGTTCGGTCGCCTTCCAGTTCGACTCCACCAGCGGCGAGGCCTACACCTACGAGTTCCAGACAACCCCCGTCGTCACCAACGGTGTCTCGGCCGACACCATTGTGCGCGACGCAAGCCAGGTGCCCCTGCCCAAGAAGGACGCCGCCGGAAACATCGTTCCCTTCCACATCAGCTACGACGCAACCGATGCCTCCGGCAACTTCCTCGCTCACCCCAACGCGAAGTCGGTCATCAGCCCGCACCACTTCAGTTGGGTCTTCATTCAGGCCACGGTCGCCATTCTGATCCTGGTCGGTTTTGAGTCCGTCACCGCCATGGGTGGCGAGGCCAAGAACGCCAAGCGAGACATCCCCATCGCCGTCATCACGTCACTACTGGTTCAGGGGGCTGTCTTCTACTGCTTTGAATATTTTGCCGCCAATTTTTTCCTCAACAGCGGCTATCCAATGACAACCGCCAGCGCCTCATCGGCGCCCATCGGAGACATGATGGTCGTGGTCGGCGACGCGCTCTTCGGCCAGGGCCATGGACGCACCTTCATGCTCTGCGAAGCCTTCACCGTCTTCCTCGCGCTGATCGGCACCACGCTCTCCTGCATCAATACAGGAGCGCGCGTCACCTACGCCATGGGCAAGGACAAGGAAGTCGGCGGCAACTTCGGCGGCCTCCACGCCACCAACCTCACCCCGCACCGCGCCATCTGGACGCTGGCCACCATCTCCGCGGTCATCGGCTGCATCGCTGTCGTCTGTGCCTTTGGCGACGGTGGAGCTCCCTCGGCCGCGGCCATTGCCTCCATCCCGCCGGGCTTCTGGTCCAGTGTCGGCTACACCACGCACGAGCGGATGGCCGCTCTGCCCAACTCCCTGCTCACCGTCACGCTGGCCTCCAACTTCGGCACCTTCCTGCTCTACTGCCTGAGTTGCGTCACCTGCATGGTCGCCTACGCCAAGCACCCCAAGTTCAGCCTGCTTCGCCACGGCATCATTCCTGTATTCGGTATTGTTGCCAACCTGGCCTGCATGGCCTTCTACCTCATCGGTCCCTTCATGGGATACGGCACCAAGATGGAGCCGCTGCTGGCCCTCGGCATCGCCTTTGCCTGGGCCATCTACGGTGCCTTCCACTTCCTCAGCATAGGTAAAGCTCACGGTAAGCCGACCCTGCTGGAGAACCGTCCCGCGGCGTAAACTTAGGGCGTCCGGCGAAGCGCATCCTGCCTCGCCGGACGCCTGATTTTTTCCCTCTCCGCACTCCCTCACCGACCGGCCGGCCGATCCCCTATGCTCGATCTCGAATTCGCTGAACTATCCGATTCCGGCCTCACGCGCGACCACAACGAGGACTTCCTCGGCCACGTCCTCCCCTCATCGCCCGCGCAGGTCCAGTCCCAGGGTTGGCTCTTCGCCCTCGCCGACGGAGTCGGCGGACAGGAGCGTGGCGAAGTCGCATCCCGCCTCGCCGTCGAGACCGTCCAGGCCGGCTTCCGCAAGGTCCCCAAGGGCATCATGCACGTCTCCCTGCTTCCACGCCTGGTGCAGGACGCAAACCACGCCATCGTGGACCAGGGCCACGCCGTTCCTCACCACTCCGACGTCCGCTACTCCGACCCCGGCGGAGCCATCCTCCCCGGCGGATCACACATGGCCACCACCCTGGTCCTCTGCGCCCTGCGCTTCGACTCCGCCGTCGTCTCCCACGTCGGCGACTCGCGCTGCTACCTCATCCGCAACGGAAACCTCACCGCCCTCACCCACGACCACACCATGGTCGACGAGCAGGTCCGTCTCGGCCTCATCTCCAAGACCGAGGCCGCCTCCGCCGTCAACCGTCACATCCTCACCCGCTCCCTGGGCAGCGAGCTCTTCGTCGCCGCCGACACCATCACCGTCAACATCATGCCCGGCGATCTCCTCCTCCTCTGCTCCGACGGCCTGCACGGCTACGTCTCCGACGCCGAGATCCAGCAGATCGTCGCCTCCGCGCCCAATCTCGACCAGGCCGCCGCCTCGCTCGTCGCCGCGGCCAACGCCGCCGGTGGATACGATAATGTCAGCGTTCAGTTGATTCGTGTACGCTCAGTAGAGCGCATGGGTCTATACCGTGGACGCCCGTACCGGCTGCTATAGAGGGAAATGAATTGTCATTCTGACCCTGAGCTTGCCGAAGGGGAAGAATCCCCGCATTTTGTTCGCAGCGCGATACTCTACACCATTGGTGAAAACGCTCTAAATGTTCGCTCCCAACCTCACCATTCACGCCGGCGATCAGCTCGACCACTACCACCTCGAAGAGCTGGTGGCCACCAGCGGCATGTCCACCGTCTTCCGCGCCATCGACACCCGCACTGGCACGCAAGTCGCCATCAAAATCCCCCACCCCGAGGTCGAGTGCGACCCCGCCATGTTCGAGCGATTCCAGCGCGAGGCGGACATCGGCACACGCCTCAGCAATCCCGGCGTCATGAAGGTCTTCCCCAACCCAGGCCGCACCCAGGTCTACATGGTCATGGAGTGGGTCCCCGGCCGTCTTCTCCGCCAGCTCCTGCAGCAGCAGCCCAAACTCCCCATCGACCGCGCCGTCAAGCTCACCATCGGCATCTGCCGCTCGCTGGAGTACATCCACGCCAACGGAGTCGTCCACCGAGACATGAAGCCCGAAAACATTATGGTCGATGACGACGACAACATCCGGCTGATCGACTTCGGAATCGCGGCAAATGCCGGCGCAAGGAGGCTCACCTTTGGCAACTTCTCCCAGGGCCTCGGCACGCCCGATTACATCTCGCCGGAGCAGGTCCGCGGCAAGCGTGGTGACGCGCGCAGCGACCTCTACTCCCTCGGCGTCATGCTCTACGAGATGCTCACCGGCACCGTCCCCTTCACCGGCCCCAATCCCTTCGCCGTCATGAACGACCGCCTGCTCAACTATCCGCCGCCGCCGATGACGCTGGAGCCTGCCGTCACCCCGCAGCTCCAGGAGATCCTCTACCGCGCTCTCGAACGCGACCCCAAAAACCGTTACGCCAGCGCCCGCGAGTTCGCCCACGACCTCGAGCACCAGGACCAGGTCGGCGTCGCCAACCGCGCCGAGGCCGCCACCTGGAAGCGCCGCGAGTCCCCGCCCGCCCACCGCAACCTCCTCATCGCCACCCTGGTCGTCATCCCCCTGCTCATCCTCATCCTCCTCCTCCTCGTCGCCCGCCACCACTGAGCTTCGGGTCTGCCAGGCTTATCGAGGCACAAACTCGTCGGCATGAATGACGAACTCGGGATAAGCGCCCGCGCCCAGTTCCCGGATGTCCATGCCTTGCCAGTGTCCATCGTCGTCCACGCGATAGGTCGACAGCCGGTTCAGCAGCAGGTTTCCCGCATGGATCAATGGCAGCATGAAGCCGAGCAGCGCGCTGATGCCCACCAGTTGCGCCAGCAGATGGCCTCCACGCGTTCCCTGCGAGAAGTGCCCGAAGATCCCCAGCGCGATCAGTCCCCAGATGCCCGCCAGCGCATGGACCGAGACCGCGCCGCCCGGATCGTCCACGCGCAGACGCAGCTCGAAGACCTCGATCATATAAGTGACCAGCACGCCCGCAACCAGTCCGATGACGATTGCGGCCACCGGAGAGATCATCGCGCACGCCGCGCTACCCGCCACCAGCCCGGCGATCCATCCATTCGCGCTCAGCGACGCGTCCGGCTTGTGGTAGCGCGATCGAGTGATGGCCAACGCCGCCAGGCATCCAGCCGAGGCCGCGAGCATCGCGTTGATCGCCACGCCGACCACCTGCTGCGGTCCCGCGCCATAGAACAGGATCGAGACCGCCGCATCCAGGCCGATCCAGCCCACCAGCGCCAGCAGGCAGCCGAAGAGCACCAGCACGATGTTGTGCCCGGGAATCGCCGCCGGCATTCCGTCGTCGGAGTACTTGCCACGCCGTGGCCCCGCAATCCACGCCACCGAGAGCGCGGTCAGCCCGCCCACCACCTGCACCGCGCCCGTGCCGCCCGCGTCGGTGAAGTTCGGGATTCCGAAGTTCGCGCCAAGCTGCGCCAGCCATCCCGCGCCCCAAACCCAGTGCGCGAACACGGGAAACGTCACTCCGGCCAGCAACGCGCTGGAGAGACAGATCGGCCCCAGCCGCCAGCGGTCCGTCCCCGCGCTCAGCGGAATGATTGCAGCCAGCCCAACGGCGAAGAGTTCAAGGCACAGCACCAGCGACCGGCTCAAACCAGCCGCATCCGCGCCATCGAAGCTGACGCCACGCGCAAAGAAAGGAGCAGCGCCGAGCCAGTCCCAGTGCGCGCCGCCAGCTGTAAACGAGTGTGTTGCCGCACCAACAGAACCTGCCCATGCAGAGCCGAAGAGGACGAAGACAATCGCCGAAACCGCCAGCGCGCACAGGCTCGCCAGCATGGCGTGGGCCGCGCTGCGCGAGCGTCCCAGTCCCTGGTGGATCAGCGCCAGCCCAGCCGCCGCAAAAGGGACCAGCAGGATCGAGAACAGACTCAGCTCCAGGTTCATCGCTGTTCCCTCCGCATGGTCCTATATGCATGGGTGAGCAGCGACAGACCGAGAACTTCGACGCCAAATCCTGCCCCAACAAACGCAGACCGTTGCGCGAGGGAGGTCAGCATCACCAGCGCGGCGAGCACGAGGAAAAACCCGAAGAGAAGCAGCAGACACGCACCCAGCTTCAATGAGGCTCCTTTAATTGAGTTCTCTTGATGGAATGTCTTCGGAAGCTTCAGTCTATCAACGATGGTTCACAACAAAAACGTAATCCACGTCGTAGCGCCAAAAACTTAGTACCGGTAGTGCTCCGACTTGTACGGCCCCTCCACCGGCACGCTGAGATACTCCGCCTGCTTGCTGGTCAGCGTCGTCAGCTTGACGCCGATCTTCTCCAGATGCAGCCGCGCAACCTCCTCGTCCAGCTTCTTGGGAAGAATGTAGATGCCCACCTTGTAGGTGTCTTTATTCTTCCAGAGGTCGAGCTGCGCCAGCGTCTGGTTGGCGAAGCTGTTGGACATCACAAAGCTGGGATGTCCGGTCGCGCAGCCCAGGTTCACCAGTCGTCCCTCGGCCAGCACAAAAATGCTGTTGCCCGCCGGGAAGGTAAACTTGTCGACCTGCGGCTTGATCGTCAGCTTCTTGAGTCCCGGCACCGCCAGCAGCTTCTCCATCTGGATCTCGTTGTCGAAGTGCCCGATGTTGCACACAATCGCCTGGTCCTTCATCCGCTTCATGTGCTCGACGGTGATGATGTCCACGTTGCCCGTGCAGGTGACATAGATGTCGCCGCGTCCCAGCGTCTCTTCGAGCGTCGTCACCTCGTAGCCCTCCATCGCGGCCTGCAGCGCGTTGATGGGATCGATCTCGGTTACGATGACGCGTGCTCCAAGTCCACGCAGCGACGCCGCACAGCCCTTGCCCACGTCGCCGTATCCGCAGATCACCGCGACCTTGCCCGCCATCATCACGTCGGTCGCGCGCTTGATGCCATCGACGAGCGACTCGCGGCAGCCGTACAGGTTGTCGAACTTCGACTTCGTCACCGAATCGTTCACATTGATCGCCGGCACCAGCAGCTTGCCCTGCTCGAACATCTTGTACAGCCGGTGCACGCCGGTCGTGGTCTCTTCGCTGACTCCGCGCCACTCCTTCACCACATCGCGCCAATGCGTCGGACGCTCGGCATGCACCTTCTTCAGCAGCGCCTTGATGACGTCCTCTTCGTGCGCGTCCGATGGCGAGTTCACCCACGGGTCGCCGTTCTCCATCTCGTATCCCTTGTGAATAATCAGCGTCGCGTCTCCGCCGTCGTCGATAATCAGCTGCGGCCCCAGCACTCCGCCCTTGCCGTCGGGGAAGCTCAGCGCCTCGTTGGTACACCACCAGAACTCCTCCAGCGACTCGCCCTTCCACGCGAAGACCGGAACGCCAGCCGCGGCAATCGCCGCCGCCGCGTGGTCCTGCGTGGAGAAGATATTGCAGCTCGCCCAGCGCACCTTCGCGCCCAGCGCCACCATGGTCTCGATCAGCACCGCCGTCTGGATGGTCATGTGCAGCGACCCCATCACGCGGACGCCCGCCAGCGGTTTGCCCGCGGCGTACTTGTTGCGGATCGACATCAGTCCAGGCATCTCCTGCTCGGCGATGTCCATCTCGCGCCGGCCAAACTCCGCCAACCCAATGTCCGCGACCTTGTACTCCGCCGTACCAGCCGAAACTGCCTTCTCGATCGTCGCCGTAGCCATCCAACCACCTCTTCAATTGTCTATATGATCGTCCGCAAAAGCTCCCCGCGAACCTTTACTAGAATAGCATCGCGCGGGACAGAGAATCTCTGATCGAATCCACGTTTTGAAAGGGCGGACTTCAGTCCCGCCGCAAGCAGCGCAATTACACCGCGGCATTAGCCGCTGGGGAATGTCGAATACATGTTTATGACTTTCTTGACTCGAACCGCGCTTCCTCTGCGTGTGGCGTCGCAAGGCGCTGCGCGTTAGTCTCAGATGCGATGCCCAACTTCTGCGACGTTGCGCTGCCCGTGCCGCTGGACCGCTCCTTCACCTACGAGGTGAACGGAGTTGTGCCTTCGGTTGGCGCGCGCGTGCTGGTGCCCTTCGGAGGGCAAAGGTTGATGGGCGTCGTCGTCCGCGTGCACGACGATCGGCCCACGGACGCCGCTGCGATCAAGCCCGTGCAGCAGGTGCTCGACGACGCACCGCTGCTCTCCGATGAGCTGATGCATCTGGCGAAGTGGATCGCGCAGTACTACGTTGCGCCGTTGGGCGAAGTGCTCCGTGGCATGATGCCGCTGGCCGCCGAGGTGCGCCGCCACTTCGTCTATCGCATTGCCGACGCTGGACAGCGCGTGTTGCGCGAGGGCACGACGCTCTACGGAACGGAGGCGAAGGGAGCTACGCGACGCTCTAAATTGCCGGCCGAGGAGCAGAACCGCGAGTTTGCCGTGCTCAATTCTCTGATCGACGGCAACGCGGTGAAGGCTTCCGCTGTGCGTTCGGCGACGAAGGCCGGCAAGGCTCTGCTCGACGGCATGGTGAAGAAGAAGTGGCTCACCCGCGAGGCGCTCGCCGAGGAGCGCGACGCTCGGCGCACCCAGCGAGTCGCCGTGCTGGTGCCCGACGCACGCATTCCCAAGCTCAACGAGAACCAGACCTCGATTCTCGCCGAGCTTGCCGCTGCGGATGGACGAATGCGCGTCGTCGATCTGCGCGAGTCCACCGCTCTGCGCGAACTCGGTGTGCCCGCCTCCACGCTGGCGACATTGGTAAAACGTGGGCTGGTCGTGATCGAAGAAGCGCCGGAAGACTTTCATCTCGGCGGACTTCCCGCAAATGGTAAAAAGTCCGCGCACGAGCACACGCTGAACGAGGCGCAGATGGAGGCGCTCTCGTCGATCGCCGCCGCCATGTCGCAAGGGGAATTCAAGCCGATCCTGCTCTATGGCATCACCGGCTCGGGCAAGACGACCGTCTACTTCGCCGCGATGCAGCGCGCGCTCGATGCGGGCAAATCCGCGCTGCTGCTGGTGCCGGAGATTGGCCTGACGCCCGCGATGGCGGGGCAGATGTTCGCCGCCTTCGGCTCGCAGGTCGCGCTGCTCCACTCCGCTCTTACGCCGGACGAGCGCGCCGAGCAGTGGCATCGCATCCGTCGCGGCGAAGCACGTATCGTCGTTGGCACGCGCTCCGCCGTCTTCGCTCCGATGATCAACCTCGGCCTGATTCTGGTCGACGAGGAGCACGACGGCAGCTACAAACAGGATGAGACGCCGCGCTACCACGCCCGTGACGTTGCCGTGATGCGCGCCAAGTTTAACTCCGCCGTTGTGGTTCTCGGCTCGGCCACGCCCTCGCTCGAAAGCTGGGCCAACTCCGAGTGCGGTCGTTACGCGCGCATCGAGATGCGCACCCGCGTGATGAGCCGCCCGCTGCCCACCGTCGAACTGGTAGACATGCGCACCGAGTTCAAGCAGACCGGCAAGGAAGAGATTTTTTCCCGCCAGCTCGTCGCCGAAACCCAGGCCACGCTCGACCGCGGCGAGCAGGTGCTGATCCTGCTCAACCGGCGCGGCTACTCGTTCACCGTGCTCTGTAGAAGCTGCGGCGAAAAGATCGAGTGCGAGAACTGCGCCATCGCAATGACCTATCACAAGCCCGCCGCCGAGACAGACCTGCATGTGCATCCCGGCGACAGGCTGGAATGTCATTACTGCGGCTTCCGCCGTTCCGTCCCGAAGCTCTGCCCGAAGTGCCGGAGCGAGCACCTCTTCTACCTCGGCGCAGGATCGCAGCAGGGCGAGGAGCGCCTGCAGGAGCTCTTCCCCAACGCGCGCATCGGGCGCATGGACCGCGACACCGTGCGCGGGCGCGGCGAGATGGAGCGCCTGCTCACGCGCCTGTATTCCGGCGAAATTAATTTGCTCGTCGGCACGCAAATGATCGCCAAGGGCCACGACGTCCACGGCGTCACGCTGGTCGGCGTGGTGGGCGCGGACTCCGCCCTCGGCCTGCCCGACTTCCGCGCCGCCGAGCGCGTCTTCCAACTGCTCACGCAGGTCTCCGGCCGCGCCGGCCGCGGCGATCTCCCCGGCCGCGTGCTGGTGCAGACGTACCATCCAGAGCACTACGCCATTCAGTGTGCCGCAACCCACGATTACACGGGCTTTGTGGCCAGGGAACTGCAATTCCGCCGCTGGATGCACTACCCTCCATCGAGCGTGCTTGCCAATGTCATCGTTCAGGGCCGGACGCTCGAGGAGGCTGCCGCGTTGGCTGCCACGTTGGGCCGCTGGTTCGGCTCCACGCATCTCGATAAGGTGCGCGTGCTTGGCCCCGCTGCCGCGCCCATTGCGCGTCTCAAGCGCATCTACCGCTTCCACTTTGTGCTGAAGGCCGAGCGGCGCGACGTTCTGGGCCGCACCCTGCGCGCGCTGCTGGCCTACGCAGAGACCAAAGCTATACCCCGCCGAAACCTCATCCTCGACGTGGACGCGATCCATCTGATGTAGCTTCGTTCAACGAAACCGGACTCCGTTCTCATCCATGCAACGCTGCAAGAACGCGTGCCGTACGATATGAGTCCGTGTCTGCTGCTATGCTGAGGCTTGCCGGTCTCCGGCCAATCCGATCGAGGAGTGAGTCCATCTATGTCTGAGCCTGTAAAGATTACCGTTCGCCCCAACGGCCCGCTGCGGGTCGAGGGGGCCATTGTGTTGAACGATGCCAACGGCAAGAAGTGGGACCTGACCGGCAAGCCGGAGGTGTTCCTCTGCCGCTGCGGCGCCAGCGAGAATCGCCCGTTCTGCGACGGCGCGCACAAGCGGATTGGCTTCCAGAACGCACCCAGTCCGGAGCCTGCGGCGTAGTCTTCCGAACCAGTTCGATCCAGTGAGTCCGATCCAGTGAGTTCGATTCAGTCGTACTGCAGGAGTGCTCTCCTAGTCAGCCTCCCGTGCGGGGACGCGCTGCCGCGTCGATGCGCCGGGCGTTTCACCCTGGCTTTGCTGACCACTCTGTCGGCTGCTCTGTTAGCGTTTTGTTCTGCCGGCCAACCTTCATTCGCGCAGTCGCCGGCGGTCTCTTCCAACGCGCGGCCAACCCAGTCTGCGGGCGCGAATTCCGCGGCGCTCGTGGGCCCCGCTTCGAGCAGCAATCCAGCCCCGGGCGCCGGTCTCGCCCAGTATGTAGGACAGTATCGCGGCACCTCCAATCCGGACCAGGTGAATGCGGTCTATCTCGACGACGGCGTTCTCTACGAGGAGAGCGAGCGGCGAAAGCGTCAGATGCTGCTTCCGGACGCTGCGACTGGGAACGCGGACAGCTTTCAGATCGAGTCGCCGCAGGCGCATGTTGTGTTTCTGCGCGATGCGTCGGGAGTCATCACCGGGCTGAAGTTTGTGCTCAACCGCGATGGCAGCACGCTGGTTGAGGAAAAGCGTTTCAGCACCGCGAGCACGCGTCTCAACCACTTCCGCCCGTACACGCGCCAGGAGGCGATGCTGCCCATGCGCGACGGCGTGCGTCTCCATGCGGTGATTCTGCGTCCGGCGGATTTGTACGATGTCCCGCACGCGGGCCTGCCGTTCCTGCTCGCCCGCACACCTTACGGAGTGGACGACTTCGATTCCGAGAGCGTGAATTACGACAAGCCAGAGCTGGCCGCCAGCGGATACATCTTCGTCTACGAGGACATCCGCGGACGATACAGGTCCGAGGGCAGCTTCGTGATGAACCGGCCCATCGTGCCGCACAACGGCAAGAACGATGTGGACGAGACCACCGACACGCGCGACACCGTCGACTGGCTGCTGAAGAATGTGCCCGGCAACAATGGCCGCGTCGGCGTCTTCGGCATCTCGTACGATGGCTTTCTTGCCGTGATGGCAGGCATCGACGCGCATCCCGCGGTGAGGGCCATCTCGCCCCAGGCACCGATGACCGACGTATGGATGGGCGACGACTTCTTCCACAACGGCGCCTTCCGTGAGAGCTACGGCTTCGACTACGTGCAGCAGATGGAGGCGCAGAAGACTGATGTGCCCGTGGACCTGAAGCAGGATGCGTACGAGTTTTTCCTGCGCCACGGCAACTTCGCCGGCGCTGTAGCAACAGTTCCAAAGATGAGCGATCTTCCCACGGTGAAGGCTTTTCTGAGCCAGCCGGCATACACCGCGTTCTGGCAGGCAATGGCGGTGGAAGACCGCCTCGCCAGCGTCGAAGTGCCGACGCTCGAGGTCGGCGGCTATTGGGACCAGGAGGACATGTGGGGCACACAGGCCGAGTACGCCGCGCTGAAGCAACACGACAATCCGGTCTTCCAGGTGCTTGGACCGTGGAACCACGGCGGCTGGCAGGGCACAGGGCGGCGGTTGGGGTCGGAATTCGGCAGGCTGGACTTCGGTGAACCAACCGGAAACGAGTTCCGCAAGCGATATGAGGCCCCTTTCTTTGAGAAGTATCTGAAGGACCGGCCGGGCTTCGACCTCGCCGATACGGCCAGCTTCCGCACCGGCGTGAACCAGTGGGAGCGCTACAACGCGTGGCCTCCGATGGCTGGCTTTGAACCTGCGCGGCTCTATCTGGAAGCGGGAAAGAAACTCAGTTTTGCCGCCCCCGCGACTCAGGATGGCTCGATCGCAGCGTCTTATGTGGCAGACCCGGCTGATCCGGTTCCGTATCGTCATCGACCCATCCAATCGACCTACGCCAAGGGCTCGAAGTGGACCACCTGGCTGGTAGAGGACCAGAGCTTTGTCACCGCACGCAAGGACGTGGCGCGCTTCACGCTGCCCGCGCTCGACCACGATGTGACCATTACCGGCGACGTTCTGGCCGACCTCTTCGCCGCGACCACGGGAAGCGATGCGGACTGGATCGTCAAGCTGATCGACGTCTATCCGGACGATGCGCCTGCTTCACCCCAGCGAGCAAGCTCGCCGGGGACCACGACTTCGCCCAACACGGGCTATGAGTTGATGGTCGCGGACGAGATATTCCGCGGTCGCTACCTCAGGAGCTTCGCGCAGCCTGCGCCGCTCGCTCCCGGCGAGGTGAACGAGTTCAAGTGGAGCCTGCACGGCGTGGATCACACATTTCTGAAGGGGCACAGGATTATGGTCGAGGTGCAGTCGAGCTGGTTCCCGCTCTACGACCGCAATCCGCAGACGTTTGTGCCGAACATCATGGCCGCGCCGAAGAGTGCGTACAAGCCCGAGACAGTGACGATCTACGGCTCGGCGAAGTGGCCTTCGCATCTGGAGTTTGAAGTAGAATGGTGAGTGCGATGGCCGCTGGGCGGAGGTGCGGATGGGTCTGTCGCTCGTCCCTTTTCGATACAAATGAAAACCGGCCCAGGAATTTGGGACGAAATGGCAGGGATATTTGTGGTGGATTTGCTCTAGACTGTTGCGATGGATAAGGTGACTGCTCAACCACACGTACACAAGGACCCCGCCGCGGCACACAAACAGGCGCAAAGCACTGGCGCGAAGACCGGGGAGGGCAGTCTCCGGACGGATGCGAAAGAGCGGCTGATTGTGGCTCTCGACTTTCCTTCCGCCGACAAGGCGATGGACCTGGTGGACCGGCTGGATGGCTGCTGCCGCTGGTTCAAGGTGGGGATGGAGCTGTACTACGCGGCCGGGAACCGCGTGATCGAAGAGTTGCGCAAGCGCGGATACGAGGTGTTCCTGGACCTGAAGCTGCATGACATTCCCAACACGGTGGCAGGCGCGGTGCGGTCGGTTGCCGATGTGGGCGCGTCGCTGCTGACGGTGCATGCGGGCGGCGGCGAGCAGATGATGCATGCGGCGGTGCAGGCGGCCCGCGCGCCGGGCGCACCGAAGTTGCTGGCGGTGACGGTGCTGACCAGCATGGACGCGGCGGAGTTGCGCGCGGTTGGAGTGGGCGGCGCTGCCAACGCGCTGCACACGCAGGTGTTGCGGCTGGCCCGGCTTGCACGATCGGCCGGGATCAACGGACTGGTCTGCTCCGCCGAGGAGGTTGAGGCAGTGCGCGCAGCGATGGGGCCGGAGATGCTTCTGGTGGTCCCGGGAATACGGCCCGCGGGCTCTGCGGGGCAGCGCGACGACCAACGGCGCGTGGCCAGCGCGACGGAGGCGATTGCGCGCGGCGCTTCCATGCTGGTGGTGGGACGGCCGATCACGGAGTCGGCAAACCCGGCATGGGTTGCGGCGGGGATACTGGCGGAGATCGCCGGCGCCCTGTAAGCGGGTTGGTTCGTACCCATTCGTGGGATTGGGCCTGAACCAGAAGACGATATAGTGAGGGTGTGGCAATCCATGCAATCGCGTCTTCTGCGGCGGCGGAAGTGAAGGACAAAATCTTGCCAATCCAAGATGCTCAGGCGGCGGTTTCCGCGTCGAAGAGCACGGGCGGGCGGGCCGAGCAGGTTGCCCAGGCGTTGGTGCTGGCTGTCCTGTTCGCCATTCCGGCACTGATATGCGTGCGTGCTGCGTGCGTGATCGACCTGGACATCTGGTGGCATCTGCGCACGGGTGAGTGGATGCTGCTGCATCACGCGGTGCCGCATGTCGATCTCTACTCCGGCGCGCTGGCAGGAAGGCCGTGGCTGGCCTATAGCTGGCTCTTCGAGCTGCTGACGGTGAAGCTGTTCCAGTGGCTGGGACTGGCGGGCATCGTGGCGTACTCCAGCGCAATGGTCCTGGCGATTACAGTTGCATTGTTTCATATGGTGCGGCGGCTCCAGGGGGACTTCACGCTGGCGGTGCTGCTCACCTTTGCCGCCGTCTACAGCATGGGGCGTTTGTATACGCCACGCCCGTGGCTGTTCACCATCCTGTTCTTCATTCTAGAGATGGACATCCTGATCGAGGCGCGCAAGACCGGTCGGGTGCGCGAGCTGGCGTGGCTGCCGGTGATCTTTGCGCTCTGGGCGAACGTGCATATTCAGTTTGTCGATGGCCTGTTTGTGCTGGGCCTGGCATGGGTGGAGGCGGTGGTTGCGCTCTGGTGGAAGGGCGCGGAGACGCGCCTGCGGCCCGCGTGGATGGGTCTGGCGCTGGCGGCCGGCCTGCTTGGAACACTACTGAATCCGTATGGCTGGCGCATCTACCAGGCGGCATTCGACCTGGCGACACAGGGCGGCGCGCTGAACCTGGTCACGGAGCTGCAGGCGATGCCCTTCCGCGGTCTTCCGGATTTTCTGATTCTGCTGCTGGCGCTGGGCAGCGCGGCGGCGCTGGCGCGGAGGCGGCGGTTTCAGCCCTTCGAGACGGCGTTGCTCGCGTTCGCCGCCGTTCTGTCGTTCCGTTCGCAGCGCGACATCTGGGTGATGGCTACGGTTGCCGCCGCGATTCTGGCGTCCACCATCACAGGCAGCCGGAGGGCGGAGTTCCGGTTGCCGAAGTGGGCCACCGCGGTTGCGGTGCTAGCTGCTGGGCTTGCGGTGCTGGCCGGGTCCCGCGTGATGGGAGTAAACAATGCGCAGCTCGATACGCAGTTGGCGAAGAACCTGCCGGTGAGCGCCGTGGAAGCGGTGCGGGCCAAGGGCTATGCCGGTCCGCTGTTCAACAACTACGACTGGGGCGGATACCTGATCTGGGCGCTGAGAATGCCGGTGAGCGTCGACGGACGCGCGGCCTTCTATGGAGACAAAAACCTCGACCGCTCGGCGGCGACCTGGAACGCGCAGCCGGACTGGGCGTCAGATGCGCAGTTGACCTCGGCCGGCGTGGTGATTGGGCCGGTGAAGGCGCCGCTGACCCAGTTGCTGCGGATGGACCCGCGCTTCCATCTGGTGTATGAAGACAAGCTGGCGGCGGTGTTTATCGCGCGACGGTGATCCGTGGAGAGGACTCCTGCCCATCGCTCAGCCACCCCATCGAGCAAATACCGCTCGCCGGGGACCCCGATCGAGCGATCGGATGGGCGCTTTGCACCCGGATTTCTGAAGCTTAGAGCTTCTCGAAGAACTCGCAGACGGAGCAGGAGATGTAGACGCCGCCGGGAATGCCGCGCTCACGGTCCTTGACCCGCTTGACGATGCGGGTGGGCTTGGAGCACTTGGGACAGTCGGTGCTCTTGGTGGTATCCATTGCTTTCTTGCGGTCGCCGGTCTTGGCAATCTTTGCCATCTTGGTCACATTCTCCTGGTTGCCGAACCTGTTGCTTCCCGCTCGCGCAGCCGGACTGGCGATGGCTTCTCTCGTGGGATGAATCGAAGGAGAAGTGGCGCGGCGGAAATCTATTGGTAGTTTACATGATTGACAGGCGCGGGCGCGAGGCGGGCGGCGCGAGGCTGAGTTTGTGTCCAGGCTTTGAGCTGTGGGCTATGAGCACTGAGCGGAGGCCCGTTCCGAAATGAATTTCAGGGATGCGAAAGATGCAAGGCGTAACCGCCGTCACAAAGAAACCGTGAACTGCTGTGTAAAATGGCAGATGAAGCTTAAATTGTAAATAGATCGACACAGGAGATTACCGCACCATGAAGCTTACCCCCGGAAAACTCGCAGGACTCAAGGCCGTCTCCAACCCGCGCGGCGTGATCGCGGCAGCCGCCATGGACCAGCGCGGATCGCTGCAGAAATCGCTGGCCAAGGAGCGCGGATCGGCCGCCACAGGCAAGGACCTCGAAGATTTCAAGACACTGGTGACCGATGTGCTTTGCCAGCATGCGTCGGCCATCCTGCTGGACCCGGAGTACGGCCTGCCCGCCAGCAAACATCGCCACGGCAAGGGGCTGTTGCTGGCCTACGAGAAGACGGGCTACGACTCTCAGACGCCCGGCCGCCTGCCCGACCTGCTGGATGTGTGGTCGGTGCGCAGGCTGAAGGAAGCGGGCGCGGACTGCATCAAGATCCTGCTCTACTACACGCCGTTCGAGAAGCCGGCGGTCAACGACCTGAAGCAGGCGTGGATCGAGCGCATCGGCGACGAGTGCATGGCGCACGACATTCCCTTCTTCCTGGAGTTTGTGGGCTACGACGCCGAGGGCGGCGATGAGAAGAGCGTGGCCTACGCCAAGAAGAAGCCGTCGATCGTCTCCGGCGCGATGGCGGAGTTCGGCAAGGCGCGCTACAACGTGGACGTGCTGAAGGTCGAGGTGCCCATCATCACGGAGTTCGTGGCGGGTACCAAGTGCTTCAAGGGCGAGGCTGCATACACGCGGGCCGAGGCGCTGCAGCACTTCCGCGACGCCGAGGCGATGACGCACAAGCCGTTCATCTATCTTTCGGCGGGCGTTTCCAATCCGGTCTTCATCGAAACGCTGGAGCTGGCGGGCGAGTCTGGGACCAAGTTCAACGGCGTCCTTTGCGGACGCGCGACGTGGAAGGACGGCATCCCCATCTTCGCCAAGCAGGGCGAGGCGGCCTTCCGCCAGTGGCTGGAGACGACCGGCGTGGAGAACATCAACAACGTCAACCGGGCGCTGGAGGCGGCAAGCCCGTGGTTCCTGAAGTTCGGCGCCAAGAGCATGGCCGAGCTGGGATAGACTGCAAACAGCGATTGATCCACAAGAACGCCGTGGCACAGAGACACGGCGTTCTTGTTTTAGCGGTCTGCATCGGACGACGGTCTGCTGCGTCTAACATCAATGAGAATGAGACTTTACCGCGCCATGCTCTTCGCGCTCGCCCTGCCGCCGGCCACGTTGCTGTGCCAGGCCGGTCCGGGCACGGTTCCCGCGGGAACGCCGCTGACGATTACGGTTGAGCGGAATACACCGATGCGCGCCGGAGAACCTGTCAGCGGGCGTCTTCTCTACCCGATCTACGTCGACAACAGGCTGCTGCTTGCCGAAGGCACGGTTGTCAGCGGCGAGGTTGTGGCACTACACTCCGACCACGGACGGCGGGTTCGGGCAATTATGGGTGGGGACTTTACGCCGTTCCACACTCCCGTGGTGCACTTCACCGGGATCGAACTGGCCGACGGAAGGATGCTTCCCTTCGCCTCCGGCACGACGGCCGACGGCGCTCCGGTGTACCGCGCGGTGGCTCCTGCGGCTGCGAAGGGAGGGCTCGTGCGGCGGCGGTTCAATGAGGGGCTCGACGCGGCGCGCAGCGACATCGCTTTGTATATCACGCCAGGAAAGGAAGACCGGTTGCTGCAGTTTGTCTACGGACGGCTGCCATATCACCCGCAGCGGATCGAGAAGGGGACCTCGTGGATAGTGGAGACGACCGACTCCGTTGAAGTGCCCGCGCAGGCTGCTCCGCCTGTAGTCCCGCAGCAGCCTGCAGTACGCAAACCGCGGCTGTGGGAGGAACGCGTGGAGCCCGCCGCTGCGCCCAACAACACCGGCGCATGGATTGTGCAGGCGAACCTGGAGGATGCACTCAGCTCGGAGAGCTCCAGCAAGGGGCAGGCGATTCACGCCGTTGTTGCCGAGCCGATCTTCAATGCCAATCACACGTTAGCGGTGCCGCAGGGCGCTACTCTGGTGGGGGCCGTGACCCGGGCGAAGCCTGCGCGGCGTTTTGGACGCACGGGCGTTCTCAGCTTCAGCTTCAGCCAGCTTGTGCTTCCCGACACGGAGACACAGACCGTGGAGACGCGATTGACCGGGGCCGACACGGCGGAACAGATCGCACTGAACTCCGAGGGGCAGGCGCAGGCGAAGCCGCAGGACAAGATCAGCGTCCCGTTTCTGCTCTCCGTGCTGGCCAGCCGTCCGCTGGACCAGGATCGTGGCCGGGCCGGGGCCGCTGGACAGAATGGCAGGAACGGTATTGGCGGGGCCGCAGGACTGGGACTGGTGGGCACGGTGGTGGGACTGGCTGGAGGCTCGCCGTACGTCGCGGCGGGCATCGGCTACTGGGGTGCCGCGCGCGCCTTCTACTACCGCTGGATTGCACGCGGGCAGAAGGTCGCGTTCGCTAAGGACACTCGTATCGTCGTGGAGACCACGCCGCGCCGTTCCGCGCCGATCAAGCCGGACAAAACAGCATACTAACAAGCTCACATTTTTGTTGCGGCGATGGACATGTACTCCTAGGATGAAGTGCAAATGAAAATGCTACGCTGTCTATCTTTTCTCCTACTGGTTGGGGCCATCCCGGTTGCAACCGCGCAGACTTATACCGCAACAAAAATTGTCTTTAACCATCCCGGACCTTATACCCAGGAACAGCTTGAAGTTGCTGCGGGAATGCATCCCGGAATGAAGTTTAATATGAAGGATCTAAGCACTGCGGCGCAATGCATGGCGGACACAGGATTCTTTGAAAGCGTCGGACCCTCGCTGGAAGTCAAGGGCAGCACGGCCACCGTGCTGTTTGACATCAAGCTGCTGGAACGCTCCCAGATGTTGCACGTCGGCTTTGAGAACTTTGTATGGCTCAACCCCACGGAGATTAAAGAGGCAGTGCGGTCCAAATCATCGCTATACCTGGGGTATCTTCCCGAAAATAGCGCTATTGAGGACCCACTCAACGGCGCACTGGCAGAAGCACTGGCGACGAAGGGCATCACAGCCAAGGTTACGCACGAGACGGTCGAGCCAACACTATTGCGTCCCGAGCGCAGCATTGAATTCAGGATCATTACACCACTGATTAAGCTGTCTAACGTAAGGCTGGATGGAGTTTCGACTGAGCTGGCGCCGATGATTCAGAAATCGGTCAGCGCGGCGGTACGATTTCCGTACAACGATGGTCTCGCTGGACAAACGACCGAGAACCGTATCCTGACGCCGTTGTTTGACGCTGGATACATTCAGGCTTCGATGAGCGGCGTGACGCTAGCACCCACACAGACAAGCGATGGGGTGACTGTTCTACTCTCCGCAACGCTCAACGCCGGCGATGTCTACCATGTCTCCAATATCGGTTTCTCAGGAACTCCCCTCTATTCTGCTGAGTCGTTCGCGGCAACACAGAAGCTGCACAGTGAAGACATTGCCTCGCGCGCACTGCTGATGGAGACACTGGCACCGCTGGACGCAGCCTATCGCAGGCAGGGCTACATGGATGTGATTGTAAAGGCAGTCCCCATTGCAGATCCGGCTACTCACATGGTTGCGTACACGGTCTCGGTCGATCCGGGCGAGCAGTATCGAATTCACCAAGTGACGGCAAACAACCTCGACCCGGCCGCGCAGGCAGACTTCGACCGCGGGTTCCTGATGAAGACCGGAGAACTCTACAATCCTGAGTACGTTTCAGGTTTTCTGAAGAACAATACGTCACTGCGGGCACTGGAGGGATACAGCGCGGGCTTCAAGGCCTATGCCGATACCAACACGCACACCGTCGATCTTGTGCTTACATTTGTGCGCGGCAGCGTGCGCTGAGCAGACCGCTGGATAACGCTCCCATTCTGCCCACGGGTCCGAGCCAGCGGCCAGCGGATCGGGCGTTTACGGCGCACGGCCTGGGAGTGATGCGGGTCACATTTATTGCCTCGAAGCGGGATTGGCTGGGGGATTTACTGCTAGACTTAATCCATGCGCGGGATGGCTCCGATCAAGATCATTGCGGCTGCGGTGTTGGTGCTGGCGACGGTGGGATGGCTTGCCTATACCGGCGTGCGCGATACCAAGAGCTACTACTGCACCATCGGCGAGCTGAACGCGATGGGCAAGAAGGCGTACACGCGCAACCTGCGGGTTGCGGGCAATGTGCAGCCGGGGAGCATCCAGCGGTCGGGGACGAACGCGCGGTTTGTGCTGCTGGAGCAGGGGCTGACCTTGCAGGTGAACTATCAGGGGGCAGAGCCGCCGCCGGACACATTCAAGGACGACGCGCAGGCTCTGGCCGTGGGGACGTATGGCCGCGACGGCGTCTTCCACGCGACGCAGTTGCAGGCCAAGTGCGCGTCGAAGTACGCTCCGGCGAAGCCGGGCGAGGCACCGGCGGGCAATACCGCGATGCTGGCGCCGGCGAAGTGAGCCTTCGCCTCGCACTATACTCGGAGAGATGAACGAAACAGCTCACGAGACCGGGTCAATTCATACGAACAAACCAGATCAGGCGAGCGGAGCGGTGCGCGTGGCGGCCGCGCGGCTGGATGCGGTGTCGAAGCTGTATGGAGGGTTCGCGGCGCTGCGCAAGGTGACGGTGGGGTTCGCGGTGGGCTCGTCCACGGTGGTGCTGGGGGACAATGGGGCGGGCAAATCGACGCTTCTAAGGCTGATTGCAGGTCTGATTGTGCCGACGCGGGGCACGGTGAAGGTCTTCGGTGATGAGCCGCGCTGGCAACGGCGGCGCATTGCGTATATGAGCCATGAGGCGATGCTTTACGACGAGCTTTCTGCGATGGAGAACCTGCGCTACTTCGCAGAGCTACAGAGCGATGGATGTGGCTGCGTCTGTGGTGCGCCGGAACGGGCGCTGCGCGCGGTGGGGCTGGACCCGGCGCTGACGCGGCCCGTGGGGCAGTACTCGCAGGGAATGAAGCAGAGGGCTTCGCTGGCGCGTGTACTGCAGACTGACCCCGAGTTGCTGCTGCTCGATGAGCCGTTCTCCAACCTGGACGTGGATTCGGCGAGGCACATGGTGGAGCTGCTGATGGAGTTTCGCTCGCGCCCGGTGAGTGCAGCTTCAACCGAGCAGGGCGCGCGAGGGCGAACGATCATTCTGACCACGCACCAGGCGCACCTGGCCGAGCCGCTGGCCGAGACGACGCTGACCATGCGGGCGGGGACGATTCTGTCTATCGTTGGCGCGGCGCGGGAGGGGGCGCAATGAAGCCTGCCAAGACAGCGAAGACCAACGCGGCGCGGCTGCTGGACTCGCTGGGGATTGCGTATGAGGCGCGGGCTTACGAGGTCGATCCCGAGGACCTGAGCGCGATTGCGGTGGCGCGCGAGGTTGGGCTGCCCGCCGAGCAGGTCTTCAAGACGCTGCTGACGCGGGCTTCGAGCGGCGAGTACTTCTTCGCGGTGGTTCCCGGCGACTGCGAACTCGACCTGAAGAAGCTGGCGGCAGCGGCCGAGGTGAAGCGGGTGGAGCTGGCGTCGCTGAAGGAGGTGGAACCGCTGACCGGCTATGTGCGCGGCGGGGTGACGGTGATGGCCGCGAAGACCCCGTTCCCTGCCTATGTGGACGAGACGATCGAGCTGCATGAGGTGATTTCGATCTCGGCGGGAGTGCGCGGGACTCAGCTTCTGCTTGCGCCCGCGGACTACCTGCGCGCGAGCAAGGGAACGCTGGCCGATCTGACCAAGATTCTGCGGGACGCGGCCGGCGCGGAGGCGGGCGGATGAGCCGAGTGATGAGCGAGCTACGGAACGACCTGCGCGGGCTGAGGAGATACTTCGGCCACGTGTGGTGCCATCTGCGGAAGGACCTGCGGCTGGAGTGGCGCTCGCGCGACTCGGTGGTTGGAATGCTCTTCTTCGCGCTGCTGGTGGTGATAATTTTTTCGCTGGCGTTCGATCCCACGGCGGCTGTCTCGCGCGAGATTGCGGGCGGGATTCTGTGGGTCGCGCTTCTGTTCGCGTCGTTCACGGCGCTGAACCAGTCGTGGACGCGGGAGCAGCGCAATCGCGTGCTGGATGCGCAGCGGATGTCGCCCGCGCCGGCGTCGGCGCTGTTTCTCGGCAAGGCGCTGGCCAACCTGATCTTCGTGGCGCTGATCGAGGTGGTGCTGTCGCCGCTGTTCATCGTCTTCTACAACCTTCATGCGCTGGGCGAGGGTTGGATGCTGGCGATCGTGATGCCGCTGGGGACCTGGGCGCTGGTCTGCAATGGGACATTTTTCGCGGCAATGAGCCTGCGCACGCGCAACCGCGAGCTACTGCTGCCGCTGATTATGGTTCCGATCTCGATTCCCGCGCTGCTGGGAATGATGCAGGCGACGACCGCGATCCTGACCGGCGAGAGCGATCCGGCGATATGGATTCGGCTGCTGGTGGCGTACAACATTGCGTTCACGACGGTTTGCCTGCTGCTGTTCGAGACGGTGCTGAGCGCGGAGTGAGCGAACTCGTTGCGGCAGCGGCGAAGCGGAAGTTTTGCGGGAGAAAGTTGCGTGCGATTGGTGTAGTACGCAGCTCATCGGGGTCCTTCGACTCCGTTTGTCGCAAATGCGCGCCAAACTCCGCTCAGGTTGACAGCAAGAAGCTGCGGGGTTGGCGTCTTCTTGGTAGACTCATAGAACGATGAGGCACACACGAATCTACCGCGCGGTTGGCATCTGCTGGGTGGTCCTGACGCTGGCTGCGCTTGTGTATGCCACGCGGCTGGCGCTGGTGGTGGCACCCACGGAAGCGACGATGGGCAACGTGCAGCGCATCTTCTACTACCATGTTCCGACGTCGATGCTGAGCCTGCTGTTCCCCTACGTGAACTTCGTTGCGTCGGTCTTTTATCTGGGCTGGCGGAGGCGCGATCCGCTGCGAGCGATGGCGGCGGACGCAGTGGCAATTTCGGCGGCGGAGGTGACGGTGGTCTTCAGCAGCCTGTCGCTGCTGACGGGAATGCTGTGGGGGCGCGCGGCGTGGGGCATCTGGTGGACGTGGGACGCGCGGCTGACCAGCATGTTGCTGCTGTGGCTGCTGTATGTGAGTTACCTGATGCTGCGCAAGCTGTCGGCCACCGGGCAGACGCAGACGCTGGCGGCTGTGCTTTCGGTGTTCGCGGCCATCGATGTGCCGATCGTCTTCATGTCGATCCGGTGGTGGCGGACGCAGCATCCCGCGCCGGTATTCTTCGGCGGACAGGACAGCGGCATCGACCCCTCGATGATGCCGGCCTTCGGATGGAACGTGCTGGGGTGGGCGATGTGGGGCGTCTTCCTGCTGGCGTTCCGCTACGCGCTGGAACGGCGGCGGCAGGAGAGGGAGCAGGAAGCGGCGCTTAAATCCATCGAAGGGTCGCTGGAGATCGCACAATGAGACTGAGCTGGATATTCGGCAGCAGCATGGAGGCGCACCACCTGTTGGCCGCATACGTTGCGGTGTGGCTGATTCAGGGTGGGTATGCAGGGTGGATTGCGTGGCAGTGGGTGCGCGCCGGGAAAGAACTGCAACCGGACCTCTCGCTCAACTCCGGCGATGACGACGACCTCTGAGACAGAAAAAAACAACGAAGCCGAAAAGGTTCTCCCGGCTTCGTTGTCCGAGGGTTATCGCATCGATGCGTGGATTCTGACTTGTGGCGGAATCACGCGTCATTGATATAGACCCCGATAGCCAGCAAAAAGTTTCGCGCCCGATATTTCCACTCGATCGTGATGCCCGCTTGCCGATGCGCGCTTGTGCCGCTAGACTCGCAGAGATGCAAAAGATGCGAAAAGTTGGGGCGGCTGCGCTCGCCGCGCTGCTGCTGTGCGTGGGTTGCCATCGCGGGCGCTTCCCGGATGTGCTCGCGGGATATAGCGAGTTTGCGTATGTCTCAAATGGCGAGTCGAACACGGTCTCGGTGCTCGACCTGGTGTATCTGCGAGCGGACCGGACACTGCAGGTTGGCATCCAGCCGACCGGCCTGGCGGTAAACCCGAAGCGGGACGAGGTGTATGTTGTGAACGCGGGAACGGTCGCGGGCACGGGATCTGTGTCGGTGATCGACACGGATGCGAACCGCGTGGTGGCGACCATCCCGGTACACAAGCTGCCGTACTTCATCGACGTGGACGCGGCCGGCGGGCGCGCGTATGTGGCCAACAGCGGATCGAACACGGTGAGCGTGATCGACTTGGCGCGGAGGCGCGTGATCGGCGTGGTGGGCACCGGCGAACAGCCTGGGCTGGCGCGCATCTCGCGCGACATGCGATCGCTGGTGGTGAGCAACCGGGGCGGCGGCAGCGTCTCAATCTACGCGGTTGAGCCATACGCGACGGCGGAAGGAGCGGGAGCTACCGGCCACGCAACCGCGTCGAAGATTACGGCGAAGGAGCAGTTGCCTCGTCTGCGCGCGGTCTTTACGGGCTGCCTGGGCGCGACCGACGCGGTGATACTGGACGACTCGTCGAAGGCGTTTATCGCCTGCTCCGGCGGGCACCAGGTGATGGCGGTGTCGCTGGCCGCGGCGCCGGAGTCGTGGGCGGCGAAGCAGAACGCAACGCTGCTGACCGACCACATGCTGGCGCTGATGGACGTGGGCCAGACTCCGGTGCAGTTGGCACTGAAGCCGGACGGGGGCGAGATCTTCTGCGCCAACTTCGGATCGGACTCGATCAGCGAGATTGAGACCGGGACGAACGAGGTGGGCGGAACGTACACCATCGGGAGCAAGCCGGTGTACGGGGTTGTGAGCGCGGACAACGGGACGCTGTGGGTCTCGGACTTCGGCGGCGACTCGATCAACCTGTGGAGCATCGATGACGGCAAGCTGGCGGGCAGCGTGCGCACCGGTCATGCGCCGGACGCGCTTGCCTTCTCCGCCGACGAGCACCTGCTTCTGGCGGTGGACGCGCGCTCGGGCGACGTCTCGGTGGTGCGCACGGCCAACAAGAAGGGCGAGGCAACGCTGTTCACGATCCTACCCGCGGGCGTCTCGCCCAACGACATTGTGGTGAAGGCAATGCAGGCCAGGCCATGAAGAACAGTTGAGCGACTGGCCGCGATAACGGGCGAGGGCTACACCTGGCGGGCGAGGACGAGGGTGATGTCGTCGGGCTGCTCGGCTGCGCCGAGCCATGCGTCGAGGGCGAGCAGGACCTGACGGGAGATGACCTCCAGCGGCTGGTCGCGGTAACGGGCGACGATCTCCATGAGGCGGGCTTCGCCGAACTCGCCGAAGTCGTTCTCCGGCTCAGTGATGCCGTCGGAGTAGGCGACGAGGATGTCTCCGGAGTGCATCTTGAAACGGGCCTCCTCGTAGCGCATTCCGTCCATCAGGCCGACGACAGTGCCTCCGCGGTCGAGGCGGCGAACCACCTTCCCTGCCCGGTTGAGGATGAGCGGCGGCAGATGGCCGGCGTTGGAGTAGGTGAGCTGCGCGGTGGCCACATCGTAGTGGGCGAGGAAGAGCGTGGCGTACTTTTCCGGCTGCGTGCTGCGATAGAGATGGCGGTTGAGCAGCGAGAGGATGCGGCCGGGCGACTCGAAGAGCTTGCCGCTGTCTCCGGCCAAGTCCTCGCGGCTGGCGGTAAGGGCGGCGATGGCGCTCTCGCTGTAGACCAGGTCCTCGCTGGCCAGGCGGTAGGCGCGCACGGCGGAGTGCAGCGTGGCCATCAGCAGAGCGGCGGAGATTCCCTTGCCGCTGATGTCGCCCAGCGCGATGCCTACGCCGGACTCCGTGCCCTGCGATCCGTCGGGATTGTCGGGGTGATGGAAGATGAGGAAGTCGTAGTAGTCCCCGGAGACGGTGCGCGCCGGGCGGCAGATGCCAAACAACTGGAGCGTGGGCAGGTCGTGAACCTGCTGCGGGAAGAGGTTGGCCTGCACCTCCTGGGCGATGGTGAGTTCGCTCTGCATGCGCTCTTTTTCCTGCTGTTCGACGAGCAGGCGTTCGAGCGAGCCGGTCATGCGGTTGAAGGAGCGGGCCAGCTCGCTGAGCTGGTCGCTCTTGGCGGCGGGCGCGGCACCGATGCGATGCACGAAGTCGCCGCGATCGACGCGCTGGGTGGCGGCGTAAAGTTCCTCGACCGATGTGGTGATGTGCAGGCTGAGGCGTTGCGCCGCCCACAGGGCAAGCGCCTCGATGAGCGCGAAGAGGATGCAGAGCACGGCCAGGCCAATGCTGATGGCCCGGGTGACGATGCCTCCGAGCGAGCTGCCGAAGAGCTGGCGGTAGAGTATGGACGGGCGGGAGTGGACCACGATGGGGACGTTGTTGCGATCGCCCGTCTCCCAGTCGCGGATGTCCATGGTGGAGATGAAGGGGACGCCGAAGTCGCCGAGGTTGACGGGCTGGGGCTCGGCGCCGCCGTAGACCGAGGTGCGCTCGATGTCGCTGTCGAGGGAGCGGGTGCCGGTATTTTTCGAGGCAGAGGCTGGAGCTGCGGCGGAGGCGACGGGAGATGTCTGCGGTGCGCCGGTCCTGAGGCCGGAGACGCGCACGCGTCCAAGCCCCCGCGCGACCACGTCCAGCAGGGCGCTATCGACCGGAAGGCTGGTGATAACGGTGAGCAGGCCGCTACCTTCGGTGTGGCGCTGGTCGATGGCGACCAGGAAGAGGTCCTGACCGTCTAGGACCAGGCCGCGGAACTGGTTGCCGTGCAGGTCCGTGGCCCAGAGGGGCAGTCCGAGAGGCAGGCCGGAGGCGGTATCTTGCGCGGTTGCGGACTGCTGCTCGGCAGTGCTGGATTGCTGTGCTCTGGCGGGCTGTGCGCCGGTTGCGGCAGGCGGCGCGAAAAATTGCGGCGCAATGTAGGGCGCTCCGTTGAGGTAGACCGCGCTGTGCCGGTGCAGGCGCGCAAGCAGCGGGTCAGGGGCCGATTCGCCCAGCGTCGCGTTCTGGTTGGTGGTCTGGTTGGTGGTCTGGTTGGTGGTCTGGGCCGCCAACTGGGCCGCGGCATCGGATGCGGTCTGCGCCGCGGAAACCGCCGCAGATCGCGCAGCAGTTCCGCTGGCCGTAGGACGCGGCCTTCGTTGAAAGCCCGGCGGTCCCGGCGGACGCGGGCCCATCGGCTGCTCGGCACGGTCGCGTATCATGCGCGCAATACCCGAGGCGCGTGAGGAACTCATCGCGCCAAGCGTGTCCAACTGCTGGTGCATACGCGAGTCGGCGAGATGGATGGAGAACTGGCCCGCCGCAATGTAGGCCGAGATGGCCGCCAGAGTCAGGAAGAGGACGACCGGCGCGAGACCGATCAGCAGATAGGTGAGGATGAGCTTGTTGCGCAGGCTCCACAGAAGATGCTGGTGGAGCAGACGCCAGGCTAGTGGAACCGCCAGGCTGAAGAGCGCCAGACCGGCCAGAAGCTGCATCCAGCCAAGCAGGGTGCTGCCTCTGCTGGGTGCCAGGCGCAGAAGCCAGATCAGCCCAAAGCCGAGCGCCAGCCAGAAGACCGCGCCGGCCACTCCGGTGGGAGGGCGACGGCGCCACCGGCGGAAGGCGCGCGCCGCGGGTACTGGGGGCTTATGCCGTCCACCGGATTGAACCGTCTTCTGCATTGGACTCATTCTACTGCGCGCTGAGCGCTCTGTTGCTCGCGCTCGGTGCGTTCTTCCTGGCGGGCCACGGAGAGAGCATACCGCGTGGCGGAGAAATGCGCTCCGGCAAGCAGCAACAGGCCGGAGAGGAACGCCCACATCATCAGGCTGACCGAGACGTAGAACGGGCCGTAGACCGACGGGAAGTCGAGGTGCGGAAGCGCGAGCACGTAGAGGACCTTCGCGCCCTCCCACAGCAGGCCGATGACGATGGCCGTTGGCAGCACGGCGCGCGCCGGAACCTTGCGGTTGGGCAGTATCCAATAGATGAGGAAGAAGATCGAAATGCTAACCACCGCGGCAAGGACCTGCAGCGTTCCCTCGGTGAGAAATTGGAAGACGATGTTGTCGATGTGGCCGAAGAATATCCAGGTGAGTACCGTCTGCTGCCCGGCGGTGAGCGCGACCGAGGTCATCGCCAGCGCACCGACCGCAAACGCCAAGCCCAGCGAGACAATCTGGTTGCGAATGTACGAGCGGTTCTTGGCGACGCCCCAGACCTGATTCAGCGCGACCTCCAGCGGAAGAAATACGCCGGTGGAACTGATCAGCAGCATCACGATGGAGAAGACCTGCGTGCCCTTGTGCGGGTGCGCCAGCTTGTCCATGTTCTTCATGATGAAGTCCTGCGAGGTGGGCAGAAAGTTGCCCATCATCTCGCCGACAACCTTCTCCATGATGCGCGAGTGGAAGACCTGGCGCGAGATCGTCAACATCATCACAATGAACGGAAAGAGCGAGAGAATGACGTTGGCCGCAACCGAAAACGCATATGTGTGGACTTCGGTTTGAACCATGTAGTGAGCCAGTGCGGAGATCTGTGCGCCGGTCCCTTCGCGGCGCACGACCGGGCGCACCTGCGCGATGGGAACGACGGAGGGGGCTTCGTGGGAGTCTTGCGTGGGATTGCCTGAGACCATTGGGTTGATAAGCGCTCCAGGACCGGCGAGGAGGAAAGCGGGCCAGCCAGGCTCACGCGCGGCACGGAGACTCTTCAACGAACGACCGGCAGAACGTGGCTCTGTTATTAGGCTAGCAGACGGGCGCAGATTGAATGATGAACTCGCATTGCAGGCCGCAAAAGAAGATGCGGAGATTCTTCCCCGTTCCCCTTCGACTTCGCTCAGGGTCAGGGTCAGAATGACAACTTACGGATCATCTGGCGCGCCCAGTCCGCTGCATCTGCAAGCACAGGGTCGTCGCCCGCGGCCCAGGTTTCGAGTTGTGGCAGAAAACGCGCTTCGCCGCTGTTGCCCATGGCGATGGCGACGTTGCGCAGCAGCCGCTTGCGGCCGGTGCGCTCCAGCGGAGAGCCTTTGAAGCTGCGCCTGAACTGGGGCGCGTCCATCGCGGCCAGCCAGTCCAGCGCAGGATGGATCAGTTCGGGCCGCGGTTGCATTGACTCCCACCCATTCCGCGCAGGACGTGGGATGGATGGGACACCCGTGCGAAGTGTCTCGCCGGGAGGATTGCCGGGAGCCTCATCAGACGGCTTGCTTTGCTGATTGCGAAGCAGCTTGGAGTTCCACGGGCAGACGTCCTGGCAGATGTCGCAGCCGAAGACGTGGCGGCCCATCGGCGCGCGCAGACTAGGGTCGATTGCGCCCTTCTTCTCAATGGTGAGGTAGGCGATACAGCGCGAGGCATCCATCGTTCGCGAAGCATTGGGGGATTTCGAGCCAAGCAGCGCGCCGGTGGGACAGGCATCGATGCAGCGAGTACAAGTTCCGCAACTGTCGTTAGATAATAGTGAAAATGAATGTATTACTGTAAGTTCATCGGGAGTTGATGCGGCGCGCGCACCGCCCACTTCCCTCGCCTGTTCCTTTTCGGCTTCGGTCAGCTCCACCGGAAGGTCTGTGACGACGACGGCGAGCAGGAGCCATGAGCCGAGCTGCTGGTTGATGAGGCAGGTGTTCTTGCCGATCCAGCCGACGCCAGCCTCGGCGGCCAGAGTGCGCTCGACGAGCGGGCCGGTGTCTACATAGCAGCGGGTGGTGCAGGCGGCGCGCGCGAGCAGTCCCGCCTCGATCGCGCGCAGACGGGCGAGCAGCTCGTTGTGGTAGTCGGTTGGGGCCGAGGTTCCGTCGTTGAGCGTGCGGCCGCTCCATGCGTAGCGGGCGATCCAGCCCGATCCCGGGGGCGCGGGATCAATCGTGAGTGGAGTTGCGGCGCCCGGCGACTGGGCCAACTGATTCTGGCTACGCACAGACGGCGCGGCAAAGTTGTAATTCAGCGCGCAGACAATGGCCGAGCGCGCCCACGGCATTACCGCGCGCAGATTGCCGCGGATGAGGGTTCCCGACTCGTCGCGGCGCTTGAGATAGTCCATCTCGCCGGCGTGGCCCGCGTCGATCCACGCGGAGAATCGCGCCGCCTCCTGCGTGGCGGCTGGGTCGTCCGACCCGCGGATCTCGGCGACACCACAGACGTCGAAGCCCGCGGCGCGCGAGGATTCATCGAGCCAGAGGCGCAGCTCCGTGTTCCATCGGGTTGATCTATTTGCGGTCATCGGTCTTTGCGGCGTGGACTTCCCTTCCTTGCGGCGCCGCCCATGCGCTGGTTCAAGGGTAAATCGCCTACAATCGAAGGAGATGCTATCTTCCTCTTCTTCCCCCTCAAAAAACATCCATTCAGCGACTGCGAACGGGGCTAATCGTGCGAACGATGCGAATCGTGCGAAAGACGACGCGCAGTGGCCGGAGAACGCCGCGCAGCGCATTGATGCAGTTCTATTCGACTACGGCCAGGTGCTCTCCGGCCCGCCCGATGCGGCGGCGTGGGCCACGCTGCGCGCGGTCAGCGGGTTGGACGAGGAGCGGCTGCACGCGGCCTACTGGAACTTTCGCCACGACTACGACCGTTGCGCGCTGACCGGCAGGACCTATTGGGATGCGGTCGCCGGCCACGCGGGAGTTCGCTTCGACCCGGTGCAGATGGATGAGCTGATGGCGGCGGATATCGACCTGTGGACCCAGCTCAACCAGCCCATGGTGGAGTGGGCCGGGCGGTTGCAGCGCGCGGGGGTGCGGACAGGGATTCTGTCGAACATTGGCGACGCGATCGGCGAGGGAGTGGTGGCGCGGCTGCCCTGGCTGGCAGGCTTCGACCACTGCGTCTGGTCGCATACGATGCGAACGGCAAAACCCGATCCGGCGATCTACCTGAAGACGGCAGGAGCGTTGAAGACAGCAGTGGACAGGATTCTGTTTATCGACGACCGCGCAGAGAATGTTGCCGCCGCCGCGAAGCTCGCAATGCAGGCCGTGCGTTACACCACGCACGCGGAGTTCGAGCGCGAGATGCGCGGGCGGGGACTGGGCTGGCTGCTGGACGCCTGAGCGGTTTGGATAAGGGCCGGAGAACAGCTATAGCCGGGCGCGCGAAGACGAACGCGAACTCACAAAAGTAACTGTACCCATTCACGAATAGACACGGTATAGTTTCGTTTCATTAGAGATTCTCAGATTCGGACAACTTAATCAGTTCGGTTCCATGGATATTGAGGGCAGGCTGCACTCCGCACAACGCCGCAGCCATAGCACCATGATGAAGTCCGTTCAGACCGTCAATGCTGCGGATCGATTGTCGGACGATGAGCCGATCCGCGAGAGAGTGCATCCGCCGCCGGTGTTGGATGGAGCGCGCACGAGGGCCGGCGCTCTCGAGTGGGGCCTGGCCTGGACTCTCGCGTGGCTCCTTTCCTGCGCTCTGACTCTGGCGTTGCATGCGCAGGCGTCGCCCGCGACAGGCCCGCAGCAGCTTGCCTTCAGTGGGCTGCGCGTGGTGCTCAACCAGGGCCAGCCGCAGGGCCAGATCAATGCGCTGCGGGTTGGCGCAACGGGCAACCTCTATCTGCTGATCGACCAGAAGGACGGAGTGCGTCTTCTGGAGACGGACCCCACCGCAACCAACATTCTGAACCAGGCGCAGATCGGCGCGAAGAACGACGTCGGACTGGCCATGGCTCTGGACCCGGCGGGCAATGTCTACGTCACCGGGACAACCGGCTCCGGCTCGCTCGCGGCGACCTCCGGCGCGGCCTTCCCGAACTTCAGCGGCACAGCGACAAACTCCTTTGTGGCGAAGTTCGGCGCCAGCCTCGGCAGCCCGATCTTTGTGACCTTCTGCGGCGGCGGGACCATGGATGCCAGCTCGATTGCCGCCACCAGCGATGCGGTCTTCATCACAGGCACCGTCTACCTGCCGAATGGGACAGTGCCGGTGACGCCTGCGGGGATCATTCAGGCTCCGGCGTTTGGCAGCTCGTGGAATGGATTTGTGGAGAAGTTCTCCGCGTCGGGATCTTCCCTGCTCTACGCAACCTACCTGAGCGGGGCAAGCGGCAGCACCGCTCCCGCGGCCATCGTCGCCGACTCCTCCGACAACGCGTATATTGCTGGCACGACCACGGCTCCGGGCTATCCGACCGTCGCGGCACTGGTGCCGAACCAACTGGTGACGACGGCGCTGGGCACAACTTCGGGCTTTCTCACCAAGCTGACTCCGGCGGGCGATGGGATTACGTTTTCAACTTATATTCCCGGCGCTGGGATCAGCTCTCTGGCCATCGATTCCACAGCTAACAACCTGCTGCTTGCTGGATCGATTTCGCTGGGGCAGTTTCCCGTGGCCAGCGTCTCCACTCCGCTCACAGCGGTTAGCTACCAGGTGCTGCTGCGGATGACTCTGGACGGCAGTTCAGTGCTGGGATCGACTGTGCTTGCGCCGGGGACGCAGTCGTTTGTGGCGGCGGGCGCGGCTGGAACGGCGTGGGTGGATGGGAGCCTGGGGCTGCCTCTACTGCCGTTGACGCCGCTCTCGACCATTGGCAACAGCTTTGCCCTGCGCGTGAACGCGGCGAACCTGGTGGACCAGACAGCCCGCTTCGGCGGCATTGCGGCGTCGAATCCCAGCAGCGCAAGCGCGCCGGTCGCGCTGACCAGCGTGGCAATCGACGCCAGCGGCAACGCTCTCTTCGGCGGCAGCTTTGCGCCGTCCGCAAGCCAGAGTTTATTGGCGACCGAGACATACGATCTGCCGTTGAACGATGCGTCAACCACGGCGTTTCCATCGACGGTCCACGGCGCGGTCCTTCCTGTTTCGGCGTGCAATGGGAGCCTGTGCGCGGGTGCGGCGGCGTATCTCGCCAAGCTGACGATTCCGGCAAGCGCGGCGACGGCCACGGCGGCGCTGGCGCTCTCGGTGGACGACTCGCCCAACCTGACGCTGCGAAACCTGGGATCGGCGCAGGCGACCGGGGTGCAGATCGCGGTGCCAGGCAGCTTCACCCAGGCCACCAACTGCGGCTCGACGCTGGCCGCGGGTGGCGAGTGCAGCATTGCGCTCACGGGTACGGGGCCGGGAAGCATCACGGTCTTCGCCACCAACTCCACATCGCAGACGCAGGCGTTGCCCGCGCTGGCATCGGGCGTGGTGCAGTTTCCGGTGGTCTTCTCGCCCAAGGAGCTGGACTTCGGCGTGGTCAGTTCGGCCAGTGGAGCGGTGACGCGAACCGTTACGGTGACAAATCTGACGCAGCAGAGCCAGAGCTTCGCCTCCGCGCTCGATGTAAGCAGCAAGACCACGCTGCCCTACATCTTCGCCGAGAAGACCAGCGACTGCACGCTGGCGGGAAACAATTTTCTGCTGGCGCCGAATGGGGTCTGCCACATTACGATCGGGCTGACGGCGTCGAGCACGGCAACCAACGACGGCGCGATCCAGAATAACTGGCTGATCGGCGCGCGCGACGTGCAGATGACGGCCTACGGACAGGCCGCCGCGCTCTCGCTCTCGGCCCTGGAGATCGACTTCGGAACGCAGTACACGGGCGGGCTGCGGCCGGCGCGCTACCTCTATCTCTCGAACAACTCGACCATCTCTTTTTCTCACTCCGCGGTCACGTTGCCCGCCACGTCGCCGTTCAGCGTGACGGACAACTGTCCCTCGACGCTGGAGCCGCAGACCGTCTGCCAGCTTCAGCTTGCGTATCAGAACGCGAAGACGCCCGCGGCCGATGCAGACACGCTCTCGCTCGACCAGGGGCTGACGGCGCTGGTCATGGGCCGTTCGCTGCCGCAGCCCGCGGCCAACGGCTCGAGCGTCAATCCCAACCTCAGCGTTTCATCCTTGTCGCTCAACTTCGCCAACGCGGTGGTGGTTACCGGCGTCTCCAGCAGCACGCAGACGCTGACCGTCACGAACACGGGCACGACTGCGTTTGCGCTCTCGCTGGTGGTCTCGGGTGACTTCACGGACAGCACAAATTGCACTGCTACGCTGCTCGGCGGCGCATCGTGCAATGTCGTTTTCACCTTTGTGCCATCGCAGCCGGGCACGCGTCAGGGACTGCTGGCCGTCACTGCGGGCGCGGGGACGACGCCGGCCTACGTCGCTCTCTCCGGCGTCGGCACGGGAATTATATCGCCCGCCAACAACGGCACACTGAACTTCGGCGGCGTCATCGCGGGCCAGCCATCGGTCCAGTGGTACAAGATCACGCAGCCCTTCACCAGCTTCGCCGTCGCAACCGCATCGACGACGCTTGGCTTGCCCTACACTGCCGTGATCGTTGAAGACATCGGCTATGGGCATGGTCAACCGCCCAGCAGCGCGTTCACCACCAGCGCGACGGGCACTTGCTACAACTGCTGGGTGGGCGTGCAGTTCACCCCGCCCGTAACTGGCCTGATTGCCGGAACACTCACCCTCACCTCGTCTGCAACCGGAAGCCCGTACGTGCTCTCGCTGACCGGCAACGGACTGCCGCTCACCGGCCTGCTGCTGACGCCGGTGGTGCAGGACTTCGGCCCGGTGCCGATCAACAGCGCGAGTACGACGGAGCTGTTTGCGGTGACGAACCTGGTCGCGGGCGGCAGCTCGATCACGGTGGCAACGCCTGCGGTCACGGGCGACTTCAGCGTCTCGAACGCCATCAGCGGAGGCGCATCCTGCGGAGGCGCGCTGGCCTACACTGCATCGTGCTTTATTCAGATCGACTTTGCGCCCTCGGTCGCCGGGCCGCGCACGGGCACGCTCACCATGCAGGCGGGCAGCTCGACGGCAATCGCGGTGCTGACCGGATACGGCGGGACTGACCCCGGCCTCTCGCTCACTCCCAATGCTCTGGTCTTCAACAATGTTCTCGGCAGCTCGTCCACGCAGCAGACGGTCACGCTGCTCAACACCAGCACAACCGCCGAGTTGGTTGGCACGGTTGTTGCGACGACGACAAGCTCCAGCGCAACCAGCTTCAGCGCCAACGGCTGCAACAACGCCACGCTCGCCGCTGGAGCCACTTGCTCGATTGCTGTCACGTTCACTCCGGCGACCGCTTCGGCGGCAGGAACGCTCACGGTTCCCGTCACCAGCACGGTGGGCGGCGCACCGGTGCTGACCAACTACACGGTGCCGCTGACCGGCGCGTACACCACGGAGGACGAGGGGCTGGAGATCGTCGCCGACGACGCCCAGTACGGGCCGCAGGCGACCGGCGCGACCGGCGTGACGCGGCAGTTCACCATCGACAACCTCACGGCGAAGTCGCTGAGCCTGGCGATTGCGCTGCCGCGCCAGTTTGTGTTGAGCGGCACGCCCTGCGCGGGACTTGCGCCGAATGCAAGCTGCAATTTTTCGGTCGCTTTTCTGCCGCTGGACAACGGCGACCTGACGGGCACGCTCTTCGCCACAGGCACGCCCACCGATGGCTCGGCCACGCTGGACGGCCTCAGCTATGTCGAGGGCTACGGCGTGGGAGGGGTAACGCTCTCGGTGACGGGGAACATTCTTCCCGGCGTGGGTGAGGTGCTGAGCCTCGGACAGGTGGCGTCGGGACTATCTTCACAGCCGCAGACACTGACGCTGACCAACGCCTCGACCACTGCGACGCTTACCATTCGACGCATCACCAGCGGGTGGCCGTTCCTTTCGACCACGACATGCGGCACAACACTTGCGCCTGCCGCGTACTGCACGGTCACGCTCACCTACACGCCGGTCAACCAGGTGGCGGCCGGCTCCAACCCGCCGGTCTCGACCACCGACAGCGGCGAGCTGGTGATCGAGAGCGACGCCGCATCCAGCCCGGATCTGATCGATCTGACCGGCAGCTCCACTCCGGTCACGGTCTCGTCGCCCTCGAATGCCGCGCCGTTGGCCACGATTACGCCATCGCAGAGTTCGCTCACGTTTGCCAGCACCATGGTGGGCAACGTCAGCGCGCCGCAGACGGTGACGCTGGACAACACGGGCACGGCGACGCTCTACATCAACAACATTCTGACGTCGCCCGACTACACGGTGTCGACGAGCAACTGCGCGAGCATTGTTCCCGGCGCAAGCTGCACGCTCACCGTGACGTTCACGCCGCAGAGTTCGACGCAGCAGGGATCGGGCAGCGGGATGCGCGTCAGCTCCATCGAGGTCTCCTCCAACGCCAGCACATCGCTGGAGTTTATCTCGGTGGTTGGCGTCACCAGCCCGTCCTCGCTGACGATCGCGCAAAGTTCGCTCAACTTCGGCACCGTGCTGGTGGGCGCCAACTCGAACCTCCCATTGGAACTGATTAACACAAGCACCAGCCCAATCACCTTCGGCATTCTCTCCGCCAGCACCACGCTCACCGCTGCCTCGGGGAGCTACACGGTCGCGCTGGGCAACTGTCCACAGCCCGGCCAACTGCTGCCCGCCAACACAAACTGCACCCTGCAGGTTGGATTTGCGCCGACCCAGTCGGGGACCCTTACCGGCACGCTCTCGATCGCAAGCTCCGCCTCGACCCTGCCGCTGATGGTCTCGCTGACCGGCGTGGGCGAGCAGTCGCACCTACAGATTCTGCCCACCAGCCTGAGCTTTGGCTCGATTGCAGTCGGCTCACCGTCCAGCCTGTCGCTGACGCTCTCCAACGGCGGCACGGCGCCGATCACCGGCGTTGCGCTTTCCGCTACGGACGACTACGCCGTCACCGTGCCCTGCGCGGTAACCACGCTGGCGCCAGGGGGAAGCTGCGTGGTCACCGTCACCTTTACGCCGACCAAGACTGGCACGGACAATGGGACACTGACCGTGACCAGCTCGGATGCGACCTCGCCCGACGCCGTGCCGCTGACCGGAACGGGCTTCGTCAATGGGACGTTCACCCTCACCGTCAACGGCGGCGCGAGCGCATCGGCCACGGTCGCCAGCGGATCGCCCGCGAGCTACAACCTGACCGTGACGCCGGGCAACAACTTCAGCGGAACGGTGGTGCTCAACTGCACGCCCATTGCAGCGGCGCAGTACGCCACCTGCTCGCTTCTGCCGTCGAGCGTGACGCTCGCAGGTGCCGCGCAGAACGCCGTCGCCACGCTGAACACGGTCACCGAGGTCAGCTCCAACTCGCTGCCCGCCACGCCTGGGGGCAGCAGACGCAGCATCGGCGGCACAGCGCTCTGCCTGCTCTTCCCTGCACTGGTCTTCACCTGGAAGGCGCGCAACTCGCGGCACAAGGCATGGCGACGCGACGGTCCAATTGTGTGGGCGATCTTCGCGGCCATTATACTGCTCTCGGCCAGTGGATGCGGCAGCAGCAGCACCAACTCCAACCTGCGCTTTTCGCCGCCCGGAACCTATCAGTACCAGGTGACCGCAAGCTCGGTCAGCGGCGCTGTGCAGATCACGCAGACGGTGACGCTGAACCTCACTGTGCAGTAGGCGCGACGGCGGCGGAAGCGTCCAGCGGAACCCGCACCTGCTCGACGATCTCGATGCCAAAGCCCTGCAACGCAGGGATGTGGGTAGGAGTGTTGGTGAGCAGGCGGATGCGCTGAATGCCGAGGTCGGAGAGGATCTGGCTGCCCAGGCCGATCTGGCGCAGGGTGCGGCGCGCGCGCTGCATGCGCTCCTGGCTCAGCTCGCTGGTCCGCGGATCGCGTTGCGGTTCACGGTGCAATACAAGCCGGTTTGGCGCCATCTCGCCCGACGATGCAATGCCGCTACGGTCGATGCCGAAGCCGCGCGCTCCGTTGTGCAGATAGATCAGCGCACCCTGGCCGGCCTCGGCGATCATGCGCAAGGAATTGTCCAGCAACGCGCGGCAGTCGCAGAGCGTTGCCCCGAAGACTTCGCCGGTGAGGCAGTGAGTGTGGACGCGCACCAGCACCGGATCGGCTCCGAACGAGTTGCTGCTCTGGCTGTCAATCTGGCCGCCGATTCCGTAGACCAGAGCGACGTGCGATTCCGTGACCTCCATCTCGCTCTCGTAGGCAATCATGCGGAAGTCGCCGTACCGAGTGGGGAGAATGGACTCGGCGACGCGCTGGATGTAACGCTCGTGCTGCAGGCGGTAGCGGATGAGCGAAGCGACGGTGAGCATCTTGAGGCCATGCTCGGCACAGAAACTGACCAGGTCGGGAACGCGGGCCATGGTGCCGTCCTCGTTCATGATCTCGCAGATGACGCCGGCCGAGACCAGACCGGCCATGCGCGCCAGATCGACCGAGGCCTCGGTCTGCCCGGCGCGCACCAGCACACCGCCTTTGCGCGCGCGCAGGGGAAAGACGTGGCCCGGGCGCGCCAGGTCGTTGGCGGTGGAGCTGGGGTCGATGACGACGCGGATGGTATGCGCGCGATCGGCGGCGGAGATTCCCGTGGTGACTCCCTCGCGGGCCTCGATCGACTCGGTGAAGGCGGTGCCGAAGCGCGAGGTATTCTCCGACGTCATGGGGGCGAGGCGAAGGTAATCGGCGCGCTCCTCGGTCAGCGCGAGGCAGATGAGCCCGCGCCCGAAGCGCGCCATGAAGTTGATGGCCTCGGGGGTGACGAACTCGGCGGCCAGCGTGAGGTCGCCCTCGTTCTCGCGGTCCTCGTCATCCACGACCACAACCATCCGCCCCGCGCGAATCTCTTCAACGGCCTCTTCCACACTGGCGAACGCGCTCTTCTTCAATCCGTCTGGCATCTCACACCCTTTATACAGGCCCGGGCAGTTTCACCGTAACTACCGGCAGCAACACAAGCAAAAGCGCCGCCCGTTGAAAGGCGGCGCTTACTTAAAATCTTCAAAGGTTCAGCTTCAAGCATATCTTACAGCATCGACTCGATCTCGAATCCCCAGGCTTCGAGCAGCGCCTCCGGGATGTACTTGGAGTTTTTGTTGTGCCTCGCCCACTCACGCAGACGGGTGGAGCGGATGTACTGGTCGGGGGTCAGTTTGAACTCTTTGACGACCTGTTCGAAGGAGGTTACGGTGGGGACAACCGGGCCGATCGGCTCGGGTTTGCCCCAGTTTGGGTTTCCACGACGCTTTGCCATTATTCTAGGGTCCTTTGTTCAGTCAGGGCTCTTGCCAGCCGAACGCCGAGCATCGCACGGCATCTGACACATTACTTTCTAGTCTCATTCTAGGGCATTTATGGGCAAAAAGCAAGGAAAATCGCTACAAATTGGCCCGGAAACAGCGTGACTATCCGAATTATCGGATGCAAATGCAGATCAGAAAATCTGAAAATTCACCTCCATATTCAGTTCTGCTTCAACGGGTTTCCCATCCAACTGCGCTGGCTTAAAGACGTACTGCCTAACTGTGTTCGCTGCATTTTCATCCAGGCCGAATCCGAGAGGTCTCAACAACCAAACCTCATCCACTCGCCCGTTCTCCTAAACATGAAGGTACAATGAAACCGATCCCGATATTTTCTTGTCTCTTGCTTCCTGACTAAAATTCGGTTCGGCCATCTTGATGACAACTGGGTTAGTGTATTTTGATACGGACTTCTCGACATCGATCCAGTTTCCGTCCTTAAATATGTGGTAGCAATCGCATGTCGGTTTTGTCGGGCTTTCCGTTGGATGGGTTTTGTCAACCGCAGCTGGCAGCATATGTGCCACCAGATTGGGTAGGCCTGCGATTGCCGTATCCAAATCCGGGAAAAACAGCAACGCCTGCAACTGCGGAATCACCACCGCCGGGTCTGCCCCTTGCAGTTCGATCTCCAGCTTCATCTTCGAGAGTCCCACCGCAGCCATATTCGTCCCGTTGCGGACCAACGTCACGCGATTGCCCTGTAAGACGATCTTGCCACCCTTGAGTTTAACCGAGTTGTCGTGGAATGCTTCCAATCCATGCAATGCAACGGGGCCAGGCGCAATCCCGCCGTTGAACCATTTGTACTGCGCCACTGCATCGGCCGAGTAGCTGCGCAACCCCAGTTGCTTGCCGTGCAGTGCATCCTGCAAGGCACGCGCATCGGTCTGACCATAGGACGAGAAGGGGAGAGATAGCGCCATGGCCACCGACAGTACTGTCGTCCAGATCGTTCTCATGCAGGCCATCATAGCTCAATTGACGGGGATCGTCTGGATTAAGACCGTGCCGACGGGCTTTCCATCCAGCGTTGGAGCGCGGCCTGCCAGTACAAGTTCAGAGTGAGTGCAAAGCCTATCGCGCCGGCGTGGCGCAGGTGAGTACTCGGACGTCATGGGTACCCGCCATATAATCCACCTGTGACCGCCGATTCCGCTCCCGAACGCCAGCAGCACATCCAGACGCGCCAGCCGCGCGGCCAGACCCTGCTCTTCGACGCCGACGACACGCTGTGGGAGAACAACATCTACTTTGAGCGCGCGATTGCGGCGTTCATCTCCTACCTCGACCATCGCACCCACACTCCCGAGGAGGTCCGCGCCCACCTGAACCGCGTGGAGCACGCAACCATTGCGGCGCACGGCTACGGCCTCAAGAGCTTTCGCCGCTCGCTGGTGGCCTGCTTCGAGCAACTGACGGACGCCCCCATCACCGCGGAGAAACACGCGCGCATTCTCCGCTTCGTCGAGTCCATCGCCGAGCATGAGATCGAACCGCTCGCCGGCGTGGCCGCAACCCTGGCCGAACTGGCCACGCGCCACCGCTGCCTGCTGGTCACCAAAGGCGATCCCGAAGAGCAGCGCGACAAGCTCGCCCGCTCCGGCCTCGCCGCGCATTTCTTCGCCGTCGAAGTTCTTCCCGAGAAGAACGCCGCCGCCTATCGTGCCCTCGCCGCACAATACACCTGCGACCCCGCGCGCACATGGATGATCGGCAACAGCCCCAAGTCCGACATCAACCCCGCGCTGGCCGCCGGCCTGCACGCGGTCTTCCTGCCGCACGATTTCACCTGGGTGCTGGAAGAGGAGGCCGTCCGCGGGCCCGCGACCGGTCAGCACCTGCTCGAACTTGCAGCCTTCGCCGACCTTATCCGCCACTTCTAGGGATGCTATACTGACCCTCGGATTGCACGTCGCTCCTGCCACCGAAGAAGTGTGTGTGCAGGCTCCATGCGGAGGTGGCGAAATTGGCAGACGCACTAGCTTGAGGTGCTAGCGCCGCAAGGCATAGGGGTTCAAGTCCCCTCCTCCGCACCAATTTTTTGCAACAAGCACTTCCCAGAGCCAACCCAATCCGGTTGGCTCTTCGCTTTTTGCCGCAATGCCGGGAGTTGACGCGCAAACCATCGCCCGGCGGAGGGAACACGGTACAATTCAGTTGTCCAAAGCGGACACAAACGACGAAGGAAGTTGCTTCCTTCGACACCACGCGAGAGTGGCGGAATTGGCAGACGCACCAGACTTAGGATCTGGCGGAGCAATCCGTGGGGGTTCGAGTCCCCCCTTTCGCACCAACCCACCAACCACGGCCCATCGCCGCAGTTGCAGCATCGCATCGAAAACCCTATGAGCCAATTGAAGCAGCCCGCAGAACCGCAATCCGTCACGCTCACGAAGACCGAGGACTACCGCAACAGCTACGCCAACAGCGTGCAGGTGCGCATGAGCGTCTGGGACTTCTTCCTGGTCTTCGGCACCATGCACCAGAACTCGCCCGCCGAGGTGAAGATCGAGAACTTCCAGGGCATCTACCTCAGCCCGCAGCAGGCCAAGGCGCTGCTGAACGTGCTCGGCCACAATCTGGCCCAGTACGAGCAGACCTTCGGCGAACTGGCGCTGGAGCCGCGGTTCGTGCCGCCCAACGGTCCCGTCCACTAACCTGTGACCGCCCGCTCGCCAAGCCGAAACCTGCTGCGCCACGCGCGCGCCCAGACGCCTCTGTGGCAGCTCTATCCGGTCTTCTTTGCCGCCGTCTATCTCTCGCACCTGACGCTGCTCCGCCTGCCCTACTTCTGGGACGAGGGCGGCTACTACATCCCTGCCGCGTGGGACTTCTTCCGCACCGGAACGCTGATTCCCGTCACCACGGTGAGCAACGCGCACCCGCCGCTGCCGTCGGTTCTGCTGGCGGGCTGGTGGCATCTCTCGGGCTTTGTCCCCAGCGGAACGCGCACCTTCATCTGCATGGTCACGGCCGCCGCTCTGCTCGCAGTTTTTCGCCTGGCTCGCAACCTGCTGGGCGCGCGCGCCGCGGTTGCGACCACTCTGCTCACTGCCGTCTATCCAATATGGTATGCGCAGAGCACGCTGGCCCACGCAGACATCTTCGCCGCTGCGTTCACGCTATGGGGTTTGTCGTTCTATCTGCAACGCGCCAGTTTCACAGAAACTCCGCTTGTGGCCACAGACGCGGGTTCCCCACGTCTCGATTCTGAGATGTGCGTTTCGACTCGCACAAAAATCTACGCAGCCACTCTCTTCTCGCTGGCCGCGCTGTCGAAGGAGACGGCAATCGTCACGCCGGTGGCGCTGGCGATCTGGGAGGGAGTTCTTCTCCTGCGCGACCGCAGCGTCGCCGGAAGATCGCGCGCGCGCGCGGGATGGCTGGCCGCGCTTCTCTCTCCCATTCTTCCCCTCGCGGCCTGGTACGCGTACCACTTCCATCGCACCGGATTCGTCTTCGGCAACCCGGAGTTTCTGCGCTACAACGCCACCGCCAACCTGGACGCGCACCGCATCGCGCTCTGCCTGTACCACCGGCTGCTGCACCTGACCATGCACATGAACATGTTTGTGCCAGTGCTGTGTGCCTTGGCCGCGTTTCTGCTGCTCCCGGCCATCGCTGCGCGCGCGCGTCTGGCACGGCCCGTGCTCAACGCCATTGCCGTGATTCTGCTGGCCAACTGGATCGCCTTCTCTGTGCTCGGCGGAGCGCTGCTCACCCGCTATTTGCTGCCCATGTTTCCGCTCGTCCTACTGGTCGCGGTGGCCGAGTGGCAGCTCCGCCTGCGCGACTGGGGATGGATCGCCGCGCTCAGCACGGCGGCGTTTCTTGCCGGCATCTGGATCAACCCGCCCTACGCCTTCGCGCCCGAGGACAACCTCACCTATCGCGACATGATCGTGCTGCACCAGAGGGCGATCGCGCTGATCGCCGAGCAATGGCCGCAGGCAACGGTGCTGACCGCGTGGCCCGCCTACTCCGAGCTGGAGCGGCCCGAACTGGGCTACACCAAAGTCCCCATCCAGGCGGTCGCAATCCAGAACTTCTCGCGCGAACAGATCGAAGCAGCAGCGCGGATGGAGCAGGGCGCGACCGGTTCTGGCGGCTACGACACTGCCCTGCTCTTCTCCACCAAGTGGGCGCCGCCCTTCGGCCAGGTCAACCTCGCCCTTCGCAACGCACCGGCAGACGCGCGCTACTTCGACTTCCACGAGGACCTGCTGCCCGCCGAGGCCGCATCCATCCTGCACGGCGATGTGGTCTGGCAGGCCTCCATCCGCGGCGAGTGGGTGGCCGTCCTGCGCTTTCCCCGCACAAAGGAACAATCAACCAGCCGGTAATCATTACCGGCATTTTCGGAATTGATATAGACCAATTTTGTTTGTCATTCCGTACCCTGAGCGAAGTCGAAGGGGAAGGAATCTGCTTTTGCTTGCTCCACAATGCTCTGCACCATTACCGAAAATGCTCTAAGCCTGGATCAAACTGAACCAAATCGGAAGAACGCCGTTCGCCGCGGCGCATCCACCCGCGCGCCTTCTATAATCGAGCCATCGTGGTGAGAAATTTATCTGGCACTATTCGTCGGCTCAGTTCCTTTGCGATTCTGCTTGCCGCGCTGACTTCGTGCTGCCTCGCGCGCGCCCAAAGTCAGGCGAGTGAGGATGCCAGCTCGGCGGCGGACATTCGCCAGCCCGGCGGGCGGCTGGTTCTGGTTCTGCCGTTTGAGAACCGCTCCGGCCAGGCCAATCTCAACTGGATCGGCGACTCGTTTCCCTACACGTTGGACCAGCGGCTCACCTCGGCGGGATTTTTGACCATCAGCCGCGACGACCGCCAGTACGCGATGCAGCACCTGGGCCTGCCGCCGGACTTCCGCCCCAGCCGCGCCACCACCATCCGCATCGCGCAGACGCTGGACGCGGACTTCGTCGTCATCGGCAGCTTCAACGTCATCAACCCCGGGGCCTCGGACAGCCGCATCGAGGTGCAGGCGCAGGTGCTGGAGGTCAACCAGTTGCGCATGTCCGCGCCGCTCGTGGATTCCAGCGAACTTTCGCGCCTCTTCGACGTGGAGAACGCCATCGCGTGGAAGGTGGCCGGGCGCATGGACCCGCACTTCGCGGTGGCCGAGCAGACGTTTCTGGCGGCCTCCGGCGGCGTCCGCCTCAGCTCGTTCGAGGACTACATCCGCGGCACCTCCGCGCCCACCCAGGAGGAGCGCCTGAATCGACTTAAGGCCGCCGTCGCCGAGACGCCCAACTACAGCGCGGCGCTGCTGGCGCTGGGCAAGGAGCAGTATGCGGCGCTCCAATACGAGGCCGCCGCCGCCACTCTGGCCAAGGTGCCGCCCAGCGACCGCATGGCGCTGGAGGCCAACTTCTATCGCGGACTGGCGCGCTTTAACATCGCCCACTACGCCGAGGCCGCCGCCGCCTTCGCATTCGTGGCCGCCAGCCTGCCGCTGCCCGAGGTGGTCAACGACGAGGGCGTCGCCGCCAGCCGCCAGGGTAAGGACGCGACAGCGCTCTTCACACAGGTGATCGCGGCCGATCCCAACGACGCCGACTATCACTTCAACCTGGCCGTCGCGCTGCTCGGGCGCAGCGACATTGCCGGAGCCACGCATGAGGTCGAACAGGCGCTGAATTTGCACGGCGACGACCCCGAGGCCACCGAGATGCTCGCCCGGTTGCAGGCAACGCACGACTCAACCGCCAACCTGAAGTCGATTATGAGTGCGGGCGGATTCGATCCCACCACGCGCATCCGCCGCACCTGGTCGGAGGCATCGTTCCGTCAGGCGGCGTTCCAGCTCGATCAGATGCGCGCCCTGCAGATGGCCTCGCTGCCGCCCGTCCAGCAGGCGGTGCAGTACACGCAACTGGGCGATGAATATCTGGCGCAGGGCCTGCTTCCAGAGGCGGAGCAGGAGTTCCACACCGCGCTTGCAGCCAACCCGAGGAGCGCCGCGGCGCGCGCCGGGATCGCCCAGGTGCGCGAACGCAGCGGATCGACCGACGACGCGCGCGCGGAGGCGCAGAGTTCGCTCCAACTGGCGCCCAACGTCGCCGCCTACCTGGTGCTGGCGCGGATCGACCTGCAGATCAACCAGCTCTCCGAATCCGCCTACAACGTGGCCAACGCGCTGCGGCTGGAGCCGAACAACTCCGCCGCGCTGGGCATGAAGACCGCGCTCGCGGCCCGCGGACAGAACATTCCATAGGACCGTGCGTTGGAAAGATGCTGAACGAAATGTCCGCCTGTTGCCGTATGGTTAAGGCGTGGCCCTAAGCCACCGAGGTGAGTCCTTTGCTTCGTCTTCCAATCCTTCGCTCGCTCGCAGCTCTCGCCGCACTCGCAGCGCTGCTTCCGGTCAACACTCCGGCGCAGACCGCAGCCTCGACTCCTCTAGTGGTCAAGCTCAGCATCCACGACACCATTCAGCCCATCACCGCCGAGTACCTCAAGCGCGGCCTGGACGACGCGGCCAGCCGCCGCGCCGCAGCCGTCCTCATCTCCATGGGTACGCCCGGCGGCCTGCTCGATTCCACCCGTGAGATGGTCGCCGACATCGAAGCCTCGCCGGTTCCCGTCATTATCTTCATCGAACCCTCCGGCAGCCGCGCCGGTTCCGCTGGTTTCTTTCTGCTGGAAGCGGCAGACATCGCCGCGATGGCGCCGGGGACCAACGCCGGAGCCGCCCACCCCATCCTCGAAGGCACCACCATGGACCCGGTGCTGAAAGAGAAAATCGAGAACGACGCTGCGGCCTTTCTGCGCTCCTACGTCACCGTGCGCGGGCGAGACGCCAAGGATGCCGAGGACGCCGTGCGCAACTCGAAGTCGTTCAGCGAGTCCGAGGCGCTCAACCTGCACCTGATCGACGTGGTCGCGCCCGACGACAACGCTCTGCTGGCGGCATTGAATGGACGCACCATCAAGCGCTTCCACGGCGAGAGCGAGAAGCTCGACTTCACCCACGCCGTCCTCGTCGAACTTCCGCCCTCCACGCGCGAGCGCCTGCTGACGCGCCTCACCAGCCCCGACCTCGACGTGCTTCTTCTGCTCTGCGGCGGGCTGCTCATCTACCTCGAATTCAACGTGCCCGGCACCATCGTCCCCGGCGCGCTGGGCACGCTGATGATGCTTCTGGCAATCTTCGGCCTGAACCTGCTGCCCGTGCAGCACACCGCGATCCTGTTGCTCTTCGCCGCGCTGGCGCTCATGGTGCTGGAGGCGAAGTTCGCCAGCCATGGAGTGCTCGGCACGGTCGGCATTCTGTGCCTTGTCTTCGGGCTGGCCACGCTGGTCAACGGGCCAACGCCGGAGATGCGCGTCCACTTCGGCGTGGCCGCTGGCGCGGGCGTCGGCTTCGGCGTCATCACCTTCGGCCTCGCGTGGATCGCCGTGAAGGCGCGTCAAGCCAAACGTCTCACCGGGCCGCAGGCGATGGTTGGCCAGGTTGCCATCGCAATGACACCGATCCTGCCCGCCGGTGAGCTTCCCATCGGCCAGGTCGAAGTCCGCGGCGAAATATGGAAGGCCACCCTCCCGCCCAACACCCCACCCGTCCCCGCCGGCACTCCCCTCACCGTCCGCGCCGTCGACGGGTTGACGCTAACAGTCGCACAATAAAAATAGGTCTTAACCAACAACAGATAGGGGCTCTCAATGATCTTCTCAATCTCAGGCGCACTCGAAAAAGCTGAAAAGATACAATCTGGAACCTTCGTCGGCTTAAATATCTGGGAACGCCAACATATTGAGGAGTGGGTTAGGGAGAATCCTGAAATATTGGGTGAAGACCTCCTCGTCCTTACAATTGAATTCGACAGGTTTGTGAACAGCAGCGACCGTCTTGATTTGCTTGCGCTCGACCGCAATGGCAATTTGGTTGTCGTAGAGCTCAAGAGGGATTCTGCCGCCGGATACGCTGACCTTCAGGCAATCAGGTACGCGGCGATGGTTTCTTCAATGACTATCGATAAGCTGATTCCTTATTACACGGCGTATCGGCAGAAATACTATAGTGTGCAGCTTAGTGAAACCGATGCTAGAAGCCAAATCACCGAATTCATCGAATCAGAACAGTTCACGGAGATTTCGTCTAAACCACGGATCATCCTTTGTTCGGAGGGCTTCTCTCCAGAAATCACAACAACGGTTTTGTGGCTTCGAGATTCTCAGATAGACATCAGTTGCGTTAAGATCACCCCGTATAAAGTGGGCGAAAAGATCATCATTGTTCCGAAGATAGTGATACCTCTAGAAGAAGCGAAGCAGTACCTAATTGACATCAAGGTAAAAGAAGAAAAGATCGAACAGTCGGTGCACAAGAACCGCCCCAGAACAATGCGGGTCTTGATCGAAAACAAACTAGTCAATGCTGGAGATATTATTTACCTCAAGAATGGGTTGCCTTCTTGGGTTCATTATGTTGATGGCGATCCTACGTTTGAGGCCACAATCACTGGGAAGCTGGGACAAAAAGATGCCGTCCGATGGAAAAAGGACGGGCTGGAATACTCGGTCTCAGCATTGGCCTGGAACATATTCAAAGACCTACATCCGGAGCATAAAGATCCCGGCGGAGTGAATGGAAGCTGGCATTGGGTCAATTCTGATGGTACCCCGCTTTGGGATATTGCGGAGAAATTCCTCGCCAAACCAGAGGCCAATTGAGCACTTTGGGACGGTCTACTCGATAATCCGCGCCACCACATCGTAGTCGTGCGACTCGGTAATCTCCGCGCGATAGAAGGTTCCGGGGACGAGCGACTCGTGCGGGCCGAAGTCGTTGATCAGCACTTTGCCGTCGATCTCCGGCGCGTGCAGCGCGGTGCGGCCCTGCCACAGCAGATCCGTCTCGTCGCTCTCGCCCTCCACCAGCACATCCACTTCCCTGCCCACCCACGTGGCCTTCGCCTTGGCGCTGATCTTCTGTTGCAGCTTCATCAGCCTGCGTCGGCGCGCCTCGATCGTCCGCTTCGGTACCTTCAGCGCCGCGTCCAGCGCGAAGGCCGCCGCGCCCTCCTCGTCCGAGTAGCCGAACACCCCCAGCCAGTCGATCTTCGCCGCGGCAACAAACTCGCATAGCTCCTTGAAATCCGCGTCCGTCTCGCCGGGAAATCCGACGATGAAGGTGCTGCGCAGAACAATCCCCGGCACAATCGCGCGCGCCTTCTCGATGAGCCGCAGAAAGACCTCCGCCGTGCCGCCGCGCTTCATCCGCTTCAACACGCTGGGTGACGCGTGCTGCAACGGCACATCGAGATACTTCGCAATCGTCTCGTGCCGCGCAATCGTCTCCAGCAGCCGCGTCGTCACCTTGTTGGGATAGGCGTACAAAAACCGCAGCCACTTCAACCCCGGCAGCACGGCCAGCGCATCGAGCAGCGTCGCCAGCCCATCGCGCAGTCCCAAATCTTCGCCATAACAAGTCGTGTCCTGCCCAATCAGCGTGATCTCTCGAACGCCCTGCGCGATCAGCCGCTGGGCCTCGGCGACGATGGACTCCAGCCGCCGCGAGCGAAACTTGCCGCGCAGTTGCGGGATGATGCAGAAGCTGCACGGGTGGTCGCATCCCTCGGCGATCTTGATGTACGCCGACGACCTCGGCGTAGTCAGAATGCGCGGCGTCTCGTCGCTGTAGAGATACTCCGGCAGCGCGGCGGTCGCGCCCTCCCACTGCGCGCGCGAGAAGCGGCCCTGACGCTCGCGCAGATCGCCTTCCGCACGGGAGGTCGGCGCAAGCTGCGGCGCAACCTCTGTCGAATTGATCGGAAGACTGTGCTGATGCACGGCGCTTGCAGCGCGGCTGACCAGAATATTGAACGGCGAACTCTGAGCCGCAGCCGGCGTCGCCGGCGCACTCAGCCCGGCGGCTTCCAGAATCGCCTCCAACTCGCCCGTGCCGACCACCGCATCGACTTCGGGAATATTTCTCTGAATCTCGTCGCGGTAGCGCTCCACCAGGCATCCCGCAACGATGAGCCGCCGGGCTTTTCCGCCGTTCGTGACCTTGTGCTGCGCCATCTCCAGGATCGCGTTCACCGACTCCTGCTTGGCCGAGTCGATGAAGCTGCATGTGTTGACGACCAGAATTTCGGCGTCCTCGGCCCGCGCGGTCAACTGGCCGCCGGCGCGGTCCAGCAGTCCCATCATCACCTCGGAGTCCACTAGATTTTTCGGACAGCCCAGCGAGACGAATCCGATGGTTGGCCGCGCGGAACCATTTGTCCGCGGCGGCGCGGAATGCGGCTGCGCGGCATCGTTCAAAAGTTCATTAGACGGTTCGAGGATGGAAGAAGGCACACTCTCATGGTAGCAGCGGCCACACAGTTCTAGCGGCTTGCGTAGGACTTGATCCCGGCCAGCAGGCCCTCGGCGAACCGCTTTGCCTGGCCCGCCAGCGAGGCGATCTTCTGCGCGGGTCTGCGGATGCCGTTGCCGATGGTCTCGACCACCTCGACGGTCGCCGTCAGCGCAGCCGTCACCATTCCATCGACCCGCGCCACCTGGCGCTGGGTGCGCAGGTTGGCGTCGGCCAGCGTCTCTTCGAAGTGCTGCGCGGTGCCGCGCACCAGATCGCTGGTCTCCAGCAGATTGTCTGCGATGGCACGCACCTTCGGTGCATTCTCGCTGAGCAGATACTCCGCGGTCTGGCTGATCTGGGTTGCCGAATCGATCAGCGGAAGCACCTTCTGCTTCAGCTCGTCGACCGTCTCCGCCAGGCCCTTGATCGCCTTGACGGACTTTGCCGCGAGGACGATCAGCGCCGTGACCTGCACCAGCATCGCCAGCGCAACCAGCCCGATAAAGATCGTCAGAAGATTGGTATTTATCTCGGAGACTGCATCCGTTCCCTGGAACCACATCGCCAGCATCGTCATTCGTCCCCTTCCGTACGCTAGGCCGCAGCCTGTCCGGCGCCCAACAATGCGACGCCGGAGCTCAACCCAAGGAACTAAGCCTGCGGCTCGGTGGTTGTGTTGATATAGGCTTCCTTGCCCGCGTCGACCGCGGCCTCGACCTTGGCCTGCTGCTCGTTGATCAGGCTCTTGCCCTTTTCCACGTACTGGGTCCACTGGGTGCGGCCCTTGTCGTAGTACTCGCGCCCCTTGTCGATCGACTCCTTGGCCTGGCGCTTGCCTTCCTCAACCAGCTCAGAGGCCTTCTGCTTGCCCTGCTCGACCAGTTCCGCGGCCTTGTCCCTGGCCTCGCGCGCGCCGTTCAACAGTTCCTCGCGGGTCTCTTTGCCGGCCTTCGGCGCATACAGCACCCCGATCACCGCGCCGATTCCCAGCCCGGCTAGGAACCATCCAATCCCACATGATCCGCATTCGTTGTCTGCCATCGTCTTCTCCTGTCCAGCCTTCTGGTAAGTCGTTTGTCCTTCTCCGTTATACGATGCACATTATGCCACTGGTGTGAATGCGCAAACGGAGAATGCGCATTGTCTGCACACCTGCCTAGGATGCTAAGTATAGTACCTCTTGGGGCGTCATTCCGACTGTGGATGGGAGAAAATGCCGCCCTGGAGCGAAGCCGTGGAGGCGGCGCGGCGGTGGGAGCGATCCTGGGCGCCATCTTCGGCGGAGGCAAGGGAGCGGCCATTGGCGCGGCGGACGGCGGAGCGTGGCGGAGGGTTAGTTGGGCGAGGGCTTCTCGACGTGGTCGATGGCGATCACATCCACCGCTGTCTTCTGCGCCGTCAGCTTCAGCCCAAGCTGCTGCTGAATCGCATCGAAGAGGTTCGGCGCTTCCGATACATCCGACGCATTGACTTTTGGCGGATGTCCGTTGAACTGCCAATCTTCGGGAGTGAACGTGACGTTGTTGTCGAATCTGCCCGGTATGTCTGTCCGGTTCACCACTGGCTTGTCCAGAACCAGCATTTGCAGAAAGTCGGTGAAGTCCGTCATCGTCCCATTGACCAGATGCAGCGTCAGGCCGCCGGTTCCTTGCGCGTAGTAGAAACCGGGGAGTGTCCCTTTCACTTGCGTAGGCGTCAGCTTTTGTCCCGTCTTCCCGACGGTCAGCACATACGCCGCAAGATCCCGCTTATCGTGATGAAACTTCAACGCGAAGCGGTCCGCCAGCAGCTTCCGAACCATGATTCTCATCTGGTCGGTATTCGGCGTGCCCGGTTGGTCCGGATTCGCTTCGATGTCGTATCGATCGCTGTCCATCCATCCCGGCCCGTTCACAACCTGCTTCACCTGCAAGCTGTAGGCAAAGGTGACCAGATCGTTCAGCGATCCGTTGCGGACCACCATGCTGCGTCCCTGGAGCACGAGGCCTTGCAAGCTCGACCCTCCCGAGGGGTTCGGCTTGATGGTCGCGACTTCGAACGACGGGTCTGCATCCGCCGCCATCGGCTTATCCGGCTTGGGTGGCTCGGGGATGTCCCACGCCGTCTCTGGCGTGGCGAGCAGCAGGGTCAGCGGAAACGGCTGTCCGCCCTGGGTCCATGTCCCGCTGATGCTCTTGCCGCTGGCGTCCAGCTTGCCCTCGAAACTGCCGCCGAGCATGTCGACCGCAATCTTTACAGCAGAACCCTGCCGAGTCACCGACGTGACCGGAATCGGCTGCGGAGTCTGATCGATGCTGTACATCTTCGCGCTCCAGCCGTCCTTGTCTCCCTTGTAGATATTGAAGATGATCCGCAGGTCCTTACCGACCTTCAATGTTCCCTGCCAGTTGCCCGAGAGGTCGCCCGGCGCAGAGGGAGCAGCGGCCTGCGCGCGCAGGGCGGGGGTTGCGATCAACGCAGCGAGTGCAACGAGGCTCAGCATCAATTTCTTCATCGAACGATCTCCTCGAATAACGGATGGACTGCATGGCCCACAGCCCACCGTTAACCGGCAAGAAGGAGCCGTGCTCCATAATACGCAATCCCGCCGCGGCAGGTTCAAGTGAATTGCCGGGCACTATCAAATTCATTGCATGAGCAGAGATTGCGCCGTACTGTGTGCCCGGTGCGCGGGCGGGCCTTATTTTTTTGCCTTGGCGGCTGATTTTTTGGCGGGGGACTTTGCCTGCGGCTTTGGCTTGGCAGCTTTCTTCGCGGCTTGCTTTGCCGGTGACTTGGCGGCAGGCTTTGGCTTTGTCTCCGATTTCGGCTTGGCGGCGGCCCTTGCTTCCGGCTTGGCGTCTGCCTTTGGCTTCGCCTCCGGCTTCTGCTTGGCTGCCGGTTTCGCAACCGTCTTGGCCGACGGCTTTGGCTTTGTCTCCGGCTTCGACTCGACGGCTTCGGCGGCGGCTTCCGCCTGCTGGCGCAGCGCGTGAAGCACCACGCGGAACATCTCTTCCTCGGGTGCGGGCTTACCGGTCCATATCTCGAACTGCCGCGCGCCCTGGTGGACGAACATCTCCACGCCCGTGATGATGGGGATCGACAACTGGCGCGCGAGGTGGAGCAGCGGCGTCTCCAGCGGGTTGTACACCAGGTCGAAGACCAGCCTGGTATTGAGGTCCCTGGCCTCCAGCAGGGGCGCGGTCTTGTTGCCCGCCATGCCGACCGGCGTGGCATTGATGATGGCGTCGAAGGACGTCTTGGCCAGGGCCTCCTTGCGGATGGTCTTGGAGCCGGACTGGCGCGCCAGCTTCTGCGCGGTCTCGGCTGTGCGGTTGAGGATGAAGACGTTTGCGCCCTTCTCGCGCAGGCCGAAGACGGCGGCGCGCGCCGCGCCTCCCGCGCCCAGCACCAGGACCTTGGCGCCGGCCAGCGGCATCCGCTTCTCCAGCGGGCCGGTAATGCCCGCCACGTCGGTGTTGAAGCCGTAGAGCTTGCCGTCCTGCGCGCGCAGCACCGTGTTGCATGCGCCGATCCTGGCCGAGAGCGGGTCGGTGCGCTCCAGATGCGCCATGATCTCCTGCTTCAGCGGCATGGTGACGCTGACGCCCTGGATGGGGATGTCGTACACCAGCTTCAGCAGGTCGGAGAGCCGGGCGGTCTGCAGTGCCAGATAGACGGCGTTGACCGTCTCGCGGCGGAAGGCCGTATTCATCATGATGGGCGAGAGCGAGCTGCGGATCGGGTTTCCCGCCACGCCGTAGATCTTGGTGGCCGCGTCAACCTGGTCGATGCGGTAGGTCTCGATCAGCGTCCGCGAGGCGATCTGCCCCGGCCCGGTCTCCTCGCCCACGGTGGCGGCGGCGAAGGTGAAGGCCGATCCGGCGCGCACGCCCAGCACGCGCGAGATGATTCCAGCGTCGCCCATGCAGATGCCGATGAGGTTCGAGTTGTCGTTCATGCGCTCCAGAAAGCGGATCAGCGTGACGTTGTCGTAGAGCGCCTTGGCGGTGGGAACGACTTTGATGAAGTCGGGGCTGAAGGCCTCGCTGCGGTTGAATATCCCGTCCAGATCGTGCGTTCCCATGAAGTCGTGATAGCTGATGAGCAGGCCGATCCCGGTCTCGCGCAGCTTCTGCAGGTCGGCCTTCTTCATTGCCTCGGCGGATTCCAGTTCAAGGTCCACCAGATGGAACCCCGCAGCCGCGCATTTGGTCAAAATCTCCAGTTCGGCGGCCAGTGATCCGGCGAACTTGCCGCCATTCACGGTGCGTCGACAGGTTGCGATCACGGTGGCCGCCGTATTTTCGGCGAAGAACTGCTTGAACCGCGGCAGCGCAAGCAGCGGTTTCTCAAGATAATCCAGGCGAAACTCGAGGAACGGCGTCTCTTTGACCGCGGAGGTCGCCTTTTCGATCATCTCAGCGGGAGTGGCGCCTGCGATGGCCACGCACACTTTGGCAATGCGGGAGCGGAGAAACTGGGAAGCGTGACTGGGTACGTTCAAACTCATAGGCGCAATCGCGTATCTTACACAGCAATCGCTCAGGATGCAACTTTTCCAGTAAATATCTGCGATTGCGGAGGTTAGCCGCCAAACCGAGCGGTTTGGCGAACGCTCAACATTAACCTCCAAAAGAGACGGAAAGTGCGGCTAAAAGTTGCATCCAACAGGGGAAAAATCTCGATGGACGAGAAACTTACCTGTCCTGCCAAGGCACGGCGCACGGGTGAAACCATAAAATGGGTGAGGGATGAAGCGACCGAACGATGCACAGGCGACCGGCGAGGTGGACGATCTGCTGGCCTCCGTTGGCCTGGGCCACGGACGGCGCAAGACGCTCGCCGGCTCCTGGCAGAATGGGGAGCGGCTGGCGAAGACTACGCGTGCCCGCCAAAATGCGCAGTCTGGACCTGCCGCGGCGCACAGGGGCGAGGGAACGCGGAGCGACAAGGCGGCGAAGCGAGTCGAACCGGTTCGCGCGCCGGGCTGGCTGCGCTACGCCTGGCTGCGCCACGGTTTCAGCACGCGCGCCACGGGTGTCTCCTCCATCTACGGTTCGGGTGCAGGCGTTGGCTCGCTCAACCTGGGTTGGACCCAGCAGGACGACCCGGCCAATGTGGCCGAGAACCGTCGCCGATTTATGGCCGCGGTCTTCAGCCAGCCAATAAACTCTGGCACCCCATCCATTTCCGGGCCATCTGATCCCTGTTCCCTGTTGCCTGATCCCTCTCTCGTGACCCTGCGCCAGTTCCACTCAGGAATGTTGCGCACCGTAGAGCGCGAAGACCTCGCCCAGCCCGCCCGCCTCCAGACCGCCGACGGGCGCGCCGTACTGCGTGCAGACGGGATGATGACCGACGTACCCGGCGTCTTTCTCGGCATTCAGACCGCCGACTGCGTCCCGGTGCTGGTGGCCGACGTGCGCCGGCGCGCTGTGGCGGCCTTCCATGCGGGCTGGCGCGGCACGCTGGCCCGCATCGTCGAGCGCGGCATCGGCGCCATGCGCCTGCGCTACGGCTCGCGCCCCGAGGACCTGGTGGCCGCCATCGGCCCCTCCATCGGCCCCTGCTGCTACGCGGTCGGCGAAGAGGTGCGCTTCCAGTTCGAGTCTCAATTTGCCTACGCGCCCGATCTCTTCAGCGAGGTCTTCGACTCCGACCCCGTGCGCGACAAGTACCCGCTCCTCTTCCTCACCGCGCGCGCGCCGGGCCACAGCAACATCGGCCCACAGATCCATCTCGACCTGTGGCAGGCGAACCGCCGCCAGTTGCTCGACGCAGGCGTCCCCGCCAGCCGCATCACCGTCGTCGGCGAATGCACCGCCTGCGCCGGCCTGGGGACCGCCGCCGGAAGAAAGTACTTCTCCCACCGCGCCGAAAGCGGCTTCACCGGCCGAATGATGGCCGTCATCGGCGTGGCAGAGGCAGCAAGCAATAAATAAGTTTGCGGAACGATCAGTGAAATAAGTTTGCGGAACGATCAGTGAAATAAGTTTGCGGAACGATCAGTGCGATGCGGTTGCCGCAGGCGTAGGTACAGGAGCTGCGACCGGAGTGGCCGTAGGATCGTTCTTCGCATGTCTGTGGAAGAGAATCCGAATGATGTCGGGCGCGAACTCGTACATCTGCCCGCCCAGCGCGCCGAACAGCGTCACCTCGCTGCCGTTCTCCAGCGTCAACCCGATGCCCCGCTGGTTGGCTGGGTAGTATGCATTGGAGATTGCGCCCGATATGTAGTTGCCCAACACGTTCGATGTATTGAACTGGTTCTTCCCGTTGTCGCCGTGACATTCAACCGTGGATAGCGCGGCAACCCAGATGCGGCTCTTGATGGAGCCGGTCCCCTTGCGGAAGTAGCGCGGATCCTGATGCAGCAACTGGGGCAGAAGGGCGTTGCCGATCAGCGCGCCGTTGACATTATCGGCATAGCTGGCGCCGACGCGCTTGAAGTATCCGGTAGGCCCCCAGCCGTAGCCGCTGTTGCTGTCGACCAGTTCGCTGTATCCTCCGCCGACCACAAACGCCCAGCCGAAGTAGAAAGGATCGATGGTGCTGTGCAGCGCGAGATTCCACTTCTGCTTGCCGGAGAGCGGGGTGGCCTGCCCGTTCATCACCACATTGAAGTTGGGCACCACGCCCAGCAGACGCTGCTGCTCCTCGGCCTTCAACTCGCGCTCGGACTCGTCGTGCTGTTGCTGCTTCGCATCCGTTGGGCCTGGCGTAGCAGCCGGAGGCGTGGAGTTTGGTGCAGGCGCAGAAGCCGGTGCAGTTGCCGACGGAGGAGTCGCGGCCGAAGCAGGCACGCTCTGCGGCGACGAAGAAGACGTGGATGCAGCCGGAACGCTGTTCTGTGGCTCCGGTGCCTCCGGCAGCGCGAGCGCCGCCGACTCCACCGTCTGCGCGACGATGGACAGAGTGGGTTGCACCGCAGCCGTCTGCGTGAGATGTGTCTGTGCCTGCATCGAAGTGGCAAACGAAAGAGCCAGAGCCATAAACGTGGCTGAAATAAAAATGGGGGGAAAGAGTGGTCTCACTTCATTAGTCTATCGCACAGAGCTGCGCACAAACCCTTTGGCAGCAGGCGGCGCAGGGGCCTGCACCTGACTTGCAACTGGGGATAGAGTCTGTGCGTTCGCGCGCGGTGCGGTAGGCTGGATCGATGAGGACAATGCGATGAAATTCGAGATGGAAAAAACTCCCGCGCGCCAGATCTACAACCTGCTGATCGGCCTGGTGGCCCCGCGGCCCATCGCCTGGGTCACCAGCATGGATGAAAATGGCCGCCTGAACGCCGCGCCATTCAGCGCCTACAATTACCTATGCACCGATCCGCCGATCGTCGGCATGGGCGTGATGAACCGCCCCGGCCGCGGCTTCCTCCCCAAGGACACGGCGCGCAACATCCGCCGCACCGGAGAGTTTGTCATCAACGTGGTGACGGAAGACCTGATCGAGAAGATGAACATCTGCGCCACCGACTTCCCCGCCGAGGTCAGCGAGCTGGAGATGGCGGGCCTGACCACCGCGCCCTCGTCGGTCGTCAAAGTCCCGCGCATCGCCGAGGCCCACGCCGCGCTCGAGTGTAAGGAGTTCACCACCATGGAGATCGGCCGCTCGCGCATCGTTCTGGGTCGCGTCGTCGCCATGTTCGTCGAAGACCAATTCATCGTGCCGGAGCAGAACGGCGCCGGCCCCTACATCAGGTCCGAAGAGCTGCACGCCATGGGCCGCATGAACGGCCTCGGCAGCTATGTCAAGACGCGCGACGCCTTCGTCACCGTCCCCCGCATCTCGTTCGAAGACTGGGAGAAGGGCAAGCGCTCATAAACCATCATCCTCAAATAAACCGTGAACCTCCAATAAACCGTCATTCTGGCGCAGCCAGAATCTCTGTATTTTCTTTTGCCTGTTCTCGCTTCGCTGCTATTCCAGATAGCGCTTGACCCACGGATCGTCGGAGCGCACCAGCTCCTCGGTCGTTCCGTGGAAGACAATCTTCCCCTCGTTGAGCAGAAGAAACTTCGTGCCTTCATCGATGCCCCCGTCCGCACCGTCCTTGGGCAGGAGCTTCATGCCGCCAGTCGCTGGATCGAAGCGGTGGGTGGCAAGGATGAACGCGTCCTGCAGGCGGTGCGTCACCACCAGCGAGGTGGTATGCCAGACGTCGCGCTGCTTCATCACCAGCTCGATAATGGTGGTCGATGTGATGGGGTCGAGCCCGCCGGTGGGCGAGTCGTAGAGGATCAAATCGGGATGGCTGATGATCGCGCGAGCAATCGAGACGCGCCGCCGCATCCCGCCCGAAAGCTCAGACGGAAACTTGTCAATCGCCGCCTCCAGCTCGACGAACTTCAGCGCCTCCACCACGCGCGTGTGCGCCTCGGCCTCCGGTACGCGCTCCTCGTGCAGCCGGTACGCCACGTTGTCCTCGACGTTGAGCGAGTCGAACAGCGCCGACTCCTGAAAGACCATGCCGATGCGCGCGCGCAACGCGTAGACCTCTCGCCGCCGCAGTTTGTCGATCTCCTCGCCGAAGACGCGAATCGTGCCCGAATCAGGCTTGAGCAGGCCATTCGCCAGCTTCAGCAGCACCGACTTGCCGCATCCCGCCGGGCCAAGCAGCACCAGCGTCTGTCCGCGCTCCACCGAGAAAGAGACCTCCTGCAACACCGGCTTGCCGTCGAAGGCAATCGACACATCCTCGAACTGCACCACGGCACTCCCGTCGCCGGCCGCGCCGGCGGTTGCCGTGCTGGAACTACTGCCCGGGTTGGCGTGGTCTTCAGGCATGGGCGCTCTCAACTGCCGAAGATGCCGATCATCAGGCGGGTAACGATGAAGTCGACGATGATGATGAACACCGACGAGACGACCACCGCCTGGGTCGTCGCGCGTCCCACGCCCTGCGTCCCGCCCGTGGTCCTCATGCCGAAGAAGCAGCCCACGGTGGCGATGATGAACCCGGAGAAGATTGGCTTGGTCAGTCCCTGCACGATGTCGCCATGCACCAGGCTGCTGTAGGAGCTGTGCAGATAGGAGCTGGCGTTCAGCCCCAGCATGTTGACCGCCACCAGCGTTCCGCCCACAATTCCAGAGAAATCGGCGATGATGGTCAGGAAGAAGAGCATGAAGACGGTGGCGATCAGGCGCGGCGTCACCAGCTTGCGGATGGGATCGGTCCCCAGCGCGCGCATGGCGTCGATCTGCTCGGTCACCTTCATCGAGCCCAGCTCCGACGCCATGCCCGCCGCGTTGCGCCCGCTGACCATCAGCCCGGTCAGCACCGGCCCAAGCTCCTTCACCATGGAGAGCGCGACCAGCGATCCGGTCATGCTGACCGCGCCAAACTCCTTCAGCGCGGTCACCGATTGCAGCGCCAGAACGCATCCGGTGAAGAACCCGCTCATGATGATGATCGGCATCGAGCCGGCGCCGATCGAGTCCATCTGGGTGAAGATGTCGCCCCAGTAGAGCGGGCGCGAGAAGATGTCGGCAATCGCCCTGCCCGACAGGATCGAGTACTCCTGCACGGCGGCGACCTGCTTCTTGATGAAAACCTCTGGCGACAGGATGGGCATATCTTCTGTGGCTCAGACTATCAGATGCACGAGTCACCCCGCTAAGCGATTGCTTCTCCCGTGAGTCGCTCAAGCCGGAGACCACACCGTTGCTCCCCACTCGTCTGCATGGCTACAAAGCGGTTGAAGGTGAGAAGATGGAGGGATGATTGCTGAGGGCACGGCGCGGACGATGTTGGCTGCGGTGTTGTATGGCAGCGAGGACCTGCGCATGGAGCGGATTCCCATACCGGGAATCGGCGCGGGCGAACTCCTCCTGCGCGTGGGTGCGGCTCTCACCTGCGGCACCGATCTCAAGGTCTACCGCCGCGGCTACCACGCCATGATGCTGAAGCCGCCGGTGGTCTTCGGCCACGAGCTGGCCGGAGTTGTGGCCGAGGTGGGCGAAGGAGTGACGAAGTTCCGCGTGGGCGACCGCGTGCTGCCGCTCAACTCCGCCCCCTGCGACAACTGTTTCTTCTGCCGTCACGCTCAGCAGAACCTCTGCGAGAATCTGCTCTTCAACAACGGCGCCTACGCCGAGTACATGCGCATCCCGGCGCGCATCGTGGAGAAGAACACGCTGCTTGTGCCGGACAATGTGCCGTTGCAACACGCCGCGCTCACCGAGCCGCTGGCCTGCGTCATCCTCGGCCTGGAGGCTTCGGGCGCGCGCGCCGGCGACACCATGGTCGTCATCGGGGCCGGACCCATCGGGTTGATGTTTATCCACGCGGCCCAACTGAGCGGCGTGCGCGTCATCGCGGTGGTCAAGCGCGAGGACCAGATCGCCGCCGCGCAACACTTCGGCGCAACCGATGTGGTGCAGATCACAGCAGGCGTAGACACCGTGGCCGCGGTGCGCGCGCTCACCGGCAACGCGCGTGGCGCGGACGTCGTCATCGAGGCCGTGGCCCGGCCCGCCACATGGGAGCAGGCCGTCGGCATGGTGCGCAAGGGTGGACTGGTCAACTTCTTCGGCGGCCCGCCCAGCGGCACCGTCGTCGGCCTCGACACCAACCGCCTGCACTACGGCGACATCACGCTGAAGGCGACCTTCCACCTGACGCCGGAGACCGCGCGCACGGCCTTTGGGCTGATCGCCAGCGGGCAGTTCAAATCCGCCGAGTTCATCACGCGCACGGCAACTCTGAATGATGTGCCCGCCGTCTTCAAGCGCATGATGACGCGCAGCAGCGACAACCTGCACGACATCAAGACCGCCATCCTTCCCAATGGCGGCGGGACCGGGCAATGAGCGAGTGGATGGAGGCGACCGGCGACGCCCACGCCTGCGACTCGCTCGAAGGCGCGCCAGCCGGCTACTGGACGCCGCAGGACCGGCCCACGCTGGACCAGGCGCGCGCCTGGTGCCACCAGCTTGCCACCTCGCACTACGAGAACTTCCACGTCGCCACCTTCTTCCTGCCTCGTCTCATGCGTCCGCACTTCGAGGGCCTCTACGCCTTCTGCCGCGTCTCGGACGACCTCGGCGATGAGGTCGGCGACACCGCAACCGCCCTTCGCCTGCTCAACACATGGGGCGCAATGCTCGACCAGTGCTACGACGCGCCTGCTCAGTCGCGCCATCCCGTCTTCGTCGCATTGCGCGAGACCATCGTCGCCTGCGATCTGCCGCGCACCCTCTTTCACGATCTGCTGCGCGCATTTAAGCAGGACCAGATCAAGACCCGCTACGACACGTGGGACGAGGCCGTGGACTACTCGCGCTACTCGGCCAACCCCGTCGGCCGCCTGGTGCTGATGGTCTGCGGCTACCGCGACGGGCCGCGCGCGCTGCTCTCCGACAAAATCTGCACCGCGCTGCAACTGGCCAACTTCTGGCAGGATGCGGTGCGCGACTCAGAGATTGGGCGCAGGTATATTCCCACCGAATACATGCTGCGCTTCGGCGTGGCCGAGGGCCAGATCGAAGGCCGCGTCTTCACCCCGGAGTTCGCCGCCATGATGCGCGCGCTGGTTGACCGCACCCGCGCGATGCTGCACCAGGGCGCCGCGCTCAGCATCACCGTGGACGACGAGCTGCGCGTCACCCTCGACCTCTTCCGCAAGGGCGGCGAGGCGGTCCTCGACGGCATTGCCGCGCAGCACTACGACGTGCTGCGCGGACGGCCCGTGGTGACGCGGCGCAAGAAATTAATGCTGCTCTTCGGCGCGTTGCTGGACAAACTGCGAACGCGCCGCACGGATGGGGTCCGGGCAACATGAGCGATGCGGGCGATCTGCGCGAGGTTGGCAGCGTGATGGCAGCGGACGGCAGCAACGTGGATGCGCGGACGGCCGCGGCCTACGCCTTCTGCCGTGCCATCGCCCGCCGCGAGGCGAAGAACTTCTACTGGGCCTTTCGCGTCCTGCCGCGGCCCAAAAGCGACGCAATGTGCGCCGTCTACGCCTTCATGCGCCGCGCCGACGACATCAGTGACGACGAATCGAAGCCCATCGAAGCCCGCCGCGAAGAGATGAAGTCGTGGCTCGAAGCATGGCGCGCGTCGAGAATCTCCGCCTTGAATCAATCCTCGCCCAACACAAATGAAGACCCCGTCTTCCTCGCGCTCAGCCACACGCAACGAGCCTTCGGAATTCCAGACGAGCTGCTGGAAGAGTTAGTCGCCGGAACCACGATGGACCTTGAACCTCGAACCTCTGCCCTCGAACCGATTCAGACCTACGCCACCTTCGACGACCTCTACCGCTACTGCTATCTGGTCGCATCGGTTGTCGGCCTGGTCTGCATCCGGATCTTCGGATACAGCGACGCGCGCGCGGAAATATTCGCCGAAGAGACGGGCGTCGCCCTTCAGCTGACCAACATTCTGCGCGACGTGAAGGAGGACGTGGATCGGGGCCGCGTCTATCTCCCACTCGATCTGCTCGACGAGTTCGGCGAGTCGCTCGACGAGCTGCGTAGCCTCGCCGCCGGCCGCTCCATGACGGAGCGCGAGCGCTCCATGTTGGCGACGCTTGCCATCCGCGCCGAGAAGTACTATCTCGCCGCCGGCAAGCTCACTCCGCTGATCGACCGCGACAGCCGAGCCGCATTGTGGGTTCTGGTCACCATCTATCACCGCCTGCTCGCCCGCATCGCGCATCGCAAGATGAATGTCTTCGGCGAGCGCATCGCCCTCTCCACCGCCGAGAAGCTTGCCGTCCTTCTCCGTGGAGCTACAATGGCCGCATGGAACCGCGTGACAGAGTGAAGCGCGCCTCCGATCTTCGCCGCCGCGCCGCCGACGCGCGCCCCACCGACGTGACCGTAATCGGCGCGGGCGTGGCCGGGCTCGCCGCCTCCGTTGCGCTGGCTGGCGACGGTGCCTCGGTGACGCTGCTGGAGAAGCGCTCCTTTGTCGGCGGACGCGCCTACTCCTACCCGCATCCCGCGCTGGGCGAGACCATCGACTCGCAGCATGTCGTCCTCGGCTGCTGCACCAACTTCACGAATCTGATGGAGCAGGCCGCCGCGCAGTGGTCCATCCGCTGGTACGACGAGCTTTGCTTTCTCGAACCATCGGCCTCGGGCAACCCGCGCCGCAGTTGGATCAAACCCGGCCGCCTGCTTGCGCCCGCGCACCAGGCCATCAGCTTCCTGCGCGCGCCCATGTTGGACCTGCGAGACAAGGCCGCCATCGCATCCGGCCTGGCGCGATTTCTGCGCGGCTATCCCGCAAGCGACGCGGAGAGCTTTGCCTCATGGCTCAAGCGCACCAATCAGACCAGCCGCGCCATCCGCCACTTCTGGGAACCCATCGTCTCCGGCGCGTTGAACGATACCGCGGAAAATTGTTCCGTGAAGTACGCGGGCAAGATCTTTCACGAGTCCTTTCTGCGCTCGCCGCAGGCTGGGCGTCTTGGCATCCCCACCAAGCCGCTCACCGAATTCTTCGAGCCAGTCGTAAAGCTGGCGCGCCGCCTCGGCGTCGATCTGCGCCTGAACTCCGGCGTCGACGCAATCGCGCGCACACCCGAGGGCCGATGGAAGGTCCGCACCGGCGAAACCGAGTTGGAGACCGGCGCAGTCGTGCTGGCCACCGACCTCCGCCAGACCGAGCGTCTGAGCAACACGCTGGCCGGGGCAGGCGCCACTCCCGGCGCGTCGAAGCCCTTCCAGTTTGACCGCTTTGTCTCCGCGCCCATCACCACCATCCATCTCTGGTACGACCGCGAGGTCGCCGACATCGACCACGCCGTGCTGCTCGACACGCGCATCCAGTGGCTCTTCGCCAAGTCCAGAATCCGCGGATGGGAGCCCGAGCGCGGCAGCTACCTGGAGCTTGTCATCAGCGCATCGTGGCCGGAGATCGCCATGACGCGCGAGCATCTCCTCGCCTTGGCCCTGCGCGAACTTGTACTCTTCTTCCCCGCCGTGCGCCAGGCCCGCCTGCTGAAGTCCGCCGTGCTCAAGGAAGCCCGCGCAACCTTCTCCGTCACGCCGGGCCTCGACGCCTTCCGCCCGCCGCAGACCACCCCCTACCCGCGCCTCTACGTCGCCGGAGACTGGACCGCAACCGACTGGCCCTCCACCATGGAAGGGGCCGTCCGCAGCGGACGCCTCGTTGCCGGCGAAGTCGCCGGCGACCGCACCCTCTTCCTCGCCCCCGAAACCCCCGCCTCCGGCCTCATGCGCTTCCTCAGCCGCAACCAATAGATACCGCCTTTGTCGGACAAGCGGGAAAGAGGTAGGTTGGAAGGATGAGCGATGTGGAGAAGGTCCTTTTAGAAATCACCCGTGCGAAGAAGAGCAAGGCTCGGCTGGTGTTGGTGGGTGCATTCGCGGTTGTTCTGGTGGTTTGCCTGACGGCGAGCTATCTGACGCAGGGAGCGATGTCGGGCCGGCCGCGTCAGAGAGTCCAGCCGGGACTGGTGGACCAGCAGCCGTGGCAGACGGCGTCGGCGTTGTCCGGTCTGGCGGTGTCGGCGGAGGAGAAGCAGTTTGCGCGGCAGGCGGAGCGCCTGGCGGACCACGAGGTGGACCAGGCGTTTGCAATGGCGTTGCGTCAGGCGGAGATGGAGACAACGGTGCTCACCGGGCCGGCGCTGGAGATTCAGCAGAAGATGAACGCGCTGGCCGGGCAGGTGAAGGATGACCAGGCGGCGGTGGATGGCCTGAACGCGCAGGTGGAGGCGGCGGCCAAGCGGGGAGGCGCGGCTGCGGCTGCGCTGGGCGACGAGCTGGATGTGGCGAAGGCGCGCCTACAGCTCGACACCGATGAGATGAATGACGCCAGCGAAGACCTGGCGCGGGCGAGCGGCGACAAGCGTGCCCAGATTCAGCAGGAGTTGACGGCACGCGAGACGTCCATGCAGAAGTACGACTCACAGGCCAACAACGCGGGCGAGCCAGCGGCGATCTCGGTGAAGCGGTATGGAACGCTGGCCGGGCGGATTGGCGGGTGGTTCGATCAACGAAGCCGGCAGGATTCGATCGAGCAGGCGCAGGCGCAGACGCAGGCGGACGCCGCGTCGTTGACAGCGCAGTACGCGGCGCTGCATGAGCAGTCGACAGCGGCGGCGACGACGATCAGGGATGAGAATGCGGGCGCGGCGGCCAACGGCGCTGCGCAGTCGAATGCAGCGGTGGGCGGCTCCGACGCGAAGGGCAAGCTGGCGAGAATGGCGCACGTGCATGAACTGGCACAGATCCACTCGATTCTGGAAGACAGGCTGGACACGGACAAGCAGCTCTCCGCGGTGTATGCGAAGTGGATTGCGCAGGTCGACTCGCAGCACCGGATTGTGCTGCACCTGGTCCTGCAGTCGATGGCGGGAATTGCGGCGCTGCTGCTGGGTGCGGTGCTGGTGTGGTGGCTGGTGCAGGCCTTGCTGGACCGCGCCGTGGACCGCGCCGTTGTGGACGCGCGAAGCATACATACATTGCGCACGGTTGCCAGCCTGGCTATCGAGGGGGTGACGCTGGTGCTGGTGCTGCTGTTCGTCTTCGGCGCGCCCAGCCAGATGCCGACCATCCTGGGACTGTGTGTGGCGGGACTGACGGTGGTCTTTCAAAACTTCATCCTGGCGTTCTTCGGCTGGTTTGTGCTGATGGGCCGCAATGGGGTCCGCGAGGGCGACTGGGTGGAGATCAACGGCGTGGCAGGCGAGGTCGTCGATGTCGGGCTCTTCCGCACCACGCTGCTGGAGACGGGCAACGGAACGGACAAGGGACATCCGACCGGGCGGCGGGCCAGGTTCCTCAACAGCTTTGCGGTGACCGGCCAGTTCTTCAACTTCTCCACCACCGGCCAGTGGATGTGGGACGAGATCAGCGTGAATGTGCCGCCGGGCGAGGGTTCGTACCAGACCATCGAGGCGATCCACAAGGCAGTGGTGCAGCAGACGGAGAAGGACGCGACGCTGGCGGAGAAGGAGTGGCAGGGCGTCTCCAGGCAGCATGTGCTGGGACAGATGTCAGCCGCGCCGTTGGTGAACCTGCGCCCGGCAGCTTCTGGCATCGACATCCTGGTACGCTATGTGACGCGCGCCAAAGACCGCTTCGAGATGCGCAACAAGCTGTACCAGACCGTAATCGAGCTGCTGCATAAGCCGGCGGGCACGGCAGCGGACGCGGACGCGGCAGCGGCGGGCGCGGCGGGCGCGTAAGTGCAGAAATAGGGAGAAGCAACTGGTTTGCAACCGGCTGGCCCTCCATCATGGAGAGCGCGCCGCGCGAATGGGCCTACGCAAAGCACTGGACCGGCTCCGAGCAACGCGATGCCAGCCTCTGACCATGGACCGACGACTACAACCACCACCGGCCCCATGGTAGCCTCAGCTACATGCCGCCCATCAGCCGCTCCCAGGCCGGTACAACGTCTTGACTTCTACAGGCACCCACCTGGACAGTGGAAGCTTCAAGGTGTCAATCCCGCATTAATTTATTGTCCATCCCCATGGGCTACTGGAGACATTTTGCGCACGACATTAGTCATTGCTGCAACCATGGAACCCACGTCGCTGATATTCAAAGGTAAAACGAGGGTATTGCCCGCTTTTGCAAGCTTTCCAAACTCGGGGATGTACTGTTCGGCAACTCGAAGCTGCACAGCCTCAAACCCACCAGGGCTTTTAATAGAGTTTGCAACTAGCTGGATCCCCTCAGCAGTTGCTTGGGCGACTGCAAGAATTGCGGCGGCTTGACCTTCAGCTTGGTTAATCTGCTGTTGTTTATATCCTTCAGATGCCTTGATGACTTTCTGCTTATCGCCTTCGGCAGCGTTGATAACAGAATCACGTACGCCTTCGGACTGGAGTATTACAGCACGTTTCTCGCGTTCCGCTCGCATCTGCTTTTCCATTGCCGCCAACACATCCTGAGGCGGCATGATGTTTTTAATCTCGTACCGCAATACCTTCACGCCCCATGCTTCCGACGCCTTGTCCAGTTCCGTTACAACTGCGATGTTAATATGCGTTCTCTCCTCGAACGTTCGATCCAGTTCAATCTTTCCGATTTCACTTCGTAGCGTCGTCTGGGCAAGCTGCGTTATAGCAAATTCGAAACTGGCAATTCCATACGATGCATTCTTGGGATCGAAAATCTTGAAATACAGGATGCCATCGACCTTAACTTGTACATTATCGCGAGTGATGCAGATCTGTTCCGGAATTTCCATAGCTCGTTCTTTAAGTGTTTGCCGGTAACGAATAACATCCATAAAAGGCAACAAAATGCAGAAACCCGCGCCCAGCGTGGAGTGGTATTTGCCCAAACGTTCAACAACATACGCACTTTGTTGTGGAACAACTACAGCCGTCTTGGAAAGCAGGATAAGTACGAAGACGGCAGAGATTAGAGCGATGACTAAAAGAATGGGCATACTCCTCCTAAGAAGTAGCTGAATTCGGTTCAACTGCATCTGCGTTAGAGTTTACAGAGAGCGGGCAAACCTCCAGAGCAATACCGATACTGCGCACAACCCGACATCGCTGACCCATTACCAAATCGCTGGGGCCAAGGTTGCGAGCGCTCCAAGTGGTGCCTCTCATTTGTACCTGTCCCTTGGTATCTAGAGAAATATTTTCAGCCGCTATCGCAATCTGACCACTGAGGTCGTCAATATCCGGCAAGCTAGAATGTGGCCTGAATCTTTGGACTAATTTGGGACGGAATAGGATGGCGGAAGTGAGCGATATGCTTGAAAATAGCAGCCACTGCAACCACGCCGGACCGCCTAAACCAAGTCCAGCTATAGCACCGATAATAATAGCGGTGCCTCCGAAGAATACAAAGTAAAAGCCGCCTGCTCCCGACAACTCAATAACAAGCAAGACAAAGCCGAGTATTACCCATATCCACCAATCCACTTTTCACCTGACCTTGTAAAACGAGATAGCAATATTCGTGAAGAGGCTCAACGGTGCCTACCATACGATTCATCTGAGATGATTTGGATAATTCGATGTGCCACGAAGTCTATATCCTTCTTTCTACTATGTAAAGGTTTAAGCAAAGCGTTTTTTTAGACAGATCCAAGGCCGGGTGCGCCAGGTCTCGATTTTGAGACCTGGGATCGCTGACATCAGCCTCTCCGCGTGCCCCATTTATGCGCGTTGTTTGCGCCTGGGTGGGGTCGATGGGTGGGCATTCGCGCAGCGAACCCCTCCCGCCCAAACTCGTCGAGTTACGCGCTCTCGCCCTTGGCCGAGGCCAGCTTTTCTTCTGCCTGGCGTGTCATGGCGTTGGCGTAGTCGTACTTCGCGGCGTCGTCGCCTGCCTCCTGCCACATCTTCTCGCCCAGCGCCAGTTCCTGTTGGGCTTCGGCTGTGTCGATCTCGCTGGGAAGCACCGCCGTCTCGGCCAGAATCGTCACCCGCTCGGGAAGCACCTCGACGAATCCCCACGCGACGAAGAACTTCTGGTCGCCCGAGGTGCCGCCGTGCAGCCGCACCTCGCCCGCGCCTAGCTCCGCCAGCAGCGGCGCAGCGCCGTACAGCGCCTCCAGATAGCCGGAGCTCGACGGCAGCTCCACCGACTCCGCCGTGGCGTCCAGCAGCAGCCGGTCCGGGCTCACCAGCCGTACCGCCAACAACCCCGAATTTGCAACCGCCTCAGCCATCTCGTCCTTCAACTGACAACCTGCAACTGACAACCTGCAACTGTACTAAGCCGTCTGCTTCATCTTCTCCGCAGCCGCCAGTACGTCCTCGATGCTGCCCTTCAGGTAGAACGCCTGCTCGGGGATCGCATCGTGCTTGCCTTCGATGATCTCCTTGAAGCTGCGCACCGTCTCCGCAACCTTGACGTATGCGCCGGGAATTCCGGTGAAGACCTCGGCAACGTGGAAGGGCTGCGACAGGAAGCGCTGCACCTTGCGCGCGCGCGCTACCGTCGTCTTGTCCTCTTCGGAGAGCTCGTCGATGCCCAGAATCGCGATGATGTCCTGCAGGTCCTTATACCGCTGCAGAATCCTCTTCACGCCCTGCGCCACGTCGTAGTGCTCCTGCCCAACGATGCGCGGCGACAGAATGCGCGAGGTCGAGGCCAGCGGATCGACCGCGGGATAGATGCCCAGCTCCGACAGCGGCCGCGAGAGAACGGTCGTCGCGTCCAGATGGGCGAATGTCGTCGCCGGGGCTGGATCGGTCAAGTCGTCGGCCGGCACATAGACCGCCTGCACGGATGTCACCGAGCCCTTCTTGGTCGATGTGATGCGCTCCTGAAGCTCGCCCATCTCGGTCGCAAGGTTCGGCTGGTAGCCCACGGCCGAAGGCATGCGGCCAAGCAGCGTCGATACCTCCGAACCAGCCTGCGTGAAGCGGAAGATGTTGTCGATGAAGAGCAGCGTGTCCGCGCCCTCGACGTCGCGGAAGTGCTCTGCGACGGTCAGCCCGGTGAGCGCAACGCGCAGACGCGCCCCCGGAGGCTCGGTCATCTGGCCATAGATCAGCGTGGCTTTGCTCTTCTGGAACTCGGTGAGATTGATGACGCCCGACTCCTGGAACTCGACCCACAGATCGTTGCCCTCGCGCGTGCGCTCGCCCACTCCGGCGAAGACCGAGAAGCCGCCGTGGTTGGTCGCGACGTTGTTGATCAGCTCCTGGATGATGACCGTCTTGCCCACGCCCGCGCCGCCGAAGAGGCCGATCTTTCCGCCCTTCAGGAACGGCTGGATCAGGTCGATCACCTTGATCCCGGTCTCGAACATCTCCTCGCTGGTCGACTGCTCATCAAACGCCGGGGCAAGGCGATGGATCGGCATGTGAAACTCCGATGTGATCGGCCCCAGTTCGTCCACTGGATCGCCCAGCACGTTCATCACGCGCCCCAGCGTTCCGCGGCCCACGGGAATCGTGATCCCCGCGCCCGTGTCGATGGCCTTCATCCCGCGCACCATGCCATCGGTCGGCACCATCGCGATGCAGCGCACGCGTCCCTCGCCCAGGTGCTGTTCCACCTCGACGATCACGCTCATCGGCTTGGGCACGACGAAGCCGTCGCTGACGATGCGCAACGCCTGATAAATCGGCGGCATCGTCTTCTCTTCGAACTGCACATCAACGGCCGGCCCGCTGACTGAAATTACACGTCCAATATTCTCTGCCATAGTCTCTTCGTTCCTAGGTCCTTCTGCAAGCTGCTACGCGAAGCAAAATTCAAGCCACTGCACGAACTCATAGCGCCGCAGCGCCGCTTACAATCTCAATAATTTCCTTGGTAATCGCCGCCTGACGCAGGCGGTTCATGGTCAAGCTCAAGCTGTCGATCAGGTCCTCTGCGTTCTTGCTCGCCGCGTCGGTCGCCGTCATGCGCGCCGCATGTTCCGCCGCCGCCGATTCCAGCAGCGCATGAAATATCTGCGTGGTCACATACTGCGGCATCAGGTTGCGGAACAACTGTTCCGGCGGCTGGTCGTAGATGTAGTCCACCTCGGCGGTGCCGAACTTCTTCGCCTCCGACTCGGCGGCCGCGTCGTCCGCCGCGAAGACCGAGACGCCGGAGGACTGCGCAGCGCGCGCCGCCGCCTCCCTCTGTTCTTCGGTCATCTCTTCGGCCGCGGTAATCTCCTGCGCGCCCAGCTTGCGGATCGGCAACAGCTTCTCCACCACCAGGCGCTGCGAGATCACGCTCTTGAACTCGTTGTAGACGATGTAGACCGAATCGATCTCCGCCCGCTCGTAACGCTCGACGATGGAGTTGACCATCCGCAGCACATCGTTATAGTCCACCCTCAGCAACAGCCCCGCGTGCTCCGCCGCCACCTCGACCGGCTGCGCGCGATGCCGCACCGTTTCGTAGTGGGTCGAGAGGTCGTTGTCGTAGTGCTGCTCGGTCGTCTCGTAGTTTGCCGCAGCCACCTTCTTCTTGTAGAGCGCGATCGCCTTCTTGCCCACCGGTTCCAGGTCGACGGTCTGGCCCAGAGCGCGCCGCTCGTCGATAAACCGCTGCGCCGCCTTGCCGATGTTCGCGTTGAACGCCCCGGCAAATCCCTTGTCGCCCGCGACCACAATCGCAAGCACGTTCTTCTCCGCGCGCTCGATCAGCAGCGGGTGCAGAATCTCGCCCGTCTGCTCGTTGTAGAGGTCCGTCCGCCGCACCAGCGACACCAGCACATTGGCCAGCATCCGCGCGTATGGTCGCGCCTTCATCGCGCGGTCCTGCGCCCGGCGCAGCTTGGCCGCCGACACCATCTTCATGGCCTTGGTGATCTGCCGCGTGTTCTTCACACTGCGGATGCGGCGCCGAAGATCGAGTACATTCGCCATGGTTTACTTTGCCGCCGCCGCCTCGGCCACAGGCTCTGTCTTAGGAGCAGTCGCCTGCGGCGGTTCTGTTGTTGTGTCCGCGGCCTTTGTCGCCGCCAGCTCTTTCTCGCTCGCTTCCCTCTTGTCCTTCAGGTTCGCCAGAAACGATGTTTTGTAATCCTTCACCGCATCGGTCAGCCGCTTCTTAATGTCGTCGTCCAGCGCCTTCTTTGTGGCAATGTCCGTCAAAATCGTAGGCGCGGAGTTCTCCAGATAAGGATAGAAGCCGTCCTCAAACGCGCGCAGGTCCGCGACCTCGACGTCGTCCAGCAGGCCGTTCACTCCGGCAAACAGGATCGCAACCTGCTTCTCCACCGTCAGCGGATCGAACTGCGGCTGCTTCAGCAGCTCGGTCAGCCGCGCGCCGCGGTTCAACTGCTGCAGCGTGACCTTGTCCAGGTCCGATCCGAACTGCGAGAACGCCGCCAGCTCGCGGTACTGCGCCAGGTCCAGCTTCAGCGTCGAACCCACCTGCTTGGTCGCCTTGATGGCCGCCGCAAAGCCCACGCGCGACACCGAAAGCCCCACGTTCACCGCGGGACGCACTCCAGAGTTGAAGAGATCGGTCTCAAGGAATATCTGTCCGTCTGTAATCGAAATCACATTCGTCGGGATGTACGCCGAAACGTCGCCCGCCTGCGTCTCGATGATCGGCAGCGCGGTCAGGCTTCCCCCGCCCAGCTTGTCGGAGAGCTTTGAAGCCCGCTCCAGAAGGCGCGAGTGCAGGTAGAAGACATCGCCGGGATACGCCTCGCGGCCCGGCGGACGGCGCAGCAACAAGGAAATCTCGCGGTAACTTACCGCGTGTTTGGAGAGATCGTCGTAGATCACCAGCGCGTGGCGTTTCGAATCGCGGAAAAACTCGCCCATCGCGCAGGCCGCGAACGGAGCAAGATACTGCATCGGCGCAGGCTCGGACGCAGTCGCCGCCACAATGATTGTGTACGCCATCGCGCCGTGTTCCTCCAGCGTCTTCACAATCTGCGCCACGCTCGACCGCTTCTGCCCGATCGCGCAGTAGATGCAGACCAGGTCCTTCCCCGCCGAGTTGATGATCGTGTCCAGCGCAATCGCGGTCTTGCCCGTCTGCCGGTCGCCGATCAGTAGCTCGCGCTGCCCGCGTCCGATCGGGATCATCGTATCGATGGCCTTGATGCCGGTGTACATCGCCTCGCGCACGCCCTGGCGGTCAACCACGCCGGGAGCGATGCGCTCCACCGGCAGCCGTTGGTCGGTCGCAATCGGCCCTTTATCGTCGATCGGCGCGCCCAGCGCATCCACCACGCGCCCAATCATCGCCTCGCCCACCGGCACCGACATGATCGTACCCGTGCGCTTTACCTCGTCGCCCTCTTTGATCAGCGTGTAGTCGCCCAGCAGCACGGCACCCACCTCGGACTCGTCCAGGTTCATCGCCAACCCGGCCACGCCGTGGGGAAACTCGATCAGCTCGCCCGCCATCACCTTGTCCAGCCCATGCACGCGCGCGATTCCGTCGCCCAGCGAGATCACCGTCCCGACCTCGTCCACCTGGATCTTCTGCTCGTAGTTCTCAATCTGCTGGCGGAGCAGCTCGGTTATCTCGTCCGCGTTGATCTTTGCCATATCTTTCTAGCCCTCAATCCAGCCCTGAATCTGCTTTCAATCTCAACTAAATCCTGCGTCCTGAAAACTACGTTCAGCCCATCCAACTCTGCGACCTATGCGTTCACCAGCCTCTGCTTGAGCTGCTGCAACTGGGCGCGCAGCGATCCATCGTAGACCGTCGATCCAATCTCCACCACGGCCCCGCCCAGCAGCGTGGCATCTTCCGCGTACCGTGCGCGTACGCGCGCTCCGGCCAGCTTTGCGATCTGCGCCTCCAGTTGTGCGCGGTCCTCCGCGTTCAGCGGACGCGCGCTGGTGATCCGAGCCTCGGTCGCGCCCGCATGCTCGTCCACCACCTGCTTGTACTCGTTGAGTATCTCGTCCAGCTCAGCTAGGCGATGGTGCTCCAGAATCACCGCGATAAAGTTGCGCACCTGGGGGAACATCGCGATGCGTCCCGCAATCCCGTCCAGCACCTTCAACTTCCCTGTCATTTCTATCGACGGGTTCTCCAGCACCTCGCGCAGCACGCTGCTCTCTGCCAGGGTCTGCGCAAAATCGTGCATCTGCTGCTGGGCCGCGCCTGCATCCAGACGCGCCGACTCCGCAACCTCGGCGAAGGCGCGCGCGTAGCGTGGTGCGGAGCTGGCCATCAGTTCTGTCCCTTCTTCGGCTCGCCGCCCGTCAGCCGCTCGGCGAAGCCCTGCACCAGCAGACGGTCCGTCTCCGCCGTGACCGCCAGCTTGTGCGCCGCCTGTTCGATCGCAAGTCCAGCCGCGTACTGCTGTAGTTTCTTCTGCGCATGGCCGGTCGCGGCCGTAATCTCCTGCTCCGCGGCCGCCAGAATCTTCTTCTTCTCGTCATCGACCGTCGCCTTGATGCGTTGCTCTTCGCTCGCCGAATCCTTCTCCGCCAACTCACGCATCGCGGCAATCTCGCCGTCCAGCTTGCCCAGCCGCTCTTCCACGCCGCTCAGCCGCTCGCGCGCCTCTTCGGTCGCTGTCCGCGCGTCCACCAAATTCTTCTGGATCGTTGTATTCCGCTCGCGAATGATCTTCGGCAGTAACTTCACCAGCAGCCACGCGATCCCGACCGCCAGCAGCACGAAGTTCCCAACCACCGACAAATTCGAGACCATGTCGGTGCTGATGCCCAACTTCTTGCCCAGCCAGACCACGGAGGGAGACTTGAGATACTGGTCGTCCTCGTTCTGCTCCTGCTGGTTCTTCTCCGGCGTACTCGCGGCCTTCTCCGGCCTATTCGCAGCCGCAGCAGTCTCCTGCCGCGAAGCCTCCGCTGCCTGCGCCCGCACCCGTGTCTCACGCAGATGCAAACCAATCCCCAGCACCAACGCCAGCGTCAATCCGCCCAGCACACTCCGCCGAAACAAACTTTTCACTGCGCCGCCTCCGGTCGAGTCCCGGACGGCATCACCGCTCGCACAATCTGTTCGCTCAACTCCGCGCACACCCCGTCGATCTGAAGTTGCGCGATGGCCACGCTCTGTTCGATCTCGCCCTTCGCCGCCTTCACCTTCTCCGCGGTCGCCGCGCGCGCATCCGCCAGGGCCAGATCTCGCTGCGCGCCCCACTGCTTCAATTTTTCCTCGCGCGAAGCCAGGTTCTCCGCCCGCGCCCCGCGCAGCTTGGCTTCGTACTCCGCCGTCCTGGCCTCGGCCGCAGAGATCGCTCCCCTCGCCTGCTCCACCGCTCCGCTTGTCCGCGCGCGCCGTTCGGCCAGCACGCGGTCCAGAGGACGCCGCACCAGCAAGCTATAAGCAACCACCAGAAGCAGAAACAGCACCATGGTCGGCACAGAGCCGAGCACAAGTCCACCGAGTTGATTCAGTATTTCATCCATGACTGGAGCGGGCGTGGGGGCTGCAAAACCCCCTTGAAACGCAGGCGAAAACGCTGCCTTGCACACTTCGGGTACAGCTCTTTTCTAACAAAGCGCGAAGGGGAGTGTCAAACCCCCATAGAGCGATAATCGGCTAATCAATGCGGTATTCGCGCAAATCGCTCCGCTTGACTCACCCTCAAAAAATAGCCTTTGACAATCCCACAAAGAAGCCTAGACTTTAAATACCACCAAGACCCGATGTCCTGGGTCGTACAGGTCGCGTGCACTGGGGACACCACCTCCGCTCCCCGACAGGCGGCCTGTTCTGTTTAACCCCGCCCCCATACTTGCAACCACACCTTCGGGCCGTTTGCCCGCATCTCTCCGCTGGCTGCTTACAACTCACAACCTGCAACGCACAACCTGCAACCGCTTCAATTCTGCTCGCGAAACCGCCGATAGCGCTCCAGCAGCGACGCCGGCCCGCGCGCCGTCAACACCACCAGGTTCCCCTCGAAGCTCTTCTCCCCCACCACCGCGCCCGCCTCCAGCGCGGCCAGCAATGCCCCCTCCGACTGCGGCACCCTCAGCCTCGCATCCACCAGAGGGTCCACCATCAGGGCCTCGTCGATGGCCGCCAGCAGCTCATTCAGCCCCGTCTTCATCAGCCCAGAGACAGGAACCGCAACCGGCCCGCCGCTTACCGCACAACCGCCCGCAAGCCGCGCGAGCGCATCCTGCGGCAGCAGGTCGATCTTGTTCATCACCTCGATCACCGGCTTGCCCTTCACATCCAGCTCGCCCAGCACCCGCTCCACCTGCATCTTCTGCTCGTCAACCATCGCGCTGGATGCGTCCCTCACATGCAGCAACACCTCGGCCCGCTCCACCTCTTCCAGCGTCGCGCGAAAGCTGGTCACCAGCGTGTGCGGCAGGTTGCGAATGAAGCCCACCGTGTCCGACAGCAGGATCTTCCGCCGGCTCGGCAATTGCAGTTGCTTCAGCTTGGTATCGAGCGTGGCAAACATCTTCGACGATTCCAGCACTCCCGCTTCTGTCAGCGCATTGAAGAGTGTGCTCTTGCCTGCATTGGTGTATCCCACCAGCGCGACCACCGGCACCGGTACAGACTCGCGTCTCTGCCGCTGCTGACGGCGAATCCGCCGCACCGCCTCCAACTGCTCCTTCACGTGGTCGATGCGCAGGTTGATCTTGCGCCGGTCGGTTTCGAGCTGCGTCTCGCCCGGCCCGCGCGTGCCAATCCCGCCGCCCAACTGGCTCATCGACTTGCCCCGCCCCGCCAGCCGCGGCAGTTTATATTCCAACTGCGCCAGCTCCACCTGCAACTGCCCCTCGCGCGTCCGTGCGTGTCTTGCAAAAATATCCAGGATTAACTGTGTCCGGTCGATCACGCGGCACGGCAGCTTTGCATCCAGGTTGCGCAACTGCGAGGGCGTCAGGTCGTGGTCGAAGAGCACCACGCTCGCCCCGGTGGACGCCACCACGCCCGCAATCTCCGCCAGCTTTCCCTGCCCTACCAGGGTCGCCGCATCCGGCCGGGCGCGCCGCTGCACCAGCGTCGCCGCAATCTGCGCGCCTGCGCTCTGCGCCAGTTCCTCGAACTCCGCCAGCGATGCGTCGAAGTCAAGCTCGCCAACCGCGCCGCGTTGAGACGCAGGTTCCTTCGCGGAAGGGACCTCTGTGTTGCCGGATTGTTGAGCGTCCCCTTCGTCTGCGGAGAGATCGGCCTCGGTCGAAACCGCGGCCGCATCCCGCGCCAGACGCGCCGACGCGCTCAATCGCCGCCGCTGCCCGCTAAACTCCACCGCAACCAGCACGGCGAGCTCCTGGCCCGCCGCCGCGCGCGCCGCTGTCATAACACGCGCCGCCGCCGCATCCTCCACAAGGCTCACCTGCGGCCTCCGGACCGTACCGCATCCGCTCGTGCCGCATCCGCTCTGGTCGAGACCAGCCTTGTCTTCATGGTTGGGACCTTCACCTTTGCAATATCGATCGCCCGCCAGGAAATCTCTGCACAAGCTCGCGTTTTGAAAGGGCGGGACTGGTAGCCCAAGGCTTTAGCCTTGGGTCTCCCCGCCGCAAACCGCCTATTTAAATGCGGCTTTAGCCGCCGAGGGAATCTTGAGAACTTGTTCAGACATTTCCTGGAGCGGCCTCGTCCAGCGCCCCGCCCGGCCCATTCTGCGTCCGCAACTCCGGCTTACCCGCGGCCTGGCCTTCTGTGTGCGGTCCCACCCGGCCGCTCACCACGGTCGAGATCGCGTGCTTGAAGATCAACTGCTCCTGAGCGTTGTTCTCCAGCAGCACCGAGTACTTGTCGAAGGACCGGATCTTGCCCGTCAGCTTCACGCCGCTCACCAGATAGATCGTGATCGGGCTCTTGTCCTTGCGGACCGTGTTGAGAAACGTGTCCTGAATATTCTGTGCCGGCTTCGATTCCATGATTGCCGATCTCCTTGCGGTGGTTTCTTAGGTAGTTTCTTAGGTGGTCTCTCTTGAAAAAAGTAAAGTAAAGGAACGCAGCGCTCTATCGCTTCTCTCCGAGTTCAGTCCCCACAACGGACATCCCACCAAATGCATCTTCCAAGAAATTCAGAATACAGGCCTTAAGCACGATTATCAACTCCACCAGCCCACTCCTCCGCGCAAGCAATATACATTCAAGCAGTTGCGCCACGCGAAAATCCCATCCCTCACGTTCTTTTCTTGGTTAGACGCATTGCAGATGCAATGGATTCAGCCGTCCTGCGTTGTACCATGGCAATCAGTGCCCACCCTCAATCCGCAACCCGTCCCCATGCTCGACTTCAGCCGCCAGTACGCCCCGCTACGGCAGGAGGTTCTCTCCGCCCTCACCGCCGTCTGCGACTCGCAGCACTTTATCCTCGGCCCCCAGGTCGCCGCATTCGAGAAGGCCGCAGCCGCGGCCTGTGCCGCTCGCCACGCCATCGGCTGCGCCAGCGGCACAGACGCCCTCTGGCTCGCGCTCGCCGCCTGCGGCATCGGCGACAGTACTGCCAGCACTCGACTGGGTGCCCCATCCATCGCGGCGACCGGGGTCCCCGGCGAGCGGACTTTGCTCGCTGGGGTGACAGAGCTATGGGTGGGTTCCGACGCCGTCGTCACCACCCCCTTCAGCTTCTTCGCCACGGCCAGCTCCATCCTGCGCGCCGGAGCGCGTCCCCTCTTCGCAGACATCGACCCCCGCACCTTCAACCTCTCGCCGAACTCGGTCGCCGAAGTTCTCGCCAGCCCAGCAGGCAAGAACGTCAAAGCCGTCCTCCCCGTCCATCTCTACGGCCAGTGCGCCGATTGGGATGCCTTCGCCGCTCTCCAGCGCGACCACCCCGGCCTGCTCCTCATCGAAGACGCGGCCCAGGCCTTCGGAGCGTCGTGGACTACGCCCGGCCAGCCAGCAGGCCGTCCCGCTGGCTCTCTCGGCGACGCCGCAGCCTTCAGCTTCTACCCCACAAAAAATCTCGCCGCCATGGGAGACGCGGGCCTCGTCACCACCTCCAGCACCGTGATCGACCGCCGCGCCCGCTCTCTGCGCGCCCACGGAATGACTCGCCGCTACTTCCACGACGAGGTCGGCTGCAACTCCCGCATGGACGACCTGCAGGCCGCCGTCCTCAACGTCAAGCTCCGCCACATCGACGAGTGGAACCAGCAGCGCCGCACCCGCGCCGCCCGCTACGACCAGCTCTTCCGCGAAGCCAACCTCGCCGTCGAATGGTCCCCCCCCGAAGCGCTTCACTCAAACAAAGAGTCGGGTGCCCCATCCATCGCAGCAACATCGCGATGGGTGGGATCAGCAGCCACAATCCCATCCGCAGTCACACCCTCCACCAAAGACGGCGTCGTTCTCCCCTACACCGACCCGCGCGCCACGCCGGTCTTCCACCAATACGTCATCCGCGCCCCGCGCCGCGACGCTCTGCGTGCCCGCCTCACCGCGCAGCAGATCGGCAGCGAGATCTACTACCCGGTCCCCATCCACCTACAGGCCGCGCTGCGCGACCTCGGCCACAAGCCGGGAGACTTCCCCCAAGCCGAGCGCGCCGCTGCCGAAGTCCTCGCCCTTCCCCTCTACCCCGAACTGCGCGACGACGAGCAGCAAACCGTAGTCGCCGCCATCCGCACCTTCTACGCCTGACTTACCACTTACCACTGACCACTTATCACTGCCTTTTACTTCTTCTTCCCCTTCTTATCCTTCTTCACCTCAACCACGGGATGCGCCTCCGCATCCGGCGCGCTTCCCGCCGCCTGAATCCGCCGCACCAGGTTCCCTTCCAGCCGATAGGTCTTCTCGATCGTTCTCCCCGGCGTCACCATTCCCGTCGCCGCATCGGGAACCACCGCGCCCGCGTCCGCCGCCAGCACCTTATAGGTAAACGTCGGCAGCTCCATCTGCGCCGTCGCCGACCTGCCGTACGGGTCCGCGCTCATCCGGATCGTCACCGGAAGATACCCCTCCATATTCTTCTCGCGGTACGCCGTCTCGTAGCGATGCATCTTCAGGTTCCAGGTAAACACCCGCACCTGGTCGAAGTCGTAAGCCAGCCCCGCCGTATAAGGAGACAGAACCGTCAAGTAGATCGGAATGTCTTTATTGTCCTGCTGGGCGCCGTCGTCGTGGACGGTGGTCAGCACATACGCGCCCACGATCCGCTGTCCTTCCGAGTACTTTGCCACCGAGTCGGGCACATCCACATCCACATAGTGAGAGAGCAGCCAACCGGCGCGCCCTTTGGCGTCGCGCGCCAGCCACCAGTCCTCCATCGCAATCGCAGGCACGGTCTCAGTTCCCTGCGCATCCGCCGTCTTTACCGGGGCCGCGCCCGCCGGCATCGGCTTAGGCAGCGTCGCCCGCTCCAGCAGTTGCAGCTTGTCGCCCTCCGCCAGCCGGTAGAAAGTCTCGGTTACCCGGCCCGGCCTCAGGTGCAGGTTCACATCGTCGCGCACCACCGCCGACGCCACCGCAGGATCGTTCTTGTGCGTCTGGGCTAGGGCCTTGAACTGGTCGAAGACATCCTCGGTGGCCACCGCCTTCTCGTCGATCCAGCCCACCTCGCCCTTCTCCGTCTTCACATGGTAGAAGCGGCGTCCATGCTCCAGCACGTCGAGCCGCTGGCCGTTCTCCACCGTCGCGGTGCGGTTGGAGACGGCAGCCACGCGGTCGCGAAGATACGTCTGCTTCACCGTCACATACACCGATCCGCCCGCCGGCCTGGGCCGCAGATGCGAGCACCCGCTCAACATCGCAAGCCACAGCGCAGCCGCGAAAACGCATGACCCGAAACCACGTCCGGCGGCCCGGCGCGCCGCGACGCGGCAACATAATCCACGGAACATGGACCTCGGAGAATCAGGTCGCAGGGAGTAATTGGAAGATTTGGATCTCTTGTCCGGCACATCTTCCAGCATAGCAGCGCAAAATCCCCGGTGCGTACGTTGCTTCAGAGTGAAAGCGCCCCCACGCCATTCCAGCCCGCCTCAATCACGCATACTCCTCAGTGCGTGGCAGCGATCGCCACCGGCCCGGTCGGGTCCGTCCCCGTCGCGGTTGCCGCCGAAAGATCCAGCTTCCCCGTTGTAGTCGAATCGTAGCTGTACATGGTCAAGTCGGACGATCCGCCGTTGGCCGCCGCCAGCAGATAGTCGCCGCTGTTGTCCACAGCCAGCCCAATCGGCGCTGAACCGCTGTCAATCGTGCCGGTGCCCAGCGAGGGAAGTAGACCGCTGCTGTTTGCGGTTGTGCTGAACTCCGAGATCGTGCTCGTAGTACGGTTCGCCACATAGACGTCCGTGCCGGCGGCGTTCAGTACCACCGCGGAGGGCTGAACCCCCGTCGTACCCTGCGCCACGGGAACAGGATTCAAAACCCCACCCGACCCAATGCTGTACGCCGCAATCGCTCCGACCGAAGTGCTGTAGCTCCGCGCAATATACAGGATCGTGCTGTCCGAATTCACCGCCAGCGCATTGTCCATTGTGGACGTCGGAAGCGATGCCAACGTCATCTGATTGGGATTCGACATAGCCCCGCTCGACGCAGCGGTATTGAACTGGATCGACAGATCGCCCCCCGTTCCCAGCGCCACAAACACAAACTCTCCATTCGGGGACACCTTGATCGCCGATGAGTTAGTCACAGTCGTCCCCCCGGTGATGCCGCTGATGTTTGCACCCGCCTCCGGTGTCAGCCCTCCCGTACTGGAGTCGATCTGATACTCATACACCGTCACGACACCCGAGGAGAAGCTTCCATCCAGCGCAAACAGCCACTGCCCATCCGGAGAGATGTCCATCGCAACCACGTCCGTCAAGCCCGAAGTGACGCCACTGGTCAGCGAACCCAACACCCCGCCCGACGCAATCGAAAACGCCGCAATCTGGCTGCTCCCTGCCACAAACAGGATCGAGTCCGCGGGATTCACCGCCAGCGCCGTCGGCGAAAACCCCAGCGAGACGGGCGACCCCGATACCGCGGTCAGCGTACCCGTCCCCACCACGAACCCGCTCACCGTATCCGCCGTTCCGTTCGCCACATACACAATATCGCCGCTGGTACTGCTGCTGCTGCTCGAGCTGTCCACAGCAACCCAGAACCCAGCGCATCCCGTCGTCCAACAGAGGGCCGCCACGCCCAAAGCCCCCGCCACTCGCCGAAGCAATCCCATCATCGTTCCGTTCCCTTCCATCTTCTCTCTATTCGACTCTACTCCCGGCAAAACATCACCCGCCTCTGCTGCCTGTAAACCCAAAAAAGCGGCCCATCGCTGGACCGCTCTGCCCTTCCCTCTGGGATCACGCGAGGTCGAAGCGATCAAGGTTCATCACCTTGCTCCAGGCTGCCACGAAGTCACGCACGAACCCCTGCTGCGAGTCGCCGCACGCATAGAATTCCGCGAGGGCTCGGAGCTGAGAGTTCGAACCGAAGACGAGATCGACTACGGTGCCCGTCCATTTGGGCTTGCCGGTCGCCCGATCGCGCCCCTCCAACACGCCTGCAGATGTAGCGGACTTCTGCCACTTCGTGTTCATGTCGAGGAGATTCACGAAGAAATCATTAGTCAATGTTTCGGGCCGCTTGGTGAAAACGCCATGTTCGGACTGCCCGAAGTTTGCATTCAGGGCGCGCAGGCCACCGATCAGAACCGTCATCTCGGGAGCGGACAGCGTCAGCAGGTTCGCCCGATCCACCAGCAGTTCAGCCGCGGATAGCTCATATCCCTTTCGCACATAGTTGCGAAATCCGTCTGCGGTCGGCTCCAGTACGGCAAATGAATGCACATCCGTCTGCTCCTGCGACGCATCCGTGCGGCCTGGCGAGAAGGGGACCTTCACGTCGTGGCCGGCCTTCTTCGCAGCTTCCTCGACTGCCGCGCAGCCTCCCAGAACGATCAGGTCAGCAAGCGAGACCTTCTTCCCAACGGGTTTGCCGCTGGACTGGGCACTGTTGAAATCCTTCTGGATCGCTTCCAGCGTCTGAAGGACCTTCGCCAATTCGGCCGGCTGGTTGACCTCCCAATCCTTTTGCGGCGCGAGGCGAATGCGCGCACCGTTCGCTCCGCCACGCTTGTCGCTGCCACGGAACGTAGCAGCCGACGCCCAGGCCGTCGTGACTAGTTGGGAGATGGAAAGTCCGGATGCAAGGATCCTGGTTTTCAGGCCCGCAATATCCTGCTCCCCGATCAATTCATGATCCACTGCGGGAGTGGGGTCCTGCCAGATAAGCGGCTCCGCAGGAACGAGCGGGCCGAGATACCGCGAAATGGGACCCATGTCGCGGTGCGTCAGCTTGAACCATGCCTTGGCGAAGGCGTCTGCGAACTCCTGCGGATTCGCGAGGTAGCGCCTCGCAATCTTCTCATAGGTCGGGTCCACTCTCAGAGAGAGGTCCGTCGTGAACATTATGGTGGTGTGCTTCTTCGACGGGTCGTGAGCGTCCGGCACGGTGGGCGCTACAGATGCGTCCTTAGGCGTCCATTGGTAAGCTCCGGCTGGGCTCTTCGTGAGTTCCCATTCATAGCCGAACAGGTTCTCCAGGTAGTTGCTGTCCCACTTCACGGGGTTGGTGGTCCATGAGCCCTCCAATCCGCTGCCGATCGCATCGGAGCCTTTGCCGCTGCCAAAGGTACTTGTCCAGCCCAGGCCCTGTTCTTCGATGTCAGCACCCTCGGGTACTGGACCAACATACTTGTTCGGATCGGCAGCGCCATGAGTCTTGCCGAACGTGTGTCCGCCCGCGATGAGGGCGACTGTCTCCTCGTCATTCATCGCCATGCGCGCGAAGGTCTCCCGAATATCCTTTATCGCGGCGACTGGATCCGGCTTGCCATTGGGGCCTTCCGGATTCACGTAGATCAGGCCCATTTGTACTGCGCCAAGTGGATTTGCGAGCTCGCGGTCGCCGCTGTAGCGCTCGTCTCCCAGCCACTTACCCTCAGGTCCCCAGTAAATATTTTCTTCCGGCTCCCAGATGTCCTCGCGCCCACCGGCGAAACCGAAGGTCTTCAATCCCATCGACTCCAGCGCCACGGTACCAGCGAGAACAATCAGGTCGGCCCAGGAGAGTTTCCGGCCGTACTTCTGCTTGATCGGCCAGATCAACCGGCGCGCTTTGTCGAGGAGCACGTTGTCCGGCCAGCTGTTGAGGGGAGCAAATCGCTGTGCCCCAGAACCCGCGCCGCCGCGGCCATCGGCGATACGGTAGGTGCCTGCGCTGTGCCACGCCATACGGATGAAGAACGGTCCATAGTGGCCGTAGTCGGCGGGCCACCAGTCCTGCGAGGTCGTCATCAAGGCACGGACGTCCTTGATCACCGCATCCAGGTCGAGGCTCTTGAACTCCTCAGCGTAATTGAACGCCTCGCCCATGGGATTGGACAGTGGGCAGTGCTGGTGCAGGGGCTTCAGGTTCAGTTGATTGGGCCACCAGTCTGCGTTCGTTTGGGTCCCAGCTATTGTTTTGCGAACACCGCTTGAGAATGGGCACTTTGTTTCTTCAGACATACATCACCTCGATTTCGTCTTTGCTGTTCCCCTAGAGCATTTTCACTATTGCTATAGAGAGACAAGAATTGTCATTCCGCAGCGCATCCGCGGTCCCCGGCGAGCGATCTTTGCTCGCTGGGGTGGAGCAGCGGAGGAATCTGCTTTTGCTCGCACTGTGAGACTCCACACCATTACTGAAAACGCTCTAACAACCAACAACCGTCTCTAGTTCAGCCGTTCCTTCTCCGTCTTGCCCGTCCGTCCAGCCAGCGGCTTGCGCCCGGCAAATCCATCCTCCGGGGTATGCCAGTAGCCGATCTCACGCTCGCCCAGTTGCCAGCACAGCAACACGTCCTGGCCCTCCATCACCGAGGGAAAGTCCAGCAGTCCCTTCTCCAGATCCTTCACCTGCACTCCGATCTCGTCCATCTCGGCCAGCGTATCGCGCGCCTCCTGCAAAGCCTTCTCGCGCTCTGTCCGCCGCCGCGCCGCCTGGGCCACATCCACGCGCATTCCGCCCGCCAGGAAGATCCGCTGGTTCAGCTCGTGCATCTCCCGCTCCAGCTCGCCGGCGCGCGCTCCCGCCGCCTGCGCCCGACGCAACAGCGCCTCCACCACCGGCAGCAGAGTCTGCGCCTCGCTCAATGTGAACGTCCTGCTCAACCTTTGATCTCCAGCATCCGCTCCAGCGCCGCGCGCGCCCAGTGCTTCACTTTGTCTTCTACTTGGATGCGGTTCACAACCCGCCCTTCGATTAGATTCTCCAGGGCCCACGCAAGATGCTGCGGAGAGATGCGATACATCGTCGTGCACAGGCATCCCGACTCATCCAGCGTAATCACCCGCTTGCCCAGAGGCCGGAAGCGCTCGGCCAGCCGGTTCACCAGATGGATCTCCGTGCCCACCGCAAAGCTCGTTCCCTTCGGCGCCTGCTCGATCAGCTCGACGATCCGTTCGGTCGATCCCAGTGCATCCGCCTTCTGGCACACCTCCCAGCGGCACTCCGGATGCACCACCACCTGCATTCCCGGCTCCTCGCGCCGAACTCGGTCGACGTGCTCCGGCAGAAACCGCTGATGCACGCTGCAGTGTCCCTTCCACAGGACCACGCGCGCCGCGCGCAGCCGCTCCAGCGTCACTCCCCCATTGATCTGGTAAGGGTCCCAAACCACCATCTCGCTCAGCGCAATCCCCATCGCGTACGCCGTGTTGCGCCCCAGGTGCTGGTCCGGCAGGAACAGGATCTTCTCCGCGCGCGCGAAGGCCCACTCGAACGCAGCCCGCGCATTCGACGAAGTACACACCAGCCCGCCGCGTTCGCCGCAGAACGCCTTGATCTCCGCCGCCGAGTTCATATACGTCAGCGGCAGGATGCCTTTGCCGCTGTCGTTGTTTGCTGTTCCCTGACCCGTGTTCCCTGTCGGGGTCCCCGGCAAGCGGTCTTGGCTCGCTGGGGTGACTGTCGGGGTCCCCGGCAAGCGGTCTTGGCTCGCTGGGGTGACTGTCGGGGTCCCCGGCAAGCGGTCTTGGCTCGCTGGGGTGACTGTTCCCTGCCGTTCCAGCGACTCCCAGCACTCCTCCACCTGTCCGATCTCCGCCATGTCGGCCATCGAGCAGCCCGCGTTCAGGTCCGGCAGCACCACCTGCTGCCATGGCCGGGCCAGGATGTCCGCCGTCTCCGCCATAAAGTGAACGCCGCAGAAGACCATATACCGCGCGTTGCTCTCTGCCGCAGCCTTCGATAGCTTATAGCTGTCGCCGGTAAAGTCGGCGAACCGGATCACCTCGTCGCGCTGGTAGTGGTGTCCCAGCACAACCGCCTCCGCGCCCAGCTTCTGCTTAGCCGCAGCAATGCGCTCGTCCATCGTCTCGTCCGGCTGCATCAGGTAGTGGTCCAGCGAACACGCCTCGCCCGCAGCCTGCACCGGTGCCTCGTCCAGTAAAAGTCCGTTCACAATAATCCGCCTTCAGTCTCGCCGATGCGTCTCGACCTGCTCGACGCAGATGGAGCCACACCGCAAGACGGGGATGTTGAAAGCACTTCGTACCCAGGCGTGCAGCGGATTCACTGTGCCGGTCCGGTCCTGCCGGGCCGTCACCCAATCCACGGGGATGTTGCCGCCCACTTCATTGCCGCGCGGCCACCGAGGCCACGCTTCATTCCATTTTAGATGAAAACAGGCCGCAGGACGATGCATCCGCGCCAATTCCGACCTCATTCGCCGCCCATTTGTTTCCCTCCTCGCGCAAGCCGTATCATAGGGAATCTATGCCCAGCTTTCCGGACAGCGCAGTCCTCATCCTCCTCGTCCTGCTGCTCTTCGGACCGAAGAAGCTGCCCGAGCTGGCGCGCCAGTTCGGCAAGCTGATGGCCGACTTCCGCCGGGCCTCCAACGAGTTCCGCTCCCAGATGGAGGACGAGCTGCGCATCTCCGAGCAGGCCGACCGCCAGAAGCAGATCGCCGCCGCCGAAGCCGCAGCTCCCGCAACCCCTGCCCTCGAAGCCGCCCCGGACGCCACTCAATCGCTCGATGCCGAGTCCGTTTACGCCAACCAGGGTCAGCCTTCGCTCGATTCCGCGCTCCAATCCACCTCCCACGATCCACTCGATTCGATGGAACATTTCACGCGCGAATCCGCGTACGATTCCCTGCCCGAACCGGTCCACGAACCGTCTCCGGATTCCGCGCCCGCGCCTGAGCCGGCCGCAGCCCCACTCCCTATCGCAACCTCCGGCGAGTTGAGCCTTCTGCCTCCGCCCACAGGCCTGCCCATCGCAAACTCCTCGCTACTCCCGTTCCCCGAAGACCCGCCGACCGAGTCCGCCGCCCAGCCCAGCGTTACGCCCCACGCACCCGAGGCCCACCAAACCGAGGAGATGCATGGCTGATATCGACCCCATCGACCGCGCCCGCGCAGCCCTCGCCGACCGCGCAGAACTCCCCGGCATGTCGCTCATGGAGCACCTCGAAGAGCTGCGCAAGCGCATCCTGCGCTCTCTCGCCTTCCTCGCTGTTGGCTTTGCCCTGGCCTATGGCTTCCACAACACCCTGGTCGCCATCATCCAGAAGCCTCTGCTCGACGTCGGCCTGCGCATGACCATGACCCACCCCACCGACGCGCTGAACCTCATCCTGAAAACCTCCGCCGTCGCCGGCGCCATCCTGGCCAGCCCCTTCATCCTCTACCAGGTCTGGCTCTTTATCTCGCCCGGCATGTACGCCAACGAGAGGAAGTACGTCACCCCCTTCATGGCCGCCACGGTCGGCCTCTTCCTGGCCGGCACATGGTTCGGCTATCGCTATGTTCTGCCCGGCGCCATCCGCATCCTGGTCATGGATTTCGGCAAGAACTTCAGCCACATGATCACCATCGACGACTACACCGGCTTCTTTCTCGCCGTCATCCTCGGCCTGGGCATCTGCTTCGAGCTGCCCATCCTCATCTTCTTCCTCGCCCTCTTCGGCATCGTTGACGCCAAATTTCTGCTGCGCCACTTTCGCTACGCCGTGCTCGCCATCTTTCTTGTCGCCGCCATCATCTGCCCCATGCCGGACCCCTTCAGCATGTGCCTCTTCGCCAGCCCCATGCTCGTGCTCTACTTCCTCGGCGTAGCCGTCGCCTACTTCGTCCATCCCAACCACCGCAAGCGCAAGGAAAAGTCCGCCACATGATAGAGCCAAATCGAACTGCAAATCGAATTGTCATTCTGAGCGGAGCGAAGAATCCCCGCATTTCGCTTTTGTTTTTGCTGTTGCTCGTTTTTCTCTGCCCGCCACTCCGCGCCCAGCAGCCCACCGGCCAATCCATCTACGCGCTCACTCAGCAGTTCCTCGCCGTCGCGCCCAAACGTTTCAACGGCTCACCCGGCCACTTGGCCGCGGAAAAATTCATCAAGGACCACTTCAAGCCCGAGGCCGCCAAGGGCAACTTCGAGACCGATCAGTTCACCGCCAACACTCCACTCGGCCCGCAGACCATGCGCAACTTCATCGTCCGCTTTCCCGGCAAAAAAGACGGCATCATCGTCCTGGCCAGCCACTACGAGACGAACTATCCACTGAAAGACATCGCCTTCGTGGGAGCCAACGACGGGGCCTGCACTACCGCGCTGCTCATCGCGCTCGGCCAATACTTCCGCGCGCATCCGCCCGAGGGCTACAGCGTCTGGCTGGTCTTCGACGACGGCGAAGAGGCCGTCCGCTCCTGGTCCAGCTCCGACTCCCTCTACGGCACGCGCCACCTCGCCGCCCGCTGGTACGCCGACGGAACCGCCCTCCGCATTAAAGCCCTCCTCGTCGCCGACATGATCGGCGACCGCGACCTCAACATCCTCGAGGAGACGCAGTCCACCCCCTGGCTGCGCGCCATCCTCCGCCAGGCCGCCGTCAACACGCATCACTCCGCCAACGTCTTCAAGACCGAGGGCAGCGAGGAGGACGACCACCTCCCCTTCCTCCAGCGCGGCATCCCCGCGCTCGATGTCATCGACGTGGACTACGGCCCGCACACCTTCTCCACTCCCGACGGCTACCACCACACCGCGCAGGATACCATCGACAAGCTCAGCCCCCGCTCCCTGCAAATCTCCCTCGACCTCTTCCTCGAATCCATCCGCCTCATCAACCAGCACTGACCTGCGGTGCGATAGCATCGAATCGTGCCCCCCACGCCCATCTCCTACTGGATCGGCTTCCACCTCGCCCTCCTCCTTCTCCTCGCCGCCGAGCTTCTCTACGCTCGCCGCCAATCTCGCCTCGCCCGCTCGCCCCACCGCACGGCGCTGGCCGCCGCCGTCCTCTGGATAGCCGCAGCCCTCGCCTTCGCCGTCTTCATCCATCACTCCCTCGGCCCCGCTGCCAGCTTGCAGTACCTCGCCGGCTACGCCATCGAGGAGTCGCTCTCCATCGACAATCTCTTCGTCTTCCTTCTCCTCTTCCGCCTCTTCCAGATCGCCCCCGCCAACCAGCCCCGCGTCCTCTTCTGGGGAGTCGCCGGCGCAATCCTTCTGCGTGGTCTCTTCATCGCCGGAGGCCTCACTCTCCTCGCCCACTTCCAGGCAGTAACCTACCTCTTCGCCGCAATTCTGCTCATCGCCGCCGTCCGTCTTCTAATCCCCGAAGATAAGTCCCAGCCCGCCACCGCGCCCCGCTGGCTCACCTGGCTCACCCGCCTGCACCCCATCAGCGCGCGCCAGGATCACTTCGTCGTCATTGAGAATGGCCGCCCCACCGCGACCCTCCTGCTGCTCGCGCTCATCGCCATCGAGCTCTGCGACGTAGTCTTCGCCCTCGACTCGATCCCCGCCGTCCTCTCCATCACGCGCCACGCCTTCCTCGCCTACACCTCGAACATCATGGCTGTCATGGGACTCCGCTCGCTGTATTTCCTGTTGATTGGCGCGCTCACACGCCTGCGCTTCCTGCACTACGGCCTGGCCGCCATCCTTGCCTTCGCCGCCCTCAAGATGCTTGCCGCCCGCTGGATCGAGATCGGCCCCATCGCCTCGCTCACCGTCATCCTCACCCTGCTCGCCGCCACCCTCGCTGCATCCCTCTGCGCACCGCGCGCCTCTACGCAATAAACCGCAGCTCGCCCCGCCGCACCACCGAGTGCCGCGCCACCTCGTCCCGCTCCGGAAAGTCCACGCGATAGTGCGCTCCCCGGCTCTCTTTCCTTCCCAGGGCCGCCTGCACCATCGCCTCCGCCACCGCCAGCAGGTTGCGCGCCTCCAGTGTCCGCCGCGTCAACCGCAGAAGCCCAGGATTCAGTATCGAAGTAGCCAGCATCGCGGACAGCCGCGCCTGTGCCCTGCGCGTCAACCCGAGCAGCCCAGGTCCCTTGGCCCGCAGTGCCGCCAATCCCGCCTTCGCCCGCCGCAACCCCGCCTCATCCCGCAGCAGCCCGGCCTCCCGCCACATCAACCGGCGCAACTCGCCAATCCAAGCCTCCACGTTCACCGCTTCAATCGCTCCGGCTCCCACACCTGCTGACTTTTCTGACCACTGACCACTGACCACTGACCACTCGTCTCCAATCATCGCCTGCGCCGCCCGCGCGCCAAACACCAGCCCCTCCAGCAGCGAGTTGCTGGCCAGCCGGTTTGCTCCATGCACGCCCGTACAGGCTGCCTCGCCCGCCGCGTACAACCCTGCCAGCGACGTCCGCCCATGCACGTCCGTCCGCACTCCTCCCATCATGTAGTGGGCCGCGGGCCGCACCGGAATCCTGTCCCTCTCCAGCTCCAGCCCATAGCCCGCCAGAAACGCCGAGATCTCCGGAAACCGCGCCTTAATATCGAGCCCCTTCCCAGCCTCGCGCATATCGAGATAGACAGCGCCCTCCATCGCCTCGCGCCCGATCGCCCGCGCCACTACGTCTCTCGGCGCCAGCTCCATCCCCGTGTGGTAGCGCGCCATAAACCGCTCGCCGCTCTCGTTCACCAGCCACGCGCCCTCGCCCCTCAGCGCCTCGCTCATCAAAAATCTCGGCGCGCCATCCATCGCAAACGCTGTCGGATGGAACTGATAGAACTCCATGTCCATCAGCTCCGCGCCCGCGCGATACGCCATCGCGATGCCGTCGCCCGTGGTCACCGCCGGATTGGTCGTCTCGCTGTACACCTGTCCCGCGCCGCCGCTGGCCAGCAGCACCGCCCGCGCCCGCACCTCGATCAATCCCCCAGCCGCATCCAACAGCGTCGCGCCCACCACACGCCGGACGCCATCCTCGTCCGAGCGGACGATCAGGTCCACCGTGGTCGCCCACTCCATCAGCTCCACATTCTTCAATCCGCGCAGATGCCGCAGCAGCGACGCCACAATCTCCCGCCCCGTCGCGTCCCCATTGGCATGAAGGATTCGCGGCAGGCTGTGCGCGCCCTCCATCGTCCTCATCAACTCGCCCGCCCGCGCCGCACCACCTTCCGCCACATCCTCCGCCGGATGCCGGTCGAACTCCGTCCCCCACCGCAGCAGCTCACCAACGCGCCTCGGCCCCTCCTCCACCAACACCGCCGCAGCCTCGGCGTTCACCAGCCCATCGCCCGCCGCAATCGTGTCCGCCAGATGCAGCGCCACGTCCTCCTCGCCGCCCATCGCCACGGCGATTCCGCCCTGCGCGTACGCGGTGTTCGATTCCTTCAGACTCTCCTTCGTCACCACCAGAACGCTGCCCGCCTCGGCCAGTCCCACCGCCGCGCGCAACCCGGCAATCCCTCCGCCCACAACCAGAAAATCCACCACACGCATCCTTCAAGGCTACCACCGCATCGCGCATCCAAACCCGCTCACGTGCGATACCATAACCTCACCGTGTCCACCATTCGTGTCACCACCGCCTCCGCCGCCTACTCCGTCACCATCGCCCCCGGCCTGCTGCGCACGCTCTACCCGCGCCTGCGCAGGCTGACACCGGGAAAGACCCTCAGCCTCTTCGTCGTCACCTCGCCCGCAATCTGGGCGCTCTGGCACGATCGCTTCCTCGCGTCCTTCCCCAGCAACCAGCAACCAACAACCTTGTTTCTCCCCTCCGGCGAATCGCACAAGCGTCTCGCCGCAGTCGAGTCCCTCGCCCAGCAGCTCGCTCTCGCCGGGGCCGACCGCGACTCCATCCTCCTCGCCTTCGGCGGCGGCATCGTCGGCGACATCACGGGCTTCCTCGCCGCCATCTACATGCGCGGCATCCGCTACGTTGGCCTGCCCACCACGCTCCTCGCCCAGGTCGATTCCTCCCTCGGCGGCAAGACCGGCGTCAACCTCCTCGCCGGCAAGAACCTCATCGGCGCCTTCCACCACCCCCTCGCCGTCTTCAGCGACATCGACACGCTCGCCACCCTCCCCGCCGTCGAACTCCGCGCCGGTCTCCAGGAAGCCATCAAATCCGCCATCATCCATGACGCGAAGTTATTCCTCTATTTAGAACAAAATGCTCCTTTAATTCTCGGGCAAGCAAGCGATACCGATCCGGGGCTCTCCACCAAATTCGCCCCGAAATCCACTCCAGGCGGGATAGAGCACCAGCCTTCTAACCTGGTGTTCGCAGATGCAAAAACCATGGCTCACGTCGTCACCGCCAGCGTAAAGGTCAAGGCCGAGGTCGTCTCCAAAGACGAAAAAGAATCCGGCCTACGCATGGTCCTGAACTTCGGCCACACCATCGGCCACGCCATCGAGGCGGCCACGCACTACCGCAAGCTCCTCCACGGCGAAGCGGTCGCCTGGGGCAGCATCGCCGCGCTCCACCTCTCTCTCAACCGCGGCCTCATCACGCCGGAAGACTTCGCCCGAATGGCCAACCTCATCCTGCGCTACGGCCCCATCCCGCCGTTCAAGGTCGCCGCCACGCCTCAAGCCTCCGCCGCCAAGCTCGTCGCCCTCACCTCCGCCGACAAGAAGAAGCGCAGTGGCCGCCGCGCCTTCGTCCTCGCCACCGCCATCGGACGCACCGAAGTCGCCCACAACGTCACCGACGCCGAACTCCTCGCCGCCACCCAATCCATGCTCACCACCATGCAGCAGACGTGACGTCTTGCCGTTGTCTGTTTTTGTTCGTCATTCTGGCGAAGCCAGAATCTCTGTATTTCGCCGTTGCCTGTTCCAAGTCGTAGCATGGCTGCACGCAGATTTCTTACCCCGAGTAGAAGGACTATCCCAGCCATGATTCAATACGTCGCGCGTAAAACTCTCCTGCTCCTCGCAGCCACAGCGATGGCCTTCGCCACCCCCACCGCAATCGCCCAGACAAGCCCCGCGCAAACTGCGGCAGCAGCCACAACCGCAGATGCAGCATACGTTCCGACATTGACGTTTGATGTAGCCTCGATCCGCGAGAGCAGGCCTGATACCCAAGCCGACTACATCGTGGGTGGTGCGAATCCGCCGCACTCCAGTTTATTGAATCTTTCGAACGTCACGGTCGAAAACCTGTTGGAGATGGCGTATGGAATATTACCCTTTCAAATGTCAGTTCTGCCGGACTGGAATCGCCGGACGATGTTCAACGTGCAGGCCAAGTCCGACCACTCGGTGGATGAGAAGCTGGCCAAGCTCGACGATAAGGATGCGCTGCTGGAGAAGCAGCACATGATGCAGGCGATGCTCGCCGAACGCTTCAACCTGAAGGTTCACTGGGAGACAAGGGAGAGGCCGGTCTACAACCTGGTTGTAGCCAAGGGCGGTTCGAAGCTGCACGCCGCAGGCTCCATGCCGCCGACTGCCGACGAACTGAAGGCGTTTGGAGATCGCAAGATGCCAGAGATCCATGAGCAGGGAGATGACCCGCGCGGCGATGACTTTATCGCTCACGAATGTTCCATCCAGTCTTTAGTCGAGCTTTTCAGTATGATGATGCGCACAAATGTGGTCGACAATACTGGACTTACAGAAAAGTACGACTTCCGTCTCCAATATAACGACAGAGCCTCCGACGAGAAGAGAGCCGACGACCCCACGCTCTGGCCGCCGCTCACCGATGCCGTACCGGATCAACTCGGCCTCAATCTGAAGTCTGCAAAAGGGCCGATTCAGGTGCTCGTGATCGACCACATTGAGAAGCCCTCACCAAACTAATGACGACTTCCACCCCCTCCCCCGACCCCACCTCCGGCGCGCGCCCCACCGGCGTCTCCGACCCCGCCGCTGCCGCCCAGAGCATCCAGCAGATGTTCGACGCCATCGCCCCGCGCTACGACCTCCTCAACCACCTCCTCTCCGCCGGTATCGATCGCCTCTGGTGGCGTCGCACCGCGCGCGCCCTGCGCCCCATCCTCGCCCGCCCCGAGGCCGTCGTCCTCGACCTATGCTGCGGCACCGGCGACATGACCCTCGCCCTCGACCGCCTCCGCCCGCAACCTGCAACTGGCAACCTGCAACCTGCAACTCTCCTCGCCCCAATCTTGGCGATAGACTTCTCCCGCAACATGCTCGCCCTCGCGAGCCCCAAGTTCGCCGGCCGCAACATCCGCGCCATCGAGGCCGACGCACTCCATCTCCCCTTCGCCGACGCCTCCATCGACCTCGTCACCTGCGCCTTCGGTTTCCGCAACCTGGCCAGCTACCCCGAAGGCCTCGCCGAGCTACACCGTGTCCTCCGCCCCGCCGGCCAGATCGCAATTCTGGATTTCAACCAGCCCACCGGCCTCATGGGCGCGCTCTACTCGCTCTACTTCAAGCGCATCCTCCCTCTGCTTGGCCGCCTCATCTCCCGCGACGCCAGCGCCTATACCTACCTCCCTGAATCCGTCGCCCGCTTCCCCGGCCCGCCGCGCATGATCGAACTCATCGCCGCCGCCGGATTCACTGCGCCCTCGTGGACGCCCTACACCTTCGGCGTCGCCGGTCTCTACCGCGCCATCAAGTCATAATCCCCGTGCAAGCATCGCGTCGAACCCTGTAGCATCTCTCCCATGCCCATCCCGGTCAGCCCGACGCAAGCCGCTTCCTCGCCCGCGCCCGCTCCGCACGCCGCCAAGCGTTCCGCCGCGTTCTTCTCGGTCGCCGCCGCCGCGGTCGTCGCGCTGCTCAAGCTCCTCACTGGCCTGCTCACCGGCTCGCTCGGTATGCTCTCCGAGGCGGCCCACTCCGGCATCGATCTCATCGCCTCCATCCTCACTCTCTTCTCCGTCCAGTTCTCCGACCGCCCCGCCGACGACGTGCACAACTACGGCCACGGCAAGGTCGAATCCCTCGCCGCCTTCGTCGAGACGGGCATCATGCTCGCCTCCTGCGCCTGGATCGTCTACGAGGCCATCGGACGCATCGTCTTCCACCACCATCTGGCGCTCGCGCCCTCGCTCTGGCCCTTCGCCGTGCTTCTGCTCTCCCTCGTGGTCGATTTCAGCCGCTCGCGCACGCTGGGCCGCATCGCCCGCCAGCACCGCTCCCCCGCCCTCGCCGCCGACTCCCTCCACTTCGCCACCGACATGTGGGCCACGCTCGCCGTCATGCTCGGTCTGGCGGCCGCCTACGCCGGCGAGCGCCTCCGTCTTCCCCGGCTCGAACTCGCCGACCCCATCGCCGCGCTGGTAGTCGCCGCAGTCATCCTGCGCGTCAGTTGGCGTCTCGCCCGCCAGACCATCGACGCTCTGCTCGATGCCACGCCCACCACCGACCCCACCAGCCAACAGCCGCAGTCCAAGGACCAGTTGCGCGCCGATCTCCTGCACGACCTCACGGCCATCCCCGGCGTCCTCTCGGTGGAGCGTCTGCGCACCCGACGCTCCGGCTCTAACTTCTTCGCCGACGTCACGCTCGGCCTGCCGCGCAACCTCACCTTCCAGCGCTCCGAGCAGATCACTCTTGCCGCCACCGAGGCCGTCCAGCGCCATCTCCCCGCCGCCGACGTCGTCGTCCACACAGTCCCCACCGCCTCGCTGGCCGAGAGCGTCCACGACCGCATCCGGGCCGTCGCCGCCCGCCGCAACCTCGCCATCCACGAAATCAGCGTCCAGCAGATCGCCGGCCAGCAGCACGACCGCCTCCACCCCCAGCTCCACATCGAGCAGCACTTAGAGGTGGACGAGACGATGCCCCTGCTCGAAGCCCATGATCTGGTGACCGCGTTGGAGGCCGAGATGCGCCGCGAGGTCCCCAGCATCGCCTCCATCCTCACCCACATCGAGAGCGAGCCGGCCACCATCGAGCGTCCCGCTTCGCTCGCGCGCGACCGCGACCTCGAGCTCCGCCTGCGCAGCGTCGCCGCAGCCTTCCCCGAGGTCCTCGACATCCACGAGGTCTACGTCACACGCCGCGGCCCAAGCAGCGTCCCCGCCGCCGCGCACGCCGTGTCAGTCAACCTCGCCGCAGCCGCGTCTCAACCGGCAGCCACCATCCGGCAACCGGCAACCTCTTTCCCCGAGCACACCCAGGTCTCCTGCCACTGCACCCTGCCAGACGCGCTTCCCATGTCTCGCGTACACGCCGTCATGTCCTCCCTCGAAGGGGCCTTCAAACTCGTCGCCCCCGAGGTCGACCGCCTCCTCATCCACCCCGAGCCCGCCACCGACAACCGCCGATAGAGCGGTTTCACCGCAGGTCTTTACAGGAGCGAAGAACGTTTGCGTGGTTTTTCCTCAAGAAAAACCACTTTAATAATTCTCGCGCGATAGCAGTTGCGGTGAAACCGCTATAGAGAAGCGCACAAAAGAATGTGCCCCGCATCCATGCTCTCTGGATGCGGGGCTCGATGTTTCACTCTCGCTCAGGCGTTGCATCCCGGGTCAGTTTTCGTACTGCGCCATCCCTGCCTCGGCCGATGCGTACTGCGACTCTTCGGCCAGCTTGCGTTCGTCGTACATGCGATGGATCGATTCCACCGCCGCGGGGAAGTCCGAAGCCGCCACGGCGCGTGAAAAGTAGTATCCCTGCGCCTCATCGCAGTTGCGTCGCGACAGAATCTTAAGGTGGTCCGTCGTCTCCACGCCCTCGGCCGTCACCTTGATGCCCAGGTGGTGCGACATGGACAGGATGGTGCGCACAACCGTCGCCGCGTTCGGCTCCGAGACAGCCTTCAGGATGAAGCTCTGGTCGATCTTCAGCCGGTCCACTGGGTACTGCAGCAGATACGAGAAGCTGCAGAAGCCCGTGCCGAAGTCGTCGATCGCAACCCGCGCCCCCAGCTTGCGGATCTGTTGCAGCTTCTCCAGGGCCGTCACTGAGTTGACCATCATCATCCGCTCGGTCAACTCCACCTGAAGCCGCTTCGCCGGCAGTCCGCTGTTCTCCAGCGCATCGCCAATGATCTGCAGCAGGTTGCTCTGCTCAAACTGCCGTGGTGACAGGTTCACAGACACGGACAGATCCATCCCCAGATCGTCGCAGATCGCCTTCGCCTCTTTGCACGACTGCTTCATCACCCACTCGCCAATGGTAACAATCAGCCCCGTCTCTTCCGCCAGCGGGATGAAGATCGACGGCGACAGCATGCCCAGCTTGGGATGCCGCCACCGCAGCAGCGATTCCATGCCAACCACGCGCCCCGTGGTCAGCGACACCAGAGGCTGATAGTGCATGAACAGCTCGTCGCGCTCCAGAGCGTGGCGCAGCGCCGCATCCATCGACATGCGGTCCTGAGACTGCTTCAGCATCGCGTCGGCGAACATCTGGTACTGGTTCCGCCCGTTTGCCTTCGCCACGTATGTCGCCGCGTCGGCGCGTTCCAGCATGGTGTCCACGTCCCCCGCAAAGTCCGGATAGACGCATACTCCCACGCTGGCCGTCAGGTTGACCTCCATCTCGCCCACCTCCGCGGTGCTCGCGATCAGGTCCACCAGCCGCTGCGCGCAGCGTTCCACATCTTCCATGCCTGCGATGTGCGGCATCACGATGACGAACTCGTCCCCGCCCAGACGTCCCAGCGTGTCCGACCGCCGCAGCGATTGCTGCATCCGGTCGGCCATGCCCACCAGCACCTCGTCGCCCGCCTTGTGGCCCAGCGAGTCGTTCATCCACTTGAAGTGGTCCAGGTCCACCACGAACACCGCCGCCTTGCGTCCATGCGCCGCGGCCTTATCGATTGCCTCGGCGATGCGCTCCCGCAGCAGTGGACGTCCCGGCAGCCCCGTCAACTGGTCGTGCGAGGCCATGTGTTTCAGGTACAGCATCAACTGCTTCCGTTCCGTGATGTCCGACGCAATGGCGATGAATCCACTGATCTCGCCTGCCCCATCGCGCACCGAGGTCACCACCACATGCACCGGCAGCGAAGCGCCGTCGCGCTGCATGTAGGTCCAGTCCCGCTCCTCGACCTCTCCCCGTGCGGCCTTCGCCGTCAGCAGACTGAAGCCCTCCAGCGCGGGGCCATCCTGCTCCGCCTCCTCGCCGGGCAGCGGGCTCAACTCCGTCGAATCGTGCAGCGCGGTGATCGATACCTTCCCCACCATCTCCTCGCGCGCATAACCCGTCAGCTTCTCCGATGCCCCGTTCATCGCCCGGATCGTCCCATTCAGGTCCGTCTCGATAATGCTGAACGGCGCCGTCTCGAACACCGAATTGCTGAAGCTCGAAAGGCTCCGGTAGCGCTCCTCAGTCTCCTTGACCTCGGTCACATCGCTGACCGTAACCGCCACGCCATCGTCCAGTTTGTGTATCCGCCGCCGAAGCCATCTCTCCCCGCCTTCGTCCAGCGGCACCACCAGGTCCTCGTACAGCGGCTTGCCGGTCAGCACCACGCTGCGGTATTTCTCGAATAGTTCGCCCGTGCTGTCCGCTGGAAAGACCTCGCACAGGTCGTGCTCCAACAGCTCGATGCGGGGCTTCTGCAACAGCTTCTCGGCATGGCCGTTCACGTACCGGTAACGCAGGCCCACGATCTCGCCGGCCTTGTCCCTGATCGAGTCCAATATGGAGAATGCGTCCGGGCTGGTCTCCGCCGCCGCGATAAACCGTGCGTTCTCTTCACTGTTCTTGCGATAGCCCCCGCCCTCGCTGCGCTCGCGCCACACCATCAGTATGACAACGATCGACAGCACCGCCGTTCCCCAGGTGAAGCCATTGTCCACGGTCGGCGACACCGATGAGCGGCCCGCCGCTGCCAGTCTCCACGCCATCGCGAGCAGTGCCACTAGCCCGAACGCAAATGCAGTCAGCCGTATCCGCCGAATAACCTTGCCACTTAGCTTCATCAGAACGGTTCGCCTTCCATGCCACATCGGTGACCCGGCTACTCAGCGGCCCACCTTAGTGTTTGAGAATTTCCCACAATCGAACGTAAAGCAAGGCTAGCACTGGGCCGAAGAAATGAAACTACCCTTAAGGTAACCAGACTACAACTATTGAGTAACCTAGGTCACCTCTTCCATCCATAATCGTATGTTGCTCAGCAGGATTCGCCTTCCTCCCCACCCAATTAGCAATTTTCCCCCCACCGATTCGTCATTCCCCCCGTCGTCATTCTGGCGCAGCCAGAATCTCCGTATTGGCCCTTGCCTCTGTGTTTGTCATTCCGCAGCGCAGCGGAGGAATCTGCTTCTGTCTTTGCTCTTGCCCTTGCTCCTGCTCTTCGGAGGGAGCGTGACGCTTTATCCCCTCGAAGCACCAAGCGACACAAATTATTGCCCGCCGCCGCCACCGTTCGCCCTCATCTCCGTCTATCGTGATAGTCATGAGTTTATCGGGAATCCTTCGCCCTGCCCTCTTCGCCGCCCTGCTGTCTCTAACCGCTGCCAACGCCGCGCCTCTGCTTGCGCAGCCTCCCGCCGCTGCAACTCCAGCCGCACCCCAGCAGGCCCCCGCCGCCACCGCTCCCACCCTCACCGTCGATGCGCGCCTGGTCAACATCCCCGTCGTCGTCCACGATAAAAAAGGAGCACTCGTCCAGAACCTCGCCAAGGACAACTTCGTTCTCCAGGTTGATGGCCATCCCCAGGCCATCCGCTACTTCAACCTCGACACCGATCTCCCTCTCACCCTCGGCCTTCTGGTCGACGTCAGCCTCAGCCAGCGCGATGCCATCGACGACGAGCGCACCGCCAGCTTCGCCTTCCTCGACGACACGATCACCAGCCGCGACAAGGCCTTCATCGTCCAGTTCGCCCGCCAGACCGACCTCCTGCAGGACGTCACCGGCTCCAAGCCCAAGCTCCAGGCCGCCCTCAAGCAACTCGAAACCCCAGCCTCCGGCGGCGACTCCGACAACAGCAGCTCCAGCACAAACTCCGGCTCCAACTCCGGCTCCAACACCACCCGCCCGCGCCGCGCCGGCACCACCCTCTACGACGCCCTCTTCCTCTCCTCCGACGAGCTGATGGCCAAGCAGACCGGACGCAAGGCCGTCATCATCCTCTCCGACGGCGTGGACAGCGGAAGCAAGGAGTCGCTCGCCTCCTCCATCGAGGCCGCCCAGCGCGCCGACACCATCGTCTACGCCATCTACTTCAAGGGCCGCGAGACCTCCAGCGGAAACAATCAGAATCAGGGCCGCCAGGGCGGTGGTGGTTTTCCCGGTGGCCGTGGCGGAGGTGGCGGAGGATTTCCCGGTGGAGGCGGTGGCTATCCCGGCGGTGGTGGACGCGGCGGCGGCCAGGGCCGTCAGCCGGAGAATCTCCCAAGCCACATTGACGGCAAGAAAATCCTCCAACGCATGGCCGACGAAACTGGCGGAAGCCTCTTCGAGGTCAGCAAGAAACTGACCTTCGCCGACATCTACAAACAGATCGCCCAAGAGCTCCGCGCCCAGTACCGCCTCGGCTACACCCCCGACAAGGAGTCCGCCTCCGACGGCTACCACCGCATCATCCTCACCCTCAGCAAGTCCAGTCCCAAGGACCTCTTCCTGCAGACCCGCGACGGCTACTACTCCGGCAATTAGAACTAGCTCCGCTCGTACGCAACGTACACCGGCTCCCAGATGTTCTCCTCAATCTCCCGCTCCAGGCTCGCCTCGTCGGCCACCTGGGCCTCTCCATCGCGCATCGCCTGCCGTCCCACGGCCTTTGCAATCGAGCGGCTCAGCCGCCGCGCTTCCGCAATCGAAGGCAGCAGCTTGGCCGTCTTATCGGTCGCCGTAGGCACCAGCCGGGCCAGTTCCTTGGCCGCGGCCAGAATCATCGCATCGCTGACGCGCCGCGCCTTCGACGCAACAATCCCCAGCGCCAGCCCAGGGAAGATATACGAGTTGTTGGTCTGCGCGATCTGCATCTTCTTCCCGCCGAAGTCCACCGCTCCGAACGGGCTCCCCGTCCCGATCAGCGCTCGTCCCCCGGTCCACTCCAGCAGGTCCTTCGGTGTCGCTTCGCAGCACGAGATGGGGTTCGACAGCGGAAACAGGATCGGCCTCTCGCAATGCTTCGCCATCTCGCGGATAGCCTCTTCGCTGAACGCTCCCGCCTGCCCGGAGACGCCAATCAGCACGGTAGGCTGCGCATGGCGCAACACATCCAGCAGTTCAATCTCCCCGTTCGTCCGTTCCCAGTCCTTCACCTCATCCGCCGTGCGCGCGTAGGGCAGTTGCTCGGCCCGCACTCCCTTCCCGCCCTCCACAATCAGCCCGTACCGCCCAATCGCGTAGATGCATCGCCGCGCCTCCGCCTCCGCGATTCCCTTGTCCTGCATCAACTGCAACAGCAGGTTCACAATCCCAATCCCCGCCGTGCCAAATCCCATCACCACGATCTTCTGTTGCTCCAGCGGCACGCCGGTTACGTTGATCGCCGACAGCAGGGTCGCCGCCGCAATCGCCGCAGTGCCTTGAATATCATCATTAAACGTGCACAGTTGGTCGCGATAGCGCTCCAGCAGCCGGGTCGCATTGGTCCGCGCAAAGTCCTCCCACTGCAACAACACATGTGGCCATCGCTTCTTCACCGCGTTCACAAACGTATCCACGAAGGCGTCGTACTCTTCGCCGCGAATCCGATGGTGTCTCCAGCCAACGTACAGAGGACTCTTCAACCGCTCCTCGTTGTCCGTTCCCACATCCAGCAGAATCGGCAGGCAATGCTCCGGATGGATCCCGCCCAGCGCCGTATACAGCGCCATCTTCCCGATTGGAATGCCCATCCCTCCGGCTCCCTGGTCGCCCAGCCCCAGGATTCGTTCCCCATCGCTCACCACGATGCACTTCACCTTGTCGTAGCGCGCATGGTTCAGCATCCGTTCAATGCGGTCGCGATTGGTATAGCTCAGAAACAGGCCGCGCGGTCTCTTCCATATTTCGCTGAAGCGCTGGCAACCCTCCCCCACGGTCGGCGTGTACACCAGGGGAAGCATCTCTTCGATATTGCGCACCACAAGCGCATAGAACAGCGTCTCGTTCATGTCCTGCAGGTCGCGCAGAAAGCTGTATTTGTGGAAGGCACTCGGCTGCTCGCGCAGCGCCTGGAGCCGGCGCTCCACCTGTTCATCCAGGCTCCCCACATGCGGCGGCAGTAAGCCGTGCAGGTCGAATACATCGCGTTCATGATCGCTGAAAGCCGTTCCTTTGTTCAGGCGGGGGGAGTTGATCAGGTGGAATCCCGAAACAGAGACCTGGCAGCTCTTGCCGCCTGCGCCTTGCGCTGAATGTTCGTCCATTGGGTTGTTCTCCTGTCCGGCTTCCTCTCATCCGCGGATGAAGTAGGTCTCAGTCGTGACCAAAGCTATCGTTGCCGCCAAACAGCAGCTTGCACTAATCCCCGTTACAAGGAAAAACCCTCCCGCAGTCGCTCTTGGAAGGGATACAAAATTCCGAATTGACTGAGAAAAATGGAGCCGATGAACGGATTTGAACCGTTGACCTACGGTTTACGAAACCGTTGCTCTACCAGCTGAGCTACATCGGCCTGCCTGCCTCATTCTACCGGCTTCGCCCGCATCGCGCAAAGTCCGTGGACGCATTCGTAGCAACCCAGTCTGCATCTGTTTTGAAGGGGCGCGGCTTCAGCCGCGCCATTTCGGCAAAGAATGAATTGGGGACTTTAGTCCCCGAGGGAATGCTCGTTCGACGCATTCCTTGCCGCCTATCGTATCTCCCCGAAGTGAACGTCCTCCATCGCCGTCGTCCCCGGCTGGTTCAGGAACTGGATCGACGTCGCCGGCCCCAGCGCGTTGGGCGCGCTCCACTCCCTCAGGGCCCACACAATCTGCTTCGCCGGCGTCACCTCGATCGCCTGCACCGATCCCGGAGCGTCCGCCGCATTCTTCGTCCACTCGTTCACCCAGTTGTTGATCACCGTATCGCCATTGGCCACCCGTGCAATCACAGGCTGCGCTGCACACTTCTCTTGTCGCAATGGAAGGGTCGCGTCCCACGCGTTGCTACCGTCCCGCCTGCAAGCCTATCTGCAGCTCGGATCGCGCAGCCATGTCGTCAGCGCCACCACGCATGGAGCCATCACAATCGCCACGTATGCCAGTCCCGCGAAAAATTCATGCATCGCATTCGCCTCCGGTTCGATCCAGTGGAGCGCAACTCAACTCTCCTCATCGCTATCGGCGAATCCGCGCCGCTCCAACAGGCACTCGCTTCTCTCGGAAAACTTTGGTCATTCCTCTGCCGTCTCTCGCACTCCCACAAAGTCCCACAGACGCGAAAAGGCCGCCCGGCAACAGGGCGACCTTTTCTTTAGGGAGAATAGTTCCAACGGAGGCAAAGCCATCAGAACTTTCTGGCTGCATACTAAGTTTGGCCAAAACCGGTGTCAAGACTAAAACTATGGCGATGCAACACAATGATAATAAGTAACTTATACGGATAGGCATTATTGAAGATATACGTCTTATCTTCGCTTTTTATTGTCTCGCAAACCACTGAAGTTACGCTAAATCAAAGATTTAGCTCCATAATATGCACCGCTGGATGTGCATTCCACCCCTCCCCGCCGTTTCCCCCCACTCTTCTGCCCTGCCGCCGCGTCACCGCCCCCTCTTCACTCCGTGGGATCGCGCAGTTTTTTGCCCACCGCTCCGCTCAGGTCGATGCGCAGAAACTCCGGCTCACTGGCCGCCGGCTTGCCCTGCATCACCCTCACCAGCGCACGTCCATAGCCGAGAAATAGTCCCAGCACAAGCATCGCCAGCGCAGAGATAGCGCAGAAGATCGCGATGTTCTCCAGCAGGCTGAATGTCTTCCGCACCTCCGTCCCAAAATCGAGCGGCACCGGCTTGTCCCACGTCACCTCGCTGCGCAGATGGATTCCATCCACCATCTTCTCTGCCTCGTCCGCCGTCCACGCGCCTGTGGTCAGCAGCAGCAGCGGCCCCTCGCGCCGAATCTTCACCGTCCCGGTCAACACGCTGCTCTGCTGCCGCCTCAGCGCCTCGATCGCGCGCTCGTGATCGCCAGCAATCTCCGGCGTCGGATACATCAGAAGCGTCAGCGCGCCGCCGTCCTTCGTTCTTGCCGTCACCACCTCCGCGTTCTTGTCGAAGCCCACCATCTGCGCCGGCAACACTCCGCCCATCGTCGTGTATCCCCGTGGCCCCAGCGCATAGCGCACCGATTCCGCGTCGGTCCCCACCTTCCCCGGCACCAGCCCCGGCAGCATCGGCGCGATCCCTGCCGAACCATTCACCTTCGGCAGCCCGGCAATCAGTTCCCTGGTCAGCGCAATCATCGCCTCGTGCTCTAACCGGAAGTGGCCCACCACCACGTTCACGCCACTGCGCATCAGCAACTCGTCCCCATTCGAGACCGCATCGTCGCCCACCTTCTCCGTCCGCATCCCCGGCCTGCGCAAGTAGTCGTACGCCGCCACCGCCCCGCTCGCATCCATGAACTTGTAGACCGTAACCGTTCCTTGCCGCGGTCCATCTGCATACTCTGACCGCGCAAACCGCCGCAGCCCGTCCTCCGTCATCGCCGCGGCGTCCGCCGCATCCACCGCGCCCAGCCCGTCGCCCACATCGCCCTCGGCCGCGCGCTTCATCTTTCCCAGCGTCGCCGGCAGCAGCGGCGCCGGCGGCTCCATCAACATCGTCTTCGTCCCACCTCCCGAGCCCTGCATCTGAGTCTGCGCTTGCGTAACCGTGTGCATCTGCGATTGAGTCTGTGTCTGCGCACTCACCACTCCACCCAACCCCGCGCACAGCCCCGCCGCAACCACGCAGACCGCCAACCGCATCATCGCTCGCCGAGAATCACCCATACCTCGCTCAGACTACCACCGCGCAACCTTCGATTGCTCGTACACCCGCTGCCATGTCAAACCTTACGGGACTCACTTCGCGGCAGGGACTGACTTCGAGTCCGTGGCCTTCTGAGAACTCTCCGGTTTGGCGCAAGCAGTCTGGCGGTCTGCTTCGCAACTTATTTTTTCCAGCGTGCAAGCGCGTTGCGTGTCGTGAAGTTTCTTTTCTACAAACTCCGCGTAGAGACAGTTTCGATCCGGCTCGTCCTTCCCCACCGGATCAATCTCGATGGCCTTGGACAACCACTTGTTCGCCTCTTCTGTATTTCCAAGTTGCTCGTATGTCCAGCCCAGGTTCCATGTGTCAATCGGATCCTGTGGAGACAACACCTGGGCTTGCTGGATATAAGGAAGAGCTTTGTCATACTCTTTGAGCATGTTGTGAAAGGCTCCAATGTTACCGATGACTTCGTGTGAGTTCGGGTAAAGCAGATTCAGCACCTCAGCGAACTCAAGTCCAGCTCTTGCCTGTCGCATATCAGCAAGTTCTCCTTCGTAGGGGAGCCAATCATGGAGGGCGTCTGGCCCATGGTAGAGATTGGCACTCTCTTCGAGTGCTTGATTCATGGCGGTAAATCGGCCAGACACCTCAAGGATATGCAGTCGGCCAAGATGAAGAGAAATGTCCTGCGGAGCCAGTTGAATGCCTTTATTGAGGTGAACCAGCGCCTTGTCCACAGCTTCTGATGTATAGCCTGAGCCAAGCGTTCCCCCACCGGTGTCATTGCCCATCAGGCTTAGTGACTGTCCCTCGTAAAGCTCAACATTAGCCAGGCACTTCTCTGCTTCAACTCGTGTGGCAAGCGACGTGGAGTGGGTCCAAGCCGAGCAGAGCACTCTGGCCTGCTTGGACTTCTTGGCGTCCAGCAGCTTGCCCCAGTCCTTCGATTGCTGGGCAATGCAAGGTAGAACCACAAACAAGCCAACGGCAAAATACAACTCAGCGGCAATCAGGCCATTTCTCATGCAGAGAAGCATATCGCGTTTCCTGTCCATCGCTGAAAAATATGTGCGTCACATTGAGGGGCGTGTCTTGATAGCATCATCCTGTGCTCGAACTCTCCACCCCGGTCAAATTCGTTAAGCGCATCGGCGAGCGCATCGCCGCCGGTCTCGCCACGCGCGGCATCGACACGGTTGAAGACCTCCTCTACCACATCCCCTTCCGCTACGAAGACCGCCTCAACCCGCAGCCCATGGCCGAGCTGGTCGCCGGCTCCATGGCCTCGGTCATCGGCGAGGTGCGCGGCTCCGTGCTGCTCCGCACCCGCTCCGGCCCCATCTTCGAGATGACTCTCGGCCAGGGCCTCGGCACCGTCAAGTGCATGTGGTTCCACGGCACGTATTTAAAAGACCGCTTCAAGCTCGGCCAGATGGTCGCCGTCTACGGCAAGCTCGAACCCTCCCGCTCCGCCATGGCCGCCGCAGCAGCCGGAACGCTTGGTGCCGCCTCCGGCCGCTTCAAAATGATCCAGCCGCAATTTGAAATCCTCCCCGAGCCCGGCGCCACCGGCCCCGACGCCGAATTCGCCATGCTCGAGATGGGCCGCATCGTCCCCATCTACGAGTCGCTCGGCGGCACCACGCCCTGGGGCGCAAAGCTCACCTCAAAGTGGATGCGCCGCGTCGTCTGGTCCATCTTCGAAGAGCTCGTGGAAGGAAAACCTTCGGGTGCCCCATCCATGACAGCTTCACCGTCATGGGTGGGATCGACGAGCCCCGAACCTGTCACGGAGACCCTCCCCGCCGCAATGTTGAAACGCCTCCATCTCCCCTCGCGCCTCGAAGCATTGAAAGCCGTCCACTTCCCCGAGGCCGGGACCCCAATGGTCGAACTCATGTCCTCCACCACCCCCGCGCACAAGCGTCTCATCTTCGAGGAACTCTTCTATCTCGAACTCGGTCTCTCGCTCAAGCGCCGCCGCATGCGCGAGCGCGTCGGCACGGCCTTCACCACCGGCCCCGCCGTGCGCGAGGCCATCAAGCAGGTCCTTCCCTTCCATCCCACCGCCGCGCAGAAGCGTGTCCTCGGCGAGATCGTCGCCGACATGCGTCGCCCGCAGCCCATGCGCCGCCTGCTGCAAGGCGATGTCGGCTCCGGCAAGACCATCGTCGCCATGCAGGCCGCCATCATCGCCATGGAGAACGGCGCCCAGGCCGCGCTCATGGCTCCCACCGAGATCCTCGCCACGCAGCATTACCTCTCCGCGCGCAAGCTCCTCGCCAACGCCGTCTCACCCCGCACGGGCCAGCCCTACCGCATCGCTCTCCTCACCGGCTCGCTCGATCCCGCCACCAAGCGCCAGACCCAGGCCCGCATCCTGCGCGGCGAATCGCAGTTCATCATCGGCACTCACGCCCTGCAGGAGGACAAAGCCGGCTTCAGCAATCTCGGCCTCGTCATCGTAGACGAGCAGCACCGCTTCGGCGTGCAGCAGCGTTTCAAGCTGATGAAGAAGCCCGGCGCCGACCCGCGCAATGGAAGTGTCGCCGCCCTCGCCTCCGACCCCGATGTCCTCTCCATGACCGCGACCCCCATCCCCCGCACTCTCGCCCTCACGCTCTATGGAGATTTAGAACTCTCCGTCATCGACCAGATGCCTCCCGGCCGCACGCCCATCGTCACCCGCCGCACCACCGACGAGCGCGCCGCCGAGGTCTGGGACTTCGTCCGCAAACAGGTCGCCCAGGGTCGCCAGGCATACCTCGTCTATCCCGTCATCGAAGGATCCAAAGACGACCAGCCCGAACTAGACTTCCCCCACGACGAACAGCCGCCACAGGTCGTCGAGCTATTCACGCAGCAATCCAGCAAGTCAGCAGCGAAGTCCGCATCGAAGAAAAAATCCACCAGGACCGACAATCTCTTCGCCACCAAAACCAAACTCCGCTCCGCAACCGAGATGTACGACGAACTGCGCACCGGCGCGCTCGCCGGTCTCCGCCTCGGCCTGCTCCACGGCCGCCTCAGCGCCGACGAAAAAGAAGTCACCATGGCCCGCTTCCATCGCGGCGAGATCGATGTCCTCGTCGCCACCACCGTCATCGAGGTCGGCGTCGATGTCGCCAACGCATCCGTCATGGTCATCGACCACGCCGAGCGCTTCGGCCTCGCCCAGATGCACCAGCTCCGTGGCCGCGTCGGCCGCGGCGCGGCAAAGAGCTTCTGCATACTAATGACCGGCGACAACGTCACCCCGCAGGCCGAAGCCCGTCTCAACGCCATGGTCGCCACCCAGGACGGCTTCGCCCTCGCCGAACTCGACCTCGCGCAACGCGGCCCCGGCGAGTTCTTCGGCACCCGCCAGACCGGCCTGCCCGAGTTCCGCGTCGCCAACCTCCTGCGCGACCGCGCCGCCCTCGAGCTCGCCAAGGTCGAGGCCGAACGATTCGCCGCACGCCCCGATCCCGCCATCCCTCCCGCCCAGATCGCCGCCGTCTGGGGCCGCCTCAAGCAACAATGGCAGCGCCGCTACGCCCTCGTCGAAGCCTGAATTCCCACGAATCGTCATTCTGAGCGCAGCCCCACCCACGCAAAACGGGCGGACTCAATAGAGTCCGCCCGTCGCTCGCTTCCCGAAACAATCTACTTGGCCGCGACCGCCTCTGCCGCGCCCGCCTTCAGCGCCTCGGCCTTGTCCGTCGCCTCCCAGGTAAAGTCCTTGCCCTCGCGCCCGAAGTGCCCGTAGGCCGCGGTCGCCTTGTAGATCGGCCGACGCAGGTTCAGGCTCTCGATGATGGCCTTCGGCGTCAGCGCGAAGTTCGCCCGCACCAGGGCCTCCAGCTTGTCCTCGTCCACCGTGCCCGTGCCAAACGTATCCACCCGCACGCTCACCGGCTCGGCCACGCCGATCGCGTACGCCAACTGCACCTCGCAGCGGTCCGCAAGTCCTGCCGCCACGATGTTCTTCGCCACATAGCGCGCCATGTACGCCGCCGAGCGGTCCACCTTGGTTGGGTCCTTGCCGCTGAACGCGCCGCCGCCATGACGTCCCATGCCGCCGTAGGTATCGACAATGATCTTCCGCCCCGTCAGCCCGGTGTCGCCCATCGGTCCGCCGATCACAAAACGCCCCGTCGGATTGATGTGGTACTTCGTACCCGCGTCCAGCAAATTCGCCGGAATCACCGCCTGGATCACGTGCTTCAGAATGTCGGCGCGCAGCTCCTCGTTGCCCACCGTCTCCGCGTGCTGGGTCGAGATCACCACCGCATCCACCCGCACCGGCCTCTGGTTCGCGTCGTACTCCACCGTCACCTGGCTCTTGCCGTCGGGCCGCAGGTAAGACATCAGCCCCGACTTGCGCACCTCGCTAAGCCGCTTGGTCAGCTTGTGCGCCAGCGAGATCGGCACCGGCATCAGCTCCGGCGTCTCGTTGGTCGCATAGCCGAACATCATTCCCTGGTCGCCTGCGCCGCCCGTGTCCACGCCCATCGCGATGTCGCCCGACTGCTTGTTGATGGTCGAGATCACCGCGCATGTGTTCGAATCGAAGCCGTACAGCGCATTGTCATAGCCGATCGACGCAACCGTCCCGCGCACCACGCTCTGGAAGTCGACATAAGCCTGGGTCGTGATCTCGCCCGCAATCACTACCAGCCCGGTGCAGGTCAGCGTCTCGCATGCCACCCGGCTGAATGGGTCCTGCGCCAGGCACGCATCCAGGATCGCGTCCGAAATCTGGTCGGCAATCTTGTCCGGATGCCCCTCGGTCACTGATTCACTGGTAAACAAAAATCGGTCGCGTTTCGCCAAAACAACACCTCCATCACATCTGGTTCGGATTTTTCTGCATCCCTCCAATTTTACCCTCGCGCTCCGGCTGCTGCAAAACTCCGGCCTCCTCCGGCGAGAACTGGCCATCGAACTGCGAGATCCAGCATCGGTTGGCAATCGCCCGGCGACTGCGCCACTTCATCCGTCGCCCCAATCGCCGAACAGAGCCGAAGAGCGGTCATGCCGTAAATGCAGCGCGCGATGGCAAAACATTTCTCAGCGTAAGCGAACAGACAATTTCAATCGAGCAAACAGTAAATTACCTGGAGGCGGGGCGTTGTTAACAGAAGACTTCAAAACCCTCGAAATCGGGTTCGCGGGAAGCAGCCCCCTGTGGGTGGCCAGCCGCCATCCGCACCACCCCGCCAGAGCCAGCGCCAGCAGCACCACCCCCCACCCCACCCACCGCATCCCCATGCGGCGGCGCAACACAATCCGGCTTTTTTTCACGTTTTCCGCAAATGTGGCCCATTCCGCATCCGCCGGCTCGCTGACCCCGTCCTCCCGGCAGCTCTCCTCGAAACGCCGCATCCAGGCGCCTTCCTCCAGCCCCAGCGCGCCCAGGTAGCTGCGCACAAATCCCCGCCGAAAGACGCCTCCCGGCAGCTCCCCCAGAGCTCCCGCCTCCAGAGCGCGAATATACCTGGCCGGTACCTTGGTCGCCTCGCAGATGGCCTCCAAGGCCACGCCCCGCTCTTCGCGCGCCCTCCGCAACTCCTCGCCGAATGCCGCCACTCCGCCCTCTCGCGCCATGATCTTCGCCTAAACCCAGCCGCTCCAACCATAAGCGATCGCAGCCCCTAAATCAAAGCAAGCCCTCCTTCGCCTCACCGGAACCTGCCTCACCCCCTCCCTCGCCTCCCGCCTCCTGCCAGCCTCGAACCTGCCCGCGTCAAGATTCCCCTGCTACACTCTGGTCAAGTATGTACGCAACCCACTCCCAGCACACGTCCTCCACGGATCTCGCCGGCAAGACTCCCGCGCGAGGTGTCGCACCCGGATCGTACAGAGAGCGCTTGCTGGTCGCCGTTTTCGTCCTGTTCACCTCCTTCTCTTACTTTCTGATTCAGTACGACCGCATGCGAGCTGAGAACTTCGGACTCGAATCCTGGGTTCGCAACATCCTAAACGGAATCGTCTCCGCGCCCATTCAGTACCGCATCGCCCTGCCTCTCCTGATGCATTCTCTGGAGATTCACGCTCACCTCAGGGCAAACCAGTCCCTTCCGCTAATCGAGGCGCTCTCTTATGCTCTGGCCCTGACGTTGCTCTACCTCCTGTTCCGGTGCTCGCCACAGGTCCAGAACGCCTCATATCCACACCGCTTCGTCCTTCTCGGTTTCTTCCTCGCCGCTGTTCAATTCCCCATCCTCTGGATCATCCCATGGGACCGGCCGGAGACCCTGCCAACTGCCTTCTATCTCGCCGCTGTCGTCCTCCTGATTGTCCGTCGAAGTCGAATCCCTTTCGCGATCGTCTGCCTCTTCACCGCTCTTTTCAGTCTTGCTCAGGCGCTGGTGCGGTCCGACGTGCCCGTTGCCCTGGGCGCCGCCGTCCTCCTCTCCGCGGCCATGGCCATTTCCTTCCCCCGCCCGCGCTCCCACATCGCCATTCTGGGACTGCTCTGTGTCGCCATTGGCGGGGCCACACAGTTCTACCTGCAGCGCAGTGCCTATCCGTCCGCAACCTATGCACAGGACACGCCGAAGGTTCAGTTGCTCGCCAACCTCAACCTCCTCCATCCGCCGATGCATATCCCCACCTTTTTGACTGCCCTTCTTCCCCTGATCGTCAGCCTGGTTCTGCTTCGCCGTCACCACCTTCCCCTCGATCCCTCCGACAAACTTGTTCTTCTCATCCTCCTCGTCTATCTCCCGCTATGGGTCACGATGGGGCTCGTGGTCGAGGTTCGTATCTTCGTCCCCTTCCTCTTCCTCGCCTCCCCCACCATTGCAAAGCTGTGGGGCGCTTTCCTGTTGCACCAAGACCACGGAGCACAGCCCAATCCGTCCGCCTCGCTCCGCTAGCAGATTCCAGGTCTGAATGGCTCGACCGCTGTCAACTCATGGCTCGTAACTTTGCGCAACTGGATCGAGTCGTAACCCGACGGACCTTCAGCTCCTCCCCTGCTACACTGAGGCCAATCGCGTGCGCTTCCCCTACCCAGAACGCATCCCCATCAGCCGCGTCGCCACCTTCGCCGCGGTGCTCTTCGTGGCCCAGTCGATTGAGGGGACAGCCCTCTACTTCAGCGTCGGTTGCGTCGCCTTCATTCTTCTCGCCGCCTTGGCCTTCAACGCCGCCGGAGGTCTCACCCGCACTTCGGGAGCATACGTCTTCTTCTATTCCTTTCTGGTCGTCATCGTCGGCCTCTGCTATAAGGCCTACCTCGGAGAACCGGCGGACTCCAATCTCCTCGACCCGCAAACAGACATCCTGGCGTACGTCGGCAGTATCGCCGCCATGCTCGCCGTTGTCATCGTCGGCCGGCGCTTCACGCGCAAGTCCGGCCTCATGCAGAACATGCTGAAGGAGTCCGGGATGTATCGCGCCTCCATCGGATGTATCGTCTTCGGCGTCGTGGGCGCGACCATCATCTCTTTGCTGGGCCCGGAAGGGGCCAAGCTCAACACCGCCTTCAGCCAGCTCAATCAGTTGATCCCGCTGGGCATCATCATCGGAGTCGTGTACGAGATCCGCCGCAGCCACGGCACTCGCAGCGTCAACCTTCCCATCGTCTTCGCCATCGTCTATGTGTTCATTTTTTACGGGCTGCTTAGCTTCTCCAAGGCGGGGATGCTGCTGCCTCTCGTCTGCTGGGCCCTCCCCGTATGCGCGATGCGTTTTCGCTTCTCCGGCATTCAGGTGATCTCCTGCCTGCTTGCTGTCTTCATCATCTTTCGTTACCTGGTCCCCTATGCGCAGTACGGACGCAACTTCAGAGATGAGACCCTGACCTTCAGCCAGAAAATTGCACTCTCGGCCCGGCTTCTCGAACACCCCGAAGATACCCGGCAAAAGTACGAAGATACAACGGTAGGAGACGTCAGCGGATACTACAACAAGCCGCAGGGATTCTGGGACCGCCTGCAGTTCATCTCAATTGATGATGGCCTCATCAATTACACCGATCAGGGCCATGTCTTTGGCCTGTGGCCCGTCAAAGCGTCCTTTCTCAACGCGATTCCCCATGTCATCTGGCCCAACAAGCCGGGTTTGAACCTCGGCAACAACTACGCCCACGAGATTATAGGCCAGGACATGGACCAGGGTGACACAACCACCGGCATCTCCTTCAGCCCCACCGGGGAGGCCTATCATTGGGCAAAATGGTTTGGCATCTTCGTGACTGCCCCGTTCGTCTGGCTCCTGCTGTTCATTATCTACGACTCGCTCATCGGGGACATCCGGGCCAGTCCCTGGGGACTCCTGGTTCTGGCGGAGTTGAGCCACACCGCACCCGAAGGCATGATCTCCGGCGCAATCTATTTCATCACCTTCAGTCTGGAGGCCTTGGTTTTTTGCGCCTTGTTTGCCACCTTTGTTGCCCCCTTCTTCGCCATTGCCGTTCTCGGCCCGAACAAAGCATCGCACGCCCTTCAACCCTCATTCCGCAACGCTCCCAACCCGCGCATTCCTTCCTGATTGATGTTCTTCGGGCCAAGGGCGTATGTTGTCGGCGGCAATGTCCAGTCCAGATAGGAAGAAAGGAACGCCCATGCAGCAAATCGCAAATTGTCCCAATCCTGACGCGTCGTCTTCCCCAATCGCCCCATGGTTCGCGGCTCGCACAACAGCTTTAAAAAGCATTGTAAAGACTTTTTTTCTCCTGATGGTGTGCGGCTACTTCTCCTTCCACTACGCATTAAACTCCAGCTTCCTCAAGTTGCCTCTCTACACCAGGGGATTGGAACGCACACCCTACCAATATCGAGTGCTGACAATGGTTGTCTTCCGCATACTCATGCGGTCCCATTTAACTTTGAGACTGGCATCCCATATCGCAGTTCTTAATAACGACCCGTACAGCCTGATTAGCACCGGTATCGCGTTCTTCGGGTTGCTCGGCGCTTTGATTGTTACGCGCCTGACTATCACCAGACTCACAGGCGATGGCACGTATGCGTTCTGGCTGGCACTGATGCTCGCACTGATGAGTTATCTTCAACTCGCTTCCACTGGGTGCTTCACCCTCCCCTATGACGTTCCGACTCTCTTCTTTTTCTCGCTGGGGATATACCTGGTCATCAGCCGCCGGCTCTGGCTCTATTACATCGTCTTCCCGCTGGCTGTGCTGAACCGGGAGACAGCCTGTTTCATCACCGTGTTTTTTGTCGTCTGGGAATGGGTGCGCCTTGCGAAATCAGACGTCACAATCAAATCCCGGCTGCTGCGGATTGCTCCTCACGCTCTGATCCAGGCCACCCTCTGGATCGCAATCAAGATGCTCCTCGCCAAGGCTTATGCCCACAATCCGGTAGAAGTCGGATCGGTGGCGGGCGGTCTGTTTCACACCATGTTGGCATACAACCTGCATGAGATCATCAAGCCACAGCAATGGCCCGTACTGCTGAGCGTATGCGGGTTCTCCCTGCCCTTTCTCTTCCTTCAGCGCAGATGGGTCCGCTGCGATGGACTCTATTATGCGTGCGCTATCATCCTGCCTGCCTACTTCGCGGTCATGATGATTGTGGGCGTTATCGTAGAGATCCGGATCTTCACAGAATGGATTCCATTTGTCGTGCCGGCAATCGCGTTGATTATTCATAACCGGCTGAGACCTGCCACAGAGCTGTACCCTGAGATACAGAAAATCGCCCAATGACTCAGCGTCAGCTCTCATCCGGCCGCGTATCCGGCCCGCCCACCGGCTTCAGCCTTGAATCCGTATGACAAACTCTGACGTCAATAGCCCCTCGTCTACGGATGAATGACGGGAGCGTCGGCAGTCACCGCATCCGGACTGCTCATGAACGGAAACGGACGTATATGGCGGTTCTCCAGCATCCCCCCGCCCGTCGCCATGTTCAGCAGCATCACTAGCAGGCACGCACGGCGCAGCCGCCGGGGAAGCTGCACCGGCTCGCCACCCATCAGCCGCGACACCGCAAGCAGAAGCAGAAACGCGTTCAGCACCAGCAACTCGTTCCAGCGGTTCTTGTCCCATCCCATCAGGTTCAGGCGCAGCGGCGCCAGGGTCGCAATCAATACCCCCGCATAGACTATGCGGTACCTCCCCGGAATCCATCGCCGAAGCAGAAGCAGCGTGGCCCAGGAGAGCACTATGGCCGTCGGCGCGAACATCAGCATACTCTCGACCTGCGCCGGAACATAGGTTGGCCGCCGCCAAACCGACTTCATAATCTCCATGTTCTCGCGCGGGGTAGACGGGATCGTCTGGAAGATCTCCGGATACAACGGTCGGTCGATCGTGCGCGCAATCGACTGTCTCAACTGCTCGGTCCGCGCCAGCGAGATCGAGCCTTGCCGCGCGAAGTTCAGCATCAGGCCCAGCCCCAGCATAGCCAACAGCGCCGCGCCGGCCCACACCAGCCGCCGCTCGGTCGTGTTTCTGGCCGTGGCCGCTCCAAACAGCACGCTGACCACCAGCAGGGGAAGAAACGCAAAGAAGAACTGCTCGTGGATCAGAATCCCCACAACCGTCGCCACCGCCGCCGCCCCCAGCCGCCAGCCCGTCGAGCGCACAAACAGCGGTGCCGCGCACAGCAGCACCAGCGGTATGTCGAAGTAGCCGTTCAGGTGCGCCAGATACGTCACGCTGTAGCTCGACGCATACACCGCCAGCAGCTCTCCCGGTGGAGTTCGTTGCGCCAGCTTCGAGCTGCGCGCCAGCAGCGCCAGCACGCCAAACAGCAACAGCAGCAGAGCGGTCGAGAACACCGCAAAGTGACTGTACAGGTTCAACTCCAGTGGATGCCGCAGCACGGCCCCGAAGAGCCCGCGACGCATAAATCCGGTGCTGTAGTCCAGTTGCGCCTGCGTGTACGACCACGCGTTCGGCTCGCGGATCCCTTTGCAGAACGCAATTACGCCCAGCCCCACCGCGCTCCAGCGCCAGAACCGCCGCTCGCCCGGCAACTCGGCGTCGTTCGCCGCGCTCGTCTCGCACCTCGCTCCTTCAGCCCGTTCGCCTGTCGCTCGGTCGTTCATCCTGTCCTAGAGTCGCACACTGATCGGAGATGCCATATTATTCCATCGGGTACGTCCCGATATAGTACTGCCTCCCGCGCGCCGGGAAGCCGCCCGGACATTCGCGTACACTTGTGGCTCAAGCTGGTTGTTGCGCGCTGTGAGCCCATTCTCGCCCAGGGAGCCTAGGTTCACCCATGTCCCACCCCATACGCCACTTCGTCCCCGTCGACTTCAAGAACCGCTTTCCCGCGCTCGACGGTATCCGCGCACTCGCCGTGACCATGGTCTTTCTGGAGCACTTCGGCGGGGGCTCTCATGGCGGTCGCGTCCTCAACATCCTGAATATTCTCCGCCTGCGCGGATGGATGGGCGTCGACCTCTTCTTCGTCCTCTCCGGCTTTCTCATCACAGGTATCCTCTTCGACACGCGCAACGACAGCCACTTCTTTAAGCGCTTTTACGTGCGCCGCTGCCTGCGCATCTTTCCCGTCTTCTATCTGGTACTCGCAGTGCTGTTGGTCCTGACCCCGCTGCTGCACTACCAGTGGCGCGCGGGACACCTGCTGTTTCTCGTCTACATGGGGAACTTCCTCGGCAATCACGACTTCACCTACTACACCATCTACAGTGCGAACCACGATACGTTTCGGGCGTCCATCGGCCACTTCTGGTCACTCTGCGTCGAGGAACAGTTCTACCTCCTCTGGCCCATCGCCGTCTGGGCCATCCGCGATCGCGTCAAACTGCTGTGGACATGCGGCGCCATCTCTGTGATCGCTCTGCTGCTGCGTTGCCTGATGTACTGCATCGCAGGTCCAGTGATCGCCGAGACCTGGATCGTGCGCACCCTGCCCTTCCGCATGGACGCGCTGCTGATCGGCGGCATGCTCGCCCTGCTTCTGCGCGGAGACAATGCCCAGCGCTGGCAGCGGCTCTGCCGCCCGGTCTTCCTGGTCTTCGTCGCGTTCACCGTCGCCATCTTTGTCTTCTCACCGGCCTACAACTCGCCCTGGCTGATGACCATCGGTTATACCTGCACCGCGCTTGCCAGTGCCGGACTGATCGGAGCGACGCTGCGTGCCGGCTCGCCCGCCTTCAAGCTCTTCTACCTTAAGCCGCTACGTATTCTGGGTAAATATAGCTACGGCTTCTACATCTACCACGCGATCTACGGCTGGGCGTGGATTCAATTCCTGATACTGGCGTTCCACCACGTTCACTCGCTGGCGATGGCAGGCGTGATCGAGCTGACCACCGCCTTCTTCGCCACCTTCCTGGTCTCCAAGCTCAGCTACGACCTCTTCGAGGTGAAGTTCCTGCGCTGGAAGCGACACTTCGAGTACGACTCGGAGCTGGCCGAACACAAACACGCCTTCAACATCAAATAAACCTGCAACAGTTGTGCCGCGGACCACCCCCTGCTTCCCTGAACATTGCGGAGTGTTGCGCGCTGCGGCGGCATCGAAGATACTGCTAGGAGAACACACGCCATGTTCAAGCCAGTCCACGCAGACCCTCCAGCGTCGGCGCGTCAGCATCGTCACCAGCCACGCCCACGGCAGCATAAATCCTCATCCCCTACGCCCACGCATATATCACCTCGGATTGCTGCGATGATTCACTTCAACACCACTCGCATGTGGGAAAAGGAACGTTTCGAGATACGTAACTGGCGATCTTTTGGATTAGGCATGGGCGCTCGATTAGCCAACCCGCAGGTAGATGGAGCTGGGGTAATCGCCCCTGGTGAGGCGAAGTCCCTGATCGAACTGTGCGGGCCGGTAGCGGGGGAGCAAGGATGCGAGTTCCGCTGGAGAACTGTGATGCAGCATGGAAAGCGAGGTGGCGATACTGAACCCGGGATTCATCACCAGAAAAGCATAAAGCAGATCTGTTTCGTGATGGAAGAAGAGATCTGAAGTGAGGATCGCAGGCGCGTAGTTGTACGGGAAGTAGATGTCGTGAAAGTGGACCCATGTGCCCGCGGGCAGAGTCGGCAGGGTCTCGCAGATCAGTTGCGTGACCTCGCCGGCGGGACCCAGGGTATGGCTCGAATCGACGAAGAAGAGGCCGCCGGCCGTTAGCATTTGGCCGATCTTGAGTTCGCACTCTTCGACTTTTTTCGCGACCAGGCGGATGGCGCCGGCGGCGGCCTGCTGGGTGAGAAACGGAGTGGGATATGGGTCAATGCAGACGATCTCGGGTTTGTACCCTTCATCCGCGGCGGCCAGAATGCACACCGCCGTGGAGACTCCGCAGCCGACTTGAACAATCTGCGGCGGCTTCTGGGAACGCACGAAACAATACAGGAAATCCGCCTCGATCTCCCCGAATCCCTCCTGCAGCCCGTTCATCTCGCAGGCCCGCCGATGAAGCAACGTGGCGGCCAGGCTGGGCTGCATGCCTTGGGTACATGCTGCGGCAAACGCCAACTGCGACTGGACATTTGCGCCGGCGATTCCATTCATGCTAAGCGGACGTCGCCATGCGGTGGTGCTGCGCAGCAGAGAAATCGAAGGGATCTCCGAGTAGAAATGACGTGGCAGAATATCGACCTGGAACCGCTGCCCGACTTCAAAGATGCGGCGCAACATCTGCATTAGCTGTTGCTTCAACTGGAATCTCCTTTTTCAGATCCGATACGCTGCAATTGTATGGTTCCTGATGGGTATTGCAAGACCAATGCTGCAATTCCGGTCCAAAAACAGAGCGATCCGTCGCATCATTGCTGCGAACCGCCCGCGTGTCCCAGCCCCCCTTGAACTTATATTATCAACGTACAATCTACGCAAAGATCGAGGGCCGCAGCCCACCCGCGACTTCTCTGAACTTTGCGGAGTGTCCCACGCCCTCCCCATGGGAGAAGATAGCAACAGTCGTTCGCAACACGTACTCCGCCAGCAGGAGACAAGCCGCAATGCACCATTCACTCCCATCCATCCCCGCCGCTCCCAGCCGCGCCACTCCGCCCGCTACTCCCAGCCTCTTTCCCGGCCGCCAGTGGCAACAGGTCCTCGCGCGCGACGCCACTGCCGACGGCCAGTTCGTCTACGCCGTCCAGTCTACCCGAATATATTGCCGCCCAAGCTGTCCCAGCCGCCGCCCCACGCGCAGGAACGTCAGCTTCTTCCCCACTCCTGCCGCAGCCGAACTCGCCGGCTTCCGCGCCTGCAAGCGATGCCAGCCCGACCTCGCCACTCCGCGCCCCGATCCCCAGGCCGCCCTCATCGCCCGCGCCACCGGCTACCTCGCCGAACACGCCACCGAGCGCACCCGCCTCTCCGATCTCGCCCAGGCCACCGGCGTTGGCCGCCTCACTCTTCTCCGCGGATTCCGTCGCGTCCTCGGCGTCTCGCCCGGCGAGTTCGCCCGCGCCCAGCGCGTCGCCCGCTTCAAAGACGCCCTCCGCCCCGCCGAACCCTCCGCCGCTTCCATCATTAAGCCTTCCGCCAAGCTCGCCGCCAAACCCGCCGCGTCCGCCAATAAACCCGCCAAGCGCATCACCGACGCCATCTACGAATCCGGATTCGGCTCCTCCAGCCGCCTCTACGAGTCCAGCAGCCACTCCCTCGGAATGACCCCGCGTCAGATGCGCGCCGGCGGCGCAGGCCTCCTCATCCGCTACGCCACATCTCCCAGCCCGCTCGGTCGCCTGCTCGCCGCCGCCACCGACACCGGCATCTGCGCCATCCTCTTCGCCCGCAACGACGCCGAGCTCCTCGCCGACCTCCGCCAGCGTTTCAATAAAGCCCAGCTCGTCCCCGCCAAGGGAAACACCGGCTGGCTCGCCGACGCTCTCGCCTTCGTCCTCAGCCAGACCACCGAACACCCGCTGGCCGCAACCTTCCCCCTCGATGTCCGCGCCACCGCCTTCCAGCAGCGTGTCTGGCGGGCCCTTCAGCAGGTTCCGCGCGGCCAGACGCGCAGCTACTCCGCTCTCGCCCGCTCGCTGGGCTCACCCACCGCAGCCCGCGCCGTCGCCGCAGCCTGTGCCGCCAACCCCGTCGCTCTCGCCATCCCCTGCCACCGAGCCATCGCGCAGGACGGCAGCCTCGCCGGCTACCGCTGGGGCCTCGACCGCAAACAAAAAATCCTCGCCGCCGAATCCCCCACTGCATGACAACCGACAGCGGTGTTGGCATGTATTTGCTTTGAAGGGGCACGGCTTTAGCCGCGCCATAGATAGCTAATTTTCAATGCGGCTTTAGTTTTCAATGCGGCTTTAGCCGCCGAGGGAATCTTTCCACGCATCCACCGTTACAAACCGCATCGCCGCACCTCGCCGCGCCGTCAGCAGCCGGTCCACCGCCCGCACCGTATCCATCCTTGCCGCGCCCATCCCGCGATGCCCGCCATCGTGCAGCAGCAGGTTCGATCCACGCCCGTCGCGCCGATTCTGCGCAATCCCGTTCTCCAGATTGCTCAGAATCCCCTCCACACCGATCGGATTCCAGTCGTACCCCGTCACATTCCACAGTACCGGCGTCAGTCCCAGCTCCCGTCCCACGCGCATCACCATTCGTCGCCGCGCTCCGAACGGCGGTCGAAAAAAAATCACCGCCTGCCCCGTAATCTCCTCCAGCACAGCGTTGCAATCGGCCAGCTCCTGCCTTACCCGCGCCGCCGGCTCGGTCGACAGCCTCGGATGGCTCATCGAGTGATTGCCCACCAAGTGTCCCGCCGCCGCCACCTGCCGCACGATCTCCGGCCTCTCGCGCGCAAAGTTCCCCATGTTGAAGAATGTCGCGCGAACACCATGCCGCGCCAGTACATCCAGCAGTTGCGGAGTCGCTGCATCGTTCGGCCCATCGTCGAATGTCAGCGCAACCTCGTCCCCGTCGTCGCCCGCGATCAGCGTCCGCCCGAAGATCTGCGAGGTAGGCCACAGCGACGCATACGCGTAGCCTCCCACCGCCAGCCCCAGCGCTGCGGCAGCAATCGCACCGTCCACAATCGCCGAAGGCATAGCTACCTCTTCCCCGCCGCGGCGTTGCGATTGGCCGCGGCGCTGGGATTAGCTGCGGCGCTGGTCTTCAGCAGCGCCCCATTTTGCTTCAGCAGATCGAAGACCTCCTCCGCATGTCCCGCCGGAGTCACCTTGGCGAAGACATGCTGCAGCCGCTGTCCTTTGCCCGTGTCCGCCGAGATGAGATATGTCGTCCGCTCTACGCCCGTCACCGGCTTGCCATACATCGTCTTCTGCTTCAGCAGGTCGTAGCGTTTAATCAGCACCATCTCCGGATCGGCCAGCAGATCGTACGGCAGCTCGTACTTCGCTTTAAATTTCTTCTGCTTCGCCACCGTGTCGCGCGAGACGCCCAGCACCGTGATCCCGGCCTTCTTGAACTTCGCAAAGATGTCGCGAAATCCGCAGGACTCCAGCGTGCATCCCGGCGTATCGGCCCGCGGATAGAAGAACAGCACCATCGGCTTCGCCGCCAGACTCCGCAGCGACACGCTCACCCCATCCTGATTCAGCAGCGTAAACTCCTCGACCACATCCCCAGCCTGCATCTCATCCTCCATACGCATCCTTGAAGTTGTCATTCTGAGCGGAGCGAAGAATCCCCGCATTTCATACTTGTTGTTGCTTGTTCTACGCTGCGGATTACGTCACGTTGAGATGGTTCTGGGTTCTCACTTTTGATTAAGATGCAGTCCCACGAGCTCGTCGGCATGAGGGACTGTGTCTTCGACTCGCAATGTATCAATGGCTCTGGCCAGGAAATAGATGTGAAAAATCACACTAAATATCAAGCAGTAGCCAAGGACGTGATCTGCAAGGTTAGAATCGTGTCGAGAAAGATACGGTATCGCCATTACACCGAACATCACAGCTAAGGCCGCACGCTCGTAGGGGTGATTGATAAATTGAGTGGTGATCCTATCAACATTCTTCTTCCAAAGTCGCTTCATGCCATCCGCCTTTCTTCTCGACACTTAAAAGTCTGCAAGCATGGTAAACCCCATTCAGAAGCAATAGCTCGTGGAATCAATTCGCGCCCAGCGCCGCCAACGTCTTCTCCAGCGACACCGAGTCCTCCACATTGAGCGCCGCCGTCGCATCCTTGCCCTGAATCTGCTTCAACAGCCCGCTCAGCACGCGTCCCGGCCCAACCTCGACGAACTGCGTCGCTCCTTTGGCCGCCAGCAATTCGATGCACTCCACCCATCGCACGGCTCCGGTCACCTGCGCCACCAGCGCCTCGCGCGCGGCATTGCCCGTCGTAATCAGCGTCGCGCTCACATTGGCCGCCACCGGAAACTTCGGCGCGTGAAACTCCACCCCAGCCAGGTCCCGCGCCAACGACTCCTGCGCCGGCTGCATCAACACGCAATGGAAGGGCGCGCTCACCGGCAGCATCACCGCGCGTTTTGCCCCAGCCTGCTTGCACAGATCCGCCGCGCGCTCCACCGCCGCCGCCGCCCCCGAGATCACCGTCTGCCCCGGCGAGTTCAGGTTCGCCGCCGCAACTACCGCGCTTCCCGGCACAAAGTTTAATGCCGCCGGATCGCCCGGCAGCGGCGTCAACTTGTCCTCCACCTGCTCGCAGATCACCCGAATCAAGTCAGGATCGAGCCCCAGAATCGCCGCCATCGCGCCCTCGCCCGCCGGCACCGCCTGCTGCATATACCGTCCGCGCAGTCGCACCGCGCGCACCGCGTCCGCAAAGCTCAAGGTCCCCGCCGCCACGTGCGCAGAGTACTCGCCCAGCGAGTGTCCCGCCGCAAAATTCGCCGCAATTCCCAGCGGTTTCAACGCCTCCGTCAACACGCGCGCCGCCGCCGTAGAAGCCGTCAGAATCGCCGGCTGCGTGTGCTCGGTCAGCCGCAGCGTCTCCTCCGGCCCTTCAAAAATTATCTTCGACAGCGCAAATCCCAGAGCCTCGTCGGCCTCCTCAAAGACCGCGCGCGCGGCGGCAAAGTTGTCGTAAAGATCGCGGCCTATGCCCACGGACTGCGAGCCCTGGCCGGGAAAGAGAAGTGCAATTGCGCTGTGTTGACTCATCCGATCCATATTAACTCATGCGCGCCTCTCTGCCAGCCCTCCGCCTCCGGTGATACACTCGTATTTGGATCTCCAAGGACTCGTAAATATCCCCATGCTCATCTTTCTGGTAGTGGTTCACGTCATCATCTGTCTGTTTCTAATTGGAGTTGTGCTGCTGCAGCAGGGCAAATCCGCCGACCTCGCCGGGGCTTTCGGCGGCCAGGGTTCGCAGACGGCCTTTGGCCCGCGCGGCGCGGCCAACCTGCTCACCAAGCTCACCACCTGGGGCGCGGTCCTCTTTATGATCGTCTCCATCTCGCTCACTGTCATGCTCTCCCGCTCGCGCGCCGACCGCTCCGTCCTCACAGGCACCCCAACCCAGCAGTCCACGCCAAAGAAGTAGCCTCATCGTCTCCCTGCTCTTCGCAGGTTCCCCATGATCCACGAGATCCTCACCGTAGGCCCGCTGCAATGCAACTGCTCCATCCTCGGCGACGAGGAATCGGGTGAAGCCATCGTCGTCGATCCCGGAGACGAGGTCCTGCGCATCCTCGCCGTCCTCCAGCGCCACAAGCTCACCGTCAAGCAGATCCTCGTCACCCACGCGCACATCGACCACATCGCCGGGGCCGCGCGCCTCAAGGCCCTCACCGGCGCGCCCATCCTCTACAACGCCAGCGACCTCCCTCTGGTCAAAATGATGGCCGTCCAGGCCGGTTGGCTGGGAGTGGAAACGCCAGAGGTCCACCCACCCGACGACACCCTCGACGACGGCAAGCTCATCGCCATTGGAGCCGTCAGCAGCGGAGAATCAGCCGTCGGCAACGGATTGCCAGCCCTCTCCGGCAGGATCCTCTACACCCCCGGCCACACCCAGGGCAGCGTCTGCCTCTACCTCCCGGAGCAGGGCCTCCTCCTCGCCGGCGACACTCTCTTCGCCGGCGCCGTCGGCCGCACCGACCTACCCGGCGGCGACGGCCCCACCCTCATCCGCTCCATCCACAGCAAGCTGCTTCCCCTGCCCGACTCGACCGTCGTCATCCCCGGCCACGGCCCAAAAACCACCATCGGCAACGAGCGAGAGTCCAATCCTTTCCTGACATAATTATTTTATAAACAATTGTTTACATGAATTTATTCAATCGATAAGCGAACTGTTCTTCTGTCTCGTTTATTACTTATGTTCATGCAAAACTTGAGCCTTTCCACATGTGGAAAACTCAGTCTATGGCTCGCTGAATGCTTGCCTCAAACTCCCCACCCGGCCCAATCAAACTGACCACCACCCGCCCAGCCTCGCCCATCCCATAGAACCATCCGGGGTGTACCAGCACTCCCCGCTCACGCGCCAGCCGCTCCGCGCAATCGACTTCCCCGACGCAACCCGGCAGCCCCAGCACCGCGCTCCATCCCGCATCCACCTCCAACACCTGTAGCCGCCCCGGCGACTCCCCCGAAACCCTCCGCAGCGTCGCCAGATTCCCTCGCGCCCGCGCCTGTATCTGCCCCTGAATCGCCGCGCGACCAGCCAGCCACGACGCCATCGCCAACTGCACCGGCGCGTTCATCGACAGAAACGTATCCGCCACAATCTCCAGCCTCGCCAGCGCCTCGCCCCGTTCCCTCTCCGGCCCGAACGCAGCGATCCACGCCGCCTTCATCTGCGGCAGCCCTACGATCTTGCTCAGCCCGCTCAGCACAAATGTCAGCGCAGGATGCTCCCCGCAGGCAAAGCTCTGCGCAGGTGGAGTCAGGTCGCGCAGCGGATAGTCCAGGAAGACCTCATCGACAATCAGCGCCAGCCCGTGCCGCACGCAGATCGCTTCCAGAGCCTCGCGCTCGCCCACGCCGGTCCAGTGGCCCGTTGGATTGTTCGGATGTACCACCAGGATCGCTCGTGTGCGCGGCGTAATCGCCCGCTCCAGTTCGCTCTGGTCGATCCACCAGCCGTGATCGTAAAAGAGCGGATAGGGCCTCAGCCGCACATCGTCCAGATCGGCCAGAAAGTCGAAGAGCGGGTAGCTCGGCTGCGCCACCAAGACCTCGTCGCCTGGGTCGCACAGCAGGCGAAATAGAAAGCTGTAGCTCTCGCTTGTGCTTGTCGTCAGCACTAAATCATCCACCGCAACGCGCGCCCCATGCCCCGCGTAGTAGCGCGCCACGGCCTCGCGTGCCGTCCGCATCCCACGCGGATCGGGGTCATAAACCAACGCGCGCGGGTTCCGCAGCGGTTCCAGCAACGTCTCCGCGTCGTATTGAAATCCGCACCGCGTGGGGTTCGACACTGTCAGGTCGTAGACCCGCCGCCCCGACGCGCGCGCCTCCCGCACCGCGGCGGCGTAGCTGCTCTCGGAAGGGTCCCACGAGCTTCGCTTGGAGAATCGGCTCACACCTTCATGGTAGAGCATCGACGCGCGCGCGGACTTTCATTCAGTGCGTAGTGGGTCATTTTGGATTGCTTTGAAAGGGCGCGGCTTCAGCCGCGCCAATACAGCCCTGGCAACAGGCGGACTTTAGTCCCCGAGGGAAAGCTCACGTAGCAAATTGACCCACTTCAGCCTGTAGCGCCGTGAACCACCTTACTCCGCGTGCCCCAGCCCATTCTCCTTGTACGCCTTCTGCAGCACAAAGAACGCCGCCTTCTTCTCCCCCTGATCCGACACCAGCCCCTTGCGGTTGAAGCCGTCTTGAATCCCCGGCAGCTCGCGCACCGGCGAACGGAAGTCCATCAGTATCCACGGCGTCTCCCCGCGCAACTGTGGAATCCGGTTCAGCATCCCGATCTGGTGGCGATAGAGACCGGCCTGATACTCCTCGGTCCATCGCTGGTCGTCCGTCCCATGAAGTCCAGCCTTGGCGCCGCCGCCGAACTCGCTGACAATCAGCGGCTTGTCGTATGCAATCTTCCACTCGGTCGCATCTGCGTCTTCGGGCTTTCCCTCGTACCATCCGATGTACTCGTTGAAGCCGATCACATCCAGCGCCTTGCCCAGTGGGTCGTCGATGTACTTGGTCTTCAGGTCGCCTCGCACCAGCAGCGCCGCCGTCACCAGCCGCGTCGGGTCCTCGTGATGCACATAATCCGCCGACCGCGTCAGGAACGCCGTGCGCGCCGGGTTATTGGGTGTCTCGTTGGCGATCGACCACAAAATCACCGATGCCTTGTCGCGGTCGCGCCGTATCTCCTCGTGCAACTGCTGCTGGCTCTTCGCAAACACATCTTCCTTCTCGAACTGCACTGCCCAGTAAACCGGCACCTCCGACCACACCAGAATCCCCAGCTTGTCCGCGGCGCGCGTCATGCGCTGGTCGTGCGGGTAGTGTGCCAGCCGCACATAGTTTGCGCCCAGCTCCTTCACCCAGCCAAACAGCGTGGCCACGTCCTGATCGTTGTCCACGCGGCCGGTGCGGAAGGGCGCCTCGGCATGGATGCTGACGCCGTGCAGCACAATCGGCTTGCCATTCAGCAGTATCTTCGAGCCCGATGTCTCAATCGTTCGGAAGCCCATCTCGTCGTTCAGCGTGTCCTCGGTCAATCCGGAGCCCGCCTTCAGCACAACGTGGTAGAGCTTCGGCGTCTCCGGCGACCACAGCGTCAGCCCCGTCGCCGCCATGCTGATCGCAACTCGGCCATTGGCGTCCGTCACTCCCTCGGCGTGCAGTTTGGCCTCGGGCAGATCAACCGAAACGTGCGTCCCCGCCTGCGCGTCCTCCACATGCACATAGCCCTCAATGACGCTCCGCGTCGCTCGGTCCAGATGCAGATCGAAGTCGTCGATAAAGCTCTCCGGCACGCTCACCAGCGAGACATCGCGCGTCAGCCCGCCGTAGTTGTACCAATCGGTCTTCAGCGTGGGAACGCCGTCGGCGATCCGTGTGCTATCGACAAAAATAACCACGCTGTTCTCGCCCGCCTTCACCGCGCGCGTCGCCTCGCAGTCGAAGGACGTAAATCCTCCCTCGTGCGTGCACAGCAATCGCCCATTCATCCACACGCGCGCGCGGTAGTTTGCCGCGCCAATGTGCAGGAACGTGCGACGCCCCGCCTGCGCCTGCAGCTGCACATGCCGCTCATACCAGAAGCCGCCCTCGTAGTTCATCAGCGACTCCTTCTGCGTGTTCCAGTCGCCGGGGACCTTGATCGTCGGGCTCTTGGCGAAGTCGTACTCCACCAGCTTGTTGCTGCCTGTCGGAACCTCCTCGTCCCTGGAGTAGCCGCTGCGACCGTTCCCCAGACCATTCTGATAGGGATCGAGGATATAGTGCCAGTCGCCGTTCAGGCTCAGCGTCTGCCGCTGATCGACGGCCACCAGCACAGTCGTTGGCGCAATTGAGAGCGTTGGCGAACTTGTGATCGGAACCGCTCCGGTCGTAGTACCTGCGTTCGAGTTCAAAGCGGCAGTCTGCTGCGCGCCGAGCGCGCACCAACCACCGGCGAATGCAAAATAAACGAGCAACGACAGGGCCGCAACCACGACGGCCTTCGGCACAAAAACTCTCATAAAAACTCCTCGATGGGGCCGCACGCGGCCGCGCAGCCATCCTTTCACAGCCGCACAGCCATGGGGAAGCGCGATGGGCAGAGGTCAATCCCTCTGCCCGGTAACAACGGATTCATCCTCGCTCGCGCATCGTCCCCAGCCTCAGTGATGTCCTCCTCCACCGCCGCCGCCACCGCCTCCACCACCACCGCCTCCACCTCCGCCACGACCGCCTCCGCCACCGCCTCCGCCACCACCTCC
>Ga0224555_1000010_pt1 | contig 220042 bp, 201 predicted proteins | sample 714S23034metaG_FD_180687 | JGI IMG/M metagenome (GOLD analysis project Ga0224555, IMG submission 180687) | Peat soil microbial communities from Stordalen Mire, Sweden - 717 S2 30-34 | ecosystem: Environmental > Terrestrial > Soil > Wetlands > Peat | place: Sweden: Norrbotten County, Stordalen...
AGTGGAAATCCCGAAGCTCTTGCGGGATTTCCAAGCGAGGTGGAAAAGTCCCGCTCCTTGGGACTTTTCCTCGGAGCGCCTCCTTCCACCGTCCGCTTCACCCACAAATAGTGCTATAGAGCCGTTTCCACTTCCTGATGCGCGACTTCGCGCTGGGTGAGAACAGTGACCAACTGTTCGGGGTAGACGACATCCTGGATATAAACTCCCCGCGTCTCGATTTCATACTCGGCGAGTTTTCCCTGGATGTAGTTGAAGGCCTGTTCCTGGACGTTCTGGCGCGTCTGGATGAAGGCAATCGCTTCCATGCCGCCGATCTTGTCGCGAAAGAGGTTGCCGACGGCAGCCTGGAGAACCTCGTTGACGAGATTTTCCATGGAACCAACCATGGAGATGACGCGAGGCGCTTTGGTATCGGGAACGTGAATGAGAACCTGGAGATCGATGCTGAACACGAATCCCTCATTGCTTTTGGCGATGATGGGCTCAAGGCGCGCATCCAGTCCATGAGCTCCGGTGACGTCCTTGGCCCAATCGAGCTTGAGGATTGACGTTAGAACGAGCTTGGCGTCGTAGATGCGGGGATTGATGGGGTACTTGCCGGTTCTGAGCGCTTCCTGCCAGATGCCCTGGTGGCCGGGGCGCACGAGGCTGCCGAACTTGAAGTCTGCGCCGGATGTGTCCTGCGTGGGCAGTCCGACATAAGCCTTGATGACGGCAACCTGACCCTGTTCCACAACCAGCATTGGAACCTGCTCAACGCGAAGCAGGAACGGATTGAGGTTGTAAGCGCCGTAGAGCAGCGGATCGTGCTGGAGACCGATCTTTCCGCCAGCCTGAAGGAACTTCTGAAAGTCCTGATAGTTGTTGTGCTGATCGTTCTTGCTGCCAAGAATCAGGCTCATCAGCTCAAAATCGGTGACGCCGCCTTTGGCTTCAAACTCGCTGACGTCTTTGAATTCGCCGAGGCGGCTGGCAATGGCGCCGGCGGGCAGGGGTTCACCGTCCAATGCGGTGACGACTCCGATCATGTCGACAACTTTGCCGCTTTCGCTGGTGGGCTTGGGCGCTATGCGCGTGACATCGAGCTGCCAATCTTCAAGGCCGAAGGCGCGGAAGTCCAGCTTGTTGCCGCGAGCGAGTCTGCTGTACTCATCGGACACCGGCAGGCCGAAGACCTGCGGCTTGGTGATGACCAGGAAAGCTACCGGGTGAATTGGCGCCAGAGTGCCGGGAGAAAGGACCGGCCGTTGAACGCCCTTTTCGCCGTTCTTCAATACGAAGGTTCGAAAGTCAGTGAAGTTGCCGAAAGCCGGATCGTACCGGCCTGACTTGGCGCCGATGGGCGTGGGCTTGCCAACCTGCGCGATGACGACGCCAATTTGTCCCGCGGGCACCTGCACCCATGGGTGCTTTGTGACCGTAAAGAAAGGCTTGAACTTGAAGCGCAGGCCAGGCATGAGGAGGTCGGCCTGGTAACCGGCTTCGCCCAGAAAGGCCACGGGGTTGTCGCCGGGCAACTTCTTCCCAATCCTCTTCCGTACAAGTCCGATTTGGGTGGGGCCGATGCTGTAGACCGACCCGAGAGCAGTGGCAAGCAAGAACAACAACGCCAACGCGAAAAGAAGAAACAGGATCATGACGGCACCTTCTGACATCGCGCATCTCCATTTTTTTGAGCTGAGTCGCTTGAATTGTACCGCTGTTGGAGAATCTGCGCGTCAATCCTGCATTTCCGGGGCTGCATTTCCGGGGCTGCATTTCCGGGGCTGCATTTCCGGGCGGAAAAGGCGGATTGTTCGGTGGGGGCGCGGGGAGCGTATGGTGGCGGCGGATTATTGCGGGTGGCGGCGAAGCTCGAAGTCGACGACGCGGAGCATTTCGGCTTCGGGGGCGGGCTTGCCGGTCCAGATTTCGAATTGGCGGGCGCCTTGCTGGACGAACATTTCAAGACCGGAGATGACGGCGAGGCCGCGGGCTTTGGCCAGCTTGAGGAGCGGAGTTTCGAGCGGAGTGTAGACGAGGTCGAAGATGAGCGAGGCGTTGAGCTCGTTCTCCTTGACGGGGAGCTGCTGCTTGATGCCGGTCATGCCGCAGGGCGTGGTGTTGATGATGGCGTCAAAGCGCTGCTTGGCGAGCATGCTCTGGCCAAGGACGTGCGCTTTGGCCTTGCGGGCCAGGGCGGCGGCTTTCTCGTGGGTGCGGTTGACGATGAAGACTTCAGCACCCTGCTCGACGAGGCCGAAGACCGCGGCCCGCGCCGCGCCACCTGCGCCGAGGACAAGAATGCGCGCTCCCTGGAGACGCATGCGGCGTTCGAGGGGACGAACGATGCCGGCAACATCGGTATTGAAGCCGTAGAGCTTGCCGTCAGCGCCGGTGCGCAGGGTGTTGCAGGCGCCGATGCGGCCAGTGAGCGGGTCCATGTTGGCGAGGTGGGGCAGGACCTCCTGCTTGAGCGGCATGGTGACGGCGACGCCGTCGAGAGGCAGGTCGCGGACGACGGTGAGCAGATCGTCAAGAGAGCGCACCTTGAGCGGCAGCATGACGGCGTTGACGTTTTCGCGGCGAAAGGCCGTGGAGTGCATGAGCGGCGAGAGAGAGTGGGCAATGGGATTGCCGGCGACCGCGAAGATGCGCGTGGCCTGGTCGAGCTGCTCGAGGCGATAGAGGTCGAGGAGCGTGCGCGCGGGGACCTGGCCCGCGGCAGTTTCGGCGCCATCGGAAGAGGAGGCAAAGGTGAACGCGGCCCCGGCGCGCGGACTAAGAACGCGGCTGATGAGGCCCTCCTCGCCCATGGCGATGCCGATGACGTGGGCATTGAGGGACTGATCCTCGATCATCTGCAAAACGGAGAGATTGTCGGCAAGATTGCGGGCGGTGGTGACGACTTTGACGAAGTCGGGCTCGTAGGCGGCGATGCGCTGGGCGGTTTGATTGAGGCCCTCGGGGCGACGCGTGCGGGTGAAGTCGTGCGAACTGATGAGGAGCGAGGCGCCGGCGGCGCGAAGGGCGGCGCGGAACTTGGCCAGTTGAGGCCGGGTGCACTGCTCGGCCGACTCGACCTCTAAATCGACAATATGGCAGCCGGTTTCGGCGGCTTTGAGGAGGATTTCGAGCTCGGAGTTGAGGGAGCCGGTGAACTTGCCACCGGACGGCTTGCGTCGGCAAGTGGCGATGGCGGTGATGTCGCGCCGACGGGCAAGCAAGGCCTTGAGCTCGGGCAGGGCGGCGGGGGGCTTAGGTAGGGTATCGAGACGGAACTCAATGAAAACAGAGTCCTTAAGAGCTTCATCGGCGCGGGAGATGAGCTCGGCGACCGTGGCTCCCTGGACGGCGACACACAGCTTGCCCACGCGCAGACGTGGAAGTGCCACCGCTGGCGCGGGCCGCGAATCGATCGTGCTGGAGACCGCGAGAGGCATTCTCTTCAATTGACGCATAATAAAGGGGTTTCGATGCTAATGCAACATAGAATGTGCAGATTTAGGAGGTATTTCGGTACCGAATCGGGGCGGGGAGGGGGTGAGCCGGGGTGTGGGAGGGGGCTTGGTGGGGTCGCCGGTGGGCTGGGGTTGGATTGATCGGCGGAAAGCTGGGAACGCTGTGGGTCGCGGAAGTTGCTTACGATGGAGAAGGCGGACCAGGGTTAGTAAAGCAATTCGACGACCTGGGAACGTGAACGATCAGGACCACTGGAGGGAAATCGGAGATGGAGATTAAAAGAAGCGGCAGCCAGCCGTCAGGCAAGGGACCAGCAGATTGGTTCACCGGAACGGTGCGGATCGATCCGCTTTTTCAGGCGCCGGAACCGGCATTTGTGCAAGGCGCGAGCGTAACCTTTGAACCGGGCGCGCGAACGGCATGGCACACGCATCCGCTGGGACAGACGTTGATCGTTACTTCGGGCTGCGGACGTGCGCAGCGGTGGGGCGGCCCGATCGAAGAGATTCGCCCCGGCGATGTGGTGTGGTTTTCGCCGGGCGAGAAGCACTGGCACGGGGCCGGACCGGCCACGGCCATGACGCACATCGCCATCCAGGAAAAGCTTGACGGGAAAGTTGTGGACTGGATGGAGCATGTGAGCGAAGAGCAATACGGGGGCGGATGAAGCGATGCGCGCTGCTCGCGCCGAACCTTATCGCGCAAACACCGGCCGAAACGCAGACGACCGTATGGCGCTTTGACAACATCGATTCCATCGGCGGCCATCCTACGCATGTTCTCGGACATCCGCACCTGATCGACTCGCCGTACGGCAAGGCCGTCGAGTTCAATGGCGTGGACGATGCGCTGTTCGTCGATGTGCATCCGCTGGCCGGCGCGAGCACCTACACATGGGAGGTGATCTTCCGGCCCGATGCGGATGGCGCCGAGGCGCAGAGGTTCTTTCACCTTTCGGAGATCGATCCGGCGACGGGCAAGGACACCGATAACCGCATGCTCTTCGAAATTCGCATCGTGAAGGGCGCGTGGTGCCTTGACAGCTTTGCCAACACCAACGGCTCGCAGCGCACGCTGCTGAATTGCAACGATCTGCATCCGCTCGGGCAGTGGTACCGGGTGACGGCGGTGTACGACGGCAAGACGCTGCGTAACTACGTGGGCGATGAGATGCAGGGTGAGGGCGAGCTGCATTTGACGCCGCAGGGACCGGGCCACTCGTCGATTGGAACGCGCATCAATCAGCGCGACTACTTCAAGGGCGCGGTTTTCGAGGCGCGGTTCACGCCGCGAGCGCTCGAGCCGGAAGAGTTTTTGAAGATGTCGCCAGTGGTGAGTCCGGGCGCGGGGAAATAGCGAGTCGGTCCGCCGCGGCGGACGAGTTGGCAAGTCAGCCGACGATCACACCCTAGCGAGAAAAACGGCGCGGCAAGCTGTTTGCGGGCGGATAATTGGTTGCGAAACGAAGAAAGGACGTGCGATGCGCAAGTGGGGAATCGTCATCGGCGTGGTTTATGCCGTAATCGTGTTCGGTCTGCTTGTGCCCGCCGGAATGATCCTTGCCGGAGATAAGAGTCCATTCCCGCTGGTCTTTTCGAGAGACACGTTTGCGGTGTATGGAGAGTGGTTGTCGTGGGTGCCGATTGCGGCCGTCCTCTCCGGCGAGGCGATTCTGCTTTTTCTCTCTGTCGACACTTCCTTCAAGAAGCTAAAGCCTCGGGCGCACATTGCGGTTTCAGTCATCGTCATATCGATGCTGTTTGCGCTTCTTGCTTTCGCGGGCCTCTCTGCAGTGGGAGCCGCGGCATACAGCGACAAATTCCTCGACCGATATTGGGTGAGCGCCACCGAGATGATTGGCATTTGGGCGGCGATTTGGGTGTTGTGGGGAGTTGTTTTCTATCTGTATTTCCGCAATTCCAGCCAAGTGACTGCACGTGCTGTGTCGTGGCTGTTGAAGGGCAGCGTGCTGGAGCTCCTGATTGCGGTTCCTTGTCACGTGTGGGTACGACGGCGCGGGGATTGTTCGGCGCCGATCGCGACAAGCTTTGGCATCGTGACGGGGATCGCGGTGATGCTGTTATCGTTTGGCCCGAGCGTTCTGCTGCTGTATAAGAAGCGGCTCGACGCATATGCGGCGCGCAAATTGACTTAAGGGAAGCTCGATAAAGGGCTCATTCCGGGCGGCAAAGAAACCCGCAGGGGCTAAAGCCCAGGTTCATTCTTCGCCGATTACGGCATGACTGAAGTCATGCCCTGATACAAAACTGCTTTGCCCCTTAAGTTCGTGGCGCAGGTTGTCAATCTCGTGCGTCGCTGGTCCCGGCAGCTCTAAGGTGCCTTGTTAGTCTAGAGCTTTGGAGGATTCCGCAACGATGGCGACAGAAACTACTGCCGGCGCGACCGAAAGCAAAACTCTACACGCGTGGGAGGCGGGCGGCGCCGCGTCGGCCGAGGCGCTGACCGCTTGGGTGAGCGCGCGGCTGGCTGATCACGAGAGTTCGTTGGCGGCGCTGCTGGCCATAGAGGGCGAACGCACGCCCGAGAATTCGCTGCTGCTTTACGACAAGGCGATCGAGCACCTGAGCCTGGCGGGGGCGCAGGCGGGAATTCTGAATTCAGTTGCTGCGGACAAAGCCGTGCGCGACCAGGCGCAGATGGAGGCGCAGCGTGTGGCGATGGCAGGGAGCGCGTTGAGCCTGAACCGCGAAGTGTACGACGCGCTGACGGCGATCAATCTGGACGGCGCTAGCCCGGCAACGAAGCACTTTGTTGAACGCACGCTGCTCGGCTACCGCCTATCAGGCGTGGATAAGGACCAGGCCACGCGCGACCGCCTGCACGCGCTGCACGACAAGGCCACAGGCTTGTCGCTTGAGTTCGGCCGCAACATTCAGGAGGGCGGAAAGACGATTGAGGCGACGCCAGAGGAGTTGGAGGGACTGCCCGCGGACTACATTGCGCGGCACCCGGCGCAGAAAGATGCAAATGGCGCGGAACGCGTGACGCTGACGACCGATCCGCCGGACATGATGCCGGTGATGACGTTTGCGGCGAGCGCGGCGCTGAGGGAGAGGATGTTTCTCGCCTACAATACGCGCGCCTATCCGGCGAACCGGCAGATTCTGCTTGATCTGCTGGCCACGCGGCAGGAGATTGCGTCGATTCTCGGATTTCGCAGTTGGGCCGACCTGGCAACGGCCGACCAGATGATGAAGTCAGCGGCGAATGTGCGCGCGTTTTTGGCGAAGCTGGATGAGGCCAGCCGCGACGGCGCGAAGCATGAGCACGCGCTGGTGCTCGAGTTTGCATGCGGGCGGCAGCCTGAGCTTAGTGCCATCGACATCGTTAGCCGCGGCTACTGGTATGAGCAGTTCCGGCGCGCGAGGTTTGATTTCGATTCGCAGTCTGTGCGGCCGTATTTTCCCTATGCGCGAGTCGAGGCCGGCGTGCTGAAGACTGCGGCGAAGCTTTTCAAAGTAGAGTTCCGGCCGACGAATGCGCCGGCGTGGGATCCGGCGGTTTCAGTGTTCGAGGTTTTCGATGGCGGGCGGCTGGTGGGGCGATTCTATCTCGACATGCATCCGCGCGAAGGCAAGGATAAGTGGTTTTCGGCTGCGCCGGTGGTGACGGGCGTTCGCGGGCGCACGATGCCTGAAGCAGCGCTGATCTGCAACTTCCCGGCTGGCGATGAAAACGATCCGGGGCTGCTGCAATACTCCGACGTGGTGACGTTCTTCCACGAGTTCGGCCACCTGATGCACGCGATTCTTGGCGGACACACGGAGTGGGCGGGGCTTTCGGGTTTTGCGACGGAGGGCGATTTCATCGAGGTGCCGTCGCAGATGCTCGAAGAGTTTTTCCGCGACGAGAAGCTGCTACAGGCGTTCGCGCGGCACTACGAAACGGATGAGGTGCTGCCGGCGGAGCTGATTCGGACGATGAAACTGGCAGGCGCGTTCGGGCGCGCGGACTGGATCAGGACGCAGCTCTACTACACGACGCTCTCGCTCAATTTGCACGACGAAGATCCAGCGGGGATCGATCCAGATGTGGTGACGCGCGAACTCTACAAGCAATTCCAACCGTGGACATGGCTCGAAGGCAACCGCATGTACGCGAGCTTCGGGCACCTGACCGGCTACTCGTCGAATTACTACACGTATATGTTCGACAAGGTGATTGCGCTGGATTTCTTTGGGCAGTTCGATCCGAGTGACTTGTTGGGCTGCGAGGCCGGGGCGCGCTACCGCAAGGCTGTGCTCGAACAGGGCGGGTCGAAACCGGGGCGCGAGATGGTGCGCGACTTCCTGGGCCGCGACGAGGAGTTTGCGGCGTTCAGCAAGTGGCTCAACGAAGAGTTCGAAGCTAGTAGCTTGTAGCCAGTAGCCCGTAGCTTTTTGTCCCACCCTTTCCGCGGTAGAGCTGCGGAAAGGATGGGGCAACCAGCGAGCGATTGAGCCGAGGCTCTCCAAGAAATCAGGATGATTTTGCGCCCTGGAAGCCGGCGAGGATTTGCGTCATGAGGTCGTTGACGGTGCCCGGTGAGCTGGGCAGGAAGATGGTGCTCGCGTTGCCCGCGACGCCGACTTCGCGCATGGTGTCGAAGTACTGGGTCATCAGGACCATGGCCATAATGTCCCGTGCGGTTGAGCCTTCGACTGCGCTTTTGAACTCCTCCACCGATGCCTGCAGGCCCTTAATGATCGCCTGACGCTGGCGGGCCGTGCCTTCTCCCTGCAGGGCTTTCGATTCCGCTTCGGCTTCGGCCTGCTTCACTTTCAGGATCTTGTCGGCTTCGCCGCGGGCCTGCGCCGCAATCTGCTCGCGCTGCGCTGCATTGATATCGTTCATGGCCGCCTTCACTTTGGCGTCAGGAACGATGTCAGTGACGAGCGCGCGCAGAATGTTGTAGCCAAAGTTGTCCATTACTTCGTCGAGATCCCTCTTGACGGCGCCCGAGATCTGCTGCATCTGCTCGAAAGCTTCGTCGAGGGTGAGCGTGGGTACGTGGCCGAGGATGGAGTTGAAGACGTAGCTCTCGATCTGGCTCTGCGGATTGCTTAGCTTGTAATAGGCGTCAAAGACCTTCGCCTCGACGACCTGGTATTGCACCGAGACGGGGATCGTGACGAAGACGTTGTCCTTGGTTTTGGTTTCGACGTTAACGACCGCCTGACGCACCTGCAGGTCGACAAGACGGACGGTTTCGCAATAAGGCAGCAGGAATTGCAGACCGGGGCGCGCGACGCGGTTGAATTTGCCGAAGCGCTCGACCACGCCGGCGGAGTAGGTGCGGACCGTGTACATGGTTTTGAGGATCGTGACGAGCAGAAAGATGCCGACGATGACGGCTACGATGAGGGCGAAAACGACGAAAGGTGAGTTGTCCATGATGAGCCTTTCTTACTCCGGCGCGGGAGCGGCGAATTGGGCTTAAAGTTTGCCCGCGTTTTCGAGATGCAGGAATGATACCGCAGGCGGATTACAGGCGCTGCCCAGCGCGGCAAGAACACCATGCGCCGGACCTTCCTTCAGTAGGAACGACAAAGCCGACGCTTCGAATCAATGATGACGATGGAACAGATGCTGGTTGATGTCGGGCCAGAACTCACGGACTACATTGGTGAGCGCGTCGCGCCCGACGGCATACGCATATTTCTCTGCGAAGGCGCCGGCGGTCTGCGTTTGGCTTGGATAGTAGGCAAGCGAGATGGCCTGCGAGGCGCCGCGGCCGAGAATTTCAGAGGTGTTGAAGGTGTTTTTGCCGTGATAGTTGGGCGTGATGAGTTCGCGGGAGGCCGCGTAGATTCCGCGCTTCCAGATCCCGCCGTCGCCCATGGCGTAGTAGCGCTCGTCTTGACGAAAGACGGTGGGCATGGCCCAGTCGACCCAGTAGTTGCCGTCGGTTTTGTCGAGATAGCCGCGCCAGTAATAGGCCCAATACCCGCCGACTCCCTTGCCTAATTGGGTGTGCGCGTCTGTACCCTCCGCGAGCAGGGAGGTGATGCCGACGAAGACAAAGGCGGAGTAGTCGAAGCTGTTTTCTGTGGCGATTTTGAAGGCCTCGCGGGACGTGGGCGGAGGCGGAATGGCGCCGGCGCTGACCGCGCGGTAGTTGGGCATGACGCCGAGGATGCGTTTGGGTTGCGGAGGCGGCTTGTGCTTGGGCGTCCTGGTCGTGTCAGGATTCCGGCTTGCTGTGTTTGGGCTTGGCTGCGCCTGGCTGGACGATTGGGGCTGGGCGGAGGAATTCTGCGGATCGGGCGCGTCCGGCAACGCGGCGAAGGCCACGGCGCCGCCCGAGTTGACTTGCTGCGAACGAAGAGGCGCGGGCAAACACAGGAAGAGTATTAAGGATATGAAGGCTCCGGAGATAAGCCTGGAACTGAATCGCATTCATTCACCTGGTAGGGGGAAGTCGGCGTTAACCGGCGCAACCTGCCGCGGGAGGCAAGATGACTCGGGGAAAGCCGCTCGGATCGTTTTTGTCTGTCGAAGCGCCGATTCAAAAGCAGTAAGCCGCCTGTTTAATTATCGACAGTTTCTTCTGATTAGACGCATTGGTGTGCCCGCCGGACACAGAAATGTTCCATTCCTGGCACCCCGGAAGCCGTCGGAACGCAAGGAAAAGTGGCGATTTGCCGGTTTTTAATTCGCCTTAAGGATTGCTTGCGGCTTGCGCCTCGAAATCGATATATCCGCGCTGGGGATCGGTGGAGACGAGCTTGACGGTGACTCTGTCGCCGACGTCGAGGCCCTTGCCGCCGCGAACCAGCATGCCTTCAACGTGCGGATCGAGCGTGCGCACGAAAGTTCCGTGGTCGGTGGCGCCGGTGACGATGGCCTGGAATGTTTGGCCTATGCGCGGATGCAGCACCACGGCGGCGATGCGCTTTTGCATCTCGCGCTCGACTTTGCGGGCGGCGTCTTCCATCTCGGTGCATCGTTGCGCGATGGCGTTGAGGTCGTCTTCTGAGTAGGGCGGCGCGGAGTGAGCGAGCTGCGCCTTGAGCAGACGTTGCGTCACGACGTCGGGGAAGCGCCGGTTGGGCGCCGTGGAGTGGGTGTAGTCCTGGACGGCGAGGCCGAAATGGCCGGGCGATGGCGCGTTGGGCTTCACGAGAACATACTCGCCGGGCCCCATGAGCTTGACCACGGCGAGCGAGAGATCGGGAAAGTGGTCGGGGTCCTTCTGCTTTTGCGCGAGGAGAAAGTCGTTGAGGGCCTTCGAGTCGGGATCGGCGGGCAGAGTCGTTCCCTTTTGCGCGGCCAGCTCGACGATACGGTCCCAGCGCTTGGGGACGCGCACGATACGGCGAATGGAGGCCACGCCCGCGCTCTCAAAAGTCCGCGCGATGACGCCGTTGGCCGCCACCATAAACTCTTCAATGAGCGACGTGGCGCGACTTTTCTCGAGGCGCGCGATGTCGACGATCTGATCTCCGAGCGTGACCGGATGCGTCTCGATGGTTTCAAGATCGAGCGCGCCGTGCTGGAAGCGGCCGCCTTCCATGCGCTGCGCGGCCGTGTCCTGCAGCTTGAGTTGCGCGGCCAGGTCGGAGCTGGCGGCAACTTTGGCTGGCGGTGCGGCTTTGCCCTCGAGCCACGCGCCTACGCTGGGGTATGCCAACTGCGCACGGTTGCGCACCAGCGCACGGTAGGCTTTGCCGTCAGAGGCAGTTCCGGCAGCGTCTACAGCGAATTCAATGACCACGGCCACACGGTCCTGGTTTTCGTTCAGCGACGAGATGCCCTCAGAGAGCTCCGTCGGCAGCATAGGAAAGACGGTTACGCCGGTATAGACCGAAGTGGTCTCGAACTGCGCATGCTTGTCGATCACCGTGCCCCGCGGGACGCGCGAGTCTACATCGGCCACGCCAACGAGCACGCGAATGCGGCCGTCAGGTAACTGCTCGGCCCACTCGATCTGGTCGAGATCCTTGGAAGTGTCGTTGTCGATGGAGGACCAAAGCAGACTACGCAGATCCGTGAGGCCGTCGGCGGTTGGAACGGCGGGCTGCGCCTTGATGGCGGCGAGTTCAGTGTCGGTTCCGGGAGGAAAATCAGGCTGAAAACCGTGCTCGATCATGGAGGAATGAGCCGCAGCCACAAGATTGAAATGGATGGGATGAGTGGAATGCATGAGGGATCGTGCTCCTACGCGCGAAATGCCAGCCTAACACGGAGGGCGGGATTAAGGGACTTAGGGACTGCGGGACTAAGGGACTGCGGGACTGGGGGACTGAGGGAATGCGAGGCAGCCAGGGCGCAAGAGACAACCGGAGGATCTTCGCTCCGTTCAGGATGACCATACGAATGGATTGCTCGTGATTTCCCATATCTCGGAAGCGAGACTTGAGGCGCCCGAGCTCACTGCGGCAGCACGTTGACGGTGAAGAAAACGGTCTGGCTTGTGACGGTGTTGTCGACGTAGGCGGTGGCTGTGACTTTGAGCGTGGCTACGCCGAGTGGAGTGCCGTTGGGTGCAAGCACGCTGGAGCTGTTGCAACTGGTGGCGATGCCGATGAGTGGCGCCAGCAGGATGAGAAGGAAGATGAAGCGCCGCGAGCCATGACGCGCAGAAATGCGCGCGCGACGCCCAAAGGGAACGACGAAGAAGAGCATTACGGCGAGCGCCGCGCCTTCCGCGGCTTGCGGCCACGGTGAGCGGGAATGACGGGCATTGCCCGCAGCAGTGTAAAGCGGGCCTCCTGAGGTAAAGGTCTGGACCGCGAAGGTAACCGTGGCAGTGGGTGTGAGCTGCTGGGGAGTGGGCGTGCAGGTCATGTCGTCCTGCAAGGCCACCGCGCAGACCAGCTGCACCTGCCCGGTGTAGCCGCCTGCGTTGGTGACCACGAAGGATTCCGAACCGGACTGGCCCAGTACGATGTCGAGGTTAGTGGGCGGATTCGTCGGCGCAGGTGCAATGGCAAATCCCTGAACGTCGATCGCGAGGGGAGCCGAGGTGCCCGGGCCGAAGACGGTGTCGCCCGCGTAGTTGGCGGTGATGGATTCCTGACCGGCGGGAAGGCTCTGGATGGTGAGGGTGGCCGTGGAGGCGTTGTCAACGGGGAGCGCGGAGAGTACGGACTGGCCGATGACCACAGTGCCGTTGAGGAAGACCACTGTGCCGGTCGGGTTTTGCTCGCCGGTTGCGGGCGGGGCGGAGTTGGGTGTGACCGTAGCAGTGAGGATGATGGCGACGCCTTACGGAACGGTGACGCTGTTCGCGGCGAGAGCGACAGTGACGGGCAGCAGGGTGGGCTTGATTGGCACGATGGCTGCGAAGGCGGATAGAGAAAGGCTGCACAGGAGAGCAGTTGCGAGCCGCGGAGCGAAGCTTCGTCGCTGCATCCTATTTTCCGTCATACCCAGGCGCGCTTACGTCTGGACCCGATTGTATAGCGGTGGATGCGAACCAAACAGCGATTCGATGCGCGACTTGGACGGGGCGAGCCTGCGAAGCTAGTTCTGCTACTGAATACCGAGGTCGGAGAGCACTTTGGGTTTGGCTTCTTCGACGGCCAGAAGATTGTGGCAGACAGAACAATCCTGAGGAATGGTGTCACCGTTCTTAGCCGCGTGGCTGCCGTCGTGACAGCGGAAGCATCCCGGATATTCCATGTGGCCGATGTGGTTGGGGTGGGTTCCCCAGGTGACCTTCATAAACGGAAAGACATTCTGGTTGTAGAGCGCCACCAGTTCCTGGCCCGCTTGTTGAACCAGCGCGGCTTTCTGTGAGAGCACGGCTGGACTCTGGGCGCGATAGAAGGCTTCAAGCTGCTGGGGAATCTGGACGCCTGCCTGCTCCTGGCTGGAGTAAGTGCCGTTCAGCAGCGCCAGCCCCTCCTTGTGAATCCAGGGCAGATCGGAACTGATCGCGCCGCTGGCCATGGCCTGGTCAACGGCCTCCTCGGCAGTAACAAAGGTGTGCGCGGCGCGGTTGTGGCAATCAATGCAATCCATGACCCTGCGGTCGCCTTTGGGAATGCCGCTGCCTAGCGGCAAAGAGCTGTACTCGGTGAACGAGCCGTCGGCGTTCTGCCGCTCCACCCAGGGAATCGTGGTTCGCGAGGGATCGGTGGAGACGTACTCAATGTGACCCAAGTGGACGCCGTGAATACCCGTATAGCGAGAGAGCGAGTCAACACCGCCGAGGTGCAGGATGAGCACCGTCTGCGTTTCCGTGTTGGGCTCGTCGTCGGCAAAATTCGACTTGACCAGTAGCTTGTCGCCGTCGAAGCGCGTGGGCGTGTGGCAGCCCTCGCAGGTATAGCGCGCGGGGCGCAGGCTGGTGACCGGCGAAGGAATCGGCGTGGGATAGTTGGGAACGATTTTGGGCGCAAGCGGCGCGAGCGGATGGAAGGTGACCTCAAGCAACTGCTTGGTGCCGTTCACCTTGGCGCTGAAGTAGGCTTCAGCGCCGGTACCGATGTGGCAATCGACGCAGGCCACGTGGGAGTGCGGGGAGATTTTGTACGCCGTGTATTCCGGCGTCATCACATGGCAGGAGCGGCCGCAAAACTGCGGTGAATCCATGTACTCCGCGCCGTGATAGCTGGCCGTAGCCACGACGAGAAAGTTGACGATGGTGGCAACAAGGACAATGTCGAGGCCGTGGCGGAAGATGCGGTCATTGAGATCGATCCGGGGAAATTCGGCGGGGATCTGGCCGGCTTTCCGCAGCTTTTTGCGCCGCAAGAACACGCCGACGGGGATGAGCGCCAGGCCCAGCAGGAATATGAACGGCAGGAAGAGAAAGAAGATGATGCCGAGATAAGGGTTGTCACTGAGATGGCCGGAGAGCTCGGCCAGCCAGTAGCTGATCATGGTGACGCCGGAGGCGGTGGTGATGGCGCCGCCTGCGAGGCTGATGGGGTTGTTGCCGAAAAACAGCGCCGGACGAACCCAGCTATCGCGGAATCTCTCAAACAACGACACGTTTCCTCAGCCTCCATGTGCAGGCGGCCTGCCGGGAGATGGCGGGCTCGCCCTCAAATCTCTGCGCCGATTGTAATTCCTACTTCAGGGTCTTGAAGTATGCGGCCACGGCGGTCACCTGCGGATCGGTGAGGCCGGCAATGGGCTTCATCTTGCCTTTGCCGTTCTTCACTGTCGCGGCAACTTGACTCGCTGTGAGAGCCTGCATTGCCGGATCGGAGACGGGCTTGATGCCCATGGCCTTGGCCATGCCCGCACTCGGAGTGCCGGTAGGTCCATGGCACATCGCACACTTGGACTTATAGATCGCCGAACCGTCTTCAGCGAAGCACATGGAGCCGGCCAGCAATACCGCCGCTGCCAGCACGATTTGGGAACGAAAGCTCTTAGTCATTGCGAAACTCCTTGAGGTTTTTGGGCTCGGCGCGGGATCGAGCGCTTGCCGTCGTTAAGGTTGATGTCGCCGGCCGGCGTTCGTGGCCGTTGGCTCCGCAATGGCGATAGTAGCAGGAACCACCTGACGCGGACCGGCGCGGTCGAGGTTCGCCATTGAGGTTTTGAGAGCGACGACCGCGCCGGCTTGTGCTTGCACTTACACTTCGTCTTGCTTTCGCGACCTTTGCCCTTACTTGGCGAGGGAGCGGAAGTAATCCACCGAGTCCTTGATCTGCGAGTCAGTAAGCTTGCCCTTGAATGCCGGCATCTTGCCTTTGCCGCTGGTAGTGTCGGTAATCATCTGCGCTTCGCTCAGCGACTTGACCGAAGGATCGCTCACGGGTTTGACGCCCATCATTTTGGCGATGCCGGGGTTCGGCGTTCCCTCGGCTCCGTGACAGCTCTGGCATTTTGCCTTGTAAGTGTCTGCTCCCGAGCTTTGCGCGAAGGCGACTGTTCCCGTCGTAGCCGCAATCATGGCGACGATCGTCATTCCAGCCTTGATTTTCATTACCTATCTCCTCTTGCTAACCCTTTGTTTCATCTGGATCGTGGAACGGCGGTCCCGCGGTCAGAACTCGTAATGCAATCCCAGCGTGACGTTGTTGGCTTGGAAGTTGCGCGGCGCGGTAAACCCGTAAACCGGCGTGCCCGGGGACATCGCGGTATTCGGCACAGAACTGCAAGCTACAACCGGCGCGGCGCCGGTGGTGCCTATCGCAAGGGCGGGGTTGTCGTTGCAATACTGCGCGCCGGAGCGACCACCCTCGCCATAACCGTAGTAGTCGTATTCGCCTTTCCAGATCAACCCCGGGTGCATCGTCCATGAAGCACTCACAAAGGGAGTCTGGTAGGTAGAGACCAGCGAACCATTTACGTCGCCGGCATCGGTGAAGAACCGGCTGCCGTTGACGGAGCTGATGCGGTAGCCGAGGTTGGAATGGACCTTTTTGGTAGGCGCATACGTGAAGGCAACCGATGCGAATTGCGTAGGAGCGTCTTCGAAATCCCTCGCAGGCCCGAAGAGGATGGTGTTCGATCCATGGCCGGCTGCGACGGCGCCGCAAAGCGAACCGCTCTGGATTGCGGCGGCAGGCGCGACGGTGCTACCCGGCAGAACGCTCGCTGCGCCCTGGAAGCAGATGTTGTCTGCCATGTACACATCGCTGTAGGAATAGTTGAGATCGAGCCCATAACGATCGCTCGGGAACAGCTCGGCGCCAAGGCTCACCGACCGCGAATGATCGACATGATCGAGCGGGCCGAAGTAGGCCGAGGTGTTGCCCGGGAAGGTCTGATTGTTATTTGTATTGTTGTGCCGCTCCAGGTCATTGAAGACGCCGGAGACCGTGGCCCAGGACTTTGGCCGGTAGATGGTATGCACCCTGTAGTGCCGGAGCTGCCGGAATCCCATCGGAGTGAAGGCGTTGTCGTTGTACATGAGCTCGGCGCTTCCGTTGAGGTCCCAGTTACTGGTGGGACGCAGGGCGGCGTTGAAGATTCCGCCATTCTCGTGAATCGTGACTTCGCCGGCGGTCGTATTGTTGGCGGGAATCGGAATGTTGTGCGCCGCTGTTCCCTGGCCTTCGGAGATCAGGTGATCCTGGTAACGCCAGGTAAGCGAGAAGGTGGAGCGTGGCGTCGCGTCCCAGCTCACCGTGAAGTTATTGGTCGTGAACATCTGGCCGAAGTAGCCGGCCTGCCCCGCGCCAATCGAAGAACTGCCTTCAAAGGGCGCCCCGCAGCTGGCCGCTTTGCCGGTCGACGGATTGACCGCGCAGGGGTTTCCAGACGCCGTCACGGTGCTCAATCCCGTGTAGTTGATGGTCTCCTCGGCCGCCGTCGCGGGAACAACAACGGTGGCCTCGCTCGTGAATTCAGAATTTCCCGGCTGGTGAGCGTTGGAGTAGCTGATCTGGTCTTCCAGGCTGACGGCCTTCGCCACCTGCCACACGATCCCATAGTCAGCGGCCATCACTTCCCGCTTCGCGTTCGCGAACGCCGTATAGGCGATCGAGCGGTCCGCGCCATCCAGGCCCTGGAACTGCTCGTAGTAATTCGGCAGATTCATGTTCGCGTCGGTGTAGCGGACATCGCCGTTCATCGAGATGTTCCTGAGGCTGGAGCTCTGGAGCCGGAAGATTTCGGTGGGGAAAATGACGCGCGTGGGCTGGTACCGGACATAGCTTCTGATGACGTTGCATGCTGGATCGATGATTGGCAGCCCGCCAATGGGATTGGCATAAAGGATCGTGGTCGGACTGATCATGCTGCTGCTGTTGCAGTTGCTGCTGGCGGCAAATGCGCCCGTGCTGCTGCTGTAGCCGTACGGCACGAAGTTCTGGTAGCTGTCCAGCAAGGCGACTTTGGTTCCGTCCGACTCCTGCACGGTGAAGTACTGGGGAGCCATATTGAAGTAGGAGTCACCCTTGTAATGATCGATTTGCTCCTCAAAGGTCAGCTTGGTGCCCTGCACCGGTTTCCAGTCGATCACGCCAGTAAAATCGTCGGTGCTGTTGCGCTGGTACTCCTCAAGCAGGATTTCCTGTCCGGCCACCGAATTGCCGCTCGGGGTCTGGCTCGGTCCCTGGAAGATGTTCTGCGAGTAAGCAACGCGGAACGTGAACTTCGACAGCGGAAGCAGGGTCAAGTTCGTGTCCGTCATGCGGCGCACAGTGTTATACATGAAAGGCGATTGCGTCACCTGCGGCCAAGCATAGGAGCCGATCGGGGCTGTGGAGGGCCCGACCGGAATCGAATACCCGCTGGGGATACCCGGGTTGCCCAGCAGATCGTAGTCGAAGTACTGACGGTCGCGGCGGAACATCGCCGAAAACTCGTAGTACTTGCCCTTTGAGAAGTCGAGCTTGGCGAAGTTGTTGGGTTCGCCGCCGAAGCCACTGGCAAAAACCTGCAAATCGTCGAGCGGGGTGTTCTTGGCGCCCGGCAGCGCGTGCAGCTTGAAGGTCTCACCGAGAACGCGCGGCCCGGACTGCAGGTTCACCATGGTGTCGTACATGGCGCCGCTGCCCGAGAGGCCGGCCATGCGCCCACCGAGATCGACGGACTCATGGACCGAATACCCTTGCGGGACAGACATCGTTGAATCCGGCGTGGGACTGGGCTCGGCTGGATTCTGCGCGACGGCAATGCACGCCGCTGCAAGAAACATGGCCACCAGCATTCCCAGGAACATTGCAAAAGATGGCTTTTGATTAAGAAGCCGAGAAAACCAGCTTACGTTCTTCATATGAAGCCTCACTTGAATAAAACTCGTTGCCGACATCGAATCTTTGAAACCCCGTGCAAAACTGTTGCGGGAGCCGTGCTACGCCGATGTGAAGATGAGGCGGGGCAGGGCTCCATCACTCCTATCTGAGAAACGCCGCATTCATGTTCGAACCATGAATGTAGGTGTGGCAGCTCGTGCACGGCACGCTATCCGACGATCCCTGGCCTTGACCATGAATCGTGCCGGAAGCTACCGCGCTATGGCACTGGTTGCACAGCGTGTTGATGCTCGGCATGTTCAGCATCCGGGCGTTCTGCGAACCGTGGGGCGAATGGCATGCCAGGCAGCCTTCCGCCTTGACCGGGGCGTGCTCGTAGACAAAAGGCCCACGCACGTCTGTGTGGCACTTGGTGCAGATCATGTTCTGATCAACCGTGGCCCTCAGATTGTTGTTCTGGAAGGTGCCGTGAACGTCATGGCAGTCGCTGCACTTGACCACGCCTTCGTTGACCGGGTGGTGGAAGGGCATGTCGAACTGTGGTTTCGAGTCGGCGTGGCATTGGAAGCAAAGCGTTGGTTGCGGAGCCTTGAGCAACGCCTCTTCCTTGCTGCCGTGAATGCTATGGCAACTGATGCAGCCAACGTTGGCCTTGGCGTGAGGAGAGCGGTCGAAGTTGGGATGCGCGCCCGCATGGCAGCTCAGGCACTTGGTATCGACGTCTTTGACCGAGGCCTTGGCGGGATCGAAGATCTTGGTCACGTCGCCGCCGCCGGCTACGTGCTCGCTACCCGCCCCGTGACAGTTCTCGCAGGTGACACCATTCGCGTTCCCGTGCATTAACGCCATTTTGGTGTGAGGATTGGTGGCGAAACTCTTGGCCACGTCGGCGTGACAGGTGGCGCAAGTGTCAGCGCCCACAAATTCGGCGTGTCCGGCCGGGGTGGCCGGCGCGTCTTGGGCTTTTGCTCCCGGTGGCGGGGCAGCCAGCGCCGTAGCGCACAAGATGCCGGCGCCCAGCAAAACCATCAAAAACACTCGCAGTCCCGGACAGTTCCCGAGAGCCGCACCATTGAACAAATTGAACAAGCGCGTTACCGGCCTATCAGTATGCATGCAAAATACCGCCTTCGAAGAACTTCGTGGCACTACTCAAAACTTGCCTCAGCCGCCAACCCTCGCTGAATGTGGTGGATTCTCCATGTGAGCGCGGGCACCGCCGGGACCTTTTGCGAACGCCTGCCGGTGCGGAGCATCACCACATGCACGAAAGATTACGGTTTCATCGCGATGAGTGGCGGTGATGTTTATCACGTCATATGTGAGGGCTGGTTTTGGGGCCGAAGGTCCATTGGCCGAATGAGTTACGCGTTCCAGAGCCTGAAGTGCCGGATCAAGCCATCACATCGCCAAGAAACTGAGTTCAAACGTGAGGCCCGTCACATCCAAAGCTCCCTTTTCTCAAGCAAACTCGGAGCAAGTGCCGCTGTAGATGGGAAAGAACAGGGCATGTCGATCTCGACCGCGGCCTAGCCGGACCGGAATGCAGGCCGGAAAGCGGGAGAGGCGAAGGGCCGCGTCGGAATGGAACGAGGGAGAACGATGGCGGACATGCAGATTTCGGTACAGGAGCAGACGCGATCGCAGCACCTGGGCCGGTCTTCGCCGTTGGGGTGCGCGGCCTGCGCGAATCGCCGTCCCGGCTGGTTTTGCTCGCTCGGGAGCGCGGTTTTGGCCGATCTGGAACTCGCCACCAGCACGATTTCGCTGCCCTCGCAGGCTGCGCTCTTTACTGAAGGTGAAGACGCGCGGTGCCTCTACCTGATTTGCAGCGGCTATCTCAAGCTGACTGCGGGACGGCCTGAGGACCGGCACATGATTGTCCGCGTTGCCGGCCCTGGATCGATGCTCGGCCTATACGCAGTGCTTTCGCACGGCGTTTACGAGGTTTCGGCGGAGTCATTGACGCCCGCCCAGTTGCGGCCGGTGGAGCGGGAGCGATTTTTGAATTTTCTGCGCAACCACAAGGAAGCACAACTGCGCGCCGTGCAATGCATCTGCCAGGAGTACCGCTTTGCGCTGCAGGATGCGTGCCGCATCGCTCTGGCTGAAACCGTGGCCGCCAGGTTGGCTCGCCTGCTGACGGAACTTGCGCATCAGATCGGCGAGCACACCGTGGGCGGAGAATTCCGCTTCCCGCTTTTGCTGACGCACGAGGAGATGGCCTCGATGACCTGCACCACCCGCGAGACGGTCACGCGCACTCTGGGCCAGTTCCGCAAAGACCGCTGGATCTCGATCGAAGACTCCAACGTGACCATTCACCAACCCGGCCGGCTGGAAGGCCTTCTCTAGGGTCGACCGGAGAGGCCTCCGCAGCCTGGACTTTTTCGCTCCCCCGCGCCCCGAATGTGGAGTCCAAAGAGCTATGATTCTTGGAGGAACACTGCTTTCGAGGTTGGAGCTCAATCTGCTCATGAATCGTTTTATTTTGTTCTTTTCCTGCTCTCTTCTGTGCTGCGTTGCAGCTGCCCAAAATCCGACTTCCGACCCAGCAGGGAGCGCGGCTGCGTCCGCGGATAAGCCAGAGGTGACGGAAACCGTCAGCCCAGAGATCCTGCAATTCCAGAAGATTGAAGACAGTTGGTCCGACGCCGTGAACCGGCGCGACCAGTACGCCCTGGAACTGGTGCTATCTCCCTTGTTTGTTGACGTTTCCGCGAGCGGCGATGTGACGACGCGCAACCAGCAGGTGGCGCAGGTGCTCAGCAGCGGAGACAAGACGCTCTACCTCACGCAGAAGGTCGTTACCGTGCGCATGCTCGGCGATATTGCCGTGGCCAACGGCACGTACACGCTGCACCACAAGACCGTCTCAGGCCTGGTGGACGAAAAAGGCGTTTTCACGCAGGTCTTTGAGCGGGTGCACGGCGGCTGGCTGTGCCTCAATTCGCAGCGGACCGTGCTGCGGCAGGATGCAAGCTCGAAGAAGAGGGAGTCCACGCCTGAATCACCGTTCCACCTCCCGAATCCGTTCTCCAGGGGCGACAAGGGGCCGCAGTAGCGGCCGAGGGGAACCGAGACTGCCCGTAATATTGGTTCCCTTAATAAGGCGACGCGTTATTAAAGGTTGGGGGGCTTTCCTTTAATCGCGATTCGATTGCTATTCAAACTTAAATAAGGAATAGGCACGTTTACAGCGCGGCGAGGGCTTCGGCCTGGTTGGGGAACAGGCGCGCGTATTTCGTGATGCCCACCATGGTGAAGACCTTGGTGAAGTGCGCCGAGAGGCCGAAGGCGAACACGGTTTGCCCAGCGTGCGCGGCTTGAATAAGCAGTTGGATGATCAAGGCAATTCCACTGGAGTTGATGTAGTCCACGCGCGTGAAGTCCAGCAGGATAAGCTTCGTTGTCTCCCTGGGCAGCGACTCGTAGGCGCCCAGAACCGCGTCCTTCGAGGTGCTGGCAATATCGCCCTCAAAACGGAGGATGGCTACCGGGTATCCGGATGGGGACTTGAGCTGGTCAACGTGCGATTTGGTCTCGCTCTCCACTTGTCGATTGCCTCCACTTTCGATTGGACTCCGCTTTAGCCTACACTGCCGCTTTGTCCAACTTGATCACCAGGCGGACGTAGCTGCTCTTGCCATCCGATCCGGTCACCCATTCCGCTTCGTCCACCAACGCCTGGATGAGGAACATTCCCATGCCGCGCGGGTCTTCTTCGCCGTGCATCTTGCGATCGATGTCTGGCTTGGCGGGCTGAGTCTTGATTCCCCGGCCGTCGTCGATCACCTTCACTTCAAGCGCGTCGTTATCGGCGCGAAGAACCACTCCGACAGAAAGCTTTTCATTCAGCCGGTTGCCGTGTTCGATGGCATTGATGCACGCCTCGGCCACCGCGGTCTTCAAATCTTCGATCCGGTCCTCAGGGAAACCCATCAGCTTGGCCACCGCTGAGGCCGTGCTCATGGCCACCTTCTCGTAGCCCATCTTGGTGGGTAGACGGACCTCGACGGTGGTGGTTTTCGGCTCGGTCATTCCGGCATCTCTCCGCGGCACAGCGCCAACGCAGTCATATCGTCAGCTTGCGGGCCGCCCTCGGCAAACGCCTCGATGGCTACCCACAATGCATCGAGGATACCATCGGCCTTTTGCACTGGACACGTAGAAAATTCATTCAAAAGCCTTTCCGGACCAAACTCTTCATCTCCCCGGAAGACCTCAGTCAGGCCGTCGGTATAGAAAAGGAGACGCGCTCCGGGCCCGAGGCTATGCCGCTCGCTCGTGTAGCGCATACCGGGCAAAAGGCCCAGGGGCGTTCCTGCCGCGTCAAACTGGATCGGCGGCGAGCCCGGCACGACGAGGAACCCGGGATTGTGACCCGCGTTCACCACCTCGATCTCACCCGCGGCGGGATGCAGCCGGAGAAAAATTGCCGTCACGTAGCGCCTGCGCGCCTCTTCGCCTTCGGCCCAGTGGTGCTGGTTCATGCGCGTGGCCAGCTCGTCCAGCGGCGGGCCGGTGAGCGCCATGCCGCGAAATGCCGCGCGGAAGCTGGTGGACATGATGGCCGAGGCCAGTCCCTTGCCGGCCACGTCGGCCACAGCGATGAGCAGGCTGCCGTCGGGCTGTCCGACGATATCGAGATAGTCGCCGCCGACCTCGTAGCACGTATCGGAGCGGAAAGCGATGGAGTAGCCGGGAATCTCGGGCAGCTGCTGCGGGAGCAGCGAGCGCTGAATCTGCCGCGCCGCTTCCAGGTCCTGCTGCAAGCGCGCGAATTCGACGTTGCGCTTGTGATTCCGCGCGTTTTCAAGCGCCACGGCGGCTTGCAGCGCCAGGCCTTCAAGGAAGTCGGCCTCGGAGAGCGAAAGCTCGCGGCCTTCCGGAGACGCTACGACAAGGTCGGTCATTTTGCGGCCGTCGCGGTCGGCAAGCGGATAGATGAGCAGTTGCTCGGCGTCGCCTTCGATCGCAGGTTTCGGCATCGCGCCGTACGCCAGGCCGGTTCCGGGAAAAGCAGCACCGGCCATCTCCAGCTCGCGCACCACGATGCGCAGCACCGACTCCAGCACTTCCTCTTCGCGGATGGTGGAGTGAACCTGGCGTGAGGCCTCAAGCAACGCCTGCAGCCGCGCCACTTGCTGCTGCAACTCAATCGTCTCGCCGCCCGCGGCAAGCTGAGCATCCAGTGCCATCGCGACCCCCGTGGAATCTCACTCTAGCATGGCGGGACTACCCCTGCGGCCATAAGAGACTTAACATTGATGCCACAAATCCCAGAGCACTCGGAGGTGGTTATGGTCGCCCAAACACGCGCCGTGACACGCGCGATTCTGTTCGGACTGCTGAGCTGGGTCATTCCGTTTGTTGTCTCGTTTGCCGCATTTCCGTTGAAGAAATCCAATGCTCCGTTGTTCAGCACGCTGATGTATCTGGTGGTTCTGGTGACCGCCGGAGCCTTGTTCAATCTCTACTTTCGCAAACGGGCGGTTTCAATTCGCGACGCCGCGCTGGTAGGAACCGTTTGGCTTGCCATCAACCTCGTTTGCGACTACCCGATGTTCGCGTACGGACCGATGAAGATGACGCCGCTTGGATACTACTCAGAGATCGGGCTGGTGTATCTGACGTTTCCGATCTTCGCGGTGATGGCGGCGCGGTTGGCAAAAGTCTGAAGGATCGCCGGCAGTTGGGCCGCTGTGAAGGCTTGGCAAACAGCCTGTGGGATGGTTTTGGCGGCAGGAGTACACTTGCGGCAGTCCCCTGAAAGTCCCCAAGGAAACCACCCCGGAGGTCACCCGATGAAACTGCATCTCCTCTTGCACAAAACGCGTCCGATGCGCATGGATGCGCGCCTTTGTACATCCGTTCTGTTGGCGTCGTTCGCTTGCGCCGCCCTCTTTGCCGCAAGCCAGTCCGCGGCCCAGTCGCGAATTGACCGCGACATCGCCGATCCGGCTCAAGACTCCGCGGATGCCGACCCGCAGGTGAGTGCCGCGCCTGCGACTCCGGCGGAAACGGACATCTCCGCTCCGGTTCCCAACGTGGAAGAAGCCAGCTCGGTGAGCCCGGCCGCCAATCCGTTCCTCTCGATCGCGCAGGACGGCGGCCAAAGCTCGTCTTCCCAGAGGTCGTCTTTGACCGGTGCTCCTGCCAAGCCTCCGACTGCGAAGACCAAGTCTCCGCATCATGGTCTGGGCGTGGCGCTGGCCGTAGTCGGAACGACGACGCTGGCCGTGGGCGTAGCCGCCTATGCGCTTGGCCGAACCGATATCTGTGCGAATGAGAAATCCGGCGGCTGCGTGGAAGCCAGGGACGCCGGGTTGGCCATGATGCCCGTGGGCGCGGGCGTCGCCGTCACCGGGTTCTATCTGGTGTTCCGCCACTGAGGTTGAAACCGGAGTGACCATGTGCGCCAGAACTGTGCGCCGCATGGTTCTGGCCGGGACTGTTGTGCCCGCACGCTTCCTGATTGCCGCAGGCTGCATCTGCGCACCGGCGAAACCGCCCCGACGGTGTGGTATTGTCGAATCAATCCCGCACCAGAGAGTCGCGGGATTTCCCCTAAGTTCAAATAGTCTGTTGCCTCGGTTTTCCTCCGCGTGTCTTCGGCCCACGGTTTTTCGCTTTTCAAGTTGGGTCGCCGCGCGGGGGCACGAGTCTTCTATCTCACGCTTGAGGTGTACCCATTCGATGACCCCAATCAGCGAATCCACTGACGCCAACCTGGTTTTGACGCTGGAGGAGATCACCAACCTGGCGGAGCAGGAGGGCAAGCCCGCCGACACGCTGATGAACGTGGTAGCCCTGATCGCCACGAGGTTCAGGACCGACGTTTGCTCGGCCTATCTGCTGGAGCCCGACCGGTCGAACCTGGTGCTCGCCGCCACTCTGGGCCTTCACCCGCGATCGATCGGCACATTGCGCATGCCCCTGCATGAAGGCCTCTCCGGGCTGGTCGCTGAGCAGTTGCTCCCCGTGGCCGTGCCCGACGCGCGCGAGCATCCGCGCTACAAATACTTCAAGGAATCGGGCGAAGAGGAGTACCGCTCGTTTCTCGGAGTGCCGTTGATCGACCGCGGCGTGCTGCAGGGCGTGCTCGTGGTGCAAACCAAGGATCCGAGAGTCTTTCGCGAAAATGAGATTCGCATGCTGGCGGAGGCGGCGGCGCAAGTTGCGCCCGTGGTGAGCGAGGCGCGGACCCTCGACCGGTTCATTGCCCCGGCGCAGGAGAAGCTGTGGGAACTGGCCCGCAATGTGTGGTGGAGCTGGGACAACGAGTGCGTCAGCCTGTTCCGCGACCTGAATCCTGCGCGCTGGCGCCAGCTCAATCAGAATCCGATCGCGTTGTTGAACGAGATCCCGCTGGCGGAAATCGAGCGAAGGGCCACGGAGCTGGTGTTGCACAGCCGCATCAATTACGCCTACCGGCGCCAGCAGGAATACCTGCACGACGACCATACGTGGGGCGCGAGCCATGCGGGCGTGCTGCGGCCGCGGCCCGTGGGGTATTTTTCCGCCGAGTTCGGCCTGCATGAATCACTGCCGATCTACTCCGGCGGCCTGGGCGTGCTGGCCGGCGACCACATCAAGAGCGCCTCGGACCTGGACATTCCGTTGGTCGGAGTTGGGCTCTTCTATGGGCAGGGCTACTTTCTGCAGCGGCTGGACAAAGACGGATGGCAGCGCGAGGAGTATCTCGAGACGGATGTGAATCAACTGCCGATGCAGCAGGCCATCGGCGCGAACGGCGAGCCGGTGGTGGTGGAGATTGCCACGCGCGGCAGTTCGATTCGCGCCAAAGTGTGGCGCGCGAAGGTGGGCCGCTGCGATCTGCTGCTGCTTGACTCGAACGTGGCCGGCAACGCGCCCGAGGATCTGGAGACGACCTCGCGCCTCTACGGCGGCGACGCGCGCACGCGCATCCGGCAGGAGTTGCTGCTGGGCGTGGGCGGCTATCGCGCGCTCAAGGCCATGGGCATCACGCCGGGCGTTCTGCATCTGAACGAGGGCCATAGCGGATTCGCGGTCTTCGAGGCCATTCGCAGCCGCATGGAGGAGGAGGGCCTGGACTTCTACTCCGCTGCCCGCCAGATTCCACGCGAGGTGATCTTTACCACGCACACGCCGGTGCCCGCTGGACACGACCGCTTCAGTCCCGACCTGATAGAAGAGCACCTGGGGCCGCTGCGCGATGAGCTGGGCATTTCGCACGAGAACCTGATGGGTTTTGGCCGCGAACATCCCACCGACAGCCAGGAAAATTTTTGCATGACGGTGCTGGGCCTGAAACTGGCGCGGCGCGTGAATGCTGTCAGCTCATTGCACGGGGAGGTTTCGCGGGCCATGTGGCGAGGGCTGTACCCTGACGGACCGGAGGATGCGGTACCGATTGGCCACGTGACTAATGGCGTGCATGTGCCGTCGTGGCTGGCGCCGCAGATGCGCCGACTATACGACCGCCATCTCGGCGTGGGCTGGCAGCGCCAAAGCGGAGCGGCGCACACCTGGTCGGCCATCGAGAGTGTGGACGACGGCGAGCTGTGGGAGACGCACCTGAGCCTGAAAGGGCAGCTCTTCAATTTCCTGCGGCGCCGCGCGCACGAGCAGGCCGAACGCCGCAGCGAACCGGCGGAGGCTTTGAAGCGGCTGGACAAGGTGCTCTCACCCGATGCCTTGACCATTGGCTTCGCGCGCCGCTTTGCCACCTACAAGCGCGCCAACCTTTTGCTGAAGGATTTGGAGCGGCTGGCTGCGATGGTGAACGATGCCAAGCGGCCCGTGCAGTTCGTTTTTGCCGGCAAGGCGCACCCGCACGACGAGCCGGGCAAGAGAGTGCTGCAGCAGATTGCGCAGATGATGCGTCACCCGGACTTCGGCGACAAGTTCGTTTTCATTGAGGACTACGACATCAGCGTTGGCCGGCATCTGGTGCAGGGAGTCGATGTGTGGCTGAACAATCCGCGGCGACCGCTGGAGGCCTCGGGCACAAGCGGCATGAAGGTCGTTTTGAACGGCGGCCTGAATCTTTCCGTTTTGGACGGGTGGTGGGCCGAGGCCTACGACGGACTGAATGGATTCGCCATCGGAACCGGCAGAACGCACTCCAATATGGACGTGCACGACAGCCGCGATGGCGAGGCGCTTTACCGCGTGCTGATTGACGAGGTGATTCCGCTCTACTACCAGCGCGATCGCGATGGCCTGCCGCGTGGCTGGATCAAGCGGATGAAGCGGACGATCCGGACGCTGGGATGGCGGTTCAACGCCGACCGCATGGTGATGGATTACACGACGAAGTGCTACATTCCCGCGGCGGGAGGCACATCGAGCGAAGTGCGGACGCCGGCGTAGGGACGTGATCGGAGTCGCGACCTAGCTGACCAGCTCCATGCCTTTGAGCGATTCAATATATGGCGCGCGCAGCGCCCCGCGCTCGGTGATGATGGCGGTGATGTACCTGGCCGGTGTGACGTCAAATGCGGGGTTGCAGATGCCTACGCCGTTGGGCGTGAGTTGCTTGCCGCCATGGTGCGTCACTTCCCTTGCCGGACGCTCTTCTATCGGAATCGCCTCGCCGGTCGCAGTGGCGAGATCGATGGTGGACCACGGGGCCGCCACGTAGAACGGGATACCGTGCTCTCGCGCCAGAATGGCGACGTTGTAGGTACCGATCTTGTTTGCGGTGTCTCCGTTGGCGGCGATGCGGTCCGCGCCCACAACCACGGCCTGAATCTTTCCCTGCCGCATCAGGCTTGCGGCCATGTTGTCGCAGATGACTGTAGTCGGAATGCCGTCCGCCATCAGCTCCCACGCTGTGAGCCGCGCGCCCTGCAAAAACGGCCGCGTCTCGTCGGCATAGACATGGATGCGCTTTCCCCGCTCGACCGCAGCGCGAATCACGCCCAGCGCGGTTCCGTATCCGCACGTTGCCAGCGCGCCGGCGTTGCAATGGGTCAAAACGCCGCCCTCGTCCGGCAACAGTTCCGCGCCGAATGCGCCCATCGCCTTGCAGGCGGCGATATCTTCGTCGTACATGGCGTGCGCCTCGGCCAAAATCTTCCCTTGGATTTGGACGAGGGGCGTACCGGCAGCCATTAGTTTGGCAAACAGCGCCTTCATGCGGTCGATGGCCCAGAAAAGATTGACCGCCGTGGGGCGCGTGCCGGCGAGCCGTGCGCAGATCTTTTCGAACTCCGGCGCGAAGCGCTCCGCGCTCTCAGCCTTGGAGCGGATTGCCCCAAGGGCAACGCCGTAGGCCGCCGAGACGCCGATGGCCGGAGCGCCGCGGACCACCATGGAGACAATCACATCCGCCACTTGTTCGTAGGTTGTGGCGAGCACGTAGCTCTCTTCGAGCGGGAGCTTGGTCTGGTCGATGAAGCGGACGCCCTCTGGGGTCCATGTGAGGGTGGGGATCATGCAATTCCAGTGTAAATGGCATTGCATGCAGCAGCCTTTTGGCATTGCATGCAGCAGCCTTTTGGACTGGCATTTGAGGTCGGAAGCGCTGAAAACCTTTTCATTTTCCACTGGACGCGAGCCGCGGCGCTGGATAGAGTGTTTGCGGCACAGTTCAACTGGCCTTTTTTGAATCCTGCGGAGGAAGAACTTCTATGGCATCGCGCTCCACGCCCGCGGCCGCGCCCAGTGCGCCCAATTACACAGGTCCGTTCATCATTGTCACCGGCCTGTTCTGCATCTTTGGATTTCTGACCAATCTGAACAGCAATCTCTCGCCCAAGCTGGAAGACATCTTCAATCTCAGTCACGCGTGGTCGAATCTGGTGACATCGGCGTGGTTCTTTGCCTACCTGGTCTTCTCTGTGCCTGCAGCCAAAGTGATTGAAGCCGTTGGCTACAAGCGCACGATGGTCATCTCATTGTTCGTGATGGTCGTGGGCGCCCTGCTTTTCGTGCCTGCGGCAAGCATGATCAGTTTCCCGTTCTTCCTCACTGCCAGCTTCGTGCTGGCCACCGGCGTATGCGGACTGCAGACTTCGGCCAATCCCTACGTCTCCATCCTTGGCCCTGAGCACAGCGCCCCGGCGCGGCTCACCCTAGCGCAGGCATTCAATTCCCTCGGCACGGCCATGGCCCCGATCGTGGTGGGCGTATTCATCCTGACCGATCCAGCAAAGGTGAAGAGCCAGGCAGCCATTGCCCATGCCGTGCAGGGGCCTTATATCGCAATTGCGTGTGCCCTGCTGGCGCTGGGCTTCATCATCATGGGAATGCATCTTCCGGCCATCACCGGGACGCGCGATTACAGGCCGGCGAAGGATGGCGACGCGATCGCCGGACGCAGCATCTGGACCTACCGGCATACGGTACTTGCCATGGTCGGCATCTTCCTCTATGTCGGCCTCGAGATTGCGCTGGCTGCCAACGCCATCAAGTTCTTCGAGACGCAGGGGAGTGCGATCAACGACTACCTGCGGTTCGCCCAACCCTTCGCCCATGCGGTCAGCGGTCTTTATCCGCAGGGGATTGGGGAAAAGGAAGTTGTCGCCGTGCTGGCGTTCTGCTATCCCCTTGCCATGATGATCGGACGTTTCGCGGGAACCGTGCTGATGAAGTCCATCAAAGCTTACAAGTTGCTGGCCTTCCTGGGCGTTCTGGGGGTTGCTCTGCTGGTCGTCGGGATGTTTTCGACGGGCCACCTCGCCATCTGGAGCCTGATTCTGTGCGGCTTCGCCAACTCCATCATGTACCCGACGATCTTCGCACTCGGCATCGCCGAACTGGGACCTTTGACCAGCAAGGGTTCGGGCGTGATCACGATCGGCAATTTCGGCGGAGCAGTGATTCCGCCGCTGTTTGGACTGATTGCCGACAAGGCGGGCTACCAGCACGCATTCCTGCTGCCCATCGCCTGCTACCTCTTCATGACCTATTACGGTGTTTCGGGATACAAGCCGGAGCGCAAGGCTGCAGCTTAAGTTTTCTTCAGCATCGTTCCATCAGGCCCTTCGGCGCGTGCCGGAGGGCTTGCTATTCCAGGGTGTTTTGTACCGGGGACTTTAGTAAGAAACCGTGCGAATGCGTCGCTTTCGCGGATGAATCCGCGGACACATTGCCTCGAAGCGAGACAAACAGGTGCGCAGTATCGGGACAGCAACTGGAGCGTGCTGCGACAGCGATTGCGCGGCTACGCGACACCCTGAATCGCAGCGAAACAATCGCGGCCGCAAAAAAATTGGAAGTTATGACTAAAGTTATTTCGGCCTAGACCGATGAAGGGGGTGGATGCGAACAGGCCCATCCGGAAGTGACGGCGGCTTTGGCAGGAGAAGCAAGGCGCCAACGGATCTGAGGGCAGCAGGGCATCCGAAAAGGAGTTGACCCCATGGCCCTCGGTGTTTTGAACAATCTGTCGGCAATCTACGCTGAGAACAACCTCAACAACACGAACGCCAGCCTGCAGACGGTGTTGCAGCAGTTGTCGTCGGGGTCGCGCATCAACTCCGGAGCGGACGACGCCGCCGGGCTCTCCCTGGTCAACGGTCTTGAGGCGAATTCGGTAGCGCTCACGCAGTCCGGAACCAACGCCACGGAGGGCGTGGGGCTGCTGCAGGTGGCCGATGGCGCGCTGTCGCAGGTGACGAGCCTGCTTGACCGCGCCGTGACGCTGGCTACCGAAGCCTCGAACGGCACCCTCAATTCGACCCAGGAGGGAGCGGCGAACCAGGAGTACCAATCCATCCTGGCAGAGATCACCAACATTGGATCGACCACCACCTATAACCAGGAGCAGGTGTTCGACGGCACGGTTGTGGCGATTTATACCGGCGACTCTTCGACTGAGGGCTCGTCGGTCGACGACCTGAATATTCACTCCTTGTCGTCTTCCGCTCTGGGCGATACAAACGGCACGATGTCCTATAGCAATGGGCAGAGCAACGTGTTTATCGACCTGTCAAAGGCCGGCGTCGATGCGACCCTCGGCGACGCCTTCGTCAACGCAACGACCACGCTCGACGTGTCTTACATGGCCACGGGAGCGGGCGGCGCCGTCACCACCCAGAATGCTCAGATCAGTGTGGGCGGCGCCACCGGATACGCGGATACGGTCGCGGGCATGATCAGCGCCATCAACAACGCCAACCTGGGCCTGACCGCAACCTTCTCTACCGCGGCACAGGCGGGCAAGCAAGCCGTCGCCGCGGGCGTCGGCACCGATACCGGCATTCAGCTTTCTGGTCCGGGCGCCGGCGTAGGCAGCGGCAACGCGCCGGGTTCGCTGGGCACGCTGGCGCTGCCCGTGGTAGGCGCTGGAGCTGACGGCGACGTCCTAACCGGCAGCCTCGCGATCACTGACTCCTCGGGCGTGACGCACACCCTGGTTCTGGGTTTGGCTGGTGTCCCCAACACTATGAACGCTCTGGCCACTTATATCAGCGGCCTTGGATATGGCATCACGGCCACTTACACCGGCGGCGGTGCGGGCACGGCTGCCACCATCTCGTTCACCTCGGAAAGCGCGAAGACGGCCATTGTGCCTACTAACGTCGAAGATACGACCGACGGCAATGCAACCGCACCCTGGACTCCGGCCGCCGAATTCTACTCAATCGGAGCAGTCAACGCGAACATTGAGGATTTGGCCACCGCGCAGGTGGCGAACTCGCCCTTCACCGCTGACCCGAACGGCCAGGGCGGCATCGCAACCATGAGCTATTCCGACAGCGCAGGCGAGGATCTGAGCAACACCAACCTCATCAACCAGTCAAACGCTCAATCCGCGCTGAACCTGCTCAACCTTTCGATCAGTGACGTGGCTTCGATGGACGGCTACATCGGCGCCCAGATCAATACTCTCAATTCGCTCAGCCAGGTGATGAGCACGCAGCAGGAGAATGTGGTGTCGGCGCAGAACGCGATCCAGGCCACCGATTACGCCTCGGCCACTTCGAATATGTCGAAGTACGAGATTCTGAGCCAGACGGGCATCGCGGCATTAGCGCAAGCTAACCAGGTGCAGCAGGAAGTGACCAAGCTCCTGCAGTAAAGCAGGGATTAGGGACCAGGGATTAGGGAATAGAAGGCCGTCGCTGGCTCTTCGCAAGCAACGATCCCTGGTTCGGAATCAAGGTTTAGCAAGACTGCAGTACCTTCAAGACAACCCAGGGACAGGGCGGCGGCAGAGCGCAAGCTTTGCCGCCCTTTCTTTTTGAAGCTGGGAATAGTCGCCGCGTCAGGTCGCCGAAACTCCTATAATTGCCGCGACCGCAGTGCGTGGTTGGGAGGTTTTCGTGAACGAAACTGATATGCGTCTTCTCCGGAGCGAAATCGGTCATCTCCGGAGGGTCTGTCGCACTCAACGATTGCTTTTGCTTGTATCGCTTGCGGCTGTCACCGCGTTAGCCATTACTGTTCTTGGTCGCCCGCAACCGGTAGCTGCTCGATCAGCGGCTGATAAGGACGGCGTTCTTCACGTCCGCGGTCTGGTCGTTGAAGATCAGAGCGGACATGAACGGCTTCGACTGGGCGCACCGCTACCTGATCCAATGATTCACGGAACTCGGCAGAAGCGCCAAGGAGTAATTTCGGGCTTGCTTATTTCGGATGCGAATGGCAACGAGCGAGGCGGTTACGTAACTTCCGACGCATCAGGAGAAGCATTTCTCTCGCTGGACTCGGAGGATGAACAGAAGGTTCTTCTGCTGGCTAACGCAAAGGGCGGGGTAAACTTCGTCCTGTCAAATAATGACGGGAATTCGTTGCAACTCACCGCTTTTCCTGAAGGGCCGAAGCTTACGATGCGGAAATCAAGGCAAACGATAGTTGAGTTGCCCGCGATTGCCAAATGAACGGACATTCCGCGCACTGACAAGTCCAGACGACGGTGCAAAACAGAATTCACTGGAGTTGTCGCGTTGCAAAACTCGCCCTTTTTGAGACGCCGCCGGCGCCGATCCTCGCACAGAAAGCTCTTACCTGGAAGCCGATAGCTGGTAGTTGCTTTTACCACTCCCCGGTCGTCAGGTAATCTTCAATCCCCTTGGCCGCCTTGCGTCCCGCGCCCATCGCCAGGATCACCGTGGCTCCGCCGGTGACAATGTCGCCGCCGGCAAAGACGCCGCGCTTCGAGGTCCGCATGGTCTCGGGATCGGCCACGATGTAGTTGCGCTTGTTGGTGGCGAGGTCGGGCGTCGTACTCTGGATGAGCGGATTGGCGGTCGTTCCCACGCCGATGATGGCCACGTTAACGGACAAAACGAACTCCGAGCCGGGGATCGGGACGGGACGGCGGCGTCCGTCGGCATCGGGCACGCCGAGCTCCATGCGCACGCAGCACGCGCCGGTGAGCCAGCCGTTTTCGTCGCCCAGAAACTCGACCGGATTGGTCAACATGCGGAACTCGATGCCTTCCTCGCGCGCGTGCTGCACTTCTTCAGCGCGGGCCGGCATCTCGGCTTCGGAGCGGCGATAGACGAGCGTCGCCGTCTTCGCGCCCAGCCGCCGCGCAGTGCGCACTGCGTCCATGGCTGTGTTGCCGCCGCCAACGACGATCACGTCGCGGTCACGGCAGTAGTAGATCGGCTCGTCGAATTCAGGAAAACGGTAGGCGCGCATCAGGTTCGTGCGGGTGAGGAATTCGTTGGCCGAGTAGACACCGTTCAAGTGTTCGCCGGGCACGCCGAGAAAAACGGGCAGGCCCGCGCCGGTGGCCACAAAGACCGCGTCGTAGCCTTCAACGCGCATCAGCTCGTCGAGCGTCACGCTCTTGCCCACCACGACGTTGGTCTCGAATTCCACGCCCATGCGCCGCAGATTGTCCACTTCTTCCTTCACGATCGATTTGGGCAGACGGAATTCCGGAATGCCGTAGACGAGGACGCCGCCTAGCTCGTGCAGCGCCTCAAAGACGCGTACGCGATGGCCCTTCTGAATCAGATCTCCGGCCGCTGAAAGCCCTGCCGGGCCACTGCCCACGACGGCCACGCTCTTGCCCGTAAATGGAGCGATGGCGGGCAATCCGAGCTGGCCGCTCTGGCGCTCAAAGTCCGCGATAAACCGTTCCAAGTTGCCTATTGCTACGGGCTCGCCCTTTTTGCCGAGGACACAGCCGCCTTCGCACTGGCTCTCCTGCGGGCACACGCGGCCGGTGATGGCAGGCAGTGCGTTGTCCTCGCGCATCTTTGCCGCCGCAGCCAGAAAATTGCCCGAATAAATGAGCGCCACAATCTCCTTGATCTTGACGCCCACCGGGCAATCCAACTGGCAGCCGGGCTTGGCGCAGGCAATGCAGCGCGTGGCCTCAGCCACGGCGCCGGAAGCAGCCAATCCCCGGTTCACTTCCTCAAAGTTGTACGCGCGTACTTGAGGATCGAGCTCCGGCATGTGCACGCGCGGAATCTGCATGCGCTCCTTGAGGGGAATCGGATTAGGATCAGGCATAGCGCTTCTCCCCTTGCGCTTCCAGCCTCGCGCGAAGTTGCGCTGCTTCTTTCTCTTTGCCGGCAAGGGCGGCGCGCAGTGCGACGAGCTCCTCCTGCTTGTGCCGCTCAAACTCCTTCAGGGACTGGCACTCCTGGTTGCGATACATGGCGTTGCGCTGCAGCAGCACGTCAAAATTCACCAGCGACGCGTCGAACTCCGGCCCATCGACGCAGGCAAACTTGCTCTGGTTGCCCAAAAGCACTCGGCAGCCGCCGCACATGCCCGTGCCGTCCACCATGATGGAGTTCAGGCTGACCATGGTCTTGATGCCGAGCGGCGCGGTGATTTCGGCCACGGCTCGCATCATGGGCACGGGACCAACGGCAAGCACGAAGTCGAGCTTGCGGCCGGCGGCAATCAACTCATCGAGCTTCTTCGTTACCAAGCCCCGTTCGCCGTAACTGCCGTCGTCAGTGAGGATGCAGGCTTCATGGCTCGCCGCGCGCACCTCGTCTTCAAAGACCACCATCTCTTTGCTGCGCGCGCCTTCAATGAAGATGACATGATTGCCGGCCTCGCGGAGCGCAATGGCGGTGGGCAGCGCCATGGCCGTGCCCACGCTTCCGGCCAGAATCACGGCCGTTCCGTAGTTCCTGATCTCGGAGGGCCGGCCCAGCGGACCGACGACATCGAGAATCGAGTCGCCCGCCTCAAGCGAGTTGAGCAGCGAAGTGGTTTTGCCAACTGCTTGCACTGCGATGGTGATGGTTCCGGCCGCCGGATCGGCGCTCTTGATGGTGAGTGGAATGCGCTCGCCCTGGTCGTGGAGGCGAAGGATGATGAATTGCCCCGGCCGCTGCTTGCGCGCGATGCGCGGCGCTTCGACGGTAAACTGCCGGATGTTGAGGCCGGCGGTGCGGGCTTCCACGATCTTGAACATGGCTGGTCTTGCTCGCGCTTCTCTTCGATCCCTGTCGGCAGACCCGGGGCCCTGAACCAAGGCGGATCGCGCTTCGCACAGGGCCGTGAGACACTTCCATGCCGGCGCGAAAGTCGCTCCGTGCTCCCGGTTCAGCCTTGATTATTCAGGAATTGCGAGTTTTGGCTTGTGACGCGAGTCACGCGCGCCGGATGGCGCCAGAGCGGTTCCAGAATCCACATGCCCTTTTCGGAGGGGCGGAAGGCGGCTCCGGGGTACACCAATTCTGGAACCGCTGTGGCCTCGCGGGCGGGATGAGCCGGTGACTTACTCTTGCCGCGCTTCCCAAAGCAGATACAGCCCCCAGGCCGCCAACGTGCATTCGTCCCGGATCGTTCCGTCGAGCATCATGCGTTCAAATTCCGGGATAGGAACGGAATGGACCACTAGATCGTGCTCCTCGGAGTCGGGTTTGTTTTCCGCGGGCGTAAGGCCGGAGGCAAGAAATACATGCTCGCGCTGGCGTGCGTAACCGTAGGCAATCCACATGGTGCCCAGTTGAATCATCTGCGCGGCTTTAAGGCCTAGCTCTTCCTGTAACTCGCCGCGCGCCAGCTCCTCGGGATCTTCGATGTCTCTCTCCCAAGCGCCCTGGGGCAGCTCAAGCGCACGCTCTTGTATGGTGTAACGGAACTGTTCCACCAGCCAGACGCGACCGTCTTCGATGGGCAGGATGATGGCCCCGTCGTGCTTCTCGACCACGCCATAGATGCCCTTTTGGCCATTCGAGCGCAGAATCTCGTCCTCGCGTACGCGCATCCAGCGGTTGCGGTAGACCTCGCGGCTTGAAAGCGTAGTGATGGGGGGATCGTCGCCGTGATCGTCGCTCTCGTTGGCCGGAAGCATCAGGTCTCCTTGTGGACCAGGCGCATTCGCGCCACGCAAAGACGTTGGCTAACAATTCACCACAACAGCGGAGCAGCCGGGACGCGCAGGCCTCCATTGCACCAGGAACTCGGTCAGGGCTGACGACTCCATGCTGCGCATCGCTTCAAATTCGCCGTTCTTCTGGCTGTAAAGCAGCGCGCCGCGCTCGCTAAGAACCGCCAGCGCGGGTACCCCTTTGTCGAGCGGGACCCCATACTTTTTGGCGAGGTCAAGGTTGGCGTCCATGCGGCCGATATTGATGTGGACCACGACGAAGTTCGACTCGATGAGAGGCCGGTTGCGGTCGTCGTGCATATAGAGATCCAGCACCTGGCAGTCGCCGCACCAATTGCCGCCAAAGTCCAGAAGAACGCGGCGGTGCGTGGTCGCGGCCGTCTTGAGCGCGGCGGCAAGGTCGGCCCTGGCCTGCGGTGGATCGGGATAAATGTCACGGCCGGCGGAGTTGGCCGCGGCGCTGCCTAGCGCCAGTAACCCCGCCACGACGAGCAGCTTGACGGTCTTCATTGGGGGACCTCCTCGACTGTTTCCAGTCTGCCACAACCGCCCTGAGCCGAGCATCCTGCTGCGGATTTGTGCGACAATAGAGAGTTGAAGAAGCGCGCGGTGTCTGTATTAGCGCGCGGAGGAACATCGATGGGCGATCTACTTCAGCCGTGGCACATTGTGGTGCTGGCCATCCTTGCGTTTGTGCTGTTCGGGGCCAAGCGGCTGCCGGAGCTGGGTAAAGGACTGGGCGAGGGATTGAAGGGCTTCCGCGAGGGAATAAAAGGCACCCCCGATCCGCCACCGCCTGCGCCACCGGCTCAGCAGCAGAACACGCCACCCCCACCTGCGGCTTCGAACGCACCGGTTGAGCCGAAGTAACGCTGTCTTCGCGGGCAGTGCAAGGATTTCGGCCTGAAGCGCAACGTGCGCATTCGCGCTTCAAGGCACTACGATCTCAAGCAAAATTGAAAAGCCTGTGTCAACGCACAGGCTTTTCGTGTCTATAGGGCTGAATAGCGGCTGCGCGCTTACTTGTAATCCTGTGCGGAAGGATAATAGCCACGCTTGTTAATCACTGTAACGTTGGGCCGGTCGACGCGCACTTCGATGTTGCGGAATTTGTCGTCGTAGATCGACTCGTGGCTCAGGTAGCCGAGCGTGTACTGGTCTCGCGCCTCATCGGCAATCTTGGCGTAGCTTCGCTCGATACCGTTCACGCCGCCCTCGGCGTAATAATCGCCGCCGGTCTCGAGAGTGTACCTGTAAAGAATGTTGTCATAGACGCCAGTGAAGGGGATGTGGATGCGGTCAACCCATTCCCCGCCCCAGCGCGCCGTGTCGCCCACCAACGTGCCGTAGACGGCGATCTTGTTGGTCTGCAAATAGCGCACCACTTCCTTCCAGGTGGCCTTGCTGCCGTACTCCTTGCCGTCGGAGATAACAAAGATAATGCGCCGGCGGTCCTTGGGGCGCGTGGAAAGCTCCTTGGCCGCCGCCAGGATCGCGTCGTTGAGAGTGTGAATCTCCTTGGGAAGATCGAGTTGCCCGATCGTCTGCGTCGACTTGCCCGGCTGCAGGTTCGGGTCGGGGCAAGTCCCGTTGATTGAAATCGGGCAGGCGGCGAAAGGATTTCCGCCGGTCACAGGCACCGAGGGGTCGCTGCCGGTGGCTTGCACTAACGAAAGCACTGCAGGAAGCCGGGAGCTCTGCCCGCCGGTAAAGCCCGTCGCCTCCTTGGCGCCGTTGGTGTAGGTGAAGACCGCGGCCTCGTCGTAGGGCGTCAACGCGCCCTGGATCGAGCCCATCGAACGGTTCACCTGGTCCATGACGTTCGAGGGCAGAGTCTGATCAATGACGAAAGCGACGGAAAGCGGCTCCGGATCCACGCTGAAAACGCGCAGCGTCTCGCGCGTGTTGTTCTCGTAGACGGTGAAGTCGCGCCATGTAAGCCCCGAGACCAAATTCCCTTTGGAATCCTTCACCGTGACAGGAACCTGAACGAAGTTCACCTGCACGCGGAACGTCGCCACTGCGGCATTGCCCTGCTCCGGGGGCGCGTCCTGCGAGTTGGGCGCTTGCTGCTCAACAGCAGGCTCCTGGCTCGGGTGGGCGGGAGGTTGATCGGGGGCAGACTGTGCCGGACCCGCAGCCGGGGATGAGCTTGAATTGGACGGCGTCTCGGCGGCGCCAAGTCCGGGCGTGATCGCACCGTTAACGCCTGGGAGTGGCGGCGGGGCTTGCGGCGTGGGCGCGTCGGGAACGGGAGTCTGCTGTTGGGCGACGATCCCCGACGCCAAAAACAGCCCCAAACCAAGTAGCCCCACCGGCGCAATGGATTTCCACCCTTTCACCGCGAAGTTGCCCTCCCCAATGCCTTCGATGCGGACCGCTGAATGAAGCGCTGAAAGCGGCGACACGCGCCAGAAAGGCCGCAACCCACAGACTATCAGACGCGGCAGACACGCGCGGGTTGCCTTTCGGCCAGCAAACAGGCGCGTTATGCTCTCTTAGGAGTCGAGTTTTCGTCTAACGGAGCATCATGCGCCTGGGGGTTGGAATTGCCGCGTTTTTGGTTGGGTTGCCGGTGCTGGCGGCGCCGGGATGGGCCCAGCTTGCGCCCTCGCCCGACGCGCCTCCGGTGAGCACTGCGCCGGCTCCTCCACCGGATGAGACGCCAGTGGAGACCCTTAAGGTGCAGGTGAACCTGGTCGACCTGTTCTTCACGGTCAAGGACAAGAGCGGAACCCTGATTCCGCATCTCACCCGCAATCAGTGCACTGTGGCCGAGGACAAGGTGCCGCAAACGTTCAAGAGCTTTGTGGCGGAAACCGATCAGCCCCTCACCCTGGGCATTCTGCTCGACACCTCGGGCAGCCAGCAACGAGTGCTGCCGCTGGAGCAACAGGCGGGCAGCCAGTTTCTGGAGCAGGTTTTGCGCAAGCAGGATGAAGCTTTCCTGGCTGAATTCGACGTGAATGTCGACCTGCTGCAGGACTTCACCAACAGTCCGCACTTGCTGGCGCGCGCCATGGACAAAGCGCAAATCAACATCGGCGGCGGATCTCTAGGCCCTCCCGGCATGGGCGGCGGCCCCGTCCCCATCAGCAATCCCAAGGGCACGGTGCTTTATGACGCCATTTTCGAGGCCGCCACCAAGAAACTTAACCAGGAGTCCGGCCGCAAGGCATTGATCATCCTGACCGACGGCGAGGATGAGGGCAGCGATCACAAGATCCGCGACGCCATCGCCGCGGCGGAGAGAAACAACATCATCATTTACGTGATCCTGATTGCCGACCGGGAGATGTACTGGAGCCAGGGTGAGGGCTATTACGGCTACTCCCCGGCAAAGCAGATCTCGGACGAGTCCGGCGGCCGGCTGATCGACGTGGGCAACAACGGCGCCAAGCTGCAGGCCGCGTTCCAGCAGATCGAAGCCGAGCTGCGCACCCAGTACGTGGCCAGTTACACCCCCAGCAACACCAAAGAGGATGGGACATTCCGGCGCATCGGATTGGAGTGCCACGGCGATAACGGCGAAAACCTGAAAGTGCAGGTGCGCAAGGGCTACTACGCCCCGTCGCCGGAGAACTGAGAAACCCTCGATCGCATTGGATCGTCGAGCCATTGGATTTTGCGGCCCGAATGTGGGCGGGGTTTGAAAGGATCTCGAGATGAACCTCGCCATGACGCTTGCGGTGGCTGTCACGACCCTCGCAAGCATTCCACTCCTGGCTCAACAGGCGGATGCAACCGCGCCGGCGACGGACTCCGCAAAAGTGACCTACGCTCCTACCGCCGGAGGGTTCGGCGATCTGGCGGCGTCGCGCGCCTATGAGATGAGTTCGTTTGCGGGCGAGCTCGAGGGCAAGCTGGATTCAAAGACCGCCAAAGTGGGCGATCGAGTTGTACTCAAGACCACGGAAAAGGTGCAGACCTCCGACGGCACCGTGATTCCCAGGGGCGCGCGCCTTGTGGGCCAAGTGACCGAGGTGCAGGCATACGATCAGCAACACGGGCCGGCAAAAATAGCGATTGCATTCGACCGCGCGGAGCTGAAGAACGGGCAAAGTATCGCCGTTCACACGCTGATCCGCGGAGTGACCACGAGCATTCCCGCCCTGACCGTGGGGCAAGAGGACCAGGACTCCATGATGGGCATGCCGGTGCCTGCTGGTGGCATGGTCAATGGTGGAAGGTTGGGCGGCCCTGGTTACGGCAGCACAGCACCTGGTTACGCAACCAGCCAAGTGGACCGAGTTTCCGATGCGGCCGCTTTAGAGAGGAACAGAGAGGACGCCAATCAAGGCTCGACTCCAGGTTCGACGGGAAGCACAACGACCAATGGAGGCGGCGGCTTAAACACGAATACCGGCACTCATGGAGTTGCTGCGGCCCGCGCCGTGCCGCATCCTACGGGCATTCCCGGCGTGATGCTCGCCGGCAACAGCTCCTCTTCGGGCGTGTTGCTGGCCCCGCTCAAGGACATTCAATTCGAGAGCGGAACGCAAATCCAGTTGGGCGTTGTGGCGGACCGGTGAGGAATTCAGCTTTTAGCTTTTAGCTTTCAGTTCTCACACTTCTACCCTCAACTCCGGGCTCATCGTTCGCAGTTCAGACGCGAACCGGCCACAGCACGAAAAGAACTGATCACTGACAACTGTCTTGTTTTCGGACAGTGCATTACTGAAGTTGCGCGACGCCGTAATCTGGCGCAGAGGAGGGTGCTTCGGTAGTATCGGCAGCAATAGAAGAAACTTGAGGCCGCAGAGAAGAAAAGTTCCGGCCTGAGTCATTTCCGATCCGAGGTGCTCTTCATGACGATCCAATGCGCTGCCCAGGATGGATTCGAAATCAGTCCGCGGTTCCGGCAAACGATTGAGGAGCGCATCGCGCGACTGGACCGCGACGCCGATCACGACGAAGCGCAATTGGACCGGCTGGAGGACATCGACCATGTTCGCCGTCAGATGCGCCTTGTGGCCGTTCAACGCGCCGAGGCTCTCCGCTTGAGGCTCTTCCTCGATCGCTCCCGAATCCGGCAGCCGCGCACGCCGATCGAGCTGTAGAGAAATTCTTCGCAATCAACGTCAAAGGAGCGAATCCACAGGAGCGCGTGTTTCCACAACAGCGCGGCGCTCCAGTTGGTCGTACACTTTGAGCGGATCCACAATTCACATGCCCTTTCCAACGTCTTGCAAGGTGGCTTTTTCTTGTTGAAAAAGCCACTGGGTGGTTGAGGTCCTGGGTACGGCAATTGAGGAACCGCTGTAGACCACTTTGGGGGCGCGACCTTCTTTGTTGAAGCTCGACTACTTCGTCGTTGACGCTTTCACCACCGAGCCGCTGGCCGGGAATCCGCTGGCCGTGGTGATGAATACCTGTGGCCTGGCCACCGAGCGGATGCAGGCCATCGCGCGCGAGTTCAACCTCTCTGAGACTACATTTGTGGAGCGCAGGCCGACTGCGATCGAGCGGGTTGAGGGAGTCCGCGTGCGCATCTTCACGCCGCGGGAGGAGCTGCCGTTTGCAGGCCACCCGACGCTGGGCACGGCGGGAGTGCTGAAAGCCCAGGCCCCTGAAACCGTGAAGGGCGACACGGTAACCCTGGCGCTCGAAGTCGGGCCGGTGCCCGTGCGCTTTGAGCCGGGCGCTGGCGGCTCCGCGGGAGTCTTCGGCGAGATGACGCAGCGCGATCCGGAGTTTGGCGTGGAGTTGGACCGAGCGGATGTGGCGCGCCTTGCGGGTTTGCAGGCGGACGACCTCGATCCCGCATTGCCACCACAGGTGGTTTCGACGGGAACGGCCTTCGCCATTGTGGCTCTGCGCTCCGAGGCAGCGCTGGCACGCCTCAAGGTGAATCAGGAGGAGGCTACCGCGTGGCTGCGCGAGCGTGGGGCGCGGTGGTTCTACGTCCTAGCCCCTGCACTCGATCAGGACCAGGACGGTACGAAGTACCGGGCGCGCATGCAGTTCTATGGCGGTGAAGATCCGGCAACAGGTTCGGCAGCCGGCTGCGCCATCGCGTACCTCGTGGCTCGCGGCGCGGTTCCGTCGGGCTCGCGTGTGCACCTGCGCCAAGGTGTGGAGATGGGCCGGCCGAGCGATCTTTTTCTCTCCGCCACAAGAGAATCGACGAGGGTCAGCGATGTGCGCGTTGCGGGCAGCACAGTTCTTGTTGCAAAAGGACAGCTTTTCCTGCCGTGATGCACATGCTTTCAACAGAAATTCATCTTCGCAAGTGACGATGTGTGTTGGTAGTAGCCGTTTTCCACTTGTTTCAGTCGGATTTTCAGTGCCGTCTTCGTTTCTTATTCCCTCTTTTCATCACTCTCCAGTACTCGTACTGTTTCGATTCGTAGCAGACAATTCCTCTGGCGCGTTTCGGTTGGAATATTTCGGGCGCGCCAGAACGCTGTGCACTTGACCGCGAAGCAAGACTTAGCCGCGGAGGGTCCTGTGCCGGTTCCCGGTTGTGTGAGCGGGCGCGCCCTCCCTGGTCGCGGACCTCTGTGCCGGCGAACCGGAACCACCGATCCAACGAACGTGAGCACGTCTTCCTCCCGCGAACCGGGCCTAACATTTGAAGATTTGAACTGCCAGGCCGGCGGTGAACTGTTGCCTTGAATCATGTTTTTGAAATTGCACCCAGGAGCAGCCCCAAGACCATGCGTCCAAAGAAAGTGATTCTCTGTGTAGACGACAACGAACAAGAGCTCTCCGTGCTCAAGTTCACGCTGGCAACGAATGGCTATCGCGTGCTAGCGGCTTCAAATGGCCAGGAGGCGATCGCCGTATTTACTACGGCGCCGCAAATCGACCTTGTCCTGGCCGACACCAACATGCCTCAGATGAGTGGATTCCAGCTTGCCGAGCGGCTCAAGCGCATGCGGTCCCATGTGCCGATGCTCCTGCTCGCCGATGGTCAGGCCGCAGGTGGAGAGATCCATGTGGCCGATGCGGTGATGGCGAGGAAGGGCTGCTCGTCGCTCGAACTGCTGGAGCGCGTGAAAGTGATGAGCGCGCGCAAGCGCGGCCCGCGCAAGGGCGCGCAGCGCATCCCGCAGGACGAAGCATTGGCTGCTGCTTCGTGATAAAGGCAGGGACTAAAGGGACTAGGGACCAGGGAGCAAGGACCCGGGAATAGGGAACTGGGAGTGGCGGCCCTTTGGCTGCTCACTCCCGCTTTCCCGGACTCCCATCTTTCGTGGCTCTGCACGAAATATCGAAACGGCTCTCACCCGAAATGTGCCAAACTTTCTGCAATGAAAGCTGAAGCTAGAAACTAGCAGGTAGTAGCTCGAAGCTCCTACCGCATATTCCCAGGTCTCTGGTCCCAAGTCCCTGCCTTACCCGCTTCCCTCTTGACGATGGTGCTCGGCTATGGGCATACTCGCCATCTATGGCTTTAAATTGGGGCCATCGGCTGGTGGTGAAGTGCTGCTGCCGGTGAAAGTTGGTTCGTATGGACCTGGTTCTTTTACGTCTTCTTTTTGTCATTCTGCTTGCTGCGGTTTGTTACTTCCTCCGGCCCTTTGGGCTCCAGACGGGTTGGGAGGGCGCACTCGCGGGAGCGGTTGCGGCCTGCGCGGTCATCGTTTTCGAACTGCGCGTCAGGGCTCTCACGCTGCGCCGGCTGATCGGCGCAGTTGTGGGCAGCGTGCTCGGCATCGTTGGCGCAGCACTCTTCTGCCTGGTGCTACGCGCAGCACCGCTCTCCGGTTCGAACTCCGCAGCGTTGCAAATCTTCGTGCTCCTGCTGATGACCTACGTGGGCTTGCTGGTGGGCGCCAGCAAGGGCGACCTGCTGAATCCTGCCGCGCTGGGCACCGTATTCTCGGGCGATAAGCCTACACGCCGCAGCGCCAAGGTGCTGGATACGAGCGTTATTATCGATGGCCGCATCGCCGACATCGCCGAGGCCGGCTTTATTGACGGCATGCTGGTGGTGCCGGAGTTTGTGCTGCGTGAGCTGCAGATTGTTGCCGACTCCACCGACAGCTCAAAGCGCCAGCGCGGACGCCGCGGCCTGGATATGCTGCAGCGCATGCAGTCCAACGACAAGATCCATGTGCAGATTGTGCCCGACGACTTCCCTTCTATCCGCGAAGTGGACCTGAAGCTGCTGGAGCTGGCCAAGAAGTGGGAGGCCAAGGTGGTCACCAACGACTTCAACCTGAACAAGGTGGCGCACCTGCACCATGTGGACGTGCTGAACATCAACGACCTGGCCAACGCTCTCAAGCCGGTGGTCCTGCCCGGCGAACGCATGAATGTGATGATCCTGAAAGAAGGCAAGGAGTACAACCAGGGCGTGGGCTACCTGGACGACGGCACGATGGTGGTGGTGGATCACGCGCGGAAGCTGATTGGGCGCTCCGTCGGCATCTCGGTCACCAGCGTGCTGCAGACCGCCAGCGGCAAGATGATCTTCGGCAAGATGGACGAGAACGGGAAGCCCGCTCTCGAAGCGTCATGAAAGCCGGGGCAAAGGTTTTTGCCATCGTCGGCGAGCGGCCGGCCGTGTGCAACTGCCCCAAGCGGGATTGTCCGCGGCACGGCGAATGCCAGCGGTGCAGGGACTACCACCTGCACTCGAAGCGCCAACGGTCGCCTTATTGCGAACGCAAGCCCAGTTGGTTCAATCGAATGTTTGGCGTCAGGCCAGCGCGGTAGTTTCCGTCAAGCCTTTCAACGATCCGAAAATACCTCCGGTGCATTACGCCGGCCGCAGCCGTTCCGAGAGGCGCGCCTTCGCCTCGGGCCACTCCGCCGCAAGAATCGAGTAGCGCCAGGAGTCGCGCGCCGTGAAGTCCGCGCCCATCCTGTGCGCGCGAAGAACTCCTTCAAATTTGCCCCCAATGCGCTCAATGGCGGCCTGCGAGCGCTTGTTGCGTGCGTCGGTGTGAAGGCAGACACGAAGCATCTGCCACACCTCAAAGGCGTGCGTCAGCGTGAGCATCTTTGCCTCAGTGTTCGCCGCAGTGCGGAGGGCCGCGTGCGCCAGCCATGTGTAGCCGATCTCGCAGACGTCGGGATTCTCACGGCCGTGGCGGAGATGGCCTGCCGGCCAGGCGAAACGCCCGATATCGAAGAAGCGCGTGGAGCCGATGACGACGCCGTCGGCGAGGCGGATCGTTGCATATGGTACGGCTGTCCCTGCCTCGCGCCAGGCGAGAGCGGTCTCAATGTAGCGCAGAACGGCGTCGCGGCCGATTGGGACCGCGCTCCATTGATAGAGGATGGGATCGCCGGCGGACGCAGCCACAAGGCCGTCGGCGTGGGCGGGCGAGAGCGGCTCGAGACGAATGTGGCTGCTGGTGAGGACTGGAGAGTCGAGGGTCACGTTTTTCAGAGTGCTGAGCCGGCGAATCGGATGCAACGAAGTGCATGTTCAGTACTTGGTTATCTTGGGGTCAATCTGATCGGCCCACGCCAGGATTCCGCCGGCGAGGTTTTTCACGTTTGGATAGCCCTGCACGGCGAGGAACTCGGCAATGCGCTGGCTGCGGCCGCCGGACCGGCATTGCACAACGATCTCGCGATTGCGGTCGATCTCCGCCAGCCTCTGCGGCACCTCGTTTTGCGGAATGAGCGTGCCGCCGATGTTGGCGATCTGGTACTCGTAGGGTTCGCGGACATCGAGGATCATCAGATCTTCGCCGGCGTCGAGGCGCTGCTTGAGCTCCAACACGGTGATTTGCGGGATTCCGTTTTTCAAGGCTTTCTCCTGGCTGCCGTCGCGCGCAATGCCGCAAGACTGATGGTAGAGGAGCCGAGCCCTCCGGCGCCAACGCAGAGACCTCGCGTAGCCTTGAGCTTCTGCTGGCCCTCCATCCCAACTTCGGGCAGGATGAGGCGCCGCGCATAGCGCGAGAGATCGGCGCTTGTCAGCTCAGGCAGTTGGATTGGGGAAGTGGCGGCGCCCATGGCGCGGAATCTCCGGTCCCCTTTAGTGTATCGGGCCGGTGCAGCAGGCCGCTCTGCGACCGGCAGCTCTCAAGTTTACCTGGAGAGCCGCCGGCGCGAGGCGTTTGGTTGAGCCGCCCAGGAACGCTATTGCGCGGGCTTTTCCGCAGGCTTGGCAGCGGGCTTGGCGGCAGGCGCGGCATGCTTCGGCTTCCAGAAATCCGGAGCGGCCTTGACCCACTCATCCATGGGATAGCTTTGGGCAGGGTTGATCGCAAACAACTCCGAATCGGAATCCTGGATGCAGTCTGCTTCCAGTTCACGGAGCTTCTTCAGCCCGTCTTCGCCGAGGGCATCGCGGAATTGCTTGTCCTCGGCATTGCCGGTGTCGATTTCGGCCATCGACTTGTCGGCGCTGAAGGCAACATACTCATTGTCGCCGCCGTACGCGAGGTCATAGGTGGCCCAGTGCGCGCTGGTTCCCCCCTTCTTTTGCGCATCGATGACCAGACTGACAAGCGCGTGCCACTCCTTGCCATGGCCCGGCTTGATGTGGAACGTCGTAATCTCGAAGTCGCGGGCCTGCGCAATGTCAACATCGGGACGGTAGCTCAAATCGTCGTCGAGCGTGAAAAGAAACTGATCAGTCCCGTCAAGCAGGTCGCCATCGGCCTGGCTGTCCTTGTCCAGCTCCGCGGAGAGTGCCGCGTTCTTTTCGAAGGCCTTGTTGTCGTTCTCCAGCGCTGCAAAGGAGTCATAGCCGATGAGGTAGAGGGCGCGCGATTTGCCCGAGAGCGAATTCAGAGCGATGTAGTGGGTCGGCCACTTGGCCGCGGCCATGTCAGCCACGAATTTGCTCTCCGACTTGTCGTGTAGTGAGCCGCCTTTTCCTGGCTTGATAAACTCGCGCTCGATCTCGAGAACCTTAGGCGGGTGATGCACTTCCTGTGCCGCGGCGAACAGACTTCCACCGGCCGCGAGAGATAGTCCTAACAGAGCAGGGCTTAGTATCTTCATTTTCTGGGAATCCTCCTTGATTTGCTCGGAGTTTCGTTGCGATGGGGGAAGGAAAACGGGAAGCGCAAGCTCTCCAAGGAAGACGATTATCAATCCCTGCGCCCCGCGGTGTAAAGGAATTTTTGATATTGCAAAGGGTAAGTGCCCATCGAAATCATCCGGGGATCACAAATCCGGTTCTCATGCCCTTCGCGCGCGCCGACAGAGCCGACTCCGTTCGCGTCGAGCCGGTGCGGCGTCCGGACTGTAACCTGCATGCGGCCATGAGGAATTGCGGCGCGGAGCACAGGTGTGCGAGATTGGAGTTACAAGGATTCGCCGGCTCTATTCACTATCCTTCCAAAATAGGCAGAACTCATGAAGAAGAAATCCCCCCACCCGAACTTCGATCAGATGCTCGAATTGCTCCGTGGACACTCCTTCGAGGAGTCGCCATACGCCGGCGTCGACGGTGGCACGCTGGTGAGCAAGCACGGAGTGGGAGCGGTTCTGGTTCCGGCACGCCGCGCCGAGGATCCGGAGGACGCTTCGGCGGCATACGCCGTCCACCCGGGAGTGATGGTGAAGGGCGAAGTGGCGCGTTTGCTCGACCGCGGCTTTCAGAAATTTATTAAGACTTCCCAATATGAGCTTCCCGCGACGGCCATTCATTTGCAGGCGATACACGCGTTCAGCGAGGAGCTTACGCAGCTCATCGGCGCCATCAGTCTGTACAACGAGTCGCTGGGCACCACCAGCGATGTGTATCGTTACGATCGCCTGATGGGCCGCGAAGCCGCGGAGGCCGCGCCCGTCGAGCCCTGGGACCAGCCATCGGACCAGCTATCTGAATTGACCGACGGGCACTGATCTCCGCTGAACGTTTGTGCGGAGCAGGCCATGGGCGCGTGGGAAGACAGGGACGAGTTTGCGGCCCCGCAGGAACGCCGTTCCGATCCGCGCTACTCGGTCGATGAAGATTCCGTTGTTCTTTTCGTTGGCTATGGTGCGCCGCTTGAGGCTCGTCTTGTCGATTTGAGCCAGGAAGGTTGCCGCCTTCGCACCAAGGAACGGGTGACGGCACGCAACCGCCTGCCCGTGGAAGTCTTCTTCAAGATCAACGGAATCTCATTCCGCTTTCGTGGCGTCCTGCAATGGACTGACGGGCAAAACCTTCTCGGCATTCGCTTCGTGAATGTGGTCCCGCGGCGCATGGTGGAGCTGGCCAACGTGATTTGCACGATGGAGGAAACCTCGGAGGCCCGGGCCGACGCAGTAAATCTGATGGTCGCTGAACAGGAGGCTCCGCAATTGGCCGGGCGCGAAACCACGGAGCGTGCCCAAAACCGGAATCGCGAGCCGGTTGCGGGCGCGGGCATGGAGCTGCCCGAACCCGCGCGGCCAGGCGTGCACGCGCCTTTGCCGGAAGCCCGAACGCAGGCCCCGAAAGCTCCCTCTCGCCGTGAGCGCCGCCAGCAGGCCCGCCATGAAGTGGACACCACTGCCACGATCCTCCTGGTCAATGTTGCATCCACGCTCAAGGGCCGCATTCTGGACTTAAGCCTCACTGGCTGCCGCATCCGCACCGACGAACGGTTTCCGGTGGGAATTTACACGCGAGTAGAGACGGAGTTTCGGCTTGAGGGGCTGCCGTTCCGGCTGGGCGGCGTCATCCAGTCCATCCACGATCGCAACAATGTGGGAATTCGCTTTCTCGATCTGAGCGAACGCAAGCGGGAGCAGGTGTTGGAGCTTATCAACGAAATCGAACAGATGCGCGCGGCGCAGCCTGCAGCGGCTGATGGCCATGGCTGATGGCGAAGTTCCACCTTCGGATCAAGCGTCAATACACGGCATCGATGCTTGCCAGCGAGAATCAAGCACAGATTATTCAGCCGGATCAATCTCGATGTAATCGAGCGCCGCTGGGTCGCTGCCATCGGGCGCGCCCTCTACGCGCAGCACATCGCCTGGCTTCAACTCGATGCCTCGTCCATCGGGGCCGCGCGCGGTAAACCGTGTTGAATTGTCGCCGTTGGGCCGGCGCGAAGGCAGCGTGGCCTTTGCGGCCCACGAGACAATTTCAGTTCCATTGATCCCGAGCGTGAAGTGCGCTACGCCACCCTGCAGATCGAAGTACTGGACGGCGACATCGAAGCGACCGGCTTTGCCTGCATAGGTCCACTCGGCGGTGCAGGTCTTTTGCGCGGAGGCTGGGTCGCACGCGACAGCCTTTCCCCTGGAGGCATCTTCCCAAGGGGTGACGTCGATGATCTTGTATCCGCTGAGGCGCGCGTCTTCGGCCTCGAGCCGGCCGGGATAATGCCCGGCGCGGCCCAGCGCGTCGGGAATGCCGGTCTCTTTGTAAAAATACTGCACGATCGCATCGCGCCATACGATGGCATGGCCGGCCTGGTACTCGAGCCTTGCGCGCTCATCGTTGTAAAGTTGCGGGTCGATCTTGCCCTTCAGCGTTGCCCATTCCTTGCCGAGCTGCGCCGCTTCTTCCGCGCCCTCGTAGTGGCTGTCGTAAACGTACTGAATGACGGTTTTGCCCGTATGCAATTTGTAGGTCCAGGGAACGTGATGGAAGAACAGCAGCAGGCTGTCGGGAGTGGTAGCGGCAGACTCGTACTCGTGCGCCAATTCTGGCGGGTATTGGCCGGCATAGCTCGTTCCCGTTGCGACGCTTCGGTCCATTCCAATGCCTTTGGCGTCGTCGCGATGCCACTGGCCCCAGCCGTTGCGCTCGCTCGCCTCGATGTTCGGTCCGTAGTGGCTGCCCGTAATGTCGGTGAGCGTTTGCGTGCCGAGGAATCCCGTGTAGTGCACGTATGTGGGCCACGACTGCATCAGCATTTTGTCCACGGTCGCAACCACTTCGGGGTTGGCGCTGATGGTTTGTTTAGTCCACTCCGCAGCGATCTCGTCCGCGCTCAGGTTGGGATTCCACGCGAGGCGGCCAAAGGCGTAGAGGTTGGCCATCGCCATCGGCGCGCCAAGCCAACCATCGCGTCCCACGCAGGAGACGCCAACCATTCCGCCGAGCGGCCGGTTAAAGGTTTTCCCTTCGATGATTTCCTTCACGGGCGTCGCGCGATTCTCTGCGCGCAGATCGAAGTCGAGTTTCTCCTTCCATAGCGGCGCGAGATACACGAGGTGCCGCTGCTGGCCGAGATACTCCTGAGTGATCTGCAGCTCCATGGCCTCGCTGGTTTTGTGCAGCCCGGCGAAGAGCGGCGACACCGGCTCCTCCGCCTGGAAATCGATGGGGCCGTACTTGATCTGGATGATGACATTCGGTGCGAACTGGCCGTCGAGGGGATGAAAGATATCGTAAGCGGCGCGCGCGCGATCGGCTTTCAGGTCGCTGTAGTCGAGGTGATTGTTGTAGACGAAGGCGCGATAGAGCACCACGCCGCCGTGCGGCGCGAGAGCATTCGCGAGCACGTTGGCAGCGTCGGCCGGGCTGCGGCCATAGCTGGCGGGGCCGGGCTGCCCCTCCGAATCGGCCTTCACTGTGATGCCCGCGAAATCGGGAATCTGCTGGTAAATCTCGTCGATCTTTGCGGTCCACCACGCTTTCACGTCGGGATCGAGCGGATCGAAGGTCTTGAGGCCGCCGACTTTCTGCGGGCTGGCGATGTCGACGCTGATGGCCAGCCGCACGCCCCACGGGCGCATGGCGTCGGCGATGCGCGCGAGGCCTTTGATCATGCCGGGCTCAAGGAACGGCGCGGCGTCGTTCACGTTGTTCACGTTGCATCCGTTGATGCCGACCGACGCGAGCAACCGCGCGTACGTCGTCACATCGCTCAAATCGTCGCGCACATGGCCGCCGTCGAAGAAGATCGATCGGCCTCCGTAGCCGCGGGTGACGAAACCGTTGGCGTCGTCCCACTCGTCAACCCAGCGGATGGGCATGGCGGGGGCTTCGATCGCGTCGAGATGCGAGAGGTCCGCATCCGTCGCTACGCGGCGCAATAGGTCAAACGCGCCGAAGAGCGCGCCGTGCTCGTTCGATCCGGCAACGATCAGGAGCGGGTGCCCGTGCCATACGGTTCGTTTGAGCCAGAATCCGTGCGCCGCAAGGTGCGCGGGAACCTGCAGCCCCGGAAAGGCGGCGCGAACTTCATTGAGAGTGCCGACCACGGTTTCGCCGGTGCTCGCGGCCGCCGCATCAGTCATGCCGGCAATGCCGTGTTGAAGCTCCTGTACGGCTGACTGCTCCATCGCGCTGTTGCCAAGCGCACGAATCGATGCCGGGACTGCGGAACGCTGATGTCCGCCTGCGTAGCGCAGCCAAGCCTGATCCGCAGTCTGGGCGCGCGCTGCCGGCCCTGCGGTAAAAAAGGCCGCGAACATGAATGCCGTCAGGAAATCAGTTCCCCATCGCGTCGCAAACCTCTTCTTCGCCATGTTTCAACTCCCTACAACGTTCTACCACTCGGCGGTGGTTGATAGACTTGTAAGTCTGCCGTTTCAGGGAGGGTCCGCGCTTATGCCCGCCACCATGCAGGCCGTTGTGAAGGCCAAGGCCGCGCCCGGCATCGAACTGCGCGAGGTACCGGTTCCCAGCCCCGGTCCCGGCGAAGTGCTGGTGCGCGTGCAGGCCGCGAGTGTCTGCGGAACCGATCTGCACATCTACAACTGGGATCCGTGGGCCAAGGGGCGCATTCATCCGCCGCTGATTCCGGGGCACGAGTTCTGCGGCGCGGTGGCCGGCGTGGGCCGCGGCGTGACCACCGTGCACGAGGGCGACCTGGTGAGCGCGGAGATGCACGTGGCCTGCGGCAAATGCCTGCAATGCCGCACCGGACTGGCTCATGTGTGCCAGCACGTCCGCATCCTGGGCGTGGACGCCGACGGCGCTTTCGCCGGCTATGCCGTCATTCCCGAATCGAATATCTGGAAGCTCTCGCCGTCGATCCCGCACGACTACGCTTCGCTGCTCGACCCGCTGGGCAACGCGGTGCACACGGTGCTGGCGGGGCCGATTGCCGCGAAAACCGTCGCCGTCACCGGCTGTGGCGCGATTGGGTTGTTCTCGATTGCGGTGGCCAAAGCGTGCGGAGCGGCGCGCGTGTTCGCCACGGAGGTAAACGCGCATCGCAGGCGCGTGGCTCTTGAGATGGGCGCGGACCTTGCCCTCGATCCCACGACCGATGACGTGGAGAAACAGATTTTCGAAGCCACAGGGGGCACCGGCGTCGACGTTCTGCTCGAAATGTCGGGTCATCCCGAGGCCATGCGGCTGGGTTTCGCGCTGCTGCGCACCGGCGGCCGCGCTTCGCTGCTCGGCATCCCCTCGCGCCCATTCGAGCTTGATTTTGCCCGCGACATTATTTTCAAAGGCGCCACGGTGCAGGGCATCAATGGCCGCAAGATGTTCGAGACGTGGTTTCAGATGGAGGCGCTGCTGGCCACCGGAAAGCTGAACCTCGAGCCGGTGATCACTCACCGCCTGAAGCTGAGCGAGTTCAAGAAGGCGATGGAGCTGCTGCAGTCGGGCGAGGCGATCAAAGTGGTGATGCGCCCGGAGTGAGAAAAGCAGGGAACAAGGGACCAAGGGAACGAGGGACCAAGAAAGGCCGCGTTGACCGAGTCGCTCACCAGTTGATCTCCACGCGACGCAGCCCGCGGACGGCATTGGCGAGGTAGATGGCGTCGGCGTGGCGCAGATCATCCAACGACAACACTCGCTCCTCGATCTCCGGCCGTGTCTCGAGCAAATGGCGGCGATAGACGCCGGGCAATAAACCGCACTCCACCGGCGGCGTGAACCAACGGCCGTTGTTCTCCACAAAAATGTTACTGATTGCGCCTTCGGTCACCTCGCCGCGCAGGTTGAGAAAGAGCGCGTCGTCGAATCTGTCGCGCGTGGCATGTTCAAATGCACGGGCGTAGATCGGGCGGTGCGTGGTCTTGTGGTAGAGCATTGCGTCGGCTGGGTCAGTTCGCGCGTTGGAGATGCAAGCACGGCCGACACGGTTCGGTTCGCCGGGCGGGGGAAGCACCTCGCTCCCGATCTGCGCGTTGCCGTCGGCGTCAAACAGAAGGCGCACCCGCCGCGGCGAGCGCGGCGCGGAATCGGCGGGCCGTTGATCGGCGAATTGGCGCGCATGGTCGATCAGTGCGGATTTCACAGCGGCACGATCGCACGCAAAGCCGAAATACTCGGCTGAGTCCTCAAGCCGGTCAAGGTGCAGCTCCAAGAATGGATAGTTGCCCGTCGGGTAGCCGCCTTCCCACAGCATCGTCTCGATCAGAAAAAACTTATCGGGCTGGCTGACGATTGGCACGTTCTCGGCGATAGGAGTGGTGGCGCGTTGCGCGGGACCGGTGAGGAACTCCGCCTTGAGCAGGCATTCGCGAAATTCCTGCGCGGGATCGGAATCGATTACCACGCCGCTGCCGACCCCCATGGTTCCGCGCGCGCCGTCGAGCTCCAGAGTGCGAATGGCAACATTGAAGACTGTCCGCCGCGGCGAGAAGAAGCCGATGGCGCCCGTATACACGCCGCGTGGCGAGTCTTCAAGCTCGCCAATGAGCTGCATGGCCCGCACTTTGGGTGCGCCGGTAATCGACCCGCAGGGAAACAGCGCGCGAAAGATCTGGTGAAAGCCGGCCTCGGGCCGCAACTCCGCGCTGACGGTCGAAGTCATCTGCCAGAGCGTGGGGTATCGCTCGACGGCGAAGAGCTCTTCGACTCTGACGCTCCCCGTCTGCGCAATACGACCTAGATCATTGCGCACGAGGTCGACGATCATCACGTTTTCGCTGCGGTTCTTCGCATCGTTGTGCAGCCACTCGGCGATTTCGCGATCTTCGCGCGTTGTGCGACCGCGCCGCGCGGTGCCTTTCATGGGCCGCGTGACAATGCGGCGTGTTGCGCCGTCTTCGTCGATGCGGAAAAACAGCTCCGGCGAAAACGAGAGAATGCGGCGGCCCGGCTGCCAGTGCAGGAACGCTCCATAGTCGACCGGCTGCCGCGTGCGCAGCCGCGCATAGACCGCCGCAGCGCTGCCCGGCGCTTTGATCGAAAACGGGGCCGTGAAGTTGAGTTGATACACGTCCCCGGCGCGAATCCACTCGTGAATTTGGGCGATGCGCCGGGCGTACTCGGTCTCGGTAAGCCCAAACTCCGCGGCGATCTCCGGCTCCGGGTCTGCCGTTTCCGCAATCGGCAACTGGCCGCGGAATCGCTCGAGCTCAGGCGGCTCACCGTCAACGAAACTGCCCAATTGGTGGTCGAATGCGTAGCTCCGCGCGTAGATCCCAAACCAGGCCAGCGGCTCACCGGATCTGGCTGCGCGCGTTCCTGCCTTCGGCTCAAAGCAGCTTGCGCACTCGTAACTGACGAATCCTGCCGCATAATGGCCCGCAGCCACCGCGTTTTCAAGGTCGGCAAACAGCGGAGGAATCTCTGCCGCCGAGTACGCTGCGCACACGCGCAAAGGAGCTGTGAACAATTGCGTCCACGGCTGCTCATTAGTCTCACTTTTTGCTGGTTTTCCGCCTTCCAGCAGCACGGTGGCCGGCGTCTGCTCCACCAGTGCATAGATCTCCGCGGGAAGGGGATTGCGCCGCGTCATGCAGGCAGTGTATAGCGGCTCTCCAATTTGCATAGAGTGAAAGCGCGACTGTTTCATGGCGTTCGCCGCGGCGAGTGCCACTTCGCACGCCCTTTAAGACCTCACAGGAATTGGAGAGCCGTCCTTAAGACCCGCCCTGCACCGTGAGCACCATCGTGGTGTTATTGGTGATGGCCGTGACGCCGTTGGTCGACTGTCCGGTGACGGTGACGGTATACGTTCCTGACGGTGTCGCGGGAGGATGCGGGGGACCGTCTTGGTAGTAGTAGTAGAGCGGCTTGCAGGCCGTCATTGACATTGAGGCGACAAGGCCCACGAGTGCCACCAGCGCCAGGCGCTGCAACCATCGCCGCCGGCGCGCGCCCCACGCCAGTCCACCCAGCCCTAGCATGCCTGGAAGCAGAAAAGCCCAGGCCACGGAGCTCGTTCCGCGCCCGGGTTGCGTTGGCCGCACAACCTGGGTGGTCACATGTTCCGTCGTTTGAAGCAGCATGGAGCTGACCGGCGGGCACGCCGATGCCGGCGAACCGGAAGCGCAACTCGCGGGCGTGGTGGGCAGAATCTCCAACGTCGCCGGAGTAAAGGCGCATGTAGCTTCGCTGGGAAGGCCCGAGCACGAAAGAGTAACGAACATTGGCGCCGTGAGAGCAGCATTGTCTTCCGGCACCAAAGTGACGGCTATGGAGCCTGCCTGACCGGCCGTGAGCGTGAGCGGCAGAGTCGAGGGCGCCACAGGCGCAAGCGAAATGGAGAAGTTCGGAGTAGAGCTGGTTTGGCCGGTCACGTTGCTGGTGACCGAGGCCGACCTCAGGTGCGATGCATCGCCCGCATACACCGCGCGCAGGGCGTGATCTCCGCCTGCCAGCGACAGCACCGGCGTTGCCTCTCCCGCGTTGTTCAAGGCCGCTTCGGCCAGCTCGCGGTTCCCGTCTTCAATGATCACGACTCCGCTCGCAGGGAGGCCGTCCGCGCCGGTCACGGCGACATTGGCGGCAACCTGGGTGCGCCCGCCCAGCTCACTGGTTTCCACGGTCAGGGAGGTATGCGTCGTGATTTGTTGCGCCGATGCGGCCGCCGGCAGCAGGGCCAGCGCCATTGCGACACCCAGTCCTGCCAATAGTTCGGGCCGCAAGCCGCGGCAGTTCAACCCTCTCACTTGCACCTGCTCCAGTTCTCCAGAAGGATCGCGCCCGCGCCCAACGGCGTTTGGCGTATTGACTCTGCGCAAACCCTTATTGTATCTGGCCGGGGCACATCCCGGCCAACCCACCCGCCCTCTCCATCAGCCGTCTCTTTGACGTTTCGCCGGACGGAACGCCATCCGGCCGCCGCGCTAAAACCGGTCTCATAAACCATCCTCATCAATTCGCCGGAGTCATGGGACCCGCCTTGTTGTCGGGCCCCATCGTTGCGCACTACGCAGCGGAGGCACTTATGGGACCGGTTGTATGCTTTTGAGCGTAGGTACATCGCCATGACAGAGGCTGTTCCGCGCCGCCAACTCGCGCATCTTACCGCCGTTCTCAACGATCTTCGCGCCAAAGGCACGCACTTCAGCCTGCGCGTGCTCGATGATCAGCAGGCACCGGTTTGCCACTACGACGGCCGCGAGGTCATTAACCTCGCCAGCAACAACTATCTGGGCCTGGCCAACCACCCGAAACTCATTGAAGCGGCCGTCGCTGCTACGCGCGCTTTCGGCGTGGGTTCAGGCGCGGTGCGCACCATTGCCGGAACTATGCGCATTCATATGGAACTCGAGGAGAAGATCGCCCGCTTCAAGAATGTCGAGGCCTGCGTGGTCTTCCAGAGCGGCTTCGCGGCCAACGCCGGAACGGCGAGCGCGATCCTCGGCAAGGAGGACTTCATCCTCTCCGACGAGCTCAATCACGCCAGCATCATCGACGGCGCGCGGCTGTCGCGGGCCACTATCAAGGTCTTCCGCCACAAGGACGCGGCACACTGCGAGGAGCTGCTGCAGCAGCTCGCCTCGCAACCGGGCAAAAAGCTGGTCATTACTGACGGCGTTTTCTCGATGGATGGCGACATCGGCCCTGTGGACAAGCTCGCCGCGCTGGCCGAGAAGTACGGCGCAATTATGATGGTCGATGACGCCCATGCCTCAGGCGTTCTGGGCCGCAACGGACGCGGGTCGGTTGACCATTTTGGCATGCACGGCAAGGTCGATGTGCAGGTGGGGACGCTCTCGAAGGCCATCGGCGCACTGGGCGGCTATGTCTGCGGCACGAAGGACCTGATCGACTACCTCTACCACCGCGCGCGGCCGTTTCTGTTTTCCACCTCGCATCCGCCGTCGGTTGCGGCCACGTGCATTGCGGCCTTCGACATTTTGGAGAATGAGCCGGAGCGAATTCTGCGCCTGTGGTCGAACACGCGCTATTTTCAGGGAGAGCTCAAGCGTGCCGGATTCAACATCGGTGGCGTGAACACCCCGGTCACGGAGACGCCCATTACGCCGATTATTGTGGGCGACGGCCGCGCGGCCATGGACTTCAGCCGCGCTCTCTTCGAAGAAGGCGTGATGGCGACGGGAATCGCGTTCCCCACAGTGCCCGAAGGCAAGGCGCGCATCCGCGCCATCCTCACCAGCGAACACACGCGCGCACAGCTTGACCGCGCGCTGGAAACGCTGGAGCGCGTGGCAAAGCAGATGGGGATTCTACAATAGGCCCGCCGGCACTTCTCCAATTGCCGTCCGGCGAAGAGATGCTGCCGAGTGGCTTTTTCATCAAGAAAAAGCCACACAGCGTGGAACCAAAGATGGAACCTGAAATTGGAGAATTGCCCAAATGATCGCTCATCTGCGCGGCAAGCTCATTTACAAGCAGCCCGGCCAGGCCATCGTCGAGGCCGCGGGCGTGGGGTACGACGTCGCCATCTCCGTGCCCACGTTTACGGCGCTGCCCTCGGTGGGCGCTGAGGCCGCGCTGCACATCCACACCCAGGTAAGCGACGACCAGATCGCTCTCTTCGGCTTTCTCGACCGCGAGGAGAAGCGCCTCTTCGAGCGGCTCATCACCGTGAGTGGGGTGGGACCGAAGCTGGCCATCAAAATCCTGAGCGGCCTTAACTCGGAACGCGTGATTCAGGCCATTCGCGGCCAGGATCACGCGCAGCTCACGCATATTCCGGGCGTGGGCAAGAAGCTTGCAGAGCGCCTGGTGGTCGAGCTCAAAGACAAGCTCGATGACTTTGCTGTTGCGCCCGCGCAGCCGTCCGTACAGGGACCGGCCGTGGATGACGTCCTCTCCGCGCTGACCAATCTTGGCTATCAGCGCGTAGCCTCGGAAAAGGCCATCGAGCAGGCCATCGCCAAAGACAAAGCGCTTGCCGCGGACTTTGACGGGCTGTTTCGCAGCGCGCTCAAGATCATTCGGTAGACTCCGGAGGGTTTCCCCGCGCAAGTCCCGCTGGAACACCGTTTTATTCGCAATTTCTGTGCTCATTTTGGGTTCCAGCCCAAGGTTTGTAATCCTTTTTTCGCTGTTTTCGTTCTAAACTATATCTACACAAGCAGTTGATTCCCTATTCCCCAGAGCATCAGCCTTCCCCGCTCTAGTAAGGATGGTTCGATTGCGTTTTACGATTGCCGTCGTAGGCATCGGTGTCGCCCTCAGTGTCCGCGCCGGGTCCGCGCCGATTCCGAATACGATGCGGCTTGCGAGCGTGCCGGCCGCGTGCGCCCTTGCGTCTGAATCCGATCCGAGTCTGCTCCCAGGCGATCTTTCCGGCGCAGCGGACCCCGGTCCAGAGCTGGACGCGCCAGACAGTCCCCAGTCCACATCGGATGGCAAATCGGGCAACACATCGACCAGCCCAAATACCGCGCCCCACCCTGCACCCGATCCCAACGCTCCCGTTGACGCTAACGGCAATCCCATCCCGCTCGAACGCCAGGAGCCAAAGCGCATCCTCGGTTTTATGCCAAATTTCCGGACCGTCTCCGGCGGCGCAAAGCCTCATCCTCCGGGATGGAAATACAACTTCACCGTCGCCACCGAGCAGGCAACGGACTATTCCTCGTTCATCTTTCTCGGCCTTACCTCGCTCACTGCGGAAGGGATGAATCTGCACACCGCTCTCGGGAAGGGCGCTAGCGGATTCTACGCCTACACCTGGCGCGGCTTCCTCGATAAGTCCGACAATACCTACCTCTCGGCGTGGCTGCTGGCCTCCTCCCTGCACGAGGACACCCGCTATTACGCGCTCGGCACGGGTCACAACATTCCCGTTCGAGCTCTTTACGTCATCAGCCGACAGGCAGTCGCGAAAACCTACGGCGGCCGCGAGACGCCCAACATCGCCGGGCTCGGAGGCAAAGTTCTCACGCAGGTTGTCTCGCGCTCCTATTATCCGCCCAGTGCGACCACGTTTCCCGCCCTCGCCAGCAAGTTCGGTTACTCGGTCATGCGCGACCTAGTCTTCTCGTCGATCCGCGAGTTCTATCCCGACGCGGCAGCGCACTTCATTCGCAAGCACCGCGAGAAAATGGCCGCCAAGGCAGCTGCGCTGGACGCTGCTGCGCAGTGAAGGCTTTATTCCGGTGAGCAGCGGTGGATTTTTCCGCAGCGCACAGCACGGTTGTTTTTGCTAACCTTCCAGCTGTATGCCACGTTCCGCAAAGCCCGCACCCGCCGCCGCCGTTCCGTACTTCCGCCCGGAGGCGCTTACATTTCTGCGCAATCTGGCTCGGCACAACGACCGCGCGTGGTTTCAGCCGCGCAAGGCGCAGTTCGAGGCGGAGTTGAAGGAGCCGATGCTGGCCGTTGTGCGCAAAATTACCGACGCAATGGTGAACTTCGCGCCCAATCATGTGCGGCCTGCCGAGAGGTCGTTGTTCCGCATCTATCGCGACACGCGCTTCTCGAACGACAAGCGCCCCTACAAAACGCACGTCGCCGCGTGGTGGACGCACACGGGACTCGAGAAAACCTCCGGCGCAGGCTACTATTTCCACGTGAGCGCCAAGGAAGTGATCATCGCCGCCGGCTCCTACATGCCCGAAAAAGAGCAGTTGGCTGCCATTCGCCACTGGCTACTCGATCACCACGCCGAATTTCGCAAACTGCTCAAGCGGGCCGCCGTGCGCAAGCTTTACGACGAGTTTGAAGGCAACGCGCTCACGCGCCCGCCGAAGGGATTTCCCAGCGAGCATCCGGGGATGGATCTGATCCGCTGCCGCCAGTGGGGGCTGGCCGCGGAGCTGCCGGCGAAGGCCGCTCTCGAAAAGGACATTGCCGACGTGGTGATTCGCTACTTCAAGGTCGCCGCACCCGTGGTTGACGCGCTCAACACGCCCATTGCCGCTAGTCTTGCGCCCAAAAGAAAGGTGCTTTTTGGCCTGAAGTAGCGCCAGTCAGTTCACATTCTCCTGAAGGCGCCAAACCCGCTCCAATTGCGGGTTTCAGGGGGCAGATGGCCCAAAATCCGGCAAAAATCGGCATTTCACCCACAAAAACCGAAGAAAATTGTGGAAATCACGCATTTTCCCATTGACTTTGCCCATGCTCAGGCCGCATGGTAACCATCGGCAGGGTTCTTCGTAGCCGCATGAATACAGGGTTTTCGCGCACAAGTTGCTTGATTTGCCTTCCCTCCATGCGGTGAGTATCTTTGCGGCGGAAGCCCCACCAATCAGGCAGCCCAGAGGGCTCGCCGAGAAGGAGAACAAGCAATGGCATCTGGAATGACCAAGACGGCCCTGACACGGCACCTGGCCGAAAAGCTCGAACTAACCAACAAGCAATCCGCAGCCTTCCTGGACCTGCTGGCGGAGACCGCCATCAAGGAAACCAAGAAGAGCGGCGTATTCGTAATCCCCGGAATCGGCCGTCTGGTGAAGGCCGAGCGCAAGGCCCGCATGGGCCGCAACCCCCAAACCGGCGAGGCCATCAAGATCAAGGCCAAGACCGTGGTGAAGTTCCGCGTGGCCAAGTCCGCCAAGGACGTGATCGCGCCTCCAAAGAAGTAGTTCCTCCCTCAGAGTGCACAGGAAAGGGGAGAGCCTCGCGCTCTCCCTTTTTCGTTTGCCCATTTGTCACGCGGGTGGATTTTCCCGCATACTGCCGGCCTGCTGGCTCATCCAATGGGTCATGACAACGGCCTCGGCTATCCCTGAACAAATCTCCGCCTCTCCGGCGCGTGGCTCGTCGGTTGTCCTCCTTCTGCGCCTTGAAGGGCTGGCGGCAGCTACTGCTGCGGCCGTACTCTATGCGCGCACGGGCGCGAGCTGGTGGCTCTTCGCGGCGCTGTGGCTTGCGCCGGACCTTTCGATGCTCGGCTATCTTGCCGGCGCCTGCCGGGGCGCGCGCATCTACAACGCATTCCACACGTATGTGGCGCCAGGAGTGCTGGCACTTTGCTCACTGCTGCCCGGAGCGCACGGTGCGTTGCCGCTTGCATTGATTTGGGCGAACCACATCGGCGTTGACCGGCTGCTGGGCTTCGGCCTCAAGTACGGCAACGGATTCGGATTCACGCATCTGGGGCGTTTAGGAAAGCAGCGAGCCTGATCACGCGGCGTTGGGCGTGGGTTCTTTGCGCGGCACGAGTGCGCGCACGATGAGCCAGACGCCAAAGGCGATAAGGATCGACCGGGGCCAGTTGAGATGGAAGTAGCCCCACGCCGCGATGAAAACTGCCGCGCTCACCAGCGTTGGGATCCACGCTTTCATCAGGCCGCGCGCCAAGAGCGATGCCAGAAAGCTCCACAATAGGCCCTCCAGCATGAGTTGCTGTTCGTAGAACCAGGCGAGAACGGCCATGGTGAAGAATGCGCCGATGGGCATCACCTCAGTGAAGAGCGCGGTAAGCCAGCGCGGCTTGTTGCCGGCAGGCGGCAAGCTGCCGCGCAGGCGGGGAACGAACCGCGGCACGGCGCGCAGATACTCCTCATAGGGCTGGCCGAGTTGCCCGGCGAGGAATGCTTCCTCTCCCAGAATCAGGCGCAGGAAAAAAATCGTCATCAGGACCACGGTGAACAGAGCGCCGCTGGGGGACATGAGGAGCGACACGGCGATCATCATGAACCAGCCGCCCAGGTAGAGCGGATTGCGCATGTAGCGGTAAGGCCCGTCGGCCATCACCGCGCCGGCCTGCATGTCGCCGTGATGAACCGTGCTGTAACCCAGGTAGGCGGTGCCCCACACGCGCAACACCGCGCCCGCTAGGGCCGCAAGCGCGCCCAAAACGATGACGATCGGCGTGGCCACGGTGAAGCTCACCATACCCAGCCTGCTCAGTTCAAGCGGAAGCCACTCCAGCGTTGAGATTCGGCTCGCGAAATCCCATCCACCAATCCAGGGCGCCCAGAATCCAAAGAAGACAATGACGATTTGAATGATCATCCGCAGACGAAACTCGATCGCACTTGCACGCATGTTTCTCTCCGAGGCCGATGTGCAATAGGCCTTCGCTCGCCCTGCCCCTGGCGGCGGTCGGCAAGACTATTTCAAAGTCTTGATTGTGGCGCCATCGGGAATTTTCACGTCGAACTGGCTGGCGGGAAGATCGACGTTTTCTTCTACCCGTTCCACTGAGAGAGTGATCTCGATGCCCTCGCGCGGGCGCTTGATGGTCACTTTGGAGGGGTACTTGCCGGCGCTGAACGTGGTGTAGTTGGTATAGAAGATCTGTGTCTCCAACTCACCATCGCTGTTGTAGACATACTGGTCGTAAGGCAGCATGTCGTCGCGGTGGAACGTGACTGTGCGGATGGGCAGATTTTCGTGGCCGTTCTTGCGGCGCATGACGTTCAGAACATATTCCGGCTCTATGAACAAATGCTTCTTCGCGAGGTCTTCAACCGTCTCCGTATCGCTAGCCACCATGTATTCATCGTCCGGGTCCAGGCCCCGCACCCCGATCGCGTCAAGGAAAAAGTCCGGGCGCAGATTTTCCCAGCCCGTTGCCGACTTGTCCGTGACGGTGTTCGAGCCCTCAATGGCCAGGTTCTTCGACGGGATGACGAGCGTGAATTGATTGCCGTCGCTGGCCATATCGAAGATCTTCACGCCGAAATATGTCCCCAACACGCGGAGCATCTTGGGTTTGCGCATCAAAATAAATCCGCGGCAGGAGGGAAAGTCCTTCTCCAGGCCCTCAGTGGTCTTCGTCTCTGTCGCGTAAATCTCCACAGTGGCCGTAAGCGTGTTCAGTGCATTCCAGCGCTGGTTGAGCTGCTCGACCAGTTGGTCCGGCGTAGCCGTTTGCACAATAGCCGGAGCCTTGGGAACGGGGAGATGGCGCTTAGTGGGGATGAAGTAGGAACATCCCGCTAGCAGGAGCGGAAGAGCCAGCCCTGCGCTACAAGCAAGACGAGCGTGCATCTTCATCGCTCACCCGCCTTCTTCTGCGCCTTGCGATAGTTGGCCACGTTGCGGTTGTGCTCGTCCAGAGTTTCCGCGAAGAGCGAATGGCCCTGTGCGTTGGTCCCCGCGGCCACAAAGTAGAAATAGTTTGTTTTGGGCGGATTCATGGCCGCGCGCAACGACGGGAGGCCGGGGTTGCACACAGGTCCCGGCGGCAACCCTGCGTGCAGATACGTGTTGTAGGGTGTGTCGCGCGTCAAATCGCTCTCGTAGATAGCGCCCCGCCAATGCCCTGCCACTTCAAGCCCGTAGATCACCGCGGGATCGGTGTTGAGCGGCATGTTCCTGGCCAGCCGGTTCTCAAACACACTGGCCACAAATGGACGGTCGGCATCCACTGCCGTCTCGCGCTCTATAAGCGACGCAATTGTAACCACCTGATGCACATTCTCACCCAACCCCAATTGCGTGGCCTCCACCCGGAAGCGCTTCACCATGGCGCCTACCATCTCGGTCGCCGTCACGTTCGGTGAAAAGTGGTAGGTGTCCGGAAACAGGTAACCCTCCAGACTCTTCGCGCCGGGGTCTAAGTCGGCCACCAGATCCGTCTGGGTTACTGCCGCATCCAGAAAGTCCTGCCGGGTACCCAGCCTTGCCTCTTGCACTCGCGCGGCAATCGCGAAGATGTTTGCCCCTTCTGGAACCGTCAAAGCGATGGTAAAAACGTCGCCCCGGGCAATCCGCCCATAAACCTCGGCGACCGGGGCCGGATGGTCGAAGCGATACATTCCGGCGTGCAGCGTTCCGTGCCGCATCCAGCGCACCAGATCGAATGCGTACCGGCTGCGAACCACGCCCGCCGCCTCGAGTTGACGTCCAATGCGAACGGCCGAGGAGCCGGGCGCTACATCGACGAACGTCTCCGTTTCTGGCCCGTATGGGGTAAAGATCAACCACGCCGCGGCCCCCGCCGCGAGCACTACAACCAGCAGCAATACCAGCAAGAACCCTGCCGCGCCGGAACCCTTCTTCTTGCCGCCACTCCGTCTGCGTCGAGCCATCCTGCTGTTTTGGACCCTTCCCTGAAAAAAATAGGGACTTGAAGAATGCTGCCTGCGTTTCCCCCTGCCCTCGATTGTACCGGGAGCAAAGCGCTGCCGTGCGCGCCGGAAGCTGCCGCGGAGCTGGCGGTGACTCAAAGCTGTAAGCTGGGCCGTAAGCTGAATGTGAGGTGCAGCATAGTGGAATCCGGCGGTCCGCTTCGCTATCTCGGCCTTGATGTCGGCAGCCGCCGAATCGGCGTTGCCGTCTCGGACGAGCTGGGCCTTACAGCGCAGCCGGTCCTGACGCTCGAGCGGCGCGGCAGCGGGCGCCCCAACCGAAGAGAGGACCTGCGTTCGCTGGCGCGCCTCTGTCGGAGGTTTTCCGTGGCTGGAATTGTGGTCGGCAACCCGATCCATCTGTCCGGCGAATCGAGCCCGCGCGCAGCCAAAACTCAGGCTTTTGCGGCCGAGCTGGGCGAACTTACCGGCCTGCCCATTCACTTTTGGGACGAGCGCCTGACCACCCGCGAGGCTCACGAGATCCTCTACAAGGCCGGCCACGCGCGACAAAAGCACCGGAAGGTCGTCGATCAGGTGGCGGCCACGCTGATTCTGCAGTCGTTTCTCGACGACCGTAAGACAGCGAGAGGGGTGTAAGGGACAGAGCACTGACATATGGAACGGGGCATTATCGTCGTCCTCATAATGATCGCGTTTGCTGTCGCCATCATTAGGATCGAGAACAGGCTGCGGAAGAGGGCCGGGCGCCAGCTAATTGAGAGATATGACGAATTCCTGAGCGGTGCCAGCACGGGCCAGGCTTCTGCGTCCCCTGCGTATAATGGAAAGTTAGGTTTTGCTATCTCTTGCGCCGCGAGAGACCCCGCTCGCTCGCTACTGGATCTAATGCCCGAACACATCAAAAAGCAGCTTCTCGAGGAGATCAAGCAGCTCGAGTACGAGCTTACCTATGAGTTGCCGGCCGAAATCAAAAAGGCCCGAGCTCTGGGAGATCTGTCGGAGAACGCCGAGTATCACATGGCGAAGCAGCGGCAGGAGTTCGTGAATGCCCGGCTGGGCCAGCTCAAGAAACGCATGGGGGAACTTTCGCTGGTCAATCTCGCGAACATTCCCCGAGACAAAGCCGGATTCGGATCGACGGTGGTGGTTTACGATTCGACCAAGGATGAAGAGCTCGTCTACCGGCTGGTGACGAGCGAAGAGGCCGACGTCTCCAAGGGCCTGATCTCCACCACTTCACCCATTGGCCAGGGGATCGTCGGCAAGAAGGTGGGCGACGTGGCCACCATTGTGACGCCCAACGGCAAACGCCAACTGGAAATCCTCAAACTGACGACGATCCACGACGAAGCCGGCGAGAACCAAGCAGCCGCCGGCGCTGAAAAGTAGCAAGGAAGCTCGAATGACCTGGACTAGCGCTTTTGGCCGTGCCTGCGGCTGGCTTTTGGACCGCATCGTACATGGGCTGGCGCTTACCCGCATCTCGCCCAACGCGCTTACCTTCATCGGGCTGGTCATCAACATTGTCGCCGCATTTCTGTTTGGCCACGCCAATGCCACTAATGGCGACTGGATGTTTTTCTACGCGGGGCTGGTCATCTTCGGCGCCGGCATCTTCGACATGGTCGACGGCCGCGTGGCGCGCCGCCTTAACAAGGTCACCGTCTTCGGCTCGTTCTTCGACTCGGTCATCGACCGCTATTCCGACGTAGTGCTGTTCTTCGGCCTTCTGGTCTACTACGGGCGCATCAATCGCTTCCGCTACGTAGTGCTGGTGGCGTTCGTCATGGTCACTTCGCTGATGGTCAGCTATACGCGCGCCCGCGCCGAAGCGCTGATCGGACAGTGCAAGGTGGGCTTCATGGAGCGGCCGGAGCGCATCGTGCTCATCCTGCTGGGCGCGCTGTTCAATCACTGGGGCGTGATGGCCCCGGTGCTGTGGCTGCTGGCCGTGCTCTCGACCGTCACTGTCGTTCACCGCGTCGTCTACACCTACCAGAACACCAAGCACCTGGCGCCGCTGACCTGAAAAGACAGCTTTCAGCCGTCAGCCTTCAGCCGGTTCCTTCCGCTGTTCGGTTTTTGCGTTGCAGAAGGTACGGCGAACGGCGGCAAGCAGTTTTTTGCTGACGCGCGGCCTTAAGTTCCGGCAGAATCGAGCCAGGAGCTAACAGCTAGAAGCTAAGAGCTGCCTTTTCGCATCTCAATGGTATGAGCACAGAAAAAGCGACATTTGGAGCGGGATGTTTCTGGGGCGTCGAAGCTGCGTTTGCGGCGATTCCCGGCGTGACGGCGACTGCCGTTGGCTATGAAGGCGGATCGCTCGACCGGCCAACTTACAAGGACGTGTGTACCGATAAGAGCGGCCACGCGGAGGTGGTCGAGCTCGACTTCGACCCCGAGAAGGTGACTTACGAGCAGTTGCTCGACGCGTTTTTCTCGCTTCACGATCCCACAACGCTCAACCGCCAGGGGCCCGACTGGGGCACTCAGTATCGTTCCGCCGTCTTCTTCCACTCGCCGGAGCAGGAGGCGCAGGCGCGCGCCAAGATCGAGCAGCTGACCGCCGATGGCCGCTACAAACCGCGCAAGATTGCGACCATGGTTGAACCGGTGCAGACCTTCTGGCGCGCCGAAGACTACCACCAGCGCTATCTGGAAAAGCGCGGCCTGGCGAGCTGCCACATTTAAACGACAGTTTTCAGTTGTCAGTTCTCAGTTGTCAGTTTTCAGTTTTCAGTTCTGAGCGCCTGGGCCGCTGCTCTCCGGTTGCGGTTGAGAATGCTCCGCTGGCGGCGCTTCGGACGGCAAGGCTTTGGCTTCCCCTTCGGGTTGAGCTTCTCCTGGAGCGGCTTCGGCCGACGCGGCGCCGGGCTCGTCGATCCACAGGCAGGCAATCCACCACGCCGTTACGCACAAGAACAGCACATTATTGCCGTGGATCAGCTTGTCACGCAGACCCATTACGTGTTCGTAATCCGACTGCGTTTGGACGTGGGTGTGCATCCCGATGGCCTCCAAAGTTCCCCGCAGCGTCAGTTGCGCAAGGGCAGCAGTCGAGAGACCGATCGCGATCCGCTGCGCGTGGCTGTGCCATCCAGCCCCGAAGCGCCGTCCCAGCAAAGTGATCAGGAGCCCCAGTTCGATCGTGAGCACGCTGGAAAGCAAAATGCCCTTGTCTACGGTCAGATCCATGAGCCGGATCGCGGTCAGCTCCGAAGTAGCCGTGAGCGTCTTCCACGCGGGCCAGTGTCCCCACATCACCAGGACCGCCGCGCCAGTGGCGAGCATCACAAGAGTGGCAATGATCCAGCCGAGCCGGCCCACGCCATGAAAAGCGCGGCGCGCCAACTCCACCAGGACAAGCAGGCTGATCACCATATCCAGGTCGGACAGCCCGAGAAAGATCTCCGTCCCCGTCATCCGTGGAAGCCTGCTGAGCAGGAGTTGTGACGTCAACAACAGCAGTCCCATCGTCGCAATGCTTGCGGTAAACCACGGAAACCGTCGGGCCCTGTCGCGCCCCAGCAGCACAACGAGCAAAACCAGCAGCGCCGCAAACGTGAGCGTCCACAGAATCTGAGACGCCGAAAAATCGAAGTTGAAGTGCATTTGAACCCTGTCCGGGCGCAGCGTTATTCGGCCGCAAGCCCCCATTCATTCTAATTGGGCAGCGAGCCATAACAGCCTGCCATAATTCCATCATGCTGGTTCTCGCTTCCGCCTCGCCGCGCCGCAGTGAACTTCTGACGCAGGCGGGCTACCGGTTCCGTGTGCATCCCGCGCATATCCCCGAAGATCCTTTGCCGGGCGAGGACCCGATCGTCTATGTCACCCGGCTGGCGCGAGAAAAGGCCGAGGCCGTTTATCGCGAGCTGACCGCCGGCGGCGACTCTAAAGAGGAACGCGCGGACGGCCAGTCGCTTGCCGTGCTGGGCGCCGACACCACCGTCACGCTCGACAACACGATCCTGGGCAAGCCGGTGGATGCGGCCGACGCCGGGCGCATGCTGCGCCTGCTCTCAGGCCGCACGCATCGTGTCATCACCGGTGTGGCTGTAGTTACTGCCGCGGGCGTTGAGGTCGCTGCAGAGGCCACGGCGGTTCGCTTTCTCACGCTCTCCGACGCGGAGATCGGCGACTATGTGGCCGGAGGCGAGCCGATGGACAAGGCCGGCGCCTACGCCATCCAGGGCCGCGCCGCCCGCTGGATTCCCCGCATCGAAGGCTGCTATTTCAACGTGATGGGCCTGCCGCTGGCGCTGGTTTCGTCGCTGCTGGAATCGTGCAAGTGCGCGGAGTGAGCAGGCCAGTGCCAACGAAACTTCCCCGGGGGCGGTGATGGAGACATCCCGAGCCGGATTTGCATCGCGCGTGTTTCGCGCTAGAATGGTCGCACTTTAAAGCCAGGGCCGAACACCATGTCTAGATCTATACTTCTGCGCGGCGCAGCTTTGATCTTCGCCGCTGTGACGCCGGTTGTCCTTTGCGCGCAGTTCCAACAGCCCACCGACGAAGAGCTGAAGATGACCTCCGATCCCAAAGCTCCGGGAGCGGATGCAGTGTACCTCGACTACGAAGAAGTCACAAACGATCCGCAGCACTACCAGAGCACCTATGCGCGCATCAAGGTGCTCACGGAGAAGGGTAAGGAGCTTTCGACCATTGAGCTTCCTTACCTGAAGGGAAACACTAAGATCACCGACATCAAGGGCCGCACCATCCATCCCGATGGCACCATCGTTCCGCTTACCGTCAAGCCGGAAGACCTGATGGTGGTGAAGAGCGGCGACTTTCAGGTTCAGAGGAGAGTATTTACTCTGCCCAGCGTCGAAGTCGGCAGCATCCTGGAGTACCGCTACGACCTGAACTATGACGACGGCATTGCTTCTTCCCCGCAGTGGGATATCCAGCGGCCGTACTTTGTCCACAAGGCTCATTACCAGTTCACGCCTCAAAGGGACTTCATGCCTACGGGCACAGCCTACACACCCGTCACCGACTTTGAGCTTGAGGATAGCCGCGGGCGCGGGCTCCACAAGCTACTTTGTTGGCAGCTCCTGCCCGCTGGCGCCGACGTGAAATCCAGCGTGAACGGCAGTTATAGCGTGGACCTTACCGACGTTCCCGCCGTTCCCGACGAGGACCACATGCCGCCCATCCAGAGCCTTCTCTATAAGGTGGGTTTTTTCTACAGCTACGCCCATGACCCCACCGAGTTCTGGACAAGCGAAGTCAAGCTCTGGTCGAAGGATGTCGACAAATTTGCCGAGCCGTCCAAGGCCGTCAACGATGCTGCGAATGGGTTCGTTGCCGCCACCGACAGCGATCTCGACAAGGCAAAAAAACTGTACGACGCGGTGCAGGCCCTCGACAACACCGACTACTCGCGCAAGAAAACCGCGTCAGAAATGAAAGAGTTGAAGATCAAGGAAGCCAAGCACGCCGAGGACACCTGGACGCAGAAGAGCGGGTCCAGTGACGACATCGCGATGTTGTATTTGTCGATGTTGCGCGCTGCGGGTCTCACTGCATATGCCGTCAGGGTCGTCGACCGCGACCGGAGCACCTTCGATGAAAGCAACATGAGTTTGGACCAGCTTGATTCCACGCTGGTGGATTTGAGCACTGGCGGCAAGGACATTGTTCTCGATCCCGGCGAGAAGATGTGCCCGTTTCAGACCGTGAGCTGGCGGCATTCCGACGCCTCGGGCATTGGCCAAAGCGCACAGGGCGCTTCTTTTGAAACGACCCCGATGCAGCAATACAAGGACAATGTTACGACGCGATTAGGCGATATTTACCTCGACGCGCAAGGCGGAGTGACAGGCCGCATCAATATCGTGATGACCGGGCAGGCTGCGTTGCACTGGCGCCAGAAGGCGCTTGAGGAAGATGACACCGAGTTGAAGAAGGAATTCGACCGCGAAGAATTGGGGGGGGAACGTACCGGAGGGCGTGGAAGCGCATGTCGACCACTTCCTGTCCATCAACGATCCGTATACAAACCTGATGGCCGTGGTCATCGTCAAAGGCGCTTGGCACGGCCACTGCCAAGCGCCTTATTCTGCCTGGGTTCTTCTTTGAAACTCGCGGCCACGTTCCATTCGTCAACGAGGAAAAGCGCCTGGAGCCGGTGGACATGCACTACGGCCGCCGTGTGACCGATGAGGTCACCTATCATCTCCCTGACGGAGTAACGGTCGAGGGCGCACCGCAGGATGCGAACATCCCCTGGTCTGGGCACGCACTCCTCGTTGCCAAAAGCGTCGCACAACCCGGCCAAATCACCATCGGCCAAACATTGTCCTTTGCATTCACGCTGTCCAAGCCGGACGAGTATCAGGATCTGCGCGGGTTCTACCAGAAGGTGGCGGCAGCCGATCAGGAACAACTGGTTCTGACTGTACCTCCATCCGCGCAGGCAGGCCCCGTAGGAGTGGCCCACTAATGCAGGCGCGCATCTCCATAACTCGCATTCTTGCTGTCGCAGGCTGCTGCTTCGCAATGCTTCCTGGCTGGAATTTTGTCGCAGCCAGGGAGAAACCGCAACCTGCGCCACAGTGGGCGCTTGATGCAGCCAAAACACCAACTCCCGCAAATGTCGGCGATGCCTCCGCCGTCATCCTGCTCGATGAGCATCTGATCACAGTGGACGAGCAGAATCGTGCGGTCGAGCGCCAAAGATATGCCGTGCGCATCCTGAAGCCTCAGGGACGGGAATACTCCCACTGCGAAGCGGAGTACGACACGGACGAAAAGCTGGACTACTTCCACTCCTGGACCATTTCTGCTGACGGCCGGCAGCTCCAGGCATTGGACACGGACTTCACGGATGTTGGAGCCTATGAGGGCGCGGACGAACAGGAGACGGAACGCTTCCGCTTGCTGAAACCTCCCGGAAGCGACCCCGGCGCCGTCGTCACCTGCGAAATCGAAACCCATCTGCGGCCCTACATGAATTCCGAGGATTGGCTGATTCAGGCGCCGATTCCCGTTGTGGCCGAAGGCCTGGAGCTGGCTCTGCCGCCCGGCGGCCATTTTGCGGACTCGTGGAGCCACTTCGATCCCGTCAAACCCATTGAAACGTCAGACAACCATCTTCGTTGGGAGATTCGCGAGGTTCCGGCGCTCGATCTCGAGAGTCTCCACGCCACTCCAACGTGGATGGCGCTCGCAGCGCGAATGACGGTCATGTGGGGCGACGAGGCGGTCAAGGGGCCAGAAAATCAATGGCGCGCCCTTGGCCAATGGGAGGATCAGCTCGAATCGCATCGGCCCGATCCCACGCCGGAGATCACCGCCAAGGCGCAGGATCTCGTGGCCGGCGCACCCAATCTCTACACCAGGCTTAGCCGCATCACAAGCTATATCCAGGAGAACGTCCGCTACTTCATCATCGAGAAGGGTATCGGCGGATGGCAGGCGCATTACGCCGGCGACATCTATCGCAACCGTTATGGCGACTGCAAGGACAAGACCACCTTGCTGATCTCGATGCTCCAGGCAATCGGCATCCATGCTCACTACGTGGTTGTGGCCGCGGGCCCGCTTCGCGGCGCGATTGATCCCCAAGCGCCATCGCTCATCGCCAACCATGTCATCACCGCCATCGAGCTGCCCGATGGTGAAAACGATCCTCGCCTGCGAGCGCGCGTGAAGGCAGCGAATGGGAAGACCCTCCTGATCTTCGATCCTACCGATGAAGAAACACCGCTTGGCCTGATTCGCGGAGAGTTGCAAGGCACCTACGGCAACCTCGCCAATGGAGCTGACAGCCAGGTGTGGCAGATGCCCGTGCTTCCGCCGGACTCCGCTTCCCTGAATCGCAAGGGCTCCTTTATCCTGACCGCGGACGGCACGCTCACTGGCGACATTACCGATGTGTTTTCCGGTGTGGATGCGGCGCGCGAGCGCGGTCTGCTCAAAGAAGCGGACGCCAAAGAAGTCCGTGACAGGCTGGAGGAGGGCCTGAGCTCCGATCTGCCCAGCCTGGACTTCAAGGGATACGAATTCCACAAAACGGACGCACTCGACGAGCCGGTTACGCTCGACCTGCACATGAGCGACCAAAGCTATGCGCATGCGGCCGGCCCACTGCTGTTGTTGCGTCCCCGCGTCGTGGGCAGTGATGCATTCGCCGTTCCGGAAGTGATGGAGAACAAGGCGCGCAAATATCCTATCGAGATCGGGCATCCGGGCGATCACCCGGGCGATTGGCGCGACAGCTTCGATATCACGCTACCGTCCGGCTATGTCGTGGACGAAACGCCCGATCCGGTGGACGTGGACACGGACTTCGCCAGCTACCATTCGGCCACGACGGCCAAGGGCAACGTGCTCCACTATGAGCGCGACTATGTGGTGCGGCAGGTGGAGATTCCACCGGAGAAGGCGGCCGAATTCCGCAAACTCGAAAGCGCGATCCTGTTCGACGAAAAGGGCGCGGCGGTGCTCAAGAAACAGTAGATTCCGGTCGAAGCCTTTCGCCGGCATTTCTCCGGCGCGCAAGCTTTTGTCGCCACCTTCGGCGCCCGGAGTGTTGAATCGCTTCCACGCGCCAATCATCTATCAAGTTAGATATGACAGCTCCGCTTTTTTCTCCTTTTCAACTTCGTTCCGTCGAATTCCGCAACCGCATCGGCGTTTCGCCCATGTGCCAGTACTCCAGTGACGACGGCTTTGCCAATGACTGGCACCTCGTGCACCTGGGCAGCCGCGCTCAGGGAGGAGCCGGGCTCGTAACGCTTGAGGCTGCGGCTGTTCTGTCTGAAGGCCGCATCTCGCCGGCCGATCTTGGCGTCTGGAGAGACGAGCATATTCCCAACCTCCGTCGCATCGCGGAGTTCATCCATACGCAGGGCTCACGTGCCGGCATGCAGTTGGCGCACGCCGGGCGCAAGGCCAGCACAGCCACGCCCTTTGAGGCACGGCCCGTCCTGGTAACGCCCGCGGACGGCGGTTGGCAGCCGGTCGCGCCGAGTACGATCGCCTTTGCGCCGGACTACGCCTTGCCAATTGCGCTCGATTTGTCCGGCATCCAGGCCGTTGTCGAGGGCTTTCGTCAGGCGGCCCTCAGGGCTCTCGAAGCCGGCTTCGATTTCGTTGAGATTCACGCGGCTCACGGCTACCTGTTGCATGAGTTTCTATCGCCGCTCGCGAATCGACGCAGCGACGCCTATGGGGGCAGCTTCGACAATCGCATCCGGCTGGTGCTCGAGGTCGTGGATGGCGTCCGCCGCGAGTGGCCGGAGCGTTTGCCGTTGTTTGTGCGCATCTCCGCCACTGACTGGGCGGACGGTGGTTGGAATCCCGACGAATCGGTGCAGCTCGCGCACCGGTTGCGCGAGCACGGCGTCGACCTGGTGGATGCGTCCTCCGGTGGACTCGTTGCCGACGCGAAGGTTCCCGTTGCTCCCGGTTACCAGGTTGGCTTTGCCTCGAGAATCCGCCGGGAAGCTGGCATTGCCACGGCAGCGGTTGGACTCATCACGGAGCCGGCGCAGGCCAACGCCATCATCGCCGAGGGTGAGGCCGATCTTGTATTCCTGGCCCGCGCCATGCTGCGCGATCCCTACTGGCCGGTGCACGCGGCGGCTGCACTGGGCGAACAGGCAAGTTGGCCCAAACAGTATTTGCGCGCAGCACCGCCCGGCTCGGTCGCGCGGGCCGCGACGGCTCGCATGTAGAAAGCGAGTCCGCGAACTCCACGGCATGAATTCGCCTGGTTTTTCCTCTGCCAAGTTAGGTTCATCGCGCGATTTTGCTTCCCAAAGAGCAAAACGGGTGTCCTATACTGCGACTAGAGCGAGGGTTTTCCCCATTCCATTCGGTTTTCCTCGCCAAAATATATGGCAACACAACTTAATCGGAAGCGCGCCTACGAGCCACCGACAATCCCGGATCGCCTCTACTTCAAAATTGGAGATGTCGCCGAACTTTGCGGCGTAGAAACGTACGTTCTGCGATTTTGGGAGTCGCAGTTTCCCCAACTGAAGCCGAACAAAAGCGGGACCGGACAGCGGCTCTACCGCCGCCGCGACGTGGAAATGGCGATGGAGATCAAGCGCCTGGTCCACGCCGAAGGCTACACGTTGTCCGGCGCACGCGCGGTTCTCGGGCATGAGCAGCGCCGGCCTGACAGGAACAAGAAGACTGATGCGCAGGCCGCGTTGCCGCTGGCTGCCGGCGAGGGCAAGCAACTCGATGCGGTAGCAGCGGCCATCGGCCACGCCCGCGCCGAGTTGCGCGAGATTGCGAGTCTGCTTGGCTCCGCGGTGCAACAGCAATCCCGCCGCCGCAGCCGCCTGGCTCCGATTCGCGACGCATCCGGCTCGCTGTTTCCGTCGTAGCTATTCGGCCGTTGCTTCTTCCGCGACCGGCTCGGCAGCAACTTCCGGCGCAGCAGCGTTAGCGGCTGCTACCCTATCTTCTTCCGTCGTTTCCGCCTGGACCTTTACAGTCACGCGCGCGGTGACCTCGCGGTGCAGCCTGATGGCCACCTTGAAATCGCCGACGCTCTTGAGTGGATCGCCCAGCTGAATCTTGCGGCGATCGACCTCGTGGCCCTGCGCTGCCAGCTCCGCGGCGATGTCGGCCGAGGTGACCGAGCCGAAGAGATGCCCTGCCTCGCCTGTCTTGCGGGTAAAGCTGAGCACGAGCGGCTCGAGTTGGGTGACCAGTTCCTCGGCCTGCGCCTTTTCTGAGGCGGAGCGGCGCGCGGAAGCAGCCTTCATTTGTTCAATCACGGCCTTGTTGGCCGCAGTGGCCTGCATGGCCAGCTTGCGCGGCAGCAGATAATTGCGAGCGTAGCCGTCGGCAACTTTCACGACTTCTCCGCGAAAGCCTAGGTCGGCTACATCTTCTTTCAGAATCACTTCCATAAGAAACTCTCCAAAATTCCAGGCGCGTGGCCTGTTTCGAATTCTCTTCAAGACTGCCGGACTGCGCGCGTGCTGAACCTCAGATCCTTCGACTTTGCCGCCCGGGCGACTCCGCTGTCCGCCGCTGCGGCCAGCTACGCTCAGGATGACAGCGTCGTGTTCAAGTCCAGCCCTAGTGTCTGGTGGCGAACGGCAGCAACGCGATGTTCCGCGCCTGCTTGATGGCTTTCGTCAGGCGGCGCTGGTGCGTGGTGCAAACGCCATTCAACCGCCGCGGCACAATCTTGCCGCGCTCGGCCACAAACTGCTGCAGCAAGCGCACGTCGCGATAAGGAATCGCGTCAATCTTCTCCGTGCAGAACTTGCACACCTTCTTGCGGCGGAAGAACTTCCCGCGACCGCCGGGTCCGCCGGCGCCTCGGCCCGGGCCGCGCGGGCCGGAGCCCGGTCCGGATGAGCCGCTTGGTCCGGATGAACTTTGTGGAGCTGCGTCGGGGGCTTTTGCTTGGGTTTCGTCAGGCATCTTGTTTCCTCATTCCATTTCTTCGATCCGGCATCGCCGGAGGATTTTCGAAGGGGTCAGGTTTCAGGGGGCCAGAAAAACGAAGTTCGCGATTCGCGAATTCAGGCTTTCTTGTTCCCTGGTTCCCTTGCTCCCTGCCGGGGTCCCCGGCGAGCGGTCCTTGCTCGCTGGGGTGGCTCGGTCTCTGTTTTTACGCGCTCGCCTGCACGGGCTCGGCCGGCTCCGCGGGCGCGGCCTCAACCGCGGTCGTGGGCGCTGGCGGCGCCGCGGGCGTGGTGTCGGCTGGCTTGCGGCGCACGCCGCGAGCAGCCTTCACCTTCGCCAGGCGCTTCTCTTCCTCGTCAATGCGCACGGTGATGAACTTGATCACCGGCTCGGTGACGCGCAACCGGCGCTCGAGCTCCAGAACCACGGGGCCACCGGCCTCAATGGTCAGCAACACGTAATTGCCGTCGTTGAACCTGCGCACCATGTAGGCCAGCTTGCGGCGGCCCAGCTTCTCTACCGACTTCACCACGCCTCCGCCGGTTGTAACCGTGGAGGAGAAGTTCGTAATCAGCTTCTCGGCTTCGTCGTCGTCCACATCGGGACGGATAATAAACATCACTTCATACACACGCGACATCTGCATTCCTTTTCTGCCGGAGCACTTTGCTCCAGCTCACAGCTATCAGCTTTCAGCTCTCAGTTCCCAGTTCCTACGTCCCTACTTCCCTGTTCCCTGATCCCTGTCTTCCTTCCGGTTGAACTCATTCATCGCGGCCGCCGGTCCCAGTTCGAGGATGCGGCGCGTGGCCATCGCCACTCGGTCCAGCACCTCGTCCAGCACCGTCAGATCCGCCTTGCGCATGGGCGAGAGCAGATAATCCCTGCCCGGCCGCTTTCCGCCTCCGGCTGCAATTGCCTCCGGAGGCAGATCCGGCGCCACGCCGATCCGCAAGCGCAACCATTCTTCCGTGCCCAGAGCATCGGTGACGCTGCGGGCTCCGTTGTGCCCCGCGGGCGAACCGCGCTCCCTGATCTTGAAGGTTCCCAGCGCCAGATCAAGCTCGTCGTAGATCACGAGCAAGTTCCGGGCCGGGTCCGCTTCAAACTCTTCCACCAAAGCGGCCACTGCAACTCCGCTCAGGTTCATAAATGTCTCCGGCTTGGCCAGAACCACCTGGCGCCCTGCGATTCTGCAGTTCGTCGTAGTGGCTCGGCATCGCCGGTTCTGAACCACAACGCCCTCCTGTTGAGCGATGCGGTCGATGGCCATGAATCCCGCGTTATGCGGGGTCCACAGATACTCAAGGCCGGGATTGCCAAGCCCCACGATCAGGAAGGGGCAGTTCGAAGAACCGGTCTCGCTTGCTTCAGGCAAGGCTTACTTCTTTGCCTCAGGCTTCTTTCCCGCTGGCGCTTCGGCGTCGCCCTTGCCCTTCTTGATCACCTCGGGCTCGGCCGGAGTACCCGCCTCGCCCGCCGCTGGAACCGCTCCAGGCACTGCCGCAGCCGCCTCCGCCGTCTCCGGCGTCGCAACCACTTCCTCGCGGATGTGGACGACGTGAGCCACGGTGGCATCTTCCGGTGTGATGTACTTGACCTTGTCGGAGTGGGGCAAGCCGCTCACGCGGACCACCTGGTGCATGCCAAGCTCGCTCACATCCACATCGATGTGACCTGGAATGTCAGCAGGCAGGCACTCGACTTCGACCTGGCGCAGCACCTGGTCAAGAATGCCGCCCTCCGCCTTCACGCCTATTGGGATGCCCAGCAATTTCACGCGCACACGCACGCGCAGAACCTTATCGAGCGCGATGCGCTTCAGGTCGATGTGAATCAGCCTGTCTTTGATCGGCTCCCGCTGCCAATCGACGATCATGGCCTTGGCGGTCGGCTGGCCTGCAACCTCGACATCGAAAATCGTGTTGTGGCCGGTCTCGGAGAGGAGGATCCGCGAAATCTGCTTGGGATCAACCTCAACGGCCACGGCGTTCTGCCCGGAACCATACAGCACGGCCGGAATCTTGCCTGCGACGCGCACGCGGCGCGCTGCGTTCTTGTTGAATTTGCCCTCGCGGGCCTTGGCTACGACAACTTCTGCCATTTCGCGTTTTCTCGTTTCTTCTTGAGATCGGGCACGGAGTGTTGCTCCGCTCCCTTTGTAGAAGCCAGGGGTCAGGGGTCAGGGGTCAGAAAATCCTGTCGACCATCCTTGCCTACGACCTGCCGACAACTGGCAGCTAATTGTTGTTGCGGGTCACTGATCCCTGAAACCTGATCCCTGACCCCTGTTTAGTTAAACAGCGTACTCACGCTGGTCTCCAAATGAATATTCTCGATCGCTGTGCCCAGCAGGCCGGCGATGGAAAGCACCTTCATCTTGGGCAGCTTCTGTGCTGCCTCGCGCAAAGGAATGGTGTCAGTCACGACCACCTGCTCCAGTCGCGATGCGGCGATGCGGTCGATGGCCGGGCCGGAAAGCACGGCATGGCTGGCGCAGGCATACACTGCCGTCGCGCCCGAAGCGTAAAGCGCGTCGACGGTTTTAACCAGCGTGCCTGCCGTATCGATAATGTCGTCGATGATGAGGCAGGTCTTGCCGCTCACGTCGCCCACCACGTGCATCACCTCGGCAACGTTCATATCCGTGCGCCGCTTATCCACGATGGCCAGCGGCACTCCCATCTTTTGTGCGAAAAACCGTGCCCGCTCCACGCCGCCCGCATCCGGCGAAACCACCGTCAGGTTGGGCAGCTTGAGCTCTTTGAAATGGCTCACCAGCACGGGGCTGGCAAAGATGTGATCGACGGGAATGTTAAAGAACCCCTGAATCTGTGCGGCGTGCAAATCCACAAACAGCGCGCGGTTGGCGCCTGCTGTCGTCAGCAAATCGGCGATGAGCTTCGCGCTGATGGCTACGCGCGGCCGGTCCTTGCGATCCTGGCGGGCGTACCCGTAGTAGGGCACCACCACCGTGATCCGTGCCGCCGAAGCTCGCTTGAGCGCATCGATCATCACCAAAAGCTCCATCAAGTGCTGGTCCACCGGATAGCAGGTAGGCTGCACCACAAATACATCCACTCCGCGCACGTTCTCGAGAAGCTGAAAATAGACTTCGCCGTCGGCAAAGCGCTGCATCTTGGCCTCGCCGACCTTGACGCCGATGTGCTCGCCGATGGCCTGAGCCAACCGGGGATTGGCGGTGCCGCTGAACAGCTTGAAGCGCTTGTCCTCGCTGAGCTTCGCAGCCTTCTTGCGCTCCGGCGACGGAGCCGGCTTCCCATCTTTGCCCCTGCCGCTGTCCCCGGACCCACCCTTCGGTGTGTCCTTGCCGCCTTCAGGCTTCTCCGGACCTGTTTCGCCCGGCTTGTTTTCGAGTATTACCGTCAACGATCCCGCGTCCATCTTGAGAGCACCTCCATGCTGGTTGGCTATGGCTGCGTTCCTAATGCAAGCTCCTAGCTACTAGCCTCTAGCTTCTAGCTCCTCCTTGCCGAGAGCAACGACTCCGGCTCAAGCAGGAAAAAGCTAGAAGCTAGCAGCTAGCAGCTAGAAGCCGTTCTTTCTGGCTGGGCGACCAGGATTCGAACCTGGATAAATGCCTCCAAAGGGCATTGTCCTACCATTGAACGATCGCCCAGCATGTCGGTCAGCCGAGGGTGAGTCTCGCTTGCCCAACGGTGGACTGTCAATCAGCTTCTTTTCAACATTTGGTCCCAGTAAGCGGATCTCGGAAGAGTGCGCGTGATCGTCGTTCTCACGTTCAATCCTTGCACCTGGTTTCCGATCCGTTCCTGCGCCGCCTCAGCATCTCCGCGGGTCAGGTACAACCCGAAGAGCGCCGAACCGGAACCCGACAGAGAGGCAAAGAGGGCCGCCTCCGGTGTGCCCGGAATCGCAAGAAGACGCTTGATCTCTGCAAGGGAGGGATGCTGGGGAAAGACCACACGTTCGAAGTCGTTCTCGATCCAGCTCATGATCCCGGTGCGGACAAGCGCGGACTCTTGAGGTCCGGCCAGGTCTTCTCCCAAGGAGAAGACACCGGAGGAGCCTGTTCCAAGCCCGCCCTGGGGAATTTCTCCCCGAAAGGCGCTGGCGTAGTTTCGGCTCAACTTCTCTAGTCTAGCGGTACCAGCGTCAACGGTCAAACCTTCCGCCGCGCAGAGTGCGTCCCAGTCGCGAAAGGCCAGTGGCGTGGAGATGCCGATCTCCGGCACGGCTACCACGCACCACGTCGGCTCGATGTCGTTGAGCGGATAGACTTCCTGCCCGCGATCGACGCCGAGTACCGTTCCGCCGACGAGAAACAGCGGCACATCGGAGCCAACTCGGGCGGCGAGCTCCAGGCGGCGTGTGAACAGATCCCGAAAATGCGAAGCTCCCAGCTCTTTTTCCAGTCCGATGAGCGCCGCGACAGCGTTGCCCGACCCGGCGCCGAGCCCACCCTGCACCGGAAGTCGTTTATCGATATGGACTTCGACGTCCGCTCTCGCACCAAGCTCCTCCAAAGCCAGAAAGATAATCTTCCAGGCAGTGTTGCGGTCGTCCGTGGGAACGCGTGGGTCATTGGAACTGATCCGGAGCGAGTTCGCTTCGGCCCGCTTGGCCATAACCGTCACCAGATCATGCATTTCCAACGTTTGATAGACGGTCGCGAGCGCGTGAAACCCGTCCGGTCTCGGCGGGCCCAGGAATAGCCCCAGGTTGACCTTCGCGTGCGATCGGACAACGGTCGGCATACCGGATCATTGTAGAGGGACACGGCGCCCGCGACCGGCATGCGGGAGGACTTCCCGTTCCTAAAGCGGTGCCTGGCCGGCAGGCACACGCTGGCTTTCCCACGCGCCCAAGCCATGCGGAGGTTTGCACACAAGCCAAGCGTGCGCAGGCCCTTGAAAGGCCCGCGCAGCATGTGGCAGCTTCGTTTCGACCTCGATTGCTGGGCTAGCTTTCCTTGTAAACCGATGCTCCGGCAACGGTCCCGAAAACGACTTCAACCAGCCCGCCGAGCGTCGTGTACAGCGTCAGGTGATTCGGGAACAGGTGCGCGACGTGCATGAAGGCGGCGTTCGGAAAGAGGGTTGTCAGAAGCCACACTGCCAGCCCAGCATAGATCGCCGTCTTGATGCCCGCGCCGAATCGCGGCCGGATCGCCACGTAAACCCAGATGGCGACGAGCCCGGTCAGAAGGCCAATCACGTTGAACAAGATAATCTGGACCTGCGAGAATCCGGGCCGGCCGAGCAGGGCCATTCCATCGGCCCAGCGCTGCGCAAGCCAAACGCCATCCACTAAATAATCCAGCAGATCGATGGCAATTCCGGCGACGATGCCGCCCAGGATCATGCGGCCCACGTTGATCTTTCCCATGATGCGCTCCTTGGGGGATTTTGAGAGACGACGGGAGTATACGCACGGGAAAACCGGCGCGCAACCAAAATATGCGTCGCGTTTTCATAGGATTAGAGCTCCTATCGCGCGAAACATGGGAACTTCGGAGCTAAACTCGCCGTAGTAATGTTTGGACTTAAGCGGGAGATTCTATGCACTTCCTGATCTTCGGCATCGGCCTTTATTTCCTTCCTGCAATCATCGCGGCGGTGCGGCACACGCACAACTCAATGGGAATCCTGCTGCTGAACCTCTTCCTTGGCTGGACCCTGGTCGGCTGGTTTGTCGCGCTCTTGATGGCCATCTTCTCGATGCCCTACTGCGCCCCCTACTACTATCGTCGCGGATGGTGAGGGCAGGGGCCGAGCCCTTGGGGTCCGGGCTGCGAAAGTCCGATCTGTCGAAACCGCGCTGGGCATTGCGCGACTCGCTCGCCAGCCTTGGGCTTTTCCTCGCGACGGCGTGCGTGGTGCTTTGGCAAAACGCGCATGTCGCGGTTCTATGGGACACGAGCTACGTGCTCGACAGCGCGGTACGTTTCGCACACGGACAAGCGCCCTACCGTCACTTTCCGTTTGTTCATCCACCGCTCACGTTCCTCATTCAGGCCGCGATCATCCGCTTCACCGGCCGCGTCTTCTTTCATCATGTGCTCTATGCCGCAGCGGTGGGCGGGCTCGGCACGGTTCTCACATGGCGGCTAGCGCTGGCAACGTTGCGCGGGCGCGCTCGAGCGGCGTGGGTAGTCGCTCTGCTCGTGGCCGCGCCGCTCGCCGTTCTCGGCATCTACAGCATCATCCCCATCCCCGAATACGACGGCGACTGCACCTTCTGGATTCTCATCGCTCTTTGGCTCTTGCAGCGGGCCGACGCAAAAAGAAGTATTGTGAGCGGCCTTGCTGCCGGAGTGGGACTATGCGTGCCGCTCTTCTGCAAACAGAACATGGGGCTGCCATTTCTGGCGGCGGCCGTCGGCGCGGTTTTGCTCGTCCTTGCACTCGCGCTCATGCGCATGCGGCGCGGGCAAGCTTCGGCTGAGGCTCCTGAGGCGCTCACGCTGCTCTCCATTCTGGCCGCTGCGTGTGCCACCCTGTTTGCAGCCGTGCTGGCGTTGCATTGGACCGCTGGCATCAGAAATTACGTTCATTGGACCATCCGCTTCGCCGGCGAACGCCGCTTGCCGGGGTTTGGCGCAATGCTCGCAATTTTTCGCGATCCGTCGCTCTTGTGGACGTTGCCCTGCGTTGCCGCTGCTTTGCTGCTCTTGCGCCTGGCGCCGCTAAGACTCCGCTGGGCGCGGATCGCGGCTTTCGCCCTCCTGGCCGCGCCGTTTCTCTTCGCGCTCGCCTCGCTGCTCATCTACGACGATGCGGACGAGCGCGGCGACAGCCTGCTGGCGCTTTGGCCGCTGCTGCTCTTGCTCGCTGCCGTCTCGGCCATCATGAATCTGCTTCGCTTGCGGCGAGAGCCGTCCGTGCGCGCTCTTTTTCCGCTGATCGTACTCGCCGCCATCTGCGGCACCTTCATGTCGCAGCAGCTTTGGGGCTCCACATACGCCATCTGGCCGTTGCTCGCGCTGCTCGTGGCCGAGATGCTTGCATCTCTTCGTCGCTTTACGACGCGCGCTGCCTCGCCATGGTTCGTGCCCGCGCTCGCCGCCCTCATCTCGATAACACTGCTAATCTGCGGAGGGTTCTACACGGCCAGCGAGGATCGGCTCTCCTATGTAAATTTGCCCTATGCGCCGGTTGAGCACTCGGCGTTTCCGCAGCTTGCTGGGATGACCACGCCGGGGCCCTATCTTCCCGAACTTGATGAGTTGCTGCGCTACGCCCAAGCCAATATTCCCCAGGATGACGGGCTGATCCTGATTCCGGGTGAGGATCCGTTCTACTTTGCCACGGGCCGAGTGCCGCGCTTCCCAGTGCTGCTCTTCGATCCCACGACCGATCCCTATTCGCCGGCCGAGATTGCCGCGTTGGTTCGTTCGCAGAGCATCCGGTGGCTGATCGTAAAGCGCGATTTGCAGATCATCGTGGACCCGACACCGAACCGCGCCGCGACCATGCAAGCGCTGATGGGCGAATTCACCCAGGCCGCGCGCCTGCGCGGATACGACGTGTACCGGCGCTAGCAACAATCTTCGCGCCCATCTACGATTTCTTCTTCGCCCTGCCCGACCGCTTGAGCTCTTCCCAGTCTTTCTCCGTCTGCTCAGCGTACACGATGCCGAATTCAGCAATCGCCTCCGCGAATGCGTCTCCGGTGCCGATGTAGCCGGCGATCGTTTGCGCGTCGCCCGAGCGCGCGTGGCCGCGGGAGAGCAGTTCACCGCAAACCTCGCCGTATGCTTTCAGATTGGCTCCGGCCAGATCTGCGATTTGAATCGATCCTTTGTGGTCGTTGAGCTGGCGGACAAGATATTGCCGGCTTCCGATGTGCGTCCAGCCGAGAAACGGATCGGTCTGGATTTGCATAAAGCGCTGACCCTCGGCCGTACGCCGGCCATTGTGCGCGGCGGGCCGGGCGTCGGGCAGATAAGGCGCGTAGGCCGACGCGACTTCCTCCTTGATCTGCAAAAAGAGCGGATCGCCGGGGCCGTTGCCCTCCATATAGATGCAGTAGTCGCGCAGGCCTACCGAGCCGGTGCCGACCACCTTGAAGGCCACATCGACGGGCCGGTAGAAGTCGAGCAGGTGTTGCCGCTGCGGCTCCAGCATTTCGCGATACGGCCCCAGCGAGGCCACCACGGCCGCGGCGCGGCCGCCGCTAATGCGCGTGAGCATTGGCTTCAATTCCTTGAAGCGGCGTCGCGCGTCTGGCCTCGAAGAAATGGGCCGGGACGAAACGGGTACAGTGAGCTGCTCAACCGTGTGCTGCGGCGTGGCTCGCTCTGCTTTTGAGAGCGCATCGTGCACTGGTTTGGCCAGGTCAATGCGGTGCACCTGGAACCGGTTCACTTCAAGCTGCGGCATGCGGGCAAACGCGCGCATTTGCGCGGAGTAGCGTTCGATGCAGGCCGCAGCGGCTTTGCGCGCGGTGCTGTCTTTGTGCCCCGCGGCGCGCCCGGCCAGCACAAGCGATGCCGCCATGCGCTTCAAGTCCCACTCGAAGGGACCCCGGATTGTCTCGTCGAAGTCGTTGAGGTCGAAGACGAGCCGTCCATCGGGCGCGGCGAACGCTCCGAGGTTGCGCACGTGCGCGTCGCCGCAAAGCTGGCTCACGATGCCGGTTGACGGAAGCTGTGCCAAGTCAGCGGCCATCACCGGCGCCGCGCCGCGAAAGTAGCCGAACGGCGACTCGGCCATGAGTTGATACTTGAGCTGAATCAGCGGCGGCACGCGGCCGCGCATCGATCGCGCAACCAGTTCCAGAGCCGTGACCGGCCGCGCCTTGGGATGAAGCGCTTCGTGCTGGTGGCGGCCCACCTGCTTGCGCCGCGCCTGGCCAAGTGCGCGCCGTTCCTCGGGAGTCGCCCAGTGCATACAAGCGGAACATACACTGTCGACCCTCGCGGCAACAAACGGCGAAGTCGCTTCTCAAATCGAATTGGAAGCCGCAGTCGCAACGGACCGCGCAACTCGCCGCCGTCAGTCTTCGCCGAAGAATCGTTTCCTTACCGCTTCATCGAGCGGCAGGTCGGGCCCGACGAAGAGCGCGTCCGGCTGCCTGCTGGGGTCCTGCCCTATGAGCGGCATGGCCCGCGCGCGGCGGACATCGGCATCCGGTCCCGTAGCGAGATACATCGCAGTCAACCACTGGTGGAAGGTGTGCAGCCGGCCGGCATAGTCATCGTGCTCGTCGGCGTAAGAGTGTCCTGCAGCGTTCCAATCGTCGGTTCGCATCAGGTGATCGCGCAGCACCCGGGCGTCGCGCAAGGTAAGCGAAAGACCCTGCCCCCAAGTCGGATCGCTCGATGTGGCCGAGTCGCCGAGCAGCGCCACTCCATCGCGGAAGGGGTGATCGACCCAACTGTGCGCACAACCGAAGGTGGCAAGTGGGCCGACCTGCCGGGCATCTTCGAAGAGCGTGGCGCTTGCGCCTGTTTTCTTGCAGCCGTCAACAAATCGTGGCAGATCGCCGGGTCCCTGAAAGCGCGCTTGCGTCGCATCGTGGTAGCAGAGATACATCCGCACGCGGCTACCACCCTGAGGACCGATAACAACCAGATGCCCCAGCGCAAAGTTGTAGATGCCCTGGAGGGTGTCTTCCGCCGCGGGGACGTTTTCGAGCAGGATTCCGGCGATCATCATGTCTTCGGGATCGCGCTGGACTGGGAAGCGCGCAGACGAACGCACCACGGAAGATCGTCCCTCGGCTCCGACCACTATCCGCGCGGAGATTGTTTCAGCGCGGCCATTTTCCTCAATGACGATCTGCGGCGGCGCGCCAGGCCTCACCTCGCGAACCGCCGCGCCCCGTCGCACCGTTGCGCCCGCTGTTGCCGCCGCTTTCAACAGAGCCTCCTGCATGGCGGGGTGATAGCAGGCCATGAAAGGTAACTGATGCTTCGTGCTGGGGACGACTTCGCGATGTTCTACCCGGTCACTCGCAACGTAAGTGTCGATCCAGTTGAGGTGGTGCCCACTGGCTTCGGTGAAACAATCGGCGACTCCAAGGGCCCGAACCTCCGCGTGGCCCCAGGGAAACATCAGCTCGCCGCGGACGCGGTCCTTGAATTGCCGCTCGTGCTCGATGACGAGAACCCTGGCGCCCTGCTCGGCCATGCTTTTGGCCAAGGCCGCGCCGCCCAGGCCGCCGCCTGCGATGGCTAAATCGTAAGTTGTTGTCATGCTTTTTGCTCCCAGGGAATCTTCAGAATGTACGCGGGCCTGCCTGCATCGAGCAAGCATTTATTTTCGGAGGAAGATGCCGGCGGGAACAGCGATTCGCCACCAAACGCGGTGATTTACACTGAGTCTTCCGGAACTACCGGCCCCTCCCTCAATCTCTGCGCTCCAGGCCGGATTCACGCTCCAGGAGAAACACCTTTGACGCGAAAATCCGTCTTCCTGTTTCCGGCCGTCACTTTATTCGCACTCGCGGCCCATTCAGTGGCCGCGCAAGCGCCCGAGAAGCCGCTGACGATCGACGCGATCTTTGCGCACGGGCCGCTCATCGGCGTGCCACCTGACCAGCTCACCTGGTCGCCCGACGGGAAGCATCTGACCTATCTGGATGGCGGCGAACTGATGGACGTGGATCCCGCCACAGGCAAGACCCATGTACTGGTGAGCGCGGCCAAGATGGAGAACCTGAACGGCAGCAACGGCTCCGAGCAGGACCGCGATCATCGTCAGCGCTACAACCTGGCAAGCTACGTGTGGGCCCCGGACTCCACGCACATTCTCTTCGACTCCAATGGCCGGCTGTGGCTTTACGATCTGCGCAACGGCATTGGAGTCGAAATCGGCTTTTCGGGCCTTCTCTCGGGAGACGATCCCAAGTTCTCTCCCGACAATGCATTTATTTCGTTCATCAAGGATCACGGCCTCGCAGTTATCCCGCTCCGCGAACCCGGCACGCCCACTGTTCCTCTCGCTCCCGCGCCCAATCCTTCCTCCGTCGACGGTCGGGTGTTCCTCAACGGCGAAGTGGACTGGGTGTACGAGGAAGAGCTTGACGTGCGCAGCAACTACTTCTGGTCGCCAGACTCGAAAAAGATTGCCTATCTGCAGATGAATGAGACCCAGGTCCCGCGCTATCCAATCACCGACTGGATTCCGAATCACGCCACCGTAGATTGGCAACGCTTTCCGCAGCCGGGTGATCCCAATCCCGAGGTCCACCTCGGGGTGGTGCCAGTGCGTGGCGGCAAAACCGTCTGGATGAGGATTCCGTTTCATGATGGGGACGATTATGTGCCGCGTTTTGGCTGGGTCGACAGCAAGACCCTTTGGGTTGAAACTCTGACTCGCGATCACAAGCACCGCGCGCTTTTCTTTGCCGACACCGATTACGGCAGCGCGCAAACGATGCTCGAGATCAGCGACGATAAGTTCCTCGACGAGAGCTACGATGTGACGGTGAATGACGGAGCCATCGTGTTCACCAGTTGGAGCGACGGGCACAATCACCTCTATCTCTTCAGCTACGACAAGTCCAAGCCGTTCGCGTCTGACGCGAAGCTTGAACGCCAGCTGACAAGCGGCGATTTCGAAGTCGGCGACGTGTATAGCGTGGACGCCACACGCAAAGTAGTGGACTACGCGTCAAATGAAGGCGATCCGCTGGAGCAGCAGATCTGGCAGGTGAACTTCTCGGGCGAGCACAAGCAGTTGAGTGCGGGCGCGGGATTTCATCTCGCGACATTTTCTCCAGGCGGCGCGTTTACTGACAAATTCTCTACGCGTATGACGCCGCCGGTGATGCGCGTCTGCCAGGCGCCCGATAAGTCGACCGCTGCGGGCTCATGCCGCGTCTTCTGGGAGACACACGCGCTCGATTCTTACCATCTGCGGCCGCCCGAGCAGCTTGAGGTGAAGGCGCACGATGGAACTACGCTCTACGCCACGCTGCTGCTGCCGGAAGGCTCGACGAGTGCGGCGGCCACGCCGTTGATCGTGAATCCCTACGGAGGGCCCCACGACCAGGTCGTCATGAACCAATGGACCGGCGCGTTGCTCTTCGATGAGCTGCTTGCACAACATGGTTTCGCCGTGCTCCACGCCGACAATCGCGGCATGGGCAGCCGCGGGCGCGACTTTGCGCAGGCGGCTTATCGCAACTTTGGACCGGTCCAGCTCGAGGATCAGTTGACGGCGGTGGATGCGGCGCTCGCCAAATATCCCCAGCTCGATTCCAAGCGCCTGGGTTGGTGGGGCTGGAGCTGGGGCGGTACGTTCACGCTCTATGCCATGACTCACTCGGCCCGCTTCCGCGTCGGCGTGGCTGTTGCCCCCGTCACCGACTGGCGCGACTACGACTCCATCTACACCGAGCGCTATCTGGGTTTGCCCGCGGAAGATCCGGACGGCTATCGCGATTTCTCCGTCGTCAATTCGGCTGCGGATTTGAAGGGACGCTTGCTGCTGGTGCACGGAACCGGCGATGACAATGTGCACATCGAAAACACGGTGCAGTTTGTGCAGAAACTCATTGATGCCGGGATTCCTTACGACCTGCAGATCTTTCCGCGCAAGACGCACTCACTCGCAGGTCCGGAGGCGCAGACGCACCTTTTCAGCCGGATCCTGGCGCAGTTTGACAGTTATCTTGAGCCGGGCGCGCCGGCAGCGAGCGGGAATTAGAGCGTCTTAGCCTTCGTGGCGGAAGAACTCATCCTTTTCGCGCTTCGGGCAGTGTGTGCACTCGAGACATGCGACGAGAAGCACGGCTATCCCGACCGTGACCAACACGGCAAGTACGCTTCCATTCACCGCGATCCAATGTGCAAGGGTCTGCATCTTCGGACACCGTTCCGGGTTACGATCCGGTCATCTGAGACGACTTCGGATCTACAAAAAATGCTACCCATCTTCTACATTAGACGCTATTCCACTCTTTTGCGTCAGCCTCTCACACTTTCGGGGCATCGTCCTTTCAGATCGCGGAAAGAGACCGATTGCAAAATAGCAAACAAAAGGCGAAAATGACAGCAGGTAAAGATGGCTGCTCACCCCAATCCGGCGCTCTCACATTCTGCCGAAGAATGGCCGGCGGAGTTTGCCAATCTTGAATTTGAGGCCGCCAAGGATCCCGAGCCCGCCCCGGCCGGCGATTCCGCTCAAGGGCCACTTCTTAACTGGCTCTTTGTCGACCTGAACTCCTACTTTGCGTCTGTCGAGCAGCAGGTGCGGCCTGAACTCCGCGGACGGCCCGTTGGCGTGGTGCCCATGATGGCCGACACCACCTGCTGCATTGCTGCCAGCTACGAGGCCAAGGCCTTTGGCGTTCGCACCGGCACCATCGTTGCCGATGCCAAACGCATGTGCCCGGAAATTGTGCTCGTCGAAGGCCGCCACGAAATCTACACCGAATACCACCATCGCGTGGTTGAAGCCGTGGAGAGTTGCGTGCCGGTGACCGCGGTTTGCTCCATCGACGAGATGGCCTGCCGCCTCATCGGCCGCGAGCGGCCACTGCTGAACGCGATCAATCTGGGCCTTCGCGTCAAGGCAACAATCCGCGAGCGCGTGGGCGAATGCTTGCGTAGTTCCGTCGGCCTCGCCACCAACCGCTATTTGGCCAAAGTGGCCAGCGACATGGAGAAACCCGACGGCCTGGTGGCGTTGCCGCTCGACATCCTGCCTGAAGCGCTCCATCAACTCACGCTGCGCGATCTGCCCGGCATCGGCGCGCGCACTGAGAAGCGCCTGAACGAAAAAGGCATTCGCACCATGGACGATCTGCTGGCGCTCGACCGCGACCATGCCGGCGAGATTTGGGGATCGGTGTGGGGCGAGCGGCTTTTTCACTGGTTGCAAGGCGAAGATTTCGATCGCTCGGAGGCAGAGCTCCAGAAATCCATCAGCCACTCGCACGTTCTCGCGCCCGAAATGCGCAACGCGGAAAAAGCGTGGGGCGTCGCGCACAAGCTGCTGCACAAAGCCGCCATGCGCCTGCGCGCGGCGGGCCTGTGGGCCAGCCACATCGGCTTGGCGATCGGCTTTGCCGTACCGCGCGGCGAGAACATGCCCGTCTCCCGCTTCGGCGTGCCCGCGCGCGGCTGGCGCAGCGAGATCAAGCTGAGCGAGTGCCAGGACAATCAAACGCTCATCGTCGCGTTGCGCCGCCTGTGGGAGTCGCGTCCCTCCGGCGAGCAATACGATCACCCCTACTTCATCGGCGTGCAACTGAACAACCTTATTCCCGACCGCCTGCATACGCTCGCGCTCTTTGACGGCCTTGAAGAAGAGCAGAGCCGCACGCGCCTGCTCGCCACCATGGACCAGATCAACGATAAGTACGGGATGAGCACGCTTGCTCCCGCCGCAATGCTCACCGCCTACAAGGCCGCACCCACGCGCATCGCCTTCAACGCCATCCCGGATTTGTTTTAGAAACAGGGACCGAGGGACCAAGGGACCGAGAAGATCAAATCGCGAGGGCACAAGGCGTCACTTTGCGTTAGGTTTTTCCGGGGCGTAGGGATTGAGTTTGCCAATGCGTCCATGCGGCCCGACAGCGAAAGGCAGCGAGAGCGCGTTCCAATTGCGGTCGGCGTCGGGCGCTTCGTGCAGCGCGGGATCCGGATGCAGCGCGCGCCAGTTGCGCCCGTCGTCGGTCGAAATATCTGTCCCGTTGGCCCCGACGGTGATCCAGGTCTTCGCGTCGGTGTCATAGGCGACAGCCGAGCGGTACCCCTGCGGTGTAGTAACAGAGGCAGTACAATTCACACCACCATCCTCGCTGAGCGCTGCAGTGCGGCTTGCGTCGTCTGGCCGATCATATGCGCCTCCAACAGCGACCACGATGGCAGTCTCAAGTCCATTCTTCGCAGTGAAAGGCCTCGCAGCCAGCGAAAAGACTCCGGATGTGGAGGAACCGGATCCAATGGGCGCCTCAGCATTCCTCCATCCAAGCGTGCAGTCGTAGGTGGCGGGGCCATTGGGGTGGCCCGGCGGCGGAAAACACTTCACCCCGGTCGTGTACACATGGGCGGACGCGGACCCGCCGGTCCCAAACATGAGGATTGAGCCACTGCCTGTGAAAACTGAGTTGCTGGCAGCAAAAGCTGTGTCACCCGGACGGGTGTCGCGTCCCGCTTCTCCTACGACGAACCACGATTCCCCAGCTTCCCCAGAGGTGAAAATCTGGAATGCTCCTGCCACTGGGTCACTGAGCACGTAAAGGTTCTTGTCCTCCGCTCTATAAACCGCATCGAAGAACCCGTCTTCATCCGGATTGGTGAACACCAGCTTCCACGTTTGGCAGCCGTCCGTCGTCTTATACAGCCGCGACAGATCGCCTTTGCCGCTCGACATCACGATTGCCGTGTTCGCATCGAACGCCTGGATGCCGCGAAAATCCAGATGCTCGGCACCGGGCGGAATTGCGCACGTTTGCCACAGGTAGCCGCCGTCTTCGGTGCGCAACACCGTCCCGTTCGTGCCCGAAGCCCACGCCACCCCTCCGCCCACGTTGTCGATACCGCGCAGATCGGCCGTTGTGCCGGAGCTTTCCATCTCCCACTGCGCTTGCGCCGCGCCGCCCGCAGCCATCAAAATCAACGCCAGCGCCCATCCCTTTCTTCTCATGCCCAACAGTGTAGGCCAGAGAGCAGGGGTCAGGGTTTCCATGGTCAGGGACCAATCTTGCTCGGTGTTGGTCGACATCAGCGTTTTGTCATTGATTCCGTCCCGGCGGGAGGGCCGAGAAGAAGCGCAGAAAGCACGGCAATGCCTCCCGGAGGGAGGAGCGAGAATAGCCCAGGCCGGAGCGTAGCGACGTCCTGGGAAAGCGGTACCGTTGGGGTGCGCGCCCCGGAGGGCCGCGCGAATTCTATCCCCAAACGTATCGCGGATCGTATTCAATCCGATGCTTCTTCAGAAAAGCTACAAACTCGGCCTGAAAATCGTGTTTCTGGTGGTGCTCTTTCTGTCTGGCGATGTATCTGAGCGTGGTGTCCATCTGCGCCCAACCAATTGAAAACGCTCCGTATCCTTCCTGCCACTCAAACCCGGAAATCGCGCACGTCTCACGCAACCATCGCGACGACTCGCTCTTGATCTCCCTCATCGCCTTGGCAATCGACATGGAGGAGGGCAAAGAGAGCAGAAGATGAACATGATCGTTCGTTCCGCCCACGCCGAGCGCGGTCATCCCGCGCTTTCGTGCAATTCCCCCGATATACACCCACAAACGCAGTTGGATCTCTGCAGTAATGATCCTCCGTCGTTCCTTGGTAGAGAAGACGCAATGGAACAGGGCGCAACAGTAGGTGTGGGACATAGTTGGAATCCTAATTGAGTTGCCTCGTCCTCGATGTTCGGCCGGCCCTCCGGGGCGGGCGGTCTTGATAGGCCACCATCCCAGGGCTCAGTCCGCTATCGCGGACTTCGGCTTGGGCTATTTTCGTTTCGTCCCTCCGGGACGACCTGGGCACATTTCGTAGGAAGCCCGGACTGGAGACCGGCGCTACCGCATTCCTGAACTTTTTTTGCCGGAGCGCGTAACTCTTTGCATCCCATCCCGCGCATTTCTGCGGATTAGAAGGTAGCAGCGAGTTTTATGGCCGAAGATTGGCAGCCCGACTTCGAACAACTCGTCGACGAGCACCAGTCCATGGTCTTTTCGCTGGCGCTGCGCATGACAGGCGACCGCGGCCTGGCCGAGGAGATCGCACAAGACGTTTTTATGGAGCTTGACCGGCACATTGCGAAGATCGAATCTGCGCAGCACGCGTGCTTTTGGCTGCGGCGCGTGACCATGAGCCGGTCGACCGATGCGTTGCGCCGGCGCAGAGCGCGAGGCTTGGACTTCTGGGTTGAGATGGACGAGAACCACGCGGCACCGGTGGAAGCGCGAACCTCTCCGTTAGGCACCCGCCTGGAAAGCCTGCTGGCGACGCTGCCCGAAGCGCAACGCGCGGCGCTCATCCTCCGCTACCAGGAGGACCTGACGCCGGAGGAGATTGCGGCCACGCTCGGCGCGCCGCTGGCGACGGTAAAGAGCCAACTGCAGCGGGGATTGAAGCTGCTGCGGGCCAAGGCCGAGAGCCAATTGAAGGAGTACATCCGTGCCGTTTGAGCATATCGACGAATTCGAACGCGAGCTCCGCGAGGGCCTCGAGCGCCAACCAGCGCCCGCAAGCCTGAAACGCAAGGTGATGGAGCAGCGCCGGCAGAATCGCGCGCAGCTCCACCTCAGTGGCGCAACCACGCGGCAGCGCACCCGCATGATCTGGTTCGAGCGCATCGCGGCCTCGCTGGTGGTTGCAAGCGTCGCAGGCAGCGCAGTGGTGGGACATTACGCCATCGAGCGCCGCAAGGGAGAAGAGGCGAAGCAGCAGGTGTTTACCGCGCTGCGTATCACCAACCATGCATTCCAGGTGATGAACCGGCAGTTGCAGGAACGGGACAAAAATTCACAGTAAAGGCGACTCGCAGTAAAAGGGGATTCGCAAAGCCAAGGAGAATCGATCATGAAACATCGTATTGCCGCAATCATCCTGGGAACCGCCGCACTGGTTGCGCCGGTGTTGGCCCAACCCTCGCCGTCGCCGTTCCCGTTGCCTTCGCCCGTTGAAAAGGAGCTAGCCACGCGCGCCGCAAACGTGACCGAAGTGACGCTGGGCAAGGGCATGCTCGACTTCGCAGCGAAATTCATGGACAAGAACGACAAGGACCAGGCCGCAGTGAAGCAGTTGATCGAGGGACTCGATGGCATCTACGTGCGCGACTACGAATTCGACAAGGAAGGCCAGTACTCGATGGACCAGCTTGAACAACTGCGCCAGGCCTTCGGAACTCCTGAGTGGTCGCCGATGGTGCACGAACACGAGAGCAAGAGCGGCGAGAGCACCGACGTGATGATGAAAATGGTCAACGGTGGGCCGCACGGAATCTTTGTGCTGGATGCCGAGCCGAAGGAGCTGACCATCGTACTGATTCTCGGCCCTATCCGCATGGACCAACTGAGCGAGCTCAAGGGATTAAGCGGACTGGGCGCGCTGGGCGACATAGGAAAGGACAAGCCTGGCAAAGACAAGGCCAGCAAAGACAAGCCCGGTGAAAAGGCCAACAAAGGAGGCGATCAATGAATAGACACTTCTGGATTCCGCTTGCCTGCGCTGCGCTGTGCATTGCTGTAATCGTTCCATGGGTTGCTCTGGCGGCGAGCGGCGAAGGCGGCTTTGACGGCGTAGTCGACACGATTGAGAGCCGCTATCACGCGCACGCCATGCGTATTCCGCTCATGGGCCTTGCCAGCGTGGTCGCGGGCGTGGCCACGCGCGGCGGCGTAGACGGCGTGCACGTTGCCGAGTTCGAGCACTTCTCCGCGCCGGTTGACGGCGATGAGCTGAACCGGATGGTCGAAGACAAGCTGGGCCACGGATGGGAGCGGATGATTCGCGAGACCAGTCGCCATGGCGGCGAGCAAACGCTGATCTTCTCTCACCCCGAGGGAAAACGCATGGGGCTTTTCATTCTCGATCTCAATGGCAACGAGATGGATGTTGTCCAGGTCTCCGTCGATCCCGACTGTTTGAACGAGACCGTCCTTAAGTACAAGCATCACGATCGCGACGACGAACACACATCTGACTAATCCGACCGGACAATTTTGGACGCCTGCAAAATGAGCGGGCGAATCCTGGTTCCGCTTTAGAACTGCGTCACGCTCAACACATTTCCATCGGGATCTTTGAACCAGGCAACACGGGCCCCGCCGGGTGCAGTCCAGATTCCCTTCGGATCGCCTTCGTTGATCCCCGGGTAGCGCTGAAACTCGACTCCCGCTGCTGTCAACCGCTCCACCGTGTCCTCAATCGACTTCACACCCCACCCCAACACCGTGAACGGCGCGGGATTATGTTCGCGCACAGCCGTTACCCGCAGCATGGTTCCATTTACATCGAAGACCAGTGCGAATGGCTGCTCATCCTCAGCGAGCCGGAGTCCCAGCACTCCTTCATAGAAGGCTCGCGCCTTGGCGGAATCCTTGGTGGCTACAAAGGCGACCAGCTTGCATTTTCCAAGAATCGATTCCTGCGTCATCCTGCACCTCCACGGGGACTTTCCATCGAACCATCTATCTTGTTTCGGGCCGCGTCATCAGATCGACAAACTCCTTTTGGAAGCGCGGCAGATCGAGGTCCAATTGCGCGTGGACGAGCCGAATTCCGGTCGCCGGCTCCATCGGCTCCGGCCAGGCGAGCGTATCGCCGTAGCTGGGGCCGTGGCTCAGATCGACGTCCATGTAGACGTCCACCCTTTTGGTGACGATCGCGGGATCGATCCACGCGCATGCTTCGAGCTCGTCCCACATCAATGTGCGCCGCTGGCTCCATGCGGCAATATAGCGCGCGGCCGGCGTCGGCGACTTTGCGATCGCGTCCAGCATGGCCTGCGTGAACGGCGCCTTGACGGAAACATCCTCGGTGGTGGCTTCGATGCGCGGCCAGTTGGCGTGCAGCACGATGTGCGCGGCCTCGGGGTCGAACCAGAAGTTGAACTCGTGGCGCGGGTCAGCGGATTCGGGATCGTCCGTCTGTGGATTGAGGCTACCGCCCATGACCACGATTCCTTTAGTGAGCGATGCGAACTCCGGATCAATCGAGACGGCCAGCGCGATGTTGGTCAGCGGCCCTGCGGCGTAGATGGTGACCTCGTGCGGATGCGCGCGCACCTCGCGGATGAGAAAGTGCGCGGCGTCTTCGTCGAGCGGCTTGGTCGCCGGCACGCCCTCGGGCATGGGTGGAATCTCGTAGGGCCCGTGCGGCTCCGGGCGAGAGGCCCCTGCCGTCGTCGTCAGTACCCCTCCCCATGCGCCCAGCCACACCACCTTGCCGTCGAGCGCTTCCTCAAGGCGTGTTTGCTCTTCGTTGCGGACCAGCGGAAACACCGCGCCGCGAACCACGGGAACGTCGGAGTGGCCGGTCAGCTCCAGCATGCGCAGCGTGTGCAGAGTCTCCTCGTCGCGCCACGCGTCGCCGGTCACCATGGTGATGCCCAGCACTTGCACGTCCGGCGCCTGAAGCAGCGCCAGCATCGCCATCTGGTCTGCCCCCCCCGGGCCGGCGCCATCCTGATCAATGAGGACGAGGCGCTTTTGCGCGGAGCACGTCGCGACGCAGACGAACGCAACAAGCGTCAGCAATTGTTTTTTCATAATCTGGATTGTGGCACAGCTTCGCGGTTCACTCGTCCGGCAAGCCGTTCTGATCCCTGACCCCTGATCCCTGTCTTACCGCCGTCCAAACCCTCGCGGCTTGAACTGCGGCGTGACGGGCAGGTTCGTCTTGCCCTCGGGATAGACCACAAGAAAGCGGTTTGAGCCCTCGCCAACGCTGGCCGTCTCAACGCCCTGCAACGACCGGCAGACCAGATGCAGCATGCGCCGCTCGCGGCTGTTCATGGGCGGAAAGCTGTAGGGAGCTCCTGTTTGGCGCACCTTCTCCGCGGCGGCTTCGGCGGCCAGCCGCAGCTCTTCGGCGCGCAACGCCTTGAAGTTGGCGGCGTCGAAGCTCACCATATCGTGCTCGTGGTGATCAAGGCGCAGCATCTGCGCGGCCAGGGTTTCCAGGGCCCGCAGCAGCTCGCCGTTGTGCTGGATCACCAGTGGTACATCGGGGCCGGCCAATTCAACGCTGATCTGCCGCACCGCTGGGACTTCGCCTTCGGGCGTTCCGTCGGACGCGCTGATGCGGTACTTCAGGCGTAGGCCGCCCAACTTGTTCAGGTTATTCAGGAATCCGGCAATTTTCTGGGCAGCCTGCTGCAGGTCGTCAATCGGCATAACAGACAAGTATCGCAGAGCCGGGGCGATGATGGGAGTCCATTTATCAAAACCCATCGACTCCGCGGCGAGGCCCGGCTTCTCTGCTCCAGATTCTTTGGCGATGAAATCTTCGCGAGCCCGGCTGGTTCCTGCGCTGCGCACCCGGGTAACGAGATTCAGGTAGAATTCTGCCGCGCCTTGTATGCTTTTGTTTGTGAACCGGTGCAACGAATTCCGCCGCCGGATGAACAGGCGCCTTCCAGCTCCTTCGTCTGGAGCACTACTTTCCGTGATGCTGGCAGCCGCGGCTTTCTTTCCCCAAGGGCACGCGCAAAACAACGGCGCTGCTGGCGACGCCACGGGCGCCGGGACACCCGTCGTAATCACGCTGGATGAGGCGATCCGGCGCGCGCAAGCGAGCGAGCCTGCGTATGCCGCCGCCGTTGCGGCGAGCCGGACGGCAGGATTGGACAAGTCGATTGCGGTCGCTGGCCTTTTGCCCAATGTGGCCTATTTCAACCAGGGCCTCTACACGGAACCTAACGGCGCGCATGGCCAGGTGGGGCAGGTCTCCGATACGCCGGATCTGCCGAAGTTCATCGCCAACAATGGCGTGCGGGAATACTTCAGCCAGGCGGTGGTGAACGAGACGCTGGGGTTGGGCCCGGTGGCGGCCGTTCGGCATGCCGATGCCGCCGCGGCAATGGCCCAGGCGGAGCAGGAGATTGCGCGGCGCGGGCTCGTGGCTGCGGTGACCACTTTGTTCTACAGTTCTCTCGCGGCGGACCACAAGCTGGCGGTGGCCGAGAGCGCCCGTCAGGAAGCGGCCGATTTCACGAAGTTGACGAGCGAGCGAGAACAGGCGCGCGAGGCCGCGCACGCCGACGAGGTGAAGGCACAACTGCTGGAACAGCAGCGGGACCGCGATGCGGAGGACGCGAAGGTGGCTGCCGAAAAGGCGCGCCTGGACCTAGGGGTGCTTCTGTTTGCCGATCCCCGAACCGCGTACACGCTGAGCGCCCCGGAGACGGCGCCGCCGCTCGCGTCGAAAGAGGACGTGGAGCAGGCCGCGGCGCGCAGCAACCCTGAGCTGAAAAGTGCGTTGGCCGCGCTGGCCGCGAGCAACGCCGATGTGCAGGCCGCGTGGGGAGCCTTGCTGCCCAACGTAGGCCTGAACGTGACCTACGGCATCGACGCGCCGCAGTTCGCAACCAACGGCCCCGACGGCGAGCGCAATCTGGGCTACTCTGCGAGTCTCACCGTGAATGTTCCGGTGTGGGACTGGCTGGCAAGCGAACACAAGGTGAAGCAAAGCGAAATTCGCCGCGACGCCTCGCAGGTGGCGTTGAGCGCTACGCAAAGGCGGCTCATCGCCCAATTGGAAGAAGCCTATTCCGAGGCCCAGGCGGCGCGCGATCAACTGGCTTCGCTGGACCTGAGTGCGGCGACAGCGGAGGAGAGCCTACGGTTGACCAAGCTGCGTTACAGCGGTGGCGAGGCCACGGTGCTGGAAGTGGTAGACGCGGAAAACGCCTACGTGAGCGCGGAAAACGCGCGTGAGGACGGACGCGTGCGCTACGAGACCGCGAGAGCCGCCTTGCAGACGATCACGGGAACGATGTGAGGAACAGGGGTCAGAGATCAGGGGTCAGAGATCAGTGAACCGGCTATGAGCGAAAGAACGAAGCAGAACACAACCCGAAGGGCGCGCATTTTGCGGCTGCTCAGCCCGATGGTGGCCGCCGCGCTGCTGCTGGTGTCTTTGCCGGGCTGCAAAAAAGCCGCCGCGCCTGAACCGCAGGTGACGGTTGAGGCTGAGCATCCCGTACAGGGGCCGATTGCCGAACAGATTTCCGCCGACGCCATTCTGGCGCCGATTGCACAGGCGGCAATCGCACCCAAGATCAGCGCTCCAGTCAAGCAGTTCTATGTTGCGCGCGGATCGAAGGTCAGGAAGGGCCAGCTGCTGGTCGCGCTCGAAAACGCCGACCTGTCTGCGGCGGCGATGGACAACAAGGGATCGCTCGAGGCGGCGCAGGCAGCGTACGCCACGACGACCAAGGCACAGGTGCCAGACGACACGCTCAAGGCGGAGTCAGACCTGGCGTCGGCCAAGGCAAATCTCGATTTGAACCAGAGCATTGTGAACAGCCGCAAGCAACTGTTTGCCGAAGGGGCGATTCCGGGCCGCGATCTTGACACCGCGCAGGCCGCGCTGGTGCAGGCGCGGGCGGCCTATGACGCGGCTTCGAAGCACCTGGAGTCTCTACGAAGCGTCAGCCGCGAAGCGGCGCTCAAGGCGGCGCGGGGACAGCTGACCTCGGCCGAAGGAAAATACAACGGCGCCGAAGCGCAAGTGAACTACTCCGAGATTCGCAGCCCGATCAACGGCGTGGTGACGGACTGTCCTTTGTTCGCCGGCGAAACCGCCGCCGCCGGAGCGCCGCTGATTACGGTGATGGACACGTCGGTGCTGCTGGCAAAGACGCATATCGGGCAGAGCCTGGCGCAGCAGTTGAAGGTGGGCGAAGCCGCCGCAGTGCACGTACCGGGAGTCGCGGATCCCGTTGCCGCAACGGTCACCATGGTGAGCCCGGCGCTGGACCCCGGCAGCACGACCGTCGAGGTGTGGCTGAAGATCGACAACAAGACAGGCAAGCTCAAGGTCGGTACGCCGGTAAAGGTGTCTATCACGGGCAAGACCGTCGCACAGGCATGGAAGGTTCCGGATTCCGCGATCCAGACAGCGAATGACGGCAGCAAGTCGGTGATGGTGGTGGGAAGCGACGGCGCGGCGCATAGCAAGCCTGTCACGCTGGGCATCGACGACGGCACCGACGTGCAGGTGACGGGCGGTCTCGCGCCCACTGACATGGTGATCACCACCGGTGCCTATGGGCTTGACGAAGGCACGAAGGTACAAATAGCTCAGGCGCCTGCGGGCGGAGGAAACAACTGATGCCCGGTGAAGGGCACGCCGGTGGCGGGCCAAAGGCCTTCTGGCTGGCCCGGTCCACGCGGACGATCTTCTTTTTCGCCGCCATGCTCACGCTGGCCGGGATCTACCTGGCGTTCAAGGTGCCCATCTCTGTGTTCCCGGAGACCGACTTTCCGCGCGTGGTGATCGGCGTGGACAACGGTGTGATGCCGGTGGAGCAGATGGAGGTCACGGTCACGCGGCCCATTGAGGACGCGATCAACACCGTGCCCGGATTGGAGACGGTGCGTTCCACTACCAGCCGCGGGTCAGCCGAGGTGAGCCTGTTCTTCGATTGGAACGTGGATATGGTCCAGTCGCTGCAGTTGGTGGATGCGGCGCTGGCCCAGGTGGAGCAGACGCTGCCGCCCACGGCGCGCATCACCACCAATCGGCTGACGTTCGCGACCTTCCCGATTCTCGGCTACAGCCTGACCTCCAACACGGTTCCGCAGACCCAGCTTTGGGAAATCGCTACCTACGATCTGAAGCCCCCGCTCAATCGCGTGGCCGGCGTCAGCACGGTTACCGTGCAGGGCGGTCAGGTGCCGGAGTTTCATGTGACGCCAAACCTCGCCTTGTTGCAGGCCACCGGCGTCACGATCACCGACCTGGTGAATGCCATCCAGGCTTCGAACATCGTTGAATCCCCCGGCCTGTACGAAGCCAACCACCAGTTGATCCTGGGCCTTGTGGGTGCGCAGGTGCATGACGTCGACGGACTGCGCCAACTGGTGGTGAAGACCACCCCGGCCGGTGCGCCGGTGCGGGTGGCCGATGTTGCTACGGTGGAGCAGTCCACCATGCCCGTCTACACCATGGTTACGGCGAACGGCAAAAGCGCTATTCTGTTGAACATTGCGCGCCAGCCCTCGTCGAACACGGTGGCCGTGGCCGATGCAGTCGCCGCCGAGGTCTCCCAGCTTGAGGCCAAGCTGCCGTCAGACGTGAAACTCCAGGTCTTCTACGATCAGTCGCAACTGGTGCGCGACGCCATCGCCAGCGTGCGCGATGCCATCTTCATCGGCCTACTGCTGGCCTGCGTCATCCTCTTCTTCTTCCTGCGCGACTGGACCAGCTCGCTGATCGCCGGCCTCGTGATCCCGGTAACCGTTGCCGTCACCATCGTCGTGCTGTGGCTGATCGGTGAGAGCTTCAACCTGATGACGCTGGGAGGACTGGCAGCGGCCATTGGCCTGGTGATCGATGATGCCATCGTGGTGGTGGAGAACATCGTGATGCACCGCGATGCCGGCGAGCACCGCTCCGAAGCGGTACGGAAGGCTCTCAAGGAGATCACCACGCCGCTGGTCTTTTCCACCATCACCCCGGTGGTCGTCTTTCTCCCTCTGGTCTCCGTCAGCGGCGTCACGGGCAGCTTCTTTCGCGCGTTGGCGATCACCATGACCGCCGCGCTGCTCACCTCGCTGGCGCTGGCGCTCACCTGGACCCCGGGGCTGAGCTACGTGTTGCTGCGCGAGCGCGGGGACGCCGGCGACAGGTCTTCGTCGACGGGGTCAGAACGCGAGCGGCCTTCTGAAGCAGAAGCCACAGACGGGAGCGAAAGCGATGTGGCACACGATCACCATGCCGGGCAGTTGCTCACCCGCGTGCTCGCCTTCCATCACCGCGTTCTGGACTGGGCGCTGGCCAAGCCGCGTTGGGTAGGCGGAATGTGCGTGCTATTGGTCCTGGCCACCTGGGGCGGCTATCAACTCCTGGGTTCCGACATGCTTCCGGAGATGGACGAGGGTGGCTTCATCCTCGACTACATCATGCCCGCCGGCAGCTCGCTCACTGAGACCAACCGCGTGCTCGAACACGTAGAGCGCATCCTCGAGTCCATCCCTGAAGTGGAAACCACATCGCGCCGGACAGGTCTGCAGATGGGCCTGGCCGCAGTCACCGAAGCAAACACTGGCGACTTCACAGTGAAGCTCAAGTCTCAACGCAGCCGCTCAGTGGACGATGTGATGGAGGACGTGCGCGAGCGGGTGAAGGCCGCTGAGCCGGAGCTGGATATTGAGCTTACGCAGGTGCTGCAGGACAACATCAACGACCTGTCAAACGCGCCCGAGCCCATCCAGATCAAGATCTTCTCTGACGATTCGAATCTGCTGGCGCAACTCGGTCCTCGTGTCGGCAACGCCATCGGCAAAGTTCCCGGCGTGGTAGATGTTGAGAACGGAATCGACAACACCATTAGCGGCCCCGCAACCAACTTCCAGGTCGATCCCGTATTGACGGCACGGCTCGGCTTCACTCCGCTCGAGGTATCGGAGGACGCAACCGCGATCCTGGATGGTATTCCCATCCCCGATCCGCTGATCGCGAATGGCCGGCCGTACATGATCCGCGTCCGCCTGGACGACGAAAACCGCGGCTCGCTCGACGCCATCGAGAACACCGTCTTCAACAGTTCCTCGGGCCACACCGCCAGCCTGGGCTCGCTGGCCGCCATTCAGGAGTTGCCGCCGCAAAACGAGATCCTGCGCGAGAATCTGCAACAACTCATCACCGTCACAGGCGACCTGGAGGGGTCTGACCTGGGCGGCGCCATGACCAGGATCCAACAGACCGTAGCGGCTATGCATCTGCCGTCTTCAGTGCGCGTGGTCTACGGCGGCACCTACGAGCAGCAGCAACAATCCTTCCGCGATTTGCTGCAGGTGCTGCTGCTGGCTCTGGCGCTGGTCTTCGGCGTGCTCCTAGCCGAGTTCCGCAACTTTCCTGCGCCCATCGCAATTCTCAGCTCGTCGGTGCTCTCGGCTTCGGGCGTCATCGTTGCGCTGCTTATCACCCGCACTACTTTCAACGTGGCCTCGTTCATGGGACTCATCATGGTCATCGGCATCGTGGCCAAGAACGGAATTCTGCTGCTCGATGCGGAGGAGCGCTTCCGCGCGCGCGGCGCCTCGGCCAGCGAAGCCATGTTGCGCGCCGCGCAGCGGCGACTGCGGCCCATCGTGATGACGGCTCTGGCCGCGGTCTGCGGCATGTTGCCGCTGGCCTTTGCGCTGGGCGCCGGCTCGCAGATGTTGCAGCCGCTGGCGATTGCGGTGATCGGGGGCCTGACAGTGTCGATGGTGCTCAGCCTGGTGGTGACGCCGCTGGTCTATTTTCTGCTTACCCGCAATCGGGAATTGCGGCGGGAAGAAGCCGTGTAGCGCTGGAACGGGCATGGGACAATCGGTCGATGCCAATCATCGAGTCGCACTACCCGCCCTGTGTCGCGGCCACTCGCGTATCGAAAACTGAGCCGCAGACCAGCAATCCAAGGGCCAACAACGTGGCCGCGGTAATTCCCAACTTCAGCACGAAATACATGATGGGGCGAATACTCATGCCTGGAACGCCAAAGCTCATACATGCCGTGAGAACTCCGCCGCAAAGCGCCACCGCCGGCGTCACGATTGTGATGACGCGAATTTGCGTGGGGGTATAGGGCTCCGCGATCGGCAATTCGACCGGTTTGGTGGCGCGATACCAAATCCACTCCCAAACCGCAAGAACAACGATGCCGAACACTGTACTGCCGTATTGCAGCACCTTGTACATGGGCAGGTCCCCAGCAATGGGCACGTGCACTATTTCACTGAGGAAACTCCAGTGTCGATAGGGCCAGAAGAACGGGTGCGTGAATGAGTCCCATAAAATGTGCGTCCCGCTTCCAATCACAATCGAGATCGCGATCAACGCCAGACGTGCCGGCGGCCAGAAGGAGAAACCGTTCTCACTCGGTTGCAGTCTCCTCCGAATCCCTGTCGGCAGCAACATTGAAAGCGGCTGCTTCACGTAAGCGTGAAACAGCCAGAGCACGATAAGGCTCAATGGCAAATCAAAAATAAAGATACCGGGTAGCGTGTGGCCGATGAATTCACGCGGAACGAAAAACATGAAGTAGGGGAAGTCCGGGGCGAAACATCCGGTCACCAGCGCCGACATTTCAAGACGTGTTCTTCGAAAAGGCAACGCAGCAGCGGCGTGAGAGAGCGTAAATGGCATTGTTTAAAGTATCTCGCACCCCAGAGGTGTGGCGAAGATTCGCCTCGTGCGTTGCCGACCTCCGTAGCGGCAAGATAGGATGACCCTGAAAAAGTTTCCAGGAGATTGATGCCGTGCGTGTTCTTTCGCTTTTGTCTGTTGGCATTCTTGCTTTGAGCTCTCTCGCTGTGGGGGCGCAAAAGCCCTCCTCGAAGCAGGCGGTGGCGCTAACGCCACCCATGGGCTGGAACAGTTGGAACTTCTTCGCCGGCCGCGTCACCGACCAGGACATTCGCGCCGCCGCCGATCAGCTCGTCGCCACCGGCATGAAGGACGCCGGCTACGTCTACGTCAACATCGACGACACCTGGGAGGGCGAACGCGACGCCAACGGCGTGCTGCACTCGAATGCGAAGTTCCCCGACATGAAGGCGCTGGCCGATTACGTTCACTCGAAGGGCCTCAAGCTCGGCATCTACTCGTCGCCGGGGCCAAAAACCTGCGCGGGATTTGAAGCTTCTCTCGGCCATGAAGCCCAGGACGCCGAACTCTACGCCTCATGGGGCGTCGACTATCTCAAATACGACCTGTGCAGCTATCGCGAGTCGGTCATGTCCGTGCAGGCGCCCGACGACAAAGCCGCACAGATGCGCTTGATGGTCGCCGCTTACGCAAAGATGGACAAAGCGCTCAAGGCCAACGGCCGGCCCATCGTCTACTCGCTGTGCCAGTACGGCTGGGATGCTGTGTGGGAATGGGGTCCGAAAGTCGGCGCGAATCTGTGGCGCACCACTGGCGACATTCAGCCCTACTGGCAGAGCATCTACTCCATCCTGAACGAGCAGGCCGGACTCGCCCAATACGCCGGTCCCGGCCACTGGAACGATCCGGACATGCTCGAAGTGGGCAACGGCAGGCTCTCGCCCGCTGAGAATCGCACGCATTTCTCTATGTGGGCCATGCTTGCCGCGCCGCTGCTAGCAGGCAACGACCTGCCCAACATGACGCCTGAAGTTCGCGCTATCCTTACCAATCGCGACGTCATCGCCATCGACCAGGACAGCCTGGGCCGCGAAGCCACGCACGCCTACTCCGACGGCGAGGTGGACGTCTGGACGCGACTCTTGTCCGGCGGAGCCATGGCCATTGCGGTCGTCAACGCCGGCAGCGACCGGTACTCCACGCATCCGTTTCATTTGAGTCTGGCGAGGCTCGGCCTGCACGGCCCGCTTAAGAGCAAGGACCTCTGGACGGGCAGAGAGATCACGCTCACCAACGACATGCCGCTTGAAATCGCGAGCCACGATATTCTGCTGGTTCGTATTCCGTCGCCGCGGTAGGGCGAAATCACGGGGCCGCAAACGCCTTTTGATCTTACGAAGAATTGGTTTACGGGAATCTCAGTTTTTTTCCCTCTCGGCGCAAAAACCGGTTAGAGTAATCCCAACCGGCTCCCCCCTCGCCGAAACCTTTGTGGCGCTTTTGTTGCGCCGCTATGGGGCGTGTTGTCCGTTAGCGATCTGAGTACTTTTCACACAGCATTCAAGGGGCCTTGCGATGAGCGATGTCAGATGCCCACATTGTGGGGGGATCAATGAGTCCAATGTTGCGTTCTGCGGAACCTGCGGAACGCCGCTTGCTGTTCAACCACCCCCGGCCCCGGCGGACCAGCCTCCACCGCAAGCGTGGCAGCCGCCCGCCTCGAACCAGCCTCCTCCAGCCGGTGCTTACGCAGCGCCGCCACCGGGGACGATCCCCGCACCACCCGGAGTCTATCCTCAGCCCCCGGGCGTCTATCCACCAATGGGCCACGGCGCAATGGCCCTCGGCGTCAAGGTGACGGGTCAAAACACCAAGTGGGCCATTGGGCTCGGTATCGCGGCCCTGTTCTGTTGCGGACCGTTTACGGCGATTCCCGGGATCTTTCTCGCCAAGAAGGACATGGATGAATTCGCCTCCGGGCGCGCCCCGCAATTGAACGAGAGCTCAGCCAAAGGCGCGTTTTACCTGAACATCATTGCATTGATTCTGTCCGTCATCGGGTGGTTGTTCGTCTGGAGCAGAAACGGGCTGCACGGTTTTTGAGTTCAATCGGAGTGCCTGCATGTACGGCCGCACCGACAAATCGGTTGCAGTGGGGATGCTGGCCTTTGCCTGCGCGGTTCTTGCCGTCGCGGCCTGGCTCAGGCCGGCGGCAATCGGCTATGGAACGCACATGCAGCTTGGTTTGCCCCCGTGCAACTTTCTCCGCTTGACGCATCTGCCCTGCCCGACTTGCGGCATGACTACATGTTTCGCGTGGGCCATCCGTCTTCAATTCCGGAAGGCATTTTTCGCCAATCCGTTCGGCATCCTGGTTTTCTTCGGCACTGTATGTCTCATCCCGACGGCGATCCTCCTGCTCTGGCGCCGCATCTCGTTTCGGCGGATTCGAGATCACGCCTGGTTCAATAGGGCTATCTATGCATCGACTGTGCTTTTGTTCGTGAGCTGGGTTTTCAAGTTAGCGGAATTTCAATTCGCGGGTTATTGATTGACTCGCCGTTCAACCGAAAAAGGAGTCCCATGGCCACCACCGCACTACCGCTGATTTGTCCGCAGGGACATGGGCCCGGAGTCTCCGGTTCGCGATTCTGCACCTTCTGCGGGGCCACCCTTATCGCGCCGCTTCCGGCGGGGCAACCGGTTCCGGCGAACCCCGCACTGGCGCAACCGCCAACCGCCGGCGGGTGGCAGCCAGTGAATCCTGGGCCGGCCGCGGCGACACCCCCATCGCAATGGCAACCAGCGCCGGCAACGACGACTCAACCGCCCGTCGCGCCACAATGGCAGTCAGCACCGACAGCAGCGGCCCAACCGCTTCCTCCGGGTGCAATTCCCGCGGCTTCTTCCGCCGCCAACCAGCAACCTGTCTGCAAAGTCTGCGGCGGCAAAGGCACCGGCCTCGGCGCCGACGTCGTCATTTGCCTGGAATGTGGATGGCTTCGCCCGTTGCTTCCCGGATACACGCTCGATCGCTCGGTCTTCCTGTGGGCGCAGGACGGCCAGGCGATGAACAAATTGCAGAGCATCTCCTCGCTTCATGCGGCCGTGAAGGCAGTCTCCGACAAGGTGGGCCGCCCATGGATCGAATCGACATTCAATGGCATTCGCCTTGGTCCTAAGCAATTCGCCGATATTTGGGTTCGAGCAGTTCTGGCCGCGCGCATTCTCGGCCTGCCCAAAATGCCCGACGTCTATATTTCTGGCGATTCACAGTGGAACACGTATACCTATGGCACCGACACCAGCGCGTTTATCGTTCTGGGCACGGCCATCCTCAACAACTTCCAGAACGACGATCTGCTCTTCGTGCTCGCGCGAGAGATGGGGCACTGCCGCGCCGGCCATGCACTGTGGAAGACGGTATCTCGTTTTCTCGTCGGCGACACCAGTACGCACGGCCTGCTCTCCAACGGAGTGTTGAACGCAATCAGCCTCAGCCCTACGAAATGGATTCAGGATGCGGTCGACTTGCCGCTGATGGCGTGGGCGCGCCAGGCGGATATCACCGCCGACCGCGCCGGGCTGCTCGCCCTTGGTGACGAAGCTCAGGCGCGCCGTGTGCTACTGGCGTGGTCCATCCGTTCCGCGAGGCTCCTGAAGCAAGTCAACATCGAGGAATGGATGAAGCAGGAAGACGCAAGCGACGATTCAATGACGCGCTTTTCCGAGATGACGACCACTTCCTCGATGTACACCACTCGGCGTCTGCGGCTGCTCGGACAGTCGGCGCGCGAGCCTGAGCTGATGCGCTGGAGCCAGAGCATCCAGCCGGTTCGCAAGCGGCTCACTCCGCCGCCTCAGGCGGCAGTATCCGGCTTAACGGCTGCCGCACCTGTCGTTCGACGCCCCCCGGCAGCTCCCGGGCCTGCCGCGGCGTCTGCCCCGGCCCAGGCGCCCGCGGACTCCATCCGTGTTCTTTGCAACAAGTGCCAGACCCCAATGCGAATTCCTCTTGCCGTCTTGCGCGGCAAAGCGTCGCTGAATGTACGCTGTCCAAAATGCCAAAACGTCTTTACGCTGCGGCCCAAACCGGCTTCCCAGTCCGCGTCTCCCCAGGCGCCGGCTCCCGCCGCTGCACAGACAAAACCACCCGCATCGCCGGTGTCCCCCTCCGCACAGGCAAAACCGGCTGCCGTGCCGCCGACGACGGCTCCTGCACAAACGAAACCACCCGCGGCGGTATCGCCGGCGTCAAAACCACCTGCGGCGATTTTGCCGGCGATTGCAAAAACAAAATCGCCTGCCCGGCCGTCCGTAGCTACAGCCGCGCATAAACAAGCCAGGTGACACAAAAAGAAAAGAGAGGTTAATTTATGCCAGATGATCCCAATGAAGTCGTAGTGATTGTCCCCGATGCGCCCGCCGATGGAGCAACAGGTGCGGCGGATGGCTCCAATCCTTCCGATTCCGAACCGGTCGTCGTCGAAGTCTTTGAAGCCGTCGCCGATCCAACCGGGAGCAGCGACCCAACCGACTCGACCGGAACAACCACGGGCGAACCGGAAGTCGTCGTGGTTGAAGAGGGCGCCACTCCGGGTGGTGAGCCGGAAGTCATCGTCATCGACCCGGTCGCCGAAGCTCCCGGAACTGAAAGCGGACCTTCGTCAGATCCGACAAGCTCCGATCCCACAGGCCAGAGCGATCCGGGAACCGATCCGACCGGTGTGGCCGACCCCATAGCTGCCACTCCCGACACCGGAGACGCTCCAACCACGGGTGACCCAGGAACGCCAGAGGGTGTTGTGGACCCGACCGGGAATTCCCCCGAAACAGGGGACGGCTCGCCGACGCCCGACGTCACCGACCCCACGGATCCGACCACCGGCGACCCGACTGCGACTGGCCCAGACGATCCGACCGCAGGAGGGGTGATCGGCTCCGATCCCGATACCACTGGCACAACTGATCCGGACGCGACTGGCACAACCGATCCAGATGCGACGGGAACGACTGACCCCACTGCCAGCGGCACAACTGACCCCGACAGCTCGTCCCAGAGCAGCACCTTGACGGACGACCAGCAAACGTTGCAGCAGGACGAGCAACAAGAGAGTCAGGACGTCCAGGCGGGCGATTATTCGGCCGCATCCAGCGATGCCCAGCAGGCCTATCAGCAATCAGAGACCGTGGCAGGCGAAGGAGGTCCTGACAACACCGACGAAACGTGGACGGCGCAGCTGGACGAAAGTTACGCCAACTCAGACCAGCAGACCGCGGATCAGGATGCGACAACTGCCGCAAGTTACGCCGATGACACTTCCGGGAATCCGGACGATGCGGCCGACGCGCAGCTCTACGGCGACGCCGCCTCAAACGAGGAGCAGAGTGCCGACAGCGCAGGCGAATCGGGTGAATACGGCGATCCTGTAGGCGAGCCGGTCGATACGCCGACGGATACGACAGAAGACGCTCCGGTCGACGATACGCCAGTGGACGACACTCCGGTGGATGACACACCCGTCGACGATACGCCGGTCGATGATTCCTCGGTCGACGACGATTCGTCGGCGAGTTGAGACAACAGCGGTTTTCCGGTTGCTTTATGGCGAAGCCGTAAATGGCAACTGGAAAGCCGCTCTAGCTCGCCCGCCCGAGGCACACCGCAAACCAGCCGCGTGGGTCGGTCCAGGTTGCCTCGGCGCGGAAACCAGTTTCCTTGAGCAGCGCCTCGGCCTGCCCCGGCCGGTATTTGTAGCTGTTCTCGGTGTGAATCGTCTCGCCGGCAGCGAAATCGACGGCAAAATCCAGCGCGCCCACATTCACCCGCTGAGCGATCTGGCTCACAAGGTGCATTTCAATTCTCGACGCGTTTGGGTTCCACACCGCGCGGTGCGCGAAAGCCTCCACATCGAAGTCCGCATCCAGCTCGCGATTGAGGCGCACGAGCACATTACGATTGAAGGCTGCCGTCACGCCCGCTGCGTCGTCATAAGCCGCTACCAGCGTTGCTTCATCCTTTACGAGATCGACGCCGAGAAGCATGGCGTCGCCAATTTCCAGCCCGGCGCGCACCCGGCGCAGTAGCCGCGCGGCCTGGTGCGGCTCAAAATTTCCAATGCTCGACCCGATGTAGAGCACGAGGCGGCTCTCATCCTCGTCCATGTCTCCCAAATGGAATCTGCGATCGTCGCCGTCGGTGTAGTCCATTACGCGCGGCGCTAATGTAACGCCAGGAATCTCGCGCTCGATCCGCCTTTTCGCACCTTCGAGCGCGCTCGCCGAAACATCCACCGGCTCATAGAGCACCGTTCCCTGCCGTTCCACTGCGGCCTTCAACAGTAGCCGCGTCTTCTCCGCCGAACCCGCACCCAGTTCCGCAATGCGCAACTGCCGGCCATTGCTCGCCCGCTCAAGAATCTGCTCTGAAGCGCGCAGAAAAATGTTCCGCTCGGTGCGCGTCAGGTAGTACTCGGGCAGCCTGGTAATCGCCTCAAAGAGTTTTGAGCCGGCGCAGTCGTAGAACAGCCACGCGGGCAAACGCTTGGGCCGCGATCCGAGACCCTCGCGGACCACGTTGGCGACGCGTAGATCAAATTCGAGGACTGGGGCAGGTGAAGCTGCTGCGCTCATGTGTTCTCAGTTAATTCGCTTTCAGTTTCGATGCGGTCGAAGCGATTATGTTGCCAGCCGAAAGCCGGAAAACTGCCATCGTGTCTCGGGGGAGAAGAAATTGCGGTAACTCGAGCGGATGTGCCGCGCCGGCGTGACGCACGATCCGCCGCGCAAAACCATCTGCCCGCTCATGAATTTGCCGTTATATTCGCCCAGCGCGCCTTCCAGCGGCTTGAAGCCGGGATAGCCCAGGTAGGCGCTGCTCGTCCACACCCAACAATCCCCATAGTAGTGCTTCGCACCGTCCTGGTTTTGGACGAGTTCAGTGGAAACAGGCATCAGCCGCCCGGAATCGAGCAGATTCCCCTCGACCGGCTGGCCCTCAGCCGCGGCCTCCCACTCAAACTCCGTGGGCAACCGGTGGCCAGCCCACCGGGCGTAAGCGTCTGCCTCATAAAAACTTACCTGGCTCACGGGCGCGGCTGCCAGCTCCTCGAGCGACAGTTCGCCGCGCAGGGTAAACACGGTCCATGAGCCATCTCTCTCGGTCCAATAGAGGGGCGCTCGCCAGCCGTTAGCCTTCACCGCATCCCATCCCGCCGAGAGCCACAACTCCGGCTTCCGGTAGGCGCCATCGGCCATAAACTCCGCGTACTCGGCGCATGTTACAAGGCGGTTAGCCAGCGCAAACGGCTCCAGCCAAACTCGGTGCCGCGGTAGCTCGTTGTCGAAGCAGAAGCCTTTGCCGGCGTTCCCCGCTTCCTTCAACCCGCCCTCAAATTGCGCGAATTCCACCGGCCTTATTTCTTTTCTGACCCCTGATCCCTGAACCCTGAACCCTTCGCCGTAGGCGGGTTTCAGCGGGTTGGTGAAGAACGCATTCAAAATGTCGGTCAACAGCAATTCCTGGTGCTGCTCCTCGTGGTTCGCGCCCAGCTCAATTCGGCGCAACGCTTCCGGCTCCGGCTCGCGTTCGAACAGCCGCTCCATGGCCGCGTCAACGTGCTGGCGATAGCGCAAGACCTCTTCGACCCCTGGCCGCGAAAACGACGCCCGTAGCCGCTTCTCAGGAAAAGCCGAAAAACTCTCGTAATAACTGTTGAAGAGCCACGAGAAGTCCGCATTGAAGACCCGGTAGCCGGACAAAAACTCACGCAGCACAAACGACTCGAAGAACCAGGTTGTGTGCGCCAGGTGCCACTTGGCCGGCGAGGCCTCAGGGCACGACTGCACCATCATGTCCTCCGCCGAAAGCGGCTCGGAGAGAGCAAGAGTGCTTCGCCGCACCTCATTGAACCGGCTCAAAATCGCCGAGCCTGGGCCTGAAATTGTGGTTATGCTCATCGTCCGTCCTCCGGTATGGGCCAGTGTAGCCTTTCCTTGTTAAAGTTAAAGCCTTTAGACGGCTCCTGGGGGGCTGCGGCTCCTTTTTTTCCGGCTGGATTGCGCGCATGCCTTGCGCCCGACTGTTTCCACGATGACCGTGCAAATTCAGAGAGAACCGGACCGTTCCGGCCGCGGGATTTGCGCATGGCGATCGGCCAATGGTCCGCTTTGGATGAGTAACCCCTGTAACCCGAGTGGACTGGCATTTGGTAACCCCAGTGGACTGGCATTTGATCCGCAATAGTGCTTTAATTCCTGCCAGAGATTGGCAAGATTCCTCGCTCCCTGGCGCGATGGCAGGAGAGAGTATGTCTAAGTTCGGCCAACAGCGGATTCCGGTCGCGGCACTGTTCGCAATTTCCCTGGCGATCCCGCGAGTCCTGCCGGCCCAGGCAAACGATCATTCCTCAACTCCGGCGGCAGCCCCGCCTGCCTCCCAGGCCGCCGCTCCCGCGCATGCACAGCCAACCGCCGAGCAGGAGGGTGACTCGCTCTCGGCCCGCCAGCGCTACCAGGCCGCCATTGCAGCCTATTCCAAAGCGCCCCAGATGACGACCGACATCTGGAACAAGATGGGCATCGATTACCAGATGATGTTCAACTCCAAAGACGCTACCCGCTGTTACAAGGCATCGCTCCAGATCGATCCGCGCAACCCTGAGGTCTTGAACAATCTGGGCACGGTGTATGCCTCGCTCAAGGAGTACGGCCAAGCGGACCGGCTGTACCGCAGGGCGCTGAAATTCGACCCCCGCTCCGCGCTCATTCTCAAGAATCTCGGCACCAACCTGTTAGCCGAACACAAGTACAACAAGGGTTGGGAAGCCTACCAGCAGGCTTTGGCGATCGATCCGCAGATCTTTGCCGATCGCGGCACTCCGTCCGTTCAGGATCCCTCTTCCGTCGAGGAGCGCGGCGCGATGAACTACTACATGGCAGCCGGTTGCGCCCGGGCCGGCGAAGCCGAATGCGCCCTCCAGTATCTCCGCCTGGCGCTGGATGAGGGCTTTACCACGCGCAAGAAAGTGGCAAACGACAGCGAGTTCGCCAGCCTGCGCGACAACCCGGCCTTCAAACAATTGCTCGCCGAGCAGCAGCGCACCCAGTAAGTCGCGACCAGCACGCGCTTTGAGCGCTTCGTGGTCTCCCGCCGCGCCTCGCGCGTCTATTTGACAGGCGCCTTTTCCGCCGCCCGGGAGATTCTGATGAACATCCGCCTTTTGTCCTCCATTGTGATCGCCGTTGCTTTCACTGCCGCAGCCGGCGCACAGGATTCCGGATCTGCACAGCCATCCGGCCAGAACGCAGGCCAAAATGCGACCTCCGGATCTGGCGGCTATGGTCAGCGCGGTGGACGCGGCGGCGGAATGGGCGGGGGCGCAGGAATGATGATGGGCCGCGGCCTCATGGGCACAGTCACTGAAGTTGCAGCCGATCACTACACTATCAAGACCGACGCCGGCGACGTCTACACCGTCCACTTCACCGCGGACACGCGCATTTTCAAGCAGGTGGCCGGACAGCGCGGGCCCGGCGAAGGAGCGGGTGCGGGCGGCGGCCAAGGCGCAGGTGGCGGGGGTGGTCACGGCTACGGCGGCGGCAATCCTCCCCAGGAGATCAAGGCGACTGACATCAAGGCCGGCGATGCCATTGCCGTGATGGGCAATATCGATGCCACGGCCAAATCCGCAGCTGCAACGCGGATCGCGCAGCTCGATCCCGCAGTCGTCCAGCAAATTCACGCCATGGAGGCCAACTTCGGCAAGACCTGGCTGATGGGCAAGGTTACCGCTATCGACGGCACAAAGATCACGCTCACCGGGGCGATCGACAATGCCCCTCACTCCGTTGTCGCCGATGAAAACACGGCGTTCCGCAAGCGTCGCGATCCGATCACCCTGGCCGATATCCAGGTTGGCGACACCGTGCGCGCGGAAGGCGCCGTGAAGGATGGAGTCTTTACCGCAACCAGCGTGAACGTCTTCGGAATGGGCGGCGGCGAGACGCCAACTGTTCCGCGCAGCGCGCCGCCCCAATAAGCGATTGTTATTCGATCGACTGCAGCGTCCAGGCGCCATTGGTCAGCACAAACGTGGCTTGGCGCAGCGAGCTCAGTTTGTTGCCGGGATTGTGCGCGATATTCTGCAGCGGCTCCGGCACTCCGTCGAGATTCACGTCTTCGGTGAACGAAGCGATCCTTGTGTCTCCGACCCACTGAATCTGGCCCACGTCGCGCGCCTTCAGATGATTGGTTGCCACGGTCTGGACAACAACCACAAAGTTCAGATCGTTTGGATTGTCGGGCCGCCACTGAATCACATCCCCGCCACTCGCCAGGTTGAGCACCTTCTTGCCGTCCGGCGTTACCGTAAAGTCGCCCCAATATCCGTTGGGATATCTCTTGGTCTCGAACCAGTACTTGGCCGTCACTCCCTGCACCATGCCCCTAGTGTTCACAGTAATGCTGACAGGCTCCGCGGGAGTTTGGTCGTACTTGGCCTGAATCATCGTCAAAGCCTGGGCTTGCGTCAGATCCGGCGCTGATTTGCAGCCGGCAATCCATAACCCAGCTCCAAGCAAAACCAAGACTCCCAAAATCTGCAACTTGACCACGTTTTTCACGTTTCCTCCGATAACCGCGCGAAACGGCGTGAATTCTTTCGTCACGCCATTTTTCATCTACTTTCCTCCGCTGTCAATGCAGTTGGAAGTGACCCTGCTCACACCTGAACGTGCAAGGGAAAAACCGCGCGGGTCCGAACCACCAAATGTTCCCTGATTATTGCTCGCCAGAGAGATTGGACGAAGCCGCGTAAAAGCTCAATGCCGCATCGCCTTGCTCCAGCAGGCGGGTCCGTTTCAGGTTGCCGTACTGCTCGTCGAGCGCGAGTTTGCGCCGGTGTTCGGCGATAACGACTGCCCCCTGTGCCAGAATTCCCTGAGCCGTCCCGCCCAGCAGTCCCAGCGTGATTGCATACTCCTCGGCCGCGTCATACGGAGGATCGAGAAACACCACTTCGTATTTTTCTGGTCTTTGATCAGGCCGGGCGGCTGAACGGAGGAATGCACTCACGCTCTTCGCGTGAACACGAACTCCACTGCCGATTCCGAGCCTCTCCAGATTGCCGTTGAGGACTTTCAGGGCCGCCGGAGCGCGTTCGACAAATGCGATCCGCGCAACACCGCGGCTGAGTGCTTCCAATCCGATCGCGCCCGAACCGGCATACAAATCGAGAAACGCTGCACCGCCAATGCGCGGCGCGAGCACGTTAAAGAGCGTCTCGCGCAGGCGGTCGCTCGTGGGTCGGGTGCTCATTCCCGGCGGGGCCGCAAGCGTGCGCGAGCGAAATGTTCCGGCGATGATGCGCATCGCCAACCAGCATAACGGAATCGCACCTGCGAACCTATCCAAAAGAAGAAGGTTAGCTTCGGGCCTCCCGGTCTTTTTCTGAATGAACCGTTGCCCCACGTCCCCGTACGGAAAGCTGATAGCTGAGGGCTGAAGGCTGCTTTTCGAGTCGCCTGCTACCGGGGCCCCCAACGGCAGGTCTACGCCGTTGGGGCGGACTGCTACTACAATCGGTGTATGCGTGGCTGGTCAATCCCGCTGGGCCGATGGATGGGTGTGGAGATGCGCGTCCACATCTTCTTCCCTCTGCTGGTGCTGGTGCTGTTCGCCATCAGCGGCGCAGACGGATGGCCCCGCGCGCTGGCCCTCTTTCTTCTTCTGGTAGCGGCCGTGGCCGTGCGCGAAACCGCGCGCCTCATTGCGGCGGCGTGGCTGGGCCTTCGCCTCCGCGCTGTTTTGCTTCTGCCCATCGGCGGCCTGTTTGCCTACGCCAATCCTGAGAGCCAGGAAATGGCCAATCACGGCCGCAGTCAGTTTGTTCTCGCGCTTGCCGGTCCTCTCGCGAATCTCGGCGCGGCCCTCACCGCTGCCGGCATCGTGCTCGGCGCCAGCGGCGATGTGCGGCTGTTCGATCATCCCTACATCACCTCCGCCCATCTGCTGCGCAGCCTGGTCTGGATGCAGGCGTCTCTGGGCATTTTGCACTTCTTTCCCGCTTATCCTCTCGATTGCGGCCGCCTCATTCGCAACAGGTTTGCGCGAACGCACGGCTCAGCCCCCGCGGGACGCGCCGCTGCCGGCGTGGGCCAGGTACTCGCCGGGGCTGCCATCGTCGGCGGGATGTTTGCGCAGGAGCCCTGGCTCATTCTCGCCGGCTTCTTCATCATGATCGGTGCGCAGGTTGAAGATCAGGGCGTGTTCTTCCAGTCGGTCGTCGATACCGTGCGCATGCGTGAGGTGATGCTCACCGACTTTGCGACGCTCTCGCCTTCTGACACGCTTGCCGACGCCCTTTACCGCTGCGTACATTCGCTGCAGGAGGACTTTCCCGTGGTGCGCGGCCCGCAATTGGTGGGCATCGTCTCGCGTCAGCGCATTCTTGAGGCCTTGCGCAGCGAAGGCAACGGCTACGTGCAATCCGTCATGTCGCGCGCTTTCCAGGTGGCGCGGCCTGAGGACACGCTCGGCACCACCATTCGCCGCTTGACCGCGGGCCACGGCCTGGCGCTCATCCCGGTCACCGAGAGCGGCCGCGTGGTGGGCATTGTGAGCGTGCAGAACCTCATGAGCTCCATGTCGCTGCTCGCCGAGCAGCGCCGCATCGAACGCCAGGAAGCAGAGAACTAGGGGTTCCGATGGCGCACGAGGGAGACGCGGGCTCTCGAGCGAAACTCGGGGCGAATTTGGCACCGGGCCTCTATCTCGTCGCCACTCCCATTGGCAACCTTGGCGACATTACGCTGCGCGCGCTTGAGGTTCTGCGCAATGTAGACCGCATCGCCTGCGAAGACACGCGCCAGACGCAGAAGCTGCTCAACCATTTCGAAATCGCCAAGCCCACCGTCAGTTGCCACGAGCACAATGAGCGTTCTCGTGCAGCAGAGCTGATCGCGGGCATAAAGGGCGGGAGCCCCATCGCTCTCGTCTCCGATGCCGGAACGCCGGGCGTGAGCGATCCCGGTTCGTGGTTGGTGCGCGAGGCCATCGCTGCCGACGTGCCTGTCTTTCCCATTCCGGGCGCTAACGCCGCGATTAGCGCGCTAATCGCTTCCGGCCTGCCCACCGACGAATTCGAATTCCTCGGATTCCTGCCGGAAAAAGCAGGAGCGCGGCGCACGCGCCTGGAAGATCTTGCCAAAACCGCCTCGCTCGTCGCTCAGCCGCACGAGACTCCGCGCACCTTGATCTTCTACGAGGCTCCGCATCGCTTGCTCTCGACGCTCGCCGATCTCGAATCGGTTTTTGGACCGCAGCTTCGCGTCGTCGTGGCCCGCGAGCTGACCAAGATTCACGAAGAGTTTCTACGTGGAACCGTTGCCGAAGTGCGTCGCGAACTTGCAGGCCGCGACCGCATCCGCGGGGAGATCACGTTGCTCATCGAAGCGCCCGCGAAGACTTCCTCGTCGGCGGGAACGCAGGGCACGGCCAACACACAGGAATCGATCGCCGCCCGCGTCGCCCGCATTCAGGCCGAAATCGGCGTTGACGAAAAGGAAGCACTCAAGCGGCTGGCACGCGAGCTGGGGCGGTCAAAGAGTGAGGTTTACCGCGAACTCCAGCGCGAGCGCGCGAAAAAACGGTAATGGATCGATCGGAGCTTTGGAGTTTACAGATGCGACTCCAACGGCCGCTGCGTGCCTCTACGCCTTCGCCACTTCGACAAGCGTCGAGTAGAACGTCGCTCCGTCGCCAATGTCGGTGAGCCGCTCGCTGGTCAGCCCGTTGATGTTCGTCCCGTCCGCATGCAGCTTCGCCCAGTCCAGCCGCGCCGCCACGACGCCGGCGGGCAGGCTCGCGTTCAGCATCACCGTCAGCTCCAGCGAGCCGCGGTCGTTGAACACGCGCACGCGCTCTCCGTCAGCAACACCGCGCGACCACGCGTCGGTAGGGTGCATTTCGATCCGCTGGCTCGTCCGCGCTTCCATCTTGCGGTGACCTGGGAGATTCGCGAACGTCGAGTTCATGTAGTTGTCGCTCTTGCGGCCCAGCAGCTCGAGCGGATATTTTTTCGCCGCGTCGCTCCATCGCGACTCGACTGGCGGAACGAACGCCGGAAGGCCGTCGAGGCCCGCGGCGGCTAACGTCTCGGAAAAGAATTCGATCTTGCCGGAAGGCGTTGGCACCGGGCCGGAAGTATATGGCAGGAACGGCCGGCTCACAGGATCGGAATGAAACGCAAGCGGAACGTGACCTTCGCGCTCCAGATCTTCGAATGTAATGTGCTCCATGTTCGCGTTCGTCGACTGGCCGTCCGCGCCGATGGCGAGAGCCTGACGGATCATCTCGTCCGGCGTGTCGCGGAAGCAGGCTTCAGTGAATCCCATCCGCTGCGCAAGCTGGCCGAAGAGCCACACGTTCGGCCGCGCCTCGCCCGGCGGCTCGATGGCCTGCTTCGAGAGTTGCACGAAGTAGTGGCCGTATGCGCCCTGCACGTCGGTGTGCTCGAGGAACGTCGTCGCCGGCAGGATGAAGTCGGCGTAGTCGGTGGTGTCAGTGAAGAACTGTTCATGAACGACCGTGAACAGATCGTCGCGCATCAACCCGCGACAAACCGCGTTGTGGTTCGGCGCAACGGCGCCGGGATTCGAGTTGTACACAAACAGCGCGTGAACCGGCGGACCGTCTTCGGCGCGCGAGCCGAGCTCCGTAAGCGCGTGGCCCAATTGGCTCATGTTGACGACGCGCGCCAATCGGGCCAACGGCGAAGCCGCAGCCAGATCGGGCCGCTCGAGAGCCTGCTTGTCCCACTGAAACGCACCCGAAGTCGAAAGCTGTCCGCCGCCGCCGCGATGCCTCCACGCGCCGGTGAGCGCCGGCAGCATGGCGATGGCGCGCACCGCTGTGCCGCCGTTCTCGCATCGCTGCACGCCGTAGTTCAAGCGCAACATCGCGGGCCGCGTAGTTGCGTATTCGCGCGCAAGCTGTTCGATCTCGGCAGCAGTCATGCCGGTCCACGCGGCCACACGCTCCGGCGTATACTCGCGCACGCGTTCCGCCAGCCGCTCGAAGCCATGCGTCCTCTCCGCAATGTAGGCGCGGTCTTCCAGTCCCTCGTTCAGAATCACGTGCATCATGCCCAGCGCCAACGCTGCGTCAGTGCCGGGACGAATAGCGATGTGCCAGTCCGCCACCGCCGCGGTGCGCGTGCGATAGGGATCGATCACGATCAGCCGCGCTCCGTTGCGCCGCGCCTCCTCGACGAAAGGCCACAGGTGAATGTTGTTGCCGTGAATGTTCGCGCCCCACGCGAGGATGAGCTTCGCAAGCCGCACGTCTTCAGTGGGCGTACTGTACTTCTTGCCGTAGACGAGGTTCCACGCCTGGCCGCCGGCCTCGGAACAGATCGTGCGGTCGAGCTGGCTCGCGCCCATGCGATGAAAGAAGCGGCGATCCATCGATCCGTAGCCGAGCACGCCGATGGTGCCCGCGTAGCTATAGGGCAAGATGGACTCGGGACCGTACCGCTCGGCGATCTCCTTGAGCCGCGCGGCGATAGCGCCCAGCGCCTCGTCCCAGCTCACGCGCTCGAATGCCTCGTGCTCGCGGCCGCGGGTCAACGGCCCTTTCGCCACGCCGGTTTTGCGGCGCAGCGGATAAAGAACCCGGTCCGGCGCATAGACGCGGTCGAGATATTTTGCCACCTTGCCGCACAGGAAACCCTGCGTGACCGGATGCGAGGGGTCGCCCTCCACTTTCACCGCGCGGCCTTTCTCATTCACCGTCACCAGAACCGCGCACGAGTCCGGGCAGTCGTGCGAGCAGACCGTGTGAACGATGCGGAAGGGCGCGGAAGCAGCCATGGCGTCATTGTAAGCTGAACCCGGCTTTTGATCGCGCAAGCTCCATGTACACTGGACACGCCATGAGTTGCCTCTTCTGCAAGATCGCTTCCGGTGGGATTCCATCCACCGCCGTCTATCAGGACGAGCTCGCGTACGCCTTCGCCGACATCAACCCGAAAGCGCCGGTCCACATCCTCATCATTCCGCGCGAGCACATTGACTCGCTCGCTGAGGCAGGCGAGGACAAGCGCGCTCTGCTCGGGCATCTGTCTTGGGTGGCGGCGGAGATTGCGCGCAAGAAAGGTCTCGCGAAGGGCTACCGCGTCGTCGTCAATTCCGGCGATGAAGGCGGCCAGACCGTGGACCACCTCCACTTGCACCTGATGGGCGGCCGGCAGATGACCTGGCCACCAGGATAAAAGCAGGGACCAAGGGAACAAGGGACCGAAAGAACAAAAGTCACGCAAAACAAAAAGGGCACGCCATAGCGGCGCGCCCTTCTGTTTTGCTCTGAATCATCTATGCAGGCTGCTGCGAGACTTCCTCTTCTTCTTCCACGCCGTAGCGTCGGAGAAGAATAGGCAGGCTCTGCGAGAAAGCCGAGCGCGGCATCACCGAGTCGCATCCCGCCTCGACGGCCTTCATCTTCAGGTCACCTTGCAGATGATTCAGGAAGCCGATGATGGAGACGGCCTTCTTGAATTTGGACTTAAACTTTGGAATCAAAGTCATGGGCTTGGCGTTGAGGTTGTTGAGGTCGAAGACCAGCAGCGCGGGCTTTTCAGCATCCGGCGCTTCGCAGATGCGCGCTACCGCTTCTTTGTTCTCGCCTTTCACAAACTCTACTTTCACGCCAAGTTTGCGCGCTGTCTCCTGGATTTTGGCGAGGAAAAAGAGATCCTCAATGAAGCAGAAAATGCGGGTGGGTGCGTCTTCGCGAATGGGCGCCGGAGGTTGCGCCGCATAAACGTCGGGATAGTACCCGCTGCTATGGCCGTTGCCCGCCGTGGGGATGGTGGAGGGCGGACCGTCGGCAACATTGCCGTTAGCCACGCGATAGCTGTGGTCCATGGGACCGACAAACGCGCGCGGACCCTTCTGGCGTCCCCTGCGCTTCCCTTGCGCCGGACTAGCGATGCTGTTCCCGGGCTGCAACGGGGGAGCCGAGCTCTTCTGGAAGAATTTCTTCTTCTTGCGGCTCTGGTGCTGGTGTACAGGCTTGTGCTGCGCGGGTTGCGGCGGATGCGGCGCCTGCGTATGCGGCTGCTCCTGCATCGACCCCTGCGGCTGCTGAGGTTGCATCCCGGCCTGTTGGCTGGACTTGTTCTTGCGGCGCCGGCGGCGGCGCCGATGCCCATGCGACTGCACCTGACCGTTGTCAGGAGGTGGCCCCTGTTCAGGCTGGGGCTGGGTCGGTTCTGTTGTCATGATGCGTATACTTCCTGGTGCTTTGCTTTCTGGTGTATTGAATTGCGCGTTTAACCCCTGGTTGAGTGGTTGCATTAGACTGCGCAGATACTCTCCGGATCCCTCCGGAAAGTGAGGCAGACGAAACCATGGATAGCTTTGTTCCCAAACTTGCGCAGACCGTTTTACTACCCTGCGAGGAAGTCGAGCGCGCACGGATTTCAAAACCGGCCGCCGCACTTTAACTTCTGTGGTTCCAACCCTTGAGCCTACTAGACAATGCGATTGCCGCTTCATCCGCGGGAGTCGTCAATCAACTCCATCCGACCGCCAGAGTTTTCCCGGCGCAGCCCCTGCTTTTCTCGGAGAATGCCCTTTCCTATGTGAGCCTTCGCCACGCACAGCTTGATCGGAATCAGACTGCCTGACGATGATGTGCTTGCTCCGCGGCGAGCTTGCTCTAACCCATACTGGGTGGCCTGCGTCAGCCGCTTGATAGGCAACTCCGATAGTACAGGGAAGATCCCCCTCTGGCAAGCTAGGGTTTCAGGCGGTACCGCCTTTGGTAATAAGACCAGTAAACTCCGGGTTCGTCGACGCGATGACTGTGAGTGCGCGCCGAGAAAGGTCCTTTTACGCACGAAACGCCACTCTCGAGAGTGGCGTTTCAATATCAGCGTCGGGGCCCTGCGCAGGTCACTGGCCTCCCAGTGAGTTGAAGAGCGGGCTGTCTGGTCCACTCCGATTGCAGGCTCCCGGCTGGCTTCTCCCTTTTTGGGGCCGCTCGTTGGCGGTTGCTCTGCCGGGTGCCCGGTGTTGCACAGGCTCGCTTGGAATTCTCCCAAACGGCCCAACATCACTGGCGCAAATAACTTAGCAATCGGTGTTCCGTTCACAACATTGTTTATTTGCAATCACTTATGCGAACGGCGGACACCGATTGTCTGGATTCTGGAAGTTGTAGGGCGAAAATTATTCAAAAATGCATAGGAGCATCTCCTGCGAGGGGCGCTTCGGGGACGATCAGCGCTGGCACTTGGGGCAGTAGTGGGTTCCGCGCCCGGCTACCACCACCCGACGAATCGGCGTTTGGCAGCGGCGGCAGGGCTGGCCGGTGCGCAGGTAGACGCAGTGCTCAAGCTGAAAAAACCCGCGCTCGCCATTGGCGTCGACGTAATCGGAGACCGACGAGCCGCCGAGTCGAATAGCGTGCATCAGGATCTCGCGCAATGCAATCCGCAGCCGGTCGAGCTCGGCGCGAGTGACGCGGTTGGTCCGCCGCCGCGGGCGAATGCCGGCATGAAAGAGGCTTTCGTCGGCGTAGATGTTTCCCACGCCGGCCAGAAGCGTCTGGTTCAGCAGAGCTGCCTTGATGCATAGGCGCCGGCCGCGAAAAAGTGCCGCGAATTCATGCGGACCAATGGTGAGCGGTTCGTCGCCCGGCGCGCCAAATGCAGCGCCGCTACGGAGGTCGCGGAACTCAAGCCGGCCAAACCGCCGCGGATCGACGAAACGCAACTCGCGGCCGCTTGCCAGGGTGAGCCGCGCATGCGTGTGGAGAGCAACAGGGCTCTCAGGCGTGGTCACCAGGAGCCGCCCGGTCATTCCCAGATGAACGATCCACTGTGCGTCGGTGGCCTCGGAGCCTCCGGCGCGCGGCGCTGCTTCTTTTTCCTTTGCTTTACGCGCAACGCCGGATGAACACAGTTCAAAGACGATGTGCTTTCCGGTGCGATGAACGGCGAGGATGGTGCGGCCGGTAAGTCCCCTGGCCTGGCGTGCGCGAGGCGTCTTGAACGGTTGTGGATGATGGTCAAACCAGACCTGGACGATGCGATCGCCGCGAGTGCGTTTATCGACGCCGCGAGCGATCGTCTCCACCTCAGGCAGTTCCGGCATCGGCTTATTGTAGAGGATCGCGTTTCAAGCGTCGCGCTGCGCGATTCTAGCGGATTCCTATCGAGGATTCTCGACCAGTTCGGATTCTTCTTCCGACGCTCGATATTGCATGGCTCCCCATTGCTCCAGATACACCACTCCAAGAGCGAGACCGACCAGAAACACTCCCACCGATGAGTACTCAATCACATTGAGATCGCGGTCCTCGGCCGGGGTTTGATACACCGTGGTGCCATGAATGCCGCGCGGGACCACGCGATTCACCCCGGCGCCGGCCAGCGTGGCATGGTGTCAAGGTAGTGCGTGGAGATCATCGCGGAGAAGATGAGGCCTGCCAGACCGGGTAAGAGAAACAGCAGCGCGAAGAACTTGAGCGTGGCTAACCTGGCAGCTTTCATCGCTTTTACCTCAAGTCGACTGAGATTTGCGGGGCCGTAACAGAGGAGAACGCTGGGGTTGCTGTTCTCGTCTAGAGTTTAGACCAGATTCCATGGCGCTCGCCAGAAACATCTTCGTACATACGCGCGAAATCGTCCTACGCGTTCCAAAAAGGAATGGCTGTTAGGCGCCTCTCATCCGACGACGGTGTTGCGGTGAGGGTTTCGAGGACGAGACACTACACTGAGTGCAACCAATGGCAGCTTCCGACACCGCAACCGACACAATCGCCGCGATCTCCACGCCCCCAGGGCGGGGCGGCATAGGAATCGTGCGCCTAAGCGGGCCGCAAGCAGCGTCGATTGCCTCGCAACTCGTGAGGGCCCATCAACCTCTCGAGCACGCCCATGCCCGACTGGCCGACGTGATCGATACACAAGAGGCTGCAGGCGCCATGCAGGAGGCGGCAGACGCCGAAGCGGGACAGATCGACGAAGCGCTCGTGACTTTGTTTGGCGCGCCAAACTCGTACACGTCGGAAGATCTTGTCGAGATTGCAGCGCACGGCTCGCCCGTGGTGCTCGAGCTTCTGTTGCGGCGCGCATTGGAGCTCGGCGCGCGCCTGGCTGAGCCCGGAGAGTTTACCCAGCGCGCGTTTCTGGCCGGCCGGCTTGATCTGACGCAAGCTGAAGCGGTTCGCGACTTGATCGATGCGCAGACACTGACGCAGGCGCGCCAGGCCGCCAGCCAAATGGGCGGCGCGCTCAGCCGCCGCGCAGCGCCCGCGAAGCAATCGCTCGTGGAGCTGATCGCACTGCTCGAGGCCGGAATCGACTTTGCGGAAGACGACATCGACGTGACGCCGCAGGCCGAGATTGCGCGCCGCATCGACGAGATCACTCCGACGCTCGCCGCGCTAGAGGCCTCCTTTGCGCGCGGCCGCATCGTCCACGACGGCTTGACGCTGGCCATTGTGGGCCGCCCCAACGTTGGCAAAAGCTCGCTCTTCAACCGCCTCGTCGAGCGCGACCGCGCGATCGTCACCGCGTCGCCCGGTACCACGCGCGATCTGGTCACGGAACGAATCTCGCTCGGCGGCATTCCCATTGAATTGGTGGACACGGCGGGTTTCCGCGAAGGCGCCCGCGAACTGCTTGAGGAAGCGGAGCAGCTCGGAATCCGCCGCAGCCACGAAGCGCTGGCCGATGCAGCTCTGGTGCTCATCGTTCTCGATGCCACTCAGCCGCTCAACGATGAGGACCAACGGCTGTTCGCCGCGGTCGAGGGAAGGCCGGCGATTGTTGCGCTCAATAAGAGCGATCTGGTGAATGGCGATGCGGTGTCTGCAGGTACGCTCAACTCCGCGCTTTCCGGTCTCCCCGCGCTCTCAACCTCCGCGCTCACTGGCGAAGGACTCGTCGCGCTTCGGGAGCAAATCTTGACGCTTGCCACCGGTGGAGCGGCAGCCGAACCCGGTATGCTGACCAATCTTCGCCAGCACCAGGCTGTCGCGACCGCACTCGCGGCGCTGGTCGACGCCGCGAAAGCCAACGCCGGCAGCATTCCCCACGAGATGATTCTGCTCGACCTCTACCGCGCGCTCTGGGCTCTCGACTCGCTCACCGGCCAAACTACGTCCGACGACATTCTGAACCTGATTTTCTCGACTTTCTGCATTGGAAAATGACCCGGCTTCCGTGGCCGTCCGCAGAAATGTAGAAATCCAAACGATCCTATTGTAAAATAGATGTTTAGCGTATTAGAATGTCCAGGTAGAGACACAGACAGCCAAAATCAAATGTGTCTCTAATGTGTCTCCAGATTGGCATGTGTCTCCAGGATCGATCTGGAGGCACGGAAAGAGGGTGAAATGGCACTCACGGACGCGGGAATCAAGGCTTTGAAGCCAAGGGCCGGGCGGTACATGGTGAGCGATGGCCGGGGGCTTTCGTTGGATGTACTGCGGAGCGGCAAAATCTCCTGGCTGTATCGGTATTGCTTGGCTGGTCAACGGGGAAAGGTGACTCTAGGAGGGTATCCCGATCTGACCTTGAAAAAGGCGCGGGAGAGGCGAGACGAGCTGGCGGCGCAAGTGGCAAGCGGCAAGAATCCCGCCGCTGAAGCAAAGCAACGGCGGGCCGGGGAGAGCACTAATCCCACCGTGCGGGAGTTTGGGGAGCGGTACTACAAAGAGCAAGTGCTGAGGCGCTGGAAAAACCCGAAGGACATTCGGCGCTATCTCGATAGCGAGATTTTCCCCACTCTTGGAGAAAAGGCCCTCAAGGATGTGAACGCCCTGGACGTGCAAGGGCTGGTGTACCGCAAGCGGGACGGCGGGCGCGTCGCGGCGGCGATTCAACTTCGCATGGTGCTGAAACAGATTTTCGATTATGCGATAGAGACGCGGCTGCTCACGGTCAATCCCGCTGCGATGGTGGCAACGCGCTACATCGGCAAGGCCCGCAAGCGCGCCCGCGTGCTCACTCCGAGCGAGATTCGCCTTTATCTCCGCACCATCTACCAGTCGAACATCCGGCGGCAATTCAAGCTGGCGCTGCATATCATCCTGCTCACCCTCTCCCGCAAGTCTGAATTGCTGCTGGCGCGGTGGGAGCATGTGAACTTTGAGACAGGGGAGTGGCTTATCCCGGAAGAGAACGCAAAGACGGAAAAACCGCACATCGTTTACCTGTCAACGCAAGTGGCTGCGATGTTCCGGGAGTTGAAGGCCCTGGCCGGGGATTCCGCGCTGGTGATGCCGGGCCGGGGTAGCCTCACTCGCCCCTTTGCAGCGAATGCGCTCAACAAGGCCCTGGAGGGCCTGACGTTCGACATGGACCCGCTCACCATCCACGATCTGCGCAGAACGGGCGCAACGCTGCTCACTGAGCATGGCTTCAATCGAGACGTGATCGAAAAGGCTCTGAGCCATGAGGCGCAAGGGATACGGGCCGTCTACATCGTTGCCGAGTTTGCAGAGCAGCGAAAGAAGATGCTCCAGTGGTGGGCTGATTACGTGGATAGCATCGTGAACGAATCCAAGGTGATCGTGGGCAACTTCGGAGGCGGCGCAGCTTAGCGCACCAGTGTTTGAAGGCCCGATCCTGCCCCAAAAACCGATGGAGGCCAGTGCTATACTTTCCGCCAAGAGGGGTTATGAGTCGCGCGCTGGTGCTTTGTGTTTCGCTACTTTTTGCGGCCAGCGGGATGAGTGCGCAATCCGCCTCATCTGACTCTCAAGGCTTTTCGTTCAAGGGAAACTACCTTGGAATGCCGCTCTCTGATTTCAAGGCGGCTAATCCGGGAAAAATCTGGATCAATACTGGTGATCCGAACCGCCGCAAGAATAAGAACCTCACTCAAGAAGTCGCTACCCCTCTTTGCACGGACGTTTACGGGGGGTTCGAAGGCGATACTGGGCCTCTCGAACCTGGCGAGGTACTTTGCAACGCCTCTCCAGGAATTGCTAATCCAGATGGTAAGACCGTGATGGGGCAGATTGCCGTCCAGGTAATTTATCGCTTTTTCTTGGGCAAGCTCTACCGTATTGAGATTGCCATGCTTCCCGTGAATTACGCTCTTGTGAGTTTGGCATTTCGTAAGAAGTATGGGGAACCGGGCGATGTAACTTACGGTCAGTTCGAAAATGGATTCGGAGCGGTCTGGAAAGGTGAGGAGCTTGCCTGGAAGAATGGAAGCCAGCGGATATATACCTTTGAGGGAAGTGGAAACGGACCTGCGCAAAACAGTCTTGACCCTGCCAACCCATCTAGATTCATTTTCGAGGATACGGCACTTGCGCCGCCAAATTCATCGCGGCTGAAGATCGACTTTTAACTCTTCGCTGATGAGCTTGCAATTAAAGAGGCTGGCAGCGCAGCTTAGCGCACCAGTTTTCAAGCCGCCGCATTTTCTGCTGTGTGGAACGAAAGAAACGAAAATTACGAATTAAGACCTTGGCGCATTCCTTTCCTTTTCTCGCATGTGTGCTTTCTTGCAGAGGCTCTCGCCTGGAATGTTCGGGTGAGGGCAGTACTTTTGCTTCTTGTTTGTGAATAGGAAAAGCCTGCTACAAGGCTTGTGAGCACATTTGCGGTATTTCAATTTCACCGCCCGATCCGCGTAGATGGTAGCCGCAATGGCCTCAAGGACATTCCCCACTTCAATTCGCAGATACGCCATTGGCCTCCAGTCTCTCCCAACACCTCTCGCTATCCGATCTAACCGATGTGGCAGCCAGTTCTCCGGGGCACCTCCATCTGCCGGGTCAGGCTCATCCTTGGGGTCGTACCATGCAAGGGTGATGCGGTTCGGATGACCGATTCCCTTGAGCTTTGGTAGTCCACCGAGAGAGAGCGCAAAACTCCGCAACAGACATAGCTTTTGCTCTGCCTCTTGCTCAATTTCTCGCATTCTCTTCGGGCCGATCTCTTCAATCTCTTCCGGTGAAAACAAGGCTTTGCTTTCAAAGAAATAATTGATGTACCCGCCTGCCGTGTTCCATGCTCTCTCGCCGTCTGGTGTCTGCATTACATCCTTGGGTTCTTGCCTCAACCATTCAAAGTACCTTTGCCATTCCTGGAATTGACGCCAAAGGACTCTTCTAAAGGGCCAGAACCTTCCGGCCTCACAGAGAAATCGGCAGGCATCTTTGCGATTCTCGATGGCTTCAAATTTGCGCCGGATGGCGTAGGGGTCTAGGTGACGAAATGGGAGCGGACCTATCGTAAGGCGGCGGCGCGCTGTATTCAAATCGATCTGGACGCGCGTGGGTTCCGCGTCTAGCCCCTCAAATCCGTCGTCATTCCCGATTCGCACCGGGAGATGTTCGTACCGGGGCGACTGGTAAACGATTCGCAGCGGAAGGCCGGACATTTTGCAATCCACGCTCTGAAATCCCTCACAGTTCATATCGCTTTTTCGCGGTTTCGCCATTCTGTTGCCCCTTCCCCAAAAGGACCGACGAAGTGCCCTTTTTTACTATGCGGCACTTCCGTACCGTGGAGGAAGTTACAAAGCATCTTTGGCAATTGGAGGACTGCAAAATGGAAAAAATCCTACGGCTCCCAGAGGTAAAAGCCGCCACTGGCAAGAGTCGCAGCTCAATTTATCAAGGCATGGCAGACGGGAGCTTTCCGCGCACCGTGGCTCTTGGGGCAAGAGCCATTGGCTGGCGCGCTTCTGATATTGAATCTTGGCTTCAATCATTGCGGGGCAAAAATGAAGCCGCACCAGCTCACCTGGCACCAGCGCGGGCGAACGGCGGAAGCCGTGCGGCCGTGGCAAAGTGAGCGCGTCTTCCGGTGGTATCGAAAAGGCCCGCGCGCGTGTGGCTGCGCTCTGGCGTGAGCTGGGAAGAGCCGCGCGGCTGGCACGTGTGCTGTGGCCTTGGCGCAATTCGCCGGGACATATCGCAGCCGCGCAGTTCGACCTTGAGGTGGAACGGGCGCGGCGCGCCAGTGAAGAGAATGGCGGGCGCGCATGACTACCCTCAAGGCGGCGCTGGCGTATGCAGAGCGCGGCTGGCTGGTGGTCCCGCTTCACAATCCCAAGCAAGGCGTGTGCTCATGCCGCAAGAAGAATTGCAGCTCTCCGGGTAAGCATCCACGCACAGAGCACGGCCTAAACGATGGTTCAAAAGATCCAAAACAGATTGCCCGCTGGTGGGAGAAATGGCCGGATGCGAACGTTGGCATTCTGACCGGACAGGAAAGCGGCTTGCTCGTGCTGGACGTTGACGGCGCGGACGGCAAGGCATCTTTGCAGGCATTGACAGCGGCGCATGGCAGCCTGCCCAAAACGCTGTGCGCGCGGACAGGGAGAAAAGGCGCGGACGGCAAGCGCAAGGGCTGTCATTACTACTTTCGCGCACCAGCGGGAGCCGTGATTCGCAATAGTACGGGCATTCTAGGCAAGGGCCTGGACATCCGCGCAAACGGTGGCTACGTGGTAGCTCCCCCATCGCTCCATCCGAGCGGGCTGCTCTATGAGTGGCTGGCACCAGAGCAGCCGCTTGCCGATGTGCCGCCGTGGATGCTGGCAAAGCTGGCGGAGGCAAAGCCCGCACCAGCGGCACAGACTCTACCAGCACAAGGCGAAGTGATCGCAACGGGAGGGCGCAATGCGGCGCTCACCAGTCTTGCGGGCACAATGCGGCGGCGCGGCATGACACCAGAGGCAATCGAGGCCGCGCTGATGAAAGAGAATGGCGCGCGCTGCAAGCCGCCGCTCCCTACAAACGAAGTGCGGGAGATTGCCCGGAGTGTTGCGCGCTATCCACCAGCCGCGCTGGACATTACACCGTTTTCCGTCCCATTGGATGAATGGCCGGAGCCGGAACCTTTGGCAACTTCCATCCCGGATGTAATGCCATTCGATCTGGCATTGATGCCAGAGTCTTTTCGCCCGCTGGTGAAAGATGTAGCCGAACGTATGCAGGTTCCGCTGGACTTCCCCGCCGTCACCGCAATTGCCACACTGGCGGGAGTGACAAACCGGCGTGCCGAGATTCAGCCCAAACGGAACGACCATACCTGGACGGTGATACCGAATCTCTGGGGCGGTATCGTTGCGCCGCCGGGGATGCTCAAGTCTCCGGTTGTCTCTTGCATGACGCAAAATGCGCGGGCAATCGAGCATGGCTGGCGAGATGCGCATGAGGCGGCGGAGCAGGAATATAAGTCCGCTCTGGAAGAGCAGGAACTGAAGAAGGCCGCATGGAAGGATCGATTCAAAGCAGCGGCAAAGAAGAATCAGGATGCGCCTGCGAGGCCGGAATCGGACCTGGTGCGGCCTGTGCTCCGCCGTCTTATCACCAGCGATGCGACCTTCGAGAGTCTGCACTTGGTTCTGTCAGAGAATCCCGCCGGATTATTCGTGCTCCGAGATGAACTAACCGGGTGGCTTGCTGGCTTGGAGAGACAAGGCCGAGAACAGGAACGCGCTTTCTTTCTGGAATGCTGGAATGGAGATGCGGCCTTCACAATTGACCGAATAGGGCGCGGCAGTGTGCATGTTCCACGCGCCTGTATCTCGCTGTTTGGTGGAATCCAGCCCGCCCGCTTGCGGGATTACCTAGCAGACGCCATGAAGAATGGTCCTTCAAACGATGGTCTGATGCAGCGATTCCAGCTTATCGTTTGGCCGGACATGCCGCCTGAATGGAGCTATGTTGACCGCAAGCCGGACACTGAAGCCCAGGCGCGCACCGCAGAGGTTTATCGCCGCATCACCGCGATGGACCCCACGAAACCGCTCCGCCTGCAATTCGACGATGAAGCCCAGGCGCTATTCGAGCAATGGTTGACCGATCTGGAGCAGCGTATCCGAGACGATAGCCTGCCACTCTCCATGCAGGCGCATCTTGCCAAGTTTCGCAGCCTGATGCCGTCCCTAGCCTTGCTTTTTACCCTTGCCGATGGGCAGGAGAAGAGCGTTCCGATCTCCCAGGCGCGGCTGGCTTGTGAATGGTGCGAATACTTGGAGTCACACGCAAGGCGCGTGTACGCATCACAGGCTCTTCCAGAGCTAGAAGCCGCAATCGCCCTAAGCAGACGACTTGCGAAGGGATGGAAGCAAGAGGAAGGATGCTTCACCGTGCGAGACGTGTACAGGAACGCATGGAGCCTGCTCAACACACCAGACGAAGCGCGGGCCGCCCTGAGTGTCCTGGAGGAATACCGCTGGGTTCGTCGGGAGAAAAGCAGCGATGCGCAGAATCCGGGGCGGCCCAGCGAAAACTACTACCGCAACCCCAGAATTGGGGAGCCTCATGCAAACTAGCAGGCGATGGCGGGATTGGACTCCGCCTGAAAAGTTTCAGGAATACTCCGAGCATGAACTGACAAAACCGACAAAACCACCAGACGAACCATTTTTGTCAGTTTTGTCAGTTGCTACTCTTCCCAAATCAGAAATAAACACTCCATCGGCCAGTATCCCGCCGCATGATCTGGCGGAGTGGCGGGAACCGTTCGCCCGTTGGCTGGGGTCCGCCTGTGTGCGCTCGCCGCGCTGCTCTGGCGGCGTTAGCTGCCTGCACACTGCTTTCTGTGAGTGGGAGATTATGCGCGGCGGTGTCCCTTGCACCTATGACACGTTCGAGCGGTTGCTGAGAGAGTTGGGATTCCTGGTGGGAGAAGTGGCGGGCGTCGTCCTGGTCGCCGGAGTGACATTCCGCGAAGACTTGAAGACAGCGGGGTGATGACAAGGCGGGCGTGTGGCCTTCGGGTGTGGCTTGCCCTGGCTGTACGTGCGGCGCTGGCCTTGCGGGTGGGCTTACTTCGTATCTTTCGCATTGGCGAGATAGATGCGGGAGCCACCAGAGGCCGGACACAGAGCCGCAAGGATTGTCCATGAGCGCGTGAAGCGGCGCGCCCACCGCACCACCGGCCCGCCCTGGCTGTCCATCCACCAGAGGCGGGCATGGCATCGGCTGGGGTCCATCGGCGCGCTGGTGGCGATTCTGACGCATCTTGCCATGCCGGGCGCTGTGATCCATTCGGCGGGCGGCTTGCATCGCAGAGCGCGGCCTTGCCGGTTGGCTTACTTCGTATCATTCGTTTCTTTCGTATCCGCTCAAGATGTGTGTGCGCGGAGGCCATTGGAAAGAGATGGGAGGGGGTAGGGGGGTCTAAAAAATCTAACCCTGACGCTTCTAGACCGTGATCGAATCTCATTTGCACGTCCGCAAAATGAGAATTATTCGGAAAAACATCTGAAAATGCGCTGCATTCCCATTCCGCCGCAGAGCATAGCGCGCAAGGCCGGAATCGGCCCTCTGGTGCGCTCTCACTCGCAAAGAGAACAGCGCGTATGGCCCGCAACGCCGGGAGCGATCTGTGCTCACTCCCTGGATTCGTCGTCTGGTGGAAGCTGGCAGCTCGCCATCAGGCTGCATGGGGCCGTGTGCGCAGTCTGCTGGTTTAGTAGTCGGGAGTCCAACTGAACATTTTCGCGTCTTTGTTTAGGTATTTAACTTCACCGCTCGCGATGTTCGCTGTCCAAATTGCTTGTTCCTCGCCTAGACTTCCGTTGATGAAGTCGTATGACACTTCATAGAGTCTCGGACTCTTTGCTTCTGCGGCCCATCCTCTTCCGGCTTTCAGTCCGGGGTCTGACATGAAGCAGTCAACATTAGCCTGAATGTCACCGGTAGAGCGGCCCTCATCCGGCACAGTCAGGATAGCCGCCCTGACTAGGTTGATCGCCGTGGCTCCCGGAGAAATCGGGGGAAAGGATAGCGTCTGGAGATAATCAACAATCTTGGGGCTATCAATAACGTCTGCGTCTGTTTCCTTCAGTATGGGGCCACTCAGCTTCTTTCCATCCTCACCCCCTAAAGCCGTGAGAACTTCGGGAGACTGCCACGCGCTATTGAAGTAGGACTCAAAGTGGACTTTGAATTTGCCCTCCGGGAACGGCTTCAAGCGGTCGTCTACTTCAATGCCTTTCGGCCATCCCTTTCTGGTGAAGCGTGTGTTAGGAACCGAAAGCCAAAGGGGGGCAGAGGCAAACTGTCCACTCTTCACGATAACAGCGTCATCACTCGCCACAACTCTTGCAGCCCCAAGGGGCAGACTCCCGTCCTCCACTTCAACCCACATTTTGAGTCCGTCGGGAAGATTCGTTGTGCCGGATACTACAATTCGCCCATCGTCGGTTCGGGTTGCATGTGCATCAAGAGTCAGTGCGGCAGGCACCGTGTATGCTTTGGCAATCGGAGTTGGGCTCGTGGAGTCTTTACAACCGATAGACACTGTGGACAAGGCCAATGCCGTCAAGGCCCCGAAGGCGACAATCCCGAACATCTTCATGCGTCACACCTCGATAGCTCGCCATTCTAGCTCCTACGCGGCACGCGCGCCATCCCGCTAAAGCGTTTGCTGACAAACGGCCTGGCCCGCCGCACCTGCGCCGCGCCCTGGCTCCCGTGGCACCAGCGCCGGGGGAAAGTATCACCCCGACTCCACCGGCGCGCTGGTGGGGCACAAGGGCAGTTTGTGTCTCCAGTGTGTCTCCAGGAATGGCTATTTTTGGGAAAGCCGCATGGATATTGGCGATTAGCGAGTTTTACACTTTCTGCATTGGAAATAGACGACATTGACTACCAAGGATTGAGTCGCTCGAAGAGGATTATTCCGCGGCGGCGGAAGATATCTCACAGGTGAATCCACCCTGCGCGGATGAAGAAAAGCGATCCGGATGCGACGGCGATCCACAAGAGAACTCCCTGCAAGAGTGGGCGTGGCCCGACCTGCCGGATGGTGTTCATCGAGAGCCCGGTGCCGATAAGGTAGAGGGTTGCTGTGAGACCGATGACGCCCAGGTGTTTCAGTACGGGATACGCGGGTTGGAGAAGATGGACGTAGGTATTGGCGACGGCGGCCAGGCAGAAGAACAGAATGAACCACGGCCAGTGGATGCGCGCTTGGCTCTTCCTGATCGCGGCGGTGCCGAGTGACAAGGGCACGATCCAGAGTGCGCGGGCCAGCTTGACCGTTGTTCCCACAGCCAGCGCCAGCGCGCCAAACTTTGCCGCGGCGCCCACAACCGAACTTGTGTCGTGGATGGCCAATGCCGACCACAGGCCGAATTGGGTTTGCGACATGTGAAGCCTTGACCCGATGATGGGGAACGCGATCAGTGCAATCGAGTTGAGGATAAAGATTGTGCCCAGCGAAACCGCGATCTCTTCTTCGTCGGCGCCGGTGATGGGCGAAATTGCCGCGATGGCGCTACCTCCGCAGATCGCTGTGCCGGTCGAGATGAGGTAAGAAGTGGTCGCTTTGACGCGCAGGAGCTTGCCGAGCGCCCAGCCGAAAACGAGGACGAAGGTAATGCTGCAAGCCGTGTAAAGAAATCCCGAGCGGCCCGCCAGCAGCACCTGGCGCAGATTCATTCCAAATCCGAGTCCGACGACCGAAAGTTGCAGCAATAGTTTCGATCCACGCCGCGCGCCGGCATGGAACGGGTGCGCGAAGCTGAATCCGAACGCAATGCCAGCGGCCAGCGCGACCGGCGGAGAGAGCAGGCCGCTTGCCGCGAGAATCAAACCAGCGATAAAAAGCATTTTAGACACACATCTAGTGTGTGTCGCAGGCGGCTCTCAGGTCCAAGGAGAAACTCTGATGCCACATAAGTTCGGCTTATTTGCGTTTGGCGGGGTCGGTATGCGCGGGCCTGTTTCTGCGTTTTGGTCCGGTGTTTGCCAGCACAAAATTGCGAAACTCGGCGGCCAGTCCCGATAATTTGGGGCCCTTGGGTGAAATCATCAGGAAGTGGCGGGGAAAGCGAATCCCTTTGATCTCGACGATTCTGAACGCAGGTCCCAGGCGGGCGTCCTTGGCGATGGCCCAGCGGGAAACAAAGCCCACGCCAAAACCGGCCGCCACGGCCGATTTGATAGCTTCGGTTGAATCGAGTTCCATGACCACGTTGAGCGAGCTGCGCCGGATGTGATGACGCTCGAGGGCCCGTTCTACGATGTGCCGCGTGCCTGAGCCGCGCTCCCGCATCAGCAAGTGCGCTGTGGCCAGAGCAGCGGGCGCGATTTCCGCCTGCTCGGCCCATTCGTGGGCGGCGGGGGCCAGCAGCACGAGCTCGTCTTCGAGGAAAGGCGCCAGCGTGAGATCGCGACTGCGCGGCGGCCCTTCAATGAATCCCAATGCGACCTTCTCTTCCGCAACGGCTGTAACAATCTGTTCTGTGTTGTTGCTCATCAGCGTGACATGCACGCGCGGGTGCGCCGAGCAAAACTCGCTCAGCAGGCGAGGCAGCACGTATTGCGCAATCGTGGTTGAAGCGCCCAGTGTCAGCGTGCCGGAATGCGTTCCGCTGAAGGCAGTGGTGGCATGTCTCGCTTCGCGCAAAAGGCGGCGGCTTTGCTCGGCATACTTCAGGAGCGTTGCACCGGCAAGCGTGAGCTTCACCTGGGAGCCGGAGCGGTCGAACAGGACGACGCCAAGTTCCTCCTCAAGAGCCTTGATCTGGAGGCTGACTGCGGGCTGCGAAAGATAGAGTTCTTCCGCTGCTTTGCGAAAGCTTAGCTGTTCCGCGACCTTGCGGAAAACGGTGAGCCTGAAGTTTTCGAGCGAGGTCATAGCACTCATTAGAACATCGGCATGCAGGCCATCGGAGATTACCTTCCGAAGCCGAAAGGAACTCGCCTGCGTGGGAAGGCGACTAAGCGAGCCGGCCACCCACGCGAATTATTCGCCGTAAGGAACCCAGATGTTTTTCACCTGCGTGGCGTGCTGCAGGAACCAACGGCCTTCAGTCTGCGCGGGATTGAACCAGTCGTATTCGTGGCCGTCGTTGGTCCAGACCTGCTTCATGTTGCCGATAGAGGCGGCGCGGACCGCGTCGGCTTCCTCATTGCTGCGGAAGCACCAGATGGCCTCAATGCCGTCGTGCTCGGCGAGGGTCTTCGCCAGCTCCACGGGATGGCCGGCGACAAGATTCACAACGCCGGCGGGCACGTCGCTGGTGTCGAGCAATTGATAGAGGTCGCCGATGATGAGCGGATAGCGATCTGAAGGCACGGCGACGACAGTGTTGCCCACGGCGATGGCCGGCAGCACCAGCGAGAGCAGGCCGAGCAGCGGCGCTTCAGACGGCGCAAGAATTCCAATGGCGCCGACGGCTTCGGGCATGGCGATGGTGATGTTGCGACCCGGCGGATGATGAACGACGCCTTCGTATTTGTCGGCCCACGCGGCATAGGTGAAGATGCGCTCAATGGAGAGATCGACTTCAACGGCCGCCTGGACTTCGCTCGGGACATTACTCAGGTGTGTGCCGACGGCGCGCGCGAGACGATGCGCGATTTCGTCGCGGCGCTGGATCATATTTTCGGCGAGGAAGTAGAGGATCTGCGCACGGTTGTGCGCTGAAGTTCTCGCCCAGCCGGCGGCGTTGCGGGCGGCTTCGACCGCGTTGCGAATGTCTTTGCGGTTGCCGAGCGGCGCTTCGGCGAGCAGTTCGCCGTCGCGCCCGTAGACCGGGAACGAGTAGCCGGAGTCGGGTCGCGCCTGCTTGCCGCCGATGTACTGCTTGACGGTGCGGTCGATTCCTGAAGTGATAAGCGGGATTGTGTTTTCCTCCGGGGCGTCGGTTTCGCCGGAAGCGTCGATTTCAGGAGCGTTGGGGTCCGAAGCATTGGGGCGAGCCGCTTTCGCCGGGGAAGCCGGAAGCGCGTGCAGCCACTTCGGCGTCAGGTACTCGAGCACGCCTTCGCGCCCCCCTTCGCGTCCGTAACCGGATTCGCGATAGCCGCCGAATCCGCAGGCTGCGTCGAATTGATTGGTGCAGTTGACCCAGACGACTCCGGCCTTCACCTGCGAGGCAAGGTCGAGCGCAACGTTGATGTTCTCGCTCCAGATGCTCGCGGCGAGGCCATAGATGGTGTTGTTGGCCAGCTCTGCGGCTTCGGCTGGAGTGCGGAAGGTCATGGCAACCAGAACGGGCCCGAAGATTTCTTCCTGGACCACCGTCGCCGCAGGATGAACGTCCGTGAGCAGCGTGGGCGGGAAGAAGCAGCCCTTCTCCGGCAGAGGATTGCTCGGCTGCCAGCAGCGCGCGCCCTCGGCCACGCCGGCGTCGACCATTTTGCGGATGGACTCAAGCTGCACCGGCGACACAATTGCTCCGATGTCGATGGCTTTGTCGAGCGGAGGTCCCACGCGCAGCGATTCCATGCGGGCGCGAACCTTGGTGTAGAGCGTCTCGGCCACGCGCTCCTGCACCAGCAGCCGCGAGCCCGCGCAGCACACCTGGCCCTGGTTAAACCAGATTGCGTCGACCAGGCCTTCAACAGCCGAGTCGAGATCGGCGTCGTCGAAGACGACGAAAGGCGATTTGCCGCCAAGCTCGAGCGAGAGCTTTTTCGTGGAGTTGGCCGTCGCTTTGCGGATCGTCCGACCGACTTCGGTCGAGCCGGTAAAGGCGACTTTGTCGATGCCCGGGTGCTCGATGAGCGCCTGACCGGTCTTTGCGTCGCAGGTGAGAACGTTAAGCACGCCCGGAGGCAGACCGACTTCCATGGCGAGCTCAGCAAATGCGAGCGCAGTGAGCGGCGTGTATTTTGCCGGCTTGATGACCACAGTGTTGCCCGCGGCCAGCGCCGGAGCTACTTTCCAGGCAAACATCAGCAGCGGAAAGTTCCACGGAATGATCTGGCCGACGACGCCGCAAGCCTGGTAGTTGGGAAATTCGGACTCAAGAAGCTGCGCCCAGCCTGCGTGATGATAGAAGTGGCGCGCGACCAGCGGAATGTCGATGTCGCGGCTTTCGCGGATCGGTTTGCCGTTGTCCATCGTTTCGAGAACAGCGAGGCGGCGCGAATGCTTTTGCACTTGGCGAGCGAGAGCATAGAGATAGCGTGCACGCTCGTGGCCGCTCAGGGCCTGCCAAGCGGGAAGAGCTTTGCGCGCGGCGGAGACGGCGGCTTCAACGTCGGCCGTGTTGCCCTTGGCAACCTCGGCGAGCGTGTCACCGGTGGAAGGATCGCTGGTGGTCTGGTACTCGCCGCTTGCGGGCTTTACCCAGGCACCGCCGATGAATTCTTCAAAGCGGCGGTGGTGCCGCTCGAGCCATTGCACCGCTTCTTTGGGATCTTCAGGCGCGGCTCCGTACTCCATGGTGTAGAACTTTTCCGCAATGCTCACAGCGTCTCCTTCTGATCCTCAGCAAGCTTTCAGGCAATGGGATGACGGTACGTGGCCGAATAGCGCCCAGTTAAATGATGCTCCAGTTGGCGCTCGATATCGCCCAACATTCCGCTGGCGCCGAACCGAAAGAGTGACGGCTCGAGCCATGGCCGGCCCAGCTCATCCTTCATCATCGCCAGCCAGTCCGTCGCCTGCTTTGCAGTTCGAATGCCGCCCGCCGGCTTGAACCCGACCGCACTGCCTGTGCGCTCGGCGTAGTCGCGAATGCAGCGCACCATCACCAGCGAGACAGGCATCGTGGCGTTGACGCTCTCCTTGCCTGTCGATGTCTTGATGAAATCCGCTCCGGCCATCATCGCTACCCAACTGGCGCGCGCTACGTTGCGCAGCGTCATCAGATCGCCGGTGCCCAGGATGGCCTTCAAATGCGCCGGCCCTGCGGCCTGCTTGAATGCCGCAACCTCGTCGTAGAGCGCCTGCCACTCGCCGTTGAAGACGTGGGCGCGGGTAATCACGATGTCGATCTCCTGCGCGCCGGCCTCCACGCTGCGGTGAATTTCTTCCACGCGCTCGGCGAGTGGCGATAGGCCCGCGGGGAATCCGGCCGAAACTGCTGCGACGGGAATGCCCGAGCCTTCGAGCGCCTTCACCGCTGTCTCAACAAACGCGTGATAGACGCATACCGCGCCGACCGTGAGATGCAGATCCTCAATGCCAAGGCCTTCAACGATGTGGCGCTGGAGCGGATTGCGCGCCTTGGCGCAGAGACGCCGCACGCGGTCAGCCGTGTCGTCGCCGCTCAGGGTGGTCAGGTCCATGCACGCAATGGCGCGCAGCAGCCATGCCGCCTGCGTTTCCTTCTTCACGGTGCGCCGTGCAACATGGGTCGCCGCGCGCCGCTCCACTGCGCTGGTGTTCACGCGCACGCCTTCAACCCAATCAAGATTGAGCGGGATGCGCCGGTTGGCTTCAAGAGTGCGCCCATTCAGGACGACGGGGATGGGCTGCACGGTGTGCGGCGTGTTGTTTGTGGAGGTGATGGGTTGGAGGGCCATGGAAGTGACTCCGCAAAAGGGCTGAAGAGCTGAATTCAGCGAAAAAAGACGAGCTCCTCGCCTTCAGGTGGAGGAGCCCGAGTAGAAGTGAAGGATAAATCTCTCGCAGCCGCAAAGCAAACGGCGAATCGCCTGCTGGACACCCAGGTCATCGAGTCGCGGGCCGGTCACCATTTGAAGCGCAGAAGCGAAACGGCCTGGCGAGAGAGAGACGTTTCGATGATCACAGTGCCGTGGTCCACGTCGAGCCAAGTTGGAGAGGTGAGGAGCTGCAATTGGCCGGCTTGCTTGAGGTCGGCGTATTGCTCCGGCGTCGGCGACCCGGGTGAGCCCATGTTCTTCCATGCGGTGGAGGCGTTGCTGTGCGTCTCGTCGATCCGGTAGTGCTCGAGCAGTACTTTCTTTACGCCGGCCGGTATTCCCGTGACGGTGACGCGCACCTCCGCGTCTGGCGCGGACACGTCGTCATCGTGATAGTTCCAGACCATGACGGCGGCTTCACGATCGGCTTTTGTGGCAAACGCGTCCACGTCTGACGCCTGGCGCACACCCGATGCGACAAGATCATCGAGCGGAACGGCGCCGGTGCTAGCGGTCATCACGTGATCACCGGACATCAGGCCCGCCATGCGGAAGAGGTTGAGGATGGGTTTGTCGACGCCGTTGGTCGCGAGCGTTCGAAATCCCTCGAAGTAGTTTTTGTTTTCGAACTCAAAGGACCAGGAAAGCATCGCGATCAAATTCACTTTTGCTTCGTCTTGCAGCTCGAAGAGTGCCTTCAAGGCTGTTGCGGTATAGCTCGCATAGAGCGGCCCATTGCGGTAGGCATTGGCTGGATTGTCTTTTATCGAGCAGGCTGCGCAGCCTTCGGGATCGGCTTCGCTCAGGATGATCGGCAGACGGCGAAACTGTGGGAATTCCGCGACGATCTGAAATCCCGTTTGCGCTGCCCGCAGCTCGTTGGAGAGGCCCATCCGCATGTGGCCGTCGACCAGGGTGGTGTGGCCTTTGGGATGAAACGAGATGAAGTCGAGCGGGATTGGTTTGCCGTCAGCCGCGCTTTTGTCGTGGAGACAATGTTGCAGAAAGCGATCGAGGAAAGCGCTGGCCTTGGCGTTACCCGGCCCCGTGGTCCCCGGCCCGCCGACTTTGGCGTCGGGCAGCGCGGCCCTCACGCCTGCGACGGCAAAGTCGTAGAGCTTGAAATACTCTTCGGGCGTGCCATGCCAATAGGCAATGTCCGGCTCATTCCAGACTTCGAAGTACCAGGTGCTCACCTGCTGGCGGCCGTAGCGCTCGACAAGATGTTCGGTGAATTTGCGCACCAACTCGCCCCACATTTTGTAGTCCCTCGGCGGATTATTCGATGCGCCGCCCATCGTTGGCTTGGGATAGTGGAGCTGGTATTCGGCGATGCCCGGAACCGCTGCGGCCAAGTCTCTGGGCATGAATCCCAGTTCCACCATCGGCCGGATACCGGCCTTCTGGAACGCGTCGAATGTCTGGTCAGTGATGGTGAAGTCGTAGACCGGTCTCCCATCCTTGTCGAGGCTGAAGACGTTCGACGAACTCCACTTGAGCTCGGGCACGCCGCTGCCTGAAGTCAAAAGATGGTGAGTGCGAATGTAGACAGGCGCCGGGCTCAGATCGTGCAACTCGCCGAGTAATTGCTTGCCGTATTTCATGGTGGTGTAGTTGGACTCGTCGTAGCCAAACCAACTGGAAATCGGTTTGTAACTGCCCACCGGTTTGGCGAGGTCGACCTTGATCGACACCGGATTTGTTAGCGGCGTCTGGCCTGCGGCGGCTGCGGCACAGATCAGCAACACTGACGCCTTCATCATCAGGTTTTGCCTCTTCATTCGAACACCCGCTACGGCTTGAGCACCGTCAATCCGGGGACGGCTGCGAAACGCTTCGTGTTGAAGGTGACGATTGCGGCACCCGATTCCTTGGCGGTTGCCGCGAGCATCAGGTCGTGCGGGCTCATTCTCTGGTTTGCGGTCTCGACGTCGGCCCACAGGCGCGCATGTTCAACCGCTGCCTTCTCAGTGTAAGGAGCGACTTCAAATACTGTGAGCACGCTTTGCAGGTACTTCTGCCGCCGAGCACGGTGAACGCCGCTGGCCCGCTCCACGCTTCGCCATAATTCAGCCACCGTGATGGCCGCGAGCTTGATCTCCTCGTCGGGATGCGAACGAAGCCATGGATCGAGGTCGAAAGACTTTCGCTCGGCCTGAATGATCACATCGGCATCGATCAGAAACGCCACGGCCTCACCTGCGGCTGCAGCGATCCGCGCGCCTGTTCCAGATCGTGCAGCCAGGAAGTGGCTTCTTCTTCGCCGACGTGGACGCCTTCCACGGCCTTCTGGAATGCCGCGGCTAGCTCACGTCCTTTGGGGGGCTCCGATTCTCCGGGCTCGATGCGTGCCACGGGCGCACCGCCCCTCAGCAAGATGAAGCTTGTGCCTTGGTAACGCGCACGATTCACGCAGTCAGCAAAGTTCCGCGAAGCTTCTGTTACGCTGATCGAAACCGGATCCATGGAGTCAGATTATCAGATTTTTTGGACCTACAAACGGCTCCAGGCTTCGATCGGGCTCATTCGGCCGCAAATCGCTCCATCAGGGCGTCGAAGTCCTCAAGGCGCGCGTATTCAATGATGACTTTGCCGCGGCCGTTGTGGTCCTCGATTGTGACTTTGAGGCCAAGGGCTCGCTGCAGTTGCTCCTGAGCATCGCGAACGTTGGGATCAACTTGGGGTGCGGGCTTGGGTCCCTTCTTCGACTTGCGGCTGGGGTCGATGAGCTCCTGGACGTAACTCTCCGTCTGGCGAACAGAAAGCGAACGATCGACCACCCGTTGCGCTGCAGTCTCCATCTCCTCGGCATGGTCAAACGCGAGGAGCGCACGTGCGTGGCCGAAGGTCAGCTCTCCGGACTCGACACGGGCCTGAACGGACGACGGCAGCTTGAGCAAGCGAAGAAAGTTGGATACGGTGGCGCGGTCCTTGCCGGTGCGCTGCGCCATCTGCTCCTGGGTCATGTGGAACTCGCGCGAGAGCCGCTCGAAGGCTCGCGCCTGCTCCATCGGGTTCAGGTCCGCGCGCTGGAGATTCTCGACGATGGTGATTTCCATCGCCTGCTCGTCTGAGACTTGGCGGAGGATGGCTGGGACGGTCGTCTTGCCGGCAATCTGCGAGGCGCGCCAACGGCGCTCGCCGGCAATCAACTGAAAGCGGCCGCCTGCGAGGGGGCGAACCAGGACCGGTTGCACGACGCCGTTGGCTGCAATGGAGGCAGCCAGCTCGGCGAGTTGCTCTTGGTTGACCTGCGAGCGCGTCTGGAAGGGATTGTGGTCGATCAGGTCGAGAGGAATCTCGCGTGGCCTTCCTCCCTCGGTTTCGGGAGCTGGAGAGGCCTGTGCTCGCGGCAGCAGAGAGTCAAGGCCTTTGCCGAGTGCGCGGCGCTTGGGGTCAATGGCGGCTGTAGTCATGGTGCTGAAACCTCAAGGGATAGTAAATGAAACAAAGCGATTGAACTCCGGATTTGATTGCCTGATTGGATCGCTGACGACCGGTCACGTATAGGGCCAGAATGTGCCCTTGATTTTCGGAGGGTCGTCTGCCATTGCCCGCCGTTCCGCGGCGCGGGGGCTCTCCATCTGATTGCGAGCCAGGAACTCCGAAGCCATTTCGAAGTATGCTTCGGCGCCTCGGGAACGCGAGTCGTACAAAGCGACGGGCTTACCGTGGCTGGGCGCCTCTGCCAGGCGGACGTTGCGGGGAATGACGGTTTTATAGATGATCTCGCGGAAGTGCTCGCGGAGAGTCTGAGTGACTTGCTGGGCGAGGTTGGTGCGGTCGTCGTACATGGTCAACAGGACGCCCTCGATGGCGAGGTTGGGATTGTAGGCGGAGCGCACGCGTTCAAGGGTCGATATCAGCTCCGAGATGCCCTCGAGGGCGAAGTATTCGGCCTGCATCGGTACGATGAGGGTTTCCGCGGCAGAGAGGACGTTCAACGTGAGCAGATCGAGTGCGGGTGGGCAATCGAGAAAGATGAGCTCGTAACTGTCCTTGATGGGTTCAAGGCTGGCGCGAAGGCGGGTGGCTCGATCCTCCGCGGAAGCCAGCTCAATGTTCGCGCCGGTGAGGTTCTTCGATCCGGGCAGGAGCGAAAGGCCATCGACTTCAGTGGTGAGAATGACCTGTTCCGCGAGGCTGTCGCCCATGAGGACGTCGTAGACAGAGTGGCGGCTATCGTCACGTTGAAGACCGAGGCCCGAGGAAGCGTTGGCTTGGGGATCGCAATCGACGAGGAGGATTTTGAGGCCTTCGAGCGCGAGGCAGGCAGATAGATTGATGGCCGTTGTGGTTTTGCCCACGCCTCCCTTTTGGTTCACGAGACCGACGATCTTACCCATGGCATTCCAGAGTAAAACGACAGTGGGTTCGAGCGTTTGGACTTGCGTTGTGGGAAACGGGGCGAAGTTGTGGAAAGCGGCTATGAGCCGTTTGCGGGGTTGGGGAGCAACTCGTTGGGTTGGAAGAGGTTTGGGCGAGGGCGTGCGGTGAGGGCCGGAGGGACAGAAAAAATGGCTGGTGGTGGAAAACTCACCGTAAGCGGGGTTTGTTTCGCGTGCGCCGCTGGGTGGGTTCCATTTTGGGCCTTTGCCCGATTTGGGCCTGTTGGGCGGGATGTTCCACGTGGAACGATTGGGCTTTGGCTCCCGGCTTTGGTCTCAAGCTGTGGCATGTTCCACGTGGAACACGCCGGGGAAAGACGAGGCCGACGCCGCAGAGCCACCGGGGTATGCGGGCCTTCCACCCCAACGACGAAGACCCGTCGCTGGGGACCCCGGTGTAGGCCCGCACGACAGCCGGTCAGAGACCGGCGCTACGGCTTCCGGGCCGGGTGAGCGAGACTAGGGACAGACGGGCAAAATGGGGCTAGTTTGGGGTGATTTGGGGCCGTTTTAGGGCCGTTTCACCAACAAATTTCAACAAAAATCGATAAAAATCGGAACGGATTTTTGGGCTGTTTTGTTGATGCTGAAGGAGTTATAGTCAAAAAATGGCATTGGAGGTGTAAAAAATCACTTGTTTTCCGTTTTTGCCACCTAAAGGGGCCCCGGACCAGTCCCCAAAAACGCCAAGAACCGAGCCGTGGCTGGGGCGCGATCGGTGCGTCGCGCGTAGTTCCGGTTCGATGCATATGGGGCAAGTATGCGCCGAAAGCAGGAAATGATCGGCAAAGTTCGCGAATCTTTTTGCGAAGTGTTTTCAGAGGGTTGAGGCGGGAGAGTGGGGGCTGGGGCTTGACTCAAGCGGGACCGCTGACTTGGGACACCGGAGAGTAAACTCTGATTGGAATCCAGAAAGAAGGTAAGAATGGATCTCCCGAACGCCTTTATCGGCAAAATCACCCCTCCCAGAGACAAAGAAGTGACCGCCAAGCTCGGGCCAGCCTCCGCAGCCTGGATGGAACTGATCACTTGGCTCAATGAAAAGGGAATCGCCTGCGGGGAATGGAAGTCAGTTTCTCCAAAGAAGTACGGCTGGGCTCTCCGCCCATCGATCAAGAAGCGCACGATTCTCTACCTCGGCCCATGCGACGGATGCTTCCGCGCCAGCTTTGTTCTTGGCGATAGGGCTGTAGCTGCGGCGCGCGCCAGCGACCTGCCGAAGGCTGTTCTCAAGGAGATTGCCGAGGCAACGCGCTACGCCGAAGGCACTGGCATCCGTTTCTTGGTGCGCGCGACCAAGGATCTGGCGCCGATCAAGAAACTCGTCGGAATTAAGCTTGCGAACTGATACTCCGACCTAAAGCTAGAATGCGGCTCTCGCTGGCGGGCAGACGGACGGGCGAATCCCAGCGGAATTGTTCGCCGGCGGCCAACTGAAGCTCGGCGAGTCCTGCATCCGTAGTCATGAGCGCCAGCCAGCCGTCGGGCGCAACGAACTTGACCGCGGCGGCAACCGCCTGGGGCATTCGTTCAACCGCCCGCAAAACCACGCAATTGAAGACGGTACGGAGCGCTTCGGCGCGATCGGGATGGACCTTTGCCTGAATTCCCAGGACGCGGACTGCCTCCTGCAGGAAAGCAGCTTTCTTGCCTTGCGACTCGGCCAGCGTTACGGCGATTCGCGGGCGGCAGAGAGCAATGGGAATTCCTGGCAGGCCACCGCCAGAACCAAAATCGAGCAATGTAGCGACCTCTCGCGGTAGCCAGCGAGCAACTGAAATTGATTCAATGATATGGCGCGATAGAATGCCATCCTCGTCGCGAACGGAACTGAGGTTGATCCTCGCGTTCCAGCGAACAAAGAGCGAAAGATAAACATCGAATTGGCGGGCAGTCTGATCGTTCAGCGGCTCAAGGCCCGCCTTTTGCAGCAGATCATTGAGCCTCGAATCTGGGAGCCGAGAGCCTGCGCCTTCCGCTGTCATCGGTCGATATTCGCTTTCGGGGGTTGCGCTTTCCGGGGCTTCTCTTCGGGGGTCCCGCTTTCGAGAGCGTCTGCCTGGGGAGTTTGCCACGCGGCAGCGGCCTGCACAAACGCGGAAAAAATCGCGCGCGAGAATTCGCTTTGCTCACAGGTGCGCTCGGGATGCCACTGCACGCCGACGACAAAGTGATCCGGCGCATCGAGCTCAACCGCTTCGATGACTCCATCGACAGGCGAGACCGCTGCTACGCGCAGATTGTCACCCGCAGTCCGAATAGCCTGATGGTGGCTCGAGTTCACCTGCGCCTGCGATTCGCCGGCGTGCGCCAGAATTTCAGTCAGTCGCGAGCCCTGTGCAAGCTGGACCGGATGCGCCTCAACCACATCGCGGCCGGGCCGGTGATTGACTGGAGTTTTCAAATCCTGAATGAGCGAACCGCCGCGCCACACGTTCAGCGTCTGCGTGCCGTGGCAAATGGCGAGGATGGGCTTGCGAAGATTGAACGCATCCTGCAAGAGCAGTTCGTCGGCCGCGGCGCGCGCAGGATCGTCGGATGCGCATTCCGGCACGGGCGTTTCGCCGTAGCGCTGCGGGTCCACGTCGTGACCGCTACCCGGCAGCAGAACGCCCTGTACGGACGCGAGCAGTCTAGCGACCTGCTCCTGAGTCTCATGCAGCGACACCACGACAGGCTCCGCGCCTGCGGCTTTGACCGCGGCAATATATTGCGGCAGAGCGCGTTGGTTATATTCAGGATCGTCGCTTGTGGGCTCGGGAATGGCAATGCGCACGGGCATGGACCCAGTGTAAAGGCAGCGTGCTTCCCACCCTAAACGCGAAGTGCGCGTTTAGGGTAGGGCGCGAATTCTCCGTGGCGCGTATTTGACCGGTGAACAGCACAATCCACGCCGAAAACCTGCGGGATATTGATCAACCGGTAACTGACGGTTTACCGGTCATCGGGAACTTACGGAGCGGCGGGCGCGTAGTGATTGCTGCGGCGGATCGTCCGCGAAAAATCCTGGCTTGGGAAGAGGGTGTTTTGTTGAATCCGATAGAAGAAGGCCGCGCTCCGGCTTGGTTCAATGTAGTTGCTTTGCTGGTATCGCTGATGGCTGGCGCTGCCGTGTTCCTTCCTTTCGCAGTCAATACTTCGCCTTGGGACGCCGCAATACTCAGGGTTCCCGGCGATCAGGGGAACTGGTGGCACTTGCTCGTTGGAGCGCCATTCTTTCTTGCATTTCCGATGATTTGGCTTCGTTTGCGGTCGCTAGGTTCGAAACATCTTTCCACTTCTGTGGGAAGGCGCTTGATCTGGGCCGCCGTTGCCCTGTCGATTTGCGGCACGATTTTGGTGGAGGCGCCAGTTCTCCTGCGTCTCGGGAACCTCTCCAATATGCCCACAGGACGATGGCTTTCTATGACCTGTCCGGCTTTCGGAGTCATGATCGCCTGCGCGGCGCTCCTGATTCTGCGACGCAACCAAATCTTTCCAACTCGCGCCTGTTTTGTGGGCCTTAACGCTGCGTACCTGGCCAACGCGGCAATTTGCCTGGTTCTCTATGCTCCGATGCAAACCTCCGGGTGGTTCGTAGTCATGGCGGTCGCATCGTTCATAACCCTCGAGCTTGTCTGGATCTTCATCCAGAGTTTTAGAGTGTGACTTAGCTTGAGGCGGGGTGGGCGAGCATTGTTTCGATTGCGGCGCGGACTTGCGCAGTCAACTCGCCGTTCTGGCGCACGGTCATTCCTTTGGTATCGATGGGTTCGCCGACGTGCACTGTGAGTTTAGAGGGATAGAAGTGCCTGGCGTGAATGGGCAGCAGATCGAAGACACCGCTGAGCGAGATGGGAACGAGCGGCACCTGAGCACGGATGGCGAGGTAGGCTGCGCCGGGGAGGAACGGCCGCAATGCGCCGGTCGAGGTGCGGCCACCCTCAGGAAACACGAAAAGCGGCATGCCCGCGCGCAACGCCTTCACTGCGCCGCCGAGGCTGGAGAGCGTCGCATGCGGATTTTCGAGGTCGATGGGCATTTGGCCGGAACGACCGAGATACCAGCCGATCATGGGCCACTGCCAGAGATCTTTTTTAGCCAGGATGCGGAACTGGAACGGCAGGGAACCAAAGATGACAGGCGTGTCCATATACGAGGTGTGGTTCGAAGCGTAGACCGCGACGGGGAATTTGTGGAAGTTTTCCGCGCCTTCGATTTTGAGCCGCGAGAGCGAAAGGCGCACAAAGTTGCGTCCCCAGAAATGCGCAATGCGATGCTGCATGCGGCCCTTCTTGTCGACCACAGAGACAAGAAACGCGGTAGATGCGCAAACCGCAGTGAGCAGCAGCATGAGCGGACCTTGCAATCCGTAGGTGAGCCCGACGTAGAAGCGGGGAAGCGGGTTGGGGCGCGGGCTCATGACGATTCGCTTTTTCCAGATAACAGTTTGCCGCGCGCCTCGCCGACAAGATACACCGATCCAGAGACGACGGCCACGCCGCCGGCTGCGCGGTCTTTGGCCATTTCGAGAGCATTGCTCGCCGAATCTGCCGCAACCGCCGGCGTTCCTGTTGCCGCGGCGGCAGCCAGCAGATCGTCGAGGACCGCGGCGCGCGCCGTGTGGATGGGCGCAACGATCACCTCGTCGAAAAGAGGAAAGAGGATCTGAGCCATTTCGTCGAGAGGCTTGTCGCGCAGGCAACTGAAGACAAGCACGCGCGGCTTGTGAACTTCGAGGATGCCTCGGATGCCCGCCCGCAGCGCCCATGCACCGGCGGGATTGTGCGCAACGTCGAGGATCCACTCAACACGGTTCTTTGTGATGCGTTCCAGCCGTCCTGGCCAGCGCGTGCGGCGGATCCCATTTTCAATTGCAGCGGGCGTGATGGGAAAACCGTGGTGCTCTGCGAGCTCGATCGCCGCGGCAATGGCGAGGGCGACGTTCCGCTGCTGATGAGCGCCTGCCAGCGGCGAATCGACCTTGATCGCGGCTCCGAATGCCTCAACTGTGTACGAGGCGCTTGTTTCTGCGGCAGGCACGTAGGGAACCGCGCTGATTCCGCACACGCCCAGCTCGGTGGCGACCTCGCCAAGGACCTGGTTCGCCTCAGGGTGCTGCGGCAGCGTGATCATGGTTCCACTGGGGCGCAGGATTCCGGCCTTTTCGCGAGCGATGGCAGAGATGGTGGGGCCAAGCCACTCCATGTGGTCGAGCGAGATGTCGGTGACGATCGAGAGCAGGGGGTTGACTACGTTGGTGGCATCGAGGCGTCCGCCCATGCCCACTTCGAGAACGGCTACGTCCACTTTGTTCTCGGCAAAATAGAGGAAGGCCAAAGCTGTGAGGATCTCAAAGTAGCTGGGCAGTTGCGGCAGCCGCCCGGCAAGGAACAGTTGCTGGCCCGCATCGTGCACACGGAAGTAGAGGCGGGCGAAGTCTGCGTCCGCGATCTCCTGATCGCCAATCCGGATGCGTTCATTGGGCCTCTCCAGGTGCGGCGAGGTGTAGAGCCCTGTTCGCCGGCCTGCTTCCGAGACGATTGATGCGAGTGTTGCGGCTGTCGAGCCTTTGCCGTTGGTGCCCGCAATGAGCATTGCCGGGAACTGCGTTTGCGGGTTGTCGAGGGCGTTGAGCAGGATGCGGACCTCGTCGAGCGAGAAGCGGCGCCGCGGCTGTCCTGGTCTCGCGTAGAGCTCCGGCGCCAGAGAATTCAGTTGGTCTATAGCTGCTTTGTAAGACATGGCTGCTGCGTAGGACATGAACACACTAGTATAAGAGCACTCAATGACCAAACCGCTCAGCGTTTGGTCTTCCGCGCCGGCATCTGAGTGACTTTATTTGATGTTCGCTCGCCAATCGGAACTTCGGGGACCATGGCCCGAATTTGGTCCTTGGTTTTGCCTTCTGTGCTTTCTAGGAAATGCCACAGGGCGTCGACAAGAATGTCATTTGTGGTTGTTCGCTTGTCCTTCTTTCCCCGACGCACCTCGCTAATCCACCTGATGGCTGCCCGGTCCTCGGCTGTCAGGCAAACTGAGGTCCGTTGGGCTTCCGGCGGGATGTGCTTTTCTCTCGGACTCATGGGCAAATTAGCTGTTGACTGCATTATCGCATTAGAGCATTATTACGTAATAGTGTAATAGCGCGGCTACGCTAGGCCGAGGCCATCATTAGGGAAAAGAACCGCGTCATAACTGTTTGGAGAGGATCACGATGGTCCCCACTGCCGAATTCGAGACCGAGCTCCAAGTGTTCGAGCAACACCGAGAAGAGTGGTCGCAGGCAAACCTCGGCAAGTATGTCGTCATCCAAGGCGGTCGTTATTTGGATCAGTTCTTCGACGCCTACGAGGACGCTTTCCGAGCCGGCTTGCGGGAGTTTGGCGTTAGCCAGAACTTTCTGATCAAGCAGATCTGGATCACTGAACCGATCTACTTTGTTGCCTAGAATGGCCCCACTCCAGGTCTATTGGAACCCGTTCGACCCAGCTGACCCAGGTCCCTGCCTGAAGGTAATTGTGATGAATACCCGCGATTACATTGAGGCTGGGCGCGCTATCGGGCTGGAATACCCTGAGCCTCATGCGATAACCGCACTTATCGATACCGGCTCGCCTTTCACGATAATCAGCAGGACATTCGCGACTAACTGGAAGCTCGTTCAAACTGGTGCTCGCAGTCCCATCCGGACCATGGGGGGAGACTTTCTCTGCGATGAATATTCGGGTTTAATAAGTTTCCCTGGTTCAAACCTGCCACGAATAGAGATTTTGCGAATCCGTGGCGTCGACTTTAACAGAGAGCCGTTCTACTCTTGCATCATTGGAAGAGATATTCTCAAGAACTGGGATATTCGATTCAATGGACGCGCCAAGTGCGTAACGATTGCTGCTTGATCAGCCCTTGCGCTGAGGTGCGATCATGTGGAATACGCCGCACCCCTAATAGGCTCAATACATTATTGTTCTCCGGGGCATTCACACAACCTCAACACATTCCACAGGCGGTTCCAGGGCTGCTGTGGGAGGAGTGGGAAACATGCGCGCGATTCGGCTTAAGCGAACTCGTTTTCCGGCTTGTTCAATTTGGCGCGCCATGATTTAGGAAACCTGCCCACCACCCAACTCGCTTCCCCTAAGCTACATTGCGCGGATTCCCACTTTTCCGAACACAACTACGGGTACTACGGGTTTATTTATATCTATTCTTCTTACCTAACCACCCCCGTAGAGCCTCAACACAAACAGCGAGGAATTCACCTTACGGAATGCAGCGAGCGAAAGAGGAACTCGGCGACTCTCTAAACGGCAGGCAGCTCGCGGAATTCACAGAATAGGCCCGGTTTTCCACGCGCATATCGTTCACAGGATGACTACAATCGGGATGAAGAAAAGCTGCCGCTTCCGATGACCCGCAAGTTGTTATAGAGTGAGGGCATAGGGCGCGGCTTTCCGAGCAGGGGTGGGGTATGCCGAGTGCCGAAGCCGAAGTTGACAGGCCAGCCGGACGATCAGCGGTCGAGGGGGCAGCGATGGAGATAACCGTAAGCCGCCAGGATCTGGTGAAGGAACTTACAGCGACGCAGAGCGTGGTGGAGCGCAAAACCACGATCCCGATTCTCTCCAACTTTCTGCTGGAGGCCGACCAGGATCGCCTGAATATTACTGCCACCGATCTGGATCAGGCTATCCGCACCAGCGCCGCGGTGAAAGTGAAGAAAGCGGGAGCGTGCACCATCCCGGCGCGCAAGCTTTACGACTACATCAAGCTGCTGCCCGACGGCGACATCTCGATCAAGCTGCTTGAGAACCACTGGGTGCAGATCAGGAGCGGCCGATCCAATACCAAGATGGTCGGCATGGCGCGGGCCAACTATCCGCAGGTGCCCGAGTTTCCGACTGTCGCCTCGACCAGCATCTCTCTTATCTCGCTGCGCACGCTGATTGCACGCACCATCTTCGCCATCTCGAACGAGGAGTCGCGCTACACGCTCAACGGAGCACTGCTGGTCTTGAAGGCCGAGTCGCTGGCTATGGTTGCAACCGACGGCCACCGGCTTTCGTTTGTCGAGAAACCCGGCGAGACTCTTGAGGGCATCAGCGGGGAAAAGCGCGTGTTGATTCCGCGCAAGGCGCTCCAGGAGCTGCAGCAGCTACTGGCCAACTCCGAAGCAGAGAAGGTGGAGTTTGCCGACGATGAGCACACGCTCTTCTTTCGCATTGGTCATCGCACGCTGAGCAGCCGCAAGCTCACCGGACAGTTCCCGAACTTTGAGGCGGTGATGCCGCGCGATAACACGAAGTTTGCCGTGGTGCGCTCGAGCGAGCTCTCCGCAGCGATTCAGCGCGTGGCGCAATTCGCAGACGAGCGCTCCGGCGCGATTCGGATGCGGCTCGAGGACAACGAGCTCAAGGTGAGCGCGAACTCGACGGAGTCAGGCGAGAGCGAAGATACCATCGACACGCCATACTCGTCAGAGGCCATCACAGTCGGCTTCAACTCCGGCTACATTCTCGACTTCCTCAAGGCCCTCGACAACGCGGGCGAGGTTCGCCTGGAGTTCAAGGACGCGCAGTCTGCGGGCCAGATGCGGCCCGAAGATCCAGACGCCGAGTACAAGTACCGCTACGTGCTGATGCCGATGCGCATTTGAAGTGATTCGTTTGCGGGAGTGCTTCCCTCGAAGCCATCCATGACCTCTCGTCTCTCCTTGCTGCTTGCGATGCTGTCGATGGCCGTGGGCCTTCACGCCCAGACCGATGCGGCGTCTCAGGGTCACGCGCGCTTTCAACTTTACGGCGGCTATACTTTCCTTTCCAACTGCTTCAATGGGCTGCCGGGAGCGCGCCGGCCGCTGAACGGCTGGGATGCAACCTTCGCGTTTCCGCAGTGGCGGTTCATCCGATTCAAAGTCGACGTATCGAGCTATCGGGGGACCAACCTCAGCGCGCACGAGAATCTGTATGCCGTCTTGGGCGGCGGGCAATTTACGCGACGCTTCGGCAGAGAGTCCGCTTTTGTCGAGGCACTCGGAGGCGATGGCGGCTTGCCCAGGTACTGGGGACCAAACGGAGCGCCCGGGGAGACAGCCTCGTGGGTATCGGTGGTTGGCGGCGGACTGGACACGCCGATCTCGCGGAGATTCGCCTTCCGCGTCAGTGGCGGCTATCAGTGGTCGAATTTCCAGCTGATCAACAACACGACTAACATCCTCCCGATTCACACCCCCGGCCTGCCCAATAACTTCTGGCGCATTTCGAGCGGGTTGGTATGGGGCTTTTAGAGCGGACACACGCGCGCGAGCCGGAAGCGATTTGAGTGACGGGCAATCCAAGTTGAAAAAGGAATCGGCTGTTACGCAGCCGCCGGGGCCGCGAGGAAGTGCAGGGCGCGGATCAGGTAGGCCTTCAGGGCGTGGCGATGCACGACGGCGTCGAGAAATCCCTTTTCGAGAAGGAACTCCGAGCGCTGGAAACCTTCGGGGAGCTTTTGCCGGATGGTCTGTTCGATGACGCGTGGTCCGGCGAAGCCGATCAACGCACCGGGTTCGGCGATATTGAGATCGCCCAGCATGGCGAAGCTGGCAGTGACGCCTCCGGTGGTGGGGTCGGTGAGCACGCAGATATACGGCACGCGCGCGTCGTCCAGTTGCGCCAGAGCGGTGGAGATCTTAGCCATCTGCATCAGGCTCACTACGCCCTCCATCATGCGCGCCCCGCCTGAAGCGGCCACAACAATCAGCGGCTTCCGCGTCTCTCTCGCTCGGTCAACGGCGCGTGCGATGGTTTCCCCCACGACTGCTCCCATCGACCCGCCGATGAATGCATACTCCATTGCGCTGAGCACCACTTCATGAGGACCCATCTGGCCGACGGCGTTCAGAATGGCATCGTCGAGGCCCGTATCCTGGCGCGCCTTGCGCAGACGTTGCTTGTAGGGCTTCACGTCGGTGAAGTTAAGCGGATCGGTAGAGCGGAGGCCGGTATCTACCAGCGTGTAGCCGGGCTCGAGGAGCGTGTCAATGCGCTCCCGGGCGCTGAGCTTGAAGTGATGCTGGCACTTGGGGCAGACCAGCAGGTTGACCTCAAGATCCTGCTTATAGATGGGTTGGCGGCAGCCGGGGCATTTTACCCAGAGGCCCTCGGTGCGCACGTTCTTCGCGCCCGCTTCGGGCCCGTTGTCCGGCCCGGGACCACCGGCTCCGGAAGAGTACTCGCCGTCCTCGCGCTTAAACCACGACATACCGAACCCAATTGTAAATGGATGGCCCGCAAGCCACGGCCTGACTCTTTTGCGGGTAGTGGGTCAGTTTGACGGAACTTTCCCTCGGGGGCTAAAGCCCAAAATCATTTGCTCAGTTTGTGTACGGGCTGAAGCCCGTACCCTTCAAACTGACCCACTACCCTTTTGCGGCGGAGAAGCCGTTCCACCACGCAGATAAGAGTCGTTACCGTCGATCCAGTCCTGGCGCGGCGGGTTGAAGATGTCGAGCGCGAGCGAGTCTTCGAGCGCGACGACTTCGTGCGGCAGGTCTGGCGGAATACAAAGAATCTCGCCCGCGCGCACGATGACTTCCTTGCCGTCGACCGTGAATTTCAACGCTCCTTCGACCATGTGGCTGATCTGCTCGTGAAAGTGGCGATGCATGGGCACATGCGCGCCCTTCTTCAGTACGATGCGCGCCAGCATGACGTTCGTTCCCACGACATATTGCCGTGTGATCAGCGCGTTCAACGGTTCCGGCTTGATGTCGATCCAGCGAGAGTGCTTGCTTTCCTGCATGGCGCCTCCTTGGTCGGTCAGTGCTCGATACCGCGCTGGTCAATATTCGATACCGCGCTGCGCGAGAATGCCCTTCTGGTAGGCGTGCTTCACTTCGCGCATCTCCGTCACGGTATCGGCCAGTTCCACCAGCAAGGGGTGGGCGTTGCGCCCGGTCAGGATGACGTGCACCATCTCCGGTTTTGCCTTCAGCGCCTCGGCCACCTCAGCCGGATCGAGCATCCCGTAGCTGATGGCGTAGTTAATTTCGTCCAGCACCACCAGATCCCAAGCGCCCGAGTCAATCGCTGCACGTGCTTCCTCCCACGCCGCCCGCACGAGGCGAATGTCTTCTGGATCGGCTTCAGCGCCACCAACCTTCACAAACCCTCGCCCCATTTGCCGAATTACAAAGCTGCCCACGAAGTTCGATCCCAGGGCCTCAACTGCGTCCAGCTCGCCGTAATGCCATGAACCTTTGATGAACTGCAGCACGAGCACTTTCATGCCGCATCCGACGGCGCGCAGTGCCGTGCCCAGGGCCGCGGTGGTCTTGCCTTTGCCGGGGCCGGTGTTGATCAGAATCAGTCCGCGACGAGTGTCTGCCATCTCAGTTCTCAGTTCAGAGTTCACAGTTGCTGGGATCTCGCAATTCGTTGCCCGAGTTCTGCCTTGTTCTGAGAACTGCGAACTAGGAACTGTGAACTGCCTTCAATGCCCTTTGTGGTACGGATGACCCGTGAGAATTGTACATGCGCGATAGATCTGCTCCGCTATCACCAGGCGCGCGAGCTGGTGAGCCAGCGTCATCGGGCCCAGCGAGATCAGCCCACCGCGGCGTTTGCCCAGGGCTCGGGCCTCTTCCGACCACCCGTCCGCCGGCCCGATGGCGAAGATAACATGCTGCGTACCACCATTGCGGCACGCGCCGAGCCAATTTGCCAGCGCCTCAGAGCTCATCTGGCGGCCGCGGCCATCCAGAAGCAGGAGCGCAGGCTCTGTACGGCCGTTTTGCCGGCTGAGCCAATCGAGGAATGCCGTTTCGTTCCTGAAGGCTTCAGTTCCGCAGCGCGCAACCCCAACACAACGCTTGAGATAGTCGCGTACTGGTCCCTCGAACGGGTCCCGCGACCGCGACGGAGCGCCGATATGAGCGAGGGTAACCTGCATCGTGAGGAGAATACCTCAAAACGCAGGCCCGGGAGCGCAATTCTCACGCGGCGATCTCTCTCAAAATCTGAAACTTGGGTTCAATTCCTGGATTATTTGGGGGGCTAATGTATGGAAATTCATAGACGCAAATCCGGGGTTCCATTCGGGCTTACGCGGGTGACACGAAGAGGTGATGGACAACCCTTTTGTTTTCTATTAACAAGCTGTTAAGGGGGGACCTCGTTGAGAATGGCCCACCGCGTGCAAGATTATCAACGATGAGGATTTGTTCCCGGTTTCATTTTTGGCGCTTGAAGTTTGATTCGAAGTGTCGGGAACATTTGATCTAGCCCTCACTTCTCAACATCATTTGGATCGCTTTCCGGCATTTGGTAAGGCGAATGGCCGTTTCACAAGGACGAAAGGAAGTCAGCAAGCCGACGCGACTTCCCGATTGAGAAGAAAACGTTTTAGCTCACAGTGGAGGATTCAGGATGCGGATTCCGCGGTTTCATTCTGCAATGTTGGCGCTCACCGTTTTGGTGCTCGTTGGTTCTCTCGCGTTCGTCAACGCTCCGGTGGCTGTGGCACAGGTCACCGCGGCCGCGATTCACGGCACGGTCACCGATCCCAGCGGAGCGGTGGTTCCGGACGCCAAAGTGACGGCCCTGAACACTGCCACGGGCATTTCGACCGAAACAACCACAGACAAAAGTGGATATTTCATTCTTCCCGAACTCCAGGTGGGTGGCCCGTACACCGTTACGGTTTCGGCGGCGGGTTTTGAGAATTTTGCCTCTTCCGGCTTGATCCTGAACGTCAACGACAATCGTGAAGTCTCTGGCAAGCTCAAGGTAGGCGCCGAAGCGCAGACCGTCGAAGTCTCTGCGGCCGCAGTGCAGGTGGAAACCTCCAACACGCAGCTCGAGCAGCTGGCAACCGCGGATCAGCTTGAGGGAGTGCCGCTGGAAGGCCGCGATCCCGCAGGGTTGCAAAAGCTGGAGCCTGGGGTGGTCGAATCCTCCGACCGTTACGGCACATTCTCAAGCAACGGGAACGAGACGGGGCAGAACTCATATCTTCTGGACGGCGTGGATATCAACGATCCCGCGCTGGAGAATGAAGGCATCCAGATTAATCCCGACGCTCTCGCGGAAGAAAATATCGTCACCAGCACCATGAACCCGGAGTTCGCCCGCAACTCCGGCGCCGTCATCAACCAGATCCTCAAGGCAGGAACCAACCAGCTCCACGGCAGCGGCTTTGAGTTCTACCGCGACACCTTCCTGACCAATGGCAACTACTTCACGGTACCGATAACGCCCGGCGGAACGACCCATCAGGACTTCCATCAGAATCTCTATGGCGGCACATTGGGCGGACCGATTTTCAAGAACAAGCTCTTCTTCTTCGCCGCCTATCAGGGACAGCGCCAGCGGACCGCGGCAACCACCGTACAGACGACCATGGACACGGATCAGCTAGCCGGCAACTTCACGAATGATACGAACTACCTTTCGCAGGCCCCGAACAGCGCCGGCCTGAGCACCAACCCGATTCCGTTTGACATCACGACCAGCGCCGGAGTCTGCGCCGCAGGAACGACATGGGCTGCGTGCTTTCCGAGTGGAACAGTCGACATCCCGACATCGGGGTGGAACAGCGTTGCCTCCAAGCTAATCACCAAATTCGTTTTGCACGGGAACTTTGGAGCGCCGGACGCGAACGGTCAACAAGATTACGCCAATTTCACTCCGCTCAATACTTACTCGTCCGATCAGGGGATTCTCCGCTTTGACTACACGCCCAGCGCGAAGGATTCCTTCTGGGCTTCGAGCGTATTCATGTCTAACCCTGCCACCTCCACCCTCACCTTCGGCGGCGGCAACTTCCCCGGCTTCCCCTCGGAAGAGGCCAGCCACTTCAAGCTCTTCTCTGCCTCGTGGACCCATACCTTCAGCGCCAACATGCTGAATGAACTGCGCGGCTCGTACTATCGCAACCCCTTCGCGGCGGTTGGAGTGGAAAAGATCGACCCGCCCAGCAACTATGGGTTCGCCATCACTCCGCAGGACCCCGCATCAGGCGTGCCGTACATCGGCGTCGGCAACTACTTCAACCTGGGCTTCAGCTATGAAGGCCCCCAACCGCGCCTCGACACCAACCTGAGCTACGCCGACAACTTCTCCTGGGTCAAGGGCAACCATTCCCTCAAATTCGGCGCGCGATTTGAACAGTTCCGCGTCCACAACCCATTCGACGTCTATAACAACGGCGAGTTCGGATTCGAAGCCCAGGGAGCCTACACATCCGGCGATCCCCTTATCGACTTCGCCCTTGGCATTCCAGACTCTTACGAGCAGACCAACAATGGCTTCATCAACGCTGTCTCCGAAGAGGAGTATGCGTATGCGCAGGATAACTGGAAGGTAAGCCCCGACTTTACCTTCAACTACGGCATTGGCTGGGATGTGGAGAAGCCCAACCAGAACCACCAGGATAAGAGCCTGGGTATTGTTTGCTGGGCGAACAGCACTACGGAGTCCACGGTATTTCCCGGCGCGTCTCCAGGGCTCAGCTTCCCCGGCGATCCCGGATGCAACGATGCCGGCGGTCCGGTGGCGCACTACAACCGGTTTGGCCCCAAGATCGGCTTTGCATGGTCGCCGTCCGCAGGCCCGTCCGGGCTCATCGGCGCGCCGGGCGCGCATGATTTCGCTGTCCGCGCTGGCTTTGGCCTCTATTACAACCGCGACCAGGAAGAGCAGTCCCTGCAGAACCTCGAAGATCCGCCCTTCCTTCAATACAGTTTGGGAGCAGGCGATGTGGGTGGAAGTCCTGCCTTCGCGAACCCGTTTGCGGATGTTGCCGACCGCGCTGGATATTCTGAGCCCAACCCGGCCCCGTGGGCTCCGATAACAGCGGCGACGCCGTCGGCATCGATCAACTGGCTCGCCTACCTCGAAGAAGAGCTCGCGGTGTTCAGCAAATCTTACTCGGTCCCCTACACCTACAACTACAACCTGAACATTCAACGATCCTTTGGGTCCAATTACGTGGCACAGGTGGGCTATGTGGGCTCCATCAGTCACCGGTTGGCCTCATGGTATGAGGGGGATCCCATTACTCCTGCCGGCCACACGGCCTGCCTGGCGAATCCCTCCTGCAAAAAGACCTCCCTTTACGATCGCTCTTTCCCGCAGTACATGACCGATACTGCCAACTTCTCCGGCTATCCGTATTATTTGTCGATCGCGGACCAAACCACCGAGGGGAATTCGAACTACAACTCCCTGCAAGCCAGCCTCATCAAGGCTCCATCCCACGGACTGCAGTTCACCGCGGCCTACACTTACAGTCATGCGCTGGACGATGGATCGGGGTATGAAAGCTCGACCGGCAGCGAGGGCCGCGTGCGTAACTATACGCCTGGCTTTACCTACCTTAACTACGGCAGTTCGGACTTCGATGCCCGGCAGCGGCTTTCCACCTCCTACGTGTACACCGTGCCCGTAGCCGGATTCATCAAGAGTAGCGTGATCGCCCGCGAAGCCCTTGGCGGGTGGGGAATTGGCGGCGTCACCGCTTTGCAAAGTGGTTTCCCGGTCGGGATCAACATGGGTTCAAACCGCTCCCGCTGGTGCCAGGGCGACAGCTACTTCGGCTGCGGCGATGTTCCCGATTACTCCGGAGCGCCCATCAAGAAAATGAACATCAGAAGCGCGACCAATCAATACTTCAACACAATCCCCTTCTCCGCTGAGCCGATAGGAACGTTCGGGAACACGCAGCGGAACTTCTTCCACGGACCGGGCTTCGATTACACGAACCTCGATTTGAGGAAGATCATTTACTTTACCTCGGACAACAGCAAGTACATCCAGTTGCGGCTGGAGGCCTTCAACGCCTTCAACCACGCGAACTTTGCGAACCCGGGCAACGACTTTAGCAGCCCCAACTTCGGCACTGTCACCAGCGTCGACTACTCTGCTGACCCGAACGGCGATCCGTCTCCCGGCCGCTCCGTTCAGCTAGCCGGCAAGATCTTCTTCTAACCTTTAGATTTCGAAGCCGGATTCAGACAAAAGGGCGTCCCAGACGGGGCGCCCTTTCTATTGCTCACAAGAATGTCGGAGCGCGCCCCAGCCCAATCTGGCCGGTCAGGCTGGTGGCCCGGGATGCCGATCGCGGGAGAAACCGACAGGATCGGCGTAGTCCGGCGCTGGCAATGAAGGACATGGGAGGGCGGTTCGACGGGCGCATGAATCCTATTTTCGCAAGATTGTGGTCCTGTACTACTGATTTTCATATTCCATTAACACTTTCGGGGGAGCTCGCAGACCGCAATGGCCTTTCTTTTCAATTTGTTGAGCATCTGTGTCCCGTTGGATTCAAATGGCACATGAATTGCCTTAAGTAACTCAAAGATTCTTGCCACTTTACTGGAGTCGTCTCCAGCGGGCGTTAGTTTGCCTGCGTGGGGAATCGTGTAGGAATTTTGGATCATCGTGCCGTTTTGCTCGTTTTGATCAACCTGCGGGATCGGACTTGCTCAGTCGAGCCACCGAAAGCGCACAACCTGGATGGCAGGGCCTTACCCCAGGGCTTTTCAATTCAGACCGAGTTTGGAGGAGTTCGTATGACGTTGTTTCCGTTGCATTCTGGGTCGAGGCTTCAGGCCGCTGCTTCTCGTGGCCTTTGCAATCGTTTTAGATCCATTACGGTCGTCATTCTAAGTCTTTTCGCCGTCCTGTCCGTGTGTGGCGTCATTGCTTCGGCGCAGCTTGAAACCGGCCAGCTCTCCGGAACCGTCCTGGACCAGACAGGAGCCGCTGTCCCGGGAGCATCCATAGCGGTCAAGAACCTTGGCACAAACTCCGTGCGCAATACCGTTTCCTCTACCACGGGCGCTTATCAGGTCTCTGGGCTAGAACCGGCCATCTACCAGGTCACGGTCACCGCCGCGAGCTTCAAGCCCTACAATGCGACGGTGGAAGTGACCGTCGGCGGGCGTGCGACCGTTGACGCGAAGCTCTCTGTCAGCGCGACCGTGACCGAAATTCAAGTGGTCGGCGAAGGCGGAGCGCAGGTCAATACGCAGTCCCAGGAGCTTTCGCAGATTGTCGACTCTCAACAACTCGCTGCTCTGCCCAGCCTGACCCGCAACCCCTACGACTTCGTCTCGATCTCCGGCAATGTTTCGAGCGGCGACAACACGACGAATAGCTCCAATAGCGGCCAGAACCTTACCAATCGTGGCGTCGGCTACGCCATCAATGGCCAACGCGAATCAGGCACCGAGATTCTCCTGGATGGCGCCGAAAACGTGTCCATCTTCAGCGTCGGCGTGGGTGAAGACATCCCCATGGACTCGGTGCAGGAATACAGCGTCCTCACCAACAACTACTCGGCGGAATATGGCCGCGCTTCGGGCGGTGTGGTCAACGTCACCACCAAGGCCGGCACCAATTCCATCCACGGTTCCGCGTGGGGGTACAACCGCCTGTCCGCTTACACCGCCAACACCTACGCTAACGACGCAGCCAATTGGGCTGCGGGCTCTTGCGGAGGGCCCTCCAGCGCTAATCCCTGCCCCGACCCCAAAGGCATTTACACCCGCAACCAGTTCGGCTACGCTGCCGGCGGTCCCATTATCAAGAACAAGCTCTTTATCTTTGAGAGCACGGAATGGACACGCGTTCGTTCGGCGGCTACGGAGAGCGAGGAAATCTTCGATCCCGGCTTCATTGCACTGTTGCCGGCCAATATTCAGGCTTACTACAAGAGCTACGGCCAAACGACACTCAAGTCCGCCGGCACAGCCGCTACGGTGGGGGACATCGTAGCCACATGTGAATTCGGTTCGACGTCCACGACAGCTTGTGTGAACCCGACCGCGTTTCCCGAAGTCAATGGCACGACGGCTCTTCCGACAACGCAAGCGGTCTTCGACACGGTTAACTTCTCTGCCCCCTTCGATGCGGGCGGCGGCATCCCAGAAAATGCCTACGACCTGGTTGGCCGCGTCGACTTTAACCCCACCGACAAGACCCAGATGTTCTTCCGCGGCGCCCGTGAAAACGAAAACCAATTCGTCGGCTCGGCCGATTACTCCGCCTACCCGCAATACGACGTCGGGACGGCTTTCGCGAATCAGAGTTATCTTTTTTCGCTGTCTCACACCTTCAGCCCGAGCGTGTTTCTCTCCGCGAAGGCGAGCTACACCCGTTTCAGCGATGTGAATTCGTTCGATACGTCGCTGACGGACACCCCCAACCTGATGTTCGTTTCGCCCACCGACCCGGTGAGCGGCAATGTGATTCAGATGCCTGGATTGCAGAACTTCAGCGAGCCCGGCGAGGGTGGGCTACCCTACGGTGGACCCCAGAACACCATTCAATATGAGCCCGATCTCTCCTGGACCAAGGGCAAGCACTCCATGCGCTTTGGCTGGCTGGGCACTTACATCCAGATGAATATCGCCTACGGCGCTTACGCTCAGGCCGTCGAGGAGCTTGGAGCGACCTTTGTCGACAGTATGAGCGATATGGTCAACTCCACCGGCAACCCGAACGGCGCACAGTTGATCAGCTTCCAGGCTCGTGTCAACCCCCAGGGCAAGCTCCCCTGCGCCGTGGATATCTACGGAAACGAACCCAGCCCTATTCCCTCTTCCTGCCTGGTCCAGCCGCCTCTGCAATCGGCTTCGTACGCCCGCAGCTACCGTTACAAAGATTGGGCGACGTACGCAGAAGATAGTTTCAAGGTCACGCCCAGGCTCACCTTAAATTACGGCATGCGTTTCGAACACTACGGCGTACAGCACAACAATAATCAGGCTTTGGATTCGAACTTTTACTTTGGCTCTGGTAACGGAGTCGAACAGCAGGTTGCCAGCGGAGGCGTCTACACCACCCAGCAGAGCCCCATCGGCGCGTTCTGGAAGCCGCGCTGGGGCACCCTTGCTCCACGCGTCGGCTTTGCCTATGACCTCTTCGGTAACGGCCGCGACAGCATTCGCGGCGGCTACGGCGTCAGCTACGAGCGCAACTTCGGCAACGTGACCTTTAACGCTAGTTTCAACCCGCCGGCCAGCGCCGTTATCAGCGATGTGTGCTCGGCCCAGGATGCAAGCTGCGCTTATGCGGTGACGAACCAGGATCTCGGGCCCCTCGGCGTTTCCGGTCCGGCAGCCGCTATGCCCCCGGTTGAGCTTCGCCATCTTGACCAGAACATCGAGGTCTCGCAAACCCAATTCTGGAGCTTCGCTATCGAGCATCAGCTCACACACGGCACAGTGGTCGAGGTCAGCTACGGCGGCGCCAAGGGAGACCACCTCTACGATCTGGCCAACGTGAATCAGGCCGGCGCCGCTCAGGTATATCTCAACCAGCCGTTAGTCATAGGCGATGCCTGTGCAAGCGCTGGCTACGTGAACAACACCTTGTACAACCAATATGTGGCTGCAGGGGAGTCTGCAACGCAGGCCGGAATGGATGCTTCAGAGTGCCTGACCCGCCCAACGCAGCAATACACCAACATCAACATGCGCGGCAGCTTCGCAGGCAGCAACTACAGCGCCCTGAACGTCAAATTTCAGACGCAAAACCTCCACTCGACGGGCCTGAGTATCGTTGCCAACTACACGTGGTCGCGTTCGCACGACGACCTGAGCTCGACCTTTGGCGACAGCCTGCAGGGTGGCTCCGGCTATGTCGGTTCTTTGGGTTACACCTCTTTGGCGGATCCGAAACTCGATTGGGGCCCCTCCGATTTCGATCAGCCGCAACGCATCGCGGCAGCGCCCATCTGGGAGACCCCGTGGTTCAAGCACGGGACCGCCATCGAGCGCGAGGCTCTGGGAGGCTGGAACATTTCCGGCATCTTTACCGCACGCAGCGGTGTCCCGTTCTCCGTCTTTGACTACAGCAACGACGAAACTTACTACACTGTTCCTCGCTTGACGCCTGCCACACCTTTCACCAGCCACAATGTCAGCCGCAGTCCCAAGGTGGTTGGCACCAACCTGTTCAATGGCCTGAACATTCCGTCTCCAGTGGCCAATGCTGCTGTCAGCCCGACACTGGGTATTTCGGACTTCGGGCCCTTCCCGGCGAACATGATGACCCGAAACGAGCTTCGCGGACCTGGCGGATGGAATGCGGACGCGGCGGTGCAGAAGGACTTTCCGATCACGGAGCGAATCGGCTTGCAGTTCCGCGCCGAGGGCTTCGACTTTCTCAACCATCACGACTATTTCGTGAACACCACGACGCTGGTCGCGAGCCCGGGCCTCTTCGTGGAGGAAGAGAAGGGCGGTCTCGGTTCGCTCGCTACCAGCGGCAACCATGACCAGCGCCGCTTCGGGCAGTTCGCGTTGAAAATCACTTTCTAACCCATTAACCATCAGCTGAAACACCGAGGGCGCCTTTTAGAGGCGCCCTTTGTGTTGGTGAATGATGATTCCGCGTGGGCCTTAGTGCTTCTTGCGGGCTCTTGCTTTGGGAGCGGGCTTCCGGGCGCGGGTTTTTTGGGCCGGGGCCTTTTTCGCTTTTGCCGGCCGCGATTTCTTTGCGGCGGGCTTTTTCGCAGGCGCCTTTGCAGCCTTTTTGCTGCGCACGGCGCGCGTCTTTTCAGACAGGACTGTTGTGAGCTCGGCGTCGAACTCTGCCGGCGTCAACGGGCGCGCCGACTTGCGCAGCCGTTCAATATCATAAAAAGCGCGGCGCTCGGCGAGAAACACGTGAATCACAAAGTCCACGTAGTCGAGCAGGATCCACTCGCCGTTGCGACGCCCCTCGACAGAGTTTGGGTAAACGCCGAAGTTGCGCTTGAGCCGCAGCTCGATCTCGTCGGCGATGGCGACGGCCTGCCGCTGGTTGGTGGCTGAGGTGACGAGGAAAAAGTCAGAGAGGCCAGAGTCGACAGGATCGAGCTCGAGGATGCGGGTGTGCTGGCCCTTCTTTTCTTCACAAACCGCGGCTGCGGCCTGAACGAGGATGCGCGTCTGTTTCTGCGCCGGCGATGTTTTCATTCTTTGGGAGGCGTCTCCAAGCTCATAGTAGAGCAGGGAGCAGGAAGAAGGGAATAGGGACCAGGGATCAGGGACTAGGGACGTAGGGACTCGGACTAGGGAATTGGGGAATAGGGACTATGGGCTAGAAGACTACTCACAGATAGAGGCCGTGCGAGCGGATGTACTCGGCGACCGCGACAGGGAGCATCGTCTGGACTGCCTCGGAACCAGACTGCGCGACACTCGACGCCCCCAGGCCGGCCTTGCGGATCGCTTCGCGAACCTCCGACGCGCTGATTTCTACATCCAGCCCGGGGAGCACATAAAACGGCGCTCTTTCTCCAGCGGGATTCACCAGATTGAAGGCGCGGACGGCAACGCCGGACTCGTTGGCGCCGGATTCGTTCCGATCAGATTCGTTCCGAGCGGGGTCCGGCGCAGGTTCAAGCGTGAGCCCACGCGGAAGCGCAGACTTCAATCCGTCCAGCGGCTGACCCGGGCGCGAGGCGACGATGAGGGCCGCCGCGTATGGAATTTCCGCGGCGCGATGCCATCGCCGCAGCCCGAAAAACGAGTCCGCACCCATCAGGCAATAGAGTGCGCAGTCAGACTTGAAATCGGAGCGGAGGCCCTCAAGCGTGTCGATGGTGTAGTTCGGGGTGTAGTTTGGCGGCCGGCGCAGCGAACCGGAGGGCGAAGATTTCGGCGCGTCGACAAGCGAAACCGCAAATCCCGGTTGGCCTTCAATCGCCAGGCGCGTCATGGCCAGGCGATCCTCAAAGCTTGCGGACGACCCTTCAGGCTTGAGCGGCTGCGCGCCCACCGGAGCGAAGAGCACCGTGTCGAGGTGGAACGCATCGCGGGCAGCGCGCGCAATGGCCAGATGGCCGAGGTGCGGCGGGTCAAAGCTGCCGCCGAAGAACGCGACGCGGCGGCCGGTTGGCGCTGCGGTCATGGGTCCATCGTAATCTCTAGAGCGGCTGTGCGACCGGTCTTCCCGCGAGGCGCATCCGATAGAATTGTTTTGCATTGTTCTAGGCCTATGCGTCCGATCCTCATTTTGCTCGCTGTCGCCGGTCTTTGCGTCTCCGCGCTCGCGCTGCGTGTTCACTACGACACGGGTACGGAGCCGTGCTCGATCAACGATCACTGGGATTGCGGCATTGTGAACCATAGCTCGTACGCCGTGATTTTCCACGTCCCGGTGGCAGCCATCGGCATCGCCGGCTACTTGTTGATTGGAGTACTCGCGCTGGCGCGCCGGCGCATCTTGCTGCTCGCCGCCGCCCTCGTCGGACTGGGCTTCGCGTTGCATCTCTCCGGCATTGAGCGCAACGTTCTTCAGGTTTGGTGCCTTTATTGCGTCATCTCGCAGGGAATCATCGCGCTGATCACTCTGCTGAGTGCCGGGTGGCTCATCGCGGCGCAGATTGCGAAGGCGCGCGCGGGCCGAGCGGCATCGGCATAGGATTCATTTCTGCTGCCGTGCCCGATCTTCCGCGTCGATCTCTGCCTTTCGCCCCGCCTCTCGCACTGATAAAATTGAGTCAGATTCATGCTGACTGGCTGGTATGCACGGCGGATGTACGCGTGGGAGACGCGGCTAAGCACACGCGACGAAAACCGCGTGGTGCGCCCATTGGAGTGGGGCTTCGAATGGATCGCCCCGTTCCTCGAGGCGCACGGCTTTGGCGCCGCCGTTCCCGATCCCGATATTGTTCGCGACCCCGCGGCTGCTGAAGCAGCGATGCTCCGCATCAACGAGCTTCTCATCGGCCACAGCGACGTTTTCTTCGGCTACGAACGCCCCGCGGACTTCCGCCTGGAAGAGCGCCATCCGGAGCTCTACCCCACCAATGTGCGTCCTGAAACGCTTGCCAAGGATGCCGAGCTGAAGCATCAGGCGGCCGAGGGCAAGCTGCCTAAAGTCCAGTATCTGCGCTTTACCTCGCCGGAACGCACGCCTTACCCGGAGAATGACCTGGTGAACGCGCGCTGGTTTCCGGCTCCCGCGCACAAAGATCCGGCGCGGCCCAAACAGGCCATCGTGGTGATGCCGCAATGGAACGCCGACGGCTTCAGCCACAACTCGCTGTGCACGCTCTTCAACCGCATGGGCGTCTCCGCGCTGCGGCTCTCCAAGCCGTACCACGACATTCGCCGTCCCGCGGAGCTGGAGCGGTCTGACTACGCCGTGAGCGCCAACGTCGGCCGCACCATTTCCGCCTGCCGCCAGGCGGTGGTCGATATCCGCTGCTGCATCGACTGGCTCGAGGAGCAGGGCTACGAGCACTTCGGCGTGCTGGGCACAAGCCTCGGCTCCTGCTACGGATTCCTGGCCAGCGCACACGATCCGCGGCTGCGCGTGAACGCGTTCAACCACGCGTCCACCGCGTTTGGCGATGTCGTCTGGGCCGGGCAAAGCACGCGCCACATTCGCGCGGGGGTGGCAGCGGCGGGCCTCACCCAGGATCGGCTGCGTGCTTTGTGGGCGCCCGTCAGCCCGATCAGCTACTACGCAAAGTTTGCCAGCCCTGAAGCCGGCGGCCCCGAGAAGCGCGTTTTGATGGTCTACGCAAAGTACGACCTCACGTTTCCGCTGGAGTACTCGCTCAAGGTGGTCGAAGCAGCTCGCCGCTCCGGATTGAACTACGAAGTGCGCGTGCTGCCGTGCGGCCATTACACCACCGGCGAAACGCCCTACAAATTCATCGACGGATGGTACATGGGCTGGTTCGTCTATCGCGCGTTCAAAGCGCTGCGCGAAGAGAAGGCGTCGAACTCGCTCGCAGCGCACCGTGCTTCCCAGAAAGCCGAAGAAGAAGCGCTCTCGCGTTAGCGAACGCCAGACAGATCCATCCGCAGCAGTTTCGCGGGGTCGAGATACGCGTTCTGCCAGCGCACGGCCCAGTGCAAGTGCGGACCGGTGACGCGGCCGGTGGCTCCGCTGAGCCCGATGCGCTGGCCTGCGATCACACGTTCGCCCTCATGCACGTCGATGCGGCTCAGATGCATGGAGATTGTGAACAGCCCCAGACCGTGGTCGATCACCACGCAGTTGCCTTCATAGTAAAGTGATTGCGCCAGCACCACCACGCCGCTGTTGCCTGCGCGCACGGGCGTTCCCGTGACGGCGCGAAAGTCCATCCCCTCGTGAATGCTGGCCAGCGCTCCGTTGAAGGTGCGCCGCGTGCCGAAGCTGTCGGTGGGCGCAGCATGCACGGGCGCGCGAAAGTCGCCGGACCACAAGGGCTCTGCCGCACTTGCCGCAAACACTTTGCTCTTCAGCTCGACTTCCGCTTTAATCCGCGCCAGCTCGTCAGGCCCCGGCTCAACAAACTTCGGCGCGACGGTGAGAGTGCTCGTGCGGTAGTGCGCGGGAAGAATCTCAACCGTGCGGCTCAGATCGATGGCCGGACGGTCCTCGATGGCTGCGCCAGCCGCCGTGAGCGCGGTGATTTGTAAAGTCGAAGAGCCCACGGCAGCTTTCACGTCCACTCCGGCCAGCGCATACCACGCCTGCCCGTCGCGTCCGCGAAAGAACTGGAGCTTCTGGTCCAGCCACGCACCTTCCACTTGGGCGCCCACCGGCAGCCGCACGCGAATCAACTCGGGCGAGCCGGCCACGACTACAGCCGGCGTGAGCGTGACTTCACCTGCCGGAATTTCCGACTGCGCTCTGCCACGCGCCGCCGAAATCGCCGCCGCCAAAATCAGCGCGCCAAGAACGCCCCAAAATGCAAACCGCGGAATGCGCGCGCCAGTCATGCAATCAGCATACCGGGCATGTTCCACGGTGCGATGCTCACCTGGTCGTTTCCGGCTGTGGATGCGAGGCCTTCCACGCCGCCACGCGATCTTGCACATCGGCCAACTCATCGGCGGTAATACGTTGACCGATCATTTGCCGGTTTGCCGCATACTTCTCCTGGTTTGGCCCTTTGATTGAGGCAGCAAGGTCGAACCAGAAATAGGCCTCCACATCATCGTGCGGCACGCCCTGGCCCATGGAGTAGAGCACCCCCAGCGTTTCCTGCGCGCCGACGTCTCCCTGATCAGCAGCCTTTGTGTACCACGACGCGGCCTGCGCCATGTCCCGCGGAAAGCCGTTGCCACCATCGCGGTAGAGCGCGGCTAAATGGAGCTCAGCGTCAATGGATTTCTGACCGGCGGATTTTTGCTCGGCAGCCTTCCGGTACCAATCGGCCGCTAACTGATATTCCCCGGCGCTTCGATCCCGGATATGTTCGGCCGCCGCCGCCTTCGCATAATGCTCGCCCACTTCGACTTGCGCGGCCGCATTGCCGGTGTTCGCCTTGGCAAGCAGGTCCGCATCGATACCGGCGTTCTGGGCGGCCACCAGCTGCCAGGAGAACGCACACAGTAATATCCCAATAAGTTGGACCCGAGTAAGTTGTGTGCCTCGGCCTTGCACTGAATCCTCGATCGGCGATGAAAGTTAGTGTCGAATTCAGTTTACGGGATTTGCACTTCAAGAACGGGGTGATCGACCTATTCTCACAGGGGAGAACAAGCTAAAATTCCAAGTATGACGGACCGCATGTCTCTCACACTCGCCCAGGCAGACCCCGAGGTCGCCGCCGCTCTTGACCAGGAAACTTTCCGCCAGCACGAGGGGCTGGAGATGATTGCCAGCGAAAACTTTGTGTCAGAAGCAGTATTAGAGGCGGCCGGCTCGATCTTCACCAATAAATACGCCGAGGGCTATCCTGGGCGCCGCTACTACGGCGGCTGCGAGTACGCCGACATTGTGGAGAACCTCGCCCGCGACCGCTCGCGCCAGCTCTTCGGCGGCGAGCACATCAATGTGCAGCCGCACTCCGGTTCGCAAGCCAATGCCTCCGCCTACGCCGCCGTTTTGCAGCCGGGAGACACCATTCTCGGCCTCGACCTTTCTCACGGTGGCCACCTGACGCACGGGCATCGCCTGAGCTTCAGCGGCAAGCTTTACCGGACCACCTTCTATCACGTCCGCCGCGACACGGAGACCATCGACTACGACGAGATGGAGGCCGTGGCCATCCAGGAAAAACCCAAGGTCATCATTGGCGGCGCTAGCGCGTATCCGCGTTTGTGGGATTTCGCCCGCATGCGCCAGATCGCCGATAAGGTGGGCGCGGTTTATATCTTCGACATGGCACACATTGCCGGCCTGGTCGCGGGCGGCGTGCATCCATCGCCCGTGCCCCATGCGCAGATCACCACCACCACCACGCATAAAACCCTGCGCGGCCCACGCGCCGGCCTCATCATCTGCACGCAGGATCTGGCCACGGCCGTCGACAAATCAGTCTTCCCCGGCCAGCAGGGTGGTCCGCTCATGCACATCGTGGCCGCCAAGGCTGTAGCGCTTGCTGAGGCGCTGCGCCCCGAGTTTCGCACCTATGCAGCGCAGATCGTCTCAAACGCCAAGGCCCTCGCCGAAGGCCTGCGTGCGGCAGGCTTTCGGTTGGTTTCCGGTGGAACAGATAATCACCTCCTGCTAGTGGATGTCTTTGAGAAACACATTCTCGGCTCCGACGCCGAGCTGGCGCTGGGCAAGGCCGGCATTACGGTTAACAAGAATTCCATCCCCTGGGATACCAATCCGCCGCTCAAGCCATCGGGAATACGCGTGGGCACGCCCGCGCTCACGACTCGCGGGATGAAGGAGCCGGAGATGCGCACGATTGCCCTATGGATCGCCAAGGCTCTTGAGCAGCGCAACGATGACGCGGCGCTTGCGCGCATCCGTGGAGAGGTGGCGGAGATGGCCAACCAATTCCCGCTTTACGCCTGGCGGCGCGCGCCGGTGGCAGTAACCGCATAGGCCAGCAACAGCGCCTGCGGCCCGAGTATCTCGGCACATAAGTCCGGAGTTTCCGTATTGACATCGCAAAGAGGCAAAGTAACTTAGCGGGACGGGATTATGACCTGTCCCGCCGCACTTTTGCGCGCGAGCGCGGCGGCATCAAACGGCTGTATTTGTAAGTCGCTCCGTGGTTGTAACTCGGCTCAGAGGGCCATCGATGGATTCGAGAGGCCTTCTAAGTGAAGAAAAATCTCTTACGCGAAGCTATGCGGATGTGAATTTCATGATTTATTCTGTCAGCATGGCCATTGAAAATATTCTTGCCCAATTAGATTCCGAGATTGCAAGGCTGCAGCAAGCGCGTGCGCTGCTGAGCAGGATCGGGACCGCGTCGAAGACATCCGCACGCAAAGCCGGAAAGACGACCGCGAAAGGCAAACCCAGAAAGAAGCGGGTTCTAAGTGCCGACGCGCGGAAGCGAATCGCCGATGCGCAACGCAAGCGCTGGGCCGCAGTGCGAGCCAAGGCCAAGCAAAAGGGGTAGCTGGTCTCTCACGTGAGAATTCGCGCCGATCATGGATCGGCGGCGATTCCGCTCTAATCCAGCGACGCCATCACCAGCATGCGCGGCTCGGTCATTTCTTCAATGGCCCAGCGGATGCCCTCGCGGCCCAGGCCGGAGTCCTTGACTCCGCCATAGGGCATGGGGTCGAGGCGCCAGTTTGGCGTGTCGCCCACGACGAGTGCGCCAACTTCCAGCTCGCAATATGCGGTGAGGATACGTCCGGAGTCGCGCGTCAGCAGGCCTGCCTGCAATCCATACTTCGAGTGGTTCACCTGCGAAAGCGCATCCTCGAAATCGTCATATGGCTCGATGAGCAGAACCGGGCCAAAGACCTCCTCATCGCGAACTTTCATGCCGGTCTTAGTGCCGGTGAGAATGGCCGGCGTGACTATGGACCCCTTGCGCTCGCCTCCGGCCACCAGCTTGGCCCCGCTCGCGGCGGCCTCTTTCACCCACTCTTCAACGCGCTCTGCCTCGCTCTGGCGGACCATCGGTCCCACTTCAGTTGCTTCGTTCGAGGGGTCGCCGATGGCGAGGTTGGCCGCAACCTCCACCACCTTCCAAAGAAAGGTCTGAAAGATGCTGCGCTCCACAAAAACGCGCTGCACGCTGATGCACGACTGGCCCGCAAAACCGAAGGCTCCGTGCGCGGTGCGCAACGCCGCATCGTCCAGATTCTTCCAGTCGCTGTGCACCACGAGCGCCGCGTTCCCGCCCAGCTCCAGCAAGACGCGCTTGCGCCCCGAGTGTGCTTTCAACTCCCAGCCCACCTTGGCCGACCCGGTGAAGCTCACCAACTTGATGCGATCTTCTTTTTCCGCGAGCCATGCGGTGTCGGCGTCTGCCAGTGTCAGCACGGCCAGCGCTTCCTTCGGCCAGCCGGCCTTCAGAATCACTTCGCCCAGCGCCAATGCAGTGAACGGCGTTTGCGGCGCGGGTTTCACAATCACCGGGCAGCCCGCGGCAATGGCCGGCGCAACCTTGTGCGCCACCAGGTTCAACGGAAAATTGAATGGTGTGATGGCCAGAACCGGCCCCACGCCAAAGCGCTGCACCAATCCCCAGCGGCCCTCATTGCCTTCGGTCAAATCCAGAGGAATGCTCTCTCCGCCCAGCCGCGCAGCTTCTTCGGCGGCCGTCTTAAACGTGAGCACGGCGCGATCCACCTCCGTCCGCGCCATGCGCACCGGTTTGCCCGCCTCGGCGACGATTAACTGCGCGAAGCGCTCTTTTTGTTCAATGAGCGCGGCGGCCACGTCTTCGAGGATTTCTCGGCGCTTCCAGCGCGGCAAAGCGCGCGTGCGGCGCAGGCTTGCTACGGCATGATTCAAGGCCTGGCGCGCGTCGGCTCGCGTGGCCACGGTGACCCGGCCCACCAGCCCCTGGTCCCACGGCGACCGCACTTCAAGGGCCTCTCCGTCAATCCATTCCTTGCCGCACAACAGAAAACCGGTTTGCGTTCCCGGCCGCATCTTCATGGTGGAGCTCCTGAGTCTACCCATTGATGGTAAAGCCGACAGGCTCAGATTGTCCGCCGAGCTCGCCTGCGTGGGACCGTCGAATTGCGAATCGGGAATGAATCCCGGGTTAAGGCTTCGGCGCGACTATTTGTTGCAACAAAAAGCCGGTTAACGAAGGAGCCTTGGATGAGGTATAGTGGCTGCGTCCCCCAACGGCCCCAGCACAAATTCACAAGAATGACGCTTCACAAAGAGGAAATCACCATGTCCGATTCCACAAGCGGTCAAGTCCCCCAGCCCGGATCATTTCAGCCGGTCCCGCCCCCCGTCAGCGCGCCTCCACCCAAGTCAGGTTCCAGCGCGCTCAAGATCATCCTCATCATCGTGGCCGTATTTGTTGGCCTCGGCATCATCGGCGCCGGCATCGTTGCCTACGGCGTCTATCGCGTTGCCCATGCCATCCACAAAGATGCGAGCGGCAACATCACTGTGAGTACGCCGAAGGGCACGATTACCGCCAATTCATCGGAGACCTTCACGGAGAGCGATCTTGGAATTGCCATCTATCCCGGCGCCACGCAGGGCAAGGGCGGCTTGCGCATGACCATTGCCGGCAAATCCATGGTCACGGCAAACTTCCTCACGCCCGACTCCCCGGACAAGGTCATCGCCTTCTACAAGGACAAGGGAGGGCCCAATGCACAGACCATGACGACCAGCGCCGGCGGAATGATCACAACGCAGAATGGCGCCAGTTCCGTCACCGTGACAGTTGCGCAGTTGGCAAGCGACAACAACGGCGAGACGCAAATCACGATCGTAAACAATTCCGGCAGTTCGTCGAATTAGCGATTCGGCCGGCTAAAAGGGCCTCCCGCGTGGCGCAAGGCAACCGCGGGAGGCCTTTAGCATCGTCCGATGGTCCCTCGGCCCACTGGCCGCGCCACGCGCCTGCGGTACACTCCATCCATGATTCACGATGGCCGCAGCCGCAAACTTCCCTTCGATCCTGCCAAGGCAGTGGCGCACCTGCGGGCCAGCGATCCCAAACTCGCCGTGCTCATCGACTGCGCCGGACCCTTCACCCTCCGCCTCGACCACACCACCTCGCCCTTCGAGTCGCTGCTCGAATCGATCCTTTATCAGCAATTGCATGGCAAGGCCGCGGCCACCATTCACCGCCGCGTGCGCGAGTACTTCGGCGGCGATCCCACGCCGCAGCTCTTGCTCGACACTCCGGATGAGCCGCTTCGAGCTGCCGGCGTCTCCGGCAACAAGATCAAGGCGCTCCGCGATCTGGCCGCCCGCACCATCGACGGCACCGTGCCCGCGCACGCCGCCATTCTCAAAATGTCCGACGCCGACATCGTTGAGCGTCTCACAGAGGTGCGGGGCATCGGTTCATGGACCGTTGAAATGCTGCTCATCTTCCGCCTCGGGAGGCCAGACGTGCTGCCAGTGACCGACTACGGCGTGCGCAAGGGCTTCGCCCTCACTTTTCAGCGCGTTCCGAAATCACGCCCGCTTGAAGCCGCCGATCTTCCCAAACCGGACGTCGTCTTCCGCCGCGGCCAGCGCTGGGCGCCTTACCGCTCCGTCGCGAGCTGGTACCTTTGGAGAGCGTGCGATCTGGCCCAAAAGACCGCTCCGGTGGGACGCTCGGCTCGATAGCGCGAGCGCGATAGAGCGGTTTTTCAGCTACTCTGTCCTGAAGCCATGGCCATTCGGAGCTCTCGAAATGCATCCCTCAGGGCCTAAAGGCCCCATTGATTTTCCGCGCTTGCGGCACGACTGAAGTCGTGCCCTGATACAAGACTTCTCGGCAAGTGAATCTATTCGCAAGCTGTCTAGCCGTAAAATAGATGGAGAGGGCGGCATAGAGCGCCCGCACTGCATCGGATCAATCATGCCGCCTGGAAAGCGTTTCGTTTGCATTCACGGACATTTTTACCAGCCGCCGCGAGAGAATCCCTGGCTTGAGACGGTGGAGACCCAGGACTCGGCCGCTCCCTACCACGACTGGAACGAGCGCATCTGCGCGGAGTGCTACGCGCCGAACGGCGCTGCCCGCGTGGTGAACGACAAGAACCAGATCACGCGCATTGTGAACAACTACGCGCGCATCAGCTTCAACTTCGGCCCCACGCTGCTGAGTTGGCTCAGAGAGAATGCGCCGCGCACAGTCCGCATGATCCTCGACGGCGAAAACCGCAGCCGTCAGCGTTATCGCGGGCACAGCTCGGCCATGGCGCAGGTTTACAACCACATGATTCTGCCGCTGGCCAATGCGCGCGATCGCAATACGCAGATTCGCTGGGGAGCGGCCGACTACGAAAGCAGCTTTGGCAGCCCGCCCGAGGGCATGTGGCTGCCTGAGACCGCGGCCGACACGGCCACTCTTGAAGCGCTGGCGACAAATGGCATCGAGTTCACTGTGCTCGCGCCGCACCAGTGCAAGCGCATTCGACCGCTGAAAGGCGAAGTCGAGTGGACCGATACGCCGAACGCAACTGTGGACACCACGCGTCCCTATCTTATGCGCTTCGCGTCCGGCGCATCGATCGCCATCTTCTTCTACAACGGCCCGGACTCGCGCGCCATCGCTTTTGAAGGACTGCTCGACAACGGCGACAATCTCGCCGGGCGTCTCAAGGCGGCCTTCAAAGACTCGCCTCAGCCGCAGTTGGTCCATGTGGCGACCGATGGCGAGTCCTACGGTCATCACCACAAGTACGGCGAGATGGCGCTGGCCTACGCGCTGCGCCTGCTCGAACAGGACAAGACCGTCAAGCTGACCAACTACGGCTGCTTTCTTGAGCAGTATCCGCCGGAGTTCGAGTGCGAGATTGTCGAGAACACGTCGTGGAGCTGCATGCACGGCATCGAGCGCTGGCGCTCCGACTGCGGCTGCAACGGCGGCAAGCCCGGGTGGAACCAGGCGTGGCGCGCGCCTCTGCGCCAGGCCCTCGACGAGCTGCGCGACGCATTGATCCCGCTCACCGAGCGCGAGGGCGGCAAGTTCTTCACAGACGTGTGGACCGCTCGCGACGCCTACATTCACGTCGTCCTCGACCGCGGCCCCGAATCCGTGGACCGTTTTGTTGCCGCGCAACAGACGCACACGCTCACGGAACCCGAGCGAGTCCGGGCTCTCGAGTTGATGGAGATGCAGCGCCACGCCCAGCTCATGTACACCAGTTGCGGGTGGTTCTTCGACGACATCGCGGGGATCGAGACGGTGCAGGTGATCGCCTACGCCGCGCGTGTGCTGCAGCTTGCGCAGCAGCTCTTTGGCGAGCAGGCGGAGCCGCTGCAGCCTGCATTTCTCGGCCGCCTCTCTGAAGCCCACTCGAATGTGCCCGAGGCCGGCGACGGCGCAAGCATCTACAAAAAGTCTGTCGAGACCATGGAGCTAAATCTGGAGCAGGTTGCCGCGCACTATGCCATCAGCTCGATCTTCTCGTCGTTTGCCGATGAGACGGATCTCTTCAGCTTTCGCATCCGGCGCATTTCGCACGAGATTTACACTTCAGGCCGCGGCCGCCTCGCCCTGGGCCGCGCGCATGTGGCCAGCGCCATCACCGGCAACGCGCAGAGCTTCTCCTTTGCCGTTCTCCACTTTGGCGACCAGAACATTACGGCCGCCGTGAAAGGCTACGACGACGCAGACGCTGCCGCTTTCGAGGCTTTCTCTGCCGAAGCCGCCAGCCATGTGCAGCGCGCCGATTTTCCCGAGGTGATCCGCCTGATTGACCGCTTCTACGGCCACGCCGACTACTCGCTCACCTCGCTTTTCAGAGACGAGCAGCGCCGCATCGTCGCGCTCATCCTCAACTCGACGCTTTTGGACATAGAGAACTCGCTAAAGACCATTTACCAGGATCACGCCAGCCTGCTTCACTATCTTTCTCAGGCGGGACTGCCGAAGCCGCCCGCGCTCACACTCGCTGCCGGGTTCGCCATCAACGCCGGTTTGCGCCGCACGCTTGAGGCCGAGCCCATCGATCTCCCGCAGATGCGCTATTTTCTTTCCCTCGCCAAGGCCGACCAGGTTCAACTCGAATCCGCCACGCTCTCCTACATCGCCGACCAGCGCATGAAGCGCGCCATGCTGGAGTTGCTAATGTCCTCAGGATCTCTTGAGATGCTGGACCGCGCACTGGTGCTGGCCCGCACGCTCACCGAGCTGCCCTTCGAATTGAATCTGTGGCAGGCGCAGAACATCTGGTACGAAATATTGCGCACCTCAGGCTACGCGCTCACGGCGTTGCCCAAGGAGGAGCGTCCGCGCTGGGAGAAAGACTTCGACGAGTTGGGCATGTGCCTCACCTTCGACGATGCGGCTATGCGTGCAGGCGAGCAAGCCGACACGCTGGCGGCAGCAGACTAACGCGGCTTTCAGTTGCTCCCAGGTGGAAGCGCAGTTGACTGGCTGCCTTGCTAATTCACTTTTTGTAGCTTTCCATTGTTGAGCGCGAACCGCTCCCCGCGCCACACGATCGTGTCTCCGGCAAGGGCGGCCACCCACAAGCCCATCGCGATGGCATCGCGCACGGGCAAAAGCCAGAGATTCGCCAGCACTTCGTGATCTCCGAGCACCCCGGCGCCGACCGTCATCGCCTGTGCCAGACGCAGGAAGAAACTCAGCCCCAGCAGCCAGAGGCTCACCGGGCTCAATCCGCTCGCGAGCACGTTCAGGAGCGCCCAACCGAAACCGTGGGTGAAGATCAGACCTACATAGCCGCCCGGGCGCGCCGAGCGCACCGTCCGCAGCCAACGCAGTTGATGATCGAAGAATCCGCGCCAGCTATACGCGGGGACTGAGGTCACGACGACTTCGGTGCTCACTTCGACGCGATAGCCTGCATGAGCTATGCGTGCGCCCAGCTCATAATCGTCTGCCAGGTAATCCACGATGGACAGCAAGCCTCCGGCCTTTTCCAGAGCCGCGCGCCGCACTGCCAGGGTTGAACCCAGCCCGTAGTGCAGGCCGCCTTCAATCAGCTTTGAGAGCAGCACGCCAGGCATAAACTCCGCGGCAATTCCCAGCGCCTCAAGCCGCGAAGGAAGCGTGCCGTGCGCTCTGCCGCAATAGAGCGCCGTTGTGAGGCCTACCGGCGGTTTGCCTGGGTCCAGCGAAGCCGGCGCGAAGCGGCACATCACGCGCTCCAGGTAGCGGGGGCTCACTGTAATGTCGGAATCGTTGATGAGTAGAAAATCGTGCCGCGCATGCGTGGCGAGCTGCGCCAGCGTGCTCACCTTGCCGTTCGTGCCGAGCCGCTCGGGGCACTCCACCAGCCCGATCGCCCGCTCCGGAAATTCGGCTTGCAGTTCCTTCACAGCGGCGGCCGCGGGATCGTCCGGCGACGATACGCCAAAGAGCAATTCGAATTCGCCCGCGTAATTCTGCCGGCAATGGCTGCGAAACGCGTCCATCATGCCGGGGTCGAGTCCCTTGAGAGATTTCAGGATGCTCACGCCGGGCGCGAACTCAGTCCGCGAAATGCGCCGGTCGTGCAGGAACACACGCGCCGCCAATATCGACGCCAGAAAGTAACCCATTCCAGCCACGACCAGGGCCGTCGTCGCGATCTCTACGGCCTGCGCCAGTGCGTGCGGCATCACAAAAGCAGTTTACAGGGGTCAGGTTTCAGGGGTCAGATTTGGTCGCACTGGGATGAACGTGACACCCGACACCTGATACCTGCTTCACTCGTACCGAAGCGCCTCGATCGGGTCCAGACTCGCCGCTTTCCAAGCCGGGTAGATGCCGAAGACCAATCCAATGACGCAGGCAACAAGAAAGGCGATGATGACCCAGGTGAACGAAAGTGCCGCGTGCAAAAAGGACACGGCAAAGTGCAGAATCAGCGTGAACAGCGCCCCGGCCAGAATGCCGAGCAGTCCGCCGACCACGCATAGCGTCACCGCTTCGAGCGTAAATTGCAGCAGAATATTTTTCCTGGTTGCGCCGATCGCCTTGCGCACGCCGATTTCTCGCGTGCGTTCTGTCACGCTGACGAGCATGATGTTCATCACGCCCACCCCGCCCACCATGAGGCCGACGGAAGAGACGGCGACCATGAACGAAAACAATCCGACTGTCAACTGATTCCAGAGTCGGGTGAGCGAGTCAGGGCTGAAGATGGCGAAGTTGTCGTCCTGCTGCACATGCAACTTTCGCCGCACGCGGAGCAGCTCGCGAATCTCCTCGGTGACGAGAGCTTTGTTGGCCGGGTTGTCGTATCGCGCCACAATCCAGAAGTCGAGGATCTCAGGGTGAATCTTTCTAAACGTCCCCAGAGGGAAATAGGCTGAATTGTCCGCGGTGTTTCGGCCGCTGCCAAACGGTTGCGGTTGCGGATCGAGCACGCCGATGACGGTGAAGACATCGCCTTCGCATTCTACGTCCTGCCCCAGCGGCGACTTGTCCGGGAAGAGATCCTCGGCGGCATCGTGACCGAGAACGACCACATTGTCACTGTGCTCCGCCTCCGATTCCGTCCACATGCGGCCTTCCTTCAAATTCACGTCGACTACTTGCGTCACGGCCTCAGTGCTGCCATTGATGATCGTATTTTGGATTTTGTGCGTGCCGGCCTTCATGGCAACGCTGCCCAGGCCGGTCTGAAAGTTCTGGTAAGTCAGCTCGGGATCGACAGCGATCACATGCGGCAGGCTGCGCATTGCCACGCCGTCTTCGTAGGTGAGCTTCTTGCGATTCAGCTCCTCGGTCGTGGGCCGATGGCCAAACGGCTCAAATTGGAAGATCCACAAATCGTTGGTGCCCAGCGTGCTCACAAAATGATCGATGTTGGAGTTCAGGCCGTTAATGGCGGAAGAGATCAGGATGACGGTCGCGATTCCGATGGAGATGCCGAGGATGGTGAGCCCCGAGCGCAGTTTGTTCTTGCGCAGCGTGTCCAGCGCGAGTTTGACTGCTTCTCCGGATTGGCCAACGGCGCGCATAAGGCAGTTCTCAGTTCACAGTTCTTAGTTCGCAGTTATTCGTTTTCCTGCTTGTTGAGCAAGTCGAGGATGCATTTACATCTCCGCTCGAAGCGCAGTGATGGGGTCAAGAGCGCTGGCTTTGTACGCAGGATAAATCCCAAAGAATAATCCCACAGCGGTGGCTACAAAGAGCGCGACGAGTATGGACCAGAGCGCCACCGACGACGGGAAGGCAATCACCAGGGTAACGAGCTTGGCCGCTGTGATGCCCAACACTACGCCGATGACTCCGCCGAGCGCGGCAACCAACGCGGATTCAATAAGGAACTGGAGCAGGATGTCGCGGCGGCGCGCTCCCAGTGCTTTGCGCACGCCAATCTCCCGCGTCCGTTCCGTCACACTCACCAGCATGATGTTCATGATCACAATGCCGCTGATGACCAGCGCAACCGCGGCGATGGCTACGACCACGGCGCCAAAATTGTTCAAAACACTCACCAGTAGATTCCCGAAGGTTGCACTGGAATCAATGGAGAATGCGTCGGCAGTGCCCGGCGCGAGATGACGCCGCGTGCGAAGAATGACGCGAAGCTCGTCGCTGACCGCTTCCATCACGGCCCCGCCGCCGCCCGAATCCACGAGAATCTGCAGGCTCTGGTTGGACCCGTATGCCTCAAGAAAAGTCGTGAGGGGAATCGCCACCCAATTGTCCATGCTGCGGCCAAACATCTTGCCCTGGCTCTCGCCCACGCCGATCACGGTGTATGGCGAGCCGTCGACGCGAATCTCTTTGCCGAGCGGGTCGCCGGCGCCCAAAACGTTGTCCACAATGTCGGAGCCCACAATGGCCACGTGCGCTGAGTGTTGGTCTTCCATCTCGGTAAACGACCGGCCCAATACGATGTTGAGATTCGAAATCGGCGGCATCGTCCATGTCCAGCCGCGAATGTCGGTATCAGTCGTGGACTGACTTCCGCGCACAACTTTGCCGGTACTGTCGCGCTGCGCACCCACCGATGCGCAGGACTTGCACTCGTCAACAATCGCGCGATAGTCGTCGTAGCTTATATCCTTGCGCTTCTGAAACTCGACGTATTCATCGATCGTCATGAAGGTCTGCGGCATCTTGCTGACCGTGATGACGGCAGCGCCATAGGTGTTGATCTTCGACGTGACGAACTGCTTGGCCCCGTTGGTGAGCGTGACCACCGTGATCACCGAAGACACGCCGATGATGACACCAATCAAGGTAAGAATGGTGCGCATCTTGTTTGCCCACAACGACTGCAGCGCGAGTTTGAAGGCCTCACCGAATGGCATGATCTGCTTTCATGATACGCAATCGCCCGATTCAGGGTTCCGGCGCGAGAAATCAGCGGCCGGTGCTGCCAAACCCCTTTGCCGCGCGCACAGAGCCTTCCAGGCTTTCGACCTCCTGGACGAGACCCGTGAGAACGGGGACTGGAACCATCTGCGCGATCTTCTCGCCCGCCTGTAATTCGACGGCCGTGTCGCCCAGGTTGGTCATCACCACCAGGATTTCGCCCCGATAGCCCGAGTCGATCACGCCGCCTGTCGTGGCCACTCCCCGCGCCGCCATGGATGAGCGGTCCCGCACCAGCAGTCCCAGCGGCGCGCCCGTTCGCGGATCACGCGCCTCCACGGCAATTCCCGTCCGCACCTTTGCCGTCGCTCGAGGCGCCAGCATGATGCCCTCCAGCGCAAACAGGTCATAGCCCAGGTCCTCGCCCGGATGCGCCACCACCGGCAGCCGTGCCCCAGCTTCCAAACGCTTTACGCGTAACATGAGTCTGATGGTAGCGGATCGGCGCGGCTCACTCTGCGAGGGGCGCTCACTCTGCGGCCTCTGATCCTTTGCGGCGGAAAATGGTCAGCCCCGGCCGGGCTTGGACCCAACCGGGGCTGTCGTCAATTCGGCAAAAGGACTCGTAAGCCGAATTCTGTTCTATGCGGTCATTCCTCTAGGCGCCGCGTTGCCGCGGACACTCATCAGCGACCTACCCGGAGGTTTCGGCGATTTTCTCGAGCCGCCTTGCCGCATCGGGCCGATGCGCAACCGGCGCCTGGCTCCTGGCCCCGGTTTCCCTCCCTATTTGGTCTTGCTCCGTGTGGGGTTTACCCTGCCTCCGGCATTACTGCCGGAGCGGTGCGCTCTTACCGCACCTTTTCACCCTTACCCCGGCGGGACTGGCCGTCCAGGCGAACCTGTCGGGCCCTTCCGGAAGCCCCTCCGAAGAGGGGTAGCCGAGGCGGTATGTTTTCTGTGGCACTAGCCGTCCACGGGCTTTCAAGCCCGCGTCCCGGACGTTATCCGGCACACTGCCCTCTGGAGTTCGGACTTTCCTCTCCCGGCAACCCTTGCTTGCGCAAGGACTTCCGGCAGCGACCGCCCGGTCCTCCTGCCAGTCTCTAGTGTAGCGCGAAACATGAAATTATGGTCCCCTGCTAAGTCTTAGCGGCTTGCCTGTGCGTTTCCCAGCCTTGATTGTGGAAATGCTGGTCGTTTCATCTCGCGTAGGGACCATGCCCCAAAAGCGATCCAATCCAAGTCAATCATTACCAAGCGATTACGTCTTCAACTCAGTCCGGAATCCAGTGCCAAACGTTTGTTGATATGATCTGACAACATGGGCACGACTGTGGACCTTCGCGATCACGAAATGAAGACCCCGCTGCTCCGATCCGCTAAAACAAGTCCCAACGTTGTGGACATGTATTTTTCTGCCGACGTCGAAACTGATGGGCCCATACCTGGGCCGTTCTCGATGCTGTCGTTCGGATTGGTCTTTGCAGGTTCCTTCGACGGCGACACTTTTTCGCGACCCGCTCAGTATGACAAGAGCTTTTACCGTGAGCTTCGACCTATATCGGACGATTTTCAGGTCGACGCTTTACGTGTAAACGGGCTCGACCGCGAGCGACTTCAGAGGGATGGTAGCGCTCCTACCACCGCGATGACTGAGGCTGCCGAGTGGGTGACAGCGCTTGCGGGGGCAGCTCGCCCGATACTGGTGGCGTATCCGTTAAGCTTCGATTGGAGTTTTCTCTACTGGTATTTCACTAGATTTTCCAGTGCGGGCTCACCGTTTAATCACTCGCAGTGTTTTGATATTAAGACGGCGTTTGCGGTCAAGGCGCGCATCCCAATCGCGTCTGCCGGCCGTAGAAGACTGATGCCAAGCCTCCGCTCGAACGGCATTCATACGCACAATGCTCTCGACGATGCCATTGAGCAGGCTCAGGTGTTTGCAAACTTGTTCGAATGGGACGGAAGTCATGGGGAAGGTTATTGAAGGGCGAAGGCAGTTCTCAGACGAAAGGTTTGAGCGGCTGCAGGGCACGTTGGTGCAAACTCCGGAGATATGCGCCGATAAGGCTTGCGTATACGCAACAGGGTCGTTTGGGAGACGGGAGGCTAGTCCTCACAGCGACTTGGACCTCTTTATTGTTTCGCTGAGTTCCGAAAAAGATGGCGTCGACCGAAGCAATCTCTCAAAACTGAATGAAATTCTACTAAAAGCGGAGCTCATTCGCGCCGCTAAGGAGTTGCACTTCCCTGAATTTTCCCAAGATGGACGGTTTCTCGAGCAGCACACGGCGAGAAAACTAATCCGATCAACTGGAAACCAGTACGATGACGCTGAAAATACATTTACTGCAAGGCTCTTACTCCTGCTCGAGAGCAGACCTCTAGCTGGGAAGGATGTCCATGCAAGAATCATCGATGATGTAATCGAGAGATACTGGCGCGAGTTCCCGGACCATTCTGATCGCTTTATGCCTGCCTATCTGGCTAACGATATCCTTCGCTACTGGCGAACCCTTTGCCTGAACTACGAGGCCAGCACTTCTGAGCAATTACCGAACAACCAAACGCCTCTTGAGCGTGCAAAGCGCAAAATCAAGAACTATAAATTGAAACACAGTAGGATGCTCACATGCTATTCAGCAGTGCTCTATCTCCTGTTTATCTACGGCAAGCAAGGGACTGTTACGCCAACTGAGGCCCAAGCAATGGTTTCCCTAACGCCTACAGCACGCGTGGAGTTTGTCTCGGACAAGCTGAATGGTGCTGAGCCCGCTGCGTGCATAATTGACCTTCTCGCGAAATACGAGCGATTCCTAGAGGTGACAAACGCCTCGGAAGATGACCTCGTCAAGGTCTTCTCTGATGACGCGGAAGCGCATAAGCTACGCGATGAGCAGTCCGATTTTGGTGATCTCGCATACACGATCCTCTACACCATTGGCCATGAGAATTCTCTTTACCGCCGCCTAGTCATTTGAATACTCGCAAGTAGGCTCTCTTAGCCTCCACAAATCACATTCAACAGTTGAGCGCCCTACGTAGCGGTGTTTTATTGTCAACGCACTGGCGCTCCGTAACCACTGCCCGTTTGATATAAAGGGTGCCGAACGCTTTGGCGCGCAAGCACCTCGCCCAAAAGGATTCTCATGAAAATGGCCGCAGCACTCCCCATCGCCTCCGCTCTTATTGCACTCTTTCTCGCCATCGGCCCATTCGCAGGGCGTGCTCAACAGCCGGCGCTGCCGGCGATCGACATGACCCCCGTCAAGCCGGAGTCCGTCGGCTTCTCCCCGGAGCGCCTCGAACGCCTCCACGCGGCCATTCAGGAGGAGATCGATCAGAAGCATCTGGCCGGCGCCATCACGCTGCTGGCGCGCGACGGCAAAATCGTGGACTACCGCACCTATGGCATGCGCGACATGGCAGCGGCCACGCCGATGACCAAGGACACCATCTTTCGCGACTACTCCATGACCAAGCCCGTGACCGGGGTCGCCATGATGATCCTCTACGAAGAGGGCAAGTGGCTCCCGTCGGACCCAATCTCGAAATATATCCCCGAATTCGCGCACCTGAAGGTCTTCAACGGCTTCGACGCCAACGGAAAAATGCTCCTCGCCGACCCGGACCACGCGCCGACGATGCACGAGCTGATGACGCACACCGCCGGCTTCACCTACGGCAACGCCGATACGCCCGTCGACAAGATAGTCCACGACTTGAACCTGGATCATGCGAAGAATCTTCAGGAGCGGATCGACCTGCTGGCGCAGGCTCCGCTGCTCTATCAGCCCGGTACGCGCTGGGTTTACAGCCCGTCCATGGACATCCAGGGTTACATCGTCGAGAAACTCTCAGGCCAGTCGCTCCCCGACTTCATGCGCGACCACATCTTCGCGCCGCTGGGCATGAGCGACGCGGGATTCTTCGTCCCTGCAGACAAGCGCGCCCGTTTTGCTGCTGGCTACCACGAGGTCAATGGCGAGCTGGTCGCGGAGGCCACGACCAACGGCATCCCCGACGACTATGCCACTCAACCCACCAATCCCTCGGGCGGGGGAGGCCTCGTCTCGACTGCTGAGGATTACTACCGCTTCGCACAGATGCTCTTGAACGGCGGCCAACTGGGCGGAACGCGCATCCTCGCGCCGGCTACCGTCAAGCTGATGACCTCCAATCATCTACCCGCCGCGCTGCTCACGGGCCAGTTCGGCATCGGACAGCACATCATGCGTCCAGGATTCGGCTACGGCTACAACTGCGCGGTCGTTTACGATCCGCCACTCGCCGATCTCTCCGACGGCAAGGGCACATTCTTCTGGGACGGCGCCGCGGGCACCTGGTTCTGGGCCGACCCCGCCAACGACATCGTTTTTGTCGGAATGATCCAGCGCCGCACCAGCCGTTACAATCACAATCTGCTCTACCGTGTGCATGCGCTCGTCGATCAGGCGCTGGTTGATCCGACGAAGTAGCGCGATCCGTCGAAATACAATCCGCCGAGGTCCTTTCCCGTCAGTGTTGCCAGGAGCTGTCAGGGCGCCCCGGAGATTCGGGTGCTTTGAATGCATCTCGCACCCATCTTTAACATCCAATCCTTCAACGGTTCGCGGGAATGCTTCCCGGTCACGGTCGGCTCCTCGGGCGCGATACCCCCGGCCAATTCAAATGGAGGAGAAGCTTATGAAAATCGCCACTCTCATCGCCCGCTACCTGCTCGCCCTCATATTCCTCGTCTTCGGCATGAACCACTACCTGAATTTCATCCCTATGGGCGCGATCCCGGCAGGCATCGCCGGACAGTTCTTCGGCGCTCTCATTGCTTCCGGCTATCTGTATGTCGTCGCATTCTTTGAGGTGGCGCCGGCCATTCTGCTGCTCATCAATCGCTACGTTCCGCTGGCTCTGGTCGTGCTTGGCCCTGTCATCGTCAACATCTGCCTCACCCAAATTCTCATGGCTCCCAGCACAATCCTTGTCGGCGTCGTCGTCGCTATCCTGTGGTGCGTCACGGCCTGGCGCGTGCGCTCCGTGTTTCTGCCGTTTCTGCAACAGCGCGTTGCGGATTAGGCCCGGCACCAGCGGTTCGCTTTCGCCGCGATCGCCTCGCTACAATGTCAGTAAGGGATGATCCAGTACCTCTATCTCGGCCGCGTGGACTACGGAGAGGCGCTTCGCCTGCAGGAAGAACTGGTCGCGTTGCGCACCGCGGACCGCATCGGCAATGTGCTCCTGCTGCTCGAGCATCCGCCCGTACTCACGCTGGGCCGCAACGCCAAGCGCGCAAACATTCTGGCGTCGGATGAGCTTTTGGCGCGGCGCGGCGTCACGCTCCACGAGATCAACCGCGGTGGCGACGTCACCTATCACGGCCCTGGCCAACTCATCGGCTACCCAATCTTCGATCTGCGCAGCCTGCGCAATCCAAACGGCGCCTGCCCGCCGGGGCGGAGCAATCGTCTTGGGCCCGTCGATTTCGTTCGTCTCATGGAAGAAGCGCTCATTCGTCTTTGCGGCGAGTTCGGCGTGAGTGCGGGACGCATCTGCGGATTAACTGGCGTCTGGTGCCACCTGCGGTGGGGCAGCCTTTCGGATGAGAGTTGTAGAACGACGGCCAAAGATCAGCCCAATGGCGAGCGCAAGATCGCCGCCATTGGCATTCACGTCGCCCGCGGCGTGACATCGCACGGTTTTGCCTTCAACGTCACCACCAACCTGCGCGACTTCGCGCTTATCAATCCCTGCGGCATCACCGACCGCACTGTGACGAATCTCGAAAGGGAAGTCGCCGATGCGAAGAGCCTGCCCAGCCTCGAATCCCTCGCCCACCTTGCTGCCTGCCAGTTCGGTGTCGTTTTCGATGAGCCAGTCGCGCCCGTTGAAAACCTCGCTGCCCTGCGCGCGTTCGCTGTCGCCACGCCAGAATCACCCGCGCAAGAATATCCCGCGCAAGACACGCCGCTTCAGATTCCGCCCGAGATTGAGCGCCTGCGGCACAGCAAGGACCGCCCCGTTTCCGCCTGAACGCGCCCGTCGGTTTCATGGCGCCCGCGATTTATAATCCGGCAGGAGCTTTGCCCACCGGACCGCGAAGAGAGGAATGCATGCCGACGGAAATCATCATGCCCCAGATGGGCGAGTCGATCTTCGAGGGCACGATCACCAAATGGCTCAAGGCTGTCGGAGACACCGTCGCGATAGACGAGCCGCTCTTCGAGATTTCCACTGATAAGGTGGACGCCGAGATTCCCTCGTCCGTCGCCGGCGTGCTGGCTGAGATCCGCTTCCCCGAAGGCGCCACCGTCGAGGTCAACACTGTCGTCGCGGTGATTGGCGAAGCCGGCTCAAAGGTTGCCGCGCCTGCACCGCCCGCAAAGTCCACCATTCCACAGGCGCCGCCGAAGGCGCAGGTTGCCGCGCCAGCAACCGGCGAACCCGTAGTCCCTGCTCTCTCGGTCGCGGCGGGTCGTCGCATCCGCTCTTCGCCGCTCGCCCGCCGCATCGCCAAGGAGCACGGCCTCGAAGTCAGCCGCATCGCAGGCTCGGGCTCCGAAGGCCGCATTACTAAAGACGATGTTCTGCGCGCGGCGAGCTCTCCCCTTGCACAGTCGCCAGCCCAAAAGCCAGCCCCACCGCAGGCGGCGCAGGTGGCGCCGCCGCCCGATCTCGCAACACTTCCGGCCGATCTCGTTCCTCTCACCCGCATGAGGACCATCATCGCCGAACGTATGGTCGAGAGCGTGCGCGTCAGCCCACACGTTTACACCGTTTACAAGGTCGACATGACGCGCATTGCGCGCCTGCGCGAGCAGCGCAAGGCAACCTTCGACCATCGCCACCACGTCAAGCTCACCTTCATGCCTTTCATTGCTGCGGCTGCCGTTGCCGCGCTGCGCCGCTGCCCCATCGTCAACGCCTCGGTTGAGAATACGGACCAGGGCCTCGCCATCCGCTACCACCGGTCTATTGATTTAGGAATCGCGGTGGCTCTCGACTGGGGGCTCATCGTGCCCGTCATTCGGCACGCGGAGCAGCGCAGCTTCGCCGATCTCGCCCGCTCCATCGCCGATCTCGCTCTCCGCGCGCGCTCCAAAAAGCTCTTGCCCGACGAGGTTGGCGGATCCACTTTCACCCTCACCAACGCAGGCGCATTCGGCGGCGAGTACGGCATGCCCATCATCAACCAGCCCGAGTCGGCCATCCTCGCCGTCGGCGGCCTGCGCAAGGAGCCCGCAGTCCTCACGGACGCCGAAGCCAACGACACCATTGCCATTCGGTCGATGCAGTACTTCTGCCTCGGCTTCGATCACCGCCTCATCGACGGCGCCGACGGTGGCAAATTCATGCTGGAGTTCAAAAAGACGCTGGAGAACTGGAACCAGGAGATCGGGTAACGGGCCGCTAATTCCTTCTGGCGGAAGGAACAGGGGCCCTCAGGCCCCTGAATCCCTGAGTTTCCCACTCCTGGGTTTTAGTAGCGTCCCCTCCTCACCCACGCGCCTCCCGAGGACCCCAGAATGTCTGCTGCTTTCTGAAGAAGACCTGGATTCACGCAGGGAAATTCTTCACGCAGTTCATCCAGAGGGTCACAGGGACCAGCGTCGGGAGCGTACTGGTAGCCCCCTTCGCGTCCATCGTAAAAGACGGAATGAACGGCGTCCCCATAGTTATGGTGGAACCACTCGAGTATGTCCTCGAGCGGTACTTCAGTGGCCTTGTTAGGCATTTCTTACCTCCAGCAAGCCTCGATCATTCTCGGCCGCCTAAAGGTAATACCGCCAAAACGCGAAAAATCTCAAAGTTTATTTATTTGGTCGGAAGCTTGGGTTTCCCCACCCTAACCTCGCCTGCGCAGGGCAAACGCCCCTCACCACCCCATCTGCTTCATCCGCTCCAGAATGATCTCGCCGTAGTGATCCCCGCGGTCGAGCCTGGTTGCGCCGCATCTGCAGAATCTCAATGGCGCCTTCAGGCTCCCGGCGGCTTCACTGACACTTCAAACGCCGCAACCGCGTCGTGCAACCGGTTGAACAGGCGAGCTGGCCCGATTGCCTCCGTCACATGATGCCGATCGAAGTCGGATTTCAGATCCCACGGCACGCGCGCAAATGCCAGCTCCACTCCTGCCTCAGTGAGACTTTTCTTCAATCCCTGCACGATCCGTGCCGCAGTGTAATCCAGGTGCGTCATCGCCTCCGCGTCCACCACCACCCACTTCACGGCTGAAGGCATCGGCTGCACCACTTGCGTAACCTCTTCAAGAAATCGCCCGGCATTGGCATAAAAAAGCTCCGCGCCAAACCGGTAGAGCACCAGGCCGGGCTCGGTGACCACATGCGGCGCCGCCGGTACGAGTTTCCAGCTTCCGTCCGGGTTTGCCACGAGCACGCCGCTATGCGGGTGATAATCGTGCCGGACGACGCGGAGAAGTGAGACCACCATCGCCAGCACGATCCCCTCTTCCACTCCCACCAGAACCACAACCACCGCCGTCATCACCGCGAGCGCATACTCCTGCGGGCTCTCCGCCCGGATGTTCCGCAGTTCACCCAAATTGATCAGCCGCAGCGCGACCAGAAAAACCAGCACGCCCAGCACGCAAGTGGGCAGATGCTGGAGCGGCCCGGTGAGAAACAGCAGCACCACGCCGACCACAACTGCCGTCGTCACCTGCGCCATCTGGCTGTGCCCGCCGGCGTCTTCCATCATCGCCGTCTGCGTGGGGCTGCCATTCACCACAAACCCGCCGCTCAGTGCCGCCGCGGCATTCGCAGCCGAAAGTCCGTACAGATCGATATTCTCGTCCACCTTCTCGTAGTGTTTCGCCGCATAAATTCGCGCGGTCGCCGCGCTCTGCGTAAGAATCATCACGGCGCACGAGCCCGACACCGTGATCAGCAACTCCACTTCCTTCCGGGTCATATCGCGAAGGCTGAGCAGCGCCATCAATCCCAGATGCGGTAAACCGGCGGCCACCGGCCCAATGGTTGCAATCCCGTGCCCTGCAAAATTCCACGCCGCGCTCGCCGCAACCGCGGCCACAACGGCCACAAGCGCTCCCGGAACTTTGGGGGCGAAATGGCGCAGCAGCAAAACAAACGCCAGGACCGACGCCGACAGTGCCACCGTGGGCAGATTTGCCCGCGGCAATCCGCGAGCCACTTCCCAAAGCTGCACCACAGGCCGGTGCGAATCCACGGCCACGCCAAGCATTTCGCTCAGCACGGAGATTCCTACTTGCAGGCCCACGCCGGTAAGAAAGCCCACCAGAACCGTACGCGAAAGAAAGTCCGCGATAAACCCCAGACGCAGCAGCCGCGCCAGCAGCAGGATTACCGCCGTCAGCACTGCCACAATGCACGCCAGAGCGATATATTGCGCTCCGGCCGGCGTCGCTGTGCCCGACACGCCGTCTGCAAAAATTGCAGCCGTCGCCGAGTCCGCCGCCACCACCAGGTAGCGCGACGAACCGAAGGCCGCGAACGCCACCAGCGGCAACAGCAGCGAATAAAGTCCCGTAACCACGGGCATTCCCGCGATCTTGCTGTATCCCAGCACCTGCGGGATGTCCATGGCCGCCATCGCGACGCCGGCAAGAGCATCGCGTAGAGCGCCTGCGCGCTGGAGCGGCCGTAAGCCTCGAAACAGTTTCACAACCTTAAAGCTCCTGTTCGGCCATTAACAAAGATTCGCAACACAAATTTTCAGCCGGTTTCATCGAGACTACTACGCGGTCGAGACTTTTACGCGGTCCAGGCCTTGGCGCGCTCGACGGCTTTCTGCCAGCGACTGCGCCGTTCGGCCCGTTCGGTTGCGTTCATTTTGGGCTCAAAGCGCACGTCGCCCCTGCGTTCGGCGCGCAGCGCATCGGGACTTGCCCAAAAACCCGTTGCGAGTCCCGCCAAATACGCCGCGCCCAGCGCCGTCGTCTCCGTCACGCGCGGACGTACTACCGGGACGCCAAGCACATCGGCCTGGAACTGCATCAGAAGATCGTTGACCGCGGCGCCGCCGTCGACTCTCAGGGCCTGGAGCGGCGCACCCGTCTCGCTGTGCACCGCCTCGAGCACGTCGGCCACCTGGAACGCGATGGCCTCGAGCGCTGCGCGCGCAATGTGGCCCGGTCCGGTGTCGCGGCGCAGTCCGATCAACATGCCCGCGGCGTGTGCGTCCCAGTGCGGCGCGCCGAGGCCCACAAACGCCGGCACAAACACTACACCACCTGTGTCGGGCACGCTCGCCGCAAGCGCCTCTACATCCGCCGAAGTCGCAATCAATTTCAAATTGTCGCGCAGCCACTGCACCACCGCGCCGCCAATGAAGATGCTGCCTTCGAGCGCGTACTCAAGCCGCTTCTGTGCGCTCGCCGCCACCGTCGTAATCAGCTTGTGCTTCGACCGCATGAACTCCGTGCCGATGTTCTGCAGCAAAAAGCAGCCCGTCCCGTAGGTGTTTTTGGCCTCGCCCGCACTCCAGCACAATTGGCCGAAGAGCGCTGCCTGCTGGTCGCCGGCAATGCCAGCAATCACCACGCCGCCGAGGCCTAGTGTGGTCGTCACCTCGCCCACGCGATCGCACGACCACACAACTTCAGGCAGCATACTCGCGGGAATTCCGAAGAGCTTCAGCAGTTCCTGGTCCCACTCACCCTTCACGACATTGAAGAGCAGCGTGCGCGAGGCGTTAGTCACGTCGGTCACATGCTTGTGGCCGCTGGTCAGGTGCCACACCAGCCAGCTATCCACAGTGCCGAATGCCAGCTCGCCGCGCTCGGCACGCGCCCGCGCGCCTTCTACGTGATCCAGAATCCACTTTACCTTCGTTGCCGAGAAATATGGATCGAGCACGAGGCCGGTCTTCGAAGAGACCATTTCTCCGGCTCCGCGGTCTTCCAGCGCCTTGCACTGCGCCGCCGTGCGCCGGTCCTGCCAGACAATCGCCGGATGAATTGCCTTGCCCGTTGCGCGTTCCCACACAATCACGGTCTCGCGCTGGTTGGTAATGCCGATCGCCGCAACGTCGCGCGGCCGCGCACCCACTTTGCCCAGCGCTTCCACGGCACAGGAGAGCTGGCTGGTCAGGATCTCCGTCGGATCGTGCTCCACCCAGCCCGCCTGCGGATAGAACTGCCGGAACTCTTTCTGCGCCACGGCCGCAATCGCGCCGGCCGAGTCGAAAAGGATGGCCCGCGAGCTCGTGGTTCCTTGATCCAACGCCAATACGTACGCCATTCGTGCCACCCGCTTTCAGGCAACCAGACCAACACGCAAGGCAGGGAGGTGCACCTACTTCACCTTCCCCGCCTTATTCTCGAGAACCACATTTGACAGCACTGCCGTGTCCACCGTCACGGGCTGGTGCGAGCAGAATCCGATGCCCACATAGAACGGAGCATCCAGGTGCAGCTTGATCGGAGGGCCGAACTGGTGCATCGGCTCTCCGTCGAGGCTCAACCAGATCGAAAACTCGTCGCCGCGCTTCTCGATCCCGATCCGCTTGGCGCTGATCGTCACGAGGCTGTCGGGGCTCGCACCGCCCGGCCGGCCACGGCCGCCGATGCGAAATTCCATATCCGTCACGCGCGTGTCTTTTTCTGGCCGCCACGCCAGGTGCACCATACCCGCGCCGTGTTCCGCCACCATCGCGGCTTTCGAGTCGTCGTCGAGGCTTTGCCGGATCATCAGCACGACTTTGCGGTCGCCGTAGCCTTTCGGGTCGGGGAAGTTGATGTCGGCTGCCAGCGAAACGTCGCCCGACATGCGCTTCCACAGGAACCGGAACTCGTCGCGCGTGTACCAGACGTTGTACCCGGCGGAATTGATGGTGTACTGCCCCGTCGCGGCATCGTAACTTGCGCTCCCTTGCACCAGCGCGCTGCCAACGTCCGACTGGCCATCGAAAACTCCAATCGGCGCATCGAAATTTGTACTCGGCCGGTGAAAGTCCGCGGGCGGCGCCACCTGTTGATGAGTCGCCGAGCCGGGTTGCGCCCAATCCGGCACGGTTGGCAGCGGATTGTGCGCAGGCGGCGTCTGCGCGTGGAGCATCAGGGTTGCGCTCGAAACCGCCAGCGCGGCCAGAAGCGAAGTCGAAAAAAACAGTCGGCAAAGGTTGTGAATTCTCATGGCAACCCACTCTACCAGACCACTTGCGCCGCTGCACATTGGCCTGTTCCACGGTCGTTCCCCCGGCCCTTCGTGTTGTACCATTCGATTGGATTGACGCTCTCGAAAAGGCCGATTGATGACCCCCACGTCCTCTCCCACGCTCCTTGTTCTTGCTGCCGGAATGGGCAGCCGCTACGGCGGCCTCAAGCAGATTGACCCTGTTGGCCCCGCCGGCGAAACCATCATCGACTACTCCATCTTCGACGCTCTCCGCGCGGGCTTCGGCAAGCTGGTCTTCGTCATCCGCAGAGACATCGAGCAGCAGTTCCGCGAGATTATCAGTGCGCGCTTTGAAAAACGCGTTGCTGTCGACTACGTCTTCCAGGCGCTCGAGGACATTCCTCCGCGCTTTACTGTGCCTGCAGGCCGCACCAAGCCGTGGGGCACGACGCAGGCCATCCTGCTCTGTGCAGACGCAATCCACGAGCCTTTTGCCGCCATCAACGCCGACGATTTCTACGGTGCCGACGGCTACCGCTCGCTGGCCTGGCACCTCACCTCCGGCTCGCCCGACTATGCGATGGTCGGCTTCGTGCTGCGCAACACGCTCTCCGATTTCGGCTCGGTGGCGCGCGGGGTGTGCCAGGTCTCAGACGACGGCTATCTTGAGCACATCGTGGAGCTCACCAAGTTCGAACGCGACGCAAACGGCGCGCGCAACACCGATGCCGCCGGAGCAGTAACGAAATTCACCGGCGACGAACCGGTTTCGATGAATATGTGGGGATTCACGCCCCAGGTCTTCGATCAACTGCGCGAGCGCTTTGACAAGTTTCTTGAGAGCAATTCAACCGATTTGAAGTCCGAATGCTACATTCCCAACACCGTCGGCGAGCTGGTTCGCGCCGGTCAGGCGCGCGTCAAAGTGCTGCACTCGCGCGATTCCTGGTTCGGCGTCACTTATCGCGAGGACCGCCCGCGCGTCGTTGAGAGCATCCGCCGACTGATTGCCGATGGCCTTTATCCTGAAAGACTTTGGTCATGAGCGGACGGCCCGACGCCCACGCCGCGGCAAGCCAATTCGAATTCGGCGGCGAAGTCCAGGGCCTGACGCCGCATGGTGGCGGCCACATCAACGACACGTTCCTCGTCACGTGCCAGGCGCAGGGCTCGCTCGCTCGCTACATTCTGCAGCACATCAATCGCCATGTTTTTCGCGATCCCATTGCCGTGATGCAGAACGTGGAGCGCGTGACGGCGCATCTGGCCGCGCAGGCTGCAGGCCAGCCGGACAGTGCACGCCGCGCGCTTCGGCTGGTTCCCACGCGGGATGGGCACAAATGGCATGTGGATGCGCAGGGAGAAACGTGGCGCGCCTATCGCTTCATTGAAAACGCGCGCACCTATGAAACCGCGACGTCTGCCGAGCAGGCGTTCCAGGCGGCGCGGGCCTTCGGCAATTTCCAGCAGCAACTCAGCAGTTTGCCTCCGCCGCGCCTGCACGAGACCATCCCGGATTTTCACAACACGCCCAAGCGCTTCGCCGCGCTGGAGCAGGCAATCGCCGCCGACGTTGCCGGACGCTCAGCGCTCACCAAGCCGGAGATTGACTTTGCCCGCGCGCGCCAATCCATCGCCGGCATTCTCCTCGACGCCGATCTGCCCGAGCGCATCACCCACAACGACACCAAGTTCAACAACGTCCTGCTCGACGACAAAACCGGCGAAGCCGTCTGCGTCATCGATCTCGACACGGTGATGCCCGGCCTGGCGCTTTACGATTTTGGCGACATGGTACGCACCACCACCAGTCCGGCGAAAGAGGACGAACAGGATCTGTCGCAGGTAAACATGCAATTCCCGATGTTCGAGGCGCTGGTTCGCGGCTACCTTGAATCGGCGGGCGCGTTCCTGACAGTCGCGGAAAGACAATTTTTAGCCTTCTCAGGCAAGCTCATTACATTCGAAATCGGAATTCGTTTTCTCACCGATTATCTAGCCGGCGACACCTACTTCAAAGTGCATCGCGAAGGGCACAACCTGGACCGCTGCCGCACGCAATTCAAGCTGGTGGAGTCGATCGAGCAGCAGGAAGAAAGAATGAACCGGCTGGTGGAGTCGATTGTGGGATGATGTGTGGGGCTTACGGTGTGCCCAATGCGTACTGTGGAATCCGCAGCGTCAGACGGCGGATGGCCGTTCCGCGCCTTAATCGGGCCGGCCGGTGTAGTGTTCCACGTGATGGACCTCGGAGTGGTCCTCCAGCGACTCAAGATGCGTTGTCACCTCCGCGGGCATCTCGAGGTCGAGCGCCAGCTGCTCTTCCACCTGAGTCGCCAGCCGGTGGGCTTCACCCAGCCTCATCTTGTCCGGAAACAAAAGGTGAACTTCAATGATCTGCCGATAGCCCGTGGTGCGGAAGCGCACGCCGTGGTATTCGATGCCGAGCTCAAGCGAAAGCGCGTCCAGGCGCGCGCGAATCAGGTGACCGACCTTGGGGTCCGAGTAGTCGAGCAACCCTTTGAAGGATCGCCAAAGCAAGCGGCCGCCCGTCCACAGAATGTTTGCCGCCACGGCATAAGCAACCAGCGGATCGAAGGGCTTCCATCCTGTCGTCATCACCAATGCCAGGCCGCCAACAACGCCAAAACTGGTCCAACTGTCAGCGAGGACGTGCTTGCCGTCGGCTTCGAGAATCAGCGAATGATTCCGCCGGCCGATGCGGAGCAGATACCACCCCAAAACAGCGTTCAGCACGCCGGCGACGACGATGAGGATGACCCCGCGGCCCAGGTGCTCCAGCGCCAGGCCGTTTTTCCATTTCTCCGTCGTGGTGTAAATAATGCTTCCAGCGGCGAGCACGATCATCGCGCCTTCAAAGCCCGCGGAGAAGAAGGTGATCCGTTCGTAGCCGTAGTGGAAATGCGCGACAGCAGGCCGCGCGCTCAGCCACAGGCTGAAGACGGCGAACGCCACAGCCACCACATGCACTACCGATTCCGCGGCGTCAGAAAAAATCGCGGAGGAGTCCGTGTAGAGGTAGGCCGTCATCTTTCCGGCAAGCATGAGCACGCCCACGATGAACGACAACAGCATGGCGAAGCGCGCATCGCGATACTGCTGGCGGCGCTTATCGGTGGAATCGTGTTTCGGCAGATCGTTCATCGCCGATCCTTCGATTGATGGCGATACACCCTAAGATTCTGCCACCAGTTTACGCGTGGTTGATAAACTTTGTGCTGTGGGGCAGTGGAATTGAATGGCCCGTCACTGCACTTCGCCGATATAGACGCCGTACGGTCCCAGCACAATACGATTGATCGCAACAGTGTCCGGTCCGCCGGGCGTCTTCAGGAGTGTCTTCAATTCTCTTGGGCTCATGCCCGCTTCGCCGAGGGTCAGGTCGACGATCTCCAGGTTGGCCGTAAAGTTCACGCTGACGATGACCTGCGGCGCACCCGTCGCCTGCCGCATCCAGCTCAGCACCTTGGTGTTTTCCGTGTCGAGCATGATATTCGCGCCGTTCTCGAATGCAGGGACGGTCTTCTTGAGCCTGATGAGCGCCTTGTACCACGCCAGCAGCGAGTTCGGGTCGCTCTTTTCGGTCTTCACGTTGATCGTCTTCGCACTTGGCGGGACGGGCAGCCACGGCACGCCAGAGGTGAATCCGGCCTTCGTCGTTGCGTTCCACTGCATGGGCGTGCGCTCGCCGTCGCGGCCCTTCTCCTTCGGCCAGCCGAAGATCCCGATGGGATCTTTTACGTCCTCTTTGCGCGCGGGCGTCGTCGTCTTCATCCCGATCTCGTCGCCGTAGTAGACGAGCGCCGCGCCGCGGCTCGCGAGCAGAATCGTCGCCATTGCGCGCTGGATGTCCACGTCGTGCACGCCGTCGCCGTAGCGCGCGTCGATGCGCTGGACGTCGTGATTGTCGAAGAGCAGCAGCGGGATGTGGGAGCTGAGATGCGTTTCCGCGTCGATGAGCCGCTGGCGGAACTCCGTCACATCGAGCTTGTTGATCATGCCCACCTGCGTGTCCATCGGCAGGTGAAACTCCGGCTTGTCCGGTGTACCGTACATTTTCTTCAGCTCGCCGATGTTGGGCAGGTAAGTTTCGCCGATGAGCACGCGCGTGCCGGGAAACTCGTTGGTGATGAATCGGTCTGCCTCGGCACGCATCTCCTGGATGACTTCGTGCACGCCGGGCTGGTTGTCGGTTTTGGAGCCGTCGAGTTGCGGATCGCCGAACGCGTTCATCACCGGCTTGCCGTCCTTGTCGAGCTGAACGCCTTCGTCGGCCAGGCTCGGGTCCTCAAAGAGCGTGGTAATCGCGTCGAAGCGAAACCCGCCCACGCCGCGCTTGAGCCAGAAGGCTATGATCTGCCTGAAGGCCTCGTGCACCGCGGGGTTGTGCCAGTTCAGGTCCGGCTGCTCGACGTAGAACTTGTGGTAGTAGTACTGGCGCGTCGTTTCGTCCCACTGCCACGCGGAATGGCCGAAGAGCGACTGCCAGTTATTCGGCGGCGCTCCCTTATCGGTTGCGGTCTGGCGTTTGCCGTCGCGCCACATATACCAGTCGCGATAAGGATTGTCGCGCGACGACCGAGACTGAACGAACCACTCGTGCTGGTCCGACGTGTGGTTCATCACCATGTCCATGATGACGCGGATGTGCCGCCTCCCGGCCCGGGCCACGAGCCGGTCAAAGTCCTCGAGCGTGCCGTACTCGGGATCGATGTCGAGATAATTCGAGATGTCGTAGCCGAAGTCCACGTCCGGCGAAGGGTACACGGGCGTGAGCCAGATCGCGTCCACGCCCAGATCCTTCAGGTAGTCGAGCCGCCTCGTAATCCCATTCAGGTCGCCGATCCCTTCGCCATTCGTGTCCTGAAAACTGCGCGGGTACACCTCGTAGATCACGGCATTCTTCCACCAGTCCAGTTGCTTTGCTTGTCTCGCGCTCTGCGCAGTCGTCGTCTTTTTCACTGGCGCTGTTTGGCCTCCTGCCCGAATCACCACTGCCACCAGCATCAAGCCGGCAGCGCATTTCGCGATCCTGCTTAACATTCGACTCGCCGCGATCATGGCGGTCTCCTCGTTCATGCTGCGCGACGCAGTACTATTGGCTCCCTTACGGTGTCTGACCCGGAATCTGCGGCGACGTATGTCCGATCCTGCCGAAATCGACCCCGAACATCGGATCCTCCTGCGTGCCGTCGATATGAATGGGAACCTCTGTCCCCGCTCGATTCGTCTTGAAGAAACGGTCGGCCGGCTTCAGCAGCATTCCCTTCCAGCCGCCCACCATCTGCGAAACCGTCGCATTGGTCCTGGCCGTGCCCCTGAAATTGAGCGTACCGCCTTCCAGGCCGTACTTGCCCGCTAAGTCGATCTCCGCTCCGGGCACGGTGTACTTGAGATTGGGAAGCGTAACCACTCCGCCGGCCAATGTGAAATTGCTCTCGATCGCCGATCGCACGTCCGCGCCGGCGTTCTTCGCTTCCTTCGGCTGGCCTTGCCCGCGCAGGCTCAGCTCGCCGACGTGGTTCTGAATCTTTACGCTCGTGAATGCCGCGTCCTCAAGGTTGAAGTTCCCGTTCAGCTTCATCTTTTCCTCCACCGGCTCCGGTCCCGGCGGAATGTCAAGCGTTGTTCTCAGCGTCAGCTCGCCGGTCATCAGCGGCGTTCCGCTCTTGCTTACCAGGCGCAGAAAGTCCTCCATCCGCCCGCCGTCCACAATCACGTTCAACGCGATTTCGTGCCCGCCGGACCGCGCCGCTCCGTTGGGCAAAGGCTCTGGCGGAATGCGAACGATCTTTCCCTCGGTGATAAAGTGCGACCCGCCCAGCCGTGCATGCACCGGATGCAGCCACGTGTCGCCGTTCGTCCCGTCGACCGTAGCGTGGAACTGCGTCTCCAGCGGCACTGAAGTGCCGAAGTGGGTCAGCCTGAAGTCCGGCACATCGGCCTGCCCATCCACCTCGAGGTTGCGCAGCACGCCCTGGTACTTGCCGGTCGAGTTGAGAATGCCCGCAATCCCTTTGAAGACACCGAGGTCAGCATTTTCGAAGCGATAGTTGCCCATCACCGGAGTCTCTCCGGGATCCTCGACCTGCCACGGCCCCATGCTACCCGAAGTGACAATGACTCCTGCCGGGCGCGGGTTGGTCAACTGCGCATCGAATTGCATTGAACCGCCCACACTTACGTGGCTCAGATTTATGTGCGCAATGGCGAACTCCAGCGGAAGCTTTCCCGGTTTGCTGGTCTCCAGCGTCAGGTGTGCGCCTTTGCATTCCATGCTTTCGATCTCGAAGCGCAGCATGGGCTCGCGGTTCTCGTCCGGCGCGGTACCACTAGCTGGCGCGGCGGCGTGTGTGAAGTGCGGCTTGGGTGGCACGTCTACATCGAGGCCAATCAACTCGACGACTGCAATTCTGATCGGCTCGCCCGGCTTGTAGCGCAGGGGCGCATGAAAGCGGAATTCATCCAGCCGGATGAGCGGCTTGGTTTCGACGGCGCCGTTCGGGCCTGGAACGGCAATTCCGGCCACGTTCGCCGGAGGCCAGATACGCAATCCCTTGCCCTCAGCCCAGAACCCGTCGATCAGCGAGATGTGAAAGCTGTCGAGCTCAACGCGCGCGTGAAAATGCTCCTCGAGTTTCTCAACAATGGCGGCGCGCAACATGGGCTCGACCCGGTGCAGCGCAATGGAGATCGCCACGCCGAGCAGGAGAAATGCGAGCAGGACCGCGGCGGCGGCCCACGTCAGCCATCCGCGCTTGTGCCGTTTTCTCGCTCGCTTCGCCGCCACTGCTCATCCTCGCCTGCGACCATTTTCGCAGAAACGCGCTCACGCCGGAATCGCAACCCTTGCTCCGTTGGTCGCGTGCCGCGGCCGTATCCGCATTCGCGCCGCCGCATCGGCCGCGCTCGTTCGCTTGGTGCCTCTCCCCTCCATGCCGTAGACTTCTTCTCACGGATGCAAGCGCTGATTGAAAACCTCGTAAAGCTCCAGGCGATCGAATTGAACCGGGTCCGCCTGAACCAACAGATGCGCGCGCTGCCTGCCGAGATTGCTCAGGCCACGGCTGCGCTGGCCGCCGCCCAGCGGCAGTCCGCCGATCTATCTGCCGCGCTGGCCCGCGAAGACTCGATGCGTACCCGCCTAGAACGGGACATCGACGCGCATCGCCAGAAGGCCGCGCGCTTCCGCGTCCAGGTCGACTCCGTCACGACTCCCGAGCAGGCCGCTGCGATCGAGCACGAGATTCAATTCGCAACTTCAGAAGCCGACCGCCTGGAAACCGACGAATATGCAAGCCTGGAGCGCACCGAGGCGCACGAGGCTGCGCTGGCGCAGACGCGCGCTCAGGTGGAACAGCTTGCCGCCGAGGTGGACGCGGTTCGCTCGAGCGTTGCCGCCCGCCAGCAGGCAATGGCGTCGGAGCTGGCCGGCCTGGACACGGAGCGCGAGGCTGTTCGCGCAGCTCTCGATTCCGACTGGCTGGCGCGCTTTGACCGCATCGCTTCCGGTCGCGGCACCGGCATCGCCCGCGCTGAGAATCAGCAATGCACCGGCTGCAGAATGGGGGTGCGCCCGCAAGTCTGGAACCAGCTCCGCGAGGGCGAACTGCTGAGCTGCGATAGTTGCAGCCGCCTCCTTTACTGGGATCCTGCAATGGCGCCCGCTCCCAAAGCGCCGCAACCAGAGCTGATCCCCGGCGCCGGCCGCGCCCCGCGCAAACCACGCGAGGCGGGCGCGTAGGCGAATCATTCGTCCGACGGTCGAAATCAACACCGTTTCGTCCAACGTGAGGGCTCGAGTCCTTGGCTCGTCACACGCGCGGGATCGAAAATCCTGTAAATCTGCCGGCCGAGGCAGTCAACCTTTCGGCTCAGAATCGGTCTATACTACCAGCGCAGGAGCCTCGAGGGACCTTCGCAGTTGTTGTAGCTGTTTCTGGCCTCGGTGCAGGGTGGATTTTTCTTAAGGAAAAATCCACTTTGAGTTAGTGGCTTCAGGACGGAGTAACTGCGAAACCGCTGTGGCGCCCCGCGCGTTCGGCGAGAATCGCAGCCGGCAAAGGTTTCCCTTCGCCCTTCACCCGGGACGTTGTGGGTGTGTGCGGCCAGCCAGCCCTTCTCACGCGTCCCCGTCGATCTGTTTGGAGGCATGCAATGCGTAAGGCCATTTTTCTTGCTTTCCTCGCCGCGTTCTCGTCACTGCTCACGAGCTGCGGAACCACCACCACCGCAACAACTGGATGTGGTAATGGGTGTCTCGTCTCCGGAGTTCCCGTCTCGCTGACGATGACCGACGACCCGCCTGCGGGGGTTTCAGTGCTCTTCTTCCAGGTGAGCCTCACCGCCGCATCGCTCCAGCCCGCGGTCGGCACAGGTCCATCCATCTCGCTCCTCAACGGCAACACGCCCATCCAGATTGACGTCACGCAGCTCCAGGCGCTCTCTGCGTTCCTGGGCACTGCAGACGTGCCGGCAGGGACCTACAACAGCCTCTCCCTGACCTTCGCCAATCCACAACTTGTCATCATCAACCATTCGGATAGCGCGCTGAGCAGTTCCTGCGCGGTGGGAAGCATTTGCACGCTCACGCCGGCGCTCGACAACTCCGCCACCGTCGACTTCGGCTCCGCGCCGTTCCCGGTCACGGTTTCGGCGAACTCTCCTTTGGGGTTCCTCGTCGATTTCCATCTCAACACCGTCATCCAGTCCGATCTGTCGGTCAATCTTGGTGTCGCGAACGGGATCACCCTGGCGCAACTGCCCGCGGCCGTCTCGCCGGTTGCACCGCCATTCGGCTTTCTCACCGGAGCGGTGGGAACGGTGAGCATCAGTCAGAACCAGTTCACGCTCGTTGCGCCTTGGGGAAAGACCTTCACCGTCGACGTGAACAGCAGCACAGTGTTCGCCGATTGGCCGCCCTGCGCCAGCCCCGGAACCCTCTCCTGCCTTAGCTCCGGAGCCATCGTGCAAGTTCAAGTTGCCAGCGTTGAGAGCAACGGAGACCTACTGGCCGCAAAAATCGTCTTTTTGAAGCTGCAGTCGCAGAGTCCGCAGGTCGTCGAAGGGACGGTGATCGGGTTTGGTCCAATGCAAATCAAACTGATTTTGCATAATCAGTTTCCGAATTCCACCGCCGTCCCGCTGGGCGGTGTAGCCACAGTCACTATCGACAGCGGCGCTACGTTTTCTGTCGATTCCGGCGGCTTCGCCATTCCCTCCGGGGCCGTTTTTTCGGGCTTCAGCAATCTGACCTTCGGCCAGGAGCTGCAGCTCGCCGTCGACCCCGGATCGATGTCGTGCGTGACCAATTGGGTACTTACCGGGAGCTGGCAAGCTCCTCCGTCGTGCACGTTCTCGACCAACAATGTGCAACTGGAGCCGAGCCAGCTCAGCGGCATCGTCTCTTCCATTGACTCCTCGGCATCCAGTTTCGCCCTGGGCAATTTCCCCAGCATTACGTTCGGCCCGGGGGCTCCCGTTGCCCTGAGCATTCCGGTGGATACAGCTTCGCAAACCATCTACCAGGGATTCGCAACCGACAGCTTCTCTGGACTGGCCGACGGCGACTTCGTCTCTGTCAACGGCTGGGTGTTTGAAGACGACAACGGCATTCTGGACCCGGCGATGACACAGCCCTTCGTCCTGGCGCAGACCGTCACACAGCACTCGGCTGGAATCTTTTGATTCTCGCGCATGTGTGAACGAGAGAAGGCGATTTTCCAGGCGCCCTCATCCGGCAGCGGCGATGCAAAACCGGATGAGGCCGCGGCATTTTGCTCTCCTGGCACCGCGGCCACCGGGCTGCCCCTGCTCCGCGCCCTGCTAACCTTTTCTTGAGCACACTCTCCAGGAGAATCTCCCCGTGCAGCGCATCTGTGTCGATATGGATGAGGTGATGGCGGACACCCTCGCCGAGCACCTGCGCCGCTACAACCAGACCTTCGACGAAGACGTGACGCCGGAAGACCTCGCGGGAAAAGGCCTGTGGGAGATTACTCCGCTCGACCGCCAGGCCCAGTTGCGCGCCTTTCTCGATGCCGAAGATTTTTTCGAGGTCCTGGCCGTGATACCCGACGCGCAGCCGGTGCTGAAAGATCTTTCCACGCGCTTTGAGATCTTCATCGCCACGCAGGCCATGGCCGTGCCCAACTCGCTCGGCCCCAAATACCGCTGGTTGCAGCGCCACTTTCCCTTCATCCCGGCGACACATTACGTCTTCTGCGGCAACAAGACCATCCTCCGCGCCGACTTCCTGATCGACGACCAGCCCAGGAATCTCGCTCGCTTCGAGGGCCAGGGACTGCTTTACACAGCGCCGCACAACCTGGCCGCAACCGGATTCGTCCGCGTGAACAACTGGCGCGAAGTGGCCGAGTATTTCGCCGGCGTTCCTGCCTGACGCCGCAGCTCGGTTTCGTGCAAGAGCGGATCGCAGTGGCTGACAGCGCACGTCTTCCCGGATCCGTACGAAAGTAATGCGCATTCTCTCTGCGGAGTGACGCGGATCACAGTCGGCGACATTTCAATAGGTAACCCTTGAGATACCTACGGAAGGGCTCGAATCCATTCGGTTCCATCCGGATAATTTGCTGCTACCATCTGCGTATACAAAGGTGAGAATTCAGTATTTTCGTGCCGAAGCCATGGACAGAACGGTGGGGGAGCAGTTCCGATGCACAGTGAACAAGATTCCGCGTGCCAGAGGAAGGCACAACCGGGCTCGGGCGCGAACACCAAACGCCTTCTGATCGACATAACAATTCGATTCATGGCCGTTGTCGCGGCCTATTTGCTTCTCAAGCAGCTCGTTTTCACTCATCTCGCCACTGGCCCTTCCATGCTGATCGGCGTCGCCGTATTGCTGTTTCTAGCGTGGCCTGGCGCCCTTTCTTTCCGTCGAGATGCGGCAATGGTGCAAGACCAACGGGAGCAGCAGAGTGCGGACCAAACCGAACTCCGCATGCTGCGCATGGTCGTCGATAGTCTCCCTGACCTGATTTACATCAAGGACACCGAAAGCCGCTTTGTGCTGGCTAATCGGGCGATTCGGAAATACATGACCGGCTCACCTGACGGGACGTTGCTCGGACTCGACGATTCTTCCTTCTATCCCGAAGAATTGGCTCGCGGCTTTCGCAACGACGAGCAGGCGGTGATTCACACCGGAAAGCAGCTGGTTGGCCAAGCGGAACGTGCGGAAGACAAAGATGGGGAAGAACGGTGGCTACTGACGACAAAGGTGCCATTTTACGACCACGACGGGAAGATCATCGGAATCATAGGCATCGGCCGCGATATCACAGCACAAAAACAGAGCGAAGCAGAGACGGTGAAAGCGCGTATTCAGGCTGAGGCTGCAAGCCGGGCCAAGAGCGAATTCCTGGCCAACATGAGCCACGAGATTCGTACTCCGCTCAACGGTGTCATCGGTATGACCGATCTGGCGCTCGACACCGATCTAACGCCCGAGCAGCGCGACTACCTTGAAACCGTAAAACTCTCCGCCGACTCGCTGCTCAACGTGATCAACGACATTCTCGACTTCTCCAAGATCGAGGCCGGAAAAATCGACCTGGAGACCATCGAATTTGATGCCAGAGAGTGCATCGAAACCACATTGCGGACGCTCGTTCTTCGCGCGGAAGAGAAGGACCTCGAGTTACTATGCGACATCGCTCCGGACGTGCCCTCAATCATTCGCGGCGATCCCACGCGCCTGCGCCAAATCCTGTTTAATCTCGTAGGCAACGCCATCAAATTCACCGCAGAAGGCCAGGTGGCTCTCTCGGCGGAAGTTGAACTGATCGAGAACGGGACCTGCGTCCTCCATTTCAACGTCGCTGACACAGGCATCGGAATTCCTGAAAACAAGCAGTCGGCGGTTTTCGATGCCTTCACTCAGGCTGACGCGTCTACCACTCGTGAGTTCGGTGGAACAGGACTTGGCCTCACCATCACGTCGCGACTTGTTGCCATGATGGGCGGAAAAATCTGGGTGAAAAGCGAACCCGGCAAAGGAAGTGAGTTTCACTTCACCATCAAGGTGAGCGAAGGTGGCATTGCGGCAGCGCAGCCAGCGGCGGCCTTGGCTGACGGCATACTATGCGGTGCTCAGGTGCTGGTGGTGGACGACAATCAGACGAATCGGCGCATCCTTGATCGGCTGCTGACCCGATGGGGCATGAAGGTCGTCTGCGTCAAGAGTGGTGAGGACGCGCTTGCGGAAGTCAACTCGGCGCAGGCGTCAGGTAATCCATTTCGGTTGATACTGACCGACATGCATATGCCCAACATGGACGGCTTCAGCCTCGTAGAGAAGATTCGAAACACGCCGGACTCGGCTGCAGCAACGATCATGATGTTGAGTTCCGCAGGCCGTCGCGGAGATTTGGCGCGATGCCAGCAGCTCGGTCTTTCAGCATCGCTCACTAAGCCGGTTCGCCAGAATGAATTGCGCGAAGCAATTGTGCGCGCGCTGGATCGACGGAAGGTACAGGCCCGCGCCCCCGGAGTCGCAGTCCCCGGAGGGGAGCGGCGCACCGCGGTGCCTCGAACCGCTTTGGATGTGTTAATCGCGGAAGACAACGTGGTGAACCAGCGCCTGGCAATGCGTCTGCTTGAGAAGCGTGGACATCGCGTAACGGTCGTCAACAATGGCCAGGAAGCGGTCGAGCTGCTTGAGCGCTCCAACTTCGACTTGGTGCTGATGGATGTACAGATGCCGCTTCTCGACGGGATTGCGGCCACGATGCTGATTCGCCAACGCGAGAAGGAAACCGGATCGCATCAGCCCATAGTGGCTCTCACTGCGTATGCCGTGAAAGGTGACCAGGAACGGTGTTTGGCGGCGGGGATGGACGGCTATCTCCCCAAGCCAATCCGCCCTGAGGAGCTGGACGCTCTCCTTCAGACCTATGTATCGGGGCGAGCTGACGCGCAAACTGCTTCTGGTCAGGTTAGGCGTTGACCGCGAAAGAAGTGGACCAGGATGAACTCGGAGCATAAAGCGTTGGAACGTTATGTGGACATGACGGAGCTGCTTGCTCGTGTGGACAATGACCGCGAACTTTTAGTGGAGTTGTTGACGCTGTTCCAGGAAGATTTTCCGCGGCTCCGCGATGCACTGCACGCCGCGGTTGATGCAGGCAATCCAAATCAGGCCGAAAAGGCCGCCCACACACTCAAAGGAATGTTGGCCAACCTGTCGATTAAACACGCGGTCCAGCTTGCCGCCAGCGTCGAGCTCGCTGTGCGCGCAGGCGACGCGCAGGAGATCCAGAAGGCCATGGCGGGTTTCGACCGCGAGGAAACGGGCTTACTCGCGGCAGTCGAATCGTATATAGCGAGTAGAAATCCATGAAGGTCCTTATCGCTGACGATGAAGCGGTTTCGCTCCGCATGCTCGAGAAAACGCTCGAGCGCGCGGGTTACGAAGTCACCGCTGTTAGCGATGGCCGCAAGGCGGCCGAAGCGTTGTGCGATCCTGACGGGCCGCGCCTGGCCCTGCTTGATTGGGTTATGCCGCCGCTGGACGGACCGGCCGTCTGCCGAACGGTACGCCGGAAGCGCAGTCAGCGTCATGTCTACCTTGTGCTGCTCACCTCAAAATCTTCAAAGGAAGACATAATCGAAGGCCTTGAATCCGGCGCCGACGATTACCTGATCAAGCCCTTCGATCCCGGGGAGCTCAAGGCCCGATTACGTACAGGTCTGCGCATTCTCGAGCTGGAAGACAACCTGCTCGAAGCGCGCGAGGATATGCGGTATAAAGCCACGCACGACTCACTGACAGCCCTGCTCAATCGCGGGACGATCCTCGAACTGCTGGCCGGCGAGTTGAATCGCAAACGCCGCGATAAGAGTTCCATTAGTATCGTGCTCGGCGATCTTGACCACTTCAAGCAGGTCAACGACACGCACGGGCACGTCGTTGGCGACGAAGTGCTTCGCGAGGTTGCGCGGCGGTTGCTCGGATCGGTGCGCTCCTACGACCTTGTCGGGCGCTACGGCGGCGAGGAGTTCCTCGTGGTTCTAAACAACTGCGGCGCAGATACGGTGATGGATCGGGCTGAGGAGATTCGCAAAGCAATCGGTGGTTCGTCTGTCCGGACTTCGCAGGGTTCCATTCCTATCACAATGAGTTTGGGTGTTTTTGCCAGCCTTCCAACCGACGACCGGTCACTCGAAGAAATCCTGTGTGAGGTCGATGGCGCGCTTTATGCTGCCAAGTCCGCGGGGCGCAACTGCATCATTCAGGCGGCGCCTGCCGAGGGCACTCTGCCCCAAAGCCACTGCGCGGGACGAACTCGCTCCAAATCAGGAACGAAAACTGACGCGATAAAATAGAGTATTGCCGGATCGCACCTCCAAATTGAACATGACGCGACGCCGCTTCCTGGTTGGCGGTTCGCTCGTTGCCGGTGGTTTGGCGCTCTATGGCGGCGAGATCGAGCGGCACTGGATCGAGATCACGCACCGCGACGTGTTCATCGCCGGGCTTCCTCAGGCATTCGACGGCTTCCGGGTCGCGCAACTCAGCGACATCCATCTGGACGAATACACTGAGCCATTCTTCCTCCGCGACGCTGTGCGCCACGTCAACCGCCTGAACCCCGACGCGGTTTTTCTCACCGGCGACTATGTGACCCGCGGGATTCTGCCGAAGAGAACCTCCGTCGGCGCGGCGTGGCGGTGCGCCAATCTCCTCAGCCAGATCCAATGTCCCCACCGTTATGCCGTGCTTGGCAATCACGACGTGTTGATTGGACGGAAACACGTATCCGCGGCGCTGACTGCGAATGGCATGACTGTTCTCGATAACGCGCACGCGCCCATCGAACGCGCGGGCGCAAGATTCTGGCTTGCCGGGCTTGACGATCCTCTCGAGGGCATACCCGACCCCGCGCTGGCGATTCCCGAATCCATCCGCAATGTGCCGCATGAGCCCATCGTGCTCCTATGCCACGCACCCGACTACGTCGACGATCTGTTGAGGGGTCGAACGGGTCAAGCGCTCTCTCTCGTGCTCGCCGGTCACACCCACGGCGGCCAGATCCGGGTGCCACTCGTCGGCCCTCTGGCTCTTCCGCCGTTGGGCCGCAAGTATGTCGAGGGCTGGTTTCGTTTTGGGAATCTGCAACTCTATGTGAATCGCGGCCTTGGCACCGTCGGCGTCCCCATCCGCTTCAACTGCCCGCCGGAGATTGCACTGCTCACGCTCCGCTCCGGCTGAGATCGATTCATCCGCGCCGGTGCTCACGCCCCCGCGATCGTCATTCCCCCGCGATTGTCATGCCGTCGATCCGAATGGTCGGCGAAGCCACCGATCCGCGAAAGACCAGGTCGTTTCCAATGGCCGTCACGTTGCGCATCATCTCGGCCAGGTTCCCGGAGATCGTCACTTCTTCCACGGCATGCGTGAGCCGGCCGTTTTCAATCCAAAGGCCGGTCGCGCCGCGCGAGTAGTCGCCCGTGACGAGATTTGTGCCGAAGCCCATCAGGCTGGTCACGTAGAGCCCCGCGCGCACCTCTCCGATGATCTGTTCCGGAGTCAGTGCTCCTGGCTCAAGGTAAAGATTGCCGCAGCCGATGCCCGGCGCGCCTGCCAATCCTCGCGCGGCATTGTGCGTGGACTTCATGCCCAGCTTGCGCGCGGTGTAGGTGTTCAGCAGGTAATTGCGCAGCAATCCACGCTCGACGACAACGGTGCGCTGCGAAGGCAAGCCCTCGTCGTCGAAGGGCGAGGATCCAAAGCCGCCGACGCCCGTCGGGAGCAGCATGGTGTTGTCGTCCACGATGGTGAGGTTCGCCGCGCCAATCGTCTCGCCGAGCTTTCCCGCGAGGAACGAAGCGCTGCGCCAGATGGCGTCGCCGGATGCGGCCTCAAAGATTGAGCCGACGAGCGTCCGCGCCGTTTCGGGAGCAAAGACAATCGGCACGCGCTGGGTAGGCACGCGCCGCGCACCCAGCCGCCGCAGCGTGCGGCGCGCCGCTTCGGCGCCAACGGCTTCAGGAGACTCGAGAAGCTTGAGACGCCGCGCGCTTGACCACCAGCCATCGCGCTGCATCTTGCCATTGGCGTCCATGGCTAGCGGCGCAGTGGAAACCCCCGCATAGCTGGTGCGATAGCTGCCTACGAATCCGCGCGAATTGGCAAGCGCCTTTCGGCCTGTGGCAGCGTCGAAGCTGCCGCCGTCAGAGTTGGTGATGCGTGGGTCGGCAGCCATCGCCGCGGCCTCGGCACGCCGCGCCCACTCGATGCGCTCCGCTCCATCCAGCGAGTACACATCGTCGAAGTAAAGATGCAGATCGCCGGCGGCGGAGCCAAATCCACCCGCGTCCGGCAAGCCGGCAAACGGATCTTCTTCAGTGACCTTTGCCAGCGCCAGCGCCCCCTCGACAAGCTGCCGAATTCCATCCGCAGTCAGGTCGCTGGTCGAAGCCGAGCCGGATCGCTTGCCGAGAAACGCCCGCAACCCAAGCCCGCGCGAGCCCGATTCCTTCAGCGTTTCCACCTCACCCATGCGCACGTTCACGCTGAATTCGTCGCCTTCGCGCGCTACGGCCTCCGCGTCGCTGGCGCCGGCTTTCATGGCCTGTGCGACGACATCGGAGACGAGAGATTCGAGATCGAGTGCTGTTTCGTTCGGCGGGGACGTCGTTTCGGGCATGTCCTCAAGCTATCAAAGCCGACGCACGCTCGCATGGAAGAAGCGGGAACTGAAATTGCCGACGAGCGATGGCTACGCTGCCGACAAGCGCACCTGAATCCTGGAACGGGTAGCTTCAGCAAAACGCAGCAATGTCTTGGTGCTGGGCAAAGTTTGTCCGCTTTCAAGCCGTGCGATGGCTGATTGACTCGTGCCCATACGCGCGGCCAACTCGGCCTGTGACAACCCGGCGCGAAGACGAGCACGAAGCAATTCCGCTGAGATTTCGAACTCTGGTGCGAGAGCCTCATACTCTCTCCGCACCTCGGGATCGGCCAGCAGCCTTGCCTTGAACTTGTCGAAGGGGATAGTCATACAACCTCCTTTGCGCGCCGCAGCGCCAATTCAATTTCAGAGCGCGGTGTCGCCTGCGTCTTCTTCACGAATGCGCGAACCACCACGGCACGCCTCCTAATCGCGGTGACATACAAAGCGCGTGCGATCCCGTCTCGGCCCTTGAGGCGCATCTCCCACAGCTTGCCTTCCAAATGCTTTACGTGCGGTTCGCCGAGCGTTTCCAACCCCACCTGGCAAATGCGTTCCGCAAGTCTCAGGAATCGTGCCTGCATATCAGTGGGCAGGGCTTCGATTTCCGCGCCCACCGTCTCATTCAGGACTTCTACTTGCCAAAGCACAATTCAGTATATCTCAAATTTGAGATAATCACAACAAGGCACGGTTGGCTTGGGTAGGGAACCTGAGAATCACCGCTGTTCGTGGGAATTTGAAGCGAAGGGAAGGATCCGCGTCTACGCCGTCAACCGCTCCAGCAGGTCCGGCTTGAGGATGGTCAGGCTGGTGCCCTTGATGGTGATCCACTGGTCGCGCCGGAACTGGTTCAGCAGGCGCGTCACCGTCTCCCGCGAGGTGCCTGCCATGTTGGCGATCTCCTCGTGCGTCAGGGCCATGGTGAAGCGAATCTCCGGCTTGCCGTTGGCCGTCCCGCGTCCCCAGTCAAGAAGCAGGCGCGCCAGGCGCCCCGCAGCGGAGCCTGAGAGCGCCAGCCGCTTGGCATCGTGGAAAACGGTCAGGTACTCACCACTGAGCGACTGCGCCGCGTGCATCGATGCGATCCCGTGCCGGCCCAGGAACTCGATGAACTCCTGCTTCCGGACGGTCTTTACCTGGCAGGGTTCGATCGCTTCGGCCGTCACCTCGTGCGGCACGTTGGCCAGCACGGCGCTCAGCCCCATCACGTCGCCCGGCCCGGCGATCTTCAGAATCATGGTTTTGCCGTCGCGCGAGGTGGAGGAAATCTTCACCTGCCCGAAGCATATGACAAAGACATTGCGCGCAGGGTCGCCCTCTGAGAACAGCTTGGCCCCGCGAGCGTGGCTCATCATGATGCCGATCTGGTCGTAGTCCGCCAGCGCCTCCGGCGTGAGATCGCAGAACATCCGCAGATGCCGGTGCTCACAATTCAGGCAATCTTCCGGAGGGTGATGAGAGTGGAGCGTAGCCATACGTGTACCGTCGGGGGGCTGAAGGCTAAGTGAAGTATAGCGCAAATCCCCCTTCGGCACGCAGGCCGCTCTCACTCGCTCGATTCCGCTTCAGACCCCAACTCCGGGACTCGCGATTGTTCTATGCGCTCGCCGCTGCGCTGCTGTGGCGTCTGGCAGGCGTCACGCGGGTCAGGCAGCAGGTGATATAGGCCCGCGACACTTCGCGCGCCAGTTCCTCCAGGAGCCTCATCCGCAGCGGTGGATAGCTTTCAAACGACTTGTGCAGCACTTCCATCGGCAACAGCAGCAACGATCCGTAAGTGACTGCGCTCAAGGTATAGGTATGATGTCCGTCTCCCAGTGCGGCGGCCAGTTCCACCAAATCTCCCGGCCGCGCCGATCCCAGCGTGACGCGCATCTCAAAACGCTCCGCCTTGCGCACAAAATCACCCGAAACCACGACGTAGAGCCCTTTGCAGGGCCCTTGCTGGCGAAAGACAACTGCACCGGGTTCAAAGTCGACGCATTTTGTCTCCCCGTTCAGCAGGCGACCGGCATCCTGGGGGCAATCCAACAACTCCGCGAGCGGATGCGCCGCTGCAGCGGCCAAGCGCTCCAAACGCGTATCTGGTTGAATGTTAAGCATTTCCTTGCTCTACTTCCGGTTCCAAGGCGTCCCGGTTTCTCTTTCCACTGTTTTCCGGTTCCCGGTGTGTGGCTCGAGTGAGCGCGGGCCAAAACCGGTCGCACGGATCACCCATTCCGTCGCGCCGGCTCTTCACAATCCGGATCTGTACTCGATTTTCGTTGGACGAAACGGTGCGGTTTCTCCTTTCCCCCGCCCATTTTCCCAGTAAAACGATCAGGACCATGCGCTGAAGCGCAAGTCCCCGCCTGCTACGGCACACCTACGGGGAGCGCAATCTCCCACTTCGACCCGGTGGGCGTCTGTTCGGGCGGAACGCAAAGAACGGGCACGCGTGAGGCCGAGAGCAAAGCAAAGGCCGTGCCATGCGGCCCCGGCGTGGCGCTCGAGCGCTTTACCCCGGCGACAAGAATGCAGGGGTGATTTTCGGCAATCGCTTCTGCGACGGCATCGGCAGGGTCGCCGTCCTTCACGAGGCAATGCACCGGGGCCTCGTTGAGCAGCCAGCCTGAGCCCCCACTGAGCGCATGGTGACCGCGCGGTGGAAGCTTGACGCCAAAATCCGCCGTGGCGCAAGGATCCTTGCCGGCTCTAATCTCGGCGGCTGTGCGAACGTGCAGCACAAGCAGAGGCCGCTCAAAGGTCTTCGCCAGGGAGTAGGCGGTCGCGGCAGCAGCAGCGGCGGATTCGTTTTGTTCCATTGTGAGCAGAACCGGTCCGCCTGGCTTGGGCCGGTTGGAGCCCGCATTCCAGTCCGCGGCAACCGCCAGCACCGGACACGGCGACAACCTGACGAGTTGTTCCGCAATAGCGCCCACTACCACCGGTCCGGCGCCCCCCATCCCTTTGGTGCCAATCACGATCAGCCCGGCCTCGTACTGGCGCGCCACATCCACCAGCATCTCCGCAACCGTCCCTTGCCGCACCTCGGAATGGCTGTGAATTCCCTCGCGGAGCAGGTCGCCAGCGAGCTTGTCCAGCACTTTGCGAGCCTGTTCGGTCAGGTGGCTTGCGACACTGCCGGGGAGTCCTTCCACGGCTGCGTACTCCATCGGATCGAGCCCGTGCGCCAAAACGATTCGCGCACCGTAGTTCGTGGCCAGCTTGCGCGCGTATTCCAGAGCCGCCTCTGCGTGGCCCTCGAGGTCGGTCGCGACCACAATGGTCTTCAAGCCTTGATCGAAGCTCATGGTTCTCTCTCCGTCCAGTCCGCTGCTATCCCGTTCATTGGACTCTGAGTGTGCGCTTCCGGCGCAAGGGCGGACAGTGACCCCATTCACCCCTACCTGTGATTCGAGTCACAACGCAAATTCTTGATTTTGCTGGAGAACTGCGTTGTCCCGGCCAGCCAGTCGTAGCCTGCGATGCGTCTGTGGCGCGCGATCACCACGCCCAGCTCACCCGGCGCGCATCGGTGAAGTTGGGTGACTGAGGCGGCGCAGATGCGCGCAAAATAGACCGAGGTGTGCCCGGTGGGACTCAATGCCGCGGATAAGCCGTCGGAGTCCTGCAACAGCAGGGCCCCCTGCGCATGTCCGCGCGGGCAAGCCGCTGCCGCGAAGATCAGGCCCATCATCAACAGGCGGAATGCGCGGGGAATGCGCATCGCAGCATCGACCTCCGATTGATTTGATGCTGATAGGTACTATACGTGCCCCTCCCACTCGGGCAGCTGGCGGTAAGGCCCTTTCAAGCTCTATACATCCGGCGGCCAAATGCGATACCGTTGGCGCGATATGAATTCTCTCAAGTTGCACCCAATTCTCCCGGCCTTTTCTCTGGTATTTGCCCTTCTCTTCGCAAGCAGCCTTGCCGTTTCGGCCCAGGCTCCCGCGCCCGATTCGCCGGCTATCGAAGCCCAGGCTCACGCCATGATTGCCAAGCTCACCCTCGAGGAAAAGATCGAGCTCCTCGGCGGCATCGACAGCATGTTTACGCGGCCCATGCCCGTCATCGGTCTGCCGCGGTTCAAGATGTCCGATGCCTCCGTTGGCGTGCGCACCTGGGGACCGACGACTGCCTATGCAGGCGGCGTTGCGCTGGCCGCTACCTGGGACACCGATTTTGCCCGCAAGCTCGGCGAGAGCTTGGGACGCGATGCACGAGCTCGCAGCGTCAATTTCCTTCTCGGCCCCGGCGTGAACATCGCGCGCTCACCGCTCAGCGGGCGCAATTTCGAATACCTTTCCGAAGATCCGTTCCTGAACGCCGCACTCGTTGTGCCATTCATCGAAGGCGTACAGTCGCAGGGCGTTGCCGCTACGGTGAAGCACTTTGCGCTCAACGATCAGGAATTCAATCGCCACAACGCCAGCGTCGACGTGGACGAGCGCACCATGCGCGAGATTTATCTGCCCGCTTTTGAGGCCGCAGTCACCAAAGCTCACGTCGACGCTGTGATGGACTCCTACAACCTTGTGAATGGCGTCCACTCCACGCAAAATGATTTCCTCAACCTCAAGGTGCTCAAAGGCGAATGGGGTTTTCAGGGAGTTCTTATGTCCGACTGGGACGCGACGTACGACGGCGTCGCGGCGGTCAACAACGGCCTCGATCTCGAAATGCCCAGCCCGAAATTCATGAACGCGAAGAATCTCCTCCCTGCCGTTCAGAATGGTCAGGTAAAAGAATCCACGATCGACGAACATCTCCTCCGGCTCTTCCGCACCGAACTGCGCTACGGATTCACCAATCGCCCGCAGTTCGATCCTGCCGACTCCACTTATTCGGTTGCCGATCGCGCCGTCGCACTTCAGGGCGCGCTTGAAAGCATTACGCTCCTCAAGAACGAGGGAAATCTGCTGCCGCTCGATCCCGCCAAAATCAGAAACATCGCCATCATTGGCCCCGATGCTTATCCAGCAGTCACTGGCGGCGGCGGGTCGTCAGAGGCTCACGCCTTCGAACCGGTCAGCATCCTTACCGGCATCGCCAACCTGCTCGGTCCCAACGCGCATGTCTTCTACAGTTCCGGCATGCCCGATTCGCCCGACCAGGTGAAGGCCGTCGCCAGTGCTGACGTGGTCGTTGTCTCTGTCGGCTTCGACCCGAAGACGGAACGCGAGGGCGCTGACCGCACCTTCACGCTGCCGCCGGGTCAGGACGCGCTCATCGAGGCAGTCGCCGCAGCCAATCCCCACACCATCGTCACCATCACGGCAGGCGGCGGCGTGGACACCAGCCGCTGGCCCGATAAAGTGCCCGTCCTGCTCCACACTTGGTATCCCGGCCAGGAAGGCGGCACGGCAATGGCGCAGATTCTTTTCGGCCAGCACGACCCCGAGGGCAAACTTCCCGTCAGCTTCGACCGCAGTTGGGACGAGAACCCCTCAGCGAAGTGGTACTACGGCGACCCAAAGGACAACACCACGCTCGACACCATCGGCGAAGACGGCCAGCCCAAGGACTACACCATCGAGCACATCAAATACGGCGACAAGCTCATGGTCGGCTACCGCTACTGGACCACCACTGGCAAGCACCCGCTGTTCCCCTTCGGCTTCGGTTTGAGCTACACCACATTCAAATTCTCAAATCTCAAAGTTCCCGCCTCGGCCGCGTCGGGTTCCACGGTTGACGTCAGTTTCGACGTCACCAATACCGGTAGCGTAGCCGGCGCTGAAGTCGCCGAACTCTACGTCTCAGACCCTTCCGCGCAGGTCGACCGCCCCGAGCGCGAGTTGAAGGGCTTCGCCAAAGTCCGCCCCGACCCCGGCGAGACTCGCCACGTGACGATCAGCCTCGACGCGCGCGCCTTCAGCTACTGGGATGAACCCGCGCAAAAGTGGATCATCGATCCCGGCAAGTTCATCATTCGCGTCGGCGATTCCAGCGAGAACACTCCGCTCCAGGCCGACATTGACCTGCATTAGCCAGTCGTTCGCCCAAAAATTCTTCTGCCTCGGAGAGGAATTCATCCATGTTGAACCGCTGTCTCCGTCTTGCTGCTTTTGCCGCTCTCGTCCTCGCCTTCGGCGCGCTCTCCCGCGCCCAATCCACGCCGCATCCGCAGTGGGTGGGCACATGGGCCACTGCTCCTGTGCTCGCCGACGGCGGATTCAACGTCCATCCCTTCAGCGGGGTCACGCTGCGCGAGATCGTCCATATTTCGGTTGGCGGCTCGCAGATTCGCGTGCGCTTTACGAATGTTTATGGGACTGATCCGCTCACCCTCAGCGACGCGCACGTGGCGTTGAGCGCTGGCAACGCGGCAATCCAGCCCGGCATCGATCACGCCATTACCTTCGGCGGAGCAACCTCCGTCAACATTCCGCCAGGCGCCGAACTCTTCTCCGATCCAGTCGCGCTTGCCGTCCAGCCGCTCTCCGATCTTGCCATCAGCTTCTATCTGCCCTCGCAGGTCATGCGCGCGGAAACCTACCACTCCTCCGCTGCCCAGGACAACTTCATCGCCAATGGCGATATGTCCGCTGCGCCGGACCTGCCCGACGCAACGAAGATCTTTTCGTGGTACTTTCTCGACGGCATCGACGTGCAGGCTGTGGCAGGCTCGCAAGCCATCGTCACACTCGGTGACTCCATCACCGACGGCGCGTTCTCCACGCACAACGCCAATCACCGCTGGCCCGATATTCTCGCCGCGCGGCTCAATCACGATCCGAACTTGCAGGATCCGAACCTGAAAAACGTCTCCGTCCTCAATGAAGGCATTGGCGGCAACCGCGTCCTCAACGAGACCTACGGCACCGAGACCTACGGACCCAGCGCTCTCTCTCGCCTCGACCGCGACGTGCTCTCGCAGAGCGGCGTGCACTACGTCATCGTGCTCGAAGGCATCAACGACATCGGCCGCCTGGCGCACCTGCAGACCCCATGGGACGACATCACCGCGGCGCAGTTGGAGATGGCACTCAAGCAGATTGCCGACGCCGCGCACGAGCACGGCATCAAGGCTATCGGCGCAACGCTCACGCCTTGCGGCGGCTCCGGCCACTATTCCGACAAGGGCGAGCAGGTTCGCGAGGCGGTTAACGACTGGATTCGCAATAGCGGCACATTCGACGGCGTCGCCGACTTCGACAAGGCCACACAGGATCCGGCGAATCCAACCCACTTCAACCCCGCGTACGACTCAGGCGATCACCTGCACCCCAAAGACGAAGGCTACAAGGCCATGGGCGCAGCCATCGATCTCTCGCTGTTCGCGAAGTAAGCAAAGTGGGCACGGTAGACCGCTATCATTACTCAATGAAGCGCGTCCTTCTTTCCTGGAGCAGCGGCAAAGACAGCGCGTGGGCGCTTCACGTCCTCCGCCGCGATCCGGCCATCGAAATCTGTGGGCTGCTCACCACGCTGAATTCAGAGTTCGACCGCGTCGCCATGCACGGCGTCCGCCGTGCGGTCCTCGAGGCCCAGGCCGCGGCGGCCGGGCTGCCGCTCTGGATCGTCCCGCTACCCTGGCCGTGCCCAAATGAGGTCTATGAGCAGCGCATGGCAGAAACCTGCCGGCGCGCCGTCGCAGAGAAAATCGACGCTGTCGCCTTCGGCGATCTTTTTCTGGAGGACGTCCGCGCTTATCGCGTGCGCCAGCTTGCGCCCACCGGCCTCGAGCCGCTGTTTCCACTCTGGCAGATCCCGACAGACGCGCTGGCACGCGAGATGATCGCCGGCGGCCTACGCGCGCGCCTCTCCTGCGTCGACACGAAGCAGCTTCCCGCCGGTTTTGCCGGCCGCGAATTCAATCTGGATTTGCTACGCGATCTGCCGCCGGGCGCCGATCCGTGCGGCGAGCGCGGCGAGTTCCACACCTGCGTCTTCGCCGGGCCCATGTTCCGAACGCCGCTGCCCATCACCACGGGAGAAATCGTCACACGCGACGGATTTACGTTCGCCGACTTCACGATGCCGGCCGCCGAAGCCGTGAGCGTCTAGTTTCGCAGTCCGCGCAGCGCCGGATACAGCTTTCTCCACTTCGCATACCCGGCCTTGTATGCCGCCACATCTTTCGCGTCCGGCTCAATCCGCTGCGCCACCTGGATTGCCTGTCCGCAGGCCTCGTCGAGATTCTTCCAGTGGCCCGCGCCCACGCCAGCCATCAGCGCGCAGCCAAACGCGCCGCCTTCCTCGGCCACCAGAATCTCCACTGCGTGCCCGTAGATGCCGGCCTGAATCTTCCGCCACAGCGCTCCCCGCGCTCCTCCTCCGCCGAGCCGAATGCCGGTGACGGGAATACCCAGCTCGTGGAAGAGCGTGAAGGTGTCCTGCAGTGAGTAGGCGACGCCCTCCTGCACGGCGCGGACAAAGTGCGACCCGGTGTGCTGCACGCCGATGCCGGCAAACGCAGCGCGCACTTCAGGATCGAGATGCGGCGTGCGCTCGCCCAGTAGATATGGCGCCCACTCCAGGCCCTCGCAACCCGGCGGAACCTTTTCCGCGGCGTCGCTGAGCGCGTCGTAGCTCTGGCCCGCAAAGAACGCTCCGCGCAGCCAGTTCAGGCTCAACCCCGCGCTCTGCGTCACGCCCATCACATGCCAAAGGCCCGGCACCGCATGGCAAAACGTGTGCAGCCGTCCCTTCGGATCTTTTGTTGGCGCCGCTGTCGCGGCGAAAACGACTCCAGATGTCCCGATGGTCGCCGACACGCTCCCTGGCTGCAGAATCCCCATGCCCACCGCGCCCGCACCCTGGTCGCCGGCGCCCGCCGCAACCGGCGTGCCCGCCTTCAATCCCGTTAGCCCCGCGGCCTTTTCGCTGATCCGCGCACATATTTCCGGCGACTCGTACAACTTGGGCAGCCAGTTCATGTCGATCCCCGCCGCCTCCGCCACCTCGCGCGACCACCGCCGGTGCGCCACGTCCAGCAGCAGCGTTCCGCTGGCCTCTTGCACGTCGATGGCGAACTCGCCCGTCAGCCGGTAGCGCACGTAATCCTTGGGACACATCACGTGCCGGGTTTTCTGGAAGATTTCCGGCTGGTGCGTCTTTACCCACAGCAGCTTGGTCAGCGTGAAGTTGGGCAGCGCGGGATTGCAGGTCAACTCGATCAGCCGCTCGTAGCCGATCTTCTCCGTCAGCCAGTCGCACTCGGGCTGCGTGCGCGTGTCGCACCAGATAAGCGCCGGCCGCAGCACGGCGCCGGCCTCGTCCAGCATCACCGCGCCGTGCATCTGCCCGGTTAGCGCAATCGCGGCAATCGGCTCATGCGGCTCCGGCGTCGCCGCCAGCGCTCCGCGAATCGCGTCCTGTGCCGCGCGCCACCAATCCTCGGGATCCTGCTCCGCCCATCCTGGATGCTCCGCGCGAAACGGAGCGTGCTCGCTCGCCGCCGCCCCCAGCAGCTTTCCCGCACCGTCCACAATCAGCGCCCGTGTCCCACCCGTACCGACATCCATGCCGAGAAACCACATCGCTGTTCACCCCTTGTATAAATCGCTTTTCTCTAGCGCCCGCAGCATAGCAGTTTCGCCGCTTCGGGGCAAAGCATCGCCTCACCGTAATCCCGTGCCCCATTCGGGGAACTGACAAGATTCACACCGACCGAATACGATTCTCAAGTATTCCCGGAGGCGCAATGAGCAAGACAAAACGAATGGCCGGCAAATCTGTTCCAGTGGCGGCCGCAGCAGCACTTCTCTTCATCGCGCAGCTTGCCTTCGCGGGCGCGCCGCTCAAGGGCATTGACGTCAAGCTGGGCAAGAACCCGGGCGGCGGCTGCGCGGCGCGCACCACCGATGCCGGCGGCAACGCCGACTTCGGCGTCTGGCCCAAAGGCAATTACACGCTGGAATTCGCGCCTGCCGATTCCGCTGCCAGCGCTGGCCAAGCCACAAGCCGCGAGCAATCGCCCGCTGCCAAGCCGGGCACGCAGCCCCCACTCAAGCTGCATGTGGTCATTACCGGTGCGACCGGGGGCAAGTTGGTACGCGATCTCGACGCTGGAGGAGCGACTCAACGCACCACCCCGCTCGATTTCTCGCTCGACGGCACCGAACGGCTCGTCGTTCTCGTGACCGCAGCGGATTAGTTCGGGCTGGGCGTTGCAGCGGCGGCGGCAACCTGCGCCGCATCGAGCGTGACCGGGCTATCGAGAATCATCTGGAACTGCCAGCCGGCGTCGTAGAGCAGGAAATCCGTGTTGTTCACGCGGTGATGCGCCCAGATAAGCATTCCGACGACGAGGGCGGCGAAGCCTCCCCCAATGGCTCCGCCCACGACGGCGGGGTTGGGGCCTACCCGCGGAAGGGGCGGCAACTGCGACTGCTGCCCTCCGCCCATGGCAAAGCGTGACCCTGGCAGCCGCAGCGGCGCGAGTTCCGCCACTTCGACAGTCTGTGCCCCGCTGTCCGGCGGCAGCACCAACGCCTGCGTGTTCTCGCCATTCAGGGTCACCGAATATCCGTTCGAAAAAAGCAGCCGCGTGAAATGAACGACGAACGATGGTTGTTGGCCGCCTTTCGGGTGCGCCGTCACTCGGATTACCTGGCCCTCAACGAACGTTCCTGCGGGAATCGCGAGTTCGGTCCCGATGATCACGGGAAACGCCACCACCGCGCGCACCATGTCTCCAGCTTGCGTTGACTTGCTTTTAACGGCGCTCATCAGCGTGAGCTGAATAGCCGTTCCTGTGGGAACTGTGATGGCCCGCGCGGCAAAAGCAGGCGCATTTTGTGTTGCGGCAGCCGGCGTGTTTTGTGCCGGTGACGGCGCGACCTGCGGGGCGGGAATCGGAGTTTGAGCGATGGTAAGAGAAGCAATCATGAGTGCGGTAATGGATTGGACGAACATGGAACACCCTTCCTTCCTGGGCGTTGCTCAAAGAATGTGCCGAGTTAACGAGCCGCCACCGGCTGTGAACCTTGCGTTGGTTGATTGTTGACCGGAGTCGACGAAATTACGAGCGGCTTGGCCGGGCAAATGTAGCCGGGATCATCCGGGGTTCCCGGTGAGCCGGGGATCACGGTGTCAGACAGCCCGTGGTGCAAGTCCTGATTCATTGCCTGGATCTTGTTGGAGTATCCACAGGGATAGTTTGTAAGCTTTATTCATGGCGATGGGCAGGCGGCAGCATCGAGAGCAGCAAGAGGATTTGTGGG